>Ga0182024_10000051_pt1 | contig 207608 bp, 184 predicted proteins | sample P32metaG_FD_120480 | JGI IMG/M metagenome (GOLD analysis project Ga0182024, IMG submission 120480) | Permafrost microbial communities from Stordalen Mire, Sweden - P3-2 metaG (Illumina Assembly) | ecosystem: Environmental > Terrestrial > Soil > Wetlands > Permafrost | place: Sweden: Stordalen...
ATGGCTGGAAAAGTGCCGCCGTCTATGGAAAAACTGCGAACGAAAACTGAATACGAGCTTGCAAATGATCCACTTGGCCTTTCTCCGACTGCTGCTGAGAAGATCGTAAACAGGCTCTTAGGGGAGAGCCTCCGCCAGCCAGGAACCGCCCCAAACTGCTACGAGGCCGAGGATGAGGCTGCCGCCGGCATAGAGAGCTGCCAGCACAAATGCTCCCGAGCGCAAGGTGGACAGCGTCTCCCACTCATACGTCGAAAAGGTGCTGTAGGCTCCGATAAAGCCCACAGGGATCAGAAACCTCCACGCTGGATTCACATCGGCGCGCCGGCCCAGATAGGTAAGCGTGAACCCGATGACCAGGCAGGCCGTGAGGTTGACGATCAGAGTGCCGTAAGGGAACTTGATCCCTAGGCGGCCGGCAACCGTGGAGCCAACCCAGAACCGGGCAATAGAGCCGAGCGCGCCGCCGATGGCGATAAGCAGGTATTTCTGCAATGTCTGCAATGTGTCTCTCCCCTTTTTTCAGGTTATACAGCACGCAGCGATGCGCCCATGCGAAAAAGCCTGTAGCGACTTGCCGCTCATGTTGTATTCGGGGATCGCGCCGGGACATGACTTCCCGACAGGCACCCCTGTCAGGAGTCATCATCTGTCCGGCCTATGCAGAGGGACAGCGGTTAACGGCAAAACCAAGAAAACTGGTCCGGGTTTTGCAGCAGGGTGAACTCCTTCACCCAACCAACAATTTTATTACACGCCGTGGCCCGTTTTGATGTCAACTGCTCGATTGCTTTGCACAATAGCCGCGGGAATTTGAGCCCGCAAGCGCATCTTGCGCCGGGATATGTCTTGACCTGCGCGGGTGATGGAAATAGACTCAATTCCTCGTGAGGATTCCCTGAAAATGGCCAAGACATCCGCCTGTGTTGTGTTCTTTTGCGCAACGTTGTTGCTCCTGCCAACATTGCCCGCCTTTGCCGAGAGTGGCGCGGAGATCAACCTGCTGTCGTGGGGCGCGGGTGCGCTGGTAGTGCAGGAACCGCCGTCCTTCTCTGAACACGGCCAGTGGTCGGCTGAGGTGCTGCTGGATGAGCTGCCGAGCACGGGCTGGGCCACCAAGAAGGGCGACGTGACGCCGAAGGTTTTTGTCTTTGAGCTCGCGGACATGAGCCAAATCACCAGTCTGGGTTTTAATACGGCGAAGGTGGAGAACCCTGGGATGGGAGCCAGGAATGTGAAAGTGGAGATATCCAACACCAAAAACGGCCCGTATACCGTGATCGCCACGCCGGCGCTGGAGAAGTTGAAGGACCACCAGAGGTTTGCGCTGAAAACGCCGGTAACCGGGCGCTATCTGCGCATGACGGTAGAGGACAATTGGGGTGACCCGCAGTACATTGAGATCATGGATGTTTTCGCGTATGGCAAAGTGGTGTCGCGCCGTCCGCTTCCGGATAACTCGGGCATGTTCACTTCGAGCTGCGGCACGTTTCATATGCAGCAACAGGGTTCGGCCGTGAATGGTTGCTATGAGTATAAGTACGGACTCCTTGAAAACGGGGGATTCGACGGGCGGGTATTACGGTTCAATTGGTCGGAAGCCGACGATAAAGGCGTCCGGCAAAGCGGACCGGCAATGTTGATTTTCGCGGACGACGGGCAATCCTTTACCGGCTATTGGTGGTGGCCGCAAGACGCCGGCAAAAGCCCGTCCGGACGATGGGATGGGAAGCGCGTTTCAAAGGTAGTTGGATCTTGCCCTCAGTGGAAGCCGGGCGTTGGGAATGTTGTGGTGGATCAGTTGAAGAACGAGGGACGTGCGCGGCTTTACGGGATTCTATTCGATACCGATTCTGACCATTTGAAAGATGAGTCCAAACCTACTCTGGATTCGCTGATTGCCGCGGCTAAGACGCAGCCAACCTGGAGCTTCGGAATCGAAGGATATACAGACAACGTGGGGGGCGATGCGCACAATCAGACGCTCTCAGAGAAGCGGGCCGCGTCAGTGAAGGCGTATCTGGTCGCCGCCGGGGTGGATGCGAAACGGCTAACGCCCCAGGGATTTGGTGCGAGCAAGCCGGTGGCGAGCAATGATACGGAGCTGGGCCGCTCGCAAAACCGGCGGGTAGAGATCGTAAAGAAGTGAGCACCGATGCGAACGAAAGCATAACTCGGGGGGTAAAAATTCTGTTGCGGAAATGCGGGCCATCAGGGCGAGCCGGGATATGGCTTGACCCTGAGAGAGCCGGGAAACTAGACTCAATTGCTCGCGAGGATTCTATGAAATTGACCAAGACATTCGCATATGTTGCGTTCTTTTGCGCAACATTGTTGCACCTGCCAACGTTGCGTGCCTTTGCCGAGAGTGGCGCGGAGGTCAACCTGCTGTCGTGGGGGGCGGGTGCGCTCGTGGTGCAGGCGCCGCCGTCCTACTCTGACAGTGGCAACTGGTCGCCCGAGGCGCTATTGGATGAGGTGCCATCCACGGGTTGGGCCACGAGGACCGGCGACCTGACGCCAAAGGTCTTCGTTTTTGAGATGGCGGAGAAGAGCGAAATCACGAGTCTGGCCTTTGATACGGCGCAGGTAGAGAATCCTGGGCGCGGAGCCAAGGATGTGAAGGTGGAGATCTCCGACCGCAAGGACGGAGGGTTCACCGTAATCGCCACACCATCCCTGGCGCAGGTGAAGGACCACCAGAGGTTTCCGCTGAAGACGCCAGCGACCGGACGGTATCTGCGGCTCACTGTGCTGAATAACTGGGGCGATCCGAAATACATGGAGATTATGAGTTTCGACGCCTTTGGAAAACCCCTGGCGAAGCGGGTGCTGCCAGACAACTCAGGCACGTTCTCTTCGAGTTACGGGAACTTCCGGATGCAGCAAACCCGCTCCACGGTGAACGGTTGCTATGAGCACAACAACGGACTGATTGAAAACGGCGGATTCGACGGCAGGGTGCTGCGTTTTACCTGGACTGAGGGCGATATGCCCAGTCCACGGCATGGCGGGCCGGCGATGCTGATCTTCGCCGACGATGGGCAGTCATTTACGGGCTACTGGTGGAATGATGGGAATGCGAACGGGTCCCCGAGTGGAGATTGGCAAGGAAAGCGCGTTTCCAAACAGATTGGCTTTTGCCCTCATTGGAAGCCGGGGGGCGGCAACGGCGTTGTGGACCAGCTGAAGAGCGAGGGCCGCGCGCGGCTTTACGGAATTCTGTTCGATACTGACTCCGACCATTTGAAAGATGAGTCCAAGCCTACTCTCGACTCTCTGATCGCCGCAGCCAAGACGCAGCCGACGTGGAGCTTCGGGATCGAGGGATACACGGATAACGTGGGCGGCAACGCACACAACCAGACGCTGTCAGAGAAGCGGGCTGCGTCTGTCAAGGCGTACCTGGTGGCTGCAGGAGTGGATGCGAAACGGCTGACGACGCAGGGATTTGGGGCGAGCAAGCCGGTGGCAAGCAACGATACGGAGCTGGGCCGGTCGCAGAACCGGCGGGTGGAGATCGTTAAGAAATGAGCACGAATGTTAGGGAACTACAGCCCGGTAGAATCACGATTCATCTGGTCGTTGCGGCTCTTTTTTCGGTGTAGGAGTGTTGCAGGCCTTAAGCTTACCCAGGATGAAAGAGCTTATTTGCGGGAGTTGGTCTGACGCGAGCCCGTGGCATTAGACTTGTTGTGAGCAGCCCTCAAGCTCGGTTGCGTTTGGAAGGGGACATAGCGGACACTATACACATGATGGCCCCCCCCAGTCGCCTCATTGCCCGCATGTCACTCTGCGTGTTGTTCTGCTTGCCGCTCTTTGCGTTCGGACAGGACTCCAAGAGAGCGGATAACCTGCAAATCTTCCGCTTTTGGGGTGAGCCCGTCCCCTCGGTAGCCTTGCGCATCTCTCTTCAGCGTCAGGCTTTGTGGGACGATTCGGGGCAGGATGCGTTGAACCCTTCGGGATTGCAATTGCGCTTTGAGAAGATCGATGAGAAGCCGATGCCGGATGGCCGCTCCGCTGCGCGCTATCGCATATTTGCCGCGGGCGCTCCTGAGAACAAGGTCTTTAGTCTTGACTATTGGCCGGTGGGCAAGGAGGTCACTGGCGACGACAGCGATCTCTATGTGAATACACAAGGGTTGCTGATGATTCACAGGCCGAAGCCGGAGCAGGAAATGAGCTTTACAGCCGGGGCGGATGAGCTCGAGATTACGGCTGAGACCGATACCGCAGAGCCCATTCGCTATGCCCTCACGAGCAAGGACGGAGATCTAAAGATTTTCCGCACCTTGGTTCCGCATCCTGTCATAGCGAACGATCAGGGGTGCAGCCTGGAAGTTAGAATCGCAGAGCCTCATGGAGCAGCTGTCCTGGTCATTGCCGGCGGGTTTCCCGAAAAGGCCAAGGTTCCACTGGTGTTGCAGTCGGAGGGCGTGAAAACCAGCGAGATGCTGGTTACGGACTCGAATGGACACGGGGTGATGGCCGGTATTCCGTCCGTGCTGGGCAAGGCGCAGGGGATGTTAAAGGCGGCCGCGGAAGGTCCTAACTGCCTTCCTTCCGTCGTTCTGCCGTGGACTGCGGACCTTCATCCCGCCCCGGCGGAGAAAACCAAGAAGCATTGAAGCTCGTCGCGGGATAAAAGTCCGCTCCGGCCGACCGTTTCGCTCTGCGATTTCGAGGGCTGGGCTGGGAGCCGGCGATCAACGCGCGAAGCTAATTTGTAAACGTGTGCGAGTGGCTTTCGCAAATCGTTCCAGTGTGCGAGTCGATGGCAGGACTTTGCCGCTTTCCAGGCGAGCGACTACAGCTTGCGTTGTCCCCATTGCCACGGCAACCTGCTCCTGGGTCATATCCGCATCGGCGCGCGCTTTGATCATGGCCGAGGCGAGGGCGAACTCGGCTTCAAGCGCGTCATAGGCCGCAACGTAGTCAGGATCCTTCTTCCACTTCTTGAACGATTCTTCCACGGGGATGAATTTCTGTTTCATTGGACCTCCTTTGTACGGAGCAATTATACCTTTTTTGCAATGTTTCCGGGATGGTAGGCCGGGGATTTATCCCCGGCACAAGCCGTCGTCACCGACGGGGATTCATCCCCTGAGGTATGCTCTTCGCAACCGCCATGGAAACCTATGCGCTCACGACGTCGACATACCAAAGACGTTCTCTCTTAGTTAGACCGGCAAACGCCGAGTTGCTGGTCAAGACGCTCTTCCACTATCGAGATCAAGGGCGCTACCAACTGCATAAGTTCGCGGTGATGCCGGAACATCTGCATGTGCTTCTAACTCCGTCTGAGAGCCAGACCATTGAACGCTGCGCCCAGTGCATCAAGGGCGGCTTCTCACATCAAGTGCGCGCGCAATTTGCCGGGGAAGTTTGGCAGCCCGGCTTCCATGAGCATCGGATACGCGATGGAGAGGACTTTCAAAGACAGCTTGGATATATTTCCACGAATCCGGGGAAGCGAGGCCTCGTCGATTGGTGTTTTGTGCATACGCGATTCTTGGACAGGCTGGACCCTATGCCCGGTCGGTTCGAGCGGTAGGTCAGGGCGCTAGCCGTGACGCGCGAGGCGGTCGGAATCGGCTGGGGTTGGTAGGTCGAGGATTTATCCCCGACGATAGAGCGCAAAATGAACGCGGCCTTTAGGCCCTGAGGCATAGCCCTCTGAGCGAACAGCATTCCTCAGGGGTTAAAACCCCGTTCCCGAAAGGCCGCCCTATTGCCGGGGATGAATCCCCGGCCTACCGTGCCCGTGCTGCCATCCCCCATGTATCCCAGCTCTCAGAGGTGCGACCTAGGCCACCCGCCGGTTCAGGAAGTAGTACAATTCAAGGAAATCGGAGCCGAAGATGAAATGCCCCCCTAGATACCTGTCGTTATGTATTTTGTTATGTGCTGTGGTGTCCATTGCATTTGCAAAGACAAAAGAACGGCCGGACAGCGATTATCAGGACGGGGTGCTGGTGAGCTTCCGAACTGTTGCGGCTGGAAGTAATTGTTCGTCCTCGGGGTCCATGAAAGGCTCGGTCGATGAGAGTGGCAACGTGGAGGGAAAAGCGGACCACAGCGGTTCTTGCCAAGACGTCAACGTTCGCCTGTACACGATTAAGGTGGGAGACAACACGTTCGTCATAAAGCATGCGCCTGAAAACTGGAACCGGAAAAGCGTTCTGGAACAGCAGCTTCCGGGGTTTAAGTTCAAGGTGAGAACTCAGAAGGACAAGTTATACATAAAGGTGGGGGAGCGAGAATCCCCGTTTTTTCTGGTAGAGGCCAAATAAGCCTCCCATCCTGCAAGCAGTGCCTGCATTCCAGACCGCAAAAAATCTCGACATGGTGTGCCCGTGTTTATGTTTACAGGCACACGGTTCCTGAACTGGACGACTCACTCCCAATAGTTCGGCTTCCCGTTCTGCCCTTGGGGAACGCTCGGCCTCGCTTCCCAATAGGTGAGACCGCAACTTGCGCAATTCCGCCAGCGGGCACTGCTACTGCTGTCGTGCTGCTGCAACGGACTGAGGAATTTTTGGCTTCTGGGTTGAGACTGCCAACACTTTGGGCAAAGTGGGTTTTCTAGCTTTTCTTTTAAGAAGAAGTAGCCGTGCGGCGGAAGCGGGCCAACCACCTCGGCTTGGTGGACAAGTTCGGCTTTCAGACGGCGGTTTTCTTCGTCAAGTTCAAGCACACGTGTTTGGACATCTAACACCGAGTTGTAAAACTCGCTTACAGCCGCTTTCGACACGCGGTCAGACGATGCCTTCGCAATATCCAATGCATTCTTTGCAGAAGCAACGAGGCCGCCCACAAGCTGCGCTGTGGTCAAAACTACGGGTGGCAGTATCGTCATATATCTCCTCCATAGTCCGCTTAATTCAAATGCTACGCCGATGGGGAGTGGAAAACTAGTACCGATCTGTTGCACAGCTATATGCAGCCGCGCTGCCTAAATGGGGCGGCAAAGGCTCGCCTAATTGTGCTTGCCCTTCCACTCCGCGTAAGGCCCCTGGAAGTCTTCGATGCTGTCTTCCTTGAAGTTCCAGAGTCTTGTGGCTACTTCGTCGATCAGGTCGTGGTCGTGAGTTACCAATAAGACCGTGCCTTCGTAGCGCTGGAGGGCGATATTCAGGGCGTTGATGGCTTCAAGGTCTAAGTGGTTTGTCGGCTCGTCGAAGATCAGGAAGTTGGGCTTGGTGAGGATCAGCTTGCAGAAGGCAAGACGGGCCTGTTCGCCGCCGCTGAGAGCCTTGGTCGGCTTGTCGCCCTCTTCGCCGCTGAAGAGCATCTGGCCGAGAATGCCGCGAATCTCTTCGACGTGGGCTGCGGGGTTCCAGCGATGGAGCCACTCGGAGACGGTGAGGCCGTGTTCGATGGTTGCGCCCACGTCCTGCGGGAAGTAGCCGATCTGCGCTTCGTGGCCCCAGAAGACCGATCCGGAATCTAGCTCGAAATCCTTGTCGGCGAGGCCGGGATAGTTATTGAGCAGGCTCTTGAGCAGGGTGGTTTTGCCTGCGCCGTTGCGGCCCATGAGGCAGATTCTTTCGCCACGCAGGATGTTGGCGGTAAAGCCGTCGAGAACTTTGTGATCGCCATAGAGCTTGGTGATGTGCTTGAACTCGAGGACATGCTTGCCGCTGGGGCGGATCTGGTCGAAACGGATGTAGGGGCGCTGGATGTTGGAGCGGGCCAGATCGTTGGTTTGCAGGCGCTCAACCTCTTTGCGGCGACTCGTAACTTGGGACGAGCGGGTTCCGGCGGCGAACCGTGCGATAAAGTCGTTGAGCTGCGCGATCTTCTTTTCGCGCTGGGCGTTTTGCGATTCGAGCGTGGAGCGAATCTGCGTCTTGGCCATCACCATGTCGTCGTATCCGCCGGTGTAGGTAATGATGGTCTGGTAGTCGATGTCGGCGGTGTGGGTGGTGACGCTGTTGAGGAAGTGGCGGTCGTGGGAGATGGCGATCAGCGTGCCGTCGTAGCTGTGCAGGAAGTCCTGGAGCCAGTGGATGGAATCGAGATCGAGGTAGTTGGTAGGCTCGTCGAGGAGGAGGGCCTGGGGCTTGCCGAAGAGGGCTTGCGCGAGCAGCACGCGGACCTTTTGGCCGCCCTGGATCTCGCCCATCTTGCGCTCGTGGATCTCTTCGGGAATGTCGAGGCCGTCGAGGAGCACTGCGGCATCGGACTCGGCGGTGTAGCCGTCCTCATCGCCAATGATGCCTTCAAGCTCGCCGAGCCTCATGCCGTCGGCGTCGGATAGCTCGGGTTTCTCGTAGATGCGGTCGCGCTCTTCCATGGCGGCCCAGAGCGGCTTGTTGCCCATGATGACGGTGTCGATGACGCGATAGGCATCGAAGGCGAACTGATCCTGGCGCAGGACGCCAAGCTTGCGGGGGCGAACCACATTGCCTTTTTGCGCATCAAGCTCGCCGGTCAGGATCTTCATAAACGTAGACTTGCCGGAACCGTTGGGACCGGTGAGGCCGTAGCGGCGGCCGGGGATAAAAGCGACGCTGACATCTTCGAAGAGTACCTTCGCGCCGTAGCGCATGGTGACATTGCTGACGCTGATCATGCTGGTTCTGGTTCCTATATGCGGGCCGCAGCGGGTTGTCGGCTGCACCGCCTGTCACCCCACGGACGAAGACCTGTCCGTGGGGACCCCGGCCGGATGGATCTGGGTTGAGTCATTGTTGGGGGCGCGCACGCATGGGCTGCGCCCGAAGAACTTCGGCTCTTCTAGTTTCTCATAGGACCTGCGTCAGACCGAAGATCGTCGGGATTTTCCAAGTACCTGAGCGTAGATTCGTGACCCTGGGCTGGGTTGAAGAATAAAAGTCCTCCGATAAACCCAGAGAGGAAAGCCATGGCTTTGTTTCATATCGCAGAGCAGAGCGCGCTCCGCCGGCAGGCCAAGCTATCGGAGCGACGCGCTCGCACGCGCTTCTCCTGGCAGGGAACTGCCGTGATGCGGATTTTGCCTTGCGGGCCGGATGTGCTGGGAGTCGTGCTGGACGTGAGCGAAACCGGATGCGGGGTCGAATTCGGAGTCGGGATTCCTGCCGAGGTTGGAACTTCTGTCGAGGTCGACTTGAATGTGCGCGGTGCCACAATGAAGCGGGCAGGTGTGATCCGGTACATCGAAGTGATTCGGCGTATTGAGAGGGAGACGCGGGCGGGGATTGAGTTTGTCCGCAGCCTGTGAAATCTGGCCGGTACTTTTATCCAAAGATTGCTGTCACCACATGATTGACAACGAAAGCCGCGCCCCAAGCCAGCACCAGCATGTAAAGGAACTGGACGGCCGGCCACTTCCAACTGTTGGTCTCGCGGCGAACGACAGCCATGGTCGAGGTGCATTGCATAGCGAAGGCGAAGAAGATCATGAGTGCCAGCGCGCCGCCCAGGGTCATGTCGTGGTGGAGCGCGGTTTGCAGGTGCATGGCCTGGGTGGCGGGATCGGCGCCGTAGAGAGTGCCCATGGTGCTGACCATGACTTCGCGGGCCAGCACACTGGAGAGCAGGCCAATGCCGATCTTCCAGTTGAATCCGAGAGGCGCAATGGCAGGCTCAATGAAGTGGCCCAGCCGGCCAATGACGCTATCGGCCAACTCGGGCGCGGAGTATGTGCCCCCTGGAGTCTGCACCACGGGCAGGTGGGCCAACACCCACAGGGCCAGTGTGACGCAAAGGATGATAGTGCCGGCCTGGCGCAGGAAGATGCGCGCGCGGTCCATGAGGCGCAGAGCAAGCGACCACAGAGTGGGCATGCGATACTGCGGCAACTCAAGGATAAACGGCGTCTCGCTGGACTTGAGGATGGAGCTTTTCAGCAGCCACGCGGTGGTCATTGCCCCCACAAAGCCAGCCAGATACAGGCTCAGCATGACGATGGTGCGCAGGCCGAGAAAACCGTGGAGGAACGCGATATTGGGAATGAAGGCGGCGATGAGCAGCATGTACACCGGCAGCCGCGCCGAGCAGGTCATGAAGGGCGTGACCAGAATGGTGGCGAGACGGTCGCGCCTGTTCTCGATGGTACGCGTGGCCATAATTGCTGGAACCGCACAGGCGTAGGCCGAGAGCAGGGGAATGAAGGCTTTGCCATTCAGCCCGATAGTGCGCATGACACGGTCGGCGATCAGAGCTGCGCGGGCAAGATAGCCCGTGTCTTCCAAAATGCCGATGAAGAGAAACAGCAGCAGGATCTGCGGCAGAAAGACAAGCACTGACGAGATGCCCTTCCACGCGCCGTCGAGCACGAGCGATTGTATCCATCCGGCGGGCAGGAGCGGGCGCACCAGGCCGCCCATGCGGGCCAGGATGTCGCCAAAGCCGTCTGAAAGCGGCTGGCCGATTGAAAAGACCACCTCGAAGACGCCCACCACGACTACCAGAAAGAGCAGCGGTCCCCAGATGCGGTGGAGCAGGATGTTGTCGATCTTGCGCGTGCTCTCGACCGAGAGGGGAGCGCGGTAACCGGTGTTGCGGCTTACCTGAGCAGCCCAGGTGTGGGCGCTGGCGGCGTTGCCCAGCACAGGCAGTGCAAGCGGCGCGGCGGCGGCACGGTCGGTTTGCTGATGAAGAAAAAGCGGCACGGCATCGAGCCCGGTTCCATGCGTGGCGCTGATCTGGGCTACGGGTCCGCCCAGCTCGCGGGCCAGCTTGAGCGAGTCGATTTGGCCGCCACGGGACTCCATCAGGTCGCTCATGTTGAGCAGAACCAGCGTAGGCAGGCCCAGCGCCAATACCGGCGCGGCCAGCATCAGTTGGCGGGTCAGGTGTAGGGAGTCGAGGACCAGCAGAACCGCATCGGGTTTGGGCGTGCCGGGCATCTTGCCCCGCAGCACGTCGACGGCGACACGGGCATCCTCAGAATAGGGCGTAAGCGAGTAGACTCCGGGCAGGTCGATGAGGGTCAGGTCGGGGCGGCCCACGCCAGCCATCAGGCCCATGCGCTGTTCGACCGTGACGCCAGGATAGTTGGCGACCTTCTGACGGAGACCAGTCAGCCGATTGAAAAGCGTTGACTTGCCGGAGTTGGGCGGGCCAATCAAGACAACCGTCTTGAGCGCTCCGGCTGGCGGCGGAGCGGTGGGTGGTACGAAGGGCGGAGGGGTGCAGCAAGCGCTCATCGCACAGCCTCGATCAACTCAGGGATTTCCGCAGGCTCTGGGCCGTTCGCGTCTTGAATCTCGGGCGTATGCACACGCATAGCTTCGGCGGTTTCGTGGCGCAGGGCAATCTCCATGCCGTCCACACCGTAGACCGTGGGGTCGCCGGCCGGCGCACGGCGCAGGGCCGTCACCAGCGCACCGGGGACAAAGCCCATATGCATCAGGTGGTTCTGCACGGATTCAGGCAGATCGAGGGCCACCAGAACCCCGCTCTCGCCGACATTCAATTGGCTCAACACGCTCAATTGCCGTACTCCCACGGGCTGCCTAAAGGTCAGCACATAACTACGACCGTAATGGTCGCAATTAAGTATACGACCATTTCGGTCCGAGCTGCAAACGCTGAATTTTGAGTCCCTCGTTGAAGGCATATGCGTCGCTCGACCACCTGACGGCGGCTGGTTGGGAATTTCTCGCCCACCCCCAAGTCACCGGGCTGACCCCCTGATTGTCCTATCGGAACGATGAAACATTTTTATCAGTAGGGAGGGAGACAGGATGTGATTTGAATCACATCGGGTGGCGGAAGAATTGGATTGCGGCATGCGGAGATCGCTGATAGAACGGTTGAATGAACGCCGAGAAGTTTCGCGCATCTTTGAGTCAGCAAGAGCCGCCAAACGGACTGCCCGTGCCGGTGGCCGCGCTGTGGTGGGACGCGAAAGGGGACTGGGCGCGGGCACATGCATTGGTGGACGAGCTTGAAACGCCGGAGGGCATGGCGGTTCACGCCTACCTGCACCGCAAAGAAGGCGAGGCGTGGAATGCGGACTACTGGTACAAGCGGGCCGGGCGGGCGTTCCATCGGGACACGCTTGAAGCCGAGTGGGAGGCGCTGGTGGAAGGTCTTTCGGACTAACTGCAAAAAAGAAGTATTGAATCGCGGTCTCAAAATGCAAAACTTGGGGCTCTTCATTTGTTACCGGTCCGTTGCGGGATGGTGACTGCCTAGTCGACGGCTTCCTTACAGCTAATTTAATTGCGCAATATGAGATGTAATACCCGCCCTGTGTCTCACATCACAGCGACTCTGACCCTTACAGATGAGACTCAACCTAGCGGTTGTGTTACGCCCGGCCGCGCTATGAGGCAAAGCGAATGAGTGAACAGAAAATGGTTATTTTGGATGGGAACGAGGCGGCTGCCTCGGTAGCCTATCGTCTCTCCGAGGTTGTCGCCATCTACCCCATTACCCCGTCGTCGCCTATGGCCGAGTGGGCGGATCAGTGGCGCTCGGAGGGGAAGAAAAATATTTGGGGCGCTTTGCCCATCGTGGAAGAACTCCAGAGCGAGGGTGGCGCGGCCGGCGCGTTGCACGGCGCATTGCAGGCTGGTGCCTTCGGGACCACGTTCACTGCCTCGCAGGGCTTGCTGCTGATGATCCCCAACATGTTCAAGATTGCCGGCGAGCTGACCCCGGCCACCATGCATGTGACGGCCCGCACGCTGGCTACCCATGCGCTTTCGATCTTCGGCGACCACTCCGACGTGATGGCTTGCCGCTCGACGGGCTGGGCGATGCTTTGCTCGAATTCGGTGCAGGAGGTTCACGACCTGGCGCTGGTGGCGCAGATCGCGACACTCGAATCCCGCATTCCTTTCATTCATTTCTTCGATGGCTTTCGCACTTCGCACGAAGTGGGCAAGATTCTGCCCATCGGCGATGAGACCATTCGCGCGCTGGTGGACGACAAGTACATCATTCAATACCGGCTGAATGCGCTCAGCTCGGACCGGCCGGTGATTCGTGGCACAGCGCAGAATCCAGACGTATTCTTCCAGGCGCGCGAGGCCTGCAATCCATTCCATGCAGCCGTTCCGGGCATTGTGCAGTCGGTGATGGATCGCTTTGCCGAGCAGACGGGCCGCGCCTATCATCTGTTCGACTATTACGGCGCGCCGGATGCGGAGCGCGTGATCGTGTTGATGGGCTCAGGCGCAGAAGCTGCCGAGGAGGCCGTGGACGTGCAGGTGAAGCAAGGCGAAAAGATCGGCATGGTCAAGGTGCGCCTTTACAAGCCATTCGACGCAAGCGCATTTTTGGCCGCGCTGCCCAAGACGGTGAAGTCGATTGCCGTTCTCGACCGTTGCAAGGAGCCGGGCGGCGCGGGCGAGCCGCTCTATCAGGACATCGTGACTGTACTGGCCGAGCATTCCGCCAACCTGCCGTTCGCCGCCAAGCCAAAGGTGATTGGAGGGCGTTATGGGCTTTCCTCGAAGGAGTTTACGCCGGCCATGGTGAAGGGCATCTTCGACGAGTTAGCCAAGCCCGCGCCGAAGAATCACTTCACCATCGGCATCAACGACGATGTGAGCCACACCAGCCTGAGCTACGATCCTGGGTTCTCAACGGAAGATCCGAAGACGGTGCGGGCGCTGTTCTATGGCCTTGGCTCCGACGGCACGGTGGGCGCCAATAAAAACTCGATCAAGATCATCGGCGACAACACGCCGAACTACGCGCAGGGCTACTTCGTCTACGACTCGAAGAAGTCGGGGTCGATGACCACCTCGCACCTTCGCTTCGGGCCTAACCCCATCCGCTCAAGCTATCTGATCACACGCGCCAGCTTCGTGGCCTGCCATAACTTCAGCTTCCTGGAGAAGATGAACGTGGTGGAAGCAGCCATGCCGGGCGCGGTCTTCCTGCTCAACTCGCCTCATCCGGCGGCCGAGGTCTGGGAGCATCTGCCCAAGACCACGCAGCAAGAGATGCTGCGTAAAAAGATCGAATTTTATGTGATCGACGGCAACAAGGTGGCGCGCGAGGCCGGCATGGGCACGCGCATCAACACCATCATGCAAGCCTGCTTCTTCGCGATCAGCGGCGTGCTTCCGCGCGAAGAAGCGATCGAACAGATCAAGAAGGCGATCAAGAAAACGTATGGCAAACGCGGCGATGCGGTGGTGGCCAAGAACTTTGCCGCCGTGGATCACGCGTTGGCTCATCTTGAGAAGGTCGAACTGCCCGCCGCAGCTTCGTCGGAGTTCGATCTGATTCCGTCCATCTCCGGCAACGCGCCGAAGTTTGTTCGCGACGTGCTGGGCGAGATTGCCGCGGGACGCGGCGACCTGCTGCCGGTGAGCGCGATCCCGGCGGGCGGAGCGTTTCCAACGGGCACGGCGCAGTGGGAGAAGCGAAACATCGCGCAGTTCATTCCGGTATGGGACAAGGATCTGTGCATTCAGTGCGGCAAGTGCGTGATGGTTTGCCCTCATGCCGTGATTCGCTCCAAGGTTTACAGCCCGGAGCTTGCGGATAAGGCGCCGGCAACCTTCCAGTGGGCCAAGCCGAAGTGGAAGGGCATGGAACAGGACCGCTATACGCTACAGGTGGCTCCCGAGGATTGCACAGGCTGCGCGGTGTGCGTGGAAATCTGCCCGGTGAAGAGCAAGAGCGATGCCAGCCACAAGGCCATCAACATGGCGCCACAGGCGGCGCTTCGCGAGGACGAGCGCAACAACTGGGAGTTCTTCCTGGGGCTGCCCGAGGTGGACCGCTCGAAGCTGTCGCATACGCAGGTGAAGGATATTCAACTGCTGCAGCCGCTCTTCGAGTTTTCGGGCGCTTGCGCTGGCTGCGGCGAGACGGCGTATATCAAGCTGCTCACACAGCTCTTCGGCGACCGGCTCTATATTGCCAACGCGACGGGTTGCTCGTCGATCTACGGCGGCAACCTGCCCACTACGCCCTACACCAGCAACCCGGAGGGCCGTGGGCCGACCTGGGCCAACTCGCTATTTGAGGACAACGCCGAGTTCGGTTTTGGTATGAGAATAGCTCTCGACCAGCAGAAGGTTTTTGCGGAAACGCTGGTGACCCGGCTTGCGGCTGAGATTGGCGTTGAGCTGGCAGCGACGCTGATTGGCGCCTCACAAAAGACCGAATCGGAGATCAACCAGCAGCGGGAGCGCGTGCTTGCCATGCGCAAGCGGCTTGCGGGCAACAATTCTTCGGATGCGCGCAACCTTCTGGCCATTGCGGATTCGCTGGTGCGCAAGAGTGTGTGGATTCTGGGCGGCGACGGGTGGGCCTACGACATCGGCTTCGGCGGCCTGGACCACGTGCTCGGCTCCGGCAAGAATGTGAATGTGCTGGTGCTGGACACCGAGGTCTACTCGAACACTGGCGGTCAGATGTCCAAATCTACCCCACGTGGCGCGGTGGCCAAGTTCGCCGCCAGCGGCAAGAGCAACAGCAAGAAGGACCTTGCGATGGAAGCCGTCAGCTATGGCTCCGTTTATGTGGCCAGGGTGGCACTGGGGGGCAACGACAGCCATGTGGTGAAGGCCTTCCAGGAGGCCGAAGCCCACGACGGACCGTCGATTATCCTCGCGTACTCCAGTTGCATCGCACACGGCTACGATCTGGTGCATGGCCTTGAGCAGCAGAAGCTGGCTGTCCAGTCCGGCTACTGGCCGCTCATGCGCTACAACCCGGATCTGCGCGAATCGGGCAAGAATCCATTCCAGCTCGACTCCAGGGCTCCGGCAATCCGGCTCAAGGAATACACATATCGCGAGGCACGTTACACCATGCTCGCGCGGAGCAATCCCGATCTGGCCGCGAAGCTGCTTGTGGAAGCGCAGGACGATGTCGAGCGCCAGTGGCGCGTGTACTCAGGACGGGCCGCCATGCCGGGCCGTGGCGAGACGCCGAATATCGCGCCGCAAGAAAAGGCTGAAGAGAAACAGGCGGCTGTGGCATCTGGAGGTGCCGAATGATCGATTTTTCAACGAAGTATCTTGGCTTGAAGCTGAGTGGACCGATCGTGGTTTCTTCGACGCCGCTATCGGAGAATCTCGATAACGTTCGCCGCATGGAAGACGCCGGCGCTTCGGCGATTGTGCTGACCTCGCTTTTTGAAGAGCAATTGGAGCTAGAGTCAAAAACTCTGGACGAGGATCTTTCACGGGGAACGGAATCATTTGCGGAATCGCTCGGCTATCTGCCCGATCTGAACGACTACCGCATGACGCACGAGGTCTATCTCGAACACTTGCGACGCGCCAAGTCGGCAGTCAACATCCCCATCCTTGCGAGCCTGAACGGCGCGACGGTCGGCGGCTGGGTTCGATTTGCCAAAGATGTGGAGCAGGCCGGGGCCGACGCCATCGAATTGAACACCTATGCGTTGGCGACAAACCGTAGCCAAACTGCGACCGAGCTTGAGCTACAGCTTCTCGATCTGGTGGCTGCGGTCGCCGAGGCAGTCAAAGTCCCGGTGTCCGTCAAGCTTTCGCGGTCGTTCACCAGCGTACCCCATCTCGTGGCACGGCTGGAGGAGGTGGGAGCGCGCGGCGTGGTGCTCTTCAACCGTTTCTACCAGCCGGACTTCGATATTGAGACGCTCGATGTGCGCCCTACGCTGCACTTCTCAACGCCCTCGGAGTTGCTGTCGCGCCTGCACTGGGCGGCGATTCTCTATGGGCATACAAACATCGACCTCGCCATCTCAGGCGGAGTTCACTCCGCCGAAGACGTGTTAAAGGGGATCATGGCCGGGGCCGGCGTCACCATGATGTGTTCAGCGCTGCATATTCACGGGATCGAGCATATCGGCAGGGTACTGGCCGACGTGCGCTACTGGCTGGAGAAGCGCGAATACAGCTCGCTGTGGGAGACACGCGGCTGCCTCAGCCGGCGGTCCGTGCCCGATACATCGCCCTTCGACCGCGGCAACTACATCAAGACGCTCAGCTCCTACAGCCTGCGTCAGACGGTGGCGGCGTTCTGAGGACTGCGCGTCCAGCGAATCGCCCAGGTCTCGGAAAACGAGACCTGGGCACTCGGCAAAGGGCTATCAGTTGCCCTTGTATCGTGCAGCTTCCTGCCAATGTTTGACGGCGGCGATCTCGCTCGGTCCCTTCGTCTCGATATACTTTCCCATATAGTTACCCCTGGCGATCCAGACCGTCTTAGACTTCTGAGAGGCGCTTACTTCTTGGGGCTCACCCCACACACGAACAGTATGTTCCATTTGTTCGCTCCATTCTTTGTTTCTACGGCCAAAATTTTAACGCACTGATTAACTTCAGGGCAACGCAATCTTCAGTGAGGCGTGGTACGGACCAAATAGAGAAGGGTGGCCAACTGAGGACGGCGTTCTTTCGTCGTGGCTTCCTGGGCTTGTGCGATCAATGTCATGTATTAAACTCTCATCTCGAATATGAGTTCAGCGGCGTTCCTTTCAAACGAAGAGCTCTGGCGGGCGCTCTTAACCAAGCTGAGATCTTCTCGGCACGTTGACGCAGCGATTGCCTACGTTGGACAAGGCGGAGCAAAGCTATTTCCGCTTAGGCGAAGTGACCGCCTCGTTGTGGACATGAGCCTGCCGACTGTGCGGGCCGGGGCGACTGACCCGCGTGAAATTGAAAAGTTAGTTCGTCGTGGCGTCGAATGCTTTACGCGGCGGAATCTGCACTCAAAGCTAGTAGTTGGGAGCGATTTCGTAATTGCTGGATCGGCGAATGTTTCGGAGCGCTCCCACCGGGTCTTGGATGAAGCAGCAATCCTCACCAATGACCCTTCAGCTATTCGGCGAGCGCGGGAGTTCATCGACCGACTTTGCACCGAACCTGTCCGCCCGAATTACCTTGAAGAGTGTAAGAACCAGTACAAACCGCCCCAATTTGCCGGTCCGGTGGCTGCCGGAAAACGTCAGTCCAGGGCGACGCGGGCCAAGCTTTGGATCGTTAATCTGACGGAGTCCTCGCTCCCAGAATCAGAGCTGATCCGTTACGAAGATGGCGAGTTGAAGGCCGAGACGTTGGTCAAGAATGCGGCCTCATCTAAAACCGGGGGTTTTCATTGGCCATACAAACCGAAGATGGCAAGCGAACTCGAACCCGGCGACTGGATTATTCAGACCATCAAGTCCAAGGATGGTTCTGTGCTGGTCCACCCTCCCGGACAACTCCTTCTCATCGACAGCTATATTCGAGATCCCAGGTCGGGCAAGGAGCGATATGTTTTCCATCTTGAACTTCCAAGGCGTGGAGAAACATTAACCTGGGACGAGTTTCATACCGCCGCAAAAGCGCTGTCGTGGCCTACCAAACTGTTGCGACGAACAAGGCCCGTTCGGAATCCTGACGATGCAGATGCGTTGCTGCGCTTATGGACACCGACTGGCCGCATCTCTCGACGCTGAAACTGCGGAATTGAGGACAGTCTCTTCAATCAGGCGGCAGGCAGCGGGAAGGGAAGCGGAGACGGCATCGCTGAATTCTTCGCCAAGTTCCGTCGATCCGGCGCCGATAGTCAGAAGAAGAGCATTGCGGGGCAGAGAATTATAGAGTTCCCGCGTCAGGGCGAGGAGTTCGGGCGCGCCCTGATGATGGGTGGCGAGCCCTTGCTTTGAAGCGGCCGGCTCGACTGGGACCAGCGTGACCGACCCCGGAGCGGAATCGATCAAGCAGTCGATGAACAGCACGGACCCGGTGCGCGCGATCTCTTCCGCGAGTTCGGGTGTCCATTGCTGGCGAGACAGGACACGCACAGCGGCTTCTGAAGCGAATCGTTTTTCAGCCCATTCAGCAAGCCACGGCCCGACGCCGTCGTCCCCGCGCAGCGTGTTGCCGCAGGCGAGAATGAGGCAGCGAGGTTGACTCATGGAAATTCCTCAGTTTTGAAAGGGCACGACTTCAGCCGTGCCGCATAAACGCCCAAAATAAATGTGGCTTTAGCCCATACTACTATTTGCACTTGGCGGCACGACTGAAGTCGTGCCCTTTCAAAACAGAACGACCGAAGCATCGAATCCCACCCTAGCCGCAAAAACAAAGACGCGGCGAGGGTGGGGCACCCAATTCTGTTTTCAGATGAATGGCCGCCTAGCGAATGAGCCGGTCGACTACCTCGCCGTCGGCGTTGACCAGCGTGACAGCCAGCGGCATCTGGCCCATGGCGTGCGTAGAGCAGCTCAGGCACGGATCGAAGGTGCGAATCACAGCCTCGATGCGGTTGAGCGTGCCCTCGGTAAACTTGCTGTCCTTGACGTAGGCTTTCGCGGCCTGCAACACGCCCATGTTCATGGCGTTGTTGTTCTGCCCGGTGGCGATGACGAGGTTAGCCCAGGTGATCAGGCCGTTCTCGTCTACCTTGTAGTTATGCATCAGCGTGCCGCGCGGGGCCTCAGCCTGGCCAGCACCTTCAAGCCGGTTGACGCCCGCGGTGGCGCGTACCTGCTTGTCGAGAATGAGCGGATCGGTGAGGATCTGCTCGATCTTTTCTATGCCGTAGAGGATGTCAATGAGCCGGGCGTGGTGGTAGTGAAAGGAGCTCTGCACGGGGCCGTCCGACAACTGTTTGAACTCGGCCAGCTCTTTGTCCGCCTGCGGAGTGCCCATGGACTTGACGATGTTGAGACGGGCGAGCGGGCCGACGCGATAGCTGCCATTGGGATAGCCGAGCGGCTTGTAGTAAGCGAACTTGGTGTAGCTGTAGTTCTCGACCGCTTCGCCGATCGACTGGCTGAATTTATCGGCGGTGATGCCATCTTCGAGGATGTTGCCCTTGGCGTCGATCATGCGCAGCGCGCCGTCGGTAAATTCGATGGACTCGTCTTCGTTGATCAGGCCCATGTAGTTGGATGGGAAGTTGGCGAAGACCTCGATCTCAGCCTTGAAGCTGTCAGCGATCTGCTTGTAGGCGGCGAGGGCGAGGCAGATGTTGGCATAGGCCTCGGGCAGCATGGCCAGAATCTCATCGCGTTTGGCTGATTCCAGCGGTTCTGTGACACCGCCGGGCACAACCCATCCGGGATGGATGCGCTTCTTGCCGAGGAGTTCAATAATGTGCTGGCCGAAGCGGCGCAGCGCGATGCCGGCGCGGCCGAGTTCGGGCTTTGCGGCCACGACGCCAAGCACATTGCGAGCCTTGGGATCGGACTCCATGCCCAGCAGCAGGTCGGGGGAGGCAAGATAAAAGAAGCTGAGTGCATGGGACTGGACCATTTGTGCCAGATTCAACATGCGCCGCAATTGCGCGGCGGTATGCGGAATGCGGACCGACATGATGGCTTCGCAGGCCTTGGCCGATGCAATCAAATGCGAGACCGGGCAGATGCCGCAGATGCGCGCCATCAGGCTGGGCATCTCATAGAACGGACGGCCCTGAGAGAACCGCTCGAAGCCGCGCACCTGCGTGACGTGAAAGTGCGCATCCTCGACTTCGCCCTGACCATTGAGTTGAATGGTGATCTTGCCGTGGCCTTCAAGGCGGGTTACGGGATCGATAGTGATGGTGTGGCTCATGGGACAATCTCCAGGCGCGTTAGGCTCCGAAACGGGTGAGGGCGGATATATCCAGCGGCTCACCGGTTGCCAGCGCGGTCAGCGCCGTGTGAAAGGTGTCAGCCGAGGGCGGGCAGCCGGGCAGGAAGACGTCTACCTTGACGAATTCGTGAATGGGACGCACGACCTGAAGCAGCCTCGGCACGATCACGCAGGGAATCTGCGGTTGCGCGGTGACATTCTCGATGTAGGCACGATCGAGAATCGCTTCCAGGCCCATGGGGTTGCGCATCGAGGGAACATTGCCCGTGATGGCGCAGTCGCCCATGGCGACCAGAAGCCTGGTGTGAGCGCGAACCTTCTTGATCTTCTTCTCGTCGTCCACCGAAGCCACGGCTCCCTCGACCAGTGCGATATCCACGTCGTCGGGGAACTCCTTGACGTCAACGATGGGGCTGTAGACCAGATCGACAAGCTCCGCCAACTCGATGAGCCTTTCGTCCATGTCAAGAAACGACATGTGACAGCCGGAACATCCATCGAGCCATACCGTTGCCAATTTCAGTTTGCTCATTGCGCTCCCCTCATGAGGTTCAGGTAAGGCAGGAAATCGGGATATTTGGGGTGATCGGCGCCAATCTTGCTCTTATCGAAGAGGGCTCCGGTGGGGCATACCTGCACGCATTTTCCGCAGCGGGTGCAACTGGATTCTCCCCAGGGATCGTTGAGGTCGGAGATGATCATGGAGTCAATGCCGCGGCCCATGACGTCCCACACATGCGCGCCTTCAATCTCAGCGCACACACGCACGCAGCGGGTGCAGAGGATGCAGCGGTTATGGTCGAGCGTAAACCGTTCATGCGAGGCGTCCACGGGCAGTTCGGGATTGCGATAAGGCAGACTGACGTGGGTCACACCCTGATCCTGTGCCAGGGTCTGCAACTCGCAATGGCCGTTGGCCACACAAACCGAACAGACATGGTTGCGCTCGGCGAAGAGCAATTCGATGATGTTGCGGCGATGCTTCTGAAGGCGCTCGGTAACCGTGGTGACTTCCATGCCTTCAAAGACTGTGGTCACGCAGGCGGGAAACAGCTTGGTGTTGCCTTTGACCTCGACTACGCACAAGCGGCATGCGCCTACGTCGCTAAGGCCGTCGAGATGGCAGAGAGTCGGAATGTCGATGTTGTGTTCTTTAGCAACTTCAAGGATGGTCTGGCCGGCGCGGGCGCTGACTTCCTGGCCGTCGATGGTTAGTGTTTTTACGTCGACACTGGCGCTCATGCCAACACCTCCAGGGTAGCTGCCGTGGTCGCTGGCGCTTCCATGTTGCAGACACCGGCCGGACAGCGCTTGTTCACAATGTGATCGATGTATTCGTTTTTGAAGTATTTCAGTGTGCTGAGAACCGGGTTCGGCGCGGTTTGACCCAGGCCGCAAAGGCTGGTTTCCTTCACCGTGGCGCAGAGGTCGACGAGAAGGTCCAGGTCGGCCATGGTTCCATGTCCGGCGCAGATGCGGGTGAGCAGGGTGTGCATCTGGGCTGTGCCCGCGCGGCAAGGGATGCACTTGCCGCAGGACTCGGTCATGCAGAACTCGATGAAGAAGCGGGCGACGTTGACCATGCAGGAGGTGTCGTCCATGACGATCATGCCGCCGGAGCCCATCATGGCGCCGACTTTGACGAGGGCATCGTAGCTGACACCGATGTCGAGCAGTTCAGCGGGGAGACAGCCGCCGGAGGGCCCGCCGGTTTGCACGGCTTTGAAGGTATGGCCGTCGGGGACGCCGCCACCGATGCCTTCGATGATGTCACGCAGCTTGATGCCCATGGGCACTTCAACCAGGCCGGTGTTGGTGATTTTGCCGGTGAGCGCGAAGACCTTGGTGCCCTTGCTGCGCTCCGAACCCATCCCGGCGAACCACTTGCCGCCCTTGCGGACGATGGGCGCGATGTTGGCAAAGGTCTCGACATTATTGATGAGGGTAGGCTTGCCCCAGAGTCCGCTAACGGCGGGGTAGGGCGGCCTGGGCTTGGGCGTGCCCCGCTTGCCCTCAATGGAGGCAATGAGCGCCGTTTCTTCGCCGCAGACAAAAGCTCCGGCGCCGAGGCGGATTTCCACATCGAAGTTGAAGGGCGTGTTGCAGATGTTGTTGCCGAGCAGGCCGCGGCGTCGCGCATCGCGCAGGCAGTTGGTCAGCCGGGCCACGGCGAGTGGATATTCGGCGCGGACGTAGACGTAGCCCTTGGTGGCGCCTACCGCATAAGCCGCGATGGCCATGCCTTCAACAACACGTTGCGGGTCGCTCTCCAGAACACTGCGATCCATGAATGCGCCTGGATCGCCTTCATCGCCATTGCAGATGACGTACTTCAGTTCGCCGCTAGCCTTGGCGACAGTGCCCCACTTCAGACCTGTGGGATAGCCGCCGCCTCCGCGTCCCCTGAGGCCGCTTTCCGTGATCTGTTGAATCACATCGTTGGGCGACATCTCGGTGAGCGCCTTGACGAGGGCCCGATAGCCGTCGCGGGCGATGTAGTCGTCAATCTTTTCCGGATCGATGTGGCCGGAGTTTTCAAGCACCACATGGACCTGCTGGTCGAAATGCTCGCGCAGGTCGCATTGCAGAGCAGCCACGGGTGCTCCGCCGAGACTGGCAGCGATGGATTCCGCGTGACTGGCATTGCAATGCTGATAGAGCGTCTCTTCGGGATCGACGAGCGCAAGCGGTCCAGCAGCGCACAGCCCCATGCAGCCGGTGCGGCGAACGAAGGCGTTCTTGCCTTGCGCTGCGACTGCTTTGGTCAATTCGTCCCTCAGCTTGTCAGAGTGCTGGCTGAGGCAACCGGTACCCATACAGACATTGATCTCGTGGTCGTAGTTCGCGTATTCCGCGCGGGTGGCTTCGGCTATTTGATCGAGCTCTTCGATGGTCATTCGACGGCCCACCTTTCCAGTTGTTCGATCATCTGTTCGCCGGACATCTGGCCGTGCAGTTCACCATCGACGAGGACCACCGGGGCGCGGCCGCAAGCGCCGACGCAGCGAGCGGTCATCAGGCTGATATTGCCGTCCTTCGTGGTCTGGCCCTGGGGAATGCAGAGGCGCTTTTCCGCCGCGGCTACCAGCTTGTCAGTGCCCTTGATGTAACAGGCGGTGCCGGTGCAGATGGTCATGGTGTGCTTGCCGGGTGGCTTGAGGCTGAAATGGTGGTAGAAGGTGACCACTCCATAGGCCTGGCTTAGCGGCACGCGCAGGGATTTGGCGACAAAGCGAATGGAATCGTCGTCCAAATAGCCGAACGAAGACTGCACAGTGTGAAGTGTTTCAATCAGCGCGTGGCGGGCAAACCCATTCTTGCGCATGGTGCCGTTCACGATCTTCCATCGTTTGTCATCGCTGGGCAGCGGCGGGGGTGTGAAAGCTGGCACGATTCCCTCCAGTTCACGGAACAGGACGCATACACAGATTGTGTGTCACGCCGGGTTCTGTGTCTACCCCAGTTGTACTTGCCGGGGTCATTTTTGCTTCGTGATAGTGGTCACTGGCGCGGGAACGCATCCCATCTTGTGGCATGGAGCTTTGAAGGATGCGGTCTTGGGAAATCGCCAGGTCAGGGAAGGGAAGCGCCGCTTATCCTAACGGCGGCAAATGGTCGGAGATCCCGAAGAGGAAGATGGTTCCGATGATGCAACTATAGGCAGCGCCGGTCCATGCAATGGCGCGATAGAAGCGGGGGTGATCGCCGCTGGCGCGGAACGCGCCGCCCATCGATGCCGTCATGAGGGCGTTCATGGCCACCAGGCCCACAGAGAACGCCGCCAAACCCAGGATGCCGCGCGAGGTTCCACCGAGATTGGCGGTGAGGAAGAAGAGAGCTAATTGGCTGGGAGTCTCGGCGCCGACGCCGTGCAGCATTCCGATGACGAAGACCGATTTCCCGTTGTACATCCACTGAAAGCGCTCGGGGCTGGGAGCCTCTCGGTTCCAACATCGGCGGACTCGCCAGGCGATCCAGAGGACGCCGTTGATGGCGATCGCCAGCCGGCTTTCGATGCGACTGTGCGCGTGGCCGTGCGCGTCTTTCCTGAGGATTCCGGCGACAACCCCGAGGCCGAGCACAATCAGAGTGAGGCCGATCAGGCGCTCGGTCCAATGGTCCAGGCCCTCCGGCAGACCAATGTGCATCTCAAGCACAGCGATGCCCAGAGCGGCCACCGTGAAGGCGTGACCGAGGGCGTAGGTCATGCCTAAACGCAATCCACTGCGCCAGTTGCGCTGTACAGCTGTGATGTCGGAGATGGCGGCCAGGTGATCGTAATCGAAGCCGTGGCGCAGGCCCAAGAGCAGACAGGAGCCCAGCGCGGCATCGAGTTTCCAGTCGCCGAGGATTGAGGTCACGGAGCTTAGTATAGAGCAGAGACGGCGCGGCTGGCGTAGCTTACTTGGTTGGGCGAAGCTGCATCTGGTAGTCCCGGTAGTCGATGGTGATGACGGTCCGGCCGAGAAGAAAACTGTCGGAGACGGCTTTTGCATGGGTTGCCATCTCATAGCCGTCCATGCTGGCGTACTGGCGTTCGACGTGTGCCAGTCCGGTGAAAATCGAGGGACTTTGGGATGCGGTTCCCTCGACGCGAACAATGGAACCATCCTTTGCGTCTACCCACAAAGTTCCTTGAATCAAATTGGGCGCCTTGCTCTTTGGGTTGATGGCCAGGGCGAGGCAATCCCTTTCGTTAATCCGCTCAAGAACACCAGACTTTAGTTGCATCTGGTAGTTGGCCGAGGTAATCCACGAGTGTTCCCGGTTGCCGGGCAGGTTGATCTCTTTTTCGCGATCGAGAATCGTGGCAAGCACATGGTTTTGAATGAATGTAGAGCCGGACTGGGAGAGGATGGTGTAGCTCTTGCCCGTCTCCTGCTTGTATTCGGTTCTCACCGTTATCTCGGCCACTGGATGGTTTTCATCTTTGCCCCGGTAGACGGCGTAGTGCTCAGTTACGGTATAGCCGGCAACATGATCGACTCGTGCCTTGACGGCGGCATCGACGCGCTGAATGACCAAGTTGGCGTCGAACTGCTGGGCAGGGACTGCGACGATTTCGAGGCATGCGAAGAGGCAAGCAACCGCAACCGCCCATGCTACGACCCACTGTCTGGAATTCATCAAGCTGAGATTCTCCGCACTGCTCACCTTCAACAGTAAAGCCTCTCATTCATTGGACTGTGTGTCCGAGAATGGGGCGTGTCGTGGTTCACTTATATGGATGCGGGCGGGCCTGATGGGAGATCATGCGCTATGCTTGTTTGCGGCATGAGGCTTGACGGTGACTGAAGAATCCCGGCCAAAACTAGAACGGCGCGAAGCACTTGTCCACGGCGTGGTGCAGGGCGTGGGGTTCAGGCCGTTCGTCTACCGGCTGGCGCTGGAGGAGGGTCTCGCCGGGATCGTCGGCAACGACACGGATGGGGTGACGATCGAGGTTGAGGGGTCGGCGGGCCGGATCGAGGCATTTCTGGGACGGCTGCGTTCGGAAGCTCCTCCGATGGCGCGCATCGACTCTGTAACGGTGCGGGAGCTGGCAACGACCGGCGACGTGGGATTCCGGATTGTCGCCAGCGAAGTCCTGGGGCAGGTAAGCACGGGGATTCCGGCGGATGCGGCAACCTGCCCGGATTGCCTGCGGGAGTTGCTGGACCCGACGGACCGTCGATTCCGGTATCCATTTTTGAACTGCACCAACTGCGGGCCGCGTTTCACCATCACGCGCAGCATTCCTTATGATCGCCCGCAGACCTCGATGGCTGAGTTCAAGATGTGCCCGGCTTGCCAGGCGGAGTATGACGATCCGGGGAACAGGCGGTTTCACGCGCAGCCGAATGCGTGTTGGGAGTGCGGGCCGCGGGTTTGGCTGGAGGGCGCAGGGCCGAGATTGGAGGAATCCGGAGATGTATTGCGCCAGGTTACGACTCCGCAGCTTGCCGAAAAAATCTGTTTGGGAAGCGTTTTGTGTCAGGGCACGACTTCAGTCGTGCCGCAAGGGGCTGAAAATAAACGACGGGCTTTAGCCCCTGAGGAATGTTTTTCAGACACCATCCCCCCGGATGCCTCTTCTTTGAACGCAATAGATCAAACAATTGATCTGTTGATCGAAGGAAAAATCATCGCCATCAAAGGCATTGGCGGCTTTCATCTGTGCGTCGACGCAACCAACGAGGCAGCCGTGATGCGGTTGAGGGAGCACAAGCATCGGTATGGGAAGCCGCTGGCTGTGATGGTGCGGGATCTGAAAGCGGGGCGGGCCGTGTGTACCCTGACGGCGGAGGAAGAGGCACTGCTTGTAGCGTCAGCGCGGCCAATTGTGCTGGCGCGAAAGAAAGACCGCTGCCGGATTGCGGAGGGGGTTGCCCCGGGGATTCCGTGGCTGGGGATCTTTCTGCCCTATGCGCCTTTGCAGCACTTACTGTTTGCCGATGGACGCGTGCGGGCGTTGGTGATGACCTCGGCCAACCTGAGCGAAGAGCCGATTGCAATTGACAACGTCGAGGCGCGGCAGCGGCTGGGCGCGATTGCCGATGCGTTCCTGATGCACGACCGGGAGATCTTGCAGCGCTGCGACGATTCGGTGGCAGCAGTGGTGGATGGAGCGCCACAACTCATCCGCAGGGCGAGAGGATATGTGCCGCTGGGTGTGGAGCTGCCGTTGGGGTTGCAATTGGAAGCTCCACCGCTGCTGGCCGTGGGCGGGCACTTGAAAAATGTGTTTGCCTTGGCGCGGGGGCGATTTGTTTACCAGAGCCAGCATCTGGGCGATTTGGAAAATCTGACGGGCCTGGAGTTCTTCAGGGAATCGCTGGACCACCTGATGCGGACCTTCGAGATCGAGCCTGAGACTGTGGCGCATGATCTGCATCCGGGGTACCTGTCGACCGAATGGGCAAAAGAGTGGGCGTGCGAGCGGGGATTGGCTCTGATCGCCGTGCAGCATCATCACGCGCACGTGGCCGGATGCATGGCCGAGCATGGGCTGCGAGGTCCGGTCATCGGGCTGGCGTTGGATGGAACCGGCTACGGGACCGATGGACGGATTTGGGGAGGGGAAGTGCTGGTGAGCCGTCTGGACGGGTTTGGTCGCTTCGCTCATCTGGAATATGTGCCTATGCCGGGGGGTGAGGCGGCGATCAGGGAACCGTGGCGTATGGCGTTTGCCGCGCTGCGCACCGCAGGTTTTGATGTGGAGTCAGCGGCTGCGCTTGTGGGAGCCGACGATACTGAGGCGCGGGTGCTGGACCGGATGATGGAGCGCGGAATGAATGCGCCGCTGACCTCCAGTTTGGGCAGACTCTTCGATGCGGTTGCGGCGGTGGTGCTTGGGCGCCGCGTGGTGAATTACGAGGCACAGGCGGCGATCGAGCTGGAAGGGTTGGCGGTGGGTGAAGCCGATGAGCCGGGCAGCAATCTCTATGGAATGGAATTGACAGCAGGGGATTGGCCCAAACGTCAGCCGGCCAGGATCGGGACCGGGCCGCTATGGCAAGCGCTGGTGCGGGACTTGCAGGCAGGAGTGAGCAAGCCGAGAATCTCCGCGCGCTTTCACGCGGGTGTGGCTGCCGGCTTCGTCAGAGCAGCGGTGCAAGCTCGGACAGCTACAGATCTGAATCAGGTGGCACTGAGCGGCGGCTGCATGCACAACAGGCGGCTGGCACAGCTTTTGCGTTCAGGATTAGAAGAGGAAGGATTCGAGGTCTTCCAGCATCGTCGCATCAGCCTTGGGGATGGCGGACTGAGCTATGGGCAAGCAGCAGTAGCGACGGCGGTTTTGGCCATGCGCCGCCAAGGAATCGTCGCCGGAGGTTCTACAATCGAACCATGCTGATTGAGGGCATCTTTGCCGCGGTTCCCACGCCGTTTTATCCCGACGAGAAGATTTACTTCCGCAAGCTTGAGGCCAACATGGCTCATTACTCGCGAGGCCTTCTGGCGGGGATGCTGCTGCTGGGGTCGACGGGCGAGGCTTCCATGCTGGATGATGCCGAGTCCCGCGACGTTTTGCGTGTTGCCGCGGAAGCCACCGCACCCGAGAAAGTGCTGATTGCCGGCGTTGGACGCGAGAGCGTGAAAGGCACGGTCGAACTAGCTGAGGCTGCCGCGCACTACCAATACGACGCGGTTTTGATTCGCACCCCTATTTATTACGCTCGCCAGATGTCTTCGGCGGCCGTTCTGCACTACTTCCGCAGCGTGGCCGATCGTTCGCCGCTGCCGGTTTTGCTCTACAACATTCCCAGCTGCGTCCCTTACGACATTCCCATCGCAGTGGTCGCGGAACTGGCCCAGCACCCGAACATCCTTGGAATCAAAGACTCCAGCGGCAGCATGGAACGGATTCACACCGCCATCGAGTCCACCCGTAACGCGCCCCGGCGCACCGTGACCGTCACGCCCATCTTTGAGCCCGTGACGGCACGCATGTTGACGCCCAGGACTGGGGCGGGGAGCAGTTTTGTCTCCGCTGGCGATCTATCGACGGGTGCGGCACTGGCAGCGGCTCCTCCCGTTGCGCCCGTCAAGACGCGGGCGAAGGAAGTCGGCTTTCATGTGCTGACGGGCTACACGGCAGGGCTGCTCGAATCTCTGGAGGCCGGAGCTGCCGGGGCCATCCTTGGCTTTGCGGCTTGCGCGCCCCAGGCCTGCCAGGAGGTCTATCTCGCCTGGAAAGATCACGACCTGGCGCTGGCCAAGGAAAAGCAGCAGCGGATCTCCGATGCAACCGGGCGCATCGTTGGCGAGTTGGGAATCAGCGGCGTGAAGTACGCCTGCGACTTCAATGGGTATTACGGTGGCCGCGCCCGAGCGCCGCTGCTGCCAGTCACAGCAGCCGAGAGGGCTGAAATTGAGGGCTTGCTGGCTGGAATTCGCAATTAACCGGTAGTTTCTCTATATCGATAATGTCCGATAACGGATATTCTGTATAGTGAAGATGCTGAATCTTGTGACTATCGATTTCAGGCTGCTTCTCCGAAGAAATACTTCCCTGTCAGTAGTTTAAGCTGAAATCTACATCTTGTAGCGGCCAAGGTCCTCATCATTCAGGCCTTCGAGCCAGCCGCGCAGTTGCTCGGCGGTCGGGCCTTCCGGCGGTCCCGATGTATTCAACTTGGCAGTCTGCATCACCTGCTCGGATACATAGATTGGGCAATCCGCGCGGAGCGCCAACGCAATTGCGTCTGAGGGCCGCGCATCGATGGTTAGAGGTTCGTCTCCCTGGCGCAGGAACAGCACAGCGAGAAACGTGTCATCTTTAAGTTCTGTAATAACAACGCGTTCGAGCTGGGCATTCAAGTGACGAATGAGATTTCTGGTGAGGTCGTGTGTCATGGGCCGAGGGGCTGCAACCTTCTCGATCTCAATGGCGATGGCGTTGGCCTCAAAGATCCCCACCCAGATTGGCATCACAGTGTCCGAAGCAACGTCCTTCAGCACCACAATGGGCATGTTGGTGGCAGGGTCCATCATCAGCCCGCGAATTCTGACCTCAACATCCATGATTGCCTTCTTCCCCGAAGCGCTTCTAGTCTAGACGGCTTCGCCCACCAAACTATTCGGATGCGAATCGGTAATCTTCACCTGCAAATAGCTGCCCGGCGCGGGAGCGATGGGCTGAGCACAGGTAAAGTTCACAGGCTTGTTTTGGCTGCTGCGACCAGCGACTTGCCCACGTGCCGGATGCTGTCCCTCAACCATGACTTCCATGATCTGCCCCAAGTGCTTGGCGTAATTGATCCTTTGAATCTCGCGCTGACGGTCAAGCAGAGCTTGAAGCCGGGTTCCCTTTTCTGAGTCAGAGATGGAATCGATCATAGTCAGGGCCGGCGTATTGGGCCGCGCGGAGTACTTGAAACCGAAGACGCAATCGTACTCAACCTGGGCTAGAAGGTCCATGGTCTGGATGAAGTCGTCTGCTGTTTCGCCGGGAAAGCCCACAATGATGTCTGTCGAAATCGAGATGGGCCGACGGGCGGCTTTGATCCAGGCGATCCGCTCCAGGTACCACTCGGGTGTGTACTCGCGTGCCATGAGCTTGAGAATCCGCGCAGAGCCGGATTGGACCGGCAGATGCACATGATCGCAGAGCGTGGGATTGGCGTCGATGGCCTCGATGATGTCGCGGGTGAAGTGGCGCGGGTGGCTGGTGGTAAACCGCACGCGGCGGATTCCCGCCACCCGGCCCACGGCATCTAGCAACTCGGCGAAGCTGCGCTTCCCTTCCGGATCGCGATAGCTGTTCACGTTCTGGCCCAGCAGTTGAATTTCGGTATATCCCAGGTCGGCGATGCGCCGCGCCTCGACGAGCACTGAGTCTGAGCCGCGGCTGCGCTCCTTGCCGCGCGTGTATGGCACCACGCAGTAAGAGCAAAACTTGTCGCAGCCCTCGATGATGGTGATATAGCCGCGGTAGGGGTTCTGGCGGGAGGTGAACTCGGTCTCGAAGGTCAGGTCGGTCTGGCGGTCATCTAGGCCGGTGATGCGGGTTTCGCCGGCTTCGAGGCGGGTAAGCATCTCGGGCAGCTTGCGGTAGGAGGCCGATCCCGAGACCAGCGAGACATACGGCGCCCGGTCGAAGATCTTCTCGCCCTCCTGCTGCGCGACGCAGCCCAGCACGCCAAAGCGCTTGCCTGCCTTGTGCAGCTTTTTGTAATCGTTGAGGCGGTTGAAGACCTTTTGCTCGGCTTTATCGCGGATTGAGCAGGTGTTGTAGAGGATCAGGCCGGCATCTTCTTCGGCTTCGACCTGCCTGTAGCCCTGCTGCTGCAATGTGCCAATCACCTTTTCAGAGTCATGGGCATTCATCTGGCAGCCGAAGGTCTCAAGGTAGAAGGTTTTTTCGGTCGCCATAGCAAGTCTGAGTATACAGCGATTGGCGAATTGAGTCCCGTCCTATGCGCTGGACCCGATTCGCCAATCGCGGTATCTGGGGGAGCTAGTCCTTAATCCAGATTTCCACTCGCCGATTCTTCTCGCGACCATCGTCTGTGTCGTTTGAAGCCACAGGCAGCGCAGAACCGAATCCTTTCACAGCAGCAGGCTTGACGCCGCGCTGCACGAGCTGGTCTTCGATCACCTTGGCCCGGTCCAACGAAAGAGCCTCGTTAACTTCCGGCGCTCCCGTGCTGTCGGCAAAGCCGAAGAGCAGAATCTTGGCGCCCGCACTGCCTCGATCCGCTATCAGAGAAACAATGCGGTCCAGGTCGGCCTCCGCTTTATTGTCCTGAGCCGCTTTGCCCGGTTGAAAGCGAAAATCGAGTGACAGACGCTCGGCTTCCCGTGTGAGCTCCTTGTATTCATCCGGGGCCGCATCAGATACCGCCTGCTTCTCGCGCTCGACGTTCTGGGCGATAAAACCGTTGGCGGCCACCACGTCTTGGCCCTCTTTGGAGAGAGCAAACTCGACAAATTTTTGCGTGAACCTGGTTGGAGCGACTGCGGGGGTGTAGAGATAGAGCCGCCTCGAGAGCGAGTAGTCCTCAGTCGCAATGGTCAGCCGTGTCGGCCTCAGGGCGCTGATTCCCTTCTCCGATACGGCGATGGCTTTTGCGTTGTGAACAAACGGAAGCCCGATGAATCCAATACCATTCGGATCGCCAGCAATCGCCTCTGAAAGCGCGTTGCTGTCTTCAAACCTGTGAGCCGAGGCAGTCAAAGGCACCCCTGTCAGCACAAGGTTTTTAAACGTATCGAAGGTCCCAGACTTGTCGTCTCTGGCATAAACATTGATGGGCCCATGGGTCGAGCTTATCTGAGACCAATCGGTAACCTCTCCTGTGAAGATGCGCTTGATCTGGTCTTTGCGCAATTCGCTGAGTGGGTTGGAGGCATTGACGACTACGGCGATGCCATCAAGCCCAAGAACATGCTCGTCTCCGGCCGAAGTCATATCGCCCAACCGGGCAAGCTTGGCTACTTCGTCGGGCTTGATCCTGCGCGAAGCCATGCCGATGTCGCAACTACCGTCTGCCAAGGCGGTAAACGCCGTTGCCGACCCGTGAGCCGCAATCTTGATTGCGGAGGCGGCGCTGTCGCCCGGCAGAATGCCCTGAACGATCTTTTCCTCCGGATTGGCTCCGGGAAAAACCTGAACATTGGTTGCCCCCTGGGCTTTGAGAAAAGCCTCGGCCAATGCAGGCGCCATACTATCCCCGATAGTATTCGACCCCGACAGTCGAAGAATCGTGTTCCGCGGGTCGAGCGAACCTGCCTGGGCGCCGTGCAATTTCCCCCACGTCATGAACCCGCCAACTCCTGCGAGAAGGAGGATCAAAGCCACTACAGCGACCCTGGGAGCCCATGACCGCTTCTCGGTGTATTCGGTTGCAGTAGGAGCCTCGATGCTATTAGCGCTTAGAGCGGGAGCCTTATCGATATTGGCGCGAAAGGTGGGAACCTTATCGGCTGTGACGGTCAGGACAGGAGCCACATCGGCCGTCTGGCGAGCCGCTGAGGCCTCGTTGGACGGGATGACCGGTGCCACATCGGTCGCCTTGCGAACCACTCGAAACTCGTCGGGAGGAGCGGCGTCCTCATCGAACATCGGCTCCCCGCACTGCGGGCAAACGTACGCAGAGCCTTCTTCAACTGGGATTGATTCGCCAACGTTGGCATTCTCACACTTCTTGAAATTGAAGCATCTTCCCCATCGGACAGTCATATTCGCTCACCTTTCCGCTTCTGAAGATTTATCCAGCGTTCCGCATGCTTCTCGCACAAGTTCAAAGCCTGCCGTTGCTTCTGTTGCGGGCATTTGGGGTCTGCCTGCTTCGCCAGCTACAACTTACGAACTAGAGGCATCCCCAATCAGTTACCGTTAATCGGTTACTATTGTAATACTAAATACAAACGCAAATCCCTTATAAGAGAGTTAAAAAATGGTTACCATCGCGCAATAAGCTGTGGATTTTCTGTGGAAAACCTTCTGATCAAGCTCGCAGTCCGGCAAAATCAGCTGAGACCGTGCAGGTAAGCCAGCAGAGCGGCCATCTGTTCGCCGGTAAAGCGGCTGGCAAAGGCGGGCATCATTCCCTTCCCGGCCAGGACAACGCGCTGGACTTCGGCATCTGTGGCGGGAGCGCCGCTGGGCAGTGTTTGGTGCGCAAAGACGTGGCGCAGATCGGGTGGAACCTTCTTGAGGGCCAGGTCGTTGTCCTCGTGACAATGGGCACAGCGGACCTCGTAGAAGTGCTTCCCTTCCGCTTCCTGCGGGGTGAGCGTCGATGCCGAGCGGCAGGCAGTCAGACAGGTGCTCAGAGTGGCCGCAGTTCCCGCAAAAACGATCATCCAGCCCCTGATCCGCCAAACCGTTTGGCCTTCATTCCGCCTATGCTTTCCGCGCAAATTTACCACACACGTCATCTCAAATTCAGTACCTAAAAAAATGCCTTCGCGTATTCCGGACGCCGGTTCTGATACTTCAGATCATAAGCGTGCTCCCACGGCAGAGTCATCGCCATTCGGGCTGTTAGCTGTGCAAAGATGTTGGTAAGGAAGCGCCTGTATCGAGTGCGGCGAACTGAATTGCAGCGAAAGAGACGATGAAATCAACCGGCGATGATCTTACCCCGATGCCGCATTCGGCCCAGAACAAATGCTTTGGCTGTGGCGCGGCCAACCCAAGTGGCCTACGCCTGGAATTTCTAGTTGCCGAAGACGGTTCGGTTGTGTCCTTGGTGACCGTGCCGGACACCTTCGATGGTCATCCCGGCTACTTGCACGGCGGCATCATCGCCACGCTGCTGGATGAGGCCATGAACAAAGCCGTCCGCGCTCGCGGCTCGACGTCAATGACCGGACGGATGGAGATCGACTACCTGCGGCCGGCTCCCTCGGGTGCGCCTCTTCGCCTGGAGGGCCGCATCGTAAACAGCGAGGGCCGCAAGCACAGCACCGAAGCGAAACTTTTGAACTCCAAAGGCATTGTGCTCGCCCAGAGCAAGGGATTGTTCATCGCCATGCGCGTCCGGTAAGCCGCAAATGGTGTTGAATCCATCCTGCCTTCGGGGCGGCCCGCAGACCGCCCCGCAAACAGCTTAGTGGATCATATTGATGGTTTCCTGGGTGATGGTATCGAAGGTGGTAACCGCCTTGGAGCTGGCCTCAAAAGCGCGCTGAGCGATGATCAGATCGGAAAACTCGGCGGAGATGTTGACGTTGGATTCTTCGAGTGCCCCATCCGTCACCGTTCCCAGGCCGGCCGCACCCGAAGCGCCGACCGCTGCTGTGCCGCTGGCCAGCGTGGTCGCATATTCGCTGCTGCCCAGGTCTTCCAAACCTTGAAGATTTGAGACATTGGCCAGCGCCAGTTGTCCCACGTTCTGTTGCTGCCCGTTGGAGTAGGTGGCCGTGACGGTGCCGTTGGAGCCGACAGTGAAGCTCTGATATGTACCGCTTCCGTAGCCGTTCTGTGTGGTCGAGGCGACGGCGGAGGTCGCGTCCACCTGGCTAATGGTTGGCGCCCCGCTGGCGCCCAGAATATTCCAGGTCATATTCAGCGTCGAGGCCCCGTCGGAGAGTCCAGCAAAGGAGATGCCGCTCACATCGGCCGCAGGGCTGACCAGATTGCCGTTCGCATTGAAAGTCAGCGTTCCGGCTGCGTTGGCCGAGGCGATCGGATCCTGGATCACGCTGCCAGAGGTTGTGATCCCCGTGCCTAGGATGCTCAATTGCCCCCCGGCGGTCGTCGAAACAGTAACTCCCATAATGCCTGCGTTGTTGATTGCGGTCTGAAGATCGTCCGCATAAGTGCCAGCTGTGCCGACGGCGCCCAACTTTTCTCCGGCAGTCACAGGCGGCGGAGCAATGGTCGCGGTGCTGCCACCCGCGGTGGGTCCGGTAATGGCCAGATTCGTCCCCGGATCGACTCCTGCCACTACGCCTCCGTTCGCACCGAAGCTGTAGTCGATTGTCGTCACGCCTGCGGCGGTGCTCGAGTTGGCCGACAGCGTATCCGGCATGCTGACGTTGTAGTCCCATACATTGTTCGCGGTCTTTGTGTAGGTCACGGTGGCCTCGTAGCTCTTGCCCATCGAATCGTAAACTTGCACCTGACTGGGAACAATAGTGCCCACCGCTGCCGCCGAGTCGAGTGTCGCCGTCATTCCAAACGTCGTCGTTGCCAGAGGCGCCTCGACCTGCCCTACCGGGATGTTGATTGGCGTAAGCGCGGCGTTGGGGTTCACCACCCCGTTGACTGCTGGATAGCCCATTACGTTCAAACCGTCTGACGAGATGAGGTTGCCGTTTGCGGCCAGCGAAAAATCTCCGGCGCGCGTAAGAACGTTGCTGCCTCCATCGCTCAGAACGAAGAAGCCGTTCCCGTTTAACTGCATGTCGGTCGAATTGCCGGTCGTGTCGCTCGATCCCTGCGTAAAGCTCGTCTCGTTTGAGGCGACCTGCACACCCTCCCCTAACTGAATTGCATCGCCGGAGCCGGTCGAACCGAGCTGCTGCGAGAAGAGGTTGGAAAAGTTGGTCGTCTGCGTCTTGAAGGCCGTGGTGCTCATGTTGGATAGATCGTTCGCGATGGTGTTCAGCGCCGTTGAATCGGCGTTGAGGCCGGAAAGCGGAATGTAGAAACTTGCCATGATGCTTCTCCTTCGATGTCAACTGGAGTTGGCGCGGGCCTTTGTCGGCCGGCTGGTAAACGAGCTTCATTGGGCCCCGGACAGCCGGCTTGCCGCCATCTGCGCATGCGCACGCCCGCTAAGCGCCTGAGCTACGCGAAGCGATGCAGGCGTGGCGTCGGGAATGCTGAGATTGCCGGGCGCGTTCTTGGCTACGCTCGCCCGAGTCGGTGGGCTGCCAGCCGCGGTTGAGGCGAGTGCGGCGGACTTGGCGGCTGCCAGCGCACTTGTCTGGCGCGTCGCCGGAGTGCTCGCGCTCTTGCCGGTCAGGCTGGACGTAGCCGCGGTCACCCCCGGTGTAGGCGAACTGCCGCTTGAACCGCTGGTTGTGCCGCCAAGATTTGTTGATAAGGTCTGGTTGATATCGATCAGCTGTTCAAGGCTGTTTACCGAAACAAGCTGATTAATGTATTCGTTGGGATCGGTGTCCGCGGTCGGGTCCTGATTCTGCATCTCGGTCACCAGCAGCGTCAAAAAGTCGTTGCCCGAGATGGTGGCTGAATCGCCACTTGAATCGCTTGAACTGTCTGTGCCGCTTGTCGCCGCTGTCCCGCTCGCCATGGGAGCAGCGCCCTGGCCTGTCAGCGCCTGTCCCGCCGTCATTTGGTGATTCAGGATTCCTCCCATTGCCGCCATTTTCCCTCGCTTTCTCTCTGCCGGCCTTTATCCCGCCGGGCCTGTTTCTATTGAGCGTTCCAGCCAGCCTTTTGTACGCGAGCTGCCTCGGCCTACCCGCTTCCCATGCTCAAGCCATCACCGAGATGTGAACGCCTCCCGGCCTTGCAGTCATGCTGGCTATCTCCGGCCCGGCCGCCGCAGCCGAAGCATGCGGTGAAGCCGCGGCAATAGCCGGCATACTCGAATGAGTCCTTGTTTGCGTGTCTGAAGGAGTCCCCTGCCCTGCGTGTTGCCCTGCCCCCTGGTACATTCCCTGATTCCCGCTTTGGTCCATGGTGGGCGCAGCCGAGTGGTCCTCGGGAGCCGCCAGCGTCAGCGTCTCGACGGGCGTATGTTGCTCGGCGAGATAGGTGTTCAGTCCGGCCAGATGCCCGCCAAGCGCCTCAGCCGCATCCGCAGAACCGGGCACAAGAGCGGCGCGGATTCCAGCTCCGCTCATATTTGCTCGCACACCGATCCAGCCCAGCGCCGGATCCTGAAATCCTGCCTCGGCCCCGCGGGCTCCGGCATGAGTCCACGCAGGCGCTCCCGAAGCGGTTTCGGCATCGAGCGCAGTAAAGGTCTCCCGGGCCGACGGCCCGGCCGAGGAGTCGGCTGACCCTCTGACCATGTCGCCAGCGGCTGTCACTGGCATCCGGTCGCCGGCCGGATCGCGCGCCAAGGCGGATGCATCCAGAACCGCAGCGGCGGGTTGTCCTCCCTCGGGGCGATTGCCATGCTGGCCCGGTTCTGCCGAACCCGGCCGCAGAGCGGATGGCCCCGAGGCCCGCATGCCATGGCCAAGATCCGGCCTCCCACCGATGGAGGAAAAAGCCGGGGACGAGCTGGATTGCAAAGCGGCTGTCATCGTAGACCCTGGATCAGTCCCTTCGGCAGTGCTCGACGCCGCGACTGCTTCGAGCCCAGAACCTCCTGGCTCTGCCTGGACAGGGGCATGACTCTGCGTGAGCGCGTGAATCGGTTCCTCTGCCTGCGACCGAATCCGTCCCGCCGACGAACCGGCATCGCTGGAAGTACTCGACGGTGCTCCTTCGGGATTGAATGCCTCTGTCTCGTCGAGTGCCCTGTCGGTCAACGCGGAGGGCCCGGCAGCCGTCGTGGCCGTGTCAGGATCCGATGAGGCGATCCCTCGCTTTGGCGCCGCTCCAGCGGCATCTGCGGCCTGATTCCCAGCTGCGCTCTTCCTTCCCGCAGCCGAACCGGGACCCTCTGTTTGCGATGGGGGCGGATGGGCAGTCTCCCGAGTCAACCTAGTTGGCAATCCGGCGGAAAGATCAGTCTGCGGAATACTCCCCCCTGTTGGCGGAACAGGCAGATCCGCCGTTCCGCCGGAAACAATCTCCAGCTTTGCGCTCTTCTCGGAGTTGGGCTGGTGCGCTCGGAATTCGGATTTTGCCGGTTTGACGTTTGCCTGGCTCTTTCCCGTTGGAGTGGCCACAGCAGTGTGTTGGGCAGCCCCCGATGCGGCTTGCAGAGCAGAAACCTCGGTCTGAGAGCCTGCCTTGGCTAACATCGCCCCTCTGGTCACCGGTTCGCCTTGGGCTCCTCTTCCCGGCTGCCAAGGCAGCTCTGCGCCACTCAAGAGGGTCGAGGTTCGAGAAGGAGCGGTTCGACCAGCCCGCGCTAAAGCGGATTCAATGGAGGTGGAGATTCCGTCTGCCCCGGTTTCTTCGTTGCCGTGGCCGCCCAGGCCAGCGCCCAGAGAGGCCAGCACTGACTGCCAACTGGAGCGGAAGCTTTCTGCGCCGGGCACGGAGGACGAAGAAGAACTCGCCGCTGTCGCATGGGTCCATTCTGCACTTTGAGCTTCACCTAGGCCCTTCGGGCGAACCGCAGTCTGCTCCGACTCCGGACGTCCGCCCGTCGCAATCTCGATTCCAGCGGCAATACTCATGGGCAGGGTTAGAGCAGTTGCCATGCCAAAAAGTGAAGAGTGCCGGTTAAAGGATTGTCAGGAACGAAACTGTCTATTCCGATTAGGGAAACCAGTTGCCGTTCGCTTGGATTTTCACTCAAGTCTTTTCCGCCGTGCGATCGATTCCCTGCAGGCCAGCTTCGGGAGTCGCCGATGGGGAGGTTGCAGTCCTCGACGGCTCTGGCTTCCCCTGTTCTCCGTGCAATCGGCTACCGTACCAATCGTCGAGCCCTTGCTGGCCCCGTCGGCCTGCCTCGACGGCGTCGCGCGCCTCGGTCTCCTGGATCAGGGTTTCGGCTTGACGGCGCCCGACCCTCTTCGAGATAAACTCCTGGCGCAGCGCGGCTACATCCCGCTCGGCACCGGCGACTTTGGGAGCAAGAGTCGCGCTACACTGGCCAGCCGCGCGCGTCTCCTCAAGGCCAGCCAGCCGATCCGACAACTCCCCAGTGTGCGCGCTTATCTGGACCAGCCGCCGGCCACGGCGATCCCGCTCGACAGCAATCTGCTGCGCCTGGTGCAAGCGATTGAGCTCGCCAAGCTTGGCATCGAGCGCCTGTCGGCTGTGCTCTTCCTCGATATTGCGAATGTTCAACAAACGGCGCAGCGCGAGAGAGACAGCCATGGTTCATACCTCCGCGGCCAGCGCGGCGAGGCAGCGCACGCAATCGGCAAAGTGGACATGCTCGTGCGCATCCTGAGTCAAGAAAACGCGCACGGCTTCGCGAGCACGCAGCGCGCGGTCGAGGTCCGGGTCGGAACCAGGTTTGTAGGCCCCGATACGCACCAGATCCTCGGAGCGGGCGTAGACTGCCATCAATCGGCGCAGCAGCGCGGCGTGTTCGCGATGTTCAGGTTGAGTTACAGACGGCATCAGGCGGCTGATCGAGTCTAATACCTCAATCGGCGGATACCAGCCCGCGGCGGCCAGCGCACGGGAGAGCACCACATGGCCGTCCAGCAGTGATCTGACAGCATCCACCAGCGGATCCTGCTGATCGTCGCCTTCCATCAGCACGGTGTAAAAGGCCGTGATTGAACCCACACGGAACTGCCCAGCCCGCTCCAGCAGCCGGGCCAGCCGCGCAAATACCGAAGGAGTATACCCCTTGGCCGTGGGCGGCTCTCCAGCGGCCAGCCCGATCTCTCGTGCGGCCATGGCGAAGCGGGTCAGCGAATCGAGCACCAGCAGCACATGCTTCCCCTCGGCGGCAAAGAACTCGGCCACCGTGGTGGCGGCCAGCGCCGCCCTCATGCGCATCAGCGGCGACTGGTCGGAGGTCGAGACGATCACCACGGAACGGGCCCTCCCCTCAACACCGAGCGAGTCATCCAGAAACTCCCCCACCTCGCGGCCCCGCTCGCCTACAAGGCCCACGACGGTGACATCGGCTTCGGTGTTGCGCGTCATCATCCCGATCAGCGTGCTCTTGCCCACGCCCGATCCACCGAAGATGCCGACGCGCTGGCCCCGGCCCACCGACAGCAGACCATCGAGTGCGCGGATGCCTGTGCCGAGCGGTGTGCGAATGGGTACGCGGTCGAGCGGAGAACGTACCGCCCCCTCCAGAGGCAGGAGCACGGATGCGGCTACAGCCCGGCCCTCGTCAATGGGCGCTCCCAAGGCATTCAGCACTCTACCCATCAGCGCATGACCCACCTCGATCTCGGGATGTACGCCGAGCGCCGCCACCGAATCGCCAAAGCGAATGCCCTCCGTGGTCTCCACTGGCATCGACAGCACGTGCGAGCCGCGAAAGCCGATCACCTCCGCCAGATGTGGACGGCCGAACTGATCCTGAATCTCGCAACACTCGCCCACCGAAGCCAGCGGGCCCGCCGATTCGATGGTCTGGCCCACCGACTCGAGAACCTGCCCACGCCAACGCCAGGGTTGGCTCCGCGCCAGACGTTCGAAGTAACAGTGCAGAAGGGGTGTTGGCGGCGGCGTCATAGGCGCGTCTCCAGTACAGCGTCCGGCGCCTTATCCGCCGGAACGTCCGAGCCGATCTTGGGCCCGCCGGCGCGGTCAAAGAAGCCGCGCTCGATCTCTCCCAGCTGGGCGCGAATCCCCAGGTCCACAGAACCCAGCTCCGTCTCGATCGTGCAATCGCCCAGACGCATTCCCTCTCCGGAAACTACCGACGGCTTTACGCGCAGCTTAGGCAGAAGCGCGATGGTCTCAGTCCACAGGTCCAACTCGGTGGCGGGCACCCGGAGCCGTACCTCAGTCGACCCGGAGAGCTGCCCCAGCGCCACGCGCACCGCCCCCGTCAAAAGCAGCGGGTCCATCTGCGCTTCGCGGCGCAGAATGCGCGCTGTCACCGCCAGCGCCAGTTCCACTACCTCATGCTCAACCGCATGCAGATACCGGTCGCGTTCTTCGGCAAAGCTTGCGATCAGTTCGGCCACCTGGCGCGCTCGTAGTTCCTGGGCGGCTGTCTGGATTGCAGCCTGCGTCGCACGCTCGGCCTGGCGGCCCTCCAACCGGCCTTGCTCACGCCCCGCCTCGAAGGACCGGCGTGTCTCCCCAGCCAGCCTCTGCTCCAATTCGGCATGCTCCTTGGCCGCGGTCGCTCCAAGCGCACGTTCATCCGCAGCTTCTTCGGAGACACGATCGGCAGCACCCACCGCCCAACCGTCCCATGTGGGCAACGTGGTTGCATTGGCGTCGGCCGGGTATTCAAAAACCTCGATGCGCCCCGATGCGCTGCTCGACGTGGCTGTTCTCATCTGCAACGACTCCCTCCCTTCCGCAGTCGTCAGTTGTCCGTCGTTGGCGAAAATGCGTATCGCTGGCAACCGATTGCTGATCCCTGGCCGCTCTTCAGGCCAGCATCTCGTCGCCGGTCTCCAGCTTGAGAACCACTTTGCCCTCGGTCTCCAGCCGCCGGGCCAGGTTGAGGATCTCCTGCTGGGCTTGCGCCACCTCGCGCGAGCGAACCGGGCCCAGCACTTCCATGTCTTCCTTCAGCATCTCCACAGCGCGCGAGCTCATCGCCTTGAAGATCTGGGCGCGCAATTCGTCGTTGGCTCCGCGCAGAGCCAGCGCCAGCTGCCGCTTGTCCACCCCGGAAACGATCTCGCGTATGGTGGCCGGGGGCACCGTGACCAGATCTTCAAAAGTGAACATCAGGTTGCGAATGCTCAGGGCCAGCTCCGGCTGGCCGTCCTCGATGGTTTCGAGAATCTTTTTTGACTCTTCGGCGTTGAGCCGGTTCAGCAGGTCGGCGACTGCTTTGAAGCCGGAGTAGCTCTTGCGGGCTGTGTCGCCCACGCTCTCAAGGCGGCGATGCAGGATATGGGCGACCTTCTGCGCCATCTCCGGCGAAAACTGGCGCATCTCGGCCAGTCTCTGGATGGAGACCACCTTGTGGTCCTCGCTCAGGTTGTCCAGCACCAGCGATGCCCGCCGGGGATCAAGATGCGCAAGAACCAGCGCGATGGTCTGCGGATGCTCCTGGTCGAGCAGTTTGCCCAACTGCTGGGGATCGGTGCGCTGCAGCTTGGCAAGATTGCCCTGCGCCGCCTCCTGGGAGCGGCGCACCAGCATCAGCAGGTCGTCGGCGCGCTCCTTGCCGAAGGTTTCCATCAGTAGGCGGCTGGCATAGTCGAGGCCGCCGTGGACCATGAAGTTCTGCGTCTCCAGAAGCTCCCAGAACTCCTCCAATATTTGAGCGGAGAGCTCGGGCGTGATCCCGCGCAGATCGGCCAGCTCTTCGGTAAGCCGTTGCACATCCACTTCGGGCAGAGCACGCAGAATCTCCTTGGCCAGTTCTTCGCCGACGGCCACCAGCAAGACCGCCGCCTTGCGCGCGCCGGATATGTTCGCCGTCTGGCGGCGCTTCGCTGCTCCGTTCTCGCTTGCTTGGTCGGCCAAGACCTGGTCCTTTCGCTTCCTACGCTCGTCCCTTGTTCTCCCGTAGCTAGTCGGAGTGAATCCAGCTCTGCAACAGGCGCGAGCTCTGGGTTGGTTCGCGCTTGAGGTGCCCGGTTACCTGCTCGAAGATCTCCTGGGTCCTGATCCGCTCGGGGTCAAGCTCGGCCGGCTCTGGAGGCCTCAAAGCAGGTTGCGCCGCGCCGGCCGGTAATTCCCTGCCCCCTCCTTTGGCCGCTTCCCCCGATCCAGGCCGGACGCGGCGCAGCGCGGGGCGCACCCCGAAGGCCAGCACGACCAGCACGCCTAACAGCAGTGCGGCGTATTTGACGAGAACTGGCGAATTCTCCGCCGTCGCCAGCGCTTGGGCGGGCAGCGAAACCGGGGGCGAGGCGCGGTTCCCGTCGAAGGCCAGATCCTCGACCGTCAGCATATCTCCGCGCGTCGCATCGTAGCCCACCGCTGCCTGGGCCAGCGCGGTCAGGTTGCGCAATTCGTCGGCCGAACGGGGCTGCCAGATCGCCGTCTTGCCTTTGTCGGCAATCTGCGCCAGCCGGTCATTCACGACAATGGCCGCGGTCAGCCGCCTGACCCGTCCCGGATTCTCAAGCACGTGCTTCACGGTCTTCGAGGATGCATAGGTCCCCGACTCGGTCTTGGCGGTTTGAGGGGTGGTGGCCTGCTGCGGGTAGACCGGCAGAGCCTGCGAGTTGGGCGCGTTCGAGGCAGTGCCGGGAACTCCGGCAGCCACCGGCTGCGCCCCGGCCGCCTGCTCGGTGCGCTGCATCGAAAGAGTCACCGTCTGGTCCGGATCGTAGCTCTCGTCTGTCTCCTCAGTGGCGGCTGGGTTGTAGTCCAGGGTCACCGAGGCGCGGATATTTCCTGAACCCGTGACCGGCTCCAGCGTTGAAACCAGTTTGTCCTCGAGAGCCTGTTCGGCGGTCAGACGCAGCGCATCGGGAGTTTTTGGGCCCAGCGGCAAATTGCCGGCCGCATCGACCAGCACAACCCGCTCCGGCGTCAGCCCGTCCACAGCCGAGGCCACCAGATTGCGGATTGCCTCCGGTTCGCCATCGGCCAGAGAGCGGTGGCGCAGCTTGATGACCACCGAGGCCTTGGCCGGACGCTCAGCCTCGCGAAAGAGCGAGTCGTGGGGCATCACCAGATGGACCCTAGCCGACTCGATGTCGGACAACGTACCCACGGTATGCTCGAGTTCGCCTTCGAGGGCCCGTTGATAGCTGACCTGCTCGTCAAACTCGGAGCCAACCCAGTTGGGCTTATCGAAGATCTCAAAGCCCAGCCGGCCGCTCTTGACACCGCCTTTGGCCGCGGTCACCAGCCGGGCTTTGTCCAACTGCGCGGCAGGAACCCGAATGCCTGCCCCATCGGCGGTCGCTTCAAAGGGAATCTGCGCCTGTGTGAGTATCTGGCTGGTCTGGCGCGCGTCCTCCGGGTCCAGGTTGGCATACAGGGTGCGCCAGTCGGGGCCGAGCGCATACCACAATAGCCCACCGGCCAGTGCTCCGAGCAGAATCGCGGCCACGAGCGCCCAGCCGCGCTCGGCGGGCTGCATCCCGGCCCAACGGACCCGGCTGCGTCCCCACAGGCTGGCAAGCCGGCCGCTCCACTGGGGTTGTCCGGAGATAGCCAGCGCGCTCTTCTCTAACTGCGTTCCCGTGGCCATGGTTTCTGCGCCCCGCCGATTTCCCCGCCGCGCTTCCCGCGCTGCTTAGAACTGCATGCCCAGCACACTCTGGTAGGCCTGGACCGCCTTGTTGCGCACAGCCAGCGCAAGCTCAAAGGCCATGCTTGCCTTCTGCGCGGCAATCATCGCCTGATGCACGTCGACGCCGGAGCCTGTCATCAATCCAGCCACGGCGGTGTGCGCCTGATCTTCAAGCTGGCCGACTTGGCCGACAGCGTCGGTCAGAAGATCGGAAAAGGGCGGCGGCGCCGTGCCCACAGCGGCTGTCGAAGACGAGGCCGGCGAGATGCCGGAGCCTGCCAGATTGGCGATGGACGAAGCTGCGGCACTTATAGGGTTGATTCCGTTTTGCATCGGTCCTCCATCCTGTCCCATCCGCTTACGGCTTTGCGATTTCCAGTGCCGACGCGATCATGCCCTTCTCCGCCTGCACGGCGGAACTATTGAGACCATATGCACGCGTCGCCCCCATCAGGTCCACCATCTCTGTGAGGGGATTAATGTCCGGATACGAGACATACCCATCCGACCCGGCATCGGGATGGCCCGGATCGTAGCGCTTGAGCGGGGGCGATGGGTCCTCGACCACCTGCGCGATATGAACGCCCGGAGTTGCCTGCCCCGCGCCGCCCGGATTGAGCGTGGGCAAAGCCGCGGAAGCCAAGGAACCGGAGGCCAGTCCGCCCGAAGCCGCATTTATGGAGTCAAGAAATCCCGGGTCGCCTTGATTGGCGGCGAAGACGACGTGCTGGCGGCGATAGGGTCCGCCGTCCGCGGTCCGCGTAGTCTCTGCATTGGCCATGTTAGCCGCCACCACCTCGGCGCGCATCCGCTCGGCCTGCATGGCGCTGCCTGAAGTTTCCATCAACCCGAAGAGATTCATTCTGCCAGCTCCTTCTGTCGTTCAGTGCTCCCTCTGGCGTCAGCCTACTTGTCGGAATGGATGGCATCCAGAACACGCTGGTACTCCTGGCGAAGCAGAGCCACGCCGGTCTTGAACTTCAGTTGTGCCTCGGCCAGATTCAGGCCTTCGCGATCCATGGAAACATTGTTCCCATCAGGCCGCGCAATCAGCCCGTCCACGGCCTTGAGACGCACCTGCCGGGTTGGGCGTCCCCGGTCCACGCCCTCCATGGCCTCCCGCATCTCCGCTTCAAAGTCCATGCCCACGGCCCGATAGCCGGGGGTATCGATATTGGCCATATTGGCCGCGGTCAGCTTGACCTGGCTGGTCGCCAGGTCAAGGTAACGGGCCAACTGGTCGCTCATCCGGGTTTCGATCTCCATAGTCATTGGGCCCTCCCGAGGCGGACAGCCTAGCTCACGACGAATCCGAAGTCGATATCCTGTGCGGTCAGCACTGCCTCCTCGCCGGCCAGAATGGCCCCCCGCTCGAGAACGTGCTCGAGTTCGCGGACGTTGCCAGGCCAGTTGTGGGCGGCGAGCTTAGCCATCGCCCCCTCATCCAAGCTCTTGACCGGCATTTCGCGGCCCATTTGCCGCATGAAATGATCCACAAGCAGGGGCAGATCCTGGTCATGCTCGGCCAGCGAGGGGGTGCGGATGAGGAAGACGGCCAGCCGATAGTAGAGATCGGGCCGGAAGTTTCCCGTCTGGGTATCCTGGGCCAGCGGCCGGTGGGTGGCGGCAACGATGCGCACGTCCACCCTCACGGTTTCGTTGTCGCCCACCCGCTGTAGCTCGCCGCTTTCGACAAACCGGAGCAGCTTCGATTGCAGGGCCAGCGGCATCTCGCCGATCTCGTCCAGGAATAAGGTGCCTCCGTCGGCCGCTTCGATGCGCCCAGTGCGTCCCTGCACCGCGCCGGTGAAAGCTCCTCGGGTGTGGCCGAACAGTTCTGCTTCAAGCAATGCCTCGGGAATCGCTGCGCAGTTAATGGCGACAAAGGGCTTACGGCTTCTGGCGGATAGCCGGTGCAGCGCCTCGGCAACCAGTTCCTTGCCTGAGCCGGTTGGCCCTTCGATCAGGACCGGCGTCATGCGCGGGGCGACCCGGCGGACGCGGCGGCCCACCTCAAGCATGCAGGGTGCGTTGCCAATCAGATCGGGTAACCGGTCGCTACAGACCGGGTCGCTGCCGCGATTAGAATCTACGCGCGCCGGACTGGCCTGCAAAAGAAGAGGCTGCAAATTGGTCGGCTCGAGTAAGGAGCACTGCGGAGTAGGCATTGCCGCTCGGCCAGCATCCGTTGCAACCGGCAAGGACTCAACGCGCATCGGGCGCGGAGACGGGTTCGGCCGGTCCAGTGTGGGCGCAGTGTTCCACGCAGCGGTATCGGTGTCCTGACAGCGACGCAGGGCATAGAGCAGTTCCTGACGATAGGGACCGCGCGGGCTCTCTTCCGGAGAGGATCCGCCCGCGGTCACCAGGTCCACCTGGGGAAAGCACCGGCGGAAATCCTTCAGAAACTCGGCCAGCTCCAGATCGGGCAGCCATGAGTCGACGATGATGGCCTCAGGCGGGGTGGTTTCGGATTCGGCCCAAGCCTGGGCGCCTCCTTCGGCCTCGCGCACCTGCCAGCGCAGGCCGGTGAGAACTTCCGAAAGCCGCTGGCGGAAGCTGCGATCGGCGCTGGCGACCAGCGCGGTACGGGGACGGATGCGGGTGGAAGCGGGAAGAGCGGGCAGTACTGGAACCGGGACAGACAGCATAGAGATTACTGGAACCGGGACAGACAGCATAGAGATTCTCCTCACAAATCAAATGGGCTAGTGGACTCAGTGCGCTTCAGCAACCGGGCTGTTGGCCGCCGGTCTGATGGGAGCGATGGGAAGTGGTGCAAGAAGGGATAAGGGTGCACTAAGGGCCAAATCGGCCTCAAAGGGCACCACATAGCCATGTCCGCGCACAGTTCGGATCAGTTGACCGGGGGGCGGATCCTTCAGTTTGCGGCGCAGATAATTAACGTAGACATCGACGATGTTGGTGGTCTGCGCCGGCTCCATATTCCAGACCGACTCCAGCAATTCCACCCGCGAGACGCACTGGCCGCGGTTGAGCATCAGGTGTTCCAGCAGGGCAAATTCTTTGTTAGTCAGCAGGATCGGCGAGCCTCCGCGGCGGGCCGTGTGGTCCAGCCGATCCAGCTCCAGGTCCCCGGCACGCAACTCAAGCCTCGCCTCGCGCTTGCGCCGCAGCAGCGCCCTGCAACGTGCCCGTAATTCATGCAGGCTGAATGGTTTGATCATCAGGTCGTCGGCCCCGCGATCTAGGCAGCGAACACGGGTGTTTACCTCCTGCCGTGCGGTGAGTACGAGCACGGGCAAGTCGACATCGAGGGCGCGCAGTTCCTCAAGTACCTGCTCGCCGTCCTTGACCGGCATGTTCAGATCAAGAATCGTCAGATCGGGCATCTCCTCGCGAAATGCCTCCACCGCGGCTCCTCCATCGCAGACCAGGCGGACGCGATGCCCATCCGCCTCGAGGCCTCGGCTTAGAAACAATCCCAACGCCTTATCGTCTTCGGCGATCAATAACCTCATGGCAACCTTTCCATTTGGCAGCGTCCCTTACTCGCGGCGCATGCTGTTCCGCCGGTTCCCAATTACCAGCGGGTTCCACCGACCCTGCTTAGCAACCGCTAACCATTGGCCCTCCTCAACCTTCACGCGGAATGGTGAGGAGCACAAGGTGGGAATGAAGAAAGAAGGCGTGTCGCTTCCGGGACTGGATTCGTTCAGAATGCGTGTCCCCATAAAGGCAAATGAACACTGGCGCGTGATGGCTATCACTGCCCGCAGGCTACTCGGTTTACGCCGCTAAGGAATACCGTGCAAACTTCCCGGCAGCCGTCTGTGTTTCCGAAAGAAAATCGAGAAGGTCAGGAAAAGATTTGTTGCAATTCGCTTTTTATTCGCTATAATGCGCCCATGGCTGTTACACGAAGACAAAAAGAAGTAGTCGATTTCCTGGAGTCGTTTGTGGCCCGCAACGGCTACTCCCCGTCGTTTGAAGAGATCGCGCGCGGGATGGGGCTGAAGAGCCTGGCTACCGTGCACAAGCACGTTACGAATCTCGAAAAGAAGGGTCTGCTGGATCGCGTCCACAACCGCAGCCGCTCCATCGATGTGCTGCCGCCGGGGGCGCGCACCCGCTCGAGCGACCGCGTGCCGCTGGCCGGGCGGATCGCCGCCGGAGTTCCCGTGGAAGCCCTGGAGACTTCAGAGAGCATCTCGCTGCACGACGTCGTGGGCAACCGCGATGTCTTCGCCCTCGAAGTGCGCGGAGACTCCATGCGCGACGAACACATCATCAGCGGCGACTACGTGCTGGTGGAGCGCGCACGCACGGCCCGCCAGGGCGAGATCGTGGTGGCCCTGGTGCATGGCGCTGAGACTACATTGAAACGCTTTTATGCGGAGGGCAGCGTGGTGCGGCTACAGCCGGCCAACCTGGAGATGGAGCCCATCTACGTCAAAGCGTCGGATGTCGCGATCCAGGGCCGGGTGCTTGGTGTGCTGCGCAAGTATCGGTAAATCGGCAGATGGAACGAAAGTGAAATGGCAGATGGAACGAAAGTGCCCTGAGCGCGCTTACCAGTTACACTGAGGCTGTGAAAGCCCCAGTCCACCCATCCCTGCCCAGCCGCAAAGAATTTCTGGCGCTCGCCAAAGAGCACACACTTGTCCCCGTCTGCCGCACGTTGACGGCGGACCTCGAAACGCCGGTCTCGGCATTCCTGCGAGCCGCATGGCCTGAGCGGGAGTGCTTCCTGCTCGAGTCGGTCGAGAACGGCGAGCAGGTGGGCCGTTACACCTTCATCGGGCTTACCCCGTTCAAGCGGATTGTGGCGCGCGGGCGCAAAATCACCATCACTGAGGGCAAGAAGGTCGTCCAGATCGACGACGACATCTTTGCCGTGCTGCGGCGGGCGCTGGGCGGACATAAGCCTGCGCGGCTGCCGGGACTCCCGCCATTTACCGCCGGTGCAGTCGGCTTTTTCTCTTATGACGCAGTGCGCCAAGTTGAGCGGTTGCCCGAGTTCGCTAAGGACGAACTTGGTGTTCCCGACGCTTGCCTGCTCTTCTTCGACGAAGTGCTGGCCTTCGATCATGTGCGCAAGGAGATTTGGTTGGTGGTCACCGCTGACGTCACCAGGAACAAACCCTCTGAAGCCTACGACAAAGCCGTGCGACGGCTGGACAAGCTCGAGAAGCGCCTGGCTCAGCCGCTACCCAAGCTGCCTGCGCAACGCGACAAGGGCAAGCTCAAGGTGCAACGCCGCACGGCCAAAAAGGACTTTCTAGCCGCCGTAGATCGCACGAAGGAGTACATCGCCGCGGGCGATATTTTCCAGGCGGTCCTCTCCCAGCGGCTTGACCTGGAGCCGGGTGTCGACAGCTTTCAGGTCTATCGGGCGCTGCGCACCGTGAATCCGAGCCCCTATATGTACTTCCTACGATTTTCACCGGAGGGTCCTCTGGGGGGCATGCCCGACAGTCCGAAGATCTCCTCCAAAAAGAAAAAAGCGCCTGCGGCGTCCATCGAGCTGGCGGGGTCGTCGCCGGAGTTGCTGGTGCGCGTCCACCACGGTAAGGTCGAGTACCGGCCCATCGCTGGAACCCGCCCCCGCGGCGCTACGGAAGAGCAAGACCAGGCGCTGGCCGACGAGATGCTTAACGACGAGAAGGAGCGCGCCGAGCATGTGATGCTGGTGGACCTGGGCCGCAACGACGTGGGCCGTGTGAGCGAGTTCGGGTCGGTGAAGGTGGACCGGCTGATGTTTGTCGAGCGCTACTCGCACGTAATGCATATTGTGAGCACCATCGAGGGGCGGCTCAAGCCGGAACTGACCGCCGTCGACGCCCTGCGCGCTTGCTTCCCTGCCGGCACGCTCAGCGGCGCGCCCAAGGTGAGGGCCATGGAGATCATCGAAGAGCTGGAACCGGCGCGGCGCGGCACGTATGGAGGCGCGGTGCTCTACGCCGATTTTTCCGGCAATCTCGATTCTTGTATCGCGATCCGGTCGATGATGGCCACAGGCGGCAAGGGCTACGTGCAGGCCGGCGCGGGCATTGTGGCCGATTCAGTGCCAGAGCTGGAGCACCAGGAGTCGCTCAACAAGGCGCAAGCGGTGATCCGGGCAATTGAGCGGGCGCGGGAGATGTGAGAAGCAGCGATAAGGGATCAGCCCATAGGTCTCCCAAAATAGATCGGAGCCTTTCGTGAAGGATGCTTTGCAGCAACGAGCTGAAGAAGCAGAGGAGGCGGGTGATCTGCCTTTAGCTCTTGAGTTGTGGAAAGAGCTTACAGAAAAGCGCAATGAAGCACCGCCTTTTCTTTGTTACGGGCAAGTGGCGCGAAAACTGGCGAAGTGGGAGGAGGCGGAAAACGCATATACCCAAGCTCTCCGCCTCCAACCAAGCTCTTCCATAGCCCAGTTAGTCGATTCTCCAATAGTCGACGTACTCATGGGGATGCTCTGGCTTGTGCGAACCGACAAAGACAGAACCGCGTCTCGAGAGATTGCCAAGGAGTGGTTCCTGAAGGCGCTCAAGATCGAGAGAAGTGCGCCCACTCTTACGCTTTTGGGAGCAGCGTGTGCCAGGCTTGACGACGCCGCTTCGGCAAAGGAAGCATTCGAAGAGGCTATCAAGTTAGATCCTGAATACGATGAAGCAATGTATAACCTGGCTGTAATTGAAGAAGAAACCGACCCTCAGAAGGCCCATGAGCTGCTGGAACGCACAATTAAAATCGATCCAGATTACGCGCTCGCTCACCAGATGCTCGGACGTGTCTATGTGAGACTGAGAGACCTTGATCGCGCCGAACATCATTATCGCCGGTGCCTCGAAATTGATCCTTCGGATTACTGGTGCAACCTCTTTCTCGCCAGCCTCTTTGGGCGGCAGAGGGATGCAGAAGCGGAGCAAATCTATTTGCATGCAATTGAATTGCGCCCGGAAGAGCCAGGCGCATTCGAGTTCTATGCTCGCTTTCTGGAGAAGCGTGGACGAGTCGCTGAGGCTGGAGAGATGCACGCGAGAATAAAGCCATCCGAACGGGATGCAGCTGCCCTGCCATAAGAGGACGCCGCCTTACTCCGCACCAAAGATGCGGCGGAAGAAACGGCCAATGCCGCCCAAGAAGCTGGGCTTCTTCTTGGCTGCTGGCGGAGTCGCAGCCGGTTTTTCAGTTTCGCTGCCTGCCGGTGCTGAAGCGGCTGCGGGCGTAGGCGCGTAGCCGGCGCTCTTGAACACCAAAGCATTGGCGGACTGAGCCGTTGTTCCGCTTTGATTCACGGCGCTCGGGGCCGGCTTGGGTGTCGCTGCCAGACCCTCGCTCTGCGCCAGCGGGAACTCATTCCCCTGCGGGGAGGCGGGCGGGCAGCCGCAGGGCTCCTTTTCCTGGTCCACCACCTCGTGCAGGCTGCCGTGCTGGAACATCACGCGCTGGCCGGGCTGCACGCGATACGCCCCGCCGTCGAATACGCTTGAAACCAACACATAAGGCGCGTTGATACCAGCATTGTCTACACAGGTGTCGCCTTGCTGGCCGAGGCGAACTTTCACGTCAGCCGCGCCGGGTCCGCCAATGAGAATACGAAAATCCGGCGTCAACAGTACGTCCGAGTTCTGCCCCGTCGCGAAACTGGCTTCGATTGCGCCGTGATCCATGGCCATCAACAGGCCTGGAATTTCGCCGGCAGGCACGCTTGAGTCGGTGGCCAGCTTAACGGTCGTTGAGGCGCAGATGCGCAGCACGCCCCGATGGGGCAGGATGACCGGGGTGGTCTCCGTGCCGGACGTGATAGAGCCGCTGGCCGCAATGATGGCCCTGCTCTGAGAGACTTCGAGCGCGCCGGTCACCGAAGCCGCGGAGTCGGGGTTCTTGCTGTCGAGCGGGACGATGGCGATGGGGCCGGCTGCGACCTGCGGGGTTTGCTCTGCTGGAGCGGCCTGGGCGTACGGCACAGGCGTAGCGCCAAGAGCCACCGCGATGGAAAGAATTCCAGCCCAACCGAAACTCCGCATCATCACATTCCCAGGAAGTTGCGGATCATCTGGTGGCCGCCTTCCGTCAAAACGCTCTCGGGATGAAACTGCACACCCTCAATGGGCAACGTGCGATGGCGCAGGCCCATAATGACTGAGCCGTCTCCGCTGGCAGCCGGAGTGCGGGCGGTGACGATGAGATCGGCGGGGAGCGAGTTCTCGGCCACGATCAGGGAGTGGTAGCGCGTACAGGTGAGCGGTGTGGCCAATCCGGCGAAGATACCCTTGCCGTCGTGGTCCACCGGGCTTGTCTTGCCGTGCATGAGTTGCTGAGCGCGCACCACCTGCCCGCCAAAGGCCTCGCCGATGGCTTGGTGGCCCAGACAGACGCCGAGAATGGGTGCTTTACCAGCCATGTGCCGGATGAGCGGGACCAGGATACCGGCTTCATGCGGTGTGCAAGGACCGGGCGAGAGTAGAATGCGGTCCGGGTGCAGCGCTTCGACCTGCTCCACCGTCAGCTCATCATTGCGATGGACCTCAACCTCAGCGCCCAGTTCCCCCAGGTATTGGACCAGGTTGTAGGTGAACGAATCGTAGTTGTCGAGGACAAAGACCATGGCTGACTCCAGTGTAGCGCGCTGCCTGCGGTAGAGCATCCGCTCGCGCCTCGCTCGCAAGGATTTCGTGCTATCCCATCCGCGTATGGGCCCGCCCGGAGAATCGCTCTGCCAGTTGCACAGCGACACATCATCTGTAAGACTCACTATCGATGGTTCTTCATTTTCTGATTCAAGGGCGCGTGCAGGGGGTGGGCTTCCGGTGGTATGTACATCGGGAGGCCAGTGAACTCGACCTGCGCGGATGGGTGCGCAACACCGAAGACGGCGATGTGGAAGTGGTGGCGCATGGCGAGGAGGCCGACTTGGCCGAGTTGCGTGCCAGTTTACGCCAGGGGCCGCGCGGAAGCCGTGTCGATCGCCTGATCGAGCATTCTCTCGACGAGAGCGAGGCCGAGGGCTTGAGTTCATTCAGAATCGAAGGCGCGTGGTGATGGTGAGGAATCGGGGATGGACGAAGCCTGGTCAGTATTCTCTTCCCTGCCCACTATAATCAGTAGCGAAGCCTAATCGCCAACCCAGATCGAGGACAACGCCTGCCCATGCCCGAAGAAAAAAAGCCGAATGCTGCCAAGCCCATCGATATGGAAGCCCTGAAAGCACTGGTGCGCACAGTGCCCGATTTTCCCAAGCCGGGCATTCTGTTCTATGACATCACCACCCTGCTGAAGGACAAGACCGGCTTTGCGCAAATGATCGATGCGCTGGCGGCCCACTATATCTCTAGCAAGATCGATCTGGTGCTGGGCATCGAGGCGCGCGGATTCATCTTTGGGCCGGCCTTGGCCTACAGGCTGAACGCCGGCTTTGTACCAGTACGCAAACCGCGCAAATTGCCCGCTCCCGTGGCCCGCGTAACCTACGACCTGGAGTACGGCTCCGACACCCTGGAGATTCATCTCGACGCCATTCGGCCGGGACAGCGCGTGGTCCTGGTCGACGACCTGCTGGCCACCGGGGGCACGATGGAGGCCACCATCAAGCTGGTGAAGCAGTTGGGCGGAGAGATCGCAGGGCTGGCCTTTGCCGTCGAGCTTGACTTCCTGAACGGCCGCAGCCGCTTTGCGGAATACGACGTCTTCAGCCTGCTGCATTACGACGAATAGAGGCCGAGCCTGTTTTGCGGCAGAGTTGTAAAAAACCTTCAGGATATTTCTTCCGGCAACTCTTCCCGCGCGTTCGGCTGGCTGGCGTCGTCGAGAGTCTCCTCCGCGGCAGAGTCCAGGAACATCTGGGCATCGGCAAAGCGGTAGCCCACGTACACATCCGTCAGCAGGTAGAGGGGATTGGAGGGGTCGTCTTCAATCTTCTTGCGCAACTGGCGGACAAAGGTGCGCAGGTACTCGACCTCTTCGCGGCAGTCGGCTCCCCATACCGCGGTGAGCAGCCTGGCATAGGTGATGACCCGGCCCGCGCGGCTCATCAGGCAGTGCAGAATATCGAATTCTTTGCGAGTGAGGTGTACCAGTTCGCCGCGCTTGGTCACAGTCCGTTTGACAGGCTCCAGGCGAATCTCCCCAATCTCAATGGGAGCGTCTTCGGCGCGGGCCGGGGCTTTGACGCGGCGGACCGCTGCGCGAATGCGTGCGATCAGCTCCCGCGTGCTGAAAGGCTTGGTGACATAATCGTCCGCGCCTAGGTCGAGCGCATGTACCTTGTCCTCCTCCTGGTCGCGAACTGTCAGCATGAGAATCGGCAGCCGGGGAGCAAAGGCGCGCATGCGGCGCAGCGTTTCGATACCGCCAATGCCGGGCATATTCACATCTAGCAAAACAGCATCGTAGACCGCGGCGCGCAGCATTTGCAGCGCCTCTTCGCCGCGCGAGGCTTCAGCCACCTGAAAACCCAGTTCGACCAGCGGAGGCCGCAGCGCCCTGCGGATTGCCGGTTCGTCGTCGATCACAAGAATACGAAGTATAGGCTGATTCATCAAGAACACTCCTTCTGCGCAGAGGCGGGGATCGCCGCAAAAAATGTGGTTCCCTCGAATTCGTCGCTTGTGACCCAGACATAACCGCCATGAATGAGCGCGACCCGTTTGGCCACCGAAAGGCCGATGCCTGTACCGGGCGCCCGGTTCGAGTAGGTCGAAGAACGATAGTACCGGTCAAAGATGCGCTCCCGATCCGCCATGGGAATGGCAGGACCGTAGCTATGCACCGAAAAGATTGCCTCGGCATTGGCATGAACGACGCGAATAGTGACCGTGGTGCCGAAGATCGAGTATTTGCACGCGTTGTCGATGTATTGCGTCAGCAGCATGACCATCAATTGGCGGTCGCAACAGACGACGAGATTTTCGTCCTTAAGATCGATTGCAACCTTCATGCTCGCCAAACGATCCCTGAGGCTGTCCACAACCTCTTCAATCATCGACCCTACGCCCACCGGCGTGGCATGGATCGCCACCTCGCCGGCATCCAGCCGGGCGGTGGTCAGCAGCCGGGTGGTCAGGTCGTTGAGCACGGCAGCTTGCTCGTCGATCAGCGCAACCAAATCAGCTTGGCCCGGAGATAGGTGGCCCATCTCTCCCAGGCCGGTGCTGGCCGCGCGGATCGCCGTCAATGGCGTCTTGTAAGCGTGAGCCAGGCTGTCCAGCACAGTGGAGCGAAGTTGTTCGGTGCGGCGTTCAGTCTCGATGCGGCTCTCGTTGGCGAAGGCCCGATAGCGATCAAAGGTAATCGCAATCAGCGACGCGATAGCGTTGTTGGTCAGCGGGGTGGTCTCGCCCCGGATGACCAGGCTTCCCACCGGCACCGTCCCCAGACGGACGACACGCCGTCCCAGTCCGGTTGCCGGATCGTCGTCCGAGGTCTCAAAGTAGTAGACGTTCTGTGCCAATTCCTGCGGGTCCACATGCCAGATTCCAGCTTGATACACATCATGCAGATCGGCGTCGAAGACCGCCACCGCCTCCAGCGCGAAGATCTCATGGACCAGCTCGGCCAACTGCGGCCCAGGTTCCAGATGAAGATTCATTTGCAGCGTTCGCCGGGTGAACTCGTACAGATCGTGCATCTGTCCGCCCCAGGACTCAGCTCGTCTTGCATTCCCCGTTACGCGGGCGGAAAGCCGGCTGACCACCAGCGCCACCAGTACAAACACAAACAGGGTGACCGAGTTGGCCGGATCGGCCGCCGGGTTGAGCAGAGCGCTCAATTGAGGCTGCCGCGCATTAAAAAAGCCATGGACCACAACCGCTGAGAGCGATACTACGACTGCCTGCCAAAAGCCGCACAGCAAGGCAGTGGGAACAACAATCAGCAGATAAAGCAATACCGCCACGGGAAGCAGCCAGCCCGACCAGTGCGCAAAAGCGGCCACAAGAATGACAGCCACAATCCCCAGCGCGCACTCCAGCGAGAACAAAAGGATGCGCGATCCCGAACTGCGCGAGCGAATGGCTGCGAAGGCGGAACGCTCGGGAATGTAAGTTCCAGCCAACCAGCCACCAACCTCTCGATGCCGATGGGGTGCGCGAGAAATACCCCTAGCTATGTCATCAGCCGCAACCCAATGGGCCAGCCATCCAACGGTAGCGCCGCCATTCTCGTGTGGAAGATGCGGCACGGTCGACATAAGGATGGCGTAGAGAAATTTTAGCAGGGCGGCGATGGACGTTTCACGGCGGGTCTGGTATCGGACTCATTTGCTCCATGTGCAGAACGGCTTGAAGTTAAACATCCCTGCGCGACCTCAAAGAAGCCCGCAATAAGGTCTAACCAGGGAAAGCCTCATAAGGTCTTTTTTGAATACTCATGTAATCTTTATGTGCTCTTTGCGTAAATACTATTAATCCGCAGCGACGGACCGCCTCAGAGACTGTATGAATTCTCATCCGGGAATCCATACGGCCAGTGTGCCTGTACGGCTCTGGAGGCTCGTCGGATTGTGAGACTGCGCCTGAAAAGGTGCTGAAGTTCTTTCCCGATTCTTGGGCGGAAATCATTCTGTTTACTACAACAACCAACTCTTCTTGGAGGAATAGTGCCGATGTATTTGAACCCCAATCGCATACTGCCAACGATTGCCGGAGCCGCAATGGCCATCGCCATGTTGTCCGGCGCGCAAACACCGGCTCCGCCAGCCACTCCTGCCCCGGCCGATCAGGCTCCGGCGCCTGCTACAGCTCCAGCAACCCCTCCAGCAGCGCCAGCCACTCCTCCAGCCCCGCCCACGTGGAGCGTCGGCCCGATGGACATCAGTGGCTTCATCGACGGCTATTACAGCTTGAACTTCAACCGGCCGGCTTCGACAGATGGTCTCGGTGACCAGCTCAACCAGCTCTACAACTTCAACGACAAGACGGATCAGTTTGAACTAAGCGCGGCCAAGCTCACGCTGAATCACGATCCCGATCCAATTGGCGCGCATGTCGACTTCGTTTATGGCCGTACCAACTCTCTGATCAATGCCGCCCCAACCAACAGCACTGGTGGCGATCAGCTCAGCTATCTCGAGCAGGCATTCCTCAGCTTGAAGCCACCCAAGGCCAAGGGCTTTGAATTGGACTTCGGCAAGTTCGTCACTTCGGCCGGCGCTGAAGTCATCGAGGCGAAGGACAACTGGAATTATTCCCGGTCCCTGCTGTTTGTCAACGCCATTCCGTACTGGCACTTCGGTGTCCGCACCTCACTTCCCGTCTCTAAGACCGACACAATTGGGTTTCAACTGGTCAATGGCTGGAACAATGTCTCCAAAAGTAACGGAGGCGTAACCGGCGTCTTCACCAACGCACTGACTAAGCCAAAGTACACCTGGAGTCTCAACTACATTGTCGGCCCAGAGAATCCCAACACCACGAGCGGATTGCGCAACCTGATCGACACCACCCTCCTGCTGACGCCTCCCGGCAAGTTCAACATGTACTTGAACTACGACTACGGCCAGAATCAGGATTCCGTCGCATCTCAAGGCAACAACACGTTGAATACCTGGCAGGGCGGCGCTATCGCACTTCACGAGCAGGCGACGGCTAAGAGCGCCTTCGCAGGCAGGTATGAATACTTCACCGATCCGGAGGGTTTCCAGACCACAACGGCGCAGCATTTACAGGAGTTCACCGCGACCTATGAGTATAAGTGGGTTGAGGGCTTGCTGACTCGTGTCGAGTACCGTGGCGACTTTTCCAACAAGCAGTACTTCTATTCGGACGCCAACTTGACCCCAACAAAGACCCAGCAGCAAACCTTGACCGTAGCGTTCATAGCCTTCTTCGGTCCCAAGCGCTAACCGCAACCTGCAATTCCGGCCGGCACACCACACTTGACGCGCGGGTACGGCCGGGATTGCATAGCCAGCATCGTTGCAAACAGGGAGCTTTAGTTACCTGTTTGCCTTTTCAGATTCCTCATTTCATCTTTATCGCCGTAACTCTAGGATTCTGCTTAACGATTCAACAGTCCGCATCCGCCCAGGTTGAGATTGCGAAGCGGGCAAAACCAACGAAATTCCCGGGGGCCAGCCGCCGGGAGCAGCCAGACGAACCTCACTTACCAGGAGAATGCTCATGGCAGAACAGAAAGCACCCCAAATGCAGGCCACCCTGGGCCTTACCGGGCTGACCAGCAACGCAATGGCCCTCATCGCCCCCGGCGCCTTTCTTTGGCTCACCTTCGCAATTCAGGCTAATACCGGCGTCGCCGGCCAACCTTCTACCGCGCCAGCTATGTGGATCGGCATCTTCGTTTCCCTGCTGCTCTGCCTGGCCACCGCAGTCTCCTACGCCGAAATCTCGAAACTCTATCCCGGCACCGGTTCCAGCTACTACTACGCGGAACAGGCTCTCTTGTCCCAGGACGCGATGTTCAAATACGCGCGTATCGCCAAGTTCATCGTCGGCTGGGGCTCGCACCTCTACTATTGGGTGTATCCCGGCGTGATGGTCGCGGTCACTGGCGTCTTCTGCGGCTATGTGGTTGGTTTCCTCTGGCCCAGCGTGATGAGCGGATCGAACCCCGGCCCGGTCTTTATGGCACTGGTCGCGGTTGTCTTCTCCTTCTTCGTTGCCTGGATCGCCGCCAAGGGCGCGGGCGCGTCCACGGCTGTCAACATGGCCATCAATGTAATTCAGATCTCCGCGCTGGTCGTTTTCAGCGTCCTGGCGCTCGGCTATCGCTCCAGCCATCCTTCCGGCACCACCGGCCCTACCGCCTATCAGTACGATGGGCAATCGCTGGCAACTTATAACTACCAGTTCGCCGTTGACAAGACCGGAGCCACGTTGCGCGACTCCAGCGGCAACCCTCTTCCGTTGCTGGATTCAGCAGGCAAACCGGTACCCTACGTCATCACCTATCCTGAGACCGACGCGAGCGGCAACTTCCTGACTCACACCTCCGCGTCTTCAGTCGTCTCTCCGCACAAGATCAGTTATATGTTCATTCAGGCCACGGTCGCCATTCTGATTCTGGTCGGCTTTGAGTCGGTGACCTCGATGGGAGGCGAGGCTAAGAATCCCACCAAACATATTCCCATCGCCGTCATCGCTTCACTGCTCATCCAGGGTCTTCTCTGTTATCTGTTTGAGTATTTCGCAGCCAACTACTTTCTCAACTCCGGCTATACCATGCAAAGCGCGGGTAGCTCCGCAGCTCCGATTGGCGACATGATGATCATTGTCGGCGACGCGTTGCTCGGTCACGGGAATGGAAAGTGGTTCATGCTGGCGGAAGCCTTCACCGTCTTCCTGGCGCTGATTGGCACCACGCTGAGCTGCATGAATACCGGCGCCCGCGTCACCTACGCCATGGGCAAGGACGACGAAGCTCCCGAGCACTTCGGCATTCTCCATGCCGAGTCGTTGTCGCCGCGCAAGGCCATCTGGACGCTGGCCTGGATCTCGGCCGTCATCGGTGTTATCGCCGTCTCGCTGGTCTTCGGCGACGCCGGCGCGCCCACCGACGCAACCATCGCCGCGTTGCCCCATGGCCTCTTCTCCAGCGTCGGCTATCTCTCGCACGACACGCTGGCGGCCATGCCCAACTCGCTGCTGGCCATCACACTCACCTCCAACTTTGGCACCTTCATTCTTTACGCGCTCAGTTGCTTCCTGTGCATCGTGGCGTTCAAAGGGCGTCCCGACTACAGCCTCCTCAAGCACACGCTGATCCCGGGATTTGGACTGCTCGCCAACCTGGTCTGCATGGGCTTCTACGTTGCCGGTCCTATCTTCAGTCTGGGTACCCTGAAGGAACCGCTGCTTGCGCTGGGCATCTCCGCCGTCTGGGGCATCTACGGAGCCATTTACTTCCTTCGCTCCTCGAAGGCCAAGGGTAAGTCGGTTCTGCTCACGTCCCGGTAGACACGTTCAACCGAACCTCAACCGAACCAAAGCCGCTGGGTGGGATCTCTCCTCAACTTCTTCTTGAGAGAAGAGGAGCTGAGAACACCCAGTGGCTTTTTTGAAGTGGATGCTTCACAATCTCTAAAATGCGTTTTCCCTACGGCAACGCGGAAGATGCTTGAGGCGGCGGCGCCCATGTTGGAAGTTCAGTTCGGCCAGGCAAGTGATTTCGGCAAAGTTCGCACCAACAATGAAGACGCGATGGGATCGTTTATTCCCGCTTCGCGACAGCAGGCTCGAACCCACGGTTACTTATTCGCCGTTGCCGACGGGGTGGGCGGCATGGATTTAGGAGAAGTCGCCTCGGCTACCGCCGTGTCAGTGCTCACCGAAGAGTTTGCTAAGGCGCAGGCCGGCACGATGCTCATCAGCCTGCTTCCGCGCCTCATTCAGCACGCCAATGCCGCCGTTCACGATTGCACCCTGTCCCCCGAATACAGGGGCAGGAGGATGGCCACAACGGTTGTGGCCTGCGCTCTCCGCTACGACCAGGCCATCGTCTCCCATGTGGGAGACTCCCGTTGTTACCTGATCCGCAAAGGAATAGCGAAACAGATCACCCAGGATCATACCCTGGTGAATGAGCAGCGAAAGATGGGGCTCATCACTGCCAGCGAGATGGCGGAATCCGATTCCCGCCATGTGCTCATTCGTTCGCTTGGGCCGGAGATGTTCGTCTCGCCCGATACAACCGCGCTCAGTGTGCAAGCCGGCGACGTGCTGGTTCTTTGCTCCGACGGCTTGCATGACGAGATGAGAGAGGCCACGATCGCGGAGATTGTCTCCCAAAACAAAAGCATCGATGAAATCGCTCGCGAGTTAGTAGCCCGCGGGGTGGAGATCGACGGCAACGACAATACTACAGCGCAGGTCATCCGTGTCCGGTCAGTGGAGCAGGTGGGCATGTACCGCGGCAGGCCATACCGGCTGCCAACTTGATTCATGCCGGAGCAGTTGCAAAAACTCTTATGGAATCCTTACCATTTTGGTCCCGTCTCCCTATACAGTAGAACAAGTTACCCCTGATGGAGCATGTTGCATAATGGGCTTTCACAACAGCTTGGAAGTCGGCGAGCAGATCGATTCCTACCGCATAGAGGAGCCTGTTGCCCGCAGCGGCATGGCCTCCATCTATCGGGCCACCGACACGCGCGACAACCGCATTGTCGCCCTGAAGGTTCCCCACCCCGATCTCGAAGCCGACCCCATCCTCTTCGACCGCTTTCAGCGCGAGGCAGGCATCGGCGAAAAGCTGGATCACCCCAAGGTGATGCGCGTATTCGGGGGTGAGAAACGTTGCCGCATTTACATGGTCATGGAGTGGTGCGAGGGCCGCTTGCTGCGCCAGATCATGGATGAAGGCCGCCTTTCCCACGACCGTGCGATCCGCATTGCCATCGGCATTCTTGAGGCCCTCGAATACATCCACGCCAACGGGGTTGTGCATCGCGACCTCAAGCCGGAAAACATCATGGTCGACGAGCAAGACAACATCAAGCTCATCGATTTTGGTATCGCCAGCGACTCCGCCGCGCGGCGGCTCACCTATGCCAATTTCACCGCCACGCTTGGCACTCCGAACTACATCTCGCCGGAACAGGTGAAAGGCAAGCGCGGCGACGGCCGATCCGACATCTTTTCCGTGGGCGTGATTCTGTATGAAATGCTCTCGGGAAAGCTGCCATTTTCTGGCCCTTCGCCCCTGGCCGCGATGAATGACCGCCTGTTGAACCATCCCTTGCCTCCCAGCGTGGCCGATCCGTCCATCTCTCCGCAATTGCAGGAGGTTCTGTATCGAGCCCTTGAAAGGGATCCTGCGAACCGATATCCCAAGGCGCACGATTTTCTGCTGGATCTCGAACACCTCGATCAGGTCGGGGTGGAAGACCGTGTCGAGTTGCGGGACTGGCAAAAACGCAAGTCCCAGCTATCGCGCAAGATCTTGTATTATGGTGGGTTGGCCCTCATTCCTGTGGTAATTCTGCTCCTGATGTTCCTGGTCGCCCATCATCGGTGACCGCACTTTTCCACATTGGCTCTCTTCAGAATCTTCATGAATTCCTTATGAATCAGGCCCTAGGATTTCGTTGAGTGCCCCTCATACTACCCTGCCAAAAGGAGACCCATGACGAAGTACAAACTCGAATACATCTGGCTTGACGGCAAAAAGCCCATTCCTGAACTTCGCGGCAAGACCCAGCTCAAATCCTTTGAGAAGCCACCCGCCCTTGCCGACCTGCCGCTTTGGGGTTTTGACGGCAGCTCCACCATGCAGGCCGAGGGCAGCAAGTCCGACTGCATTCTGAAGCCTGTCGCCTTGTATCCCGATGCAAGCCGCAAGGACGGTTATCTCGTTCTCAGCGAAGTCATGCACCCTGACGGCACGCCGCATTCCACAAATATGCGCGCCACCATCGAGGACGATCCTGACTTGTGGGTTGGCTTAGAGCAGGAATATTTCCTCTACAAGGACGGGCGTCCTCTCGGCTTCCCGAAAGACGGGCATCCTACGACTCCACAGGGTCCCTACTACTGCGGCGTCGGCTATAAATACATGGGCAGTCTGGCGCGCACCATCGTTGAAGAGCACCTGGAACTCTGTCTTGCCGCCGGCATCAACCATGAAGGCATCAATGCTGAAGTGGCCAAAGGCCAATGGGAATTTCAGATCTTCGCCAAAGGCTCCGCCAAGGCGGCAGATGACACCTGGATCGCCCGCTATCTGATGATGCGCCTCTGCGAAAAATACGAAGTGGATCTGGTGCTGCATTGCAAGCCCATCAAGGGCGACTGGAACGGCTCGGGAATGCACACGAATTTCTCGACGAAATACATCCGCGAGGTAGGCGGAAAGGATTACCTTGAAGCCCTCATGAAGGCGTTCGAGAAATACATCCCCGAGCACATCGCCGTGTATGGCCCAGATAACCATCTGCGCCTGACGGGCCTCCATGAAACTCAAGCCATTGACAAGTTCAGCTATGGTCTGTCTGATCGCGGCGCTTCGGTCCGGCTGCCTGTCAACTTCATCAAGAACGGCTACAAGGGCTATCTGGAAGATCGCCGTCCGAACTCCGAAGCCGATCCCTACCAGATCGTCTCGCGCATTCTGAAGACGATCAACAGCGTCCCGAAGCCCGCAGCAGTTTCGGCCTAATGCCAAGCTCGCTCGTCCTGACAAAAACATGGCTTAGGATGAGCGAGCAAAGCAGAGGATAGCGGTCTGAGTCCGGCAAGTATCTCGCTACAACCGGGGCGTGGAAAAGTGGGGAGCAACTTTGCTTTCCACAGTCCACGCCCTGTTTTGATTTCAGGTGCTAAGCTTCTGGCGCTGGCGGCCGGTTACATCAAACGCGCTCACGTTTTCCCGCCCAAAGGAGATCCATGCCGAGTGAGTACCGCAATTTTCTGGCTCTTCCCTATGAGGAACTGGAAGAACTCAACCTGGCCGCCAAGGCCGATCGCATCAACCGCGTTTCAGCCGGCGAAATCCGCGAGAAGCGAATCAAGTACCTGACCGGCGAAAAGCGGATCAAAGCCGTGACCGTGTTATTCAGCGATCTGGAAGGCCGGCTTCACCTGCTCGACTATGACAAGAAATTCTTGCTCGGCGCGTACGAGAACCTCACCTTCGATGGCTCCTCGATCCGCGGCTTTACCGCGCAGCAAGAGAGCGATCTACGCCTGGGCATCGACTGGGGCGCGTTCTATTGGGTGCCGGCCGACGTCTTCGGTGCCGGCAAGGTGCTGGTCTTCGGCACGGTCATCGACAAGGACGGAACTCCTTACGCGGGCGACCTGCGCGGCGTCCTCAAGGCTTACGCCGAGAAACTATACAAGGACAAAGGTTACACGCTGAACGCAGCGAATGAGATCGAAGGCTTCCTGTTTGCGGGCAGGGATGCCGAGCAGCGCTATCACGAGACGGGCAAGTTCGAGTTCACGAGCGCGGGCGGCTACTATCACACGCTCCCGCTCGATCCCTTGCGCCAGTTCATCGACAGCTCGGCCGAGGTGCAGCGCGCCATGGGATTCCAGAACGAGAAGGACCACCCAGAGGTCGCGCCCAGCCAGTTTGAAATCAACTATGGCTATGGTGAAGTCGTGTCCGCCGCAGACCAGATTCAGCTCTACAAGCTCCTCACCCGCCAGGTGGCCGGCAACATGGGCTTCACAGCCTGCTATCTGCCCAAGCCGGTGGTCGGCGTCAACGGCAGCGGCATGCACACCAACGTCTCGATCTCGCAAGGCGAGACCAACCTGTTCTGGGATGCGCAAGGGCTCGAGAAGCTCTCCGCTTTCGGCTGGGAATTCATCGACCACATCCTGACCCATGCCCTGGACATCTGCCTGATCACGAATCCAAGCGTGAATGCATACCGGCGTCTGGACCCACACTTCGAGGCGCCCAATCAGATCAAGGCTTCGGCCACGGATCGCGGCTCCATGATCCGGGTGCCCATCGGCAATTCGAGATCGATGCGCGTCGAGGTGCGCTCAGTATCGCCAGACGCCAACCCCTACCTGACTCTCTACTCGATCTTCAAGACCGGGATCGACGGCAGCACGGCGGAGATCGACAATCTGCGTCAGGCTCACCGTTTCCTGCCCGACAACATCCAGCATGCCATCGAGGACTTCAAATCGTCGGAGTGGATCACTGAGATTCTTGGCGCGGATGTACAAGGCCGCTTCGCCGACCTGAAGCAGGCCGCGGCCGACCGCTCTCCGCGCGAGTTGGGCACCTTCGTCAAGGGTTCCGAGGTGCAATATCATCACGAAGTCTACAACCAGTCGCTCTGGAATTTGTTCTAAAGCTCATTGGCGAGAGCTATTCTGAAGATAAGTCAACGCTGAACAAAAAGGGCGGCGCAGCCAAACCGGCTCGCCGCCCTTCTTGTTTCATCTGCCTGGGAAAACACCAATCACTCAATGCGAGATGCATTACTGTTTCAGTTGAGCCGTATGCTGCTGACTTCCGGTAACTTTCTGAGGAGCGGCCCAGACCTGATAGCTGTTGAAGAGAAACTGGCCTCCCAAAATCAGCAGCCAGACACAGAGCGCGAAGCGCAACGGCCGGCGGGGGACGCGGGTGCTGAGAAGGGTTCCTCCGATGGCTCCTACGATCCCTCCGGCGATCAGGTGCAGTAGCAACTCGGGGTTCGATGCATGAGAGAACCAATGCGCGCCGCTGCCAATCAGCGAGACAACAAAACCAAACGCGATGTCCGTGCCCACCACCTCAGCAGGCAGCAAGGGAGTGAGGCTGAGAAGCGCCGCACTGCCCAGGGCGCCCGCTCCGGCTGATGAAAAGCCCACTTCGGCGCCCACCGGCAGCATCAGCCATCCGAGCAGTGGACTGCGGTCGCGGTTGTCTTCGTTCTGCTTCTTTGCGCGGAAAGAATAGAGCAGTTGCCAGCCTGCCGTAGTTACCAAAATTGCACCGAGCAGCCCGTTCAGCAGGTTCTGCGAACCTACCGTAACCAGATGCTTCAAGAACAGCGATCCGATGATCACTCCCGGCACTCCCCCGGCAAGCATAAATCCGAGAGTCCGCCAAGCGACGTTGCGACGTGCAATTTGCGCAGGCACCAGAAACAGCTTGACTGCGGTCGCGAACATCAGGCCGATGCCGACTGCAACCGGTGCCGGGACTCCAAGAAACAGCACCAAAACCGGGACGGTAACAGTCCCCGCGCCAACCCCGGTCAGCGCAATAAACAACGCAATAAAAAATCCAATGACGTACTGCATTTCAGCTTCCTCAATTCCTGCGCAGGCTTACTTGGCAGCCGCTTCGATGTGAATACCGCACTCAACTTTGCGGCCGGCCCAGCGGCCCGACCGCGGATCGTTCGGATCAAGTGGAAGCGAAGTACATGGCTCGCAGCCGATTGAGGAATATCCAAGCTCGTAGAGCGGCAGCAGTGGAATCGAGAGTTGTTCGCAGGCGTACCAAACATCCCGCGTAGTCCACGCAGCCAGCGGCGCCAGCTTCAGCACCTGCTTTCCGCCGGGAAGCGTAAAGAGCGCCGACTCCTCCAGGGCAGTCCGGCTTCTTGCCTGCTCCCTCCGCAACCCTGTCAGCCAAACGCGATACCCGGCGACAGCCTTGAACAGTGGCTCGACCTTACGCAACTTGCAGCACTGGTCGGGCGCGGACTGATACAGCAATCCATGTTCCGCCTCCTGCTCGGCAACTGTCTTTTCCGGCAGCAGGTTGATGAGGTTGAGGTTCCATTCACGCGCGATGCGGTCCCGATAAGCGTAAGTCTCTGCAAAGTGATAGCCGGTATCGAGAAACAGAATCGGTATCTTCGCATCCAACTCCAGTGCCAGCTTTGTCAGCAGCACATCCTCTGCCTGAAAACTGCACGTCAGGCAAACATCTCCCGCGCCTGTTATCTCTCGTGCTAGGGTGGCGCGCACTGTCTCCAGCTTGGCGTCTATCTGCGTTTTGATTTCAACCGTACTCACCAGTCGTTTCCTTTCCCGTTGCAACCGTTTCACTTTGCCGGCTTAGATTTGCCAATCCGCGCTATCTGGCGAAACAAGAATGCCGGTTCGTCCCAATAGTTCATAGACGGCTGCGATTGCTTTGCTCGAATCGTTCGCGTCGAGCGAGATTTGCTCGTCCTCCACCTGCGCGGTCAGAGTATCGCCTCCGGTCAAGGTAACGATCAACGCCACCATGCCGGATAGAACTTTCGACCTGATAAGGGTCTGAACCATATCTGCATGGAGCCCAAACGCAGCGTCATCTATTTCGATGCGTACCGTGACCGCTCCTCGCACAAAAAGAGATCGTTCGATCCGGTCAACAAGCTCAACCGGACCATTCAATTCAAGAACGCCACCATGATGACCCCAGCGTGCAGCTCTCTCCTCCGCCGTTACTGGACCCGATGCGGTTGCGCCCGATGCAACCTGACCCGATGCCGCGGTAATCATCCCCGCTGCGACCGTGGCATTGGTTTCCGGATCGATGAGGATAAATGCGCCTGTCGAGCGGTTCTCTCCGTAAAGATCGACCGCGATTGGGCGCAGCAAGGTCAGCGTTGCCACGCCAATATCGTTCATCTTGAGCGTCTCAGCAGGTTCGTGCGTCAGAGTGCCGATGTCCGTCCGATGCTCGATCGATGCAATGTATGCCGGAACCGTCTGGCTGGTGTGCTTCAACAGGTAACGGCGATTGCGTTCCAGAGGCCGCTGATCCATCCACACCAGCGCGGCGCTTACCGATTTGGCAACCGTGGCTGGCGTTTGAGTCGAGACAATAAGATCGCCGCGGCTGATATCGAGTTCCCTGTTCAGAACCAGCGTCACCGACAGTGGCGCTGGAGCCTCGGCAAGGTCCCCATCCCAGGTGACGATGCGTGCAACTTCTGCGCTCCTGCCTGACGGGAGCACGGTAATCTTATCGCCGGTGCGAACGGTGCCTGAGGCGATCTGTCCCGAGAAACCTCGAAAAGTGTGATCGGGCCTGAGAACTCGCTGCACGGGAAAGCGGAAACCATCGGCGCGTGTGTCCAGCGATGTTGGCGCAGACTCAAGCAACTCCAGCAGCGACGGCCCCTCATACCAGGGCATGGCATCGGAACGATGAACGATATTGTCCCCCTTCAGCGCGCTGACCGGAACAAAGATACTCTCCACCGGATTGCCCGTATCCGCCGCGATCTGCTCCAGCACCAGCTTGAAGTCCTGCTCGATCGCGCGGAAGCGATCCTCATCGTAACCGATCAAATCCATCTTGTTCACGGCGACCAAAACGTGACCCACTCTCAGAAGCGATGCAATATAAGCGTGACGCCGCGACTGAATGAGCACGCCTTTTGAAGCATCAATCAGAACCACCGCTGCGTCGGCCGTCGAAGCTCCGGTAGCCATGTTGCGTGTGTACTGCTCATGCCCAGGGGTATCCGCGATGATGAACTTGCGCCGTGCCGTCGAAAAGTAGCGATAGGCGACGTCGATGGTGATGCCCTGCTCGCGCTCGGCGCGCAGGCCGTCGGTTAGTAGCGCGAAGTCGATCTGTCCGGGAGCGGTCGTTCCCTTCCCCTCGATCGAACGCACCTGATCTTCGTAGACGGATTGCGTGTCGTAAAGCAGCCGCCCGATGAGCGTGGACTTGCCGTCGTCAACACTGCCTGCCGTCGAAAAGCGGAGAAGATCCTTCTCGCGCTCTTGCTGCAAAAACTCTTCGATTGAAAAAGTGGGAACCGCTGTGGCTGCCATTTAGAAATAGCCCTCCCGCTTCTTCAATTCCATCGACCCTTCCTGGTCGTGGTCGATGACACGATTGGCCCGCTCCGACGATCGGAACGAAACCAGTTCGGCAATGATCTTCGGAAGTGTATCCGCGTCCGAGCGAATGGCTCCGGTGCATGGACTGCATCCTAGCGAACGCAGCCGCGACTTAACCATTTGCGGCTTCTCGCCAAGCCGCGCTACAAAACTCTGTTCGATCGGCAGCAGCATATCGCCGCGCACGTACATCGGGCGATCCTTCGCATAGTACAAATCCACAATCGGAATCTTCTCCTCGTGGATATATTGCCATACGTCCATCTCGGTCCAGTTCGAAAGCGGAAACACCCGAATGCTTTCGCCGGGATGAATGCGCGCGTTGTACAAATTCCACAACTCGGGACGTTGATTCTTCGGATCCCATTGTCCAGCACTGTCGCGGAAGGAGTAGATCCGCTCCTTGGCGCGCGACTTTTCCTCATCGCGGCGAGCGCCGCCAAAGGCCGCATCGAAGTTGTAGTGCTTCAGGCCGTCGAGCAGCGCCTGCGTCTTCAGCAAACCGCAGCAGCGCTTTGTATCCAGCGCGATCGGGTTCGTGCCTGCGGCAATGGCGCCCTCGTTACGCCACACCAGCAGCTCCGCGCCCACCGAGCGAGCCATCTCATCGCGAAACGCAATCATCTCCGCAAACTTGAATCCCGTATCGATATGCATTAAAGGGAACGGAATCGGACCGGGGTAGAAAGCCTTCTGCGCGAGCCGCAGCATCACCGACGAATCTTTGCCGATCGAGTACAGCATCACCGGCCTCTCGAATTCTGAGGCCACTTCGCGCAGAATGTGCAGGCTTTCTGCTTCAAGCAGACGCAGATGGCTCAGGCGGCTTTGACCCCGCGAAGGGCCAGCGCTCGTTCGGGATGTTGTTGAAGGTAGTTCGCTTTCGGTAACCGGCATTGGACCTCTTTACTAAGAAAGTAGAGGCTGAAAACCGGAAACAAACGAGACAAGCCCGGCTATTCAGCTTCGGGTGTGTCTACTCGATCGATTGTGCTGGGAGATCGGAGATTAGTTCATACACCCGTCGAAGATGTTCGACAGGCAACAACAAGAGCGGCTTAGGGAAGCGCGAACCATCTCATTGAGAATAGTAACAGAATGTGAGCAGCGGCACAATGAAGGCCAAAGGTGCTGAACCCACTCTGTCATAGGCTGATTGAGATTGCCGCCGAAGTTCGATGTAAGTTATTGAATAAATTGGCTGCCCACCAGGGATTCGAACCCCAATATGCTGCTCCAGAGGCAGCTGTCCTACCATTGAACGAGTGGGCAACAAGCGCGATTCATTGCGATTCTGAAGCCATCCCGACCCAGCGAAAATCGGGGTTCCAGACTCCAGAAGCCAACCCCTTCATCATAAGGGGATTTCCGGGGTCCGGTCAAACCGGGCCTCGCTCCCCTCCGCAGACTCTCAGCCAGGTTGTAGAATCGACTCAGAGCATGGAACTGGTTCTCAATCTCGCATGGGTTTTGCAGGCAGCGCTTATGTTCTGCCTGTGGGTGCGATTTGCCCCGCGTACTGGTCCGAACCGGCGCAATCTTGACCGGCGCAGGCAGTTTGTCGCCCTGGCATTGCTTCTTCTGATCCTGTTTCCGGTCATCTCTGTAACCGACGACCTGCAGGCGATTCAGAATGCGGTCGAAACCGACTCCAGCCTGCGGCGTGACCATATAGCCGTCAACCCTCACTCCATCTCCCCCGCAGTCGTCGCGCTCCCGCTACCTGTCTTCGCTGAACTTTCGTTGGGCGCACCGCGCCTTGCCGCGACCCGCAGCCTCCCGGTTCCCATGATCGATCATCCCGCCCTGACCCCCATCCAGAACCGCCCCCCGCCCACAGCCTGACCTCTCTTCGCCCCTTTTTCATCTTTGGTCTCTATACTTTCCAGTGTTCGCCGTGCAGACCACGGCGCAAAGGCTGTGTATGAAGCAATTCTTCCCCTTTCTATCTGCCTCGGCAGTAGCCGTGTTGCTTGTGCTGGCTCCGGCCCCGGTCTCGGCGCAGCAAGGCCTTACCTGGGAACAGGTAAAGGCGAAATTTGAATCCGCGAACCCCACCTTGAAAGCCGATGCCATGAACGTGGACGAGATGAAAGCAGCGGAGATCACCGCCTTTCTGCGTCCTAATCCGCAGTTCACCGCCGCAACCGACGGAACGCAAATCGCCCCTCATAACGGGGTTTGGCAACCCCTGGCCGGCAACCAGGTGCAAGGCAGCTTCAGCTACCTGCATGAGCGGGACCACAAGCGCGAGCTACGCCGGCAGAGCGCCAAAGAAGGCACCCAGATCGCCGGATCGGAGCATGAGGATCTGGAGCGCAATCTCCTTTTCGACCTCCGCTCGCAGTTCGTCCAGACACTGCAAGCGAAGGCAGTTCTGGAACTGGCCAAGGCCGACCTGGCCTACTACGACAACATCATCAAGATCAGCCGTGATCGCTTCCGCGCTGGCGACATTGCCCAGACCGACCTGGACCGGATCGAATTGCTCCGGGTGCAATACGAATCGGAGATTCAAACAGCCAGCGTCGATCTGCGCACCGCGAAGATTCAACTCCTCCAGTTGCTCAACGACCGCACGCCCGTCGAGCAGTTTGACGTGACCGGCCCCTTCGACTTCTCCGATGACCTGAAGCCTCTCGAAGACTTCCGGCAAATCGCGCTCGACGCTCGGCCCGACCTGCGCACCTCCCTTGAGTCGATTCAACAAGCCGACACCAATCACAAACTGGCCATCGCCAACGGTTCCACCGATCCGACCTACAGCGGCTGGTACACATGGAATCCATCCTTCAACAACCCCAACGATCAGCAGACGCTCGGCCTGAGTGTGAGCATTCCGCTGCGCATCTTTGACCGCAACCAGGGCGAGAAACAGCGCACGCTGATCGATGTCAGCCGCGACAAGGAGTTAAGCGAAGCCGTGCGCGCGCAGGTCTTCAGCGACGTGGACTCGGCCTATGCCCAGGTGGAAAGCAATCTGGTCCTGCTCAAGCCCTACAAGGTGCAATACAACGCTCAGGCGCTCAGGGTTCGTGACACTGTCACTTATTCGTACCAGCACGGCGGTGCGTCACTCATGGACTTTCTCAACGCGCAGAGCGACTTCCGGGCCGTGCAACTGGCCTACGCACAATTGATCGGCTCCTATCTGACCGCTGCCGGACAACTTAATCTTGCCGTTGGGCGCGAGGTGATCCAATGATTCCGTATTCCCTTTTCAAGCCATTCCCGAAGGCGTTGCTGGCTCTCAGTCTGGCTGCATTGCTGAGCCTCGAACTCTCCGGCTGCAAAGGACAAGATCAGGGCGATGGCGCCCCGCCGCCAGCCCAGGTGATCCAGGTTGCCGACATGAACTTGATCTCCATCGACCCCAAGGACGTGGCCAAGTTCCCGATCGTTGCGGCCACTCAGAACGAATCCGCGTCCGAGTTGACCGCAACCGGTTCGGTCCTCCCCGACATCTCCCGCGAGGTGCCGGTCATCTCGATGGCCAACGGCCGTGTGGTCGATATCAAGACCCGCCTTGACGACAACGTGAAGAAAGGCCAACTGCTGCTAAGAGTGCAGAGCCCAGACATCACGGCCGCCTTTGACGCCTATCTCAAGGCAGCCAACGACGAGCAACTCGCCAACACAGCATTTCTACGCGCAGACGATCTTTTCAAGCACGGCGCCATCTCGAAGGCCATGCTGGAGCAGGCTGACGATGCGGAGAAGAACGCCAAGGCCGACCTCACCGCCGCCGAAGAGCAACTCACGACGCTCGGCGTGGATAAGGCTCACCCCAGCAGCGTCGTGAATGTCTATGCGCCCATCTCCGGCGTGATTATCGCCCAGAACGTGACCAGCGGCTCGGCCGCCGGTGTCGGTCTCTCCGGCTCGGCCAATGCCTTGACCATCGCCGATCTCTCCGTGGTGTGGATCGTTTGCGATGTGTACGAAAACGACATTCCCAAGCTGCAACTAGGGCAGGAAGCGAAGATCAAGCTTAATGCTTGGCCGGATCGGGTACTCACGGGCCGCGTCAGCGACATCGGCCCCATCCTCGACCCATCCCTGCGCACGGCCAAGGTCCGGATTGAGGTGCGCAATCCCGGCTTTCTCAAGCTGGGCATGTTCGCCACCGCAACCTTCACAGGCCGGACAAAAGAAGCGCACGCAGTGGTGCCCGCCGATGCCGTCTTGCATCTGCACGACCGCGACTGGGTCTATCTGCCGGCAGGCGGCAATCAATTCAAGCGCACTGAGGTTCGCGCCGGCAAGATGCTCGACGGCAACCGGCAGGAGATTCTTTCCGGCCTAGCACCTGGCCAGCAGGTGGTGACCAACGCACTGCTGCTTGAGACTGCGGGGAATCAATAAATGATTCGCGCACTGGTTGATTTCGCGCTTAAGAGCCGCTGGCTGGTCCTCGGCGGAGTTGTAGTGCTCACGGCATGGGGCGTCATCAGCTTTAAGGCCCTTCCCATCGAAGCGTATCCCGATGTCGCTAACAACTATGTGCAGATCATCACCCAATGGCCGGGCCGCTCGGCCGAGGAGATCGAGCGGCAGGTCACCGTGCCAGTCGAAATTCAGATGGCCGGCATTCCCCACCTTGTCCATTTGCGCTCCACCACGCTCGCCGGCATCTCCAGCCTGATGCTCATCTTCGACGACAACTCCGACAGCGACACGAACCGCCAACACGTCCTGGAACGGCTCAGCCAAGTCAGCCTTCCCGCCAATCTTGTTCCGCAGATGGGCACTGATTGGAGTCCCGTCGGTCAAATCTACTGGTACACCCTCGAGAGTACCAACCCATCCTACGACGTGATGGAGAAGAAATCGCTCGAAGACTGGACGCTGGAAAAGTCATTCAAAAGCGTCCAGGGCGTAGTCGATGTTTCCAGCTTCGGCGGACCGACCAAGGAGTACCAGATCAAGCTCGACCCGGAGAAGCTGGTCGCCTATGGGCTGAGCATCGCCCAGATAGAGCAGCAAATTGCCAATAACAACAGCAACGGCGGCGGCAGCTTCATCGAGGAGGGCGCGCAGCAGATCAACGTCCAGTCCGTCGGCCTCGCCACCACCGTTCAGGACATTGAGAACACCGTCGTCAAGAACTCCAACGGCGCGGCCATCAAGGTCAAGGACATTGCCACCGTCGCACAGGGTCCCAAAATCCGCCTCGGCCAGATCGGCAGGGCAACTCACCGCCCCGACGGCACAATCGTCGATAATCCGGATACGGTCGAGGGCATCGTCCTGCTACAGAAAGGCGACGACTCCGATCCCGTCCTCGATGGCATTCACAAGGAAGTTGAAACGCTGAACGGAACTAAGGACCGCCCCGGCATCCTGCCCAAAGGCGTGAAAATCGTTCCCTTTCTCGACCGCTCCGTTCTCGTGAAGTACACCGTCGAAACCGTCGAACACAACTTGACGGAAGGCATGATCCTGGTCACGATCATTCTCTTTCTCTTCCTGGGCAACGCGCGCGGCGCCATTATCGTCGCGCTCACCATTCCCTTTGCGCTGATGTTCGCCTCCATCTGCCTCGACCTCGCGCACATTCCCGCCAACCTGCTCTCTCTCGGCGCACTCGACTTTGGCATGGTCGTTGATGGCTCCGTCATCATGATCGAGAACATCGTGCGCCATCTCAACTTGAAGGACGACAGTCGCAGTGTGGCGCAGAAGATCCGCACCGCTGCCCATGAGGTGCTGCGTCCCGTCTTCTTCGCTCGCGGCATCATCATCGCGTCTTACTTGCCCATCTTCACGCTGCAATCCGTCGAAGGCCGCCTCTTCAAGCCCATGGCCTGGACCGTTTGCTTTGCCTTGATAGGCGCGGTCATCTTTGCCATCCTCGTCGCTCCCGTCGGGGCCATCCTTCTCTTCAGCAAGGGCGCTAGGGAGTGGGACAACCCCATCATGCTCTGGCTCACACGCCACTATCGCACAGCGGTTCGCGCCGCCATCGAGCATCGCAAGCTGACGGTCGGCATCTCCACCGCTCTGTTTGCTATTGCTATTTACCTCACCTTCGGCGGCCCTATCGGCTCGGAGTTCCTGCCGCATCTCGACGAGGGCTCCATCTGGGTCCGCGGTACGCTTCCGCCCAGCGAAGGTCCCACCGCCAGCATCGAATTCACCAACCAGGCCCGCCGCGTCATGGCCTCGTTCCCCGAGGTGACCCAGGTCGTCAGCCAGACCGGCCGCCCCGACGACGGCACGGACACCGCAGGCTTCTTCAACACCGAGTACTTCGTCGATTTGAAGCGAAAAGAGAAGTGGCGTCCCGTCTTCCACCAGGACAAGGAAGCCCTCATTGCCGCCATGGACAAAGAGCTTTCCCGGTTTCCAGGCGTTATCTGGAACTACTCCCAGCCCATCTCCGACAACATGGAGGAAGCCGTCAGTGGCGTCAAAGGCGAGCTCGCCGTCAAGCTCTATGGCGACGACCTGCGCACCCTGGAGCAGAAGGCCGGCGACATTCAGGCCCAGATGGCTACCGTCAAAGGTATCGAGGATCTGGGCATCTTCCGCGTCATCGGCCAGCCTAACCTGAATTTCACTGTGGACCGCGACGCGGCCGCCCGCTGGGGCATCAACGTGTCCGACATTCAGGACGCCGTGCAGACCGCCGTCGGCGCCAACGCGGTCACCCAGGTCCAGCAGGGCGAAGCCCGCTATGACGTAACCCTTCGCTATCAGCAGCAATACCGCGACACCCGCGAAACCATCGAGAATGTCCGCCTGCTTGCCCCCTCCGGCGAGCGTGTTTCCCTGGGTCAGCTCACTAAGATCTCTACCGACGACGGCGCAGAAGAGATCTACCGCGAGGCCGGTCAGCGTTACGTGGCCATCAAGTATTCCGTGCGCGGGCGCGATCTGGGCTCAACTGTCGAAGAAGCCATCGCCAAGGTGAATAAGAATGTGAAGCTGCCCGCAGGCTACCACCTGGAATGGGCCGGCGAATACGAGAGCCAGAAACGCGCCAACGCCCGCATGGCCGTCGTTGTTCCCATTACCATCCTGGCCATCTTCCTCATCCTCTACACCATGTTCCGCTCCTACAAGTGGGCCATGCTGATTCTCGTCTCCGTCATCATGGCCTCCATCGGCGGCCCGCTTGCGCTGTTGCTAACCCACACCAACTTCTCGGTCTCATCGGCGGTTGGATTCCTGGCGCTCTTCGGTGTATCGGTAGAAACCGGCGTCATCATGATCGAGTTCATCAACCAACTGCGCGCTGGCGGCTACACGGTCGAAGGCGCTGCCGTCGAGGGCGCCGTGCTGCGCTTGCGTCCCGTCATGATGACGATGCTAGTGGCCACCCTGGGTCTGCTACCCGCTGCCCTGTCTCACGCGATCGGGTCGGACTCGCAGCGGCCCTTCGCAATCGTCATCGTCGGCGGTCTGTTGGCCAACCTCGTTATCGGCGTCTTCCTGCTGCCCACGCTCTATGTCTGGATGGCCCGCGAAGACGACGTATTACCGGAAGTCGAAACCGCCGAGGGCTTTTAAGGCAGGGGTCAGAGATCAGTAGTCAGCGACAAGAGATCAGTTGTCAGGGATCAGTTAAGGCCCGACGATTGGTCCCTATCCTTTGCTCTCTAGTCCCTTAGTCCCTAGTCCCTTAGTCCCTGGTTTTTTACTCTTCCCGCAGCACTTCCAGCGGCCGCAGCCCGAGTATCCGATAGCTCGCAATCCAGCCCGTCGCTGTGGCCAGCGCCGCCGTCCCCACCAGCGCAATCAGCGTGGCTCGCCACTCAATGTGGAAACCCACGTCTAGCTTGTGCAGCAGAGCACGTGTCAGCACGTTGGCAAAGACCACGCCCACCGAGCCGGCAAGCAGCCCGAGCACGCTAAACTCCACGCTGAAGGTGCGCACGATCCGCATCCGCGTCGCCCCCAGCGTCTTCAGCACCACAGCCTCCCGCATCCGCCGGAAGCGTGTGCTGGCGATACTCGAAGCCAAGATCATCAATCCCGCAAAGATGGAGAAGCCCGCCAGAAAGCGCACCACAAATGTGATCTGATCCACCACGCTCTCAACCCGGTCCAGAACATCGGCAATGTTAATCACGGTGATCGATGGATAGGCTACAAACAGAGCCCGCTCCATCGCCGCCACCTGTTTTGGATCGATGTGCGCACCGCCGTACCAAGTGGCCGGCTGGTCCTTGAGCAGGCCCGAAGGCAGCTCAAACTCGATGCGTGCGCCCAGATGCTGCCCATCGGCGCGATAGATCGCGGCAACTTGCAGCTTGTGCACAGCTCCGCCCACCTCCAGCTCAACTGCCGAGCCCACACCCAGGTGCAACCGCTTGGCCACGCCTTCGTCAACGGCCAACTCGACTCCGTCCGCGTTCGTCCACCACTTGCCCTGCGTCACCTTGTCGCCTGCAGGAGGCGCGTCGGCCCAGCTCAACTCGGCGCGCTCCAGCATCCGGCGCGGAAAGTGCTGCCCCTTCAGTTGATCCAGCGTCTGGCCGTTGAGCGAAATAAACCGCCCCGTCACCACCGGCATCAAATCCAGCGCCTGGCTTACTCCCGGCTGGTGCTGAAAGAAATCCTTGACCCCGGCGAGCTCGTCGGTCGTCACATCCACCAGAAAGATATTCGGCAGCTTGGGTGAAGCCGTCTCGCGCAGGTCGCGCAAGAGAGCCGCCTGCATCAGGAAGACGGCCAGGATCAGCATGACGCCCGTACCCAGCGCCGCCATCACTGCCGCCGACTGGTTGCCCGGCCTATACAAGTTGGATAGCCCGTGACGCAGAAACGAAGGCAGGCGCAGCCGCACGCGATTGAGCAAGTAGCGCAGCGTCCAAAGCAAAACCCATGCCAGCACCAGCAGGACTATCAATGCAACCGCAAATAAAGTAGCAAACCACCCGCCCACCTTAGCCGAATCCGAAAGTGCCCAGGCAATCCCGCCCAGCGCCGCGACCACGACAAGAGAAATTCCCAATTGCAGACGCCGTGCCCACCAGCGCGCAAACCACGCGCCGACGCCGTCTGGCGGATGTTCCACCAGCCTGCGCAGCACCAACACCGGCCTTACCGCGCGCACGTCCAACAGCGGCGGCAGGCAGAACAATAATGTGGTCAGCAGTCCCGTTCCCAGCCCGGCCAGCGCGGAGCGCCAGGGAAACTCGAGCACAGCATGAACCGGCAACAGCTTGCCGAAGACCGCAGGCAGCGCCTCCATCACGGCCACGCCGGCCGCCACTCCAAGCACACCACCGGCCACCCCCAGGCCTAAGGTCTGCAACAGAAAGATGCGCAGCAGATCGGCCGATCCCGCGCCCACCGCCTTCAAAATGGCCAGCATGTCCATGCGCTGCTCCAAATGGGCATGCATCGCCATGGCCACGCCGATGGCTCCCAGCACCATCGCCACCAGGCAGATCAGGCTCAGGATCGCGGTCGCATTGTCCAGCCCCTGGCTCAGCGCCGGATTGCCCTCGCGGAAGTCCATCACCTGCGCGTCAGGCAGCGCATCCTCCAGATGCTTTCGCATGGCCACGGGATCGGCCGCAGCCGAAGCCCTGCCCGCAATCCCAGGCGGGCCGTTTTCGGGAAGCTTCATCAGCAACCGCCGGCTCGCCCGGCTGCCCGGTGCCAGCAGACCGGTGCGCCCTAATGCCGCCTGCGAGATCATTACCCGCGGCCCCATGCCCACGCCCGATCCCATGCGGTCCGGTTCCTGCTTCAGTACCGCCGCAATCCTGAAGTTTCTTCCCCCCAGCCGCAGCGTTTGTCCCACCTGTGCATTCAGCCGGATAAGAAACTCCTCGGCCACCACAGCCGAATCGCCATCGAGCGCCTGTGCAAGGCTCATCGCCGGCTCCAGTTCGGCGGTTCCGTAATAGGGATATTCACTAGGGTCCACGGCTTTGAGCGAAACCAGCAGCGGCACCGGGTCGGGCGGCACCGAAGCCATGGAAATGGTCTCCGTGGTCCACGTCGATCGAATTTCGTTCGATCCGCTCTCTTTGACGATTGCCGCAATCTTGCTGATTTCGTCGGCCGTCGGCTCGTGAAAGAGCCGTGCGCTCAGGTCTCCGGCCATCAGCGATCGCGCCTCAGTGCTCAAAGTTTGCTTGAAGCTCTCACTGAACCCCCGCACCCCCACCAGGGCCGCAACCCCCACGGCCACCGACAGCACCACAAACCCGAACTTGCCCGGCGCGGACTTCAAGTCCCGCCAGCCAATGGCCCCAGCCCGCTTCCAGCTCAGTGCGCGCTTAGCCATTCTGCGCCAACTCCGCACCCAGCCCTGCAAATGGCAAACTGTCTTCCACAATCAGCCCGTCCCGCAGCACAATCTTGCGATCCGCGCGACTCGCAACCTCGGGATCATGCGTTACCAGCACCAGCGTCGTTCCTGCCCGACGATTCCGCTCCAACAAGAGGTCCAGCACCAGCCGTCCGTTAGCGGAGTCCAGGTTGCCTGTCGGCTCGTCGGCCATCACAATCGGTGGCTCAACCACAAACGCCCGCGCCAGCGCTACCCGCTGCTGTTCGCCTCCGGAAAGCTGCACCGGGTAATGATCGACGCGCTCCGTCAACCCGACCTCGTCCAGCAGCAGGCGCGCCCGCGCGATACCGTTCCCCTCCACATTCAGCTCATAGGGCAGCAGAACATTTTCGAGAGCCGTGAGCGTCGCGATCAGTTGGTAGGACTGGAAGACAAACCCAATCTTGCTGCCCCGCACCGCGGCAAGTTCCGCCTCAGCCAGGTTGTGAATCGGCACCCCATCCAGCCAGATCTCTCCGGAGCTTGGCGTATCGAGGCCCGCAAGCAAGCCCAGCAGCGTGCTTTTCCCGCTGCCGCTGGCCCCCACGATGGCGACAAACTGCCCAGCCGGAATTGTCAGCGAAATCCCCTTCAGAATCTCCACTCGCCGCGCACCGTTCTGAATCCACTTCTTTGCATCCCGAACCTCAATCACTCGCCAGCCTCCACAAATCTGTCATCCTGAGCGAAGTTGGGCGCGTCTTTTGCGCCCAACGCAGTCGAAGGACCTGCGTCTCCGTTACCGGCAAACGCCGCAAACTTTCGAGACACCGCACGAGTCGCTTAGTCCCTAGTCCCTTACACTATCCCTGTGGACGTTCGCCGCGGACTAATCGTTTCGTTCTTGATCCTACTCGTGGCCGGCCCGGCGCTGGCCGCCGACCGGCCTGTCCTGGTCTGCTTCGGCGACAGCATCACCGCCGGCTACGGCCTTGAGACCGGCCAGTCGTTTCCCTACGCATTACAACGGGATCTTGACAGCCGCGGCTACCACTACAAGGTGAACAACCAAGGCACCAGCGGAGCCACCACGAAGGACGCTGTCGCCAGTCTGCATTCCATCCTGCTGCTGCACCCCGAAATCGTCATCGTCGAGTTCGGCGGCAACGACGGCCTGCGTGGCTTGCCCCTCACCGAGACGCGCCGCAATCTCGATCAGGTGCTGACCACCCTAGAAAAAGCGCACATCAAAATTCTGCTGGCCGGCATCACCCTGCCTCCCAACTACGGCAGCGACTACATCCAATCCTTCGATCAGGTCTTCCGTGACCTCGCCGCCAAGCACCACACCCCATTCGTGCCCATGATTTACAAAGATATGGTCCACGTTCCCGGAACCATCCAGTCCGACGGCATCCATCCGACCGCCAAGGGCTCCGAGATCATTGCCAAGACACTGTTGCCGGTGTTGACGCCGATGTTGCGCAAAAGCAGGGACTGAACAACTGGGGGATAGGGAACAGAAAATACCGTCACCGCAGCACATACTGTTCTCTACTCCCTTAGTCTCTAGTCCCTAGTCCCTTAGTCCCTGCCTTTCACCCCATCACCACCACCGGCTGAAATAGCGTTCCCGCGACGCGCTTGGCAATCCCCACCAGCTCGCGTTGCCCGGCAAACACCTTCACCAGCGCCGATCGCGAAAACTCCGGCAAATTGGCCTGCGCGCCGTTCCTGAGCCGTCCCAGAGCCACTTCATCGCCAGTAACGGAAGGCATCTCCGGCAACAAGGCACGAGGATGAATGCACAACGACTCGAGCGCCTCCAAGTTACCGGCCATCGGTTCCAGTTCCTCCAGCGTATGGGCCTCGTCGATTGTGAATACCCCGGCCTGAGTCCGCCGCAACCGGCTCAAATGCGCCCCACAGCCCAGATCCTGGCCCAGCTCATGCGCCACCGACCGCACATACCCCCCGGCGCTAATGCTCATCGTAAAGTTGGCCTCCGAGCCTTCAATCTCAGTAATCTCAAAGCTGGCAATACGCACCTTTGCAGCCTTGAGTTCCACCGGCTTGCCTTCGCGGGCCAGCTTGTAGGCCGGTGTACCGCCAATCTTTTTTGCGGAAAAAGCCGGAGGCATCTGCTCCATCTCGCCGTGGAAGCGTCCAGCGGCTGTGCGCACCTGATCGAGTGTCAGCGTCGGATTCAAGTCCGGACCATCGGACTCACCCTCGGCGTCGTAAGTGTCTGTTGAAAATCCGAAGCGGATCGCCCCGGAATAGCTCTTCTCCGCGGAGGAGAAGTACTGCGCCAGCCGCGTAAACTTGCCCAAAAGCAGCGGAAGCACGCCAGTCGCCATGGGGTCCAGCGTGCCCAGGTGGCCAATCGATTTCTCGCCGGTCAGCCTGCGCAGCCTGCCCACCACGTCATGGCTCGTCATGCCTGCCGGTTTGTCGATGACGATAAGCCCGTTCACCTATCTACTCTAGTCGAACGGCCTAAACTCAAAGAGCTCCCGCCCCTGGTTGCCGCACCAGCGACAGGAACTCCGACCGCGTCTCCTTCTTTTGGAAGCAGCCCACCATGGCGGAAGTCACCGTCGAGGAATGCTGCTTTTCTATGCCGCGCATCATCATGCACAGGTGTCGCGCCTCAACCACCACCCCCACGCCCTGTGGTTCGATCGCATCCTGAATGGCGTCGGCAATCTGCCTGGTCAGCCGCTCCTGGATCTGTAGCCGCCTGGAAAATACTTCAACTAATCGCGGTATCTTGCTTAATCCAATCACCTTGCCTTTTGGAATATAGGCCACATGTACCTTGCCGAAGAAGGGCAGCATGTGATGCTCGCAAAGCGAGAACATCTCAATATCCTTCACGATCACCATCTCGTCGTAGTCTTCGTCGAAGAGCGCCCCATGCAGGATATTCGCCGGGTCCTCTTTGTACCCCTTGGTCAAGAAAGCCATAGACTTTTCCACGCGCGCGGGCGTAGCCAGCAGGCCGTCACGGCCTGGATCCTCACCCAAACGGCTCAGGATCTCGCTATATATTTCCTGGGTGCTGAACTCACTCAGCCCTTCGTCAATCCCTACCGCTTTGCGAACGCTCTTACTCACCGCAATCGGCTGCGCCATGACTTCTGTTCCTCCCGCCCTCTCACACAGGGCGAACTGCATTTTTCCATTCAAAATAGGGTGTCATCACCGACACCAAATCACCTGCCGGAGTACTCAAAGAAATTGTTCTCCGTCTCTTCCACGCGCACTTGCACCAGCTCCGCAGGCTTGGTCGATTCATGGAGCAACTCAAAGACCACCCTACAGAGATTCTCCGTCGTCGGCACGCGATTCGCAAACAGTGGGTCCAGATTCAGGTTACCGTGATCGAATCGCTCGATCACTCGGCTGCGCACCGCCTCATCCAGCGCCGCCATATTCATGACCATGCCAGTCTCGGTATCCACTTCGCCGCCCACTAGCACTTCCACCACATAGTTGTGCCCGTGCCCGTAGGGATTGTTGCACTTGCCGTATGTCGTCCGGTTCTCTTCCACCGAGAGAGCATCGGTATGCAGACGATGGCTGGCGCTCAACATATAGCGACGGCCAAAGTAGGCTCTTCCTACAGCCTCACTCATTGCCCGCCCCGGTACCCGGCAAAAATCTCCGGCGTCTCGTAGATGCGAACCCTGCTCAATCGCGCCCCTCCTGCTGCTAGCACGGTCGGCTCCAGCCGCTTCCATGCTGCTATCGCCAGGTTCTCCGTAGTCGGAATCAACTTTCCGTCAGCAAACTCCGGCGTCTCCAGGTTCAGGTGGCGATGGTCCCAGGAGGCCAGCACCTCCCGCTCGATTGCGTCCTTGAGCCACTTCAAATCGACCACAAAGCCGGTCACCGGGTCAGGCTCACCGGCCACGGTAACCTCCAGCGTGTAATTATGCCCGTGCCCAGCGCGGCGAGAGCAGAGCCCAAAGACCTGCTCGTTCTTCTCCGCGGTCCAAGCCGGGTTCCAATAATAGTGCGAGGCGGAGAAGGTAGCCCGCCGAGTCAGATAAACCATTCTGTTCCCTCACTTAAGTAGATGCCGCGGCTCACCTTTCGGCTCCCTGTGTGGATAAGTTCATTGCGGAGTGATGATCCCACCCAGCGCATGACGCCGGGGCAAAATAATACCGCGACGATCAACTTCAGGCGGCGGGCCACCGGGCTGGTTCAGCGCAGGCAAACTTGCCCGCTCGATCAGTGCGCCGCCGCACGCGGGACACCAATCCGCGGCCGTTTCCAGCGCAAGCACGGCATGGCACTGGCCGCAAATCCGTTCCATATTCAAAAGCTTATCGGACTCGACTGGTTCTTGAAAGGCTGCCCCACCGCAGGTGGCCCCAGGTGCCCGGTACACTGAAGGTATGCACCCTCCCATTCGCCTGGTGGCAATCGATATGGATGGAACGCTGCTGCCGGCTATGGGGCAGGCATTGACTCCGCGCGTGGCGCGAGCCCTTCGGGCGGCGCAGGACGCAGGCATCACCGTCGCCATCGCCACGGGCCGACGCACGGCCTACACTGCGCCCATCCTCGATGGCCACGGTCTGCGAGCGGATACACCCCTGATTACGTCCAATGGTGCAGTGACCAGAACACTGGGCGGCGAGCGAGTCGACCGATGCCAACTAGAGGCGCGGGTGGCGCGCGGGCTTTGCGGGCTGCTCAGGCCATTTGGCGTCTTGGTTTTCACCTTTGACAAGCCGGGCCGCGGCGAACTGGTTCTGGAGGAGTTGGAAAAGGCCAGCGGAAGGATCTCCGTCTGGGTAGAGGCCAACCGCAACGCAATCGAGGTGGTCAAGCCATTGGAGCAGGCGCTCAGTGACGGCGAGGATCCGATTCAAGGCATGGTGACCGGCAATCTGGGCATGATGAGGAAGGCCGAGGTAGCGCTTAAGGCCAGCGAGTGGAGCAGCAGTTGTGAGTGCATGAGGACCGAGTATCCGAGGCGAGACCTGTCGATCCTGGACTTGCTGCCGCCGGGAGTCTCCAAAGGTTGGGCGTTGGAGAGACTTGCAGCGCGGCTGGGCGTGGATCGCCGCGAGACCATGGCCATCGGCGACAACTGGAACGACGTGAACATGTTGGAGTGGGCTGAGCAGGGCGTGATGATGGGGAATGCGGCCGCTGAGCTGCGCACCATGGCTAAGATGCGTGGATGGAAACAAGCTCCGCCCAACGACGAGGACGGGGTGGCCGTGGTGCTGGAAGCTGCTATAGCTAAAGTTGCAGCTGCTAAAGTCTAACCGCAGGGTTAGAATTGGGAAGGATAACTGGAAATGCGCTCGAAATCTTTCATCACGGTGGCGGGCTGTGCGCTCTTGGTGGCTCTTGCTCCGGCAGCCCAGGCAGCCGAGCGCATTACTCTGCGCAACGGATTTGAGATGCAGTGCGACCATCACGCCCAGCTTGCTGGCCGCGTCCGGCTCTTCCTGTCCCCCGCCGAAGACAATTACATCGAGTTCCCGCCGCAGGAGATCGCGGAGGTCGAGCTGGTTCCCGATCCGCCTATACAGCCGCCCCCTACTGGAGTCTCGCTTACGGCCACATCGGCAGCCGGTCCAAACGCCAAGCTTAGTCCGACGGACCTGCATGAAATGCTCAACAAAGCCGGCCATGAGCACAACCTGGACGTGGATTTGCTGGCCAGCCTGGTCAACGCCGAGAGCGGCGGTAACCCCCGCGCCGTCAGCCCCGTTGGCGCCCGCGGCCTGATGCAGCTGATGCCCTCGACCGCTGCCGGACTTGGCGTGAAAGACAGCTTCCAGCCGAACGAGAATGTGCGCGGCGGATCCACCTATCTCGATGCGTTGCTCACCCGCTACCACGACAATCTAGCCTTGGCGCTGGCTGCCTACAACGCCGGCCCGGCCGCAGTGGATAAGTATCGCGGCATCCCCCCATACCGCGAGACCGCAAACTATGTAGCGCGCGTGATTCACGAATTCAACCGCCGCGTGTTGGCGCGCGAGGCACAGGCCAGACAGGCGCGTACATCGTCAGAATCCGCCGGTGACAAGGCATCCCGCTAATCTTCATTCCGCATTCAAGAGTGAGAACATAGACTTGAGAGTTGTCGAAGGCTGCGGAACGGAGAACGCTTGAACAAGAAGCAACTGATCCTGGGTTTGGTGGCGCTGCTAGCCTTGGCGGCGCTGTTGTTTTGGGGACGCGACAAGATTCACTTCGACTTCGGCGTCTTTCGTGCACAACTGGCGCTTGCCGACTGGCGCAAGATCGGCATCGCATTCGGATGCATCTACGTGGGCTACGTCTTCCGGGCTGTACGCTGGGCCTTGCTGCTCCGTCATAACAAGAAAGTGCCTCTGTTTTCGCTGTTGGGGACGCAGGTCATCGGCTTTACTGCGGTGGCGCTGATCGGCAGGGTCGCGGACCCTGTACGTCCTTACCTGGTGGCCAAAAAGACAGGACTTCCACTGAGCAACCAGATCGCCGTTTACATCGTTGAGCGGCTCTTCGACGCTGGATCGATGGCGCTGATCTTTTCTTCTGTGATTCTGCTCGCAGCGCCGGGAGCGCTGCCACACCCCGAGATCGTGAAGAAAGCCGGCTACTGGGGACTCGCACTCACTTTGCTGGGCGCGCTCTTTCTGGTTGCCGTGCGCCTGGCCGGCGGCGTGATGGCTTCGTTCCTTGAGGGCACATTTGGCGTCGTCTCAAAGCGCCTGGGTCATGCCGTGGGAAATAAGATACGCACCTTCCGGACCGGCCTTGACACAATCCGTTCTTTCTCCGACTTTGGCGCCGCCGCCGGACTTTCTTTGACGATGTGGTTGGTTATCACGCTGGCCTACCTGGAAACAATGCAAGCGTTCACAGCGAGTCCGCCACTGGCTGGGATGGACCTGCCCAGGTGCATCCTTCTGCTGGCAGTCAGCGGAACAGCCAGCGTCTTCCAACTACCTATCCTGGGGTGGTTTTCGCAGATCGCGTTTGTAGCCGCGGCGATGAGCAACTTTTACGGGGTAACGGCGGAGGCCTCGACGGCTTGCGCCGCGACCTTGCTGGTCGTTTCCTTCCTGGGCATTGTTCCTGTGGGCCTGATATGGGCGCAAGTGGAACACGTCAGCCTGCGCAAGATCACCGCTGAAAGCGAGCACGCCGGAGCAGAACTGAGAATAGATGAACCGGCTGACCAGGACGCGGTTCTATAACGCTTTCGTTCTCAACGAATAGCGTTCAAGGTCGGGTCGTAGGCTTCTCTTCCGCTGCAAGCGCGGGCTTGGTGAAGCGAATGTTATCCGGCCCCACGGCGCCGCCGGTCATCAACATGCTCATGGCCTGCTCCATGTTCAGGTCAGTCTCGGTGACGCGGGCGATGGGCAGAATCTGCAAGAAAGCCGAGGTCGGATTGATGGCATTGGGCAACAGGACCGCTGCCAGCAGTTCGCCGGTGGTTTCGTCGGTCAGCGTGCGGGTCAGGAATCCGATGCTCTTCTGGCCGACGATGGGGAAGTCGATGAGCACCACGCGCTGGCTGGAATCCTTCTTCACCATCATGCTGTCGAGAAGCTGGCGCACGGAGTTGTAGATTTTGGCGACCACAGGCAGCCGGTCTAATGCGGCCTCAAAGAACTTGAATGCCTGGCGCCCCACCACCAGCGAGGTCACGCTGCCCACCACATAGAGCACAACCAGTGTCAGAATCACGGCCAGTAGAGACTGCAACCATGGCTGGGTGAGCCAATCTCCCGGCAGGATGGCGGCCAATAGCCACACTACAGGCAAGCCCGCCTTGGCCAGCACGCCCAGCAGGAAGCTGAAAATCAAATAGGTCACGAACAGCGGTCCGATGGTGATGATGCCGGCCAAGATGTTGCGCTGCAGACTGCGCAGCGTTCGGGCAGAAACTGGATTCACACGCTTCTCCTGCGTAAGAGAATACCCGACCGTGGGCCATCGCGGTTGTTCACATTGAACCGCATCCAATTCTCCGCCAATCTGTTAGATGGATACTGGATTCCCCACGGCCTGCGTCTTCCCAGAAGCATCCAGCGTGACCTGTCCGGTGTATACCCGCCGTGTCCAATTCCCTTATAGAATCGAGGAAGATGGAAGGCATTAATGTTGAAAAGGGGGTTCGCGTGAACGGATCCAACGAGCTAGGCCGCCGGATACCGAATCGGGGAGAATCGCTTCCGCCCGAAATCGAGCCACCCCTCTCTAGTGGGATACGGGAACCATCCCCTCTGCCCGCATCGCTTGGAGATTCGCGGCGTCTCAGAGCGGCGCAGCCTCCAGACCATGCCTTGGCCAGGACGACACCGGCAAGCGGACGTCCCTCCAGGTTAGAACGCACTGTGAGCGTAGTGCGAGCGGCCATCCCGTTCGTCCAGAGGATTTTGCCTTTATTGGACGGAAACATCGGAACTGCCGTGTCGAATATATTGACCCCGCACCAGCACATGCCCCCGCCGCCTCCACCCGTGAATATCGAGTCCCTCGAAGACGATCTGGCTACGCTGCAAGAGCAGTATCGGGATTTGCGCAATCGAATCCTGGAGCAGCACGCGTCTCTGAAACGCGTTGAAGATCAGCTGGAGAAGGTCCGCGATACCGCTGAAACCACTGCCTTTGAACAGCACGAACTCGTCGATGATCTGAAAGCAGTCCGCAAAAAAGTCAATAGGTTTGCTCTGATTGCGCTGGCAGTCCTGGTTGTGTCCCTGGCTGTGAATGTGGTCCTCTATCTTCACATTGTGCATATTCTCCCTTGACCCAAGACGCCCTGCGCCGTCTCCGCACTCCGGCCTCGCTCTACTTCGATATGCGGTTTTTAGCCTGAAGTAGCTCTGATCTTTTCAATTCGAGAGAAACTATCCCACATTGCAAATAATCTACCTACAGTGCAGTATGTTTTCCTTCTATCAACTTGTTTGTTGGTGCCATAAATACCGACTTGGCCGATTTGCTTCCTTTTTTACGCTTGGTGATTTGAATCATTGCCAGTCGTATTTTCCAGGGGCTAGTATTCGTGATGGGTTGGGCGGTTATTCTTGCCTTACCCTTCTGTACGCCACTATGCAGTTGTTCCCAAGTTCACAGAGCTTCACCAACGAGCGGCGCCTAACAGGCGCATGCAATCGGAGTGTTCCGTCATGGCATGGTATGCCTACTGCATCGGTGAAAGACAAGCCTTTCCTGAAATAGCCCGTCATCGCAAACCAGTGCCGATGGAATCTCTCATCGGCGTGAGCGGCAATCAGGTTTTTCTTTATCCAGCCAGCGACCTCGCCGTAGTAGTCAGCGAGCACAACCCAGCGGAATCTCTAAACCAGAAATCCGGTGTGGACCACGCCCGGGTCATCGCCGACTGTTTCCATCACTCGACGGTGCTGCCCTTCCGGTTTGGAACCGTCTTCAACGATGACGAGAGCCTGCGCAAATCCATCCGCTCCAACCAGCGCCAATTTTTGAACAACATCGATAAGCTGCGTGGGAAGACGGAGATGCATTTGAAAGTCCTCGTGGACGACTGCTGTGGGCGCGAAGTAGAGAAGCGCGTCCCGGCCGAAGGCGTTGGCCAGGGCTATCTTACCAATCTTCGCGAAAACGCCTCCCGCACGCGTGAGCGGCAAACGCGCGCGCGCGCCGTGAGCTTCCAGATGCACCGGCTGTTTCTGCCTCTCGATGAAGAAGTAAGCTGCCGGCTTACGGAAAGCGGCAAGATGGTACTCGACATCGCCCACCTCATCGACCGCAAATGCGTCGAGCGCTATCTAAGCAAGTTCGCAACAACCAGCGCCACGTTGCGGGAGTGCCAAATGCAGGTCTCCGGACCTTGGCCGCCCTACCACTTTGTTCATCGCCTCACTCGCGCGGCTCATGCGCAATCCGCCACCGCCACGCCAGCGCCAGCAGCTGCGATTCCGGTGCCGGTTCCCGCGATGGCATAGCTTTCTGGTTCCCATTCTCCCCTGACGCAAGCAGCCCCGGCCATGGCCGGGGCTGCTTGTTTTGACCCGTCATCACCTCAGGGCATGTTGGCGCTCTTGCGGCGGGTTAGAACGAAGGCCTTCTTGCGGCGGTCCTTCGAGGCATGGTCGATCTGCTTCCAGAAGCCCACAAAGTAGTCGATGGCGGAGATGGAAGAAACCAGCACCGTAAAGTAGATGGCGGCGATGGCAATCCACTTGACCGGAATAATAAGCACTCCGAACTGCCACTGGTCCCAATGATGAGCCAGAATCGCTGAAACCACGGACACGATCTGTACGACCGTCTTCAGCTTGCCCAGGTCGCTGGCCTGGATGGTAAAGCCCTCTGAGGAAGCGATGGAGCGCAGGCCGGAGATGAGAAACTCGCGCCCAATAATGACTACAGCGATCCAGACCTTGACCACCTGCGGATTGTAGGCGACTAGGGCGATGAGCGCGCCCGTCACCATAATCTTGTCGGCGAGGGGGTCCAGCAACATGCCCAAAGTGGTGATCTGCTTGTGCTTGCGCGCCAGGTAGCCGTCCAGCCCGTCGGTAATCGACGCCAGCACGAACAGGACCGAAGCTAGAATCTCCTGCTCGCCGCGCGGCCCCTGCCACGGAAAGTGCGGCGACAGAATCCAGAGCAGCAGCGGGATCATGACGATCCGGCTCATCGTAATGGAGTTGGGCAGATTCATGCGGGCCAGTCAGTGCCGGGAGAGACGCTTCCAGTTTAACTTAAATAATTGCGCCGGCAATCTGAGCGCTACTCTCCCGTCCGCCTCACACTGCATCCATAAGCCAAAGCGGAATGAGTCAATAACCCATCCCGCTTTGAAAGTTGTGTGTTATATCGTATGGGGACAGGAGTCTTTCCACGCCTCATTTGTTGCCCTTCCATACGCTCCATGGGAAAGAGGCAATCAGATACTTGCCCTGATCGCTATCGATCGGATCGAGGTCAAGATACGGCGGCCCAGAGTCTTTCTGGGATAGCCCACCAAGAAATCGCGTGCGGAAGAAATAGATCTTCCCTGCCTCTGCCGTGAAATGCGCGAGCGCCACGAGGCTTCCTACTGAGAAGTGTGATTGCACCTTTGCGCAAATATGATGCTCTCCCGGTTCAACGTCCAGTGCGAAGTACGAGTTGTTCTTGTAGGCGCCGAGCCATGTGCCATCCATACCGATCTTGATGGTGTTGTGTTGAATACCTGACCACCGGTTATAGTCATCGCCGCTCCCCAAGATGCCGTCATCCTGAACAAAGTAAACCCTGGCCTTCCCTGGAACGAGTTGCACCGCTGCGTGACGGGCTTCGTCCCCCGTCACATTGAAGGTGACCTTATCGACGCCGCAAGCCGCTGGCAGACCAGCAGACTGAGCGTGGGCAAATGCGGATGCTGCAAAAAGCAATGCAACGACAGCGGCCTTCATGGCTTTCTCCTGACGGGTGACCCGCCGTTAAAACGGACGGCAACGCTTAGCAAATAGTTCCATCTCCTCCGATTGAAAAGGCGGGATGGGCTTGCTGCCCATCCCGCCCGTCTTGTTGCCGGCACACTCCCGCTACCGTGATTCTTACGCGTAGATGCCCCTCTGCTTAATGGTATAGGCCACGCGGTCGATGGCCAGCATATAGGCGGCTATGCGGTTATTCACGTTGTGGGCCTCGGCGTAGCGCACTACGTCGTCGAAGCTATCGCGCAGGATGGTCTCTAGTTGCTCATTGACGATAGCTTCCTTCCAGAAATAGCCCTGCCGGTCCTGCACCCATTCAAAGTAGCTCGCGGTCACTCCGCCGGCATTAGCCAAAATGTCGGGCACGATAAAGATCCGCTTTTCGGCCAGAATATCGTCGGCCACCGCCGTTGTTGGGCCATTAGCGCCCTCGACGATGATGCGCGCCTTGATTCCATCGGCGTTGCGGCTGGTAATCACGTTTTCAGTGGCCGCGGGAATGAGAATCTCGCACTCGGAAACCAGCAACTCTTCGCTGGGGGTAGCCTCTGCACCGCGAAATCCTAGAGTCGTCCCGTTGCGAAACCTGTATTCGATCAACTGGTGAATATCGATGCCCTTGGGATTTGCCAGGCCGCCATCCAGCTCGGCGATACCAACGATCTTGTAGCCGCGTTCCATCATCAGGCGAGCGGCATTCGAGCCCACGTTGCCGAATCCCTGAATCACAACACGGCAGCCGTCGACGGCCATGTTCAGATAGCGCAGGCTTTCGTCGCAGGCCAACATGACCCCGCGCCCCGTTGCCTCCACGCGACCGCGCGACCCGCCGATATTCAGCGGCTTGCCGGTCACCACGCTGGTTACCGTGTGCCCCTTATGCATCGAGTAGGTGTCCATGATCCACGCCATGGTCTGCTCGTTCGTGTTCACGTCGGGCGCCAGCACGTCCTTCTCCGGCCCGATGAAGTCGATGATCTCCGAAGTGTACCGGCGCGTTACCCGCTCCAGCTCCCCCTGGCTCATGTTTTTGGGATCGCAGATCACGCCGCCCTTGGCGCCGCCGAAGGGAATGTTGACCACGGCGCACTTCCAGGTCATCCAACTGGCCAGCGCGCGCACCTCGTCCAGAGTCACATCCGGCGCATAGCGGACGCCGCCCTTGCCGGGGCCGCGCGCAATCGAGTGCTGAACCCGGAAGCCTGTGAACATCTCGATCTTGCCGCTATCCATAGCTACGGGAAAATGCACGATGATCTCCCGCGAGGGGGAGCGAAGCAACTTCCATAAGCCTGGTTCAAGGTTCAGTTTCCGCGCCGCAAAGTCGAACCGCGCGCTTTGTGCCTCCCAGGGGTTGATCTCCTGGTCTAAAGTAACCGCCGAACTGCCACTGCCCATACACCTCTCCAATTTTTCCAATCTCTATTCGACGTTCTGAATCTGTTCACGGGATTTTTCGATCTCCGCCTTCATCGCAAGCCCCAGTTCGGTAATGCGGGTTCCCTGGCCGCCCACCCCGCCGGTCTTCGAGAGCAGGGTGTTGGCCTCGCGATTCATCTCCTGCAACAGGAAGTCCAACTTTTTACCCACCTCGCCTTCCGCAGCCATGAGCTCCCGGAAGTGGCCAATATGCGTCTTCATACGGGTCAGCTCCTCGGCAATATCGCTGCGCTCCACCAATACCGCAACCTCCTCGAGTAGCCTCTGGCGGTTGAAGTCAGGCCCTGTGGCCGCAAGCAGCCGCTGGGTCAGGCGTTCCTGGTAGCTCTTTTCGATCTCCGGTTGCAACGCAATCACTCCGTCGGTTGCCTCAGCCAGACGGTCCAGCGAGGCATTGAGGATCGCTTCGAGCGCTTCGCCCTCGCGGCCCCGCATGACCTTCAACTCATCGAGCAGGGGCCCAATCTGGAACAGCACGCTCTCGGTCAGGGCCGCTAACGCGTCATCACTGCGATTATCCGATTGCAAAGCGCCTGGCAAGCGCAGGGCCGTGTTCAGGTCCGGCTCACCCCTGACCCCGTACTCATCTCGCGCTGCGGCAAAGGCCGAAAAATAGCCGGCCACCAACTCACGATTGAAGCCACCCTTTGGCTGGGTGGTGCGATCGATGGAGAGCATCAGCTCGATGTGACCGCGCACCAGACTGTCTTTTAGCGCTCTCCGAAGCTCCATCTCCAGCCCGTCCAGACCCGGCGGCATGCGCAACTGCACGTCGAGAAAACGGTGATTGACGCTTTTCACGCTGAGCGTGTAGCTCAACTGGTCCTCGACGCTAACCTGAATCCGCGCAAACCCAGTCATCGAACTAATTGGCATGGCCTGCTACTCCTATGCAGTGGTTGTGACAGCCAGTTGCAATTGTGGTGGATCTTTGCTCAATGGATCATGCACTTGACGCTCTGAAACATCCATAAACTGGAGCCGATAAAGCCGCTGATAGGTCGGCGAGGAAGTCAACAGCTCCTCGTGGGAACCGATGGCGGTAATGCGCCCGTCTTCTAGGACAGCGATGCGGTTAGCACGACGGATGGTTCCAAGCCTGTGCGCGATCACCAGCACCGTGCGCCCCTGCATCAGGTTAGCCAGCGCAGCCTGCACCAACGATTCGCTTTCCGCGTCCAGCGCCGAAGTGGCCTCATCGAGAATCAGAATCGGCGCATCCTTGAGGATAGCGCGCGCAATCGCCAATCGCTGCCGCTCGCCGCCGGAGAGCCGGAATCCTTTTTCGCCGATCACCGTATCGTAGCCCTGCGGCATCTGGAGAATAAAGTCGTGCGCCAGGGCATTGCGGGCAGCCTGCTCCACCACGGCGGCTTTGACCTCCGGCCGGCCGTAGGCGATGTTGTTGCGCACCGTGTCGTTAAACAGGATGGTCTCCTGCGAGACCTGGCCAACCTGCCGGCGCAGAGATCCCAAAGTCAGTTCGCGCAGGTCGCGGCCATCGATGAGAATGTGGCCAGAAGTCACATCGAAGAAGCGCGGAATCAGGTTGACCAGTGTCGACTTGCCGGCTCCGCTCGGCCCCACCAGCGCCAGCACCTCGCCGGCCCGCACATCGAGATCCACGTTGTGCAGAATCTGGTGCTCGCCCTCCTCGGTCGAGTAGGAAAAACCCACATTCTCAAACTGAACAGCTTGTGCAAAACCCTTCAGTGCGGCTGCGCGGGGCCGTTCCTTCACGTCGTCCTCGGTGTCGAAGAAGCCGAAGATCGACGACGAGGCGCCCATAGCCTGCTGGAAGCTGTTATAGAAGTAGGCGAACTTCCGCACGGGATCGTAGAGCTTAAAGAGGAGGATGATGAACGCGCCGAAGATGCCCATGGTCATGTGACCGTGGAGAATTTCGTTGCGGCCTATGAACAAAAACATGGCGATCGCTACGGCGCCGATGGAGTCCATCAAAGGTGAACTGATGGACTGGATGCGCACGTTGCGCAAGTTGGCGCGGAACAGGCGGCGCGCGGCGGTTTTGAAGCGCAGGATCTCCCACAACTCGGTGTTAAAGGCTTTGACGATGCGGTTGCCGGTAACCGTTTCATGCAGGATGTTCTGAATCTCTGCCAGCTTGTCCTGTCCGCTCCGGGTGCGGGTGCGGACTTCCCTGCCGATCTTGCGCGCGGATGTAACTACTACCGGAACAAACAGCAGCAGGGCCCAACTGAGGTATCCGCCGAGCTTGACGACAAACACTAATCCGACAACGAGGGTGAAGAACTGCTGCAGGAATTCGCTGATGACCGAGCTGAGAGCAAACTGCACGCGGTCCACGTCGTTGATGAGCGTGGAGAGAATGGTGCCGGTGGCATGTTTGTGAAAGAAGCTCGACGAGCGGCGCATCGTGGCTTCATAAAGATGGTTGCGCAGATCGGTGATGGTACCGAAGCCGGCATAGTTGACCAGATAAGTGCCGAGATAGTCGCACGCGCCCTTGAGAAGCGTGGAAATCACCAGGGCGAAGGCCACCACATTCCAGGCGTTGTGCATGTGCAGGAAATGAGGGACCAGGAGCCTGAGATCGAAATGCCACGGACTCCTGGGAAGGCCAAGCAGGATGGGGCCTTCCGGTGCGTCCGGCCTCAGAACCTGGTCGAAGATGGGCTGGAAGAGCAATACGCGAAATGTGTCAAGAGCGCCAACCAAGGCCAGCAACAACACGCCCGGCAGCCACTCAAGCGAGTAGGGCAGTCCATAGCGCAGCAGGCGCAGGAGATTCCTCATACTGGCCGGCCTGACTGCCGGGCGGCTATCTCGGCGCCTTGGCTCGGGAGTTGGGGACAAAACTCCATCTCCGTATTGTATCCGGCTCTTGCTCGGGAGTCTCAGAAATAAGTCCGTATCCGCAAGCCACTTGAAAAGGCGCCGGAACCCAAACCTTCATGCGCATTACGAAAGGTCAACACGAAGGTGTACCTATGCGGGCAGCATCTCACTGCTCGCACGCGACATGCTGTCTCAGGATCGCTTCGTAGAAGGCGCAGTACTGGTCCGCTATCGCCTCTTCTCCGAAACGCTTCAGGTTCTTGAAGCCGGCGGCACACAACAGTTCCCTGCCCTGAAATCCCATGGCAATAGCCGTCGCAGCAGCCTGCGGGTCCGCCGGATCGATGAAAATTGCGGCTTCGCCCGCCACCTCCGTCATAGGTGGACGGAGGGTGGCAACCACCACGCAGCCACACGCCTGCGCCTCCAGAATCGGCCAGCCAAATCCCTCTTCGAGCGAAGGAAACAGCAGAGCCAGCGCGTTTCCATAGAGCGCCTGCAACTCCTCATTCGTTGCGCCCGCGGCCTCAATGACGCGATCTTCCAACCGCTCTTCGCGAATCGCCTCTCGCAGTTCGGCGGTCAACGGCTTACCGGCCATAACCAGCCTTGCAGTCGAGAACTCGTCCATCTCAGCCAACTGCGCAAAGATGCGCAAGACGCCCGCCCGGTTCTTGTACCACTGGTTTCCGCCTACGTGCAAAAAATAGCGCTCGCCGGGTCGCAATCCAAGCCGGGAGGTTAGGTCTTCAGGGAGAGTAGCGCTGGGCCGATAGTCCCAGTTCAGAGCATTGTAGATAACGCGCAGCTCGGCGTTTTTCGTGCCCGCTTCTCCCGAAGCCTCGATCAGTGTCTTCAGATCGCCGGCCGTCTTGCCGGAAACGCATAGCACGTGCCGCGCCCCGCGCAACCCGGAGAGAATCCACCGTTGCAGCAGTCGTCCCGACCAGCCTGTATGCGCCTCGGGAAACTCGCCCCGCGCCGCACGGATAGCCAGTACATCGTGACAGGTGATCAGATTCGGCTTTCGGCGTACTGTGCGCAGATACATCGAGTTCGAATGGTCCAGGACATGCACCAGATCGTGAGACCGCGCCAAACGCCGCAACCGCGATGGAAAAAGCAGAAACTTGTCCAGGTAGCCCGAATACTTCTTCAAGCCGAGGCTCCACGCCAAGCGCGAAAAGAACGCCCGTGGTCCCGTCACAGTGACCTGATGGCCCCTCGCCTTCAGCGTGCGCTCCAACCAAACCGCATAACGCAACATGCTCTCCTGGCCGTCCGGCTCATAATTTGCCACTAGAAGGATCCGCATGTGTCCACCCTGTCATCGGAACTGATGCTCATGAACGGTTCAGGGCCTGTTCCTACAGCCGCGGCGGAGCCTCTGGCGGTGGAAACAGACCCTGCGGTTGGAACCGATTCTTAGAAGCTGATCTTTCGCTCCGGGAACCAGGTTAGCTGAATGGTCGTAGTCGTCACAGTCTGCTGGCTGGCCGGGTAGACCGGTGTGCCGGTGGGATAGATGGGCGCCTTCCAGTGCTCGAAGGCAAAGTTTCCGTTCACCTCAAAATCCTTGCCGATGCGCTTGACCGCCTTGAAGTTGATGTCGTTCAGCGTCGTTCCGCCAAGGATGAAGTCACTGGTGGCCTTCTGATTGCGCACACCCACCTCAAGCCACTCGTTGCCGCTCAAATGATAGGTGATCCAGCCTTGGCCACCCTTATCCTCGCGGCCGATCCAGTCGCCGAATAGCTGGCCATTGTTTGTGTAGCCTTGTTGCTGGAGACTTTCGTAGTACATAAAGTGGCCAGCTTGAGGATAGCCATTGGTCAGATGGGTGGGATCGCTGAGCCGCACTGGGGGCGCGGTGGAGGCGCCTTCAACGCGTATGTCCAGTTTGGGAACCCCCGGCACATGGGAGAGATACAGGCCAGGACGCCAGCCGGCGCGGCGTGGCGCGTCGACCGGCGATACATCGTCGTGCACCTCCGAGTCGCAGTAGAGTGTTAACCAGTTGCGAACGAAGGGGAGCCGGTAGGAGAAGTCGAATGCGCCAAAGCGCGCGCCGGGACTATCGCGCGTGCCTTCTAGCGCCCCGGCGGCGGAGAAGCTGAAGAAACTCTTCAGGAAGGTGTGCAGGGTGATAGGCTCTATTCCCTCCCCGCCCCAGATCACTGTGCGCTCGAACCCTAACTCCACATTCGGCGTGGGTTTGAAGCTGACTTTCTCGGCATGCACCCATGGGTCGTTGGGGTACGTGTGGCCCTTGAGAGATCCAACAAGAAATTCATACCGAAATGGCCCCGTGATCCGCGAGAGGAGCGGAATACTCAGCGGTTCTATGCGGTTCACGTGAAACGCATAGATGTTCTCAGCGTTGTTGGAGTAGGCCATGCCGCCGCCCAACCCGGGGCCCATCCACTCATCCTGCTTGCCAAAGGAAAGCTCGTGATTGAGGTAATGGGCAGATACATATGCCTCCATCACGCGCGGACGGGTCGTCGTAGCGATTGGTCCCGTCGGTATGGTGGTCTGGATGTAGGGAAGCCCCGTGGCTGGATTGATGGCTATCGACAAGAGGTCTGCATCTTCCGCCGCGAGCGTCTGAGTCAGTGCGGCCGAGTAACCCGTGGCCGAGGGCGCTCCCTGAAACTCGCCGCGCGCATAAATTAGAAAGCGCCCTGCCGACGCGTAGCCACTTGCTCCAGAGTAGTTATTAAAGCCATTTTCAAAGGGTCGCCCATAATCGTTGATAACCGTTGAGCCCAGATGATAACTATCCTGCAACGGTGTGCCGCTGATCGCCCTGGCTGTCGAGTAGACCGATTCAATACGCGTCTGGCCCTGGTGCGCAAGGCAAGGCCCCTGCATCTCTCCGCGCAGCTCGTGAATCAATGCCTCATAAATATCCTGTGCCTCGTCCGTGGCCGGCCCAGCATTCGCGTCCTCGATGCGTGCCCCGGCTTCTTCCAGGGCGTGGTCCAAACTCGATTGCGTCCACGGGCGCATCCCCAGATAGATGCTATCTACGAAACCCAATGAATACAGACGCAGGACCGCCGGATAGACCCAGCTATCGACCGGAATATACGGCGAATCCAGCACCGATGGTTCGCAGGCGAATGTCGGCCGGCTTGCGTCCTGCCCCACGGGCCAAGCGCCCACACTTTGCCCGGCCGCCGGTGCGCTCGCGGTCCCCAGCACAAGGCCTGCCATCAATAGTGTGCGGCAAAGATCCGGCATCCTGGCCAATCGTGCGCTCGCATTCATTCGCTCTCTCACTCTCTCGATATCTGTGCGTCTATCCGCTGTTACACTCAGGAGCAAAAGCCTCGATAGCCAACTCGAAGTCGAGGTCACACCCGCTCAGGTCAGCTCTAACATTCGTTCCACTATCATGACTCTGCCGTGACTAACTCGAAGTGCTCGATCCAGCCACATTGGCAACATACCACCGATAGGCTTCTTTCATGCCCGTTTCAAAATCCGTCGGAGCGTTCCAGCCCAGTGCGCTAAGGCGGCTAACATCCATCACCTTCCGCGGCGTGCCGTCGGGTTTCGACGTGTCCAGCGTAAAACTACCCTTCCAGCCGACAACCTTGGCGATGCTCTGGGCCAATTCCATAATTGTCATATCGTGGCCAGTGCCGACATTCAGAAACAGCTCGCCAAAGTAATTTTTGACCACAAAGACGCACGCATCCGCCAAGTCTCCCGAGTAAAGAAACTCACGTCTCGGCGTCCCGCTGCCCCACAACTCGACCGTGGGTTTGTTCGCTACCTTGGCCGCATGAATCTTCATGATCAGCGCAGCTACCACGTGGCCGCCTTCGGCATCATAGCGGTCCCCAGGACCGTACAAGTTGGTCGGCATCACGGAAACGAAGTCGCAGCCATATTGGCGGCGAAAAGCCTCGCATAACTTGATCCCTGCAATTTTCGCAATCGCATACCATTCATTGGTCGGCTCCAGCGCGCCCGTCAACAGCATCTCTTCGCGCATCGGCTGCTGCGCAAGGCGTGGATAAATGCAGGACGAACCAAGAAACAGCAACTTCTTCACGCCCGAGCGCCATGCTGCATGAATAACATTGGCTTCGATAACAAGGTTCTCGTAAAGAAACTCCGCGGGGCGTGTCGCATTTGCCAGAATACCGCCCACAGTCGCGGCGGCAAGAAAGACGACATCGATCTTTCTGTCGCCCATCCACGCATCTACATCCGCTTGGCGCAACAAATCCAGTTCCTTGCGCGATGCCGTCACAACCTCGCAACTCTCGCTAGCCAGCCGTCGCACAATCGCCGAGCCTGCCATACCGCGATGTCCTGCCACCCAGACCCGCCTGCCGGCTAACTCAAAGCTACTCATGCCCAATCCCCTTCGAGTGCGCTTCCCTGGCTATGAGTTTCAAATCCGAACTCATCATATCTGAGACCAATTCGGGAAATGCGATGGTATGCTTCCATCCCAAAACCCTGTGCGCCTTGGACGCATCGCCTTGTAGAAGGTCAACCTCGGTCGGGCGAAAATAGCGGCTGTCGATTCTCACCAGAACGTCCCCGCTCGCAAAATCGATGCCCATCTCATCTAAGCCTTTTCCCTTCCACTCGATTCTGCGGCCCACCTTGGAGAAAGCCAGTTCGATGAATTCGCGCACGCTGTGCGTTTCACCCGTTGCCAGAACGTAATCGTCCGGCGTTTCCTGCTGCACGATGCGCCACATGCCTTCCACATAATCTCGCGCATGGCCCCAGTCTCGTTTCGAATCCAGGTTGCCGATATAGAGCGTCTTCTCCACGCCTAAATGGATGCCGGCCACTGCGCGAGTTATCTTACGTGTGACAAACGTTTCGCCGCGGATGGGGCTCTCGTGATTAAATAGAATGCCGTTTGAAGCATGCATTCCATAGGCCTCGCGGTAGTTGACAGTAATCCAGTATGCATATAACTTGGCCACCCCGTATGGGCTGCGTGGATAGAATGGCGTGGTCTCCTTTTGTGGAGTCTCTTGGACCTTTCCATAAAGTTCGGATGTCGAAGCCTGGTAGAACCGGGTCTTTTCGATCAGCCCAAGAATCCGGATAGCTTCCAAAACCCGCAGGGCGCCCGTAGCATCCGCGTTAGCTGTATATTCCGGCGTCTCGAAACTGACCTGCACATGGCTTTGCGCGGCAAGGTTATAGATCTCGTCCGGCTGCACCGCCTGAATAATGCGAATCAGATTGGTCGAGTCCGTCATATCCCCATAGTGAATCTGGAATTGGCTATCCGGCACATGAGGATCCTTATAGATATGATCGATGCGGGCCGAATTGAACGATGAAGACCGGCGCTTGATGCCATGTACAAGATAATCCTTGCCCAGCAAAAGATCAGCCAGATAAGCGCCATCCTGCCCGGTAATGCCCGTGATTAACGCAACCTTCCGCATGGATCTGCCTCTTTAAACAGGTTGAACAAGTTGTTAAGCTGCGAAGAGTGGCCCTCTCGGCGTTGTATGTTTCCGCCGCGTTGAGCCCTTAGCTACGATCATGCAAGCACTGAAAAGATCGGAGTAAGATGATTGTCATTGCTGACATTCTTAGTCTAATACATCGCCGGAGATGGACCCGAGCGTGCTTAGGATGCGATCGCCTCGGCCGCCTCAGCCTTTGCATGAACGGAGAAGCCCTGAATTACATGAAGAATCTGTACTGTGAGCGCCCCAAGGGCCGTATAGATATTCATGGTCAAAACACCTTCCGATGTGTTCAACGGAAGAAACAGAACGCAGACAAACTGAATCAATGTCAGTAGAATCATTTGCAGCGATCCACTCCACCAGAAAATCCATTTCCGAGCCACCGCAACCGACCACATAGCCCCTGCGAAGTAACCGATCGCAGACGCGTAAACCACAAGCTGAACCTGCGGAGTCAGATTGCTATAGTTCGCGCCCAGTAGCAGTAGGTAAGCCCAAGGACACAACTTCGCTGACGCTGCTACAACGATAGACACCGCTCCAACGGCGCACATCGCGTATCCATATCGCTTTCGAAAGAGAGACCGTGGCGTCTTGGCAAAGAAAGGTGTTACAAGAACTCCATTCGACGAATTCAGCAGCAGAAACAGTTGGCCAATCCTGCCCGCGGCAGCCACTTCAGCAATCTGGCTTACATGTCCGAAGACCGCGATCAAGAATAATGAAATCTGCCCTTGCAGCGCCTGATACACGGTTCCAGGCAGCAGCGGCACCAGAAACCTCACCATCTCCCTGCGATGTTCCTCGGAAGGTTTGGGCGGCACATGAATCCAGGGCCGCGCCATAATTCTGTACGAGACCCCCATAATCACAATGCTTATCGTATTTGCCATAATCGCAGTGGTTGAGGTTATCCAATTCATGTAATATAAGATAACAAAACTGACCATGCGGAGAGCGGCGGCGGCGATCTGAGGACTGTAATACGAAATTAACTTGTTATTCAGCAGAAGGGGTATCTCATAATATGAGGCCCACGCTTGAAACTGCACTGTAAGCAATACAGCGAGAGCAAGTAGGATGAGTTCTTTTCGGCCATGTGCTTCAATTTCATAATTACGGAATACGATTGCAAGAACTATGGCAGCTCCGGCGATGATCAGCAGAAGTACTTGTCTTAGATGACTGGCAGTCTTAATGTATGAGCCCAGAATAGCTTTGTCCTGGTATCTCGTACCCACCAAGCCGGTAATGGCTCCTCCAAAGCCTATATCGGTTAGAATCGTAATCATTCCCTGGATGCCGAGAGCAATCGCATAAATGGCGAAGTCGGACTTCGACATCAAACGCAGTAACAGCAGTCCGGTTGCCGCATTGAGCAGTTGGACGGCACTCTGGCCGCCGATAAAGGCGGAGAGTCTCTTTCCTATTCGCGAAACAGCGCTGGACTTCATACGCTCCCTATGGAGTGATTTGGCGGACGACGCGCGCGGGAACCCCGATCGCCATTGAATAGGCCGGAACATCCTTGGTCACAACTGCGCCGGCCCCGATAATACTGCCTTTTCCAATGCAGACGCCGGGTAGGACGATTGCGCCAGTGCCAAGCCAGCAATCTTCTTCAATACGCACCGGAATCTCGATCCCGTGATTGCGCGTTGCAATCTGTTCGGAATGCGTGATGGACGCAATCGAACATCCTGAGGAAATCCTTGTCCTTGCCCCAATATGCACGCCCCCTCCGCCAAAGATATGCGTAAAGGCGTTAATGCCGACATCGTCTTCGAGAGTTACACCGTGAGTTCCCCAGATGCGCGCGTCGGGACTTATCGAAACCCTCGCGCCGCAGAAACGGAGTGACTTCACAAGCTTCTCATAACGATATTTCTGGTGCAGCTCCAGGAATTTGTCCGCGCACCTGAATATCAGTTCTCTTAGCATGATCGACTCCGATGGTCTTACCTGGAACAAATATAGATCCGAGCCGCTGCTGGACTGCCGGCAATCCCTGAAGCCTTTGAAGAGGCTCCCAAGCCCTTTCTTCCTTATTGGCTCCCTTTACGCCTTCACGATGGAGCGGTACATCTCCATATAGCGCGGGATGAGCACCTTCCAGTTATAGCAGCTTTCAATTCTCTCTTTTCCTAGTGCGCTTAGGGGGCGCAGCATCTCTTTATGTCCGATCACCTCTTGAATTGTCTGAGTCAAAGCCCCGTTTGCGGCCATATCGGTATAAAGCGCGGCATCCTCCAAAACCCATTTAAAATGCGCTGAATGATGGCAAACCACAGGCACTCCGGCCGAACACGCCTCAAGAAGCACCATGCCGAATCCCTCGTTAATAGAAGTCAGGACAAAGAGATCGGCTGATGTCAATAGTTCCGGTATCGTCTCCCGGGGCACAGTAATAAACGCGTGGCAATTCGGGAGAAGCTTCGCTGCCAGTTCTTTCAGTTCGGCAGTTTCAGATGTAGGCTCTCCGGCCATGCATAGAAAGACAAACGCATCTTGTAAGGCAGCAACTTCCCTGATGAGATAGTCGAGTCTCTTATGCTCTTTGTTGAGAGCGGCAACCGAAAGAATCAGAAACTTATCTTGCGGCAATCCAAACTTCATGCGTCCCACTTCCCGTGCTTGGGTTGCTTCAAATCGCTCCGCGGCAATCCCATAGGGAATCAGGTGCATGCGTGTCGCGGGAATTCCTGATTCAAGCGCTTGATCGAGGCCGTCCTTGCACACCTGATGAATGAACGTCTCAGGCCGAAATGCTTTTGGATTGAGTGGGCCGCCATTCGACTGCAACAACCTGACCCGCGATCCGGTCCAACGCAGAAAGCGCGCAAGTGCATTCCCTACATTCCCTTCGCTATAGTGAATGACATCGATCTTGTTTAGGATCAAATACGGCAACACCGCAATGGCAAACGTAATCTGTTCCCAGTAAAATGCTCGTCCTGGATTCATGAAGCGCTCAAGAAAGTCGCGGCGAAGGCAGGGCACGACAATCTCGTTGGGTCGGCGTTCTCCGGAACCCTTCAGCAAAACCACATCGGCACTGCCACTAAGCGCATCAAACAATTCCTTGCTAAAGGATTCAAACCCGCGGCGCACATGCTCAAGACCACAACAAGCAACTGCTATACGCATCGCCGGGCTCCTTCAGAAATAATAGTTGCCGTCATAAATCAAGTCTTGCACTACATCGCCAGCTCAGTGGTGGTGTATAACGGATTCAATAGATTCCAGAATGGATTGCCCAAAAGCCGTGCGCGAAAAAAGGCTATTCGCTCGCTCCCAGGCTTCGTGCCGCTTATCGGCGAGAGAACTCGAAGCTGCGGAACGGAGAGCAGATACAAAGGCGCTCTGGCTGCGCGGGTTGTAGCCGTAGCCTACTCGACCCATAATCTCGTCGAACGGGCTAATTGCGGGCGCAACTGGAATTAGCCCGTTTGCCATAGCCTCCACCAAAACATATCCCCAGTCATCAAGCTGTGATCCAAAGCAAAAAATATCCGCTTCCTGCATCACCTTCTGGAGTTCCTGCCGCTTCAGATGGCCGAGAAACTCCGCAGGGATATTTAGCTGCGCAGCCGCTCGTCGAAGAGATTCGTCCGGCTCACCTGCCAATTGAAGAATGGTTCCAGACGGCAGACTTATCTTCTTCATGGCGTCGAGCATCCACAGGATTCTCTTTCGTGGCTCCTTGAGATTGACGGCCGCCATCAGCAAGCGAATCCCGCCGCCGCTACGATCCGGTATGGGCCCGGCACAAGCACCGGGATATGCCAAGCCTGCGGTTACAGAGTGATGACGCAGGCTCGCGAGCAAGGCTTCGGTCACCGGAAGCACACTGTCTGCGTTTCTGTAACCGCGCCAATCTTTCCTCCACCAACCCAGCGATGCCAGCGCCGTGCGAACGAATACTTTCAAACTCTTGTCCGGAACGAGAAGCAGAGTCTTTCTTAGATAGCCCGAAAGGCTCACTGGATAGGACCAGGCTGCCACAATTTGGCGGCAAGGAACACCGCGATCTACAAGGCTTGATTGATTGAGTATATAGGCTGCCGGCCGCACCCCGCGAGCTGTCAGATGACTGTGAATCTGCTCCAGTGACCCATCAGAACCCGCTGCTACAAGGCTTTTCACTGTTGAAAATGCCTTCATTGGCCCACTGCGCCGAAAAGAACCTTTGTCTCGAATCTCGATTCGAACGACTTCAACTGAAGGAGCACCGGGAAGCGATATCTCAGGCGAGGCAACAAGAATTACATTTTGCCCTAATTCATGGAGGGCATGCGCAGCTTCCCAACACCAGGTCGCCATTCCGTTCGTGTTATAAAGCAACGCGACAACCAGGAGATCGGAGGGACTGACTGACCGGAGAAGCAGTGGCTCACTAGAATTGCTCTCAGATACAGGACTCATGTTGAATGAATCTCCATGTTTGCCTCGGAGCTATCTTGTCGTTCACACTGGTGGATAGTGGGACCGCTTATTCCAATCCGTAAGCACATGCATGGCCCCTTAGGAACTCCGCAGGCTGCAATATGCCGCATTGGCAAGCTCAGCCGCCGCTCGCCAGGTAAATCTCCGGGTTGCGTCACTGGATGCTTGCTGGCCAAGCCTCTGCCGCAAACTCGAGTCACTCATCAGCAGTTCGACTGAGCTAACAATCTGTCCCGAATTCCCTTGGGCAATCAAAAGACCGTTTTCCCCGTCTTCAACCACGTCCTTCATTCCACACGTTGCAGTGGTGATGACGGGCAGACCGCTGCACATTGCTTCGATCAAGGCAAGCGGAGTACCCTCAAAGAAACTAGGTAAAAGAAAGATATCGTAGTTCAATAGGATTTCAGCACAACCCGCGTGCGACTGTGGAGGATGAACCGTAATTCTTGAGTGAAGAGCAGGGGGACAATCCGCGAGGACGCTCGATGCGACGACGCCCGCGCCGAGGACGCCAAGCTGTAGCGTGGGATGTCTATCGCACAGAATAGAAAATGCCTCAATAACCTGACGGATACCTTTTCGCTCAATCCATGTGCCCGAAAACAGAACCTTGTTGGATGGCCGATCATAGGATCGCAGAGGAGCGACACCCGAAAACTCAGGGCCAGCTGCTGGAAACAAGCGGGTGATCCGCTCCTGACTTAGCTGGAAACGATCAACAAGAAACGTCCTATCTTCTTCACTCAGGCAGAAAACATGGTCGGCACGGCGAAGTGTCAAATACGACTGCCACAGGCTCGTCGCCGGAAATACCAAGCGAGTTTTCCAGGATGGAGGCTCTGGGCCTCGGGGGTTCCTTCTCAGGCGAAGTTCCCAGTAACGTTTTTCCAGACCGTGAGACATGGCTACAATAGCCGGCCCGCCAAGCTGCGACTGTCCGAACACAACGGCCGCGCCCGCCGGTTCATGAATGTTAATCACCTCGTATGGCTCGCCGCGAAGAAATGCCTCCCGAGCGTGGCGTCGCACATACCAGGGAAAAGCATAGCGTCGAAACCGGTCTCCGCCCGAGGCGGGCATATCGTCTGCGGTGAAGTACTCTGTTTTCCATCCGAAGGACTCTAGTTCGGTATGAATGGATTCCACCATACGCGTCATTCCGCCCCAGTGACCACGTGTCACCCTATGCGCCACAAGCACGCGCTTGGATTTGAAATGATGGGTTATAGCCATTTATATGTCCGTAAATTAGTTCAAAGTATCGGCATTAGGCAGCCCGCAATAGGCCGCATTGACGAGTTCTGCGACTGCTCGCCATGTGTATTTCTGGCTGGCATCGCTGAGCGCCTGCTGTCCGAGCCGCTGCCGCAAGCTCGGATCGTTCATGAGCAGCTCAATCGCATGCACAAGCTGTCCAGAATTCTCTGGGGCGGTTAGAAGACCGTTCCGACCATCTTCCACGACATCCTTCATTCCGCAGGTTGCAGTGGCAATAACTGGCATTCCGGTACCCATCGCTTGAATCAAAGTAGCCGGCATACCCTCATAGAAACTTGGTTGGAGAAAGATATCGTAATCAAGATGAACTTCAGCATAGTCTGCATGAGAATGAAAAGGAGGAAACACAGTAATTCTCGAATGGAGCAATGATGGAAAATCCGCGAGCACTCTCGACCTGTCTGCAAGTACCCGCGACGAAAGAACCCCGGCGCCCAGGATGCCGAGCTGCAGCGACGGATGTTTGTCAGCCAAAACCAAAAAGGCCTCGATGATTTGCCGGGACCCTTTTCTGTCGATCCAGGAGCCCGAAAACAGCAGCTTGGTGCAGGGGCGATCGTAGGAGCGTCTCGGAGCAATACTCAAGAACTCTGGGCCCGTGCCTGGAAAAACTCGGGTAATTTTCCTGGGATCCAACTGCAGGCGAGTCTCAAGAAAAGTTCTGTCCTCTTCGCTCATGCACAGCACATGGTTGGCGCGACGTAGCGTCAAACGCGACTGCCAAAGGCTCGTAGCCGGAAATAACACTCGAGTTTTCCATGATGGAGGCTCGGGGCCAGGAGGATCTTTTCGCAGACGCATCTCCCAGTAGCGTTGTTCCAGGCCGTGAGACATGGCCACTATGGCCGGTCCACCTATCCGCGCTTGTCCAACAACAACGGCCGCTCCAGCCGGCTCATGAATGTTAATCACTTCGTATGGCTCACCGCGAAGGAACGCTTCCCTGGCGTGGCGGCGAACATACAAGGGAAAAGCATAGCGTCGGAACCGTTCGCTGCCGGCGGCAGGCATATCTTCATTAGTAAAGAATTCTGTTTTCCATCCAAAAGATTCCAGCTCGGCATGAATGGATTCCATCATGCGCGCCATGCCGCCCCGAAGACCTCGCATCACATTGTGCGCAACAAGCACGCGCCTTGATTTGAATTGACGGATGATAGCGATCACTCTGCCTTAATACTTATGTCAAATTGCATGAGGTTTCAGAAGATAAGAATCGGACGCAAATCAGGGGGTTCTACTCTGATCGTGGACAGCCGTCCCAGGCTTCGGAGCTAGATACTTATGGCAGGTTAAGCCACATTCTATCAAGAGAGCGCTCCCTCTGCCTGATGAGGTCTTGGCTCTTTCCCGGCCATGACCCCCGATGAATCCCGAAGTGGCGCGAAACGTTCTTTCATGCGCAGGAACGGTGACTCAAGATACCTGTAACTGAGCATAGCTAATCCAACCGTACCCCAAAACCACAACATGAGGTACACCACTGCTGCGATCGCCCTGGAATGCAGATGGTCCGAGAGCCAATGCAATCCAAGAATCATAAGTGGCCAAAATAAAACCTGATAGACATAAATGCCGTAGCTGTAACGTCCCATGAAACGGAGAAAGCGCCCGCTGAACACGCTCAGTTCCCAACTGCCCGGAACAAAGCATCTCAAAAGCAGCCCGGCGAACACGACGGGGATCACAGCAAACCCTACCGTCTCCATCAACGGGGTAAGAAAAAAGAAGGTGCGTGTGTATACCCCTACGGCCAGAAGAACGGCGACCGCCATCCAAACCAGCCATCGTGCATGTCGCCACAATTCTTCAGCTGGCCACCTCCGCAGGGCTAGCGTCAGCCACGACCCAAGCAACAGGCCGTCCCAGTGCGTTGGCAACTCCCAATAAATCAAATAAAGCGCCACTTGATTCGGCAAGAGTCTTATCAATACGAATCGTAATATGATGCAACATCCAATCAGCGCCAGGCATAACTTCATAATCCTTCGCTGATCACGCAAAAGCCAGATCGTCAACGGCCAGAGCAAGTAATACTGCTCCTCCACCGCGAGGGACCAAAAGGGACCGATATAAACAGTCGGAGCTACATCCAGAAGTTTGTGATTGAAGGCCAATGCAATGTTCTGGCAGTAAAACAAGTACGCTATGTGACCGGGTAGCCACTCAAGGTGAAGCACAGGCGTCAGCGCTGCCAGGAGCAAAAACACGCCGTAGAACAAAGGAAAAATGCGCAGAGCGCGACGAATATAGAAGTTTCTAAAGAACCTGGGATAGTTAAGAGTATCTATCAAAATCCCCGTGATTAAGAATCCGGAAAGTACGAAGAACAAATCGACGCCCATCCATCCGCCACTGGCCCAAAATGCCGCAATACTGCCCACCCGCGAAGCCTTGAAATGATCTGCTGTGCCATAAATATGAACAATAAAAACGAGCAGAATCGCCAAGCCGCGCAGCCCGTCCAGCGCCTTATAGTGTGCATGGCCGGCGCTAGGCGCAATCAATAAAGAAGTCTCGGCGTCTGAGGGTATGATTTTCATCGTTGTCCGGAAAGTCAGCCTGCGCGCAATCCTTATTGCTGGCAAGAGAAGAAATGAGACTCGTAAGCATCAGCGACAGCATCGGGCTGAAAGTCCTTCAAATGTTGCACAGCTCTCGATCGATAGAAGTCGAGCAGCTCAGGTGTATCCAGCAAATGGATGAGTATGCGGGCTAGCTCCTCGCAATTGCCTTCTTCGCACAACACGCCTGCATCGCCAACCGCTTCAGGAAGTCCACCCTGCCTCGTGGCCACAGGAACACAACCACACGCAATGCCCTCAACTGGAACAACAGACAACGCCTCTGGCGGCTTCGAGCGCGAGGGAATTACCAGGATCTGGTGTCTGTTCATCAGCTCGGCGAGTTCTACACCCTGCACTGCACCCAAGAAACGAACACTCCGCTCGACTCCAAGTGACGTGGCAAGTGCTCGCAACGCACCCTCTTCCGTGCCCCTTCCCGCTATCGATAAGACAGACTGGGGGCGATGTTGCAAAACGATCTTAAACGCGCACAAAAGAACGTCCACCCCCTTCGCCGTGACCAGGCGGCCGACAAAGAGCAGATCACGGTTTCGTTCAACCTCGGGCATCCTTCTAAAAACTGTGCTGGCGTATGGATTGTGAATGATTCTAGATGGCGCCGAAATTGTGCCTGCAAGATAATTGCTGACTGACAAGCAATAGGGTCGCCATAACAGGCTGCGTTTCAGGCGGTCCCTCCATGTCAGGCGGCCTTCTGGGCGCGCCAATGGGGTGTGATGGACGAGAATAAACGGCTTGTAAAAAAACAACAGCCAAAGCGGCCAGCCAAGTTTGAGCGAGATGTTGCTTTGCAGCACGAGGTCGGCTCGGCTGATCTCCCCAATCAATCGAACCCAGCCCGGACACCGGACGATGCGAAATGGCTCATCGACTTCCCTATCCATGCTCGGCGTATCAGTGACTACTGTCACCACATAGCCCCGGCGCGAGAAGATTCGCGCGAGCACATCGCTCACCGTTTCGATTCCTCCGATGCTTGGGGCAAAGGCGTAAGACAGAATCAGCAATCGCCTCCGCGACTTATCCATGCTTTCTCCATTTTCGCCCCTTGCTCACAGTAACTCCGATAGCATTAGAGGGTTGCCCAGGGCAACCACGCCCGACGTTTCTACAGGCTTGGTTACATACTGCGCTGCCCAATAACCCTCGCAGGCGTCCCCACTGAGATAGTTCCCGCGGGCACATCGTGAAACACTGAGCTCCGCGCTCCGATAACTGCTCCCCGTCCTATTGTTACTCCCGGAGCCACAAATACATCCATTGCCACCCATGCTTCCGCTTCAATAACGATCTTCTTGGCAAAAATATCGAACGTAGGCCTTGTATAGTCATGAGAACCCGTGCATATATAAGACCGCTGGGATACAACCGTGCAGTTCCCGATCTCGATCTCTCCAAGCGTATACAGATTCACTTCGTCCCCGATATGACAATGATCCCCAATTGTTAGCTTCCACGGGTACGTTACTTTGACGGATGGGCGAATGATCGTGCCTTTGCCTATCTTGGCGCCGAACAGTCTCAAGAGCCAGACCCGCCAACCGTACATCATCTGTAGTGACATAGCAAACAGAGTGGACTGCGCAAGCCACCATAGCTGCACATAAATCTTCGATCGGCCTCGAAAGCCTCGCGGCACCTGGAACCGGTCCAGTTGCTGGTATCGCAGCAACGGCTGTCCATCCACGCGCCTTTCCGCCTCAACCTCTGAAGTTTCCAATGGGTTAAAAGGTAAATTTGGCATGACGGAATCTCACTTTCTAACCGCGCCATCATCGGCTCGGATCGCACTGGCGAAATCCTTTACAGCCACAGTCTCGACCGTTTGCCCCATATGAATCTTTCATGCGGATCATCCTGAGTACTCGCCATCCGCGGTCTTCTAAGAATGCTTGTTGTTGCATTGTCAACGCCGTACTCTGACAACTTATAGAGCTTAGGATGCCTAAGCGTGCCCCTTCCGCAGCACGGTAAGGGAATCCACAGTTTCGATGATTTTAAAATTTGGATCGTGCTCGATCACATCGTGGGTGTAACGGACGCTACCCCAATCTTCAATAGGCCGTCCGGGAGCGGAACGACTATCATGAAGCGCGGCTATTCCTCCCTGGGCGATAAGTTTGCTCCACCCTTCCCAGTCCGCCTTGAGCCCTTCATAACTGTGATCGCCGTCGATAAAGACAAAATCGAAATTCCGGCGCCCGTCGGAACAGAGCTCGTCGGCAGCTTGTGAGCCAATTGTACGCATCCAGACCACCGTGCCAACGCGAATTTTCGATACATCTCTGTGGGCAACGATGCGCTGCGCGCTGAATCCCAGCCTCTGTTTCGGATATGGGTCGACCGCGATGAGTATGCCATTCGGATCCATCGCTTTTCGTAGCCGGCAGGTTGTTACGCCATGATGCACGCCAATCTCAGCCAGATCCCTCTTGCCCGACGCGTATCGCGCCAGGCAGTTGCGTTCCGCTTCGCTGGTTTGCGTCTCGCCCTTTGCTAAACCGATCGACCATAATGCAAGATGGACAACCGCCCTGCGCCTGATTTCCCAAATGTATGTCCTCAAGGATGGCGGCATGTTACCTTCCTTTTAGATAACCTATCGATCTCCACTGAGATGTGATTGGATAGACCGGCAGCTCGGGCAGCAAGATGGAAAGAACAGCCTTGCTAAACTTGCGTGAAATCTCCAAAGGGCCGTAATAACCGCGAATTGAAGGTTGACATAGACCATAAAAACCTGTTGCAGCGGATGTTTCGCCGCACGCCCTCTCAGTTGCCGGATTCCTCCATGCAGCAGCAACCGGGCTGCGCTTTTAAGAAAGAAGATAGGTCCCCGCTCTGTCTCCTTCAAGCCGTGAAGATGCAGGTAAAGCAACAGAGAGAGTGCATGATGCTTGACTATCTTCCAGCCCCGGCGTATTTCAAACCCATGCCACACGCGCGCATCCCGTAAAAAGAGAATCTCCGAATGCCGTTTAACACGCCAGTAGAGATCGATGTCTTCCATAGCTGGGAAAGGGTAGCGATCGTCGAACCCACCAATCATGACAAACAACTCGCGCCGTATAGCAAAGTTGCAGGACCACAACTTCCCGCCTGTTTCATTGATCGGCGCGACGTCTGCAAAGCTGGACGGCTGTCCCACTGCGCTTATGCGCCCCTCAAAAACGTCGATATCCGGATTTTTTATAGCCGCGTCTTGATAGACGGAAATCAGGTTTTGGTCCGGAATACAGTCATCGTCGAGAAAAATTAGAAGCTCCGTAGTGGCATGGGCGGCTCCGCAATTTCGGTTGGCGGACGGGCCCCGGACTGGTCCCTGCACTACTTGCACACTGGCCAGTTCTCCGGCAAGCGCCTCTCTGGTTTGCGACGCGTCTCCGTCATCGCTGACGATGATCGTACACTCCGGGTGATCCTCGGCATAAGAGGACAGTTTACTCAGGCATCGCTTGAGCAACTCGTGCCTATTCCGGGTTGGAATCACAATCGCAACACTGGGCAATGCCATTTAAGCAGTCCTATGCAAGATCGATCGTATGTCCCAATCGTCGATCTCGACTTACAAACGCGGAGATACGTCCTCTGTAGGCCCGTTACTGTAGGAGTTATGGCAGACGAGTAAGAACGAAATAAAACTCACCGACTTGATCGAGGTGCTAGGTTGCACGATTGGGGGGCGACTGCGACTCAGCCACTACTTGTCTAATCCTGTATCCAGCCCACTGTGCAGAGAGGAATCGGTTTCAGATTTTTTTATCTGTCCATGCTGTGCCAGGCTGGAACCAAGACTCGACGGACGCCCCGTTCCCCCTCTGCCGGTGCCGCGTCCTAACGAACCAGCCCGGCTCCGCGAGCCGCCCCCAGCATGGCTCATCGTCGAAGATTGAGAAACAGAACCACGGATCGGGGAAGAACGCGAGAGATGCGCTGTGCCCGATGCGGCAGTCCCGCGAAAGCTGGGCGCCTTCGTACCGGAGGAAGGCGCAGCGATATTGCCCCCAGTCGAGAGAGGTTCTGTATCCGCAGCGTGAGCTTGCGCTGTGTTATGAGCGATGCCTGTGCCTGCACTGAGAGTGGACCCATCGTGCCAAACTCCGCCTGGCTGAGCAGGGTTGCTGAAGCTTCCCTTCCCCGCTCCCCAACTGGACCCTCCGCCGGTTCCTGTGCTCCGGACAGGAGCCGTCGAAGCGGGCTGCGGCGCGCTTGCGCCGAAGTGGGATGATGCGGCCTGCTGAGCGCGCATGTCATGCGGGCTCACCGAACACGCGATGAAACACAGGAGAATAGAGAGAGAGGCCGCATTGGTTCCGAAAGTCATCGAATTGTTCCTTCCTGAGCTAGCGAACTCGCTACGGAGGCGCTCGCCGATACCAGGCTTCGTTCTAGATGTCCCAATACGCGCGCAGATGACCATCTCTGACTCGCGTACTCTCGCCCACACCGGCCATAGTCGCCAAGATCCGTGCTTTGAAGCTCCATGATCGCCGCCAATAGTCCTGCCGCGTCTTCCGGTGCGACAATCCTTCCGCCTCCCGATTCACGGATGGTTTCCGCGATTTCACAATCGGCGTTAACGGAGGCTATTACTGGACGTCCCGCGGCGAGATAGGTCACAACCTTCGATGGAAATGCAATTTCGGAGACCGATTTCTGCTGTGTCAGCAGGCAAACATCGCTCGCCGCCAGCAACCCTCGAAAATCCGTCGCGTCCAGCAGAGGCAGGAATCGCACATTGCGCAGTTCAAGCTCAGCAACTTTACGCTGAATACGTGCGCGTACGGCGCCATCCCCAACCAGCAGGAACTGCATCGAGTCATCCGCGCGATTTAGCACAGCAGCATCCACAATCACGTCCAGCCCTTGCTTCACTCCCATATTGCCGCTGTGAGTGACGAGGAACTGTTTATCGAGCCCGTAGCGCTGTCGAAAAGCATTTCCCTCGCTCGGTTCAATGTCGAATAGTGAATCGTCAACGCGCGCCTCGAGCAAGTCTACCTTTTCTGCCGCAACCCCTTTGCCGATGATGCGCTTTCGCATGCCGTTCGTCAGGGTAGTTACCAGAGCAGCATGGCGGTAGGCTGCATTTTCTACTCTGTACAAGAGTCTCAACGCCCACGATGGAAGCATGTTCAGCTCCGCGGCCGAATCCGGTTGCAGATCTTCCACGTCAAAAACATAGGGAATTCTCCATAGGCGGCTCAATAGTATGGCGTTTACTGCGAGTCCAAGAGGTGGAGAAACCACCAGCAAAAGATCCGGCCGTTTCTGCGCAACTGCACGAATCATTGAGGTAACTATGAAGCTGGCCTCATGCAAGATGCGTTTCAAAGAGGTTGCGGGGTTTGGAATATAGGCATAACTGCGCAGAATTTGAACGCCATTGCGTTGTTCGCTCGCAGTAAGTTTGCCTGCATACCCTGGCGGTACCTTCCATTCAGGGTAGTACGGAAACGTCGTGCACACCGCCACGTCATGACCTGCGGCAGCCAGATATTCCGCCCGATATGTAGTAAAAGCTCCGATCCCCGTAACCTCGGGCCAATAATTGATACTCAGAATCAGAACCTTCATCGGTTAACCTTCCAACAGCCATTTTTAACTCGTTCGCAAATATTTACAAATCTTGGTCAAGTCAGAACACGCGTTCTACACCGCACGTTCAATCCAGCTACGTCCGGTAGGCTCCAATCAGAATGTCTTGGTACACACCCTGCCGTGTAATCGGGTCGCAACCTGATGCGGCAATCTGGTATTCAAAGCCCTCCTCCTCCAACAATAGAAGAAATTTCGACAAGCGAGACGCCTGGCCGCCAATCCGATGATGGTACTCAATCACCATTCTACGAATCTGCGATATCTTTCCGCTGCTCTTCAGGTCGTCCATAACTTCCCATTCTGCGCCCTCCACGTCCAGCTTGAGCAAGTCGACGGGGCTATCGATGTACTGGGAGAGTTTCCCTGCCTTCACGATGATTTCGCGATGATTGGAAACGCGATCTGGATTAGCGCTCATCGAGAGCATGCCGGGCTGGCCGCTTCCGGTATAAAACGGGCAATCGCCCTCTTTGTTACCGAGCAGCAAATTATAGACAGTTACATGATCAAGATGATTCTGCTCGACGTTTTTTTGCAGCACTCCGGCCGTCGTAGGGTCGGCCTCAAAACAAGACACGCGCGCATTGGGATAGAGGCGTTTAAAAAACAGCGTAGCCATGCCTATATTTGCGCCACAGTCAAGAATCACCGGCGAATCGATTTTCTCTTCAAACTGATACTCGCGCTTGAAAAATATCTCTCGCAGCAGCAGTTGGTATGCATTCTCGGAGAGAAAACTCACTCGATAGTTGAGAACATTTGCTTGTTGTCGATTGGGTCGCCGTGCCCCAACCAGGCTAAGCCGCTCTGCTGTCGTGTAATTCTGGTGCACCAGGTTGCCCGCAGACTCGGCAACGCGAGCGACCTTGAACGCTAGCTTGGATAACAACGTGTCTGAACTCATGGGACACCTCGAATGAAAATGATCTGACTGCGGCGCTCGGAACGAATTCTCGTTCTGTCCCTGCCGCTTTCGAACACCAAAGCGAGTTCGTCCCTCTTCTTCCCCACAAGTAAAGCAATTGATTCATTGATTGGCTATCGTGGTATGTAAAACGATTGAGAACTGCAAATCGACGGCTTGGCAACACCGCGGCAAGAGGCGGGTGTTCTCATCGCCGTGCCCACCATGTACAAGGCGTCACAACGCCTCTGCGCCAGCACTGCGGCGGATGATCCTGCGTAATGACATCGCGCAAAAAACAGCAACCGCAAGCAACACAAGGGCCACAGCTGCAACCAGAACCCGCGGAACCCCTGCATAGACCGCTGAATTCATCCATACATTCATCGTATTAGATGCATAGCAGTTGATCGCAGAGAGCGGAAACATGCACGGAAAGGGCGCCTTCAGGGCTATGGTGCGAATGTTTGATATCGCGCCCGCAATCATATCCAGCGCTTGCCCGCCACTCAGTGACCAAAGCAGCACGTCGTTGTCGTGCTTGCCCTGCACATAGCCGAGCGCCATACGAAACTGCCAGTTGCCGATGATCGACGAAACGGATAGAATCACGCCCCAGGCTAGGGCGCCTCTAAGCAAATTGCGCCGCCATAACTTTTCTCTAAACCATTCCCAGCAGGCGCATGCGGGCAAAACAAGAACGGGCGCGATCGTGATGAAGTGCCTGGGTCCCCAACCCCAGGCGCCGTACCAGTTAGCCGCAAGCCGTGCATGAAGCGCCAGCCACATCCCGGATAGCGCTGCCACAAAAACAGCCTCATACAAGTAGTTGGTCATGAACCGGCGAAAACAAACGACCGATAACACTGCAAGCGGGATATACAGAAAGATGCTCTTGCCAGGGCTGAACAGCAACCCGAACATCCCGACCGCCAGATTGCCTGTCAGGCTATTGCTGCCGGCATACTGCTCCGTCTGCACCGGCGATAAGAACCAATGCCCAGTCCTCACATGATTGTAGTAGCCTTGCCAGAAGAAAAATGGAGCCAACATTCCCATTCCTGCCGGTATCAGGATGATCAGCCGCTTGCGATCCTGCCAGCAGACCATCGTCACGTAGATTGCGAATGCCGCCAGCATCAGCACCATCGTCAGACGTGTGATGAGCCCGAGACCGCAAAGGGCTGTAGCAATCAGAAAAAAACGCAATTTTAGCGTTCGTCTAAATTCCATCATGGCCAGCATCGCGCCGGTCAAGAGGCACATGCACAGAACACCGTCGTATAAATTTCGCGAATAGGTCCATACAAAGGTGCAGAATGCAAAGGCCATCGAAGAAATAAGGGCGGTCGCTGTGGATTTCTGAAAAGCAACACGAAGCATGGCATAGAAAAGTGCGATGGTTACCGCGCAGTAGATTACGGGCATCAAGCTTGTGGTGAAACCAGTAACAAAGCCTATTCTGCGCGTGTCGTACTTGCTCGCCAGTGCTTTCTCCAATACAACATTGAAGCCTGCGACAGGAAGAAGAAAGAGCGCGTTGCCGAATTCGTGAGATGCGTAGGTACGGCCGTTGGGAGCAATACTGAAGATGCCCTCGCGAGGCTGTGAAAAGCTGAGTGTGCCTTGCGTCCATATCTGATGAGCGACCGCATAATCGTAGGAGCCCTCCGAAGTATCAAACCCTGCCGATGTCAGCAGAAACACCGATAGAATCAACCCAAACACAAGAAAGATTTCAGTGCGGAGACGCCCCGGAACGAAATCCAATTGTTGATCGGCCATTGGCTCCTCGGTTTGGCTACTGATTGGTTCTGCCTTGGCGATCGCGATTCACGGTCGTGCGGTTGTCCGGGCTTTCCCGTGCAACTTTGAATTAAATTTCTACGAAGCTTCCGGTCTTCAGCTCACGTTCGCGTTAATATGCTGTGCCAGCGTAGCCGCGGGCCGCCCCGCGCTCTGAACATCGTTTGGAATATCGTCCCTCCCCGGAGTTGCCGGCGGCGCGAGCCTGTGGCCGAGCCTGATCAGCGGCCGCTCCAGGAAGTGGTAGCTTGCCATTGCAAGGGCCAAGGTTGCCACGTACCGCAATGGCGTGCTCTCAAGGATTCCCAAGGGGTGCTCAGTAATAAAATGGCTGGTAAAAAATAGCTCCTGCCAGATATAGACGCTATAAGATATGCGTCCGAGATATTTGAGGGGCGACCATTCCAGGGGCAAAGCCAGGTAACTTTTCGGATTCAATACGGCCCCAAGAACAGCCATGGGCATCAGCACGGGAACAAGAGTCATCTGCCAGAATGAGCCTTCCCATTTGGTATACAGAATCATAGCTGCGACTAACGGCAGGGGCCAGAACCGCAACCATTTCCGCATCTTCTCCTTGGCCTCGCTGGATTGTGCGAGCACCGCAAAGAGCGCGGGAATCAGGAGTCCGTCCAACCGAATGTCCGTATGAAAAACTACTTCGTGCCACGGTCTGTAATCCAGCACATGCAACCGGTGGATCGCAACGATCAGCGATAGCCCTGCCAGAACAGGCACGCGCCAGCGCTTCCGAGTCAGCACAAGCACAGTTGGGAGTATTAAGTAGAAGTGCTCCTCCACGGCCAATGACCAGAAATGACCGGTAAGGAAGGAATCCACGCCAATTTTCCCAAGCAGCGTAGTATAGTTGCGCACGAAAAGGAGTGTGCCGAGCCACTCACGCCATCCAATGTGAAGCATACCCGTCCAAATTAGAATCGCCACGGCGCAGAGGAAAACAAAGGCCGGAGGTAGAATGCGAAAAGCGCGGCGGATATAGAAATTCCGCAGCGAGATATGGCCGAATATCCGCTCTTCCTCAAGCAGCCTGGAACAGATGAGCAAGCCGCTAATGGCGAAGAACAAGTCGACGCCGCTCCATCCCCCATGCAGATACAGCCATCCTGTGCCGAAAGGCCCGAAGACATGCAGATTGTCGTGGCAGAGAAGGACGCCGAGAATGGCAATAGCCCTCCATCCATCGAGCGTAGGCAGATATCCGCTTTTCCCGCTCGCAAGACTAGACTGCGCTCGAACTATCGCTCTTTTCAGCATTTTCAAGGCAGCTCCAAGGCAGGCAGTATTACAAGTACTTCTTTCGATCGAATAAAATGGATTTCTGTACTTTCGTGCCGCCAGAAGGACCTGGGCTCGCTCAGTTTAAGCATGCAGTCGGTAGTCCGACCGGACTGATTGGAGGTTCACAGCCTGCGTCGATTCAGCCGAATAACCGACTCTTCTCAGCGCAGCCAGAGAAAAGCCCAGAGTAATCACCGTGAATCCCTGGATTGTCGGCTGTTCGAGCGTACCCAATGCCAGCAAGGGAAAAAGCGAAGGAACAAGAAACCACGCAAGTAACTCGTGCTCGCGTACTCTCGAAAGCGCCTTTGCCACAATCATGACTGCAAGCATAATTCTAAAAATGACGAAGGCAAAACCGAATACCGGGCCAAACTCAAAGAGGACCCGTCCGAACTCCCCCTCGCCAGCCAGAAACTCCTGCCTCCCCGTCAACAGAGACGCGGCCGCGTTGCTGCCAAGACCCATTCCTGCGCCGTACCATTGTTCAGAAGAAAGGCTATCATCTATGGCTTGAACAATTGGGAATGTCAATCGCGAGCCAATCGTATCCTCTGTACTTCCCTCAGCTCCAGAGGCATAGTTTAGGCGTTCCTGAAATGTCCTCACTGACTCGGAAAAAACGGGTAACTGAGAAACCAATGCTGCTACAACTACCAACGCCAAGATAACTTTTAGCGCATTCCCAAGCTGGGACACGCCGAATAATGCGGCCAGCGCCACGCAAGCGAGTATACCTAACAGCAGGACGACCAGCGTACGGCTTCCCGTAACCGGGATCGAAACGAGAAGCGCAAAGGATGCCGCATAGAGAAGCCATCGCTTCGCAAACCTTTCGTCGACAAGTCCATAGAAAATGAACGCGGCCGCAATCGGAATATAACTTACCGGACCAGTCACGTAGCTAAACGTGGCAGAAGCCCTCACATGCCCGCCTGCATATTCAAGTTGCCGGGTTCCTAGGGTTGCGCCTACGTTCAAAATCGAAGAGGGTTCTGCACGATATTGTGCCACCTCCAATGCGGTCAGCGGCAACAGAAGCCAGAGTATGCAGACCCCAAATTTGCGTAGATCCTCGCGATCGAGATTTTCGCCCATGATGAAAGCGACGGGAAATGGAAGTAAGTAGGAACGTAACCCGTACACGGCCACAAACCATGGATTTTCGCCTACGACTAACTGGATGAAGCAGAGGGCTACAATTCCGGCGGCAAGAATTCCAATGACAGATGCCCATTGCTTTGGCCACCGTCGGGTACGATAGGCCTCCCAGATAATAAGAATAGCTATGGGGTCGCGAACAAGCAGCAGTGGCGCTGAAAGTTGCGGCAATACCCATTTGCGCAGTGCTCCTTCAAAAATCAGCAGCAGAAAATACAACCAGAAGAGCTTCTTCAGGAGCGGCATACGGGGGCTCGCATTTGTCGAGCGTACCGATCGCATTATTGCCATGATGCAGCTCTCACAGTTTCCGCTAGGGATTCACGGTAGATTTCCCAAGGCCGTCTTGCAGCAGCCGTCCGGGCGTTGTGCGACATATGCACCAGTAACTCGCGATCTCGATGCAGTGCGTCTAAGCGCCCGGCAATGGCCTCAGCCGAACACGCCGGCACGATAAACCCCTCTTGTCCATCGCGGATCAAGTCGCTGGCGCCCACATTCGCGGTGACAATGACTGGCAGGCCACAAGCCAGTGCCTCCGTTACTACCAAGCCGAAAGCTTCGCTGATAGAGGGAAGCACCAGCACATCCGCTTGCATCATCGCGTCAAGAACCTGACTGTGGGGAATGCTCTCAAGCCAGCGCCAGCGTTTGCAGGCCTTATCCACAATTTCGCTGGGAGCGAAGCGCTGCCCAATCAGCGTGAGCTCCACATCCGACCCGAGCATAGCAACGGCCTTCAATAGATATCCAATGCCCTTTCGCTGGTGAAGAACGCCGGCAAACAAGACCCGCAACGGATGTCCAGATCTGGTTGGATTCTCCGGCCTGCTGCGGACAGGCGGCGCGCCATACGGCACAACCAGTATCTTCTCTTTGGGAACCACTCCGGCCAGCGTTCGACGCACATGCTGGCTGGCAACGATAATGCAATCGGCGAGTGCGAGTTCTTCGTCCTTCTCCCTCATGTGGGCGTCCGAGTCGGCCAGCTTGGGAAGCACAGATGCCATCTCCGGATTCCGTGTCGCTTCCTCGCGCAGCAGGTCGCGTTCCCAGTACCAATAGGCGCTTGGCAGGTCGTACAAAGTCGTGATGCCTCGCTGCCTTGCCTGACGGAATGTCTTCAGCGCGCCGCCTTCATAGGCGTACACGGCGTTGACGTCAATCTCCCTAAGTCTTCGCGCCACGCTGCTATCGAAGCTGCGGTACATGCCGATGACCGAGAACGGGCGCTCACCTGAACAAAGAAAACTATTAAGTGGCGATGACCTAACACCCAGTCGAACAATCTCTCTCCATGGAGCGCATCTCACGCGCTCTTTAGGCGCATCCGCAAACGCGCGTCGTGCCAGTTGTTCCCGCAAGCCGATTGAGAGCAGCCGATTCCATTTGGACTGCGGATTCCATGCAATGGTCGTCCAAAACTCCGCCAGCATATCGTGCTCGACGAGGCAGCGAAGAGCATTCCGCACATTCTGATTGCCCGTCGGATGCGACATCAGGACAGAAGGCTTGTTATCGCCTCTTGCGCCGCTGTCAACGCCAGCTCCCAGGGAGGTCGCCATCGCCAGCTTCTCTTCCTCCGCAAGACGCTTGTGCAAACTATACCCCTACGGCTCTGGCAGGCACGCGCACTTCCGTTTCCACCCCAGTCGCTGGCTGAACCAGCCACAGCGAGTAAGTCGCCGCGTGAACGTTCACCCGATGTCCCTTGTACCAATTCCAGGCTGCGGCGGAACAGCTCTCCAGTCCCGCGTCGAGAGAGGCTTGTGCAGTCTGCGGACTGATCAAATGGACTCCGTCTCTCAGTCCGTCCTCCTCCTGCGTAAAAGATTCGGCGAGCACCGGAATCGTACCGTGCGCGCAAAGTCCCGCAAAGATTCCAGACTTTGCCAGCACGAATGAGGAATGCGGCACGGACCCGTACATGGACTGCGACAGAAGACTGCCGAGCTCCCCCGCGGCGAGTACCCCAACACGTCTGACTGGGATTCCGTTCAGGCTGGATGGAGCACCGCACTCCGAGCCGATATCCAAAACCTCATCGATTCCGAGCCGTTCCAGCATCTCTCCCAGGCGGGACAGTCGCTTATAAGATTTTTGCCGCGTGCCGGGAAGGCCGAATACCGCCATTGCCGGGCGCCTGGCGCTCACAGGCGCAATTTCCACGCTCTCCCCGACATTGGAAAACACAGGCAGCCGGTGAATAGGGTTATCTGCGCTTCCGGCGGATTTATGTTCGAGCAAATCTGCATGACGGCTCAGATTGGTTGCGACCAAATCGCATTCGTCCGCAACCCGGCGCGCTACTTGCCTCTGGCGATGGGTGTGCCAAAAGGCGGATGTCCATGGCATTCCGGTTGCGGACACTTCATGAAAGTAAACCCCAATGCGGAATTGCCCGCTTCGCCGAACTTGCTGTACCGCTTCAGCTAGAGAAACCGGCGCTCCGTCCGCCGCGTAACCGTAGCCGCTGTAGTGAACCAGCAGCGCTCCCGGCTGCCCTTTGCTGAGAGATCTGCAAGCCTCAACAAGCTCCTGCGGCTTGCAATCGACTCGTGGAAACCGGCAGTCGCTCGGTTCGCTCGAATTCAGCACGATAAATACGGTGTCAATCCCGAAGCCGGTCTGTAGCTCCTCCGCCAGCGATATGGCATGATCGCTAACGCCACAAGCCGCGGGTTTGAGCTGTGGAACAACCTGGATCAGCAATCGATTCGCAGCGGGCATAGGGCATCCGAAAATGGGTGAGCCCGTCAGCCTCCGGCTCAGCCCTGGTAACCGTGCATCACTGTCGTGATGAGAAGCCATCGTTTCCTGAGCGATCCGCCGGGATGTGCAAGCAACGGGCTGGCAAGCGTCAACGCCACGAACTCCAGCAGGTGACGGACCAGCAGCCCCGCCTTCAACAGAGATACCCGCGCATGCAGGTGTCTCTGTAGCAGCCGAAGCCGGGCACGATGAAAAGAAAGAACCCGCCTGGAGGACCATGCTGAGGCTTGGTCTTCGTTGTCGTGAATCACGCCCTTCAACTCAATGACTGCCAGCTTCCAGCCGCTTCGCTGTGCGCGCTGGCACCAGTCAAGATCGCAGTCTGCGAATGGAAACGTCGCAGCATCCAAGCCATCGGTTTCTTCCCAGGCAGCTCGTTTTATCAGCAAGGGACTGGTATAAACCACATCGCACGATCCCCAGCGATAGCCGTCAAAAGGAGATTCCGCGCTCAATCGCGGCCGGTCAAGGCCAAGGATCGAAGTTAACTGTTGCCCAATTAGAAACTGCGGCACGGAAGGAAACGAACAGCCAAAACCGGCTGGCTCGCCCGAGCACCTTGTAACAGTGAACCCTGTGGCTCCGACTTGTGGATGAGAATTCAACAGCTTCGTCGCCAAAGTGATCGGTTCGCTTCCAGCAATCCGGTTGTCGGTCTCAAACAAAAACAGCCATTCCAGCTCCGGGTATCTATCGATGGCCTGACGGCAGCCGGCATTCACACCGGCGGCGAAAGAAGCATCCTCACCTGAAGCTGGAGCGAGAACGAGAATCTCTGGAACAGAACGGGATAATTGATACTCTCGCAGCCACTCGACGCTGCCATCGGTCGATCCGGCTTCAAACACGACAATCGCAGTTCCAAACGGAAGTTGCCTCAGCGCATCGGTCAGAGAGGATAATGCGGTCTCAAGCAGAGCTCGTCTATTGAAGGAATTCACCACCCCAACGAGCTTGACTGCATTGCCAGCCCCGCCCGGCGAATCCAGCCTGCCATTTTCCCGATCTTGCATTGGCCCTGTCCCCATCTTGCCTTCTGCTCAAGATGCGATCGGCGAGTATTTGCGAAACAGCTCCGGCTGCCCCCGCAGCCTGGAAATGATTAGTCAAACGCACGTTGTGTTTTTGAAACCAAGCCCATGCTTTGACCCTTGCGCTTCAACTCATCCAAAAGCAACTTTGAAGAAGTACACTCGCCGCCCGGCATTGTATGTATCTTTGTTGGCTGCGCTGCCCTTGAACCATTCTTCGGCGCTCTATCCAGCAATTTCCGGTAATTTGAAACAAAGTGCGCAGCCACAAGATCGCCGTCGAAATCGTGCTCGGAGGCAATCACTCTTACTTGCTTTTCACTCCACATCCAGGAACCTGTCGCCGCAGCCAGTACGGACCATGCCGTTTGTTCCTTCCAGTACGGATGAACTTTGAATTGATCGTGGGTCAAAAACCACTCGACCAAATCCCAGTCGAATGCGGCCCGGCGGAAATAAAGAAGCCCTCCATTCACGCGATCCGCAAGTTTTAGCCGAGGCGTCACCAGCAACTGCGCTGACCGGAGGCAATATCCTTGAATGCGATCCCGCATGAAAACTCCGCCGGCATTCGGATCAGGCGGCATCTGGAACAAGTTCGAAAAGGGCTTCAAAAAGAGAATGTCGCAATCCGTGTATGCAAGATTCTCATCTGAACCAAGAACTTGAATATCGAAGATCTTCAGCCCGAAGACCAATGTGTCTCGCAGATGCTTGCACGCCGGATACTTGCCCAGAAAATCGTTCATCTGCGCATCTGCATCCTTCTTCATGACAAAGGATGAATTAGGAACCTGAGCAAAAAACTCTTCCTTATCCTCTTCCGTAACGCTCCCGTCTTCGTGCACGATCACATGCACCGGCTCCTGGGAAAACTTCGCTAGCGATCCCAGGCACTTTGCGCCCAGCCCAATGTGCTGGTGCCCCATCATAGTATGCACATCGATTCCACGACCATTGGTTCTCATGCGTAATCCTCAGCGCCTGACTGCAAATCCAGCATCTTTGAACCGCAGAATCGGCTTCTCCACGAATTTCCACGAGAGCGAGGCAACCGCAATGGTAACTGCAACCGAAAGAAGAACAAGCAAGAATCCAGGATTTACTTCTTTTCCTTCCAGAAAAGAAAGAATCTTATACACCGTGACCCATACCGGAATATGGATCAAATACATCATGTAGCTTATGGTTCCGATATAAACCAGCGGCCGCGCACGAAGTATAACTGCCCACCACGAGCCGCTTTCCGCATAAAAAACACAGAGCCCAACGATTGAAGCGAAGAAGATTCCTAGCAGGGTATACCCAAATGCAGAGAAGCTCAGCGCGGATCGAATCTCCTGATGATCGAGGAATCCGCTGTGGATGCTGAGCGCGATCAGGCAAAGCAATGAGGCCACCTCAACCGCGTACATGCCTCGCTTCAGCGTCGACCGGCCAATCTCTCCGCGCCCGCTGGCGGCAAAAAGTAAAGATAGGATGCTTCCCATCATCAAAGTGTCAAACCGGCAAACAAAGCTGTAGCACTCCTGATAGTTCGGAGAATGAAAAAGCAGGCGCAGGAGCGGACAGACTACGATGGCCAGAAAACCGATCGCGATGATAGAACGTCGCGAACCTTTCAAAACGATCGGCGCCCAGATCAGATAGAACAACTCCTCCACCGAGAGCGACCAGAAGACGAAAACCCCGTCCCCATAACTAGACATGAGATGATTGTCAATTCCTGCTCGCATTGTGTTCAGAGGCGCGCCGCGAAACAGGATTAGATATGCACCCTGTAGCTGATGCGCGAGCCCGGTCAAAGAGAGCAAGAAGACCCAGGCCTCCACGGCAAGATGAACCGCTACCTGAGCGTGCGTGATAAGGATCGCCAGACTTAGCGGCAGCAGAACCAGATAGTAGGGCGGAAAGATGCGTAACACGCGACGCCAATAAAAGATGCGAAAGGGATGCTGGCTGCCGCGCAGCGAAACCAGAATCGTGGTAATCAGGAAACCTGAGATCACGAAGAACAGGTCAACGCCCACCCAGCCCAGCGAAAGAACATCCAAACTCGGCCGGTAAGGCGGCCGGTAGTGAACGAGCAGCACAGCAAAAATTGCTAAAAAGCGCAGGCCGTCCAGTTCGCGAATTCGCTTCATCGTGACGCGGCCTGCCTCTCATTCCCAACTTCTTCGAAAAGCGGTATGGTGTCGGCAGTTGCCGCGCCTTAGTAAGCCGTCTTATAGACTGCGACGCTCGTGCCGATGCCCAGGGCTGAGTTGATGGCCTGCTCGGTCGCAAGCCTGATATTGCTCGTGGGGACATACACGATATCGCCGTCCTTGAGAGCCACGTCCGGCGCTTTGCCCTTGTAGATTCGGTTCACCGCGACAAGGATGTCTTCCTTCCGTCCGCCGTCCAGGGTACGCACCACATGCACCCGCTTCATCGCTGCGGCATGGCCGCCGTTTCCGGCCAGCGCCATCGCTTTCTCCACCGTCAGGGTTTGCCGGCCCTCCAGGGTGTACACTCCGGGACGCATGACATTGCCGAGCACATAGACCATTCCGGCTCTCGGCACCGTGATCGTATCTCCAGGGAATATCTGGATTTGCGGTATCACCGGAGAGAGCGCCTCGGGGTTGTAATTGACTGTAATTGGATGGTCTGGATCGCCTTTACGAGTAACGATCACTTTCGAGGAAGCAAGGGGGGTCACGCCGCCGGCAGCGATCATGACGTCGTTGAACATGCGAACGCCCAGGGCGGGATACAGACCGCCGCTTTTCACTTGCCCGGTGACCAGAATGCCCTGCGTGGCGTACTCCGAGATGAAAACGGTAGCCTGCGCTTTGGCTGGCTTCAGGATATCGGCAGCCACATAGCTCTGCTCGACGGTTGCCCCTGCCTCTTCGGCGGTCTCTCCCTCCACATGTACTGGGCCAAGTAATGGAAGGTTGATGTCTCCCTTGTCATCGACCCGAAAACGGCCCGACAGGTCTGGACTGTCGAATACATTGATTTCAACCAGATCGCCAGCGCCGATCCTGAGTGCCGGCGCCGTGACTGTCACCTGATTACTGGATTGCTGGGCAAGGCCGGCCATTGACTGCACCAAAAGATATGCCGAAATGGCCGCCGCAAACGCGATTGTCTTCGCCATATTACTCACCGTTTTCCTCATCCTCATGTCCGTAGGCGATATCCGTATCGGCGCGTGGGTTTCGGTAGCCGTATCCGTAGTTGTAGCCGTACATGCCGTAGCGATAGGTGTAGAAGTTCTCTAGCCGCATGTCGACATCGTTCACCACAACCCCGGCGATGGGCGCATTGATCCGCCACAGCAAATCGCGCGCGCGAACCAATGCGCGCTTGCGCGTCATGCCCGCGCGGGCAACCAGGATGACCGTATCGGCAAGCGCCGCCATTGCCTGCGTATCGCTCACCGCCAGCACCGGCGCGGTGTCGATGACCACCCGGTCGTACTCCAACGCCCACTGCCGCAACTGCTCCTCCATCCGATTAGATGAAAGCATCTCGGCCGGATTGGGAGGCCGCGGGCCCGTCGGCAATACCCGCAGGGTCGGCAGATCGGGCAGTGGACTGAACAGTTCCCTGCGCGCTATCGGTTGCGTGAGCACCGTGGATAAGCCAAAGCTCTGTCCGTCCAGATTGAACACCCGGTCAAGGCTGCCGCGGCGAAGGTCGGCATCCACCAGAAGCACGCGCTCTCCCCGCTGTGCGAATGCGATCGCCGTGTTGACTGTTGTAGTTGTCTTGCCCTCTCCCGGAAATGCGCTGGTCACGACGATTACGCGCGGTGGCCTGTCGATTGAAGACAGCAACAGAGAACTGCGCAGGCCGCGATAGGCTTCTGCGGCATGAGATTTCGGGCTATAGAGTGCGACAAGTTGCTGCATATGCGTACCGGCAATCGCAGCTTCTTCCGGCTCTTTGTGCTTTCGCTTTCCCGAGTCCATCGATATGTGAGGAATCGTTGCCAGCGACGCCAGCATCGACACATTCTCAACTTCTTCCGAAGTCTGTAGCGTATCGTCGACCGATTCGATCATGAAGGCAACCACGGTGCCGCACAGTAATCCGCCAATCAACCCCATCATCAGGCTCAGCGACCTTCTCGGCGCTACGGGATTGACGGGAACACTGGCGCGATCCACAACCGTGATGTTCGTCGCCGAAAGGCCTGCCGTCACGCTGGCTTCCTTCAGCCGCATCTGCAAAGCATCGTAGAGATCGCGGTTCAGCCCTGCTTCATGACGGAGAATTGCGTATTGAGCCTCGTCTTCGTTCAGCCGGTAGGCGTCTTCCTTCTGCGCGTCCAGTCGCTTGTGCAGCATATCTTCCAGGCGAAGCGAGCCTGCATATTCATCGCGCACCTGGCGTCGCGCAAGAGCGACTTCGGTGTTGATGCTCGCCTGAACCTTGTCGATCTGCGCCTGTAATTCCTGCATCTTGGGATAGTGTTCGCCATACTTCGATGAGAGGTCCGCGCGTTGTGCCTGTAGGCTGCTCAGCTGACTACGGAGAGCCCCCAACTGCGGGTTGTCGCCCATCAGCGCCACCATATCCGGATCCTGCGATTCAAACTCGCGCATCCGCGCTTCCTTCATGATCCGGTCCGCCTCGGCGTTCTCCAGGTCTGAGCTGATCTGTCCCAGGTTTTCCATCGTAAGATTCGAGGTCTCGTCCGTGCCTACAATGTTGTGCTGCTTCTGATAGTCCGCAAGTTGGCGCTGCGCGTCCTCCGCCGCCTGCCTGAGGCCCTCAAGCTGCTTCTGGAGCCAGATTGATACATGCATCGTGCGATCGAACTTCGACCGCAAATCCTCGTCGATATATGTATCCACCAGCTTGTTCACCACATCCGTCGCCAGCTTCGGATCGTTACTGCGATAGCGAATGTCGACCATCTGCGTTGACGGCACCACCTGTACGCGCAATCCGCCGCGAATCAACCCGATCAAGGCAAGCCTTTCCGCCGGCGTCATCTCGGTCGACGATGCGGAACCGCTGGCATTGCCTTCTTTGCCCGCGGCGCCGCGCACCTTACTGATGAGATCAAGACTTTCGGCCGTCTGAAGCATCACCGAGTTGCTCTGTAGAACCAGTATCTCCGTCTGCAACGCGCTGCCGGATTCGCCGCTTCGTTCCTCTTCATCGACCAAACTCTGCAACCCTACGTTGGGCGAAGTATTTGGCTTGATTTCGATGCGCGATACACTCTCAAAGACAGGCTTGGTCCGGAAAGCGTACAGTGCCGCCATTGCCAGGAAGACAGCTGTCACTGCCAGGATGACAAAACTCCGCTTCATCAGGACGCGCCACACGTCCATCAGGGAGAGCCGGTCTTCGGTGGGAACGATCGTCGCCCGGGCACGCGCTAGCTGGCCGGTTTGCGACTCGGGCTGTGGGTCGAGAGGCATTTAAACTCCTAAGTTTGCTTGCAACCGCTTCTGATTATCTTCGCCGCGCCGATCGGCGGCTGGGCCGCGGACTGAAAAGACTTGATCGTCCGCAAGGCGCTCGCGCGAGGAGAGAGGATTGTTGAATGTCCGAGGGGATAGGAAGGAATGTGACATTGAAGCCTTGAAGATAGCATCGCGAACAGCACTCCGCATTGATTCGCCTGTTCGATATTCCTGAGAGCTGGAGCTGCGATGTGCGGAAGGTTGCGAAGAGCTCACAACGAGTTCGAGCCGCCAACGAACACTCCCTATGCAGCCATGTGAATGCAATCCGTGTCGGTGTTAATGAGCGCTGACATCGCCGGCAAACAGCACAGATCGGATTCTCATTTTTGGCAAAGCTTCGCCCTCCTCACTTGGGTGAGGCCTTATATAACACAAGACTGAGTCTACGCCTCAAGGTTCCGAAACGAATAGAAAACGAGCGTTGGAACTGCATCGCAGGCGCCTCGCTAGTAAGCATGCGCTTTCACACATTATGCTTTTGTTTGGATCCCGTGCCATCAGGGTAGAGTACTCCCTCAACTATACCAGCAATCACCGGGCAGTCAACATTCCGATGGGAACGAGCTATCCTTCCTTCGGTGAGCAAAGAGGTGCGCCTTCAATGGCTTGCCCGAGGAGGTCGAACACCTCGCCTGCTCCCACCATCTGTCGTTTCAAACAAGTGAAGTTTTGGCCCTATGAACAAGTTGGCGATCGATAAGCCTCTTGGCATTCCCCCGGATTCCGATCGCTTTGAGAATCTATGCCATGCGAACATCATGGAATTCCATCTTTGCCAGGGTCGTCTGTTGAAGCCAATCGAACATTTCACCTCGGCCATCCGTCCTTCTTAGCGCAAGCGACTACTTACATTCTCAGAGGCCCTACCGCGTCTCCAACTCCCAACCGGCGAAATCACGCTGTATCTAAACCTTAAGATGCCAGACTGGCTTATCCGGGTTGGATGCTGCGGCGCCTCAGGCCAACCTCCCACGGGTATCTTCCGGCTACCGGTACCGGAACATGAGATGAACGATGCCCGAATGCGCGATCGGGAGGATCGCAATACAGCGCGTGGGGTCACGAGCACTTTATTTTGTCTCAATTCCCTCTGCCGAACGAAATACGCGGTTAATGCCCACCGCCGTTTGCTTCATGGCATATCTTGCAAGAAAGCTGGTCCGAGCACGGGGCGTCATTGCATCTTGTTCTGCCTGGGAAAGATCGAACCAGCGGCGCAGCAGGCGCTCCGTGCCATCCAATGTGTCGTCATCCACCAGGCCTACGCCGTCGGCCTCGATATCCGGCCAGATGTTTACTTGATTGCTGATGAGAACCGGTCGCCCAACGGCTAGGGACTCGACCACCGCAATGCCGAAATTCTCCTGGTGAGACGGCAGCACAAAGGCGTCGCAGGCGCGCAGAGCCCCCCACTTAATGTCGCCGCTAATCAGGCCGGGCCAGTGAACTCTGCTGGTGATACCAAGCTTTACGGTTAGCCGCTGAAGCTTCCCTTGCATCCCCTCTTGATCGGGGCCGGCAATCACCAGATCTGTTTCCGGAATCGAGGCTGCTACCTTCGCGAATGCCGCCAACAGCAGATCGCACCCCTTCTTCTCATGGATACGCGCCAGGAACAAGAGATAGCGGCGGCCGCGAAGCTGAGGCAGCTTGCGATGGAATGCCTCGATCTGCTCAGCTGGATCTTCGTTGCGCCGCTCAGGATCGTGAATTCCATACGCTACCACCACGCTCTGCCAATTGCTCGGGCTAAAGCTGGTCTTGGCCAGATCCCGCTCCAGTTCAGTCGTAAAGAAGACCGCCCGCGCATCGCGGAGTACCGCATGTTGCAGCGGCCAGTAAAGCAGTTTCTTGAGGTGCTTGAGCGGATACTTCCGGTTGAACCACGGATCGAGCGCCCCGTGGGTAAAGATCCCGTAAGGTCTTTGAGCCCGGCGTGCGGCGGAACGAACCGCAACACCAGGAAAAGTCCATATTCCGTTCATGACCAAGGCATCAAAGCGATGAGCATTCCCCTTCAGCCAACGCCACAACCGTGGCGAAAATCCATATATACCCAGAGACGATGGCCCCAGTGCGTGAACCGGGCAAGGAATGCCGGTCAAAAAACTCGCGCCCGGCTTGTCCAGGCAGGCCAACTCGATCCCGGCTCCCACGTCGATATAGGCATCGACAAGCTGGCGCACCGCCTCCGCCGGGCCCCCGGTCGCTGGCGAGAGACTGCCGATGACGTGAAGTATATGCAGAGGAGCCTGCGACATCTTAAGTGAATTTGGGCTCGACAATCTCATTGTCAATGATGAATCCCTTCCAGAGCAGGGCTTGTGGCGGCCAATCCGAGTTGGTCCAGCCGCTCTGTGGGGACGTACAGGCAGTCTCCCGTTGACGGCAGAAACCCGGCTAAGACAACCAGGCGGTCCAGCTCATCGAAGCGGCATTGCCGGTAGTCGAGAGCCAAAAACCAGGCATCCACCGTTCGCTCGTTGATGGTCCTCACTTCAATCAGAACGATGGGCCGCGATTGTTCGATTGTTTTCGTGGCTCCCTTCAGCACCTCCATCTCATGGCCTTCCACGTCGATTTTCATGAAGTCGACGCCCATGATGCCAAAGTCATCCAGGAGAGCAATCCGGCATTCTTTCTCGACATACTCGTCTGCCTCCGGCAGAATGTCGCGATGCAGAGTCCCATATCCCGCCAGAGCGAGGCCGTGCGTCACAGGTAGATGCAAACTGGCCGTGCCGGCCGTGGACGACAGGCCGCAATGGATAAGCTCGATGTTGCCACGATTGTATAGCTTGATCCAATCCGTGATCTCATCGTTGATCTCGAACGCATGAACCCGTTGAAAGCGCTTCGAAAGAGGATAGGTATAGAAGCCCTGGTTGGCCCCAATATCGATAGCGGTTCCCGCCGATCCGCAAAACTGGTCCAGATGCGCTAAATAGGGATCGTAGTCCGTGCTCTTTGTATGCAGCCAGAACAGAAATGGCAGCATCTTCCGCACGGGAATAAAGGGCGACAGGATGCGTCTCACAACCGCGGCGGCGAGTGCCTTTGGTGGTCTCATCGTTCAAGGTCTTTCGTGATTCACGGGTATGATTCCGGGTGCGGCACTGTCCAGTTTACCCGTCGCGCCGCCATGATCGCTTGAAATGCTGCACAGGTCCGCGTAAGCCTTGAACATCGCTTCCCGGCTCGAACCGCCGCCCAAAAACAGCCGGTGCAGCGAGCTATAGCTCACAACAACCGCGATGAGAGCAAGCACAACCGCCTTGGCATTGGTGTTGTTAAGTTCTCCTTTTCGGGCCCATGGCTCAAGATAGTGGGCGACCACCTCGATCAACTGACCCAGATGCTTGCGCAGCATGGGATCGATATCCTCAGCCAGCTCCAGAGTGCTGTATTGCAAGAGGCGCAGAAGCTGGGGCTTCTGCATCAGAGTAACGGCAATCAGCTCCAATGCGCGCTCCAGGGCGGTTCTCCCATCCTTCGCTTCGGCGATACCGCCCAGCAAATCGCCGCGTAGCTTCACCTGTTGCAGCTCCGCATCGAGCACGGCAAGATAGAGGTCGCGCTTGCGTGGATAATGCCTGTAAATCGTGACCTCGTTGACCCCAGCCTCTGCGGCGATATCGCGCGTGCTGGCGCCGTTATAACCTAATTTGGCAAAGAGTCCCGCCGCGCTGAGCAGAATCCGCTCCTCCGCGCCGCCCCGTTCGGAGTTCGATAGTGCTGTCATGGTGTCCCTCTGTCGCGTGATAACTGAAGAAAGCCGCATCTCTCACAAGCCGCGTCAACAAATTTGTAGCGTTGGCCTCCTGGCCGGCTGTAGCGTGGGTCTCCCGACCCACCCCGCACACCGTTTGCTCCGTCACGGTGTGCGCAAACGGTATAAAGGAACGGGACTTTGCTCTGGTGGCGAGGACGCCGACAGTACAGCCGACCAGAAGGTCGGTGCTACAGACTATCGATCTGGCCGTGAGACATCCAGGCTAGGGATTCGCTTAGGACAAACAATCTCGGAATCGGCTTTTTTGCAAAGCTTCGCCATCCTCACTAGGGAAGAGGATTTGCAGTATGTCCTCGATCGGAATAGCGCAAGCATCCCCCGATGAAATGCTTTGGGTGAAAGCAAGTACTCTCATCCATCTCTTTGTCTCGTTTCGAGCCAGCCGAGTAAGCCGATACCGTCAATCTATCAGAAATCCACTCGCAGTCAACGCCTTTGCGCCTTTCCAGCCTCACTAAAGTACTTGAGGAAAATCAGCCTAAAGCAGCCACAGCAACCGTTTGTGAGGCTTTATTAAGCCCTTTCCTGGATCGGAAATCGGCTATCTGAAGCACTTGCCGAAGGCCCCCTTCTGCAGACGGTTGCCGGGCTCGTCCGTGCAAGCGTCTATTACACCACCCGGCGGCTTCCCTTTTCAATGTCGGAAAGGCTGGCTACATTTTCAACTTAAGTGTTAATAGAATCCACCGTGCCCCATCCATTGTGCGTCCTTCGCACAATGGGTGGGAGAGCACAGAAGCTTACTGCAGTTGTAGACACGAAATTCCGGAGGGAGCAGGGGGTTTTAACCCCCTGAACAACGGCCAAATAACGGGGCCTTCAGGCCCGGGCCCTTGGCGCCTTGGTCACATCGATCCTAGGGACAATTGTAGGACCAGGCGAACAGTAAACAGTTCGAGAGAAAATGCTTCCAGTCGCGAATTGCGACCAGAGCAGATGGGAAGGCCTGCCTTTTCATAGCCTGACTTGCCTGAAACTGAAAAGCGAAATTCTATTTCCGAACACTCAGCGCCGTCAGCAGCGACTCTGCGTCAGTAACCGGAGGCATGCAGGTGCGCCCGTGGCAGACCATTGCCCATGCCGCGGCTCCATCTGGCCGGGGAACCCGGAGCAGTGTCTCCGCCAACCCCTCGGGAATCCCCCCCGGCACAAGCCGGTGCGCATCGGTCCGTATCACGGTCTTGTTCGCGGCGAAGCGCGCCACCGCTGTCGCCTCCATGCGCAGAGCCTCAGCTCCCGAGCCCACCACCAGCACTTGCACCGGATCCAGCAGAAACCGCTCGAGTGCCAGCCCGTAGCTTCCCGCATAAAGGCCAAAGTGTTCCACGATCCCGGCAAAGGAGCTGAGCGTATCTTCCGCAATCTCGCGATACTCCTTGCGTCCACTCAGCGTCTCAAGGCGCAACAGGGCCGAAGCCGCAGTGGGATTGCCCGCCGGCGTGGGCGAGTCCTGCAGCGGCTTGCGCTTTGCAGCCAGCACGCCCAACGGGATCACCCCATCCACCGGCGCGGCTGCATCGTAAAACGCTCCCGCGACCGGATCGTAAAATTGGGCGATCATCGCGTCGGCCAGCTTCACAGCCGCGCGATAGTAGTTCATCTCTCCACTGGCGAACCATGCGTCGATGCAAGCATGAACGGTGAAGGCGTAATCGTCCAGCGTGCCCGGCACACGATCCGCCGGCAGCTGAACGTCACCATACACAATCACGTGGTTGAGCGTTTGCTCGCCGTCCCAGGCCTCGCCCAGAATCCGATTCAGCGTCCGCAGCGCAAACTCCTGCGCCGACTCCATGCGCAACACCCGCGCTGTCTCCAGATAAGCCGTCACCGCCATCGCGTTCCAGCCGGTATAGAGCGTGCGATCGATAAACGGCGTGGCCCGCAGCGCGCGAGCCGCAAGCAATTTGCGCCGGGCTGCGTCGCGCAGCGCACGCAGTTCGTCCACGCTCCGGCCAGACTGTGCAGCCAACTCCTCCAGCGATTGCTTGACATGCAAGACATTCTTAGCCGGATTATGGTGCATATCGCCCAGTTCGCCGATGTCCCAATAGTTGGCGGCAAAATCCAGCTCGGCCGGGTCGAGTACCGCGCGCGCCTCGTCCAGCGTCCATGTAAAGTAATCGCCGTCGTCATCGAGGTCAATATCGGCGTCCTGCGAGGCATAAAAGCCGCCGCATTCGTGGTCCGTCATCGTGCCGTCCAGCCAAGCCACAATCTCTCGCGCAGTTTCCCGAAAATCCTCGCGCACGAAGCTCTGGTAGCCGTGCACGTAGTTGCGCAGCAGCTCGGTGTTGTCATAGAGCATCTTCTCGAAGTGCGGAACCACCCAGCGCTCGTCCACGCTATAGCGGTGGAACCCGCCTGCCAACTGGTCGTAAACGCCGCCGCGCGCCATCTTCTCCAGCGTTGTGGTAAACGCGTCGCGAGCCTGCTCATCGTTGCGGTTCATCGCCGCTTCCAGCAGCAGGTCCAGTGCCGCAGGATGGGGAAACTTGGGCTGGGAGCCGAATCCGCCGTTGCGCGCATCGAATTGCTTGACAACCGAACCGACGATCTTGTCTACCAGGCCAAGCGTCAGTTCCCCTCCCCGGCCGGAAAAACTTTCATTGTGCTCGATGGCCGCCATCACGCTCGAAGCCGTCTCCAATGCCTCGTCGCGCCGTTCCCGCCACACCTGGGCCAGCGTGAGCAAAACCCGTCCAAAGCCCGGTCGCCCATAGCGGTCGTCGGGCGGAAGATACGTGCCCCCAAAGTAGGGCCGTCCATCGGGTGTGAGAAACGCCGTCAGTGGCCAGCCGCCCTGTCCGCTGATGGCCGAAACCGCGGCCTGATAGCGCGCATCCACATCGGGCCGCTCGTCGCGATCCACCTTCACCGCCACAAAGTGCTCGTTGATCAGCGCCGCAATCTCCGGGTTCTCATAAGACTCCCGGTCCATCACATGGCACCAGTGGCACCACACCGCGCCAATATCCAGCAGGATGGGCTTGTCCTCAGCCTGCGCGCGGGCAAATGCCGTCTCACCCCACGGATTCCACTGAACCGGCTGATGCCGCGCCGAACGCAGATAGGAAGAGGCAGAGTTTTCCAGAAGATTGGTGGGTCCAGGCGTCGTGGGAGCGTCCTCGTGCATGAGCTGAGAATATAGGACCAATGCCCATGCCTGCCAATGCGCCGAGGGTACAGCGCGCAGCCCATTCTTATGCGGAAACTAATTGAAAGCCACGCCTAAAGCGCCGGCAAAATCATCCGCAGCACCAGAAATCCAGCCACGCCCGCAAAGAACACCAGCGCCATGCGAATCCCAGGCTCGCGGTTGACCTCAGGCACCAGGTCGGTAGCGGCCACATAGAGGGCCACGCCGGCTGAGATAGGCAACCCATACGGCAGCCAGCTTGGAATCAGCTCGATCACCAACACGCCGGCCACAGTGGCCGCAGCCAATGCCACAGCAGAATAGAACGCCGTAGTCCGGCTGCGTCCGCTGGCCAGCATTACCGAGGCCATGGTGAACCCCTCGGGCGCCTTGTGCAGCAGAATCGCCAGGAATATCAGCCAGCCCAGCCAGCCCGAAACCAGAAAGCCCGAGCCGATCGCCACGCCGTCAAACAGCGCATGGAGGCTCAGCCCGGCCAGCACCGAGTTTCCGGTATGCTGCGAGACGAACTCGCCGTGGTGGGTCTCCTCGCCAAAGTGAAAGTGGGCGTTGATGGTGTGTTCCAGCAGGTGGACCACGCAGTAGCCGCCCATGATAAGGATCGGCCCCAGCGCCGAGTTGGGATTGAGCTTCAGCCCTTCAGGCACCATCTCCAGCACAGCCGTGGCCATCAGGAACCCCGCTCCCAGCGCCACAAAATAGCGCAGGTAGCGCTCCACGCCCTTGGCGCGCACCAGCACCAGCCCGCCAGCCACATCGGCCAGCGCGGCAATGGTGCCGAGAATGAGAGACAGCTTCAGCATTTGTCCTTTAGAACCTGTTTGAAACTCTGAGCGTTGAAGGGTACGGGCTTCAGCCCGTACATCAATCATGCAAAATCAATGCGGGCTTTAGCCCCTGAGGGATCGAGCCCTACGGCCCTGTATAGCGCTCACGTACATCAATTGCAACAAGCCGATCATGATCGCTGAATCGGAATACGATACCGCAATCGGTCTTCACAATATTCCATTTGGACGTATCGCGAATTATGGCTTGGATAGAATTACCCTGCACAGCATCGCGAAGGTATTGAGAATGTTCGATCTTCTGCTCACGTAAGTAATCAAGAACCTGGACCGGAGTCGACCGCAGCGGGACTGCTTTCGCTAGATCGCGCTCAACGTCCTTCGCATTCGGACTCGCCGGCCCGCATGCAAGAAGAAGCAAGCAGCATAGCAGGCTCGCGATTCGGAATGCACATCGCAATATCATTCGCAAACTCTTGAACACGGTCTTACCCGCTATGCCGGATATGCATCACGTCCCCATCCTGCACAATGTATTCCTTGCCTTCCAGCCGCAGCGTGCCCTTGCTCTTCGCCGCCGCTTCGGAACCCGCCTCCAGCAGCGTGTCCCATCGAATGGTCTCGGCGCGAATAAAGTGATGCTCCAGATCGGTGTGAATGGCTCCCGCGGCCTGCGGCGCCTTTGATCCCACAGGCACGGTCCAGGCCCGGCACTCGTCTTCGCCTGCGGTAAAAAAGCTGATCAGCCCCAGCAGCTCGTAGCTCTTGCGGATCAGCCGCACCAGGCCGCTCTCGTGCAGCCCGTAGCTGCCTAGAAATTCTGCCGCCTCTTCATCGTCCATCTCCGCCAGTTCGGCCTCCACCTTGCCGCAGATGGCCGTGGCCCCGGCATTAAGTCGATGCGCCACTTCCTCCAGCTTGAAGCGGCCCACCGCCGCCTCCAGGTCAGCGCCCAGCGTAGTGCTCTCGCCGATATTGAGCGCATATAAAATAGGCTTCTGTGACAGGAACATGAAGCCTTTGATGAGCTTCTTCTCCTCCGCTGTCATCTCCAGTTCACGCAGCGGCTGCTCCTTTTCGAGCGCCTCTTTCGAGCGCAGCAGCAAAGCCTGCTCCCGCTCCAGGTCGCTGGTGCGCCCTTTCTTCAAATCCTTCTCCAGCCGCTCCAGCCGCTTTTCAATCTGCGTCAGATCGCTGACCATCAGATCGAACTCGACATTCTTGATGTCGCGCAACGGATCGACAGGCCCCACATGTGGAATCGAATCGTCCTCGAAGGCACGCAGCACGTGAATCAGCGCATCCACGTTGCGTAGGCTGGTCAGGAACGCCGTCTCCTTCAGCGCCTCCTGCCCGATGGCCGCCACATCCACAAATTCAACTGCCGCGAAGGTGGTCTTCTTTGGCGAGTAGAGCGCCGACAGCTTGTCCAGCCGCTCGTCCGGCACACGCGCCACGCCGATGTGCTCCTGGCGCGAATGGCCCCGTTCCTCGAGCTTAGCCTTGGTCAGAATCTTGAACAGCGAAGTTTTGCCCACCTGCGGCAGGCCGATAATGCCAGTCTTCATGCACGTCCTGTAGGGTCCCTGCACGATGAAATACGCGCTTCCGGGCCTCTTCGATGATACAGGAGGGAACGGTAGTCAGTCGTCGGCGATCGGTTGTCAGCCTTAAAGCATTTCCCGGTTTACCGTAGACTTCAGTGCCCCATCCATTCCGCGTTTTTCTGCGGAATGGGTGGGATACCTGCAAAATTCCGGTCTACGCAATTCCAGAAAATGCTATAAGCCGAAAATCAGCAGGAGAGGTGGCGGCAACGGCTGAGCGCCCCCCCTTGACTCGGGCAACTGACCACTGACAACTGATCACTGACCACTGCTTTTCCCCGTCTCCGCCCAGGCCACCAGCACCACCGTAGCCAACCCCATCAGCAAAATGGCTCCCTCCACATGCTCGCTGCTGCTGTGCAACTTTTCAAAATCCACGCGGCTGGGATTGGCGACATCTACCGCATCGATCACGCCACCGACAGCAATGCGGTCGCGCTCCATCGCCGGAATAATCACAAACTGCGAGTAGAGGGTGAGCCCAATCATCACCACCAACAGACATGTAGGCGCCAGCACCGCGCGTGGCTTGAAGAGGCGCCAAACTGGAGTGAGTACGAACAGAGCAAGTGTTCCAGAGGCCAGCCCCATGTGGTGCAGAATCCCCAGCAACTGGCCCACAATCATGCCCGCCGTATGCGTATCCGGCCGCAGTGTTGTGAAGGTGACAACGGCTACGATAGGAAAGAAGATCTCCGCGCCCAGCCAGACGATGAGCGCGAGATAAAGAAGTGTGCGAAGCAGAGTTCTCATGAATGAGCTCTCAGTAATCAGTTGTCAGCAGTCCATACACAGAGTAGCGCACTCCTTGAAGTGTACGCAGTAGGCGGTCTCGAAAAACTGACAACTGACCCCTGACGACTGGCCACTAGCTCTTCTTCAACGCCCGCTTCAGCACCGTTTCCAGCGCCGCCTTCACCTCGGCATAGTCTTCGGGCGTGATCGTGCCGGAGATCTTCTCGCTCTCCACTGCGAACAGTTCTTCCTTGAGCGCGTTCAGCAGCGAGGCATTCTTTGCCGCTGGCGACCCAAATGCTGGGTAAACCGCCGCGCTGCCTTCGTACCCGGCAACCGGAACCGCGCCGGCCGGATTGCGCAGCAGGAAGGCAGCGCCCGCAGCCAGCAACAGCGCAAGGCCGCCGATGATCCACCACTTGTATTTGCTAAGCGGATCGGGCGTGCCAATAGGCGTGCCGATCCCGCCGCCCGGCTGGTTCCCCGGCACCGCCGTATTCCCGTCCTGACCCGCACCTCCGCTGTCTTGCCCTCCCATGCCAGCAGCCGGCTGCTGTCCAGCGGCAGCGCCCTGCTGCTCACGAGGCATCGACCCCTCGCCGGAGATGGTGAACTCGATCGCCTTGCCAGGCATCGCATTCTTGGCCACGAAGGTCTGCACGCTAGGGTCTTCCGTTACGGACTTGAAGGCCGCGCCCGATCCCGCGCTGAACGTCATGCTCTTGGGTAGAATCACAGCCATGTTATCCGCCGGTAGCGTCACCTGGGACTTGAAGGTATATTTGCCGCCGCTCGATGGCACGTCGTAGCTGAGCTGGAAGAGCGTATCCTTGTCGCCGTCGTCCGGCTGAATGGGAAAGTTGAACGCGTAGTGCCCTTTGGGGCCATCCGGTTCCATCTTCACCGAGGTGGGCAGGCCCGTGGGCCGTTGCGCGCCCACGCCGTTCACCACCGCGTCGGCGGGCAGCACCACATCGAAAGAGTGCGCGCTCCACTGCGTCAGCGGCGGCGAGCTGGTGTTGTGAACGAAATACCGCTCAGTCACTTTGAGCTGGCCGTTTTCGCTTTCCACTTCCATCACGTCGGCTTCGATGAACACCCCCGTCACCTTGGCGGCCACGTCATAAACCGAGATGTCGCCCGGTGCTCCGCCGTGGGGGGCTTCAATGAAGTATTCGGCGCCCTGATGCATCGCCCGCACAAGTGCAGGACCGTCACTTTGCTTCTCCAGAGAGTAATGGCCGTGACCGTCGGTGGTTGTGCGAGCCACTTCGCTCATCCCAGCCATCGGATTCACCAGCACCACGGTGTCTCCCACCGCCGGCTTGCCGGTGGTCTTGTCGGTCACTGTGCCGGTAATGGTTGCGGCATGAGCCAGAGCGCCCGATGCAAGCAAGCTCAAAGCAAGAGTGCGAAGAATAACTTGTGTCGATTTCATTGTCTTGATGAATTCCTTTTTGAAGCGATGCCTTTTGTCTCTGAAGCTATCCCAATAACTCTCCAGGGAATCTCTGATTTAGTCGATGTTTTGAAAGGGCACGACTTTAGTCGTGCCGAAAAGACCGCAAAATCAACGTGGGCTTTAGCCCCTGAGGGAATTGTGACCTCCAAAATCGACTTGTTCTGAGTCTCCAAGGTAAGCCGAAAACTTGCCCTGCCAACTCGCTAACTTGCCACCCCCGCGCAGCCGGTGCTAACTTGCTGCCGTTATCATCGTTCGCAACCGCCTCGCACCCGCCTGCCTCAACCCCTGTTCTCATGCCTGCTGCAAATGCTCAATTTCGGCCAGCAACTGCGCCGCCTCGTTTTCAAGCAGCGCCCGCTGCACGTGAAAATCTTCATCGGGATACTTGCCCGCGCGGTGCTCAAAGCTCAGGTCGCGCAGATTCTCGTAGAGCTGTTCCTTCCGTTCCAGCAGGTAGTCCAGGCGCGTCTTCTGGCGCTGGCTGGCAAAGACGTTCTCCGGCCAGAAGGTGTAAAACAGCAGCGCAACCGCCAACACTCCGCCCGCCACCACTCCTTGCAAAGTAGTCATCGCTTGATAACCTCCATTGCGCCCGGCATGGATATAGGCAGGCCGCCTCCTGACCCCTGACCCCTGACCCCTAACCCCTGTCTTTGCGTCATCGCTTAAAACCCTCCGTCTTCGGTGTCCCGGCGAATCGTTTCCAGGCGCTCACGCTCAGCAGGGTCCATGTCAGCAACGTCAACACCAGTCGCAAACTGCGTCCTACCCACCGACCACCTGCGCACCAGCAGAACAGTGCCCAGCATTGCCGCGCCAAACACAGCGAAAGGCGCTATCCAGGCCACCAGATCGAAGCCCTGTGTAGTGGGCGCGGCCAGCACCACCGCCCCATACTTGCTGGCGAACGATGCCAGGATCTCTTTGTCGCTCTTTCCGTCGACGATGCCCGCACGCAATTCGTTGAGTTCACCGGCCGAGTTCGGACAGCCCACATGGTTGCACTCGCCCAGAATCTCAGCGCACCCGCAAGTACACATCAGCCGGTGGTTCAAATTATTGAATCGCGAACCGGCGTCCGTGGCGCCCACAGAGAAGCAGACAGCTACCGCAAGCGCCCCCGCCTGCAACACCTTGACCCAAAAAGAAAAAGAGCGTGAACGGCCTGCCGAAAAACTCGCACGGGCGGTAAGCCGGGATTGGTAGGTCAGGACTTTAGCCCTGACACTAAGGCCGGCAGAATTGATCGGGGCTTCAGCCCCTGAGGTAGGCTCTTCGGAGATTCTGCTCAAGCGCTTGCGCTTTTTCGCGTCAAGGAAAGCCCTCACGAGATGCCTCCCCTGAACGCCTGCTCCGTGGAAGCCACGCGCGCCGGGACGCGCAAAGCCGCAGTTGCCGGGCTCAAACTAGGTACCAGAGCAATCAGCGTGCCCCATACCAGAATCACCAGCCCCGCCCAGATCCAGCCCACCAGCGGATTGAGAAATGCCTTGATGATCGGCTGCCCAGTGTCTGGGTTTGTGCCCTCATACACCACGTACAGATCCCACTCGGGGGTCGAGTGAATCGCCACCATGGTCTGCGGCTGTTCGCTGGCCAGATAGACCCGCTTCTCCGGCGTCATCTGGAACTGCTTCTTGCCATCCTTAAAAACATCCAGCCGGGCATATTCGGAGTTGTAGTTGGCGTTCGTGTCCTGTGTGGCGCCCACATTCTCCAGCGTGTAAGGGCCGATGGACATCTTGTCGTGCAGCGCCATTTCGCTCTCGATGTTGCGATTGAACGCCGATCCAGCCAGCCCGATCACCACAACAACCACACCAATATGGATGATGTAGCCGCCATACCGCCGAGTATTCCTGCGCGTCAGCAGCCAGGTGGATGCAAGCAAGTTGCGTCCCGTCTGCCGCGAAATAACGCCCGCCCCGCGCAGAAACTCGCTCAGGATGGCCGTCATCACGCCCGCGCTTACCGCAAAGGCCACCAGCGCATAGAAATTTCCGGAACTGAATGCGCCGTCCTTCCATGGACGCACGCCCACCGCCAGGCAGACAATCGCCATCACCCAGAAAGCGATCACTGGCAGAATGAAGTTGCGGCGAATGCTCTTGAACGATGTTGCGCGCCACGGCAGCAGCGGTCCCACCCCGGTCAAAAACAGCAGGAAGATGCCAATAGGCACGGCGACAACGTTATACCAGGGAGCGCCCATCGTGACTTTGTTGCCCACCACGTATTCGCTGATGATCGGGAACAGCGTTCCCCACAGAATCACAAAGCAGGCCGTCAGTAACACCAGATTGTTGAACAAGAAGCTCGACTCGCGGCTAACCAGCGACTCCAGATGGTGCTCGGCCTTCAGGTGGCTGCGCTGCAAGACGTATGTAAAAATGCATACGGCCAGCACAATCCCCATGAACACCACAAACCAGGTGCCGATCGACGACTGTGCGAAGGCATGGACCGAACTCACCAGTCCCGCGCGCGTCAGCAGCGTGCCCAGCAGCGTCAGCAGGAAAGTGGAGAAGATGAGCCAAACATTCCAGCTCTTCATCATGCCTTTCTTTTCCTGCATCATCACCGAGTGTAGAAAGGCCGTCCCCGTCAGCCAGGGCATGAAGCTGGCGTTCTCCACCGGATCCCATCCCCAGTAGCCGCCCCACCCCAGCACGGCGTAAGCCCAGTGCATGCCGAGGAAGATGCCGCAGGTCAGAAACAGCCACGTCACCATCGTCCAGATGCGCGTAACCTTGATCCATTTCTCGCCGGGGTAGCGCATCATCAGCGCCCCCAGAGCAAAGCAGAAAGGAATCGAGAAGCCCACATAGCCCAGGTAAAGCATGGGCGGATGAATCACCATCTCCGGGTATTGCAGCAGCGGATTCAATCCGTTGCCGTCGTCGGGGATCGCTCCCTGGTACAGGGCGAACGGCGGAGCGGCAAAGCACAAGATCAGCAAGAAAAACGCCTGGATTGCCGCCAGAATCGTCCCGGCATAGGCATAGAGCTTCACGTCCGTCTTGTGCGTCAGCCGCAGCACAAATCCGTAGGCCGCCAGCAGCCACGCCCACAACAGCAGCGAACCCTCCTGCCCGCTCCACAGCGCAGAAAACTTATAGGGGCCGGGCAGCGCGCGGTTCGAGTGCTCCATGATGTAGGTAATTGAGAAATCGTTGGTAAAGACCGACCAGATCAGTGCGAAAGCGGCCGCGGTCACAGCCACAAAGCTGGCAATCCCCGCCCGCCGCGCCGTATCCGCCAGCCGCTCGGGCGAGATGCTCGCCGGCTGCCCGGTCGCAATCAGCCGTAGAGCGACAGCCCCCGCCAACAGATTGTAGGCGGCCAGCGCCAAAGCGATGAGAAGTGCAAAACTGCCAAACGCTGCCATGAAGACTCCACCATGATTCTCGCACGCGAGCAGGAAGCCCAAAAGGCCTCCCAACGAGTGTATTCTCGTTCCATCATAGGCTCTTGGCGTGTGATCTAGCTCACACTATGGGTGGAGGGCGAACTGAGGGTGCTGGGTTTATCGGAATTGTGCTGTCTCATAGTCATCCCGAGTTCAAAAGCGATCAAGCGCGCGACAGTTCGCTGTGTGCGAGCATCTCGCTGGCCAGCGCCAGCATCTCTTCGCCTGCGACAGGTCTCGGAAGGAAGCGCACCCACTTCCCGTCGTAGTCCTCTGCGACTTCCCCTGCGTTGCCCAGCACGATAACCGGCAGCGCCGGCATCCGCAGATGCAGTTCGGCCACAAACGCCGGTCCGCCAATGCCCTGCATATGCTGTCCAGAGATGACCAGGCCGAGATTCCCCGCAAATTGTGGCTGTTCCACCAGGCAGAGCGCTTCCGCAGCATCCCCTACCCGTTGCACATCCTGAAATCGCCTCGCCAGAATCGATGTCCGTTGATATGCCTGGAGGGGGTCGTTATCCACCAATAAAATTGTCGCCATGAGTCCCCTGGGCCCGGCGCGGTCCTGATGTGGACCTACGCATCATAGTTAAGATGAGGCGCAGCCGCATTCGGTTGCCTGCAATGCATCTTTTCCGGTCAGACCACTGATGGCTCAATAGTTTCCGGAAGATATTCTCTTGCCACGCAGTTTTGAAAGGGCTCGACTTCAGTCGTGCCGCTATCCCTTCAAAATCCACGCTGGCTTTAGCCGCCGAGGGATGTCTTGCGCGCATTTCAGCCGCAATGCGGCGTTTTCCGCAGCCGATTAAGTGCAGCCTGCGCAGACTGCCGCCTACCCAAACAAAAACTCCTTCTCCCGCAGCTCCTTAATGCTGTCGCGCAGCCGCGCAGCCTTCTCAAACTCGAACTTCTTCGCCGCCTCGCGCATCTCCGTTTCTAATTTGTCGATGAAGCCGTTGAGTTCCGCCTGGGTGGCAAACCCCTCCGGCAGCGCCGCGGTCTCCTCCGCGTCCACTTCCCCGTACTCGGCCTTCAGAATCTCCGCCAGCCCCATATCCATCGTATTAATAATCGACCGCGGCGTAATCCCGTGCTCCTCGTTGTACGCCCGCTGCACGGTGCGCCGCCGATCCGTCTCGTCCATCGCCCTGCGCATCGAGTCCGTAATCTTATCCGCGTAGAGAATCGCCTTCCCCTCAACGTGCCGCGCCGCCCTGCCCATAGTCTGAATCAGCGATCCCGCCGAGCGCAGAAACCCCTCCTTGTCCGCGTCCAGAATGGCCACCAGCGACACCTCCGGCAAATCCAGCCCTTCCCGCAGCAGGTTGATGCCGATCAGCACATCGAACTCGCCTTTGCGCAGCCCCGCCAGCAGCTTCACCCGCTCCAGTGTCTCAATCTCCGAGTGCATATACCGGCACTTCACGCCCACCTCCGTGTAGTAGCCAGCCAGATCCTCTGACATTCTCTTCGTCAGCGTCGTCACCAGCACCCGCTCGTTCCGTTTCGCCCGATCGCGAATCTCCGCCAGCAGGTCGTCGATCTGCCCCTTCACCGGCCGAATCTCCACCTCCGGATCGACAAGCCCCGTCGGCCGGATCACCTGCTCCACCACCACCCCCGCCGATTTGGTCAGTTCATACGGCCCCGGCGTGGCTGAAACATAGATCGTCTGATGAATCCGATTCTCAAACTCCTCGAACTTCAGCGGCCGGTTGTCCATCGCCGAAGGCAGCCGGAACCCGTAATCCACCAGGTTCTGTTTGCGGCTGCGATCCCCGTGCCACATCCCATGTACCTGCGGAATCGTCGCGTGGCTCTCATCCACAAACAGCAGAAAGTCCCGCGGAAAGTAATCCAGCAGCGTCGGCGGAGCCTCGCCCGGCAGCCGCCCCGAAAAGTGCCGCGAGTAGTTCTCGATCCCGTGGCAATAGCCCATCGACTTGATCATCTCCAAATCGAACCGCGTCCGCTGGTGAATCCTCTGCGCCTCCACCATCCGCCCCTGCGACTCCAGCTCTGGCCCCCAGCTATTCAGCTCCGCCACAATCGAATCGATGGCCTCAGACTTCCGCTCCGGTTGGACCACGTAGTGGCTTTTGGGATAGATCGGCAGCCGCGCGTACTTCTGCTTCACCGTCCCAAACAGCGGGTCGATCTGCGACAGCGACTCGATCTCGTCCCCGAACATCTCAATCCTGTAAGCCATCTCGTCGTAAGTCGGAAACACCTCGATCACGTCCCCGCGCACCCTGAACGTCCCCCGCCGAAAGTCCGCGTCGTTCCGCTCGTAGAGAATCTCCACCAGCCGCCGCGTCACGTCCTTGCGGCTGATCCGCTGCCCTTTCTCCAGCAGCAGCAGCATCCCGTAGTAAGCCTCCGGCGAACCCAGCCCATAGATGCAGCTCACCGAGCTGACAATGATTGCGTCGCGGCGTTCAAACAGTGACCGCGTCGCCGACAGCCGCAGCTTGTCCAGCTCCTCGTTCACCGTCGCTTCTTTTTCGATATATAAGTCGCCCGCCGGAATATACGCCTCCGGCTGGTAATAGTCGTAGTAACTCACAAAGTATTCGACCGCATTACCGGGAAAGAACTGCTTGAACTCGTGATAGAGCTGCGCGGCGAGAGTCTTGTTATGCGCCAGGATCAGCGCCGGCCGCTGCGACTGCTCAATGATCTTGGCCATGGTGAAGGTCTTGCCCGACCCCGTCACCCCCAGCAGCACCTGGTGCTTCTCCCCCGCCGCCAGACCCTCCATCAACTCCGCAATCGCCCGCGGCTGATCCCCCCGCGGCTTATAGCTAGTCACCAGTTGAAAGTCCATGGAAAGCAGTATACCAGAAAGGCGAACATTAAGCGAATATATGCGCGCGTGTTTCAAAGAATAAGTTTTGTAACAAGGGCACGGCTTTAGCCGGGCCGAAAAAATGCAGGAATTTGTGGGCTTTAGCCCCTGCTAGGCTTCCACAGCCACGAACCGACTCATTTTGGAAACGGCTATGACAGTTGTTCAATTGCCGTCTTGACTTTCTCTTCTACCCTATGTAGACTTCCGATTATGGGTAAAGATATTCCACGCATGACCACGCAAACCCTCCGGGTTCTCGGAGCCTTCACGACCTCCCAGCCGGACGAGCTCTCAGGTGCGGAAATTGCAAAGAGAACCGGCCTTCAGTCTGGAACTCTCTATCCAATCCTCGCCCGTTTGGAAGATGCTGAATGGCTCGAAAGCAAATGGGAGACCGGCGATCCCCGTGAACTCGGAAGGCCGCGCCGCAGGCTCTACACGATTACGGGATTCGGCGCCAAGAGCGCCCGTGCCGCCTATACGGAAGTGTCGGCGATGATAGGAGGGCTTCAATGGGAGCGCCCGTAACCACACTGGTCGCCGGCAGCATTCTCATCGCTGCCTTTTCGCGCCAACTGGCCGACGAATTCAAGGCTTGGACGCCGTGGCTGGTTCGAAAGCTCGTTGCGTTCGCGGTGCGTAGATTGCCGGCAGATCGGCAGGAGCGATACAGCGAGGAGTGGACGAGTTACATCGAAGAAATTCCGGGAGAGATCGGAAAAATCCTAGCTGCGCTGACTCTGCCATTGGGGGCCATGGCGATGAGGATCGAATTCCGCAGAAAGGCGAGAGCTGCGGCCAATGCCAAACCACCCTACCAATGGCAGTTCTGGCTACGTAGACTCCTCTGGAGGAATTTTCTCAGATCCTTGCCAGCAGAAGAAAAGGAACGGCATATACAGTGGGCCCGACACTGCTTCGCAGCGACGAACGGCGAGACTGGGAGCATGTCTGCGCTCTCGATCTATATAAGAGAATTTGCGCAAATGGTACGTGCGCGCAATTCGTTAAAGGAAGATGCCGATCACAAATCGGCCTGAAGGCCGGGTGCCCGCCCGGAGTCAAGGGAGAAACGGCGGGTGGCGCACCCTTGATTTCGCACAAATGAGAGTGCCCCATCCATTCACAGTTCTATCGTGAATGGGTGGGGCACCACGACCCTCGACCGTCCGTCTTCACTTCCCCACAAACCTGAATGGGAACGACCGGACGCCCTTACCGACTACGACACTATCGAAACCAAAATCGCGATCTGGGAAAGACTATTGAACTAAACCCGTGCAATAATTGGCATAACCAGAGAAACGAATGACCATGAGTCTGCCGATAGCAAGCTTAATCATCCTCAGTTCAATCCCCGACCGGTATGTTGTTCCGATTAACCTCGCCAGGCTTGGCATTTTTTTCCTCATCGTGGTCGCTTCAATCGTGGCCCGCTACTGGAGGTTCTTTACCCAGTGGCTGAGCGGAATTCGCGGACGCGATTGGACATCGGTCTCCGCCCTCATCGACATTACAACCGTCCTTAAACAAACCGAACAGGGCCGCGGCGGAGAGGGTGTAGTGGGCTATCTTGCCACACTCACCTACTTCTATCGCAATCCTGAACTGCAAACCGGCGACTACTGCCGCATGTTCGCCGAAGAAACAGACGCTCAGGACTGGGCTGCTTCTTACAAGGGCAAGACTGTTATGGTCCACATTGACCCACGCGACCCATCGCATTCTGTGTTGCGCAAGGAAGAACTTTAAGCGGGCGGGTGGCGCACCCTTGATCCCGCACCAATGAGGGTGCCCCATCCATTCACAGTTCTATCGTGAAAGGGTGGGATACCACGACCCTCGACCGTCCGTCTTCACTTCCCCACAAACCTGAATGAGAACGGCCGGGCCCCCCAGCCCACGCCTTTTGCGCTGCCACCCAGCGCTGCACTGACCCGCATATTAAATTCGCCCCCAAGAAGATGAATGTTTCTTGACAGGAATAAAAAGCGTGCTACTATTCTTCCGTGCTCACGGAACCTTTGCCGGTGAGCCCTGAAATCAATTGAGCAAATGCCGGCTATTGAAGCCTGCTTTGCGAATGTGCTTCTGGACGCTTTTCCGCTGCGGGGGGAGCTGTCCCTACCTTTGATCGCCTTTCCGTTACTCAACCAAATGGGGGTTCCTCCGAATGAAACGCCTTGAAACCATAGCCAATATCTCGGTCATCGTTGCAGCCCTGGTTCTAGTGGCCTTTCTGGGGCAAATGGAATGGCAGCGCCACAATGAATCGGCCCGGACGAAGAAAGTTCTCGTTGGTGAGACTGTCACCCTCCCTGGGGTGCAGTTCGCGGCACAAAGCAAGACACTCGTTCTGGCGATTTCGACACACTGCCATTTCTGCAAGGACAGTGAACCCTTCTACAAGGATCTTGCCGCAAAGAGCCAGGGACGGCTGAGAATTGTGGCCGTTCTTCCTCAGCCTCTGTCGGAGTCGCAGGCCTATGTGCGGAACGCGATTGCCCCGTCAGTGGAGGTCGTACAAAGCAGGCTGGATTCGATCGGTGTATCCGGTACTCCAACGCTGCTGCTCGTAGACAGCAATGGCAAGGTTCAGCAGGCCTGGGTGGGGAAACTCGACGACCAGGGCCAGCGGCAAGTGCAGTCGTATGTGATGTGACGGCAATCCGCCAAAAACGCTTCATCAACCGGGCTCGCTTGGCCCTTTGAGGAGGAAGATGAAAATTGCTTTGAAGTTTGCGTTTGTCTTGATGGTTGTGGTTGTTGTCCTTCTTATGCCACGGAAGGCCAACGCCGTCTCCAGCTGTGGCGAGGCTGACGGAATCTGCTTGGGACAATGCGCTGCCAGCATGGAACAATGCATTCAAGAATGCCCTGAATCGTACACAACGCAATGTGTTCTGAACACTGCGGGTTATTGTGAGGGAGGCGGGTATCCTGGTCAATCACCAATTGCGCAGTGCATTAGCGCCTGTCAGAACCAGATCAACGATTGCAATGATAACTGCCAGGCTGAATACTGCCCCTGCACGGGTGATAACTGCAACCCCTAGTTGCCGGGTGGCGCACCCTTGATCCCGCACAAATAACGGTGCCCCATCCATTCACAGTTCCATCGTGAATGGGTGGGATACCACGACCCTCGACCGTCCGATCTGATTCATTTTACAAAAACCCGATTGGCTTTGAACTATCGGCAGAGTCCTGCCGCTCCGGATCTACCTTATCTGGATAGATGGCCGTTCCTTCGGCATCGGCAACGGTCCCGCCATTTCCTCTTTTGCTATTTGCGTCAGCACCCCGCAAAACAACGAATCCGATACCGATACACCCACCACATAGACACAGCGCCGCGTATTGATACCAGCGCTTACTCGCCGCGCCAAATTCCTCCAGGGTATTCATCGATGGATCGGATGAATCATAATACACGGTTGCATCTGAATACCCTGATGCTATCCCTTGCGGGCAATCTCTTCCCCCATAGGCTACTCCGTCAACAGTAAAGCTATAGTCGCAGTATGAGTGTTTAATCGTATCGCGTTTATATACGTGAGTGATCGTTGAGCGCTCGCCAGACTCGGCACTGGCGTACTGCATTGCTCTGTAGATACAGTAACCGCCAAACGACAGGACAATTAACAAAGAGATCAACGGATGTCTTACCCAGGAATCGCGCATCGGCTCTCCTACTCACCCGGAATTTCCATTTTGCCTGCTCAACCACCGGAGAATATACCCTCGAGCGCCCGGCTGGCCATCTTTTTAGGCGGTTGGGCACCCTTGATTTCGCACCGACCCTCGACCATCCGTCTTCAGTTCCCCACAAACCTGCTTGGGCACGGCCGGCGTCGCAAAGACTCGCTTCAGGCGCCCGCATAGAGGTTTCTCAAGCGGAACGCCTGGCGCGGTACAAGGCGCCTGCAAGGCCGAGCAGGCCGATTCCGAGCAGGATCAGGCTGTTGGGCTCGGGAGCCACACCATACGCCGGCGTATCGGGGGTTCCGTTGTAAGGATCAGGTCCGTTGGGTGTTTGATCTCCATATCCAAGAAAAAACTGAGGAGTGCCAAGCTCACTCTGTGTCCCGGGAACCGGAGCATACAAAACAAATTCCTGGTAGAAACTCGCAGGCTCGGATGCATAGTTAGCCACGGCAGCGGCCATCTGGGTATCCGTGCCGGGGGGAGGGCTGTTATACGCGCTTGGAGAGAAGAGTTGCCACGCTGCCCACTGATCGGCAATCTGTTCGGCCGTATTGTTATCCGCAATGGCAGTATTGGCGTCATTGAAAAGCCATGCCCCCTCTTCAAACGTAGGAGAATTGGGGATGGACTCTTTCTCTGCGATCCATGTCTCTCCGATGTTCATATCGGCGGTGAAGCTGATACACATCAGCAGTACGCCACTGCCATTGGCGGTGCCATAGTAGGGATAAACATCTTCCCCTGCATAGCTCGTTCCCTGAACGCCTGTGATTTCCATATTGAGGAGCGTATCCGCGTAGGCCTTCCTCGGACTGAACGACAGCAACGCACAAAGCGTTGCGATGGATAGAATCGTGCTAACTCCAAACTTCTTCATTTTCGATCTCTCCTTTGCCCGCCTGCCTCCGAGTTCGATTTCTTCGGCAAATGCAACGGAAGCAAAGACCGGGCCCCCAAAGCCGGACCCAGGATGCGAGTTATAAACTTGACAATGACATCTTCTTGACGTTCACCGCCCCGATGGGCAGTGCGCAGTTTCTACAGGCAAACTATCTCTCCCGGCGTGTAGCCGAACTGTTCCGGTATAGAAGCTGTAAAGCTGTGACTGCATCTATAGTCGTGTATCAGTTGTAAGGATCACAATGCCTTTTCTGTGTCAGATCGATGCGATCTTAGTAATGCATTCTGAGGCCAATCTAGGTAATGTATTCAAAGGTTTCGGCGGGTAATAGGTAACAGGTAAAAACTCCTGCGGAGTGACACATATCACATTTTCATCGGCGGATAGTGCAGTCTTGCCGGGTGCCCCAGGTCCCGCTTTTGGGACCTGGGATATCACAAACGCCATTCCGGACTGAGCCTGCAGATAATTACCCCTATAGGGCGCACACTGGATAGAGAGAAGAAAAAAACTATCCAGGTCCAGGAGCGAACCCATGCGCAACATCACCGTAAACATCAGCGACGACACCTACCGCGAGGCCCGTGCCTGGGCCGCCCGCCGCGATACCTCCGTATCCGCGGTCATGCAGTATCTCCTCCAAACCCTGCCTGCTCCGAGGGTCCCGCGTACCGTCCCAGAGGCTTGCAAGCCACTGGCCGGCAAGGATTTACCTCCTCTGGCCTCGTAGAAAACAAAGAATGTATGCGTTTTTCGCGCTGTGCAGCTGTGCCGCCAACATTAACCCGTTTGGAATCAATAGTCTGCCACGGCAAACAGCATAGTTGCACAGCCCCTGTGCCACCGTGCATCTATGCAAAAACCCTATATAACTATCCCAATTTCAATTATTTCAAAAAATACCCGGCACACAACCATAGAAACTGCCTAACTGTATAACTGTGCGAAAGGGGCGCGACTTACCGCCCGAATTTGCGGCGCAGTAGCCCAGCTAGCCCAAGCAGTCCGGTGCCCATCATGCACAAAGTCCCCGGTTCGGGTGTCACTAATCCCAAAGTCCCCGGCTGCTCCGTCAGCGAAATCTCAACAAAGCGCTGTGAGCTGGTGTCATCCGGAATGAAGAACACGCTGTCAGGCTGGTAGCCGCCGGCCACCGCATTCGCTGCATCGGTAATCCAAATTTGCGCGGCCGGATCGATGGGGTAAGTCCCGCCCTCGGAATTGGTCGAGGTGGGAAACTCAAGCTGCCAGATCGCCAATGAAATAGGCCCGCCCAACGCGGCGTTGGCGGGGTTATTGGGAGTGATACCGGCCAATTGGTCGGCTAGCCACGATACCTCGTCATTGATCGTGAGCGACGCTTGGCCGGAGATTGCCGAGATGGTCTGAGCCGTATAAAAGGTGCCTGAATAGAATGTGCCGACATTCGTCGGGTTGTTGATGTCCAGACAAATCACAGAAGAGGCTACGGTGTTTCCGCCGATCGTGGTGGTTGACGTATAGGGAGCAACCGGCAGACCTTCGTACCAAAGATAGCCACCGGGGAAGTTGGAGCTGAGGGTGATTCCGTCAGCAAAAGCGGTGGACACAAAAACCAGGCCGAAGAAGGCCGTACCCAGGATGCGAGCTATTGGCTTGAACATGACATCTCCTTGACGTACACCGCCCGTATGGGCACTGCAAGTTTGCGCAGGGCTCTCCCTCAGCGCGCAGACGAATCGCTGCGGTACCGAATCACAGAAGCTCTAACTGATGCAACGATAGTCGCGTATTGGTGCAAAGATCACAATGCCTTTTTCTGTGTAAGGCCAATGCAATGTTGGTAATGCATTCTGAGGTCAATCTCGGTAATGCATTCGGAGGTTACGACGGGCAACAGGTAACAACTCCGCAGCGTTCATTCGATGCTGCGAAGCGCGATTGGTAGAATCGGCTCAGGCGCCAATGGCAAACACAAAAACTTCGACTGAAAGCGCAGTGAGTCCGATCGCGCAGGCGGCAACCATCAGCCTTGGCTGGCAGATGACGTTGCTCGCAGCCTTGACCTTTGCAGTTTGCTACCTGCGCATGTTTGTACTTCCTCATACTCCGCTGCTGCTCTGGGGAGACGCGCTGGGCTACGCAACAAAAGGAGTGCGGCTGCTCGACGGCGAACTGCCTTACCGCGATTTCTTCGAGTTCCTCCCGCCCGGCACGGATCTTGTTTACGCGCTCGTCTTTCGCTGCCTCGGGGTATCGATCTGGGCCATGCATCTGGTCATGGCCACCTTGGCGGCGTTAACGGCATTGTGGATGACCTGGTGCGCAAGTCGCCTGGTGCGCGGCTGGTTTGTACTGTTGCCGGCAGTGCTCCTGATGGGCTGGGTACTGAGCTATTCGCTCGATCCCACTCATCATTGGTTCAGCACCGTCGCATTGATGGGCGTGGTCTGGATCCTCTTCAATGGGCACTCAATTGGCCGAGTAGCGGGGGCCGGGGTGTTCTGCGGAGTTGCGGCGAGCTTTACGCAAACCAAGGGAGCGGCCGCCATTGTTGGCCTGGTCGTCTATTTCATTTGGATCGCGGTGCGCGAGAAGAATCATACAGAACGGTGGTGGCGCAGAGGCCTGGTCTTAAGTCTCGTCCTGTGCGGCTCTGCGCTGGCCACATTCATGGTTATCAATGGGCCGTATATCCTGGCCGCGGGTGTGGGGCGCTGGGCCTGGGATGTGATGGTATTTCCGTCCCGCTACTTTGGTTCGGTCTCGGGCAACAACTGGACGGAAGCGGTGACGCAGTTTGTGGAGTATCCGGCACGCGGGAAATGGATCATTTTTCCGTTCCAATTCTTCGTGGCGCCGTTGACCTATGTGTGGTTTTTTGTCAAGCTGCGTCGAGCCAAAGCCGAGCCGGAGGAGCCATGGAATCAGTTGGTGCTGATCGCCCTGGTGGGCATTGCCATGCTTGCCGCGGTTGCTCCAGCGATGTCCATCCGCAGATTCTCGATCGCCAGTCCCCCTGCCATGTTGCTTCTGACCTGGCTGCTGAGCAAGAGCGGCAAGGTGAGGACGGCGCTCTCCTTGGGAGCGGCTTCCGTGGTAATCGCGGCGGTACAGATCGCTGGAATTCAGCTCGGTTCGGAGCAGATTCTCGATCTTCCGGTAGGCCGCGTGGCCGTTCCTCCCAGAACGGAGTATTACGACATCTACCGTTGGATGGCGGCGAATACGAAACCTGGACAGTGGTATTTCGGTCTGCCCACACTCACTCTTCCCCTGGAGCTGCGTAACCCTACTCCGATGGCGGAAATGACTCGCGGAGAATATACACGGCCGGAGCAGGTTGCCGCCATCGTACAGGGGATCGAGAGGGTTAAGGTTCCCGTGATCGTGATGAGGCGGCTAAGGAACACACCTAGCTCGTGGGACCAATTGCCGGATCACCTGCAACCTTTTCGAGACGAACTCCGCCTGCATTACCGCAACACAATTACCTTCCCCAGTGGGGATGAGATATGGCAGCGCGTGGACAAGTAACTGGCTCTGTTAAGCTGTGGGGATTGTGATGAAGCCTTTGATTCTTGCTCTCTGTATGGTCTTTGCGTGTAGGGTTCTGAGCGCGCAAAAGTTTACTTGGCAGCCATCGCCGGGACACACGCAACTGCCAATATGGCCGGGGGCCGCGCCCGATCCCCAGCCTGTCGCGGGTCCGGAGTTCGCGGAGATGGCGGACAAGTCATCTCTGGTAGCCGGTCAACCGTGGATTTTTATAAGCAACGTAACCCAGCCGACGATGACCGTCTATTCGCCCACAGGGAAGAATACAGGCGCTGCAGTGGTCGTCTTCCCCGGTGGCGGCTATCAGATTCTGGCCATCGACCTTGAAGGCTCGGAGGTATGCGATTGGCTGACGCCCAAAGGGATCACATGCGTGCTGTTGAAATACCGCGTGACGAATGTGGGGCCGTATCCGAAATCGGGGCCGTATCCGGAATCACCTATGGCGTTGGAAGATGCGCAAAGGGCGATGGGGCTGTTGCGCCTGCACGCCGCCGAGTGGCATATCGATCCGCACAAGATTGGTGTGCTGGGGTTTTCCGCAGGCGGGCATTTGTCAGCGGCAATAAGCACGCATTTTGAGAAGCGTTTGTATCCGGCTGTGGATGCGGCCGATAAAGAAAGCTGCCGACCGGACTTTGCCGTCGCAATTTATTCAGGACACCTGTCGCTTGCCGCGGCGGAGTCGGATGCTCAGCAAGGGACCAAGAAGTTTGTCGTCTCTCACCCGGCAAATGCCGATGAAAATCTCGCCTTGAACCCCGAAGTCCCCGTCACCAGCCGGACGCCGCCTACGTTCTTGTTACAGAACGAGGATGACCACGTCGACAATGTCAACGACTCGCTGAGTTACTACATTGCGCTCAAGAACGCCGGAGTTCCCGTGGAGATGCATCTGTATGCGCAGGGCGGTCACGCGTTTGGACTGCGGCGCACCAGCCTGCCAGTCACCGCATGGCCTGAGTTAGTCGAGACCTGGCTGCACACGATCGGGATGATTTCGGAGTAGAGATGCTAAAAGCATATCTGGCAAAGCGGGCGCTTTTGACCAATAGGCGGAGGCTGGGCTGCTCCAAGCCGCAGCCAGTGCCGTGCGCCGGCAAAAGCGACCTCGAAACCAACATCGCAGTCTGAGGAAACAATCGGCGCGCATCTTGCGCAGAATATGAAAGACCTTCGCCGCGCCTGTTTTCTTACCACGGCAAAGGCTGCCCCTGGTGGAAGAATCCTCCGCTCGGCGCGTCGTCCGGCAGGGTTGCCAGTGCGGCGCTGGTCTTGCCACCTTCGCTCAGCTCCATCGGGGCTTGCTGCCCGCCCATGTCCGTCTTCACCCAGCCGGGATGCGCGGAGTTGACCTTGATCTTCGTATCGCGCAGTTCATAGGCAAGGTGGACAGTGAACGCATTGAGCGCTGTCTTTGAAGCGTCGTACGCGAAGGACTTGGCATGGTAAATGGGCGATTGCGGGTCAGCTTGCAGCGTGACCGAGCCCAGGATGCTTGACAGGTTGACGATGCGGCCGGCCGGGCTCTTCTTCAGAAGCGGGAGCAGCACGTCGGTGAGCGCTACCTGCGCAAAGAAGTTGGTCTCAAAGACCTTATGGAGCAGCTCGCTTGGAACCTCGGCGGCGGAGTGCTCGGGCCCCGTGCCGGGGAATGTACCGGCGGCGATTCCCGCATTGTTCACCAAAATGTCGAGCCGGCCATACTTGGAGTTGAAATACTCGTACGCAGCCTGATAATCGGTGGGCTTGGTGATGTCGAATTGGAGCACGTCGGCGTCTACGCCCGCTACGCGAAGCTTGGCAACAGCCTGTTCGCCCTGTGCGAGGTCCCGGGAACCGATGACAACCTTCACGCCGGCATCTTTGAGGTCGAGTGCAGTCTGGAAACCGAGTCCACGATTTCCGCCGGTGATGAATGCGATTTTCTGAGACATGGGGAAGTTTCTCCTGTGCCTCCTTGGATTCGCATAGAGCGCGGCAAGTTGCAGGAAGTTATCAAGGTTTCTAGAGCGCGCAAAAGTTCTCTGTTTGCATGAATTGGCGCAATGGTGTAAGCGCCGCGCACTCCGCAGCGATACAATGCAACCATCCGAATCAAGGAGGTTCCATGCGCAGGATTCTTCTCGCCGCTCTCGCTATCGGCTTTGCAATTTTAGTGGCCGCCCCGCTTCAGGTCTCGATCTGGGCGCAGGGCGCGCCGCCGCAGGTCAGCGCCGACCAGCCCTACACCATCGAGTACTACTACAAGTGCCAGTGGGGCCATCAGGCCGAGTTCAAAGCCCTCTTCCTCAAGAACCACTACCCGCTCCTCCAGAAGATCCAGGCCACCGGCCGTATTCTCTCGCTCAAGATCGAGTCACCCGCTTACCACACCACCGAGGACGGTCGCTGGGACTTCCGCGTGACCATCCGCTATAAGAACTCGACCGTGGCCACCACCGCCAACCCCGACGAAGATGCCTTCATTAAGGAGCTATGGCCCAATCAAGCGACTTATGAGAAAGAAGAGCAGCGGCGGTTTGAGATTCTGCTGGCACACTGGGATTTGCCGGTCACCGACATAACTCCGGCGAATAACTAGTCAGTCATTCCTCTGCCGCCATTGGCTCACCAGGTCTTCAGCGGCTTCCGGCCAATCGGGAAACTCAAACTCGAATCCGGCGCCGAGTAGGCGGCCTGGAACGGCACGGCGGCTCTTGAGCACCAACTCCGATTCGGTGCGTAAAAAGAATGCGCCGATCTCGATGAGCGGGGCTGGCGCGGGTAGACCGTTAGGCATCCCCCACGCATCGCGCAGCGCCTCCATGAATTCGCGGTTAGGGACTGGATTGGGCGCGGAGATGTTGACGGGGCCGGCCAGCTCCTCGTGCTCGATCAGAAACTCAACTGCGCGCGCAAAATCGGTCTCATGAATCCAGGATATGTACTGGCGGCCATTGCCCTGTGTGCCGCCCAAGCCCAGCCGCACCAGGTTGAGAAAGACTTGAAAGGCATTGCCGGGCGTGGGGCTGAAGGTGATGGCGCTGCGCAGAGCGATCTTGCGTGTGCGCGGAGTCTCACGGTCGTAAAGCGCGGCCTCCCAGTCCTTCGCCACACGGACTGAAAAGTTCCAGGTATCCGGTGCATGCCTGTTTCTTGCGATGAGCTCGTTGCCGCCCAGCTCGCCCGTTGCCTCGTCCATGGGCCTGTTGAACGCATGGCGATAAATCGTAGCCGTCGACGCATTCAGCCACACACGAGGCGGATCGGCGAGCCCAGCGATCACCTGGCTCAACAGCCGTGTCGAACCGATGCGCGAGTTGTAGACGGCCCAACGGTTGGCTGCATTGAGCCGGCAATTCACGCTACGCCCAGTGAGGTTGATGCAGACGTCCGCGCCTTCCAGAGTTTCGGTCCAAGGCCCAGGGTTTGCCGCGTCCCAGTGAACGGTCTGCCAAGACGCGGTATATGGCCCGCGAGTTAGCACCGTCACGTGATGGCCGCGCTCCTGGAAATGGCGCGCCAGCATCTGGCCCACCTGTCCGCTGCCGCCGGGCAGCACGATGCGCAGAGGACGCGAATTCACGGTACCCTGAGCTGGGAAATGCGCAGTCACAGCATGGAGATCGATGCCCTCGCGATTCGGAATCTTGGGTTCATCCATGGATTCAGCCTACAGCGTTCTGGAAGCCTCTGATCGCAGGGCTGAGCGCTGCCGTCCAGTCTGCGGGTGAATCCACCATTACGTCAGGCTGGATGGACGCCAGGGTATCGGGCGCAAGGCCGAAGGTGCAGCCGATCGACCAGGCGCCGGCGTTCCGTGCCGTCAGCACGTCTACTTTGCTGTCGCCAATCATCACCGTCTCTTCCGGCTGCGCGCCGGCCTCGGCCATCAGCGCGAGCAGCCCCTCCGGATCGGGCTTCTTGGTCGAGAAGCTGTTGCCCCCATAAATGCTGTGAAAGTAAGGTGCGAGGCCCAGCGCCGCGCAGATATCCCGCGCCGGGCGAACCGGCTTGTTGGTCAGAACGGCCATTGCCCTGCCCGCGCCGCCGGGCTGATCGTGCAAAGCCCGCAGCGCCGCCAGCGCCTCGAGAACTCCCTCGTAGGCACAGGTGAAGTCCAGCTTATGCTCGCGATAGTAGTCGAGAAACCAGGCGTAGGCTGCGCTTAGAAGATTCTCATCTAACGGTGCTTTGCCCGGCCCGGCAAATGCTCGACGCACCAGCATCATAGCCCCATCGCCGATCATGCCGGCGATGACCGCATCCTTCAGCGGAGCGCTCCCAAAGTGAATCAGGGTCGCGTTCACGCTATTGCACAAATCCTGCGCTGAATCGATCAGCGTGCCATCTAAGTCAAAAACCAGCAGTTTTAGCCGCTCAACAGGAAGTGGACGATGTTCGCGAACCATCTGTTCAGTGTAATGGGGAAGCCGCCGGAATCCGTGCAGGTGATCATCACCGTCTCTCAGCGAGCAGGAAGTGGGGGGTGACTACTCATGAACATTTTTCATACCTGCCCTCGATTTCCACTGAACCCAGGGAGCACAGCGCCTTTCAGCTTACTACCTAAGTGGTAAACTGGTAACACGCGCGTCTCATAAAGCGAGATGATTGTGGCATTGCTCTACCCGGCAGCTCGGTCGATCATATTAAGTGCGGCAGGCTTTCAAGCCGCACATGGGGTGAAAGCAATGCGTAATGGCCGACCGCCTCTGTGCCGCTATTTCGGCAAATAGGGGATTGGGGCGATTTGAACTATTCACGCGCACTAGCGAAGGATCGGTGGAATGCTGCCGATGAGAGCGGTGAGGGCCTCAATATGACAACACCGGTGCTCCGTGATTCAGCAGTTCGGAAAGTCGGAATTCAGCAGCCAACCTCCGGATACTCGCCTGAAACTATAGGCTCCGCAGAGGATCGGAAATGCTGTGCGTACAACCAGACCAGGGAGCGCTTTCTCGGTTTGGACATCGACGCAGGCGATTTCGCTGTGGCGAGCCTCGATGATCGGATACCGGCGCTCACGCCCAAATCCGGTGCGGGTCTCTGGCTCCTCCCGTTCAAAGGTATCTCTCCAACGAGTGTGCATATCCCGCTCGATCTGGTTTATCTCGACCGCAATTGCACAGTCCTTGACGTAGTCGAGTCCTTTCCCATTTACCGTGTCTCGTCCTCAAGCCCCGCCGCCGCAAGCGTCCTGGTGCTGCCGGCCCGCATGATCGATTTGAGCGAAACCAAACCGGGCGATCAGTTGATACTCTGTGCTCCCGAGGAGATGAAGCGACGTTTGCAGCAGGTGCCCAGTTCAGGCGGCGCCGCCTCTGCCGCGCCCCGCAAGGAAGAGCCACCTCGCAGCAACGCTCCCAATCTGCTGCAATGGGAAGATCGCAACAAGCCACTGCGCGCCGATGAGGACCGTTCCCCGTCGCCGCAACCGCAGACGAGCAAAATTGTCGAATTGGGAGCGAAAAATGACAAGCCCGCGAAGAGTTGGTGGCAGCGCTTATTGTCTCCCGATCCTCCCCAACCGAGAAAAGCCTCGCGGGAGGCTTTGCCGGGCCTGACTGCCTATTTCTGGACCGGTGGCGTTCCCGTCGCGCACGACATTCAAGATGTCAGTCCGACAGGATTGTACGTGGTCACCGAGGAGCGCTGGTACCCAGGCACTGTGATCAGGATGACGCTCACAGATTCCACGGAATCGACCTCTGAGCGCTCGATCACCGTGAATGCGCAAGCCGTTCGCTGGGGCAACGATGGCGTCGGCCTCCGTTTTGTCCTTCGAGATGACGGCCGAGGCCAGACTGCTGCGATTGACGGCGCGGAAAAAAAGCAACTCGATCAATTCTTCCAGCAGCTCAGAGTGCGGTAGAAACCGGAGCCGGACGCCCGGTCTGGCCTAATTCCGAATCAGTTCCCGATGAGCCACTCCCGGACATCCTTTCCGTTTTAACCCTCATCTCAAAAGGTGGAACGGGCTAGGAATTTTCCAAATATCTTCCGAACCCACGAAATTCTTCCTGGCACATTGACATTCGCTCTTGGGATATTGACAAGCGGCGCTGCCAATATTTGGCGTGCGCGGAGATGAGCATATCGGACAGGTAGACCACGGCCTGACACCCTCAAAAAGGAGAACCCATGAACAAATTCAAGTATTTTACCCTCCTTGCTTTTGCAGGAGTTTCCCTGACGGCAATAGCGGCTAAACCAGCGGCTCAGGTCAGCGTTGACATCGGCGTTGCCCCTGATTGCCCCTATGGCTATTACGATTACGCTCCCTACGCCTGCGCTCCCTACGGCTACTACGGCCCCGAATGGTTCACCGGCGGCGTCTTCATAGGCGCCGGCCCGTGGTTTCACGGCCCTGAGAACTTCCGCGGCCATGTCAACAACCACTTCGACGCCGCGCGCGGTTACAGGGGCCCGGCCCCCAATCGCGGCGATCATGCCGAGCCATCGAAACCCCTTGATAGAGTCGCCGGCTTCAAAGGAAACGAAGTCCGCGATGGCCGCGGCCACGTAGGCAAAAAGTAGATATATAGAAAATAGCCGATCCGGCTGTATGAATCGGCAGTGGAGCGGGTTCCCGGTAGCTCATCGGCTACCCGGAACCTGTTCCTACCGGCTCCCCGCTATCATCTGTGCCGCGTGTTGCAGGCTCGTCTCCGTTACCTTGGCGCCACTCACCATGCGGGCTACTTCGTGCATACGCGCCCGGTCGTCGAGCAGGCGAATCTGCATCTTGGTGCGCCCATCGGCCTCGCGCTTCTCGACCACGAAGTGCTGGTCGGCGAAAGCGGCGATCTGCGGCAGATGCGTCACGCACAGCACCTGTTGACCGCGGCTCAGCGCCTTCAGCTTCTGCCCCACCGCCTCGGCCGCGCGTCCGCCGATGCCGATGTCGATCTCGTCAAAGACCAGCGTGCGGGGCGTCGGCGCTTTCTTCTTCGGCTTCACTGCTCCCTCCTCCACACTCACTTTCAGGGCCAGCATCACCCGGCTCATCTCGCCACCGGAGGCAATCTCGTGCAACGGCTTTAGCGGCTCGCCCGGATTAGTGGCGATGTGGCACTGCACCTCATCCCAGCCCGTCGAAGTCCATCCCGGTTGTCCCTCGGTAGCCGTCACCGCAACCTCAAACCGCACCTTCATGGCCAGCGAGTTGATCTGCGTCTCGGCCAGCTTGGCCAGCTTGCCCGCCGCGGCCTTCCGGTCTTCATGTAATGCGCCCGCCGCTGTCCTGTATCCCACATGTGCTTCTTCGAGAACAGTACGAAGTGCCTTCAGAATCTCGTCCCGATCTTCCACTTCGCTCAGCTTGCGCCCCACCTCTTCGCCGAACGCGATCACCTCGGCCACCGTCTTGCCGTACTTGCGTTTCAGCCGGTCCAGCACCGCCAGCCGGTCCTCAATCTCCGCCAGTCGCTCCGGCGAAGCGTTGATTCCCTCCGCATAATCCCGCAAACTCGCGCTCACATCGCCCAGCGTGGCCCGCGCCGACTCCAACTGTCCGGCGACCTCTGTAAACCGTCCGTCGTACCGCGCCAGCTCCTCCACATTGCGCATTGCCGCCCGCAGTGCGACCTCGGCAGAAGCCCCTCCCTCATACAGTTGCTCGAAGGCTCCCATCGCTGCCGCATAGAGCTTTTCCGCGTTCGCCAGCACCCGCTTCTCAGTCTCCAGAGCCTCGTCTTCGCCAGCCATCAGGCGCGCCGCGTCGATCTCCTGATGCTGGTAGCTCCACAGGTCCACCATGCGTAGCCGGTCCTGTTCACCCTCGACCATCTCTTCTAATTTTTCGGCCGCCAAGCGCCAGCGTGCGTACGCCTCGCCCACCGCCTCGGTCGAAATCCCCCCAAAACGGTCCAGCAATATCCGCTGCTGCGCCTGATCGAAACTGCTCAACGTCTCACTCTGCGCATGGACCAGCGCCAGCTCCGGCGCCAGCAGCTTGAGCACAGCCACCGTGGCCGGCTGGTTGTTCACAAACACCCGTCCCTTGCCCGTGGACAGAATCTCCCGGCGCAGAATAATCTCGTTCCCTTCCGCATCGATGCCGTTCTCTTCGAGGATCGCCTCAGCTCCGGCGGTCGATTCAAAGACGCACGCGACAACGGCCTTATCCGCCCCGTGCCGCACCACTTCCACCGATGCTTTCCCACCCATGAGCAGCGCCAGCGCGTCCACCAGAATCGACTTGCCCGCACCCGTCTCGCCGGTTAGAAGGTTCAGCCCCGGGCCAAAAACGGCGATGGCATGATCGATGACGGCGTAATTTTCCGCGCGCAGCTCAACAAGCATTTTGAGCGATCCTCTTCAAACCCATTCAACGACAGCCACAATGGTAAGTCACTGCTTTCAGCCCTGACAATCCGAGCGAAGCATAGCATGAACAGCGCCTACGCGACCGTGCGAATCCATCCTCGAAGCCTCCGGGGGCATCCAATCGATAACTTGGACACCGCTATTTCGTCTGATACCGTTGAAGTTGAGGTGAATGCCGATTCTTACCGCTGCCTTCCTCTACATCGCCCAGGCTGACAGTGGCCCGGTCTCCTCCGACTCGCCGTTATCGCAGGGGCCCAGCGCGCTGATCGAGTTGCTCCACAACATTGGCCCGGTCGCCATGGCGGTACTGGTTCTGCTGGCAATCGCCAGCCTCTATTCCTGGTTCGTTATCCTCGGCAAAATCATGGATTTTCGCAAAGCCACCAGCCAGAGCCGGCAATTCATCCGCGCCTTCCGCAAGGCAACCCGCCTGCAAGAGATCTCCGATTTATCCGTCGAATGCAAATCCAGCCCGCTGGCTCAGGTATTTGAAGATGTGTACGAAACCTACAAGCGGCAGACAGGCGGCTCTGGCGCGCCCCGCAACCTCATCCCTTTGGAGCGTTCGGCGCAAACCGCGGCTAGCCAAGCCGTCACCACTCTGGAACGCCGCATGACCTGGCTAGCCACCATCTCCTCCACCACCGTTTATGTCGGCCTGTTCGGAACCGTCGTCGGCATCATCGATGCCTTCCACGGCCTGGGCACTGCCGGCGCGGCAACGCTGCGCGCCGTGGCTCCTGGTATCTCCGAAGCGCTCATCACCACCGCCGCCGGACTCTTTGTGGCCATTCCCGCGCTCATCGCCTACAACCAGTTCACCGCGCGCATCCAGGTCTTTGCCGCCCGCACAGACGATTTTTGCCGGGAGTTGCTGAACTCGCTGGAAGAGCTCCCCGTCCGCGCACCGGCCCAGGCTCCGCGCCCTGTGAGCCTCGCTGGTCCCGCGGGGCAAGAGCCACCCAGGGAGGTGGACAGTGGCCTTTACAAGTAGCACCGGACGGACCCAATCCTCGCTGGCGGAAATCAACGTCACGCCGCTGGTAGACGTGGTCCTGGTCCTGCTGATTATCTTCATGATCACGGCGCCGGTCCTGCAATCCGGCATCGATGTCTCCGTGCCCAAAACCCGCACCGTCAAAGAGATCACCGAACAGCGGCTGGTGCTGACCATCGATCGCAATCAGCAGGTCTTTCTCGGCGATCAGCTTGTCAACATCCATGAATTGGCCCGGAAACTTCACGCGGCGGGAGCCGATCCGGCGCACGAAAACTTCGTGAAACAGGTCATTTATCTGCGTGCCGATGAGCAGGTTCCTTTCGGTGCTTTCGCCAGCGTCATGGACGCCGTGAAGCAGGCCGGGATCACCAACATCTCCATCGTGACGCAGCCGTTGGAAGCCAAGGCCTCCGCGTCGAGCGGGAATTAGTGCCTATGAACGGCTTCGCCCAGCGTCGTGAGCGACTCGAGCGAGAGCTGATGCCCGACAGGATCGCCGCTCCTGCCGCTGGTTCCCTCCTACTCCATGGAGCACTCTTCGGCGGGCTCTTTCTCTATGGCATCCTCAACGGCTTCTTCCATCACAACCTATGGGGCAATCCGGGAGCGGGTGGCGCTATCCAAGTCAGCCTGGTCTCCAATGCCCTGCCCCTTCCCTCCGATCAGCCCCGCAACGACAACGTCCTGACCACTGAAACCCCCAGCCAGGCCCCAGCCGCGCCCGCGCCCAAAGCCACGCAAGCGGTGGATGAAACGGCCATTCCCATCTCCGGCAAGCAGGAGAAGATCAAACAGGAGACCGCGCGTAAAACCCAGCAGCACCAGCCCCCACCCAAAGAGGACAACCGCGCCCAATTCGGTGAACAGGCCGGCACGTCCATCCCCCGATCCACCATGGCTCAGACCTCCTCAGCCGAGACTCCGGTCAATATCACCAACGGAGACTTCGGTAGCCGCTTCCCCTGGTACGTGGATGGCATCAAACGTAAAGTCAGTCAAAACTGGATTCGAGGTCAGGTGGACACGCACACACCCAAAGGCGCCGCGGTACAGATCTACTTCCGAGTCAGCCGCCAGGGCATCCCATCCAGCTTCAAGGTCAACACCGCCAGCGGCAGTCCCACGCTTGACCGGTCATGCCTTTTGGCTACTGAGCGCGTGGATACCTTTGGGGATCTGCCCAGGGAATCCAACGATCAATGGCTCGACGTCACTTATGATTGTACGTATTGAGTTCTGAGCGTTAAGAGCGCAGCGCCGTTCCCACACCGCACCTGGAAGGACCGATCAAACGCATGAAGACTCCCCCCCGGCTTTTCTCCTTCTTTGCATTTCTCCTGATTTGTCTAGCGGCTACCCATCTGCCCGCCCAGGACTGGGTCCATACCGGCACAAATCTCGGCGCGGACCGCATCCGCATCGCCGCCGCGGACTTTAAGCCTCTGGGCGCTGATCCCCAAACCCCGGCCCTGAAGGCGACCTTCGACGCCACTCTCTATAGCGATCTGGGCAGCGCAGGAATCTTCGATCTCGTTTCCAAGAGCATGGCGCCGCAGGCCACGCCAGGCTCGCCTCAGGAGATTAACCTGTCGCAGTGGTCCACCGCCCCAGCCAATGCCGCCATGGTCGCCTTCGGCGCGCTTTCCGCCGGCAACGGCCGCATCCTCGTCTCCGGCTGGCTGTTCGACACCCGCAACACCGCAAGCCCTCAGGTACTGGGCAAGCAGTACAACGAAGCCGCCAGCCTGGACTCGGCCCGGACCATCGCTCATCGCTTTGCCGATGAGATCATCCTTCGCCTCGGCGGCGGCATCAACGGTATCGCCGAAACCAAAATCTACTTCGTCAGCTCCCGCACCGGAACCAAGGAAATCTGGGCAATGGACTACGACGGGCAAAATCAGCATCAAGTCACCCATCTGGGCACCGTCTCCCTTTCGCCCCGCGTCTCGCCCGACAACTCCCGCATCGCTTTTGCCTCTTTGGGCCGCGATGGATGGGACATCCGCATGTTCTCCCTGGATCTCGACCGTCTGGTCGCCTTTCCCGCCGGCACCGCAGGCGGCAGCAATCAATCCCCTGCCTGGTCTGCCGACGGGGCCAGGATTGCATTCTCTTCCTCTCGCACCGGCGATCCGGAGATCTGGGTTGCCGACGCCAACGGCGGAAATCTGCGCCGCATCACAACCTTCCGCGGCCCCGACGTCTCGCCCACCTGGAATCCGCGTACCGGCGCCCAAATTGCGTGGGTCAGCGGTCGCACCGGCGAGCCCCAGATCTACACCATGGATCAGGACGGCTCGAACATCCAGCGCCTCACAGACGGCGGCTATGCCATCTCCCCCTCCTGGGCGCCCAACGGCCAGTTCCTCACCTTCAGTTGGAACAGAAAATACGGCCCCGGCGACCCAGGCGGTCAGGACATCTACGTCATGGACATCTCCACCAGGCCGCTCAAGTGGCTCCAGATCACCCACGAGTCCGGAAGTAATGACTTCCCCTCCTGGGCTCCTGACGGCCGCCACATCGTCTTTGAGCGCGCCATCGGCGGTCACTACCAAATCTGGTCCATGCTGGCCGACGGCACTGAGCAACGTCAACTCACCGAGACAGGCAACAACTTTATGCCCAACTGGAGCTGGAAATGAACTACCCCAGCACAATAAAGGTGCGCAGTGTCGATTCCGGCTCGCAGCTCCCCGAACTTCTCGACTATCCTAGTTACGTCGCCAAATCCCCAGGTTCGGCGTCTCGGAGGGTGGACCGGCAATCGCTTGCCAACTCGGTCTTTGAATGGATTCAGGCCAGGAATATCGTATTCCACATGCAGATTTACGCATCTATACGAATAGGGGCAAGGATGCGGTGTTAAGCCTGAAGCGGGGGCGTCCGGCTCCGAGAAGCACGGCCCGAATCGCTCGAATGACGATCTTGAGTTTCGGAAGGAGTAATTCATTGAATCGACGATTTCGCATTTTGGGACCACTGGTCCTGCTGGTAGCTTTGGTCGCAATTGCAGGTTGCAAGAAGAAGGAAGCTCCGCTTCCCAATTCGGAGACGGCGCCATCGGCGACATCCGCGCCCGAGCCCACCGCGCAAATCACTGCCACACCCACTGTGGTCTCGGCCGGGGACCAGGTTCAGCTCTCCTGGAGTACCACCAACGCCACCAGTGTCTCGATAGATGGCATCGGCGACGAGCCCACATCCGGCGTCAAGACCGTGATCCCAACCGAGTCCACAAGTTATCACCTGGTAGCCCGCGGCGCGGGCGGCTCGGCCGACGCTACGGCTCGCGTCACCGTCAACGGGTCGCCGGTCGTCGTTGTGCCTGTCACCACCGTGAGTACGGAACAGGACTTTAAGGCCAACGTCCAGGACGTCTTCTTCGATTACGACACCTATGATGTCCGCAGCGATGCTGAGGCCAGGCTCTCGAGCGACGCATCCTGGCTCGTCTCCCACCCGGAGATCAACGTCGTCATCGGCGGCTACTGCGACGAACGTGGCTCCAACGAGTACAACCTCGCTCTTGGCCAGAACCGTGCCGACGCCGCAAAAAACGCCCTGGTCACCGCCGGCGTGGCCGCAACCCGCATCCGCGTCATCAGCTACGGCAAGGAGAAGCCTTTCTGCTCCGAGTCCACCGAAGAGTGCTGGCAACTGAACCGTCGCGCCGGATTCACCCTCGATCGTTAGGGTATTCCCGCGAATTTGAAATCCCGGAGGGATGGAGGGGTGTCTCAGGTTTCGTCAGCCGCCTCGGATGAGACCTGAGATAGCTTGCTTCCCAGCAAACCGAGCTTGACTCGCTGTGAACTGTTCCTTTGCCTTGGTCATTCGACCCCTGATTTCATTGGTGAAAAAATCATGAAAACACACAGACTTTCTTTTCGTCTCACTGCCGCTGCCATTCTAGCGGCGGCTTTTTGCTCCCTTCCCGCGCACGCCGCCTCGAAGGAGATCATTGAGCTGCAGACCCAGGTGCAGCAGCTGCTGGACATGGTGCAACGCCTCCAGTCCACGCTGGACACGCGTCTCGGTGTCGTACAGCACCTTGCCGAGCAGACCGCCGACGACGCCAATCGCGTGGCCACCACCGTCAACTCCCTGCAGCAGAAGATCAATGCGCAGAACGACACAGGCAATGGCAAGCTGGACACAGTCTCCGGCCAGGTGCAGTCCTTGAACGACTCCGTCGACGAGTTGAAGTCCCGGATCGCCAAGCTCGATAAGTCGGTCCAGGATATACAGGCTCAACTGCAGAACCTGCAAGCCCCGCCCGCCGGCGCACCACCCTCGAGCCCGTCCGCGGCCTCTGCGGCGCCGAACGTATCCGCGCCCAGTGACGGCTCGCCCACTGCCGCCAGCCCCGCGTCGGTCGCCCCGGCGGCTAATACCGCCCCCCCGCTCGAGGAAACCTTCCAGGCCGGCCTGCGCGACTATAACTCCGCCCGTTACGACGTGGCCGCCAGTGAGTTTCAGGACGTAGCGCATTATTATCCGCTCGAGGACCTGGCCGGCCAAGCCCAGTTCTACCTCGGCGAGATCGCCTATCACCAGCTAAAGTTCTCTGAAGCAGTAAAGTATTTCAACGCTGTACTCGAAGGCTTCCCCGGCAGCCCTAAAGCCCCGGCAGCGCAACTGCGCAAGGGCTCCGCGTTCTTGCAGATGAAAGACAAGAAGGACGCGGGCATTCGTGAGTTGCGCCAGCTCATCCAGCGCCATCCGCAGACACCTGAAGCCGCGCAGGCACGCAGCAAGCTCAATGCTCTCGGTGTAAAGATCACGCCAACATCGGCCCGCTGAGGCAGCTTGCCGACAGTGAGCAAGGCTTTCCTCCCTTGAAAAGCGCTACGCGCCACTAAAACAGAAAAGCCCCGCATCCGCGGGGTTTTCTGTTACTCCATTCCGTTGCTCGCTATCCTTACTGCAAACTGGCCATCAGCCCATCCAGCGCTGACTTCGGAGGGCGCGTCATCGATTCCGGCAGCTGTCCTAGCGGCTCGTCGACGAGATTCAGCAGATCGGTGAATGTCGGCTTCTGCGTGTCGATGTAGAAGACCCCCGTCAAAATCTCCTCGTTCTGCTGCGACTCCATCAGCGTCCGCACCGCAGTCGCCTTGTTCGTCGGGTCGTAATCCTCATGCAATTTGCGTAGCCGCAGGTTCGAGCCGTCGTGCATTTCCACCTCGTACACCTCGCCCGACGCGTAATCCACTTCAATCTCATCGAAGCTCGCCACGAAATCGACCTCGTTGATCGGCTCGTCATTGTCCTGCATGAACTTGTAGCTCTTCGTCGATCCCTCGTGGTCGTTGAAGGTCACGCACGGGCTGATCACGTCCAGCATCACAGTGCCCTTGTGTGCAATCGCCGCCTTCAGCATCGACAGCAACTGCTTCTTGTCACCCGAGAACGACCGCCCCACGAACGTCGCGCCCAACTGAATCGCCAGAGCGCAGGTATCGATGGCCGGCAGATCGTTGACGACCCCTGTTTTGAGCTTCGATCCAATATCCGCCGTCGCTGAGAACTGCCCCTTCGTCAGCCCGTAGACGCCGTTGTCCTCGATGATATAGATCATCGGCAGGTTGCGCCGCAACAGGTGAACGAACTGCCCCATACCGATCGAGGCCGTATCGCCGTCGCCGGAGACGCCCAGCGTGGTCATGGTATGGTTGGCCAGAATCGCGCCGGTCGAAACCGACGGCATGCGCCCGTGCACGCTGTTGAATGCATGCGCGCGCGACATGAAATAGGCCGGGCTCTTCGACGAGCAGCCGATGCCGCTCATCTTCATCACCCGCTCCGGCTCTACGCCCATCTGGTACATTGCATCGATGATCCGCTCTGAGATGGCGTTGTGCCCGCAGCCGGCGCACAGCGTGGTCTTGCCGCCGCGATATTCAAGGACCGGAAGGCCGATGTGATTCACTTTTGGATTAGCCGTTGCGGTAGCCATTTAGAGGCCCTCCTTGGTCGCAAACTCTTCGGTGATGGTGCGCGCGTCCAGCGGCAATCCGTTGAAATGCAGAACGCTCCGCAGCTTCACCACCTGCTCTGCGGGAAGGTCGAGCTTCAGCAGACTCGCCAACTGTGCATCGCGATCCTGTTCCACCACGTAGACGCGCTCGTGCGAGGCCACGAAGTCGTGAATTTCATGCGCAAATGGATAGGCCCGAATACGCATGTAGTCCACCTTCTGCCCGTATTCCCTGTCGAGCTGGTCGAGACTCTCCCGCAGCGCAAAATCTGTACTGCCGTAAGCCAGGAACCCAATCTTCGAGGTTCCATCCTTCACGGTGACCGGCCCTGGCACCAGCTTGCGCGCGTTCTCAAACTTGCGCGCCAACCGCTCCATCAGCTTTACATACTCATCAGGTTTTTCAGTGTATCCCGACGTATCGTCGTGTCCCGTGCCGCGCGTGAAATAAGCGGCCTTGGGGTGCCGTGTTCCCGGCAGCGTACGCCAGCCGATCGCATCCCCATCGACATCCCGATAGCGCGCGAATCCGCCCAGCCGTTCCAGATCCGCCGCAGTCAGAACCTTGCCGCGATCCAGCGGTGTCTTGGGATACTCGAACGGCTCCGACATCCAGTTGTTCATGCCCAGATCCAGATCCGTAAGCACAAACACCGGGGTCTGCATACGCTCGGCCAGATCGAAGGCCGCGTACGACAATTCAAAGCACTCTCTCACCGAACCTGGCAGCAGCACAACGTGCTTGGTGTCGCCGTGCGAAAGAAACGCGACACTCAGCAAGTCCGCCTGAGAAGTCCGCGTCGGCATCCCCGTCGACGGCCCCGACCGCTGCACATCGAAGATGACGCCTGGAATCTCCGCAAAGTAGCCCAATCCGGAAAACTCAGCCATCAGCGAGATACCCGGCCCTGAGGTCGCCGTCATCGACCGCGCCCCGGCCCAACCCGCGCCCAGCACCATGCCGATCGCCGCCAACTCGTCCTCGGCCTGGATCACGGCAAAAGTCGCCTTGCCCTCCGGCGTCACGCGAAACTTCTTCAACAGGTCGGTCGTCGCCTCCACCACAGACGTCGATGGCGTAATCGGATACCACGCAACCACCGTAACCCCTGCAAACACCGCGCCCATCCCGCAAGCAGCGTTGCCGTCAATGATAATCTTGCCCGTCGTCTGATTCAGACGCTCAATGAAGTAGGGATCTTGCTTGGTCAGATTCGCCGCCGCATAATCGAACCCGGCTTTGACCGCGCCAAAGTTCAGCTCGAAGACCTTTACTTTCTTGGCAAACTGCTTGCGCAGCCCATTCTCCACCACGCCAAGATCGATCTTCAGCAGCTGCGCCACTGCGCCCACATAGACCATATTCCTGACCAGCTTGCGCAGCTTGGCCTCGGGGCAAATCTCCGCGGTAATCTTGTCCAGCGGCACCGGGTAAAAAACCACGTCCTCGCGATACTGCTTGAGGTTCAGCTTCTCCTCGTAGATTGCCACGCCACCCGCGGGAAGATCCAAAACGTCTTGTCTTGCCGTATCGGGGTTCAGCGCCACCAGAACCTCAGCGCCACGCGTGCGCGCCACATAACCGTCTTTGCTGGCGCGGATTGTGTACCAGGTGGGGAGTCCGGCGATGTTCGACGGGAACAGGTTCTTTCCGCTGACCGGAACACCCATGCCGAAGATGCTCTTCAGCAGTACGCTATTGGCGGATTGCGAGCCGGACCCGTTCACCGTTGCTACGTTAATGCTGAAGTCGTTGATCACGCGCTCGCAAACACTCGTTGCGCCCTCTAACCGACCGAGGGCAAGGTCACCTGTCGCCATCTGGCGGTTTCCCCTTCCAGTTGATTCTGAAAAGACCACATTCCACTCTTCTATCGAGAATGACTCAATCTTTCCTTCCAACATGTGATTATAGTCACTTTGAAACTGCGCCGTCCCAAATCTGCGCCTAACTATTACCCCTTTTGAGTCATACGGAATCGAAACCGTCTCCTTCCGCAAGGAAACGGCAAAGAGCGCGGCAAGAAGAGACGGATAATTTATCGGGTTCTTCCCATAACATATGCATTATCTTGCACATCGACCTAAGTCCTGCAATCGGAACCGGTCTGGCAGGGCTGACTACAGCTCTATCCGCAGTAAGTCCTATCGCTCGCAGAGGATCTTGGCCCACCGGCGTATCGAATCAGAACTAAGCGCCTCCCCGCCAGCTTGGTTAGCTGCCAGTTGGACGGCGAAATTGCCGATAGTGACGCTTTCCACCTCGCCGATGTCGACCGGCAGGCCGGTGCGTCGCGCAATCAGTTCGACCAGCAGCTTGTTGCGGCCGCCGGTGCCCAGCATGTGAATGCGCTCCATCTTGCGGTCAAGCATCCGCTCCAGGTCATCAAGGGCCGTGGCATAGCGGGCGGCGAGGCTCTCGAAGATGACGCGGGCAAAGACCGGCTCGTTCCCGGCAACGTCTGGAATGGTTGCCCAGCGGCGGCGCCACAACTGATGGTTGATGCGCTCCGGCATATCGGACTCGAGCAGAAGGGGCTCGGCGTCCACGTTGATGACGCCGGGAAAGCTGGAGCTGGCGGCCTGTTCAATTAGGTCTTCCAGATTCCAGGCGCGGCCCTCGGCGCTCCATGCTTTCATGCATTGCTTCAGCAGCCACATCCCGTTGATCGGAGCGTGGAAGCAGAGGTCTCCGGTGGCTGCGCCGAGGTTGGTAAAGCGAGCGGCGAAGGCTTCGCCGGTGGTGACAGGCGCTGTAGCGAGTGTGCCGGCCAGCGACAAGGTTCCAGGATAGATATGGATATAGGCGGTGGAGTCAAGACAGGCAGGGATGCCCGCAATGGCGGAAGCCGCAGCGTGGGAGGCAGATGCAATGAGCTGGGTCTCGCGGTAGGCATCGAGCGTAGCCAGAGAGCCCTTGATTCGGCCAACCTGGGCTCCAGCGCGGACGATGGGAGGAGCAGCGTCGAGGGGGATATCGAATATACGGAAGAGTTCCCGATCCCAGTCGCCGGTCTTTAGATCCACTAGGCCGGTGTGGGTGGCGTTGCTGAACTCGGCCACACGGCTACCGCCAAGCCAATGGAGAACATACTCGGGCAGCAGAACCCATGGTGCGCGAGGATCGACATGATCATCGGGGTCGGCGAGCAGTTGATAGACGGTGTTGATGCGGTGGGGTAGCGCGCCGGTGCGGGCGAAGAGGTCTCTGGGCCGCATCATGGCATCCGCAGCCACTTTGGTATGGATTGTGCGCTCGTCGCGGTCGCAGAAGGGTTCGTGCAAGGGCTGGCCTTCTGGCGTGAGGCGAACGTAATCTACCGGCCAGCCGTCGACGGCGATCGAAGCGATGCCTTCCAGGGCTAATGCCGCCGCCTTGCGCAGACCCTCTTCGAGGCCGGTAAGAATGGCAGCGATAGGCCAACAAAGCGATGGGCCCCGATGCACTGGGCCGTTGGGAATGCTATGAACAAGTTCAATGGCCGGATTGCCGTTCTTCCAGCGAAGCAGGGAGATAAGACAGCTTTCAGCGCCCAAATCGATGGCAATTCGCGCAGGCTCTTGCATGGCAGCAGTTCGGGCCTCGTCCGACTTCACCGCAAGGCTCAAGTCTAGCGCTGAATCGCTTACGAAAAGCCGCCGTCGAAAGGAATCAGGTGGCCGGCTGTACCACAACCGCGCGGCATTCCCAAAAAGAGAATAGCCCCCATGCAGCCGCCCGATCGATGCGCAGACCGCCGTGGAATCCCTGGAACCTTTCAGCGGTTCAGGACGTATATCAGGGCAAGAGGGCGATTGCCATGATGCGGAGAAGCATGGGTAAAGCGGCAGGCTTGGTGGCCGGCGTTGCGTTGGCTGCTGGAATTGCGGGATGCAGGGTCAACGTCGACAAGGGTGCCAATGGCGAGGACAAGAGCGTCCAGGTGGATACGCCCTTCGGAGGCGTTCATGTCAATACCGGCCAGACCTCGGCTGCGGACCTTGGACTGCCGGTTTATCCCGGCGCGCAGCAGGTAGATGACGAGGACAAACACAAGTCCGTGGACGTTCAGTTGGGCTTTGGCGAATGGGAGCTGCGGGTGCGGGCTGTTTCTTATTCCACATCCGACACAAAAGAACAGGTGACCGCCTTCTATAAGAAGGCACTCGGCCGCTATGGCGACGTGATTACTTGTCAGGGCAATTCTGCGGTGGGCACGCCTACCACTACCTCGGAGGGATTAACCTGCGAGGACGACAAAAACGCCAAGGTGAGGATCGATCGCGGAGACTACGGAGTAACCAAGAACGATTTTCTGTTGAAGGCGGGATCGAAGCGGCATCAGCATATTGTCGGCTTTGAGAATGACAAAAATGGCAAGACCCGCTTTTCCTTGGTGGCGTTGGATCTGCCTTCCGAAATGGATAAGAATTCTGGAAAGAGCGATTGAGCAACAAATCGAAATGAAGAAGGCCCGGCAGATTTGCCGGGCCTTCGTGCCTAAAACCGCAGAATACGAAGAGCTGGATTAAGCCAGCAGCTGCTTCACCTTCTCTTCAATCTCTTCCTGGGGCTTATAGCCCACAATCTGATCCACCACCTTACCACCCTTGAAGAACAAGAGTGCGGGAATACCGCGAATGCCATAGCGCGACGGGGTTGCGCCGTTCTCGTCCACATTCACCTTGGCCACCTTCAACTTGCCGGCAAACGTCGCGGCCACGCCATCCACGATGGGTGCGATCGCCTTGCAGGGGCCGCACCAAACGGCCCAGAAATCCACCAAAACCGGCTGCTCGCTTTGCAGCACTTCCTTATCGAACGATGCATCGTTGACTTCAAACACTCCCAATCCAGCCATGATCCTCCTTGCGGCAGCCGCACTCTGCTCAGTATAGCGCCTTGCTTCTATGGGATGCGGTAGGTTGGTGAAAGTCGCAAACCGCGCCTGCACAACAAAAGACGATGGAGTGGGATTGTGCACAGCGACCCGTCAAATCAATTTGCATGAAAGAATCAAAACTGCTTTCCATGCATCTCGACACAATGAGAAGCGCCCGGACCCTAAAAGGATCACGGGCGCTAGAGCAGCCCTCCCCCAGAACTGCCCACGCTGCGAATTTAGGTGTTTCCCGCGTCAATAGCAAGCAATCTTAGGTAATGCTAAAAACACATAACCAACAGGTGACTAGATGTATGACCGACAGGTCATAAGCCCCCACTAAGTGGTGATAAGGCTCCCACTAATAGGTGAGTATCCAGAACGATAACAAAGACATGACAAAGATCGCGTTTGAAAGACCGTGTGATTGATCCTGTGCAGAACTCGTCCCTATCTTCAAATGGAGTAGGTTTCAAGCAACTCGCTTGCCGGATTACACAAAAAGCTGCACACCAGTAATTCCGGTTGCGGCAGGCCCTCAACCGCGTTCAGGATGGCAGCCGAAGCCTCTGCCAGGCTCTCTTCGCCGCCCACAACCACCAGCATGGAAGGCCCCGCGCCGCTCAGCGCTGCTCCAAGAATGCCGGATTTTCCTGCCAGTGGCAGCAGGCGCGGCAGCAGCGGGCAGATCGGAGCGCGATAGGGCTGGTGAATACGGTCCCTCATAGCAATGCGGAGCAAGTCAGCCCTGCCCTGGGCAAAGGCGAGCCCAAGCATGGCCACGGATTGGATGTTGGACACAGCGTCGGCACGGGAGTAGCTCTCAGGAAGCAACGCACGCGCCTTGCTCGTCGGCAACGGCTCCGGAGGAAGAACAACGATAGCCCGCCACTCCGCCGGCGGCGCAACTCGCGCCACAAGGACATTCCTGCCTTCAAACGCGGCAGTCACAAACCCGCCCAGCCAGCAGGCTGCGGCATTGTCCGGGTGTCCCTCTAAAACGCAAGCCTCTTCGAGAATGCGCTCGGAACTCCAACCGAGTTGGCCAAAGTGCACTGCCAGAGCAATAGCCGCCAAGCGTCCCGCCGCAGACGAGCCGCAGCCCATTCCAAGCGGAATGCCGTTGTCCATACGAATCGCCAAAGGCACAATCGGCCGGTCATGGCTCTCAAGCAGATCCTTGTAAATCTCCAGGATGAGGTTATCCTCAAGCCGCCCGCAGCGCTCCCGATCCCGGCCAGTCGCATCAATCGAGAACTCAGCGGCCGGCTCGGCCTCAATCTCCAGAAAGAAATCGAGAGCCACGGCAACAGCGTCGAACCCAGGGCCAAGATTGGCCGAGGTGGCGGGAAGGCGCAGCCGGAAGCCCGCGCTCATTGGGCCCGAAGAGTCGTTCATCCCACCCTATCCTTCAGCGTGGCCAGCACCGCGGCCGGCGTAGCGTCAACAACCATGGCATTCCGCCGCAGCCCCTCGATCTCCGCCTCCACGCCGATCTTCTCCTCGTCCTTCAACAGCGTTCCGCGATGGAAATCGATCGTGTAATCGGCGTCCTTGAGGGTGTGGCCGGTCAGCACCAAAACCACGGTCTCGCCGGAATCGACCACTCCCTTGGCGCGCAGCTTCTTCAGCCCCGCCAGCGTGACGGCGGAGGCGGGCTCGCAGCCCAGCCCTTCCGCGCCAATCTCAGCCTTGGCCATCGCAATCTCCGCCTCGGTCACGTCCAGGCACCAGCCGCCTGTGTCCTGAATCGCCCGCGCTGCCTTGCGCCACGATGCCGGATTGCCAATGCGAATAGCCGTAGCACGCGTGTGAGCTTCCACCGGCTCCAGCGCCGTGCCGTCGTTGTCAGCAAAGCTGCGCACCAGCGGATTGGCGCCCACGGCCTGAATCACCGAGATGCGCGGCATACGCGCCACCAGCCCCAGCTCGTGCAGCTCGCGAAACCCCTTGCCCAGCGCCGAACTGTTGCCCAGGTTGCCGCCGGGAACGATCAAGTGGTCAGGAACGTTCCAGTCAAAGGCTTCGGCGATCTCGAAGGCCGGCGTCTTCTGCCCCTCCAGCCGGTAAGGATTGACCGAGTTGAGCAGGTAGATCGGCTCTTCATTCACAATCTGCGTCAGGAGACGCAGGCAGCCGTCGAAATCCGCCTTCAACTGGCAGGTGACAGCGCCGTAGTCCATGGCCTGCGACAACTTGCCCCAGGCGATCTTGCCCTCGGGAATCAGCACCAGGCTGCGCAGCCCGGCGCGGGCGGCATACGCGGCCATCGCAGCCGATGTATTGCCCGTCGACGCGCAAGCCACCCACTCGAAGCCCCGCTCCTTGGCCACGCTCATCGCCGCGGTCATGCCCGTGTCCTTGAACGATCCCGTCGGATTCATGCCCTGATGCTTGGCATAGAGCTGATCGATCCCAAGCGCTTTGGCGGTGCGCGTCAGATGATAAAGCGGCGTGTTGCCTTCGTACAGCGTGACGGCGTCGCCAAAGCTGTCCAGAATGGGCAGCAGCTCACGGAAGCGCCATACGCCTGAGCGATCCAGCGCCTCGGAGGAGCTGCGCCGCTCCCGCCACAGCCATTTGAGCGCGCCGGGGTTGGGCCGGTCGGGGCCCCGCTTCTGGCTCCAGCCAGGGTATTCCACTTCAAACAGATCGCCGCAGAGGACGCAACGGAAGTCCGGGCGCGCCTCCGCCCCCGCGATCCGCGCCCCGCATCCGAAACAACGCAACTGGTGCAAATTGTCGTTCATGCCTGTGGATAGGTTAGCAGCCAGCGGTGGTTTTTGCGGGACGGGCGGATCGGCGCACTGCTGTCAGCGGAGCTCACCGGTTCCACAGTTATACAGCTGCACGGTTTCTGTGTTTTGGTGCTAACGACATTATAAAAGTATTGAGCCTAGCGTGGTTCGATAGGTTTTTTGCACAGAGGCACTACAGCACAGGGGCTGTGCTTCTGTGCTGTTTGGCGGCGCAAATTCCTGATATCAGTATGGTTATTTTTGGCAGCACAGTTAGACAGTCGAAAAAACGCATGCAAAGTTGTTGTTTGGGGGCACGAAACCGACGCATCCCTAACATTTTAGGTAAGTTATACCCGCGAAAGATTGGATTCGGCGGGAGGTTTTCGGCGGTGTTGCGCATGGCTTCTCCGGTGGAACAGGGACTAAGGGACCAGGGACTACAACCAGGGACTAGGGACTAAGGGACTAGGGACTATGGCCGGCCCGTGGGCTGTTCGCTGATCCCGGTTGGTGGTCTTACGGTTTCAGATTTCCTCTATCTATCAGTGTGCGCCTACGGATGGTTATTTTCTGCAACCACCTGCGGTGGGGCTGGCGGTCGTCGATCCTGAGATGAAAGGCCGCGTGTGGCCCGCCGAGTGCTTTGTCTAAGAATCGAGACTTGGGTACTTGGCAAATCTGTTAATGCAATAGGTGAACACTGGCCTACTTGCCGTTACAAATCCGGGCTCGATGAGTGGTTTGGCGATTTTGCGTCATTCCAGAATTCTTTCTGACGCAATCGGCGTTTACGGGTATTAATCCGAACCCATCTCCGGCTAGCGCTCGATCAGCGCATCGGGCTTTGGCCAGCAACTGAGACGCAACTTCCGAGGATGCCATGACTCGGATGCCCCGCAGTCAAGATCTTTGCTGGCTTAAGACCGCTTGAACTGGCGCCGGATCGCCAGCGCAAACAAGGCGCCCAAAGTTGTCGTCAGGGAAATTTCTAGGAGCCCCATCAGCCGCCCCCACGGATAGCTCGGCGAATATCGCAATTCCCGCTGAAACCCCGCCACTGAGAGGGAGGTCATCAAACTATGAAGTAGCATTCCCCACCACCCAGAGGGATGCTCTAACAGGTGTGTCTGAAAGAACTCCGACCAATTCCAATAGCCAATCAACCCACCGCCGCTTGGTAGGCTCAGTTCCAACCCCGTGAGAGGATACATCAGCGCAAAAAACATCAGCACCGCCGTCAGCCAGACCAACGGCAGCGTATAGCTCTCCCCATACGCGCTCGCGTACTTGTAGAGCGCCACAAGGCTGAAATGATGACTCAGCCATCGTAAAGGACGGATTCGCCATCGGCAATGTAGCCGCTTCATCTCCATCTCGCCGAAATGGAAATGCCCTGCAATCCAATAGTCACCCTTGGCGTCATAGTTCCCTTTCAGCTGCTGATAGATCTCGGCAATGAGTCCATAGTTCCGCTCATCTGCGCTGCCCTTCAGGGGACGCAATGTCTCACTACGGTCAAGATCAACCGCCTCCTCGAACACGCAGAATCGGGAAGTTCGCCGGCGAGCGACCCATCTCAGAAGGCTCCATCGTTGGACCCAACTCTTTCTGCCCCTCTCTCGCCAAGTCACCAATGTGAAATTCACCTGTGACACGTCGGTGTTGTAGAACAACGCCTGGCCCAGGTCGGTCTGGTAGAACTCCACCTGCTCGGGGTGCTCGACCTGTACGTCGGAAAAGTTCAACCCATACTCTTCTGTAACGTCGTGGCGGAAGCGGGTCTTACGAAACTTCGCTGATCCGAACACCCTCGCGCCACGAAACTCTGCCCCCCGCAGGAAGGTCGCTCCGTCAAAACCAGCCTCCTTGCCGAATGTGGACCTCGTGAAGACGGCGTCCTGCACGAACTTAGCCCCCTTGAAGTGAGCGCATTGAGTAAACTTGGACCCCAGAAAATGGGCACGGTTCTTGAACCTGGCTCCATTGAATTCGACGTTTTCGTTGAACGTGGATCGATAGAAGTTGGCATCCTGGTTGAATGCGGCGAAACAGAAATCTGCGTCCTGCGTGAAAGCGGACCCCATAAAGCTGGCGTCTTGGTCGAACGTTGCCTTTTGGAAACTGGCGCTCTGAGCAAATATGGCTCCCCGAAAATCGACCCCCTGCGTGAACTTAGAGCCACGAAAGCTCGCCCGCTGGGCAAAAGTACAGCCACGGAAGTTGGCAAGCTGGGTAAAGATAGTCTCAACAAAATTACAAGCCGGTGCAAATGTTTTACCCTTATGGTTCGAAGCCGGAAAAACGAACCCGAAAAAGTCTGCTACCGCCCCGTCCCCTTTCACCTCCGCGAGAATCCGCTCAAACTCTGCCTGGAACTGCGTATTACTCTTCGCCGGGTCCTTCGAGTGCATCAGGCATACTGGTTGCTTATCATGATCCGGCGCGAGATGAACCGGCCTGCCACATTGTTTGCTTTTCGTCATCTTGACCGCGCAAGATGGAACAGGCTTGTCGTCCGTGTCTGTCATGCCAGGCATAGTCATCTATCTCCTCATGCCTCTGATTCTATCCGCTCAATTCCACAGGAATGTGGGTGCATCACCTGTGATCGCTGTGAAACCTCGCATTGCCTTCGGTCCCACCCTCCTTTCCTGAAAGGAGGGCAATTCCAACCTATCTGAATGCTGGACTGACGCTCAATTGCTGAAAATATCTCCACTGCGCCAGTTAGACACGGATTTGTACCCTGAAGTCGCCAAGGCTCTGCCGATCAACTTTCGCGGAATTATGAGTTTACGATAACAGCCCAAACCACTCATCGACATCTGGTTGCGTGCGATTGTCGGGATTACTCCCCGAAAACGCCGATGTCGACGCTTTTCCGAGTCTCGCTTATTTGCAAAAACCAGAGCCGCTGTGTCCCGGAGCCTCCATGATCAAGCCGGTGCGGGTTGCAGATTGCACCGACTTGATCTGAAATTACCGGGACACGCGCACTCTGGTTTTGTGTTACTCCCAGTTCAACAAGTTTACGGAACGTTGACGGTTGTGACGCTATACGCGGGTAAGGTGAGCGTCAGCGACGAGCCACTGACGGCCATGGTTCCGATGGACACTGGAGTTACCGGGTCCCCGGCTGTGCTTTGTGCCGAAGCTGTGGTCGCGGTCATTTGATAGAGGCTGGCCGTGCCCGACAGAGTGAGCCCGCTGATAGCAGCCACCTGTGAGGTGTTAGCGCGATTGATGACCACTAACACAACCCGGCCAGGCGTTGTGCTGTCCGTACTGGCGTAGACCATGACACTGCCGGGGTTGCTGGAGACCGTTGACACCGCAGTATCTCCGAAGTTTGCACCGTTGCCATCGAAGTTGCGATAGGCGCGGAAGCCCGCGAGCTCATAATCGTAGGTTCCGCTTGGCGGCCAGAGCATGGCTGCGAAGAGACCGTTGCTGGCATAGACGCCGAGCTGATCCGCCTGTGCGACTGTGCCGGCAATATTGTTGAATCCACCTGTCTCGTACTCGCTGATGGAGAGCTTGATCGAGGGGAATTCCGCATTGATCTTTGCCTGGAGCCTGGGCAGGAACTCGATTGCGCCTCCGAGGACCGAATTGACCCACGGATTGCTGTTGCCAGGATCGGTGAACGTCGTATCCCAGAGATTGCGGGGAGCCTGCACGACCAGCTGCATATCCGCATCCGACAAAGTTGCGGCGGTGAGGCTGGTGACGCGCGTGCTGCCCGCATCGTAGTCTTCGGGATACCAGTGGAAGTCATACACATCCACAAGCGGCTTTCCGAAGGTCGCAGAAGCCGTGCTCAGAGCCTGGAAATACTCGTCAGCGAACCAGTTTTCGCCGGTTGGCGTGGTGCCGGTGACGCCGCTCTGGAAGTTGTAAACGCCAAGGAAACCGTAATGCGACGGCCCAAAGATCTTCATGTTGGGGAACTGAGTCTTCAGAGCTTCGGTCATGGTCAGAGTCTTGGCAATATAGGCGGCCGGCGTAATTTCCGTCGGTCCCTGCACTTCGAGATGCGTCGAGTTCCACAGATCCGGTTCGTTGTCGAGATCGACAAAAGCCGGTGTGGCCGTGGTGCCGCTGAAAAGTTCCTTCGTGGTGGAAAGCTGGTTCATGGCCCACACGAACTCGTCGGAGTAGACATTGCCCGTGTCTTCGCCACCGACCACTGTAACTGTTGGCGTGGTGGTAAAGGGAACGGCACTGACTGTGCTCTTCTGATCGACGATGACCTGGAACCTTGCCAGATCCGGCGCATTGGCTGTGGGTACGTCGCCGGACTCATCGGCGGATACCAGGCCTTGCATGGGCACCGTGAAGAGGGTGGCTTGTCCCGCGGCAATGTTGGCATTGATCGAGGGATACACGGCGAATCCTGGAATCGTGCTGGAGGTCAGGAAATCGTCGCTCTCGTAGTTAAAGTCGCTGCCTGCGTTGGAGGCGTTCGTTGTCCAGTTATAAGCTGTCCAGCGATTGCCGCCCATGCGGAAGACGGTGACATCGGGAACGTTGGGAATCGATGCATTGGTGTTTCCGTCGATTCCGTAAATATAGGGAGAGATTGGCTGGGTTTGGGCGGGGTTGACGACGATGGTCACATTGGCAGCCGTGACGCCGGGCGAGGCGAAGACCTGCGTTGAATCAGCGCCTGCGCCTGCTGCATTGACCGCTGCGACTACATAGTAGTAGATCGTGCCGTTGGTCAGGCCAGTGTTGGTGAAGCTGGTTGTGGCCGACGTGCCGACCGTGGTGTAAGGGCCGCCGCTCGTGGTCGACCGCAGCACGTTGTAACTGGTGGCCGTCAGACTCGCCGACCAGGCAAGCGCGATCTGCGCATTGCCGGCTGTGGCTGTCAGGCCGTTCGGCGCCAGCGGAGGAGAGTTACTCAGCCCGCCGCAGAGGGTTCCGTTCACCGAGAATGCAGTGGGAACCGCATTGCCGCCAACGAGAGTTCCGTTGAAGCCGATGTTGGTGATGCTTCCGCCGGCGGCGACAGCGCCGTTGTAGCTCTCATTGGTCACGGTGACCAACGCGCCGGTCTGTGTTTCAACGCCATTCCAGAGAGACGAGATTGTCTGTCCGTTGGCGAAGGTCCACTGGAGCGTCCAGCTGGTCCAGGCCGTCGTTCCCGTGTTGTCGAGGGCAATGGTTGCGCCGAAAGCACTCGAGCTTTGCGGCGTGATGGTGTAGACAACATTGCACGCAAAGCCCGTGGTGCCGGATGAAACGGTGATGGCCACTGCACTTGAGGTACTGGTGGCGTCGGTTGTCGATCCGCCGTAAACAGCGGTCAGCGAATCGGTGCCGGCGGTTGCGAATGAGGTCACAAGCGTTGCTACACCTGCGCTCAACGTACCGGTTCCGAGCGAGGTTGCTCCCGACATGAAAGTGACCGTGCCGGTTGCCGCGGACGGCGAGACTGTGGCTGTCAGCGTCACACTGGCGCCGACTGTCGGCGTGGTGGTGGATGCCGTGAGCGTGGTGGTGGTGGGCGTCTTGGTGGCTGCGCTGACTGTGATTGAGACTGCGCTCGAAGTGCTGGTGGCGTCGGTTGTCGATCCGCCGTAAACAGCGGTCAGCGAATCGGTGCCGGCGGTTGCGAATGAGGTCACAAGCGTTGCTACACCCGAGCTCAGCGTGCCGGTGCCGAGCGAGGTTGTGCCCGACATGAAGGTGACCGTGCCGGTAGCCGCGGACGGCGAGACTGTGGCTGTCAGCGTGACGCTTGCGCCAACTGTCGGCGTAGTGGTGGATGCCGTGAGCGTGGTGGTGGTGGGCGTCTTAGTGGCTGCGCTGACCGTGATTGAGACCGCGCTCGAAGTGCTGGTGGCGTCGGTCGCCGATCCCGCATATACGGCTGTCAGCGAGTCGGTTCCGGCTGTCGCAAATGAGGTGGTGAGCGTTGCCACACCCGCGCTTAGTGTGCCGGTGCCGAGAGAGGTTGTGCCGGAGCGAAAGGTGACTGTGCCGGTAGCCGCTGCTGGCGCAACCGTGGCTGTCAGCGTGACGCTTGCGCCAACTGTGGGCGTGGTGGTGGATGCGGCGAGCGTGGTGGTCGTTGCGATCAATGTCGTGTTGCACGCCACTCCATTGACGGCGAACGCCGTGGGAATCGCGTTGGTTACGTTGTTCCAGGTTCCATTGAATCCCATACCGGTTAGAGTTGCTCCGGCCGCGATGCTGCCGTTGTAGCTCAGATTATTTATGGTTACATTGGCGCCACTCTGGGTTACGGTGCCGTTCCAGATCTGCGAGACGGTCTGGCCATTGGCAAAGGCAAAGGTCAAGGCCCAACTGCTGAGCGCGGTTGTTCCCGTGTTCTGTATGGAGATGGCCGTCCCAAATCCGCCGCCCCACTGGCTGGCAATGGTGTAGACAACTTTACATTGAGCGGTGGCACAAGGCGCACCAATGGTTAGAAGCAGTGCCGCGAGTACTGTCAAAAAGTACCCGCTCAGTCGACGAGAGCCTGCCCGTCCACGGGAGGGAGTGAACTGCTGAGACATGATTTCTCCTTACATCCAATACATCAAAGTGCCCACTCGTACACCCATGTAGGAGCGCGCCTTGAATGAATGATGTCGTTATTAAAAAGTGCGTCCTACGGCCAAATACGATCAAAGCCTGAGCCGCATCCGGAACGCGGGGTGGTTATATGAATGGAAAGAATCGAAGAGGGCGAAGAAAATGAATTCCTCTTGCATGAGGGAACACCTTAGACACCTAGCAAGCCAGGCAAACCGATGCATCCTGTCCTGGAATGCAATCAAAAAGCGCAGCACTTCCCTATGACGCATCGATGACATGACAGTCGCAAGCGATCTCGAAACCGCCGTCAAGACAACGTATACATTTCCGCCGTTCAATTCCGCCAGACTCGCGTCCATGAATCTGCGCAGCCCATACTAAAACGTTTGAGCATTGAGAAGTCAAATTACTAAAGTACTATAGCGTTGCCTCAGGGAAGGACGGCCGCTTGGTCCTTATAAACGCTGTTTTCGACACGTACCTTCCGATTCTTAATCACGTGCTGATTTCAGCCGGCTAGCCGACTTCCCATTACTAATTTGCCTAGACCGTGCATTGGCGATTTGGCATGAACCGAGAAACATGCCCGGGGTGATCGATGTGAGAATCGCATGTTGCGGCCTTCAAGGAACCAGCCACCCGCCCGTCATGTATGATTTCGTCGTGGCCATCGACGATCCGATTGAAGCACTCGAAAAGCAGCTAGAGCTCGAGGATAGTTCTAGTTCGAATATCGGTCGCGCCTTGCTCACCAAACTTCAGCTCCTCCCTCTGCCTTGGCCACTCAGTGCAGCGGTAGACGCGCTCGACAAGCAAATCGAAAATGATCGGTACGAACGATTGAAGGTCTTCGTTCAAACCATTGCTGACACAATGAAAGCGGTCCAACGACGCACGGACCAACATAATCGTCGACTTGACGACATTGAAGCCACCCAACGGACAGAACGTACTTGCAAGCTCTTAGCTGAGGGGGCTCGGAGGGTTGCTGGGACTCGATCAATTTCGCGAGTCGTGCGCATTGGAATCGTTCTGGCACGCGGCGTCACAGAAGAAAAGCTGCCAGATGAGGATGAGATCGAGGAAATGATGCGGATTGCACGGGAGCTCACTGAACAGGACATCGATTACTTGAAGGAGCTAGTGCGAATCTACGGCGAGACGGTAAAGAGGAATGGGCGCGTCGATCGATATACCGCCTTCCAGTTGTGGGTCAATGGCCGTTGGGGCGAGAGTAGGAATCCAGAAATCGACAGCGTATGCAGCAAGCTGGAGAGCTTTGGTCTCGTGGCCAGCGTTCCTGGAAATAACACTCTCAATGTAATGGCCGACGTACAGAATCGGTATGTGTTGCTCCCACAGGGTCTTCGCTTTGCCGAACTCATTAAGCAAGTCGATTAGCCTTGGTAGGCCCGCTTTTATTCGAATATTTATCCTCAAACGGCGACTTCAGGCCGATGCACTCATTAAGCATTCGCTCAAGGCGGGTTCGACGGGATTAGTGCCGGGAAACGCCCAAGGCAACGCCAATTCACCAGGCATGCTGGTTGAGATTCCAGTCCCATATCGACCGTAAAGTACCTATCCCTGGGCCGGAGAACCCATGGCACAAATTGACTCGATTGCATCTTCGTCAAGATGAGGTGCAAAAGCAATGGACGTGAATCTTTGGGTTTCGTCGGTAAGGTCGCGAGACGGTACCGTACCAACTGGTCTCTCATCCTTAAGGAAGACCTCTTGTAAGAACTGCTTGTCCAGCATCACTTCCTGACTTGATCATGAAGGAAAAGGCGCAGCCCATGATAGAATATGCAATCCCCTGAATAGAGATTCTTTGAACCGGATTGAGAGTCTATGACTGATCGAGACAGAACATTCATGAAGGCCGCGATCGAGGCATCCCTCAAATCAAGAGCTGAATCGAATGGGTCCGTCCCGAGGGTGGGAGCGGTTGCGGTCATCGGTGGCCAAATTATTGCTACGGCCTATCGAGGGGAACTTGCACCTGACGATCATGCCGAATTCACGTTGCTTGAAAAGCATCTGCCGTCGCGCTCGCTGGTGGATGCCACCATCTATACAACACTTGAGCCATGCACAGAGCGTGGAGAAACGAGGACTGGGGAGAAGAAAATCCCATGTTTTCAGAGGTTGATCGACAGGGGAGTTGGTCGAGTAGTTATCGGAATGTTAGATCCAAACCCGATTATCAGGGGACGCGGTTTTCGTGAACTGCGACGCGCGAAAATCAAGACGGATGTCTTTCCGCATGACTTAATGTCGCAAATTGAAGAGATGAACAGAGATTTCGTTCGAGCAATGGAGTCGAATGAGATTCATCACTCCACCCAAAGCATCGCCGCTCTCGCCATCAAGGGGAAGGACCCACTTCAGCGAAGCGCCGTTGAGCTTACTGTTGCAGATGCCTTGGAAAGGCTGCGTCGGATTCAAAAAGGGCAAATCCCAATTCCTGGGATCGAAGCCGGTTATTTTCGGTATTGGTTAGACGTGGTCGAAGGTTTTAACGGAACAGAACAGGTTAAAGCGTACATTAGAATACCTGCGTTTGACCCAAAAGATTTACTCTCGAAAAATGTGTTTACAGGATTCTATGCGCGCCTACGAGAGTTAGTTAGTGCGGGAAGGCTTTCCATTCGCTATATTTTCCTTCTTGGAACGAACGAAGCAAGCGGGGACGTCGCAAAATACCTAGATACCTTCAGAGACTTTGCTGACGAAGTCAGAATTGTCGATCAAAAAGGCGCGGGTATATCTGCGGATCAGCTTCGACCGAGCATCGTTCTCTTTCAGAACCAACGTATCGCTTTCACTCACGATAGGGGAGACAATACCTTACTGGTCGAGGCCGATCGGTGGATATTCGAGCACAACTATGAAAAACTTAGCAAAAGATTTGCGATGATTGAACTGTCAAGCTCCATCTACTTCACGCGCTCTCCTAACATGTGAAAGTCTTGCGCGGGCCAGCAAGAGCCCCTGAAACGACTAGACCGTTTGATTCTTATCCTTCTCGTACAAGCATGTTGCAGAAGAGTTCGTAGGCTGGTAAAAGAACTTGAATAAATCGCTCGTTGAGTTGGGACCTGGATGAAGAGCGCGACGCTCTGTCGGGTTTCGCACAGGCAGCACTAACAAGATGGGGCACGGCCCATTCACTATGGCCTTCTCACGCACATCGTAGAATACGTCCTGAAAAACGCCGATGTCACCGGGTATTCAAAGTCTCGCTTTTCGGGTGAGGGGAGAGCTTTTACACTCATCGCATACTCCGTCTTCAGCTGATGCCAACGCAGGCCTTAGCCCACACATCCGCAGGAAAGAGTGTTAGTCTTTTGGCCCCTCGTTCGGCGGTAACTCATCCAGAACGGAACGCAGCAGGAGGTATCGATGCCGGTCGAACTCGCAACTTCCAATCGCTGGGAGTTGCTGAGCCAGAGCATTCCCTTTCGTCCATGCTTCGCGCGCATCGTCGATGCGGCCCTCGATCCAGAGCAGCGCGCTCAGGGCCAGATAGTAGTCCACGCCGAAATGAGTAGGATGCCTGGCCTCCAGGCGCTCCCACCATTGACGCGCGCCGGCTGCATCGCGGCGCAGAAAAGCGTCCCCGAAGACAAAGGTAGTATGCAGTTTGGTAGAGATATTGATAGACGATTCGCGATAGATGGACTCCGCCTCGGCCAGCGCCTCACCAGCTTCGGGGAGATTGCCACAATCCAGAAAATACGAAGAGGCATAGAGCCGCAGAAAAAATCCCTGACGCCCATGCGTAAACGTGCGGCTTGCCCGCTGGATCGCCTGAATATCGTAGTCCCTTGGCCGCAGGGGCGTTACCAGAGTCGATTCCGCGATGTTGACTGCCCGGTATAGATCGGCCAGGGGACCACCCCGGAAAATCTGATAGATTCTTGCGCCGTCGGAGTAGGCGCCTTCGGGCCGGATAGGGATCAGGTTCACTGTGAACATGACCAAACTCGATGTAGCAAAAAAGGCCAGTGGCTGCCAGGACTGCTCCCAAGGCTGCCCCTTGCACGTGAGCACATCTGCGCATGCGATGAGGCCAGTACACAGGCTCGTAAACGGGCCACCGGCAATCACGCAAATCTCGCGCCAACGACTCTGTTCTAATCTTGTTGGAACGACCGCAACCCCACCCCCCACCGAAAGCAACCTTGCCGGATAGAATCTAAACTTCCAACTTCCCTCGCGAAGGCTCCATTGGAACGGACCCAGACGAATGGAACTAAGTCTCATTCCAGTAACCAAACCAGCCGAAGCGTGACCTGACTCGTGCAAGAAGATTACGGCCAGGACGGCAACCAGGATCTCTAGCCATAATCGATATCCATGGACAACAGGCAGGTGCTGAGCAGCGCCCCAGCGCAGAAACCAAAGCATTCCCGCGACCACACCGGAAAGCCCCAGCAGCCAGGCAAGTCCGTCGAATAAACTGCTGGTTCCATCGCCGGCAATGCGGGCGGTTTTGGAAGCCTCCAGAACCACCTGCGCCATCGAGTTGCGAGGCGCAAACGCCTCCAGGCCGGCGATTCCGAGAATCAGGCCGAATCCACTGAAGACCAGCAGCCGTGTCGCCCCCGGTTCTGAGTGGGATGAGAGGTAAATCGTGGTGACGATGATGGGAAGGCTCATCAGGATACTCGCCAGACTCGCGGCGATCGCCCAGTGCCTTGCGGAGGGTCTTCCATCTTTGAATGTCCACCACACCATTCCATAGAGGAGACCGAGCAACAACGGTGTCGCCAGCATGATTCTGGCGAATTCACGATAGAAAAGCTCAACGAATCGCCAGGTAGCTGACCCAGGGTGTGTGACAGGCAACACGCCATTGAGTTGCGGGGAGTAAAGGAGCGCGGGAATGGTGGAAACAGAAAACGGGAGGTATAGCAGAGCCAGAAGCCCGAAGCAGCCGCACAGAAACTTTCTGAGCCTAAGCATAATTCTTGGCGTTCCGATCCGGAAACTAGTCAGCCGGGACTACCTTTTATTTCCGGCTACTGGAAGACTATACATTGAGGGGCCTTTGGCGGGAAGGTCCGCTTTGAACAGCGGCGTGCCTAATTGGCGGCGATCACCAGCAGGGTTGCATCGTCCTGGAACTGATTCCGGCAAAATGCGGATGCCTCGGCAAGCAGACAGCTATTCAATTCGTGGGCTGAGAGCGCCCTGTTGTCTTTTGCGAACGCGGCAATCCGCGCCTCTTCAAATTCGTTTCCGCCTGTGTCGGAGGCTTCTGTGATGCCGTCGGTAAACAGGAACAAGCGGTCCCGTGCCCGCAATTCGACTGTCGCGTCCTCGTATTGCCAGTCTGGAAAGACGCCGAGGACTGCGCCGCCTGGCTCAAGCGTCCTGACGGAATCGGCAGTTATGAGAATTGGGTACAGGTGCCCGGCATTGCAGTACTGAATCGTATGCGATTCGCCGTCGAGCACCGCGTAGAGGAAGGTTACGAACTTGCCCGTCGCGATGTTCTCGCACAGCAGCCCATTGACTTTGGCGCACAAACGGGCCGGGCTCTCGGAGTCGCTCGCAAAGGCGCGCACGGCGGCCTGCATGTTGGCCATCAGCAAAGCGGCGGAGACGCCCTTGCCGACCACATCTGCGATGCATACGCCAAGGCGGTGGTCGCCAAGCCGGAGCACATCGAAATAGTCTCCACCCACGGTGCGGGCGGGAAGCCAGGCCGCCGCCACTTCAAAGCCGGGAATCTGCGGAATCTGCTTTGGCAGCAAAGACCGCTGAATCTCCTCGGCGCGCTGCAACTCCTGCTCCTGCAATTCAAGCCGCGCAGCGCCTGCGTCCACGGTTTGCTGGAGTTCGGCGTTGCGCCGCTCCAGCTGCTCCTTCGTGGTCTGATACAAAAATGCGAGCACACCGAAGACGAAGGTAACGAGGTAGGGGAGTTTCCAGCCCGTCCGAATGAGATGCAGATAGGTTTGCGGGGCGGGTGGTGCGATTGCCCAGACGAGCGCACTTGAAATCAGATAGACGGGCAGCACTAGGACGAGCAGGACCGGAAGGAAAATCAACCAATTATATGGAAAAGGGCGATCCTCCCATAAAAAACTCAATCGCCTTGTCGCGGGTGTAATCAGGTTGCCGATGGAAAGGGCGTAAACCATCACGGTGCCGGGATTGATGGGCAGTCCGATGGCCCAGAACACCGCGCCCAACACCGCGGAGAGGGCTATGTAGACGCTTTGCCGCTGAAGGAAGCGAATTAGGGAGGAATAGCTGACTTTCACGATGTCACACAGTCTGAAGATTCACTGAACTAACTGCCAATTCTATTCTCCGGAGTTAGAAGCCGACCATCACCGGCTCCATCTCAAGATGGATACCAAACCGGGTCTCGACGGCGGCGACAATCTGGCCGGCGAGATTCAGGATCTCTGCCGCGCTCGCGCCGCCAAGGTTGACGAGCGCTAGCGTATGCCGCGGCGAGACCCCCGCCCGGCCCAGCGCATAGCCCTTGGAGAAGCCAGCCTGCTCAATGAGCCATGCGGCAGGCAGCTTGACCTTCCCCACATTCTCAGCGCCAGGCCCGGCGGGAAAGCGCGGCGGCTCTTTGGGCTCCGCAATGCGCCGCAACTGGTCCTCGGTGACCACCGGGTTTTTGAAGAAGCTGCCGGCGCTGCGGCAGTCCGGGTCATCCTCGACCAGCAGCATCCCCTTGGACTGGCGAACGCGGCGCACCACGGCAGCCACTTCGGCAAGGCTGGGTTCTCTGCCGTCTGGCAGGCTCTCGGCGATCGCCCTTTGCAACTCGGCATAGCGCAGCGTGGGCGTGCCGCCTGCGGTCAGCCGGTAGTCCACACGGGTCACGATATAGCGACCGCGGTCTGCCGAGTTGAAGCGGCTGCGGCGATAGGCGAATCCGCACTCGGCTGCGGAAAACTCGACGAACACACGCTTCGTTAGGTCGAAGGCCCGCACCCGCTCGATCACCGAAGCCACTTCTTGCCCGTAGGCGCCCACATTTTGAACGGGTGTTCCGCCCACCGTGCCGGGAATGCCAGCCAGGCACTCGATCCCGGCGCACCCAGCCTGCGTCGAACACCCCACGAAGTGGTCCCAATCCTCGCCCGCGGCGGCTTGGTAGGTCAGGGCTTTAGCCCCTGAGGTATGCTCTTCGGAGATTCTGTTCAAACCAGAATCGTGGTCCTCATCCGGCGCAACCGTGACGCCCCGCAACCCAACCCGCAGCACCAGGCCATCGAATCCGGCGTCTGCGACAAGCAGATTGCTGCCCCCGCCCAGCACAAAGAGCGGCAGGCCGCGCTCCCGCGCCCAGCCGGACGCCTCGACGATATCGTCTTCGCTGGCCGCCTCGGCAAACCAGCGCGCCGGGCCTCCGACGCCCAGGGTGGTCAAGGGCGCCAGAGGCTTGTTTTCTTCTATGAGCATCGAATCAAGGCTACACCACGCGATTTGACGATAGAATGGTTACAGGCAAGTTCCCTGCCGGAGGCTAAGAATGTATCCAGAAATGATGGTAATTCCGATGCGCGAAGAACTGACGCGCGCCGGTATTGAAGAAACCCGGACCGCCGAGGACGTGGACGCGGCGCTGGCCCAGCCGGGCACAACCATGTTGGTGGTCAACTCCATCTGCGGCTGCGCGGCGGGCAAGATGCGCCCCGGCGTGCGGATGGCGCTCACCAACTCCGCCAACCTGCCCGACCACAAGGTTACAGTGTTTGCCGGCCAGGACCGCGATGCCACCGAGCGCGCGCGCAGCTACTTTGCGGGCCAACCGCCCACTTCGCCCGCCATCGCCATCCTGCGCGACGGCAAGCTGGTCTACCTGATGCAACGTTACGTCATCGAGCAGGCCACCGCCCCGCAGATTGCCGGGGAACTGGTCCGCGCCTTCGACGAGTTCTGTGCCAAGACCACGGCGTAAGGAACAAAGCCGCAAGTTGCATTGAGTCACTAAGGGGTGGCCGGTCCTTTGGCTTGAATACCGGTTGCAAGGCGACCGGGTGGCCGGCCACCCGCCACCCACCCGTTACACTTTCTCCATGGCCCTCAGCCTCTACGCCGCCACCACCAGCCAGGGCAAGTTGCGCGACTTCCGCGTCGCCGCCCGCGCCTATTCCATCATCATCGATCCCCTTCCCGCCCTGGTCACCACCCCCGCGCCCGAAGAAGACGGCGCAACTTTTGCCGCCAATGCCACTCTGAAAGCTGTCTACTACTCCCGCTTTGCCCCCGGCGATCTGATCCTGGCCGACGACTCCGGCCTTGAGGTGGACGCTCTCGATGGCGCTCCCGGCGTCCGCTCGGCCCGCTTTGCCGCCGACACCGGCTTGGTGGATTCGCCCGACGCCAACGACAACACCGACGTATGGAACAACATGGTGCTTTTGCAGCGGATGGCAACGGTGCCGTTAGCCAAGCGAACGGCGCGCTACCGCTGTGTATTGGTGGCCGCCCGCGATGGTGTAGCTCTTCATACCGCCGAGGGTATGGTCGAGGGATTGATCCTTGAGGCTCCACGCGGGACTGGGGGGTTTGGCTATGATCCGCTCTTCTATCTGGCTGAGTTAGACCGCACCATGGCAGAAATCGACCTGGAAACCAAGCTCTCGCTTAGCCATCGCGGACGGGCGATTGCGGCGCTGATGCCGATGTTGAATACATAGAGCCCTGCTGAACGCGTCTGTGAGGGCATTGGACAGATTGGCTAACAATTAAGGACTACTTCCGGATTGCCGGTTTTCATCGATGGTTGGGTTGATGGAGTATTCCCCGGCTCTCCCGTAACCCACCAGATTGCGATCTGCCCATTCAGCCCGGGCGGTCTCTGGCTACCTTCAGGAGCCGTATCGCTCCGTCGGCAGGCGACCGAGTGTATACTGGCTGCGATTGGGCCGCCAAAATGGGGATTCCCGCTTAGGCCGGTGTTATTCGAGGTGCTATATGAGTGTCGGTAACTGGTTATCGAAGCTGGCGTTCGAGATAGTTCGTCTTAAATATTATGCAGGCCACCTTTCACGCCAGAATTACACCGCAGGCGAGCGGCTCAGCCTCGTTCGCGCCCGCCTGGCTCATGGGCACAAAGCGAATATACTCGGTTTTCGAGTGGTCTACCCCGGAGAAATAGCCTACCAAATACTGTTGCGGCAAATCTTTATTGAAGGCGAGTACCGTTTCGAAGCGAACACGGACTCCCCGGTGATCCTGGACTGCGGTGCGAATATAGGTTTGGCCACGCTGTTCTTCAAACACCTTTATCCGGGCGCACGGATCTCCTCCTTTGAGGCAGATCCCGAAACAGCATCCATCCTACAGAAGAACGTCGAGCGAAATCGTCTCAAGGATGTATCCGTCTACAACCTGATGCTCTCGAACACCGAAGGCGACCAGCCATTCTATTTGTCGGCCGATGAGGAAGGGGCTCTCTCGATGAGCGCCAATCCCAATCGCATTTCCAGTCATCGCGAAATCACTGTGAAGGCCGGAAAGCTCTCCAGCTATATCAATGGCCCCATCGACCTCCTCAAATTGGATGTCGAGGGCGCTGAATGGGACGTGATGACCGACCTCAAGAGCAGCGGGAAGATATCGCTCGTTCGCAGAATGGTAATCGAGTACCACCATAAGATCGGCGGTCAAGCCTCTTGCATGGCAAGATTCCTTGCGCTGTTAGAAGGGGAAGGTTTTGAATATCAGATCGCCACGGGGGAGGGCGATCAGATTGCCCGCAAGGGCGTGTTCCAAGATGTTCTCATCGGGGCTTACCGTCAGTAGCCTATCTGGACATTACCGCTCTTGGCTGGGGTTCTGTCCGGATCGCCGGCTAAACGTACAGAACGACAGACCAATCTACGGATTCGCAGCGCGCCGGCGCCTTCCACTCAGAAGATAAACCGCCGCGCGCAGCTCGAGGAGCGGATCGGCCGAGGGCTCGATACCATCCACTCTCGGTATCGGGTCGAAAATGATGTGTTTCTGCTGCGCGAGAGTGTCCGCCACAACCTGACTCAACTCGAGGGTGCCCAGCTCCACCAGCTTCCGGCTTTCCGGCCAATGGACTGTGGCGTCATCGACCGTATCTCCCGCATCGGCAACCTGCACCACGATCCGGAATCGCGCCGGCTCCTTGGCAATGCGTTCGGCGAGTTCATCGAAATGGTAGTTTTCATCGAGGCGCGCGACCTGATCGTCGGTCAGGAAGTCGTTCCCCAACTCCGACAGGATGCGATACCGTCCGAAGCTTGTGTGCCCCTCGCCATTCGTGAAGGCGAAGGCCGTCACTCCGTAGTAGCTCTGGCGCGCCAGGCTCGATGGAAATGGCTTGGGCGTCTGCACAAAGGCCAGCGCCGCCGGGTGAGAACCCAGGAATTGCTCCACCGGCTTGGGCGAAGGAACGTCGGGTCCGCTCGCGGCCAAGGCGCGCAGAAACTCCAGGAACTCATTGCCATCGCGGGTGGGAAATCCGTCGGTGGAGTGACTCACGATGTCGGTGTGCACATGCTCGGCAAGGTTGAATCGAATGGCCATACCGCGTGGGTTGGCGTCGGGGGAGTTATCGGGCAGCTGCGGCAGGCCGGTTGAGTTGGAGAAGCGCACCGTCACCGGAGTCGACGCACGCAACACATGCGGCGCCCTGGTCAGCGCCTGCGCCTCTGACGACGGAGTGAAGGCGCCGGTCAGCAGCAGGCCCTTGGCGTGAGCCGGCCGAAAACCGGGATGGACACCAAAGATTTGATCGAACTGCTGCAGCAGATCGTTCGCGAGTGCAACGATGCGTTCGTCGTTTGGCAATGGCACGTCGAATGTCCTCCTGTGTTGGGGAAATCACAGCGACGGGCGGCTGTGATCGATGTTCCTTCAATTATTGGGGCTGGGCCGAGGGAAACGGGGGAAGCACGCCGTCAGCCGATGTCACGATTGTAAGACACGATTCTGACCCCGGAGGATGACTTCCTTCGGGTGACGTTTCGATCGCGGGTGATACGACCGGAACCCCGAATCCCGTCTCAAGTACCCTGATGAGCTTCGGCGATCACGCGGAGATTCGGGATTGACCAGACCGCAGAGATTGGCTCCATCGGGTGTTTTGGGAATCGTGTACCCGGCTTCGATTAGGAAATCTATATTGATCGCGAAATTGCACCAGCGGTCGTGCAGAGCTGGTACAGTGCCGGATGGTCAAAGATGGTGGCGTTGATGAGGGCGGAGACGGCGGCACGGGCGTCCAAGAGCTCCTGGACGCGAGTCTCCGGCCCTCCACTCCAGACGCGTTCGATGTCTTCCGCTACGAGTTTTTCGATGTCCTTTGTGTTCATGGTTCCAAGCTCCTGCCTCAAATAGACAGTGATTGCCTCGAATTCTCCCTTGTCTAGCCAGACTCCGTGACATTGCGGACACCAATCGACAATCACGGAGGACTTGCCGAAGATGACCGAGACCATTTTGGTGGTCTTGCATTTAACGCAGGAGCGGTTGGTCACAAGTGCGCTCGTCTTCTCCATGTCTTCGATCTCGTCGTTCAGCCAGCGCATGGAGCCTTCATTCACCTTGTTCTTCAGTTTTCGCAGCTCGTCTTTGACCAGCCAGATTCCCTTGCACTTCGGGCAGCCTTCAAAGTCCATGGAGAAGATGGAATATACAAACAGATTTTGCCCACATGCAGGACAAATATCGGCGGTATTCTCCTTTCGCACCGCGTCCTTGATCGGGGGAACGTCAACAGTGAAGTCCGTCTCAGAGCTTGGCTTTTTGATCCGCTTGTACCAGTATGGAATGTGGACGTTGTTGACGAAGTCGGAGAAGCCGTGACCCTGGATCGGTCCGTCCTCGGTGAGTACCTTATCGATCAGATTCAACTCGCCGCCGTCGAGCCAGAAGCCGCCGCAGTTTCTGCAGAGGTGTAGATCAATGTCGTCGGACTCCAGGAACTTCACCTTGCTCAGATTGAAGTCGTCGCAGCGGGGACACTTCTTTGGCTTCTTCTCGGGTTCGTCGGTCCCGATCTCTTCGCAGTATTCGATGCTTCCGGTAATTTTGAAGGCCATCTTGTCGAGGTCGCCGGCGTCCAGCCAGAGGCTGCCGCATTTATCGCACATGTCATAGGACATGCTGTCCTTCTTGGTGACAACCTGGTTGGTAGTCATCTCGTTACTACAGTTCAGGCATTTCATTGGAGGACCCCGGTTACGTTTTTTGGGCGGACATCGGTGGCGTGGGACGGAACTATAGTCCGCGTTGTCGAGTCAAGGTGATGCCCGATGGACAAGGTTGCTACGGCTTCTGATTTTAGCAGGCGGCCGGTGGTCTACCAAAGCAACACGTAGATCACTACGGTCATGAAGACTGCGAAGCCAGCCACGGACTGATTAGAGGCTGGCCGGGCAACTCCGACCCAATTCCGCTATTGCGCCTGGATTGTCGCCTATCCAGAAGTGATCAGCGGCGCGTTCTCGATTGAGGCCAAGGCGCCGGTGCGTAAAAAATGCTGTGCATGTCGGTGCAGACAACCGATTGCAACACATCCTACGCCCTGAATGCCCACAAAGCGGGACACGCGCCACCACCACGTTCTGCGATTCCTTGACGGGTGTGATGTGGGACACCAATAATGCAGGTGGAAATAAGCGACGATACCCTGTCCCTCTATCTGGAACAGCCTACCCGCAGCCTTTAGGAGCCTCGACTCAAATGGCAACTGCTCAACAACCTGCCGCGCCCCCCGTTCACCCAACAGTCGGCCGCGGTGTACGGCCGCTGCGCGCCGGCAAGGGAAACTCGTTTCTACTTCACAAGCTGCACTCCCTGCTCGGCGTTATCCCCATCGGCGCGTTCCTGCTGGAGCACCTGCTCTCGAACTTCGAGGCTCTCAAAGGCCCGGTGGCCTACGGAGCGCAGGTCAAGTTCCTCAACAGCCTGCCGCTGGTGCGCGTTCTTGAGTGGGTCTTCATCTTTCTGCCTATCCTCTATCACGGCGTCTACGGCGTGTGGATCTGGCTGCGCGGCAAGTCGAACGTCGTCTACTACCCCTGGGCCGGCAACTGGATGTATTTCGCCCAGCGCTATACCGGACTCATCGCCTTCGCTTACATTGTGCAGCATGTCATTCGCCAGCGTTTCATGGGCGTCAGCCTTCCCGAGCACCCATACGCGGCCTTTGCGAAGGTGCAGCATGAACTGGCCAACCCCTGGATGGTTGCCGTTTATGCGATCGCCATGATCGCCATCTGCTGGCATTTCGCTTATGGCATCTGGCTCTTCGCTGCCAAGTGGGGCATCACCCCCGGCAAGACCGCCCGCAAGCGGTTTGGCTACGTCTGCGCCGCGTTCGGCGTCGTGCTGGCAGTCATGGGCCTGTGGAGCATCTGGGCGTTTATTGGACCGAAGTATCAGGGCACGCCGGATAACCCGGCTCCTGCCGTGTCGGTGACGAGAGCCCCAGCGGTATTGGTTGCGCCAACTTTGGAGGCTAGGGAGAAGAATCTATGAAAGGCATACCTCAGGGCCTAAAGGCCTAATGATGTTGTGGGCTTTTATGTCAGGGCTAAAGCCCTGACCTACCATCCCCGTTTTGCGGCCCAGGTGATTTTTTACGCATCCCGTGCAGCCGGACGCATTTGAATTTGTGAGCCGAAGCAGGCCGAAAGGTAAGAGGATCTCTTCATGGCAGCACCTAGAATCATTGTGGTTGGTGGAGGATTGGCCGGGCTCGCAGCGGTTATCAAGATCGCCGAGGCCGGCGGAACCGTCGATTTGTTTTCCATCGTCCCGGTCAAGCGGTCTCACTCGGTCTGCGCGCAGGGCGGCATCAACGCTGCCAAGAACCTCAAGGGCGAAGGCGACACCACCGACAAACACTTTGACGACACGATTTATGGCGGCGATTTTCTGGCCAATCAGACGCCGGTCAAGGCCATGTGCGAGGCCGCGCCGGCCATCATCGACCTGCTTGACCGCATGGGCGTACCTTTCAACCGCACCCCCGAGGGGCTGCTCGACTTCCGCCGCTTTGGCGGCACGCTCTACAACCGCACAGCTTTTGCCGGCGCCACCACCGGGCAGCAGTTGCTCTACGCGCTCGACGAACAGGTGCGCCGTTACGAGTCCGCGGGCCTGGTGAAGAAGTACGAAGGCTGGGAGTTTCTCTCCGCCGTGCTCGACTCGAGAGGCGCAGCTCGCGGGATTACGGCGCTCGACCTGCGCACCATGGAACTGCGCAGCTTTCCCGCCGAGGCCATTATCTTGGCGACGGGCGGCAACGGCGCGCTCTTCGGCAAAAGCACCAACTCCGTGGTCTGCACAGGTTCGGCACAGTCTGCCATCTTCCAGCAGGGCGCGTATTACGGCAACGGCGAGTTCATTCAGGTACACCCCACCTGCATTCCCGGCGAAGACAAGCTGCGGCTTATGTCGGAGTCAGCCCGCGGCGAAGGTGGCCGCGTCTGGGTTCCCCGCACCGCTGGCGACAAGCGGCCCATCAAGCAGATTCCCGACGCCGATCGCTTCTATTTTCTTGAGGAGTGGTATCCCAAGTACGGCAATCTGGTTCCGCGCGATGTGGCTACGCGCGCCATTCATAAGGTGGTTTATGAACTGGGACTGGGTCTCGACGGCCAGCCCATGGTCTATCTGGACCTGACCCACATCGACCGGGCAACGCTCAACCGCAAGCTCGAAGGCATTCTGGAAATCTACGAGAAGTTCGTTGGCGACGACCCCCGCGATGTGCCCATGAAGATCTTCCCCGGCATGCATTACACCATGGGCGGCCTCTGGGTGGACTTCAATCAGATGACCAACATCCCGGGCATCTTTGCCGCCGGCGAGTGCGAGTATCAGTACCACGGCGCAAACCGGCTGGGAGCGAACTCGCTGGTGAGTTGCATCTTCGGCGGCTTCAAGGCCGGCCCCAATGCGCTGAAGTACACGCATGGCCTGGAATGTCCGGACGGCGATTGCGGCAATGCATCCGAGCTTGCACGGCAGGCCGAGATCAATGGCAAGTTGCTCAAAAACGAAGGCACGGAAAACCCATTCCGCTTGTGGCGCGAACTGGGCCAGACCATGACCGAGCATGCCACCGTCATTCGCTACAACAAGGGCCTCAAGCAGGCCGACGAAAAGATCGTTGAGCTGCTTGAGCGATTCAAAAATGTGAACCTGAGCGACCGCAGCCAGTGGGCCAACACCAGCTTCGCCTTTGCCCGCCAGTTGAAGAATATGCTGGAACTGTCGCGCACCATTACTCTCGGAGCGCTGCTACGCGACGAGTCGCGCGGCGCGCACTACAAACCCGACTTCCCCGACCGCAACGACGAGAAATTTCTGAAGACAACCAAGGCCAGCTTTACCGGCCTGCCCGAGGGGCCAAAGTTCGAGTACGAAGCGGTCGATACGCAGTACATCAAGCCGCGCCCGCGCAGCTATACCGCGGCGAAATAGCTCAAGGGAGACTGACGATGGCAAACAAGACCGTAACACTCGAAATCAAGCGCCAGGCCAGCCCCGATGCTCCCGCCGTATGGGAGAACTTCGAGCTTGAGTGGCGTCCCGGCATGAATGTCATCTCCGCCATGATGGAGATCGCGGCCAACCCCGTGACTGCCGATGGACGCGCGACCACGCCCATCACGTACGATTCCAATTGCCTTGAAGAAATCTGCGGGTCCTGCGCGATGAGGATCAACGGCAAGGCACGCATGGCCTGCTCCGCTCTTGTGGACAATCTCGAACAGCCCATTCGCATTGAGCCGCTCAGCAAGTTTCCGCTGGTCCGCGATCTCCAGGTCGATCGCCACGTTCTCTTCGAGAACCTCATGGCCGTCAAGGCCTGGGTTCCCGTGGACGGAACGTACGATTTGGGCTCAGGCCCCCGCGTCTTTCCGCAGCAGCAAGAAGCTAACTATCCGCTCTCCAACTGCATCTCCTGCTGCTGCTGCATGGAAGTTTGCCCGCAGTTCAACGAGGATACGAACTTTGTGGGCGCGGCCACCATCGCCCAGGTCAAGCTCTTCAACAATCACCCCACGGGCAAGGTCTTCAAAGAAGAGCGTCTGCGCGCGCTGGCCGGCGACGGCGGCATTCAGGAGTGCGGCTTCGCGCAGAACTGCGTAGAAGTCTGCCCCAAGGGCATTCCGCTCACCGACGCCATCTCCGACGTAAGCCGCGATGTGCTCGTGCAGAAGGCCAAGGACTTTTTGCGCGGCTAACTGCTGCTAGATGCATCGCCGGTAGCGGATAATCACAGTATGGCCGAACCTCTTGTCTCTCTCGAAGCCATCCGCGCCGCCGCTTCCCGCATCGCTTCTATCGCGGTGAAAACCCCGCTGGTCGAAGCGGCTTTCTCAGGCATCTCCGGGCATGGAACAAGCAAAAGAATCTACCTCAAAGCTGAAAGTCTTCAGCCCATCGGCGCGTTCAAGATTCGAGGCGCGGCCAACAAAATCCTCCAGCTTACACCAGCGGAAATCGCCCGAGGCGTCATCACCTACTCCAGCGGCAACCACGCGCAGGGCGTCGCCTATGCCGCACGCGAGGTAGGTGCTAAAGCCGTCATCGTGATGCCCTCGAACGCTCCCGCCATCAAGCGCGCCGCCACACTCGCCCTCGGCTCCGAAGTCATTGATGTCGGCCTGGGCTCCGAGGAGCGCCTTGCCGTTGCCGAGCGGCTTGTCCGCGAACATGGCTACATCGTGATTCCGCCCTATGACGACGAGCAGATCATCGCCGGCCAAGCCACCTGCGGCCTTGAAATCATCGAGGCACTGCGCGATGTCGATCTCGTCCTCGCCCCGGTCTCCGGCGGCGGCCTGCTCTCGGGCGTAGCTGCAGCCGTCAAGCAACTCAACCCGCACACCAAAGTCTTCGGCGTTGAACCCGAACTGGCTGGCGATGCAGCCGAGAGTTTTCGCACTGGCGCCATCACCACATGGCCGGCAGAGCTCACCAGCCGGACCATTGCCGACGGACTGCGCACCCAAAGCGTGGGCCAGCGCAACTTCCCGCACATCCAGGCTTTTGTGGACGGCATTCTTACCGTCACCGAGGCCGAGATTCGCGCCGCCATGCGGGCCATTGTCGCGGCCACGCGCCTGGTCCCGGAGCCCAGCGGAGCCGTGGCCGCCGCTGCCCTGCTCTTTCACGCTGCCGAGCTTCCGCCCTACACAACCGCCGTAGCCGTAGTCAGCGGCGGCAACGTCGATCCCGCATTGCTCGCCCAGATCCTCACCGAAACCGCCGTTTAGCTCGCGGCCATCCGGGCCTTGTAAGACCGATCTTGGGGTCGTATCTCAGTTTGGAATCGCCTGCTCTGGCAAACTAGTAGATATGGACCTCTTGTCTCTCCTACAAAGTTGGTATTTGGCCCAGTGCGATGGCGATTGGGAGCATCAATATGGTGTGAGCCTTACAACCTTGGACAATCCAGGCTGGCGTCTCAAAATCGACCTTTGGGGAACTGACCTGGAGGACCGAACGCTTGATCGCATCACGATTGAGAGAACAGAGAAAAACTGGATTTCATATTGGGTCGAGAAGAACGAATTCCAAGCTGCCATGGGGCCTCAAAACCTCGTGGAAGCCATTGGAGTCTTCTTGAGATGGTGCAAGGCGTCAAACTGAGGCACTACCGATCTCGGAGGTTTCTGGATGCCTGACTCAAAAGAGCATCTCCATATTGGGGCGATCATCTTTCCCGGCATCGATCAGGCTGACCTGACAGGCCCGTTTGAAGTCCTCTCGCGTCTTCCCAACTCCACTTTTCATCTGTTGTGGAAAGATACGACGCCCATCCGCGACGTCATGGGGCTGATCCTCACACCAACAGGGACATTTGCGGATGCCCCCGCGTTCGATCTGCTCATCGTTCCTGGTGGATGGGGCCAGGAGACGGTGATGGACGACGCAACCGTCCTCACATTCATCCAGACCCAAGCGGCTGGAGCCCAATACACATTCTCTGTCTGCACCGGAGCGCTGTTATGTGGCGCGGCAGGTCTGCTCCGCGGCGTGAGGGCCACCACGCATTGGTCGGCATTTCACCTGCTTGGATACTTTGGAGCGATTCCTGTCAACGTGCGCGTTGTCGTGGACGGCAAACACATCAGCGCTGCCGGCGTCACGGCCGGAATCGACGGCGCACTGCGTGTGGCGTCGTTGCTGCGTGGTGAGCGCGTTGCCCAGGTGATTCAGCTCTCGATGGAATACGCGCCGGAACCGCCCTTCAACAGCGGAACCCCGCAAACGGCTCCTCCCGAGGTGCTTGGCGCAGCGCTGGCTGTGGCCCGACCGATGACCGAGGCGCGCCTTGCCACAGCACAGCGGGCCGCAGCCCGTCTTGGAATTGTGCCGCCCTCCGCTCCCGTTGGACTATGATTTTTACTGTGATGAATACTCCCCTGTTCGCGCGTAAGAATCTCGCCTTCGTCCTGGTCTTTTGCGCCGTTCTGCCCGCGCTCGCGCAAAAGAAGCCTCCGCAGATTGAAAAGCCCATGGCCGGTCCGCGCGCCACTGCCCTGCGCATCACATGGCTCTATGTCGCGCCCGACCTCACCTCGCAGAAACTCGATCGCGTGCAGATTGGCCGCGAGATGGTGGTCGCCGAGAAAAATGGCCCGTGGCTCCGCGTCTACGCCAATACCGACATGGTCGAACTGCGCGATAAGGACGCACCTGAATTTGGCCGCGACGAAACGCCGCCACCCATCTCCGGCTGGATCGAGGCCAAGGGCATCGTGGCGGAAGCCACAACCAACGGCGATCAGGTGCTCATGGGCGAAGCCGCCAACCAGGAGTCGCTGGCCAGTGACCCGCGCGGACCGGCCAACGCCGCCCAGAGCGCCCGCCTGCTCTACCGCCGCGTGGTCGAAATGTTTCCCAACTCCCCGCTGGCGCCCGACGCCGCCTGGCGCGCAGCCGACATCCTCTGGCAGTTGCAGAAGGCCGACGCCTCGACCCGCCCCTCCGCCAAAGAGAGAGACCCCTACCTCCACGACCTGATGGATGAAGACGAACTCAAGAAGGTTCTCAAACTCTATCCCCACACCCGGCAGGCCGATCTCGCAGCCTTCGATCTCATTGACAACAAGCTCTGCGGCGACTGGCAGGGATCGCCCAAATGCCCTGAGAAGGAATCCGAGGAGTATGAGAAGTACGCGGCCGAGCATCCCGATGGGCCACGCACCGCGCAGGCCTTGTATCAGGCCGTCTACCGCCAGGCCGTACTCGCCGATATGTATGCCGCAGACGGAAGCGACAAGAAGGCCGAAGCAGCCCGCGGCCACGCGCGCGAACTGGCAGCCAGGCTGAAAGACCACTTTGCTCAATCCGATTTCACATGGCGAGCCGGGGCTCTGGTGTACAAATTGGATCAGGGCGTCCCTGTTTACGGAATTGACCGGGAGTAATCGGCTAAGCTCACTTGAGCCCTGTGCCGGCGCCTTTTAATTGCACGCTGGAGGCTTCTTGAACCCGTATATTCAGTCCATTTTATTGGGCATTGTGGAAGGCTTGACCGAGTTTCTCCCCGTCAGTTCGACGGCCCATTTGCGCATTGCCGAAGGGCTGATGAAGATCCCGCTCGACGACGCCTACTGGAAGATGTACACCATCGTGATTCAATTGGGAGCGATCCTGGCCCTGGCCCTTCTGTTTTTGGGCCGTATCGTTGAGTTCTTTCGCACCTTTCCCAAGGGCGAAAACGGCACCTGCACCTGGCTGAACCATCCCATCTCTCTCACCCTGATCGCCTTTGCCTGCACCTCGCTGCCCGCGCTGCTGCTGCACAAGTGGAGCGAAAAAAATCTGGGCAGCATCACCATCATGGCCATAGCCCTGCTCGTTGGCGGCATCCTGATGTGGGTCATCGATGCGTGGAGCGAACGCCACGAGCCGAACACGCTCGACGTTGAAGACATGAGCCTCGGCCAGGCCATCTGGATCGGCCTCTGCCAGACCCTCTCGGCAGTTTTTCCCGGGACCTCGCGTTCCATGTCCACCATCGCCGCCGGTCAAATGGTAGGTCTCGATCGCCCCGCCGCCCTCGAGTTCAGCTTTCTGCTCTCGATTCCCACCATGTTCGCCGCCACCTCCTGGGACCTGCTCAAAGAGCTTCACCCCAGCAAGGCCGCACAGGCCGCCGGAACCGCCGCTGCTCACGTCACCATGACCTCCGAACGCTGGATCGTGCTGCTGATCGGCCTCGTCGTCTCCTTCATCGTGGCCCTGGGCGTGGTCGAATGGTTTCTCATGTGGGTCCGCAAGCATGGCTTTACCATGTTCGCCATCTATCGCATCCTGCTCGGCGTGGCGCTGCTCCTCTTCGGCGCGAAGTTTATCGGGAGCTAAGGCACTATGAAGGCTTGTGCATTTCTATTGATCCCGATTTGCGCCGTCCACATTGCGAATGCGCAGGTAACCATGGAGCCCGCTGATCGAGCCGTAGCACTGAACGGGATAATTCGAGAAATCCACGCTTACGGACCTCCGGGTTGGGGAGAGACAAAGAAGACAGACTCAAAATTCACCTATTTGGAAATCGAGTTGCCAAGGCCAATCAATATTCCATGTACCCCTGAACGGCCGGAATGGAAATCGATCGATTGCAAGTCGACCAAGGAGGTTCAATTGTTCATCTCTTCAAGCTCTTCCCACGAACTAGAACTGACGGCCAGGAAGCTGCGGGAAGAAGAGTAACTGTGACTGGCACACTGCAGAGACAAGTCGCACCGGGCGAAATGACCGCAATTTATATCGAGGTAACCGCAATTGAGAGCAGCGCAAGCGGCTCGTAAGCCAATTTGCTGTTCGTTGGGGGTGACCACAGATGCAAGAGTTCGTGCGCGATTGGATCGTCCCGCTGGCAGAGAAACACGGCTGGAAGCGTTTCTGCGAGATTGGCGCCAGCATGGGCCTCAGCAGCGATGAACTACTCAAGCTGCCCAACATCTCCTACATGATCGTCGATCCCTGCCTCGATATGGACCTTGCGCTCAAGTTTGCAGGCAATGCGCGCGTGACGGTCAAAAAGGGTAACAGTCTCGATGTGCTCCCAACCCTGACCAGCACTTTCGACTGCATCCTCATCGACGGCGATCACAATTGGTACACCGTATTCAATGAGCTGCGCCTGATTCGTGACCGGGCTTTGCTGCCTCCGGGCGGAATGATCTTCTTCCACGACGTGGAATGGCCCTATGGACGGCGGGATTTGTATTACCAGCCAGATACCATTCCGCCGGAATACCGCTGGGAATACGCGCGCAAGGGAATGATCCGAGGACAAAGCCAACTGGAGGGCTCCGGAGGCAAAAACGAGCATCTCGACAATGCTGTGCATGAGGGCGGACCCAGGAACGGGGTGCTGACCGCAATCGAGGATTTTATTACGGGCTGCTCCTCGGACTACCAACTCTGCACGGTCAGGCATGAGTTTGGATTGACCATCCTGCAATACCGGACCTGGAAGAAATCTGAGGATCTGTCCTTCCTTCTGCTCCGAACCAAGGTGGGCTTTTACAACCTCTATTGGCTTGTGCGGTCTTCTCTGGGAAGAGTGGTGAGAGCTTTTCGGGTCGCCACACATCCAAGTGTGTGATATTCTACACATTCAGGAGGTGCAACCATGGCGACGAATCTGGCATTAGACGATCGCCTGATCGATGAAGCAAAGCATATAGGCCATCACGCTACCAAGAAGGAGGCAGTGACCGCCGCGCTAAAGGAATATATCGACCGGCGAAAGCAGCTGGAGATTCTAAAGCTTTTTGGAACGATCGATTACGATCCGGATTACGACTACAAGAAGATGCGCCAGCTTGACCGGATCGAGCTCGAACCGTGAAGGTCCTAGTCGATACTTGCGCGTGGTCGCTCCTATTGCGGCGCAAGAAGAAAATTGCCATGAGCGGCGATGAGCAATTGATTCTCGCATCGTTTACAGAGGCGATTAAAGAGGGCCGCGTAGCGATGATTGGCCCAATCCGCCAAGAGGTTCTTTCCGGCATCAGGGACCTGGCTCAATTTGAAAAGCTGAGAACTGCCCTCACGGCCTTCCCAGATGAAGATCTCACAACGCCTCATTACGAAGAAGCCGCGCGCCTGTTCAATATCTGCCGGAGTCGCGGTGTGGGATGTGGATCGACCGATATTTTGATGTGTGTAGTCGCCAGCCAAAAGCGCTGGGCGATACTGACCTACGACCAGGGCCTGATACGCTGCATTGAGGTTCTGCGGAGTGCGGGAGTCATGGGGTAGGTTCACTCCCCGCCGGGGGTGGACAGCAAGGTTCCCCCTGCTCACTTTTGCCCAAGGTTCGCCTCCCCGGCAGGGATAATAAAAGCAGCTCTGGGACTCTTCGTCCGCTCCCGCTCCCCCAGCTCGTTCGCGGCTCACGGGCCTCGCTCGGGATCGTCCACGGAGGTTGGGGAGCGTATGTGAGCCCACTATGAAACCGATTCGCATCGTTCTGTCGCCCACGCGAAGCCGCCCCTGGAACGTGTTTCTGGGGCTTGTGTTGTTGCTGGTCTCGCTGCTCGTCTTCCTTTCCCTGGCGACTTATCGCGCCTCGGACCCCTCGCTGAACACCGCTACCGGCCTGCCCGTCCGCAACTGGGTCGGCCTTTTCGGCGCGACGCTCAGCGATCTTTTGCTGCAAACTATCGGCATCACGGCTTTTTTTCTGCCTCTCTGGCTTGGCGGGATTGGCTGGACCTGGATGCATTCGCGTCCCAGCGGTTCCGCCGTGCTACGCTGGGTCGGCACGCTTCTTGCTCTCACTTTTCTGCCGGCCGTCTTCGGGTTGCTTCCGTGGCATTGGCTCTGGCTTCATCAGCTGCCCATCGAGGGTGTGGTGGGTGGACTCGTCTCTGGCTTGCTGGTGACCTACCTCAATATGCAGGGCGCGTGGCTGGTGGCTGGCGTGTTCGCTGCCGCCGGGCTTTACTTCGCCTCCGCAGTTAGCTTCTGGGCCCTCAAAGAAAACGTTGCGGATCGCTGGCTCCTCTTGCGCTCCTGGCATGACCGCTGGCGCAATTGGCGCGAGGAGCGCGCGGAGCTGAAGGCCGAGCGCGAAGCTGCCGAGCGTTCCGTAGAACCCGAACCAGCTCCAACTGAAGTGCGCCGTGGCTTCTTCGCGAGCCTCTTCCGCCGCAAGCGTGAGCCTGAGCCTGACCCGATCGACGAGATTCCCGCTTATCAGCGCACTCTTTTGGAGCCGCAAGAGGAGCAGATTCCCGTCACAGCCCAGACGCCGAAGGGCAGCATCTGGGAACGCGCCGAAGCTGTGCCCATCCCCGCTCCGGCAGAACCTTTCTTCACCCCAACGCCGCCGACGCCGCCCCGGCCCGCGCAGTTGCAGGCGGTTGCGCCTCGCCCGGTTCCCTTCCCGTTTGACTCGGCCCCGGTTTCGGCCTCCAGCCCAAGCGGAGAAATCGCCATCCATAGCCGCGCCGATGCGGAAAACCGCACAGCGACCGTCGCTCCCAAGCATGTCAGCGGCTTCAAGCTGCCGCCCAGCACCCTGCTCAACCCCGGCGAAGGCCCGCAGACCGTCCGCGAAGACGAACTGCGCGACGAAGCCAAGGTTCTGGTTGAGAAATGCGGCGAGTTCGATGTCCGCGGCCAAGTCGTCCAAATCAACCCCGGCCCCATGGTCACGACCTACGAGTTCAAGCCGGAGGCAGGCGTCAAGTACTCGCGCGTCACTGGCCTGGCCGACGACCTCTGCCTCGCCATGCGCGCCGAAAGCATCCTCATTGAGCGCATGGCTGGCAAGAACACCGTCGGCATCCAGGTGCCCAACCACCGGCGCGAGACCATTCAGCTCCGCGACTGCCTGGAGTCTGAAGTCTTTGGCAAAGCCAAATCGCGCCTGACCATCGCCATGGGCAAAGACATCAACGGCCGCATC
>Ga0182024_10000052_pt1 | contig 205550 bp, 172 predicted proteins | sample P32metaG_FD_120480 | JGI IMG/M metagenome (GOLD analysis project Ga0182024, IMG submission 120480) | Permafrost microbial communities from Stordalen Mire, Sweden - P3-2 metaG (Illumina Assembly) | ecosystem: Environmental > Terrestrial > Soil > Wetlands > Permafrost | place: Sweden: Stordalen...
CGAAACTGCGAAGCGCAGCGCGCGGGCAAACGCCTTGAACAGAGCTTCAACCTGGTGATGGGACGACCGGCCGTAGAGAACGCGCAAGTGGACGTTCGCGTGGGCTGCCTGTGCGAAGCCTTGAAAGAAATCCTCGGTTAATTCGGTTTGGAAATCGCCGACACGCTTGGCGTCTATTTTGCCGCTGCACACGCAATACGGGCGACCTCCCAGATCGATAGCTGCGGCCGCGAGGGTCTCATCCATGGGCATGAGGAAATAGCCAGCCCGCAGGATTCCCCGTTTCGTGCCCAGCGCCTTCAGTACGGCCTCGCCGAGCGCAATGCCGGCGTCTTCCACCGTGTGGTGTTGATCGACGTCGAGGTCTCCTTTTACCTCGAGCGTCAGATCAAATGCGCCGTGCCGGGCGACGAGATCCAACATGTGATCGAGGAAACGAATTCCCGTGAAGGCACGTGAACAGCCTCGTCCATCCAAATTCAAACGAAGACGAATGTCTGTCTCGTTCGTCTTCCGACGAATTGTCGCAATTCTGGGCATGCGTTTCAGCAGTAGCGCTTGATCAATCGCACCAAGCACTCCATTTCCGTTCTTGTTCCGATGCTGACCCGCACAAAGCCGGGTCCCATATCTTTGGAGCGATCCCGCAACAGTATGCCCTCCGCTTGCAGCCGGCGACACATCTCGGAGCCCTTAGCTCCGAAATCCGCGAGCAAGAAATTGGCCGCGCTCGGATAGGTTTTTACTCCAAGCTTAAGGAGTTCTTTCTCGAACCATACGCGGGTGCGCAGGATATCGCGCACGTAACGCTTCATCGTTTGGGCGTCGTCTACGGCTGCTTCGGCGGCGGCCAGCGCCGCGACGTTGACGGGGAAGGGCGCGGTAGCCCGGCGCAAAATTGACAAAGACTCGGGGCAGGCAATTACTGCGCCCAGCCGCAATCCCGCCAATCCCGCGGCCTTGGAAAAGGTGCGAGCCACGAAGAGCTGCGGATATTTCTGGATCTCAGGGATCACGGTTACGCCGGAAAATTCAGCGTAAGCCTCATCTACGACCACCGCCGTGCGCGTTGCAGTCTGCAGAACTGTTTCGATAGCTTTTGGCTGAATCAATGTGCCGGTTGGATTATTTGGATTGCAGACAAATAAGACACGTGGATGCGTTTCGAGCGCGTTCAGCAATCCTTCGAGCGGAAATTCCATCGTCGATCCGTAACGCAAGACGTCGATTCTTGCTCCGGCGACTTCACCCCAGTAGCGATACATCGGAAAGGTCGGCTCGCAAATTACGACGCTACTGCCAGCATCAACAAAAGCGTCAAAAAACAAGCGCAGAGCGTCATCACCGCCATTTGTAAGCAGCAGCTCCTCGGGTTTCACCTTGAAATGCCGCGCCAGATGCCGCGTTCCATGATCGTACTCGGGATACATAGATAGCTGCTGCACCGAAAGTTTCGCCAATGCGCGCCTTACGGCCGGCGAGCATCCGGCAGTGTTTTCGTTGAAGTCGAGGCGCAGTTTATCGGCGCGCCCTTCGCCAGGCGGTTCGTAGGTGCGCCGGTCCAGAATTGCCTGGCGCACTGGCAACTGAACGCTCATCGGCGTACCTCCACAGCGTTCGCGTGCGCTTGCAGACCCTCAGCGCGCGCCAGCGTTTGCACATCATCCGCAAGGCGCGTGAAACCTAGGCGAGAGACAGTTTGCACACTGATGCATTTGACGAAGTCGGCGGCGCTCAGCCCGCCGCGCCGTCGAGCCCACCCGCCAGTTGGCAGCACGTGGTTGCTGCCGCTTAGGTAATCACCCAGGGCCTGCGCAGCCCACGGCCCGAGAAAGATGGTGCCCGCCGCTTGGCATTTCCTCAGCAAGGCTTGGGCGTTGTCAGGGATGCTGAGGTGTTCGGGCGCAAATCGATTGACGAACTCGCAGGCTGCGTCCGTTGACGGCGCTAGCAAAATCGCCCCGCTTCGTTGACTGGAAACATGCGCTGGATTAGTTCGCGCGAATTGCCGCAATTGAGCCGCGACTTCCGCTTGAACCTTTTCCGCCAGGGCCTTCGACGTAGTTACAAAAAAGCTGCCGGCGTCCGGAGCGTGCTCCGCCTGCGCGAGAAGGTCCGCAGCGATCCATCCTGGATTGCCCTGGGTGGCCAGAACGATTGCTTCGGTTGGCCCGGCCGGCAGGTCGATCGCGCAATCGCTGCTTACCAGCTGCTTTGCGGCCGTCACATAGCGATTGCCAGGACCAAAAATCTTTTCCACCCGTGGCACACTCTTCGTTCCGTACGCCAGCGCAGCAATCACTTGAGCGCCGCCAGCTCGCACAATTTCGGTGACGCCGAGCATTCTGGCCGCCGCCAGTAGTTCCGCGTTTGGCCGAGGACAAACAACCACAATTCGTCGAACTCCAGCCACTTTTGCAGGCACCACGGTCATCACCAGCGTTGAGACCAGGGCATGGCGCCCGCCGGGGATATAGCAGCCAATGATGTCGATCGGCCGTACAACTTGCGCAATCCTTACGCCTGACTCAACGCCCATGGTCCAAGACTGCGGCAACTGTCTTTCGGCGACACGACGCACGTTTCTCGCAGCGTGCTCAATTGCACGCAGAAAATCTTTCCCAGCGCGGGTAACAGCGCCGGCGATCTCGCGGCGCGAAACCCATAGGCCCTCATCGGCGAGATCGATGCCGTCCAGCTTCTTGACCCAGGCGAAAAGAGCAGAGTCCCCGCGCCGCCGCACGTCAGCGACGATCCGCGAGGCTACCCGTTCCGCCTGAACGTCATGCTGCTGTCTCGCACGGAGCAGGTGTTTTTCTATGCCCGACGTTAGTTTCAGAATTCTCATCAAAGCACGATCTTGTTTAAGGGATATTCCACAATCCCTTGCGCGTTGGCGGCTTTGAGTTTCGGCAGAATCTGTCGGACGACTGCTTCCTCAATGATCGTGTTCACCGCGACCCAATCCGGATCGCTTAAAGTAGAAATGGTCGGTTTCTTCAGCGCCGGAAGAACATCCAGCACCCGGGGCAGATCATCACGTCGAACATTCAGCAGCAAACCCACTTTGCTGGCGGCGGCAATGGCGCCTTGCAGCATCAGGATTAAATTTTCCACTTTCTCCCGTTTCCACGGGTCGGCCGCTGCGTCTCGATTCATGATGAAAACCGTCGCCGATTCCAGGACGGTGTCGATGATGCGCAAGCGGTTGGCGCGCAGTGAGGATCCAGTTTCCGTAACTTCCACAATGGCATCCGCGAGCTGAGGAACCTTTACCTCCGTCGCACCCCAGGAAAAGTCCACGCGGGCGCTGACTCCGTGGCCGGCAAGGTAATTCTCGGTGATGCGCACGATCTCGGTCGCAATCACTTTTCCGGTCAGGTCGCGAGGGCCCCGGATGGGAGAGTCCTCCGGCACCGCCAGCACCCAGCGCACGCGCGCCAGCCGCTGCTTGGCATACACCAGCTCAGCCACCTCGTCGACCGCCGAACTGGTTTCGACCACCCAATCGTGCCCGGTGATTCCCGCGTCCAGCGCCCCGGTTTCGACGTACCGTGCCATTTCTTGTGCCCGCACCAGCAAGCACTCAATTTCCGTGTCGTCGATGGACGGAACGTAGCTCCGCGAACTGACCGTGATCTTCCATCCCGCCCGCGCAAAGAGATCGATCGTGGCGTCCTGCAAGCTACCTTTAGGAATGCCCAGCTTCAGGCGGTTCATTCTTTCTTCTCCTGCCCGTAGACTTGCTCGGGCCGAAAGGTTCGTTCCTCGATCAGCATGGCACTGCCGTCGTTTTCCAGGCGGCGATAAAAGCAGCTTCGAAAGCCCTCGTGGCAAACGCCGGGCCCCGCAGGCTCGACTCGAACCAGCAGCGCATCGGCGTCGCAGTCCACGCGGACGTCACAAACTCTCAGCACATGACCGCTAGATTCGCCTTTCTTCCATAAACGATTGCGGGACCGGCTATAGAAAACTACCTCCCGGGTTCGGCGCGTTTCCGCCAGCGCCTCTTCATTCATAAATCCCAGCATCAGCACGTCTCCGGTCCGATCGTCCTGGACGATCGCGGGAAGCAGTCCGCCGCCCTTTTCAAATGCAAGCTCCACCGCCGCCCTCCTCTGGAAAAACGCCAAGAATCTTGGTCCCAAAAAAACAAAAAACCCGCTGGGCTATCTTGCGCCAGCGGGCCGATGAGTGCTTTGTCTAGCGAATCGCTATACACACCTCATCGGACGCGGCGTGTGGCCGTGGTGATGATGGTGCCGATGAGCGCGTGAATTCATGTCGAATCGGCAGAATAAGGAAAGTAGGTCCCCATGTCAATCAATTGTTTGCAATGACAATTCTAGAGCCAACCAGCATGCTAGGAACCGGAGCTTCCTTTGCCGTGGCACTTTGTCGTTGTAATCTGGCTTCTTCCAATCTGTCCAATGCGAGGTTGCAACGCCAAGACGGGTCGGCAAATCAGAGAATCCACGGTGATCGAAGCCCAACTCGGGTGCGGAGGCTAGAATGGACCAGAAAATTCGAAAGAACGATGCGGACTGGAAGAATCAACTCACACCGAACCAATATCATGTGACTCGTCAGAAAGGGACCGAACCGCCCTTTACCGGCGAGTACGAAGCCGTGGAAACTGCCGGCACCTACAAATGTGTCTGTTGCGGTCAGCCGGTGTTTCGTTCGGAAACGAAGTATCACTCCGGCTCTGGCTGGCCGAGCTTTTACGCCCCCGCAGAGGACAGCGCGGTAGAAACCGAAACCGATGCAAGCCACGGGATGTCTCGTACAGAGGTAAAATGTAGCCGCTGCGACGCCCACCTGGGCCACGTCTTCGAAGACGGCCCACGGCCGACCGGGTTACGTTATTGTATTAACTCATCATCATTAAAATTGGACAGAGACTAAAAGCAAAACACGCTGCAGGTTCGCCGCAACGCGCTCTGAAAAGGTTTGAAACCGATTGTGAAGCCCAGCCGGACGAGTGCCGACTAGGCAGCGCTACACGCACAGGCCGCCATTTCGGCGACGCGATCGCGTTCCCACACACCCAATAGAAGAACTTTGGTGCCGGTAGGGTACTTAAAGATGTAAAAGACTTGGGTATCGCCGTCTACTTCAAAAAAGCCCGGTCGCCGCCCATCCGCACGCAAAGGCGCGCCCATGCTCAAGAGCATGCGAAGCTCGGAAACCTGCTCCTGCGAATGATTTCGCAGATCCTCCAGTAGAGGCGGCTGTTTCTGTACTGTCGTGGTCATCACATTTCTCCGCCACATAGCTTATCGTTGTCCTCACCTATAATGACGTAACAATTCGGCAAAAGTTTCATGGGCTGCAACGTTTCTTCCACCCATCTAACGCCCAAACCAGTTGCCGTTCCTTGTTAGATGCCCGGTAGTCGTCTGTCGGGTGTAACAATTATGTCGCATTTATGTGCATGCACTGGTTATTCCGAAGCTCCGACTTACCGCTAGGGCAACACGTCGTAGTGACTCGAAGGCCGACCTGAATTTGGCGAATCCCTAATCCCCAGCCCATCGTTTGTTCTAGAAGGCGTTACTTTAAGCCTGAGCTTACTTTCATCTACTAGCAGATGCCCAGCCGCCCGTCACAAGGCGGAGGTCAACTTCCCAGGCCAATCGGAACGGCGACATGGCAGATAAATGCACTGAATATTTGCGTTGCATATACATCCCTCCCGACCGACCGGCATCTTTCCCTCCGGTCCCAAAATCTCTTGAAGCCCAGTTCGGTTATGATAGAGTTCACGTCGCTATCTCCTATGGTACTTGCGCTGGCTCAGTTTACCTGCGATAGTGGGCCTCAACGACCTTCCAGTACAGGAAAAATCATTGTGACAAAACTAGCGACAAAGAAAACGGCGACCAAAGAGAAAAGTCCTTTCGAAAAGGATCGGCGGCGCAAACACCACCATTGGCTCGTCACCGTATACTACGCAGACGGCGAGAAATTCGGCCGGGTCTACACCGACAAAGATAAGGCCGCGCGTTTTGCCGAGCGCCAACGCCGATCGCCGGTCGTCAAATCAGCGCGCGTCAGTCAAGTCTCCTGACCCCACAATTTCGCATGGTTTACTGTTGAATTTACGAATACGCGATAGCAAGCAGGACTTGTCGCTGCTAGGTCACCGTGCTATAAAAGAATTGGCGTTGAGCGGCCTTAGTATAGTGGTAGTACGGAACCTTGCCAAGGTTCAGGTGTCGGTTCGATTCCGATAGGCCGCTCCATTACTTTCAAACACTTACGCCGCAATCTCAATTTCCATATTTTCCAAGTGAACGGCTTTGGACTGTTGGGAGAATGCTGCCCGGACTTGATCTAAGGGGGGCGCCGCTGTACCACGCTGTCATGCGTTGCGAGGTGTGCCCCATTTGCTGCCGGATGACGGCAGGGTTGATTCCGGCAAACTTAGGGAGCCCGGAGTTAACTGCCAACCTTGTCAAGGTTCAGGTTCGGTTCGATTCCGATAGGCCGCTCCCTTCCCTCATCCTTCCCGCCGTTCCACACATGAAGAGTGTTATCTTTCTCCCCGCAGCTTTTGTCTCGGCTGTTGAGCCGCTCTTCCACTTCCCGCACACTGACTTCACTCGTACTTAGCAGCACAAATTCCATCACGGGACAACCATGCGAATCGCCTCCAAAGCTCCCACCCGCGTCGACCTAGCCGGCGGAACCCTCGATATCTGGCCCCTATACTTGTTCCACCCCGGGGCCGTGACGGTGAACGCCGCGATCACCCGCTACGCCTCCTGTGTAATCGATCAGCATCCGCAAAGCGACCAGCACATTAAACTCGTCTCCAGCGACACCCAACTCGAAGAAAGCTTCGATTCTCTCTCTGAATTAGTGAAAGCAAAACGCTATCGGCTCCCCCTGCTCGCAGAAATCGTAAAATTCTTCAATCCCGAAGGTGGCTTCACTCTTACCACCGACTCTGAAGCCCCCGCAGGCGCAGGCATCGGCGGCTCCAGCGCCATGGCCGTAGCCATCTGTGCCGCGCTCGACCGCTTCACTGCAGCCGGTAAAAGCAAAGCCGACTGGATCCACATCAGTCGCGACGCCGAAGCCATCGTAATCAAAGTTCCCACGGGCACCCAGGACCACTATCCACCAGCCTTCGGCGGCGCAGCCGCCATTGAGCTCCCCCCGGGCGGCGAACGCCGCACCGAACTCCGCGTCGATCTCTCCGAACTCGAGCGCCGCATCGTCCTCTGTTACACCGGCAAACCCCGCAAATCCGCCATCAACAATTGGGACGTCTTCCAAAAACACATCAACGGCGACACTAAGGTTCACCACAATCTAGCCCGCATCTCCGAAGTCGCCCAGCAACTTCGTGGCGCGCTCGAAAAGTCCGACTGGCCCGACGCCGGCCGCCTGATGCGCGAAGAGTGGACCTTCCGAAAGCGCAATCTCCCCACCATTTCCACAAGAACAATCGATCGCATCATCGATAGTTCCCGCCGTAAAGGCGCGCTAGCTGGAAAAGTCTGCGGTGCAGGCGGCGGTGGATGTGTCGTCCTCCTGATCGACCCCGACGGCCGCGAGCGCGTCGAGTCCGCTGTCACTGAAGCCGGCGGCCAAGTCCTGCCCATGAAAATCGACCGGTCCGGAGTGCAAGTCAACGTTTCGTGACCTCACCTTGCTTCAGTCCTTATTCTGCCCCCCGGCAGTACCCCTGGGTATCTGTTCACCAGCCTCCAGGCATCATAGAATAGGGACATCCGGCCACCGGGGCGGCCGCCAACCGTATTTATGTTGAACTGGTTCATTCCTACGATCGCCATTTTTCTTCTCGCGGCTGCGGATGTCCCCGGCGTCGAGCACCTCCATTCTCCCGATCATTCCATCCCTGCATTTCCGGCTGGCGCAGAATCCATTTCCGTTCTGCCGAGCGTCGTGTCCTCGATCGACGATCCGCAAACGCCATCATCCCAGCCAGCCCAGCAAAAAAAAGCGACGCTCCAGGATCAATCGAAACTGGACCTCGTCCGCTACGTTTCCGGAGAATTCGCCAAAGCCACCAAGCCCCTTCCCGCCGGCAAAGAAGGGTTTCTAGTGTATGTGGGCAAGCCGGTCAGCACGGAGCTGCTGGACCGTGCCGTCGCCACCCATGGCGCAGCCATCAACAGCGGTGATAACGTGCAAATCACCAAACTCGATTTTCACGAACACACCATCGCCGTCGATATAAACGGAGGAGGGCGCGGCAAGAAAAACTGGAAAGATCATGTCCAGATCGGTATGGGCGGCATTCCAACCATGAGCACCAGTCAAACGCCGGAAAATGGCCCCCCGGGAGTGCGGCCCGGAACGGGCAGCACCATTTATCTTGAATTCACCAAACCTGTACCCGACCTTACTCCTGACGAACTAAAACAAATCCTCGCCCCATTCCTGGATTTTTCACGCCAACGTTCCGCCTCGGTCCATTGGACCGACAGTCTTCCCCCGGAAATGCGAAAAGCCATCCAGGACCGCCGCCCAGCAGTCGGGATGGACCGCGAAGAAGTAATCGCCGCCATCGGCAAACCCGAACACAAAGTTCGCGAACGCGATGCCGAAGGCAACGAAATCGAAGATTGGATCTACGGCCAACCACCCTCAAAAACCGTCTTCGTCCGTTTCCAAGGCGACCGCGTAACCAGCGTCCGCCAATTTCCCCAGTAGTTCTGCGTTGCCATAATACGAAGCCGGAGCATCGAAGGCATGAGCCCTAACAGTAGCACCGCCGATAAAGTGGCTGAAAAGCCTGCCAGTGTGGCCCCAGGTCCCCTTTCCAGCTTCTCCGAAGAAGAGCAGCATCAGCGAATCGTCGCCGCTGAGCGGCGCTTGTCTGGCTCTTCCCGAACTGATAAATCCTTGGTAAAGCGGTATCGACCGCTCGTGCTTGCCGGAGCCGGGTTTCCGCCCGAGGTCGATAAGGACTTATTGAAATAACCCCTAGTTCGCTGGTCGTAAAAGCGTCCGGCCGGATGTTTGGGCTTTTAGACCACCCTGACCCTGTTCTGCGTGTACTTCGGAAATTTCCTTTTCCTTGGCCATTTATCACTTCTCTCCCGTCCCGGGCTTCACGTCGTGATAGCGCAATCGAGCGGATGCGTGATGGTGCTCCAGCTAACTTCCTAAATAATTTGTTCCTTCGGCGTCCTTTCGTTGACTTTTTGTGACGTAGCTCATAGCATTTCTAGTTCGGCGCGGGCCACAATTCTAGTCGTAATCAGCCCGCACGGTTTCATTAACCCATCGGAGGAAGAATGCCCATCAAGGTCGGCATCAACGGCTTCGGCCGCATCGGACGCAACATTATGCGCACTGCGTTGGATGACAAAGACATCCAGTTCGTCGCCGTCAACGACGTCACCGATGCCGCCACCCTCGCGCACCTGCTCAAGTACGACTCCATCCTCGGCAACCTTCACCAGCATGTCACCCATTCCGGTGACTCCATCGCCGTGGACGGGAAAAGTTTCAAAGTTTTCAAGACCAAGGACCCCGCGGAAATCGACTGGGCTTCTGTTGGCGCCGAAATCGTCGTTGAATCCACAGGCTTGTTCACCAAAGGGGTCGATGCCAAAAAGCATCTTCGCGCTCCAGTAAAGAAGGTCATCATCTCCGCTCCAGCCGACGGTCCCGACGCTACCTTCGTGCTGGGCGTGAACGACAACACCTACGATCCAGCCAATCACCACGTCGTTTCCAATGCCTCCTGTACCACCAACTGTCTCGCCCCGGTCGCCAAGGTTCTGCACGATACCTTCGGCATCCATGCCGGCACCATGACCACCATCCACTCCTACACCAACGATCAAAAACTCCTCGACCTGCCCCACAAGGATCTTCGCCGCGCCCGCGCGGCCGCACTGAACATGATTCCAAGTTCCACCGGCGCAGCCAAAGCACTGCACCTGGTAATCCCCGCGCTGAAAGGGAAGCTGGACGGTTACGCCATGCGCGTGCCCACCCCCAACGTCAGCGTTGTCGATCTAACGGTCTTCGTGGAAAAGCCGGCCACAGTCCAATCCGTAAACACCGCCCTAAAAGTTGCCTCCGACGGCCCCATGAAGGGTATCCTCGGCTACACCGAAGAAGAACTGGTCTCCTCCGACTTCCGAGCCAATTCCAATTCCGCAATAGTCGACGCCGGCTACACCAAAGTAGTAGCCGACAAATGCGTAAAAGTCTTGGCTTGGTACGACAACGAGTGGGGCTACAGTTGCCGCTGCCGCGACCTGATCAAGCTACTAGCCTCGAAGTTTTAACTAGCACCGGCGCTCTTGTTTACACCGAGCCTCGAAGTGCCAGTGCCAGCGTCGGCAAGCAGGGGCGGCGCCCGCCAAACGCCGGCGCCCGTCAAAATTCCAAAAACCAAAATACGGAACCCATCGTCCCATGAACAAACTAACCATCAACGATCTCGATCTCGACGGCAAACGAGTCTTCATCCGCGCCGACTTCAACGTGCCCCTAAAAGACGGCGCAGTAACCGATGACACCCGCATCCGCGAAACCCTACCCACTCTCCGCCTAGCCATCCAAAAAGGCGGACGACTGGTCCTAGCCTCGCACCTAGGCCGCCCAAAGGGAGGCCCAGACAAAAAGTATTCCTTGGTCCCCGTAGCAAAAAATCTATCTGAACTGCTCGAACGCCCAGTCGTCTTCGCAGAGGACTGCGTAGGCCCAGACGCCGAAGCCAAAAGCAAAGCCCTAACCGACGGCGGCGTACTGCTCCTGGAAAATGTCCGCTTCCACCCAGAAGAAGAAAAAAACGACGAAGCCTTCTCCAAACAATTAGCGAAACTCTGCGACGGCCTCTTTGTCTGCGACGCCTTCGGCTCCGCCCACCGCGCCCACGCCTCGGTAGTAGGCATTACCCGCTTCGTAAGACAATCCGCCGCAGGCCTACTGATGGAAAAAGAACTAGCTTACATAGGCAAAGCCATAACCAATCCCGCCCGCCCGTTCGTAGCCATAATCGGTGGCGCCAAGGTAAGCGACAAAATCGAAGTAGTAGAAAATCTGATGAAGATCGCCAACGTGATGCTGATCGGCGGCGGAATGGCCTACACCTTCGAAAAAGCCCAAGGCCTGGAAATCGGCAAATCACTCGTAGAAAACGACAAACTCGACCTGGCCAAGCGCCTCATGGCCGAAGCGAAAGCAAAGAATTTCAAGCTCCTGTTGCCCACCGACCACGTAGTAGCCCCCGAGTTCAAAATCGACGCCAAGGCCACCGTCTGCGACGTAGCCGCAACGCCCCCAGATCAAATGGGTCTGGACATCGGTCCTAAAACGATAGCCGCCTACATAGCCGAAATCGGCAAAGCGAGAACGATAGTCTGGAACGGTCCTATGGGCGTATTCGAAATGCCCGCCTTCGCCAAAGGCACCCTGGAAATTGCCAAAGCCGTAGCCGCCGCCACCACCGCAGGCGCTACCTCCATAGTAGGCGGCGGCGATTCGGTAGCCGCCGTCCACCAATCCGGCGTCTCCAGCAAAATCTCCCACATTTCCACGGGAGGTGGTGCCTCCCTAGAATTCCTGGGCGGCAGTAAACTCCCAGGCGTAGAAGCCCTAACCAACAAATGAACCTCAATCTTCTCTGCGAAACCTCAGCGCTCTCAGGGTCTCGGCGTTATCTTTTTCCGAATCTTTTTTCAGTTTTTCTCTCAAGGAGCCTCCCATGCGCCGCCCAGTAATAGCAGGGAATTGGAAGATGTATAAAACGCAAGCCGACACCCGCAACTTCTTCTCCGCCTTCGCCCCGCTCGTAGCCGACGTTACCCACTGCGACATAGTAATCGCCCCCCCATTCACAGCAATCCCAGCTGCCGTAGAATCCGTAAAAGGAAAAAGCATCTCCGTCTCTGCCCAAAATCTCCATTGGGAAAAAGAGGGCGCCTTCACCGGCGAAATCTCCGCCCCCATGCTAGTCGAAGCCGGCTGTCGCTACGTAATCGTAGGCCACTCCGAACGGCGCCAATTCTTCGGCGAAACCGACCAAACGGTAGCCAAGAAAACCAAAGCCGCCCTAGCCTCCAATCTGACCCCAATCGTCTGCATGGGCGAATCCCTAACCCACCGCGAAGCCGGCCAGACCGAACAAGTTTGCCAAACCCAATTCCTGGGCGGCCCAGGCGCGTTGACCCCCGACGAATTCTCCCGTATCCTAATTGCATACGAGCCAGTCTGGGCAATTGGCACGGGCAAAACGGCAACGCCAGAAATCGCCGCCGCAGCCCACAAGTTCATTCGCCATTGCGCAGCTGAAAAGTTCTCCGCAGCCCAAGCCAACGCCCTACGCATCCTGTACGGCGGCAGCGTAAAGCCGGACAACATCAAGGGCCTAATGGCCCAAGAAGAACTAGACGGCGCCCTGGTAGGCGGCGCAAGCCTGGACCCGAAATCGTTCGCCTCGATCGTGAATTTTCAGTAGGCGACAGCAGTACCCAAGTTTTCAGCGCGGCCGGATTATGCAGGCGACAGCACAGTCCGGATTTGGTCAGCCAGCGGGAGGGCACGCCTTCGATCGTGCCCTCACTTTAGCTGAAGACCCGGCGTTAGCCGCTGAGGGCGAAGCCGGAACTAGAACGTAGAAGAGGATTCAAAATGCAAGGAATGCCGGGCTGGATGAAGTGGACCATCTCGATCTTAATTGGCCTAGCCATAATTATTCTAGGCTTCCGCTACGCAGGCTGGCTCCTAACCGCCTTCTTCGTAATGAACTGCCTGGTCCTGATCATCGTAGTCCTGCTACAAAGCGGCAAGGCAGCCGACTTAGCCGGCGCCTTCGGCGGCGCAGGAAGCCAAACCGCCTTCGGCCCCCGCGGCGCAGCCACCCTACTCTCCCAAGCTACAACCTGGTGCGCCGTAATGTTCATGATCTGCGCCATGGCGCTGGTCCTACGCACCGACAAAACCACCAACCAAGGTAACTCCGTCCTCGAAAAGTTCTCCAAGCCAGCACCCGCGCCGTCTAAGCCTGCGCCCACACCCCTATCTCCAGCGCAGCCACAATCGAACACCGCGCCAACAACGCAACCACCCGCGAGCACCCCGCCGCCGCAACCCAAAAAACCCTGATTCCAAGGTCAGTAAATGTAGCAGGCAGTTGTAGCGGCCGCCGACCGTGGCGGGCGCGTTTTGTGACCATGCGCTCAATTATATGACTAACGCCTGAGCGATCGATCCACAACGAGATCAAGATAACTTTTTATGGAGCTGGACGAATTTACGGGAAGATCGCTTCAAGTGAGGGCACTTCGGGGAACTAAGTCAAAACGTGGTGCGGTCGAGAGGACTCGAACCTCCATGCCTTGCGGCGCTAGCACCTCAAGCTAGTGCGTCTGCCAGTTCCGCCACGACCGCATAATCCAAAGTATACATTAGAATCGCCAGCGAGTCTCCGGCCCCACAAACGCGCTCGAGAACTTTATCATGCCTCTTGCTAATCGATCGCTGCGACGACTGACCGAGCGTTGGGCACAGATTCAAATCCGGAAGAGATCCGCCGTTAACGTTAACGCTGTTCCATAACGAAATTGCTTGGGGCGTTAACGATAACGTTTGTAAATTCTCGGGACCAGGACTCAAAGTACTATTGCAGTATTTTTTTGGTAGACCTAAGGTAATTCCCGGATGACCGCATCAGTCGCTCGCGACTAGGATTTTTGCCGCAATCGGGTGCTTTGGGACCGCAAAATACGACATTTCGCGAACGGCTTCGAGATATTTTGAAGTCGCACGTAACCGTTCTTGACCTGGCTTCCCGGAGAATTCCATGAACCTTCGTCCTCAAATCTTGGTGGTATCCTCAGATCAGGATCATCGCCGGGAATTAACGGCCATTCTTCAAAAAGAAGGCTGGAGCCCGCTGCACGCCTCCCGTCTGACCGAGTGCCAAGATCTACTCGCCAAGCGGAATATCAGCCTCGTTTTTTGCGAGCGCCGCTTAGCTGACGGAACGTATCGCGATCTGCTCTCCGTTGTCCAAGCTCCCGAACGCCGGGTTCCTGTCGTAGTGACCTCGCGCCTCGCCGACTGGGACGAATATCTCGAAGCCCTGCGTTACGGCGCCGTCGATCTTATCCCGTCGCCCTGCAAACCCAGCGATGTTTCGTCCGCCATCGCGCAAGCCCAACAAGAAGACCTCGGATCCTCGGCCGATACCTCTTCGCAATCCGAATCTAAGCTCCGTTCCGTCTCCGCGTCCGGCGTGTAGTTACTCGGAACCCGGTCACCGCCACTTGAGGCTGTGTCTTCGGTGCCCTTTGTGTATATTGTTCTCCGTGATCTTCACCCTGACTCCTGCCGAAGCCCGCATCCTCGGCTCGCTCATCGAAAAAGAGATCACCACTCCTGAGTATTACCCGCTCTCCCTAAATGCTCTCCTCAACGCCGCGAACCAAAAGTCCAATCGCGATCCGGTCATGGAACTAGACGAGGACGCAGTCCGCCGCGCGCTTGATTCGTTGAGCCAGCAAGGCTTGGCACGCTCCGCGGCCACCGAAGGCCGCGTAGCCAGGTTCGAGCACCGCTTAGCCGATGTCTTCAATTTCCACCGCCACGAAATCGCACTCCTTTGCGTGTTACTCCTCCGCGGCCCGCAAACCCCCGGCGAATTGCGCACCCGCAGCGACCGCCTGTATCAATTTGACGACCTAGGTGCGGTCCATTCCGCTCTCAATCTCCTCAGGAATCGCCAGCCTCCGCTCGTAAAGATCCTGGCCCGACAACCCGGTACAAAAGAAGCCCGCTACGCCCATCTGCTTTCCGGCGATGTTCCCGAATCGGGACCCCAAGCGGCCTCCTCGGATTCGCCCTTAACGACTCCGCCAGCGCGCGCTTCTTCCGACTCAGCGAGGCTGGCTCAGCTCGAAGACGAGGTCGCGGCCCTGCAAACCGAGGTCGCCGATCTAAAGAACCAACTCGCGACTTTCCAAAAACAATTCCGCTAGTCTCCATTCGTGTACCGTCGCCGCCGCCGTTGTGGCAGCAAAACAGCGCACCGATAGGAGAATCACCTAATTCTCGAACCGTCTCAGGTGTTGATCCGTTGATTCCAAGTAGTTTACCGGATGGGCCAGCCCATTGGTTCTGGTACGCTCAGGACCTATGGGTGATGGTCCGTCACATGCTCCTTTGTCTGTCCTGAGTACGGTCTGTTTGGTTGATGTCCGGTACGTGTTGAGTGCTGCTTGACGGAAGCGGACTTTGGTCGAAACACAGTCACAAAGCATGGGCCGGTTGATTCCCTGGCCTCGCTGCGGCGAGACCTATATAACTTGTCTGCAATATTACGTGGCTGGTACAGTTGGCTGCATGGCCTCCGGACCCACTGAAATGGAACAAACACATGGATAAGCGAATCTTCCTAACGCTGGTTCTGCTGCTAGGGGCCATGTTCATCCTAAAGGACGTCAAAGATGCCCACCGGTACAAGGTCTTGGCCAATGGTGCTCGAGCCGTGCGGGTACAAAATCAGCGCGCCGACGCCTTGCCGGGCGCGGGCATGTACGCTGTCGAGACGCCTATTGTCCACGCTTCGTTCCGTCCGCTGAATTTCGCCTTACTCCGCGGCGGCTTTTCGTCCGTAGATGAATTCTTCGAGCGCGTTCACGACGATCCGGTCCTACATGCCTTTTATGGCGACTGCGCCGACCGCAGCGCGTCCATGCACGCTCTTTCCGAAAACCTCGCCGCGTTCACTACCTTCCGAAAAGGCGACAAGATCAAGTGGGCGCAAAGGCCCCTGGTCATCAAAAAGGGCGAGTACGTAATGACTTTCTGCGGCAAGAGCGTTCTCGCCCGCTGTGGCAACCTGATCAGCGTTGCCCCCATGCAGCCAAGCGAAGACGTCCCGCCCGCGCTCCTGGAAGCACCCTCGGAGCAACCCGATGCGCCGCTGACGCTGGTAGCCGCAGCTGCGCCAGCTCCGGTGATTCCCGGCGCAGCCCCAGTCGTTCCCGCGGTAGTCGCAGCTCATCACGGCTTTTTTTTCATTCCACCGTTCTACATTCCGCCTGGCGGCTCTCATAGCAGCGCTCCGCCGTCGGCGGGCATTGTTCCGCCACCGACTACCGGTACCCCTCCGCCCGCCACGGGTGGTGGCGGTACGCCACCGCCGGTGGGTCCGCCGCCTCCGATCACTGGAGCGCCGCCACCGCCTCCGTCGGGTCCTCCGGCACCGCCCGCCGGCCATATTTCTGGCGATGAGTTCTCGGGCCACCAGAAGCTCTTGACCCTGCTCGTCGGAATGGTGGTCATTGCGCTCCTTAAGCTGACCACTCGATGAAGACAGGCGGCTACATCCTGCTAGCTTTGCTCGGCATCTTTGTCGTCATTGCGCCGTACTTCATGCACGAACACTGGGCCGCGCTGGGTCCGTATTGGGCTTCGGCCGCATCCTTCTTTGTTCCTGGTTCTTACGCGGCCGGCGATCACGTCATTACGCCGGTTACCGATGTCACCATCACGTGGCAGTGCTCTGGTGTCGAGAATATTCAGATCTTCTCGATGCTGTTTGCCACCGTGTTCCTGATGAACTGGAAGCGCATGCAGGGATGGAAATCCGTAGCGTTGTACGTCGGCGCGCTGGCGGCTTTGTCGATCGTCAATCTGGGGCGTATCGTACTGATCGCAGTGCGTGCTAAGGAGACTCACTACGGATTGGCCAATACCTTGGCGTTGGCACTCCTGATCATCCTGGTTTGGAAAATCAAGTGGTTGCGACCTTCGCCCGAAACGCCTGCGCCGTCCCAATAACCAATACGGCTTTCTTTCCGCACCATTTTTTCTAGTTTGCCGTAATCACCCCCTCCCCTATGTTTTCCGTAAGGGATTCAAAGAACGTTAAAGGCGTCTGTTTTGATACCGTTTTGCATCTGTTGATTGCGCAGGGCTTTATGGAAGGGGTTAAAGGACTGGCAGCCTCCACGCCGGAATGGGGTTGCCAGGTTGGGGCGCAGGACCGTCTTGAGTATCGAAGCGTTAAGTAATCGTCATCGGAGGGGCGAAATTGAGGGTCGAACGGTGATTTGCGACGTTTAAAGCTTAGGCTGGTGAAAGGCGGCTTCGGGTTGCCGCGCTCGATGGTCGGCGGTCGCTTACGGCAGGGCTCGCAGCGACCGAGTGCTCGCCAATTTATTTCAACTCAATGAATCTCCGTTGAGAAAGACGGGCGCCTCACCGCCCCCCGCAAACATAGTGAGTGCCTTGGCCCAACAATGATTTGACTTGGCGATGACAAGCACAGAACCGGGCGCCGCTACTGTGAGAACGGAGCGGAAAATAATCGCGGCGCCGGCACTCGAGGCAAAGCAGTAACAGAGAATCGTCGCGCGTTTTTTACCGCCCCCGTAACTGTTCTCTCTGGCTTGCCTTGCGCGCAACCAGGTGCGATTCGCTCACTTGCCGCCAGGGCGGAGGGAACAAACGGATGCCAGACCAGCAGGTCGGGGTGCCTATTCGGACGTAACCAGGAGATCGTTCCACCAGCCGTGTCTATCCGCGTAGTGTGCGGCCGAACACTCAAGCTGGCGAGCCCCAGGACTAGCCGGAGACTCGCCGCGACGTAGCCACCATAACCCCTATCTATAGCCGCCATCGGGGAGATTCTTGCGATCACGCACGCGTCAGCGAAAGCCTCGCTGGCGCACAGGATATGTGTCGCCTGCCCAATTAACAATCCGCCGAATGAAGTATTCGCATTCACGACATCACGAACGCAAATTTGAAAATAGGAGAGTAACGATGAAAACAAAGGGAAGTGTTCTCGGCAAAGCTACGAATCGAAGGTCGTTCCTGACGAAGGGTATGGTTACAGCAGGCGCCGCAACGGTAGGAGCCGCGCTGTTGCCTACCGGTTTGCGAGCATTTGATGACGATGACGATCGGGCGCCCATTACCAAGGGCGATATCGCCATTCTGCGTTTCTTGAACGCGCTCGAACAAGTGGAAGCCGATTTGTGGCAGCAATACTCGGAACTGGGCGGCACGCAAGACAACGAAGTCTCGGGGGCTAACGGCGGCAATCCGCTGTACACCGCCGCGCTCACGATCCTCGACGGCGACATGGCGCAATACATCCACGACAACACCGACGACGAGAACAGCCACGCATCGTTCTTGAAAAACTATCTGGAATCCAAGGGAGCGGAAGCCGTCGATTTAACGCAGTTTCGCGTTTTGCCAAGCAGCAAGGCGACCGGCGCCAAAAATTTGGGGCGTCTCACCAACCTGACCCAGCTCACCGTTGACACCAGCTTCTGGTCGCGTTATCGCAGCATCACCAATCCCGACTTCGATCCCACGGCCAAGTTCGTTCAAGCTGTGCCTAGTTTGAATGTCGGGCAACACACTGCGATTCCTCGCTCCGATGCGGATACTGCGGGAAGCACGATCAGCGCCGATCCCGCCAACCTTCCCAACACCATCTCCACTCACCTTCAGGCCATTGCCTTCACCGCTGGCTTCCACTTCGCCTTCATCGAGCAAGGGGGCAGCAGTCTGTACCCAACGCTGGCGCAAAAAGTCACCAACCTCGAGGTCCTGCGCGTCCTTCTCAGCATCGGGCCCAGCGAAACCATGCACTTCCAAACCTGGCAAGACAAAGCCGGCAACGCACTTCCGCTCATCGACGTTGACAACGGACCAGGCGGTACTGGCGCATCGGTCACGTTTACCACTCTTTCGGCGGCGCAGGGGGAAACCGACCCGGAATCAGTCAATGGCGACACCCTGCAGGCCAACTTAATCATGCCGGAACCTACACACTTTCTTCATCAGAGCCTCGGGCCGGTGGCCATCATCCGCCCCACTTCGACTCAGAATGGGGGCGCAGTTGCGTCCGTTCAGAGCTTCGTCTCCGACGGCCTGTTCTTGGGCCACAAACCTTTGAACAACCCAACTTTCGTCCAACTGCTGATGAAACTGGCGGAAGAAGCGGACGAAGCGCGGCGGCAGCTCTAAGTTCTGAATCGATCGCGTCAACTTATGTCGTAGCATAGATCACGGAGGCTTGGACCTCGGGTCCGGGCCTTCGTATTTTTTGCTTATTTCGGGCGCGCTGTGGGTGGAGTATCTGGGGGGGCTGTTGCCTAGTTGGCCGCATTGATCGCAAATAGCGGCTTGCAGCTTTTACTGTTAGTGACTAAGCTACCCCCGTAGATTGGGGGTCAACTCGTGCCTAAAGAGAAGCCGCGGGTAAATATCGGGGAAGTGATCAAGACTTATCGCAGCCAGCGGGGGTTGTCGCAAGGCGATATTGAGCGGCGCACCGGGTTGCTGCGCTGCTATTTGTCGCGCGTGGAGAACGGCCATACGGTGCCGTCGCTGGAAACGTTGGCCAAGATTGCGGAGGCCATGGATATCTCGCTGGCGGACTTTTTCCCGGGGACGGAAACGCCACGGGACCGCGAGTCTCAGAAGATGTTGGGGGAGCTTTCGCAGGACGAAATTCGGTTTTTGGCGGAAATTAAGAGATTTAGCACCACCTTGTCGGAGGGTGACAAGCGGCTGGTGCTGGCTATGATTCGCAAGATGGCTAGTTTGATTCCGCCGCCGGTGGCGAAGAAACCTGTGGTGCGACGGCCTGCGGTTACGGCTTAGCTGTAGACCTGCCTAGCAATGCTATTGCTGGTAGTTTACGCGCACAGGCGGGAGTGTCTGTGCTATCGGATTATTGGCCGCGAATTAGTCTGATTGCATCTGGTAGGGCTGAATCCGGGCGACTCGGTGTGCCCGACTGGACCTTTTCTCCATTTAAATCTACTGGTTCGATATCGCCTTCGCCTGGAGCTAGGAATAGGTTTGCCTGGACGGCGTGTTGCTTGGTGTACAGGTCGTAGTAACGGCCGCCGGCGGCGTACAGGGACCCGTGGGTGCCGCGTTCGATGATGCGGCCGGCTTCGACTACCAGGATTTGGTCGGCGCGGCGGATGGTGGAGAGGCGGTGGGCGATTACGAAGGTGGTGCGGCCTCGCATCAGGTAGCGGAGGCCGTCCTGGATCAGGGCTTCGGATTCGGAGTCGAGGCTGGAGGTGGCTTCGTCAAGGATCAGGATGCGGGGATCGGCCAGGATGGCTCGAGCGATGGAGACGCGCTGCTTTTGGCCCCCGGAGAGTTTAACGCCGCGCTCGCCGACGATAGTGTCGTATTGCTTTTCGAAATTTTCGGCGAATTCGTCTACGCGAGCGATGTGGCAGGCCGCCATAATTTCTTGCTCGGTGGCGTCGGGCCGGGCGAACGCTACGTTTTCGCGGATGGTTCCGTCGAAGAGGAAGGTCTCCTGCAGCACGACACCGAGTTGCGTGCGGTAGGAATTCAGCTTCACGGTGGACAAATCAATGCCGTCTAGCAATACGCGTCCACGGGAAGGCACGTAGAAGGCGGCTAGCAGGCCAATGATTGTGGACTTGCCGGAACCTGACGGACCTACCAGCGCCGTTACCGTTCCTGGTTCGGACTGAAAGCTCACTTCGTGCAGCACATCCTTGCGGGAATCGTAGGCGAAACTGACTTCTTCCATCACGACTCGCCCGCTGACGCGGCCCAAAGTGATGGTGCGGCCGGCGGCTTCGTCCTCTTTTTCTTCGTTGAGGATTTCGCGAGTCCGTTCGAGACCGGTGATGGCTTCGGTGATCTGCGTCCCGATGGCTACGATCTGAAATACCGGGGCGATCAGCAGCACTAGGAAGGCGTTGAAGGCCAGCCATCCGCCGGGGGTCATCTGGCCGGCAAGAATGGCGCGGCCGCCAAACTCGTACATCAGCGCGCCCACGATGCCCATGAGGGTGGCGCCCGAAAGGCTCATGAGCGAAGTAGCGGTCAGCGTCTTGAGAATGTTGTCGAGCAGCCGCTGCACTCCGCCGGCGAATATTTTTTCTTCGCGCTCTTCCGCGTGGTAGCCCTTCACCACGCGCACCCCGCCCAGGGATTCCGTCAAGCGGCCGGTTACCTCGGCGGTGATTTTAGGACGAGCGCGGAAAATGGGACGGATGGTCTTAAACGCCTTGCTGATGGCCAGGCCAAAAACCAGGATGATCGCGAACGCCAGCAGGGTCATGGTGGCATTGGCGCGCAGCAAATATATCAGCGCGAAGACGGCGGTCATCAAACCACCGACAAACTCGACCAGGCCCGTGCCGATGAGGTTTCGGACGCCCTCAACGTCGCTCATGATGCGCGAAACGAGAACGCCGGTCTTGTTGGCGTCGTAGAACGAAACCGGAAGACGCCCGATGTGCGCTTGTACCTGGCGGCGCAGGTCGGTGATCATGCGCTGCGCGGATTTCGACAAGAGCTGCGTCAGAGTGAACGAAGTGAGGCCCTGGATCAACGTTGCGGCGAGAATGCTGAGAACGATGGGCGTAAGAAGATGGACTTGCTTCTTGCCAATCACGCCATCCAGAAAATATTTCGACGAAGCGGGGAGGACCAGCCCGGAGACCCGGTTGATGGCCATCAGCAGGAATCCGAGCGCGAGCAGGCCGCGGCGAGGATTGATGAGCCGCCAGACTTCCGGCAGCGCCTTCCACACGTCGGTCTTCTTCTTCGCGCCCTTGGCGGTCAGGTCCGGGTCCATGTTTGAATTATAGCGGGGGTGATCGGCCCTCATGTTGGATGCCTGTAGAGTAAGAAAATTATATTGTGCCGTGGACTGGAAATAGCCGCTTCTAACAGCTGCCGGGCGTAAGAGTTCAATCGGCTCCGGCGCTGCCGCGCGGGGCGGCGGCGGTTGCAGGGCCCTCAAAATTAAGGACGCTGGCGACAAAGTCGCTCACCGTGATGCCCAGGTGTCCCCAGAGGCGGTTTTTAAGGCTGGTGTAGTCTTGGCTACCGCTGAAAATGTCCCCCATGAGTTGGCGGAAGACGGCGCTGCGGCGCATGAGTTGGACCATACGGGTGGTTACCGTTGTGCCCAGAAAGGAGCCGCGATAGAAACGGCGGACGATGCGGGCTGCGAATTCCAGTTCCGCGGAGAACGAAGCTTTTACCCACGCTGGATATTTTTCGGGGCAGCCTTCGGCGAGCGATCTGCCCAGTAGTTCGCCGGATTTCATGGCGTAGAAAAGCCCTTCGCCGGTTAGGGGATCGACCCATGCGGCGGCGTCGCCAATCAACGCCCAATTTTTGCCCAGCACCGTGCGTTCGGAAAGAGTGCGTTCTTGCGGCGACGGCAGGACGTGACTGTAAAACTGCGCGGCTTCGGTGCAAATCTTCTGCTGGCCTACGAACGTCTGGAGATGCGCTTTCAGTTCGGTGCTGGTGTGGGCTGCCATGCTGCCGCAAATACCTACCGACAGATGGTCGCAGCGCGGGAAGGACCAGATGTAGCCTTCGAAATTGCGGAGAAATTTTATGGTGATGGCGTCGGCGGTTTGCGGCACGAAATAGCCTTGCGTAATTTCGAGCTCGTCTCGCTGTAAAGGGCGGGTTTCGGGTAGCAACCGATTGCGGGCTCCCGCGGCCAGGACCAGGAAATCAGCGGTCTTCCATTCGCCTTCTACGCAATAGTGGGGCTTTGCGCTGGAGGTATCGACTTCGAATACGTGGGAACGCCGCACCTTGCAGCCGGCTTCGGCGGCACGATTCAACAACATGCCATTCAGCACCGTGCGGGAATAGATCACGATGGGATGAGACATGTCGAGCGTGGCGCGATGATCTTCGCTGCTGATCAGCTCGACTGAGTTCACTAATTTTTTGGGATAGGAATTATCCAGCAGGAACGGAAAGCATTGGATGGCTTTGTGAGTTAGGCCGCCGCCGCAGGGTTTCTCCCAGGCTAGATGCTGGTCGAAAATATCTACCCGGTGACCGGCGCGGGCCAGTTGCTCGCCACACATCGCGCCGGACGGACCGCCGCCGACGATCGCAATGTCTGCCATCGGTAACTCTTTCTGACAGCGTCGAATCCGTCGCGGGATGCGGAACCCGTCAGGCGGCTGGGCCCTAAGTCCTGGGCCATTCTTAAGTGATCGGGAAGACAATCACACAAAAACCAGCCAGGAGTATAGCACCGAAGAGAGCTGCCGCTAGAGGTGAGCTCGTGACCTTTCGGACAACATCCATACCTGTCCGTTGGAGCAGGCAGAACACTGCGAGATAGGGGGCCAGGAGTACGAGCAAGATTTCGCCGTTGTGGAGAACCAGAATGCCGATTAGCAGTGCGCACCAGGCGATCAGCCGAAATGCCAGCCCGAGCATCAGTCGGGTTTTGGCAGACCGGGCTCGATGGGGGCCGAGCAGCAATTCTTCGGCGGCGTGGTAGGGCAGCACTGCGACGCACAGCGCGGGCATCCGTAGCCACCGCGCGGTCGTGAGCCAAGCTTCGCTGATGGTTAGATTGAGCCAGGAATAGAGCAGCACCGGCAACACAATGGCTGCAAATGCGGCGGCGAGCAACGGGCCTGTCTTTGCTGGCCAGAGGCTGCCCAGGACGTTCCTATGAAGGAACAGTAGAGCGATTCCTAGAAGCAGTAGGAAACCTGCCAGATAGTCGCCTTCGAAGACCTGGAACACGCCAAAGGGATTCCAGAAGCGGAGCAAAACTACGATGGCGACCGACGCGGCCGCGATCTCCACAAGGACGCGACCGGTCATGGGTGCGAGGACCGGTGATTGAGGTTCTTCTTTGGTCGGCGACCTGTTCCCTTTCGGCTCGACTGCCGTCCGAAGGGGAGTTAAGCCCAGGGTTTCGCGTAGAAACGGTCCCGCCAGCAGGAGAATGCCCGCGAGGCCGGCAAGCGATCCGGCTAACGGCAGCCGCGAAGGCACGCCGGGGGCGTTGGCCTCGAGCTTTAGGACCTTTGCGGACCAGGACTGGGCTGCGTGCACGACGTCCGGATCAAAGAGCAAGCTCACATGCGTGGAGTGGGGAATGACCAGGTATTTGCCGGAGGTCGCCGGGTTACCCGAGATTAGTTCTCGCGCGGTGTCGCGGACACTTCGCGGTTCCCAGGAACCGCTTAGCACTAGACTATTCGCGGGGGTTGGCGGCGGGTCGCCAAAAATCAACAGGGAGGCGGCCACGCCGTGGGTGGCGACCATGGGAGCCGGCGAAATGGCGACAACTCCCGCGACCGGCACACCGGCAGCGATGCGCACTGCAAGCGCACCGCCCATGGAGTGGCCGGCTAAAATTGTGCTTGTGGGATCGATCGCACCACGTACGATCAGTTGTCGCACAAAGGAATTGGTGCAAGTCTCGGCGCGAGCGAACGAAAATGGCCCCGGCGTGCGCCCGTGTCCGGGCATATCCGGTAGGAATACGCGCAAATTCAGCAACGCGAATCCCCGCCCCAGATAAGTCATGATCGTTCTGTTCGCGGCCAATCCATGCAAAAGGACGACGGAACCCTGAGCCGCGTCGCTGCCGAGGTCGATGATGTCGGTGACCAGGCGACAGCCGTCAGCATCCACGATGACTGTCGCTTCGCGAAACGGAGTAGCACGCGCCAGAACGAATCCGATGATGCAAAGCAGAATCCCTGACACCGCTCGGATCGCACTTCGCGCTTTTGTGCGGTCTTTCATCGAAAGCGGGCGCCCCCCAGGCGCCGCTGCTTAGCCGCGTGATAAACTGGTCTTTCAGGAAGCGTCATGCTCGTTCGCCGCTGTGCCTGCATGGAGATCCTTTGAAAAGTCCTGGCGTTCTGACTTTGGATGAAGCGATTCTGCGGTTTGGTCGCGAGAAACGCAACGGACGCAGGGTAGTGTTCACCAACGGGTGCTTCGATATCCTGCATCCCGGGCATATTCGCAGCTTCGAGCAAGCGCGCGATTTGGGCGACGTTTTAGTCGTTGGACTCAACAGTGACTCAAGCGTACGGCAGCTGAAAGGTGAAGGGCGACCAGTGCTGCCAGAGAACGAACGAGCGGAAATTGTTGCGGCGCTGGAGTGCGTAGACGCGGTCGTTATTTTCGACGAACTTACTCCACGCGAAGTAATCGCTCAGTTGCTTCCGGATGTGTTGGTGAAGGGCGGCGACTGGGCGGGAGACAAGATCGTTGGCCGCGAAGAGGTCGAAGCGGCCGGGGGGCGGGTTGTTTCCGCTCCGGTGGTGCCGGGATTTTCTACTACCGATATTTTGCGGAAGATTCGCGAGGGCACATCGGCCGCTCGCGGCGACTCCTGAAACTTCATAAATTATTACGACTAGGAGCAGAACACAGCCCCTTCGAGGCTCAGGGTGAGTGCGACTGGCTGTGTCACGAATGATCCTTCCTGCGGTGCGAGAGCGTTTGGAAAGCGTGCTGCGTCATCCGTCGATGGATGGCGCACTTGCGGCATTGCGCACTGGCGGGAAGCACATTTCGCTCTCAGGCCTCCACGATGTAGCCAAGGCATTGGTCGCCGCTTACATCACGCACGAACTGCGGCGGCCCGCGTACTTTGTCACCGAATCGAATCGGCGCGCGGAAGCGTTGGCGGAGACCATCCGGTTTTTCTCCAGCGTTTTTCCGGGCGCGCTTGGCGGCGTGACGACGCTGCCTGCATTTGACACTTTGCCGTGGCAATCGCAGAGCCCTCACCCGGACATCCTGGAACGCCGGGCCGCCACGTTGTTTCGTCTGGCCGATGGCCAGATCTCACTGGTCATCGCGCCGGTGACTGCAGCGCTGTGGCGCTATCAAGATCCGTACGTTTATCTTTCGCTGGCCCGCACCTTGGCTCGAGACACCGAAGTGCCACTGGAAGATCTGCTGTTGCATCTGGGCTCGGTTGGTTACACCCGCACCGAAATGGTGGAGCTTCCAGGTCAATTTGCGATGCGCGGCGGTATCGTCGACGTTTTTTCCCCGGAGTCGCCGCGTCCGGTGCGCATCGAGCTGCTGGGCGACACCGTCGAATCCGTGCGCGAATTCGATCCCCGCACGCAACGATCGGTCGCGCCGGTGGTTCGCACCACTTTGCTTCCACTCACCGAATGGTCCATCCCGCCTCCGGAACGATCCGAGGGCGGTGAGGAAGCTGCGTGGGAAAACCCTTCATTTTTCGGCCCGCGAGGCGAGGCCGGTCAGAGTGCGCTTTTCGAACTTTCGGAAAGCTCACTTCGGCCGATTGTGTTCCTCGACGAGCCTGCCGCCCTGCGCGAGGCAGCCACTAAGCATTTGGCGCAAGCCGTTGAGAATTACGAGCGCCACGGCCACGCCAACGCGCCAACCGCCGAACATTACTTCTGGACCGAAGCGCAATTTGCATCCACGCTGGAGAAGGCATCGCAGATCAATCTCGAACAGCTGGGGTTGACCATCGGCTCGACTCCGCAATTTGAGCTACCCTCGCGGCCAAGCTCGCGATTTCATGGCGACGTGGTGGCCTGCATGACGGATGTGAAGGTCCAGCTCGCCGATGGCGGCAGGGTTCTGCTCACCGCCGCCAGCACGGGAGAGCTCGAACGTCTTGCGGACATTTGTCGCGAGTATGAAACGCCTTACGTATTGGGCGAATCCGAAGATGCCGCGGCAGGGTTCACTTCCGAGCGGGCGCATGAATCTGCCGCGTTGTTGTTGATCCGTGCGCCATTTGCAGAAGGCGTGGCGTTTCCCGAGTCGCAGCTCACGCTCTTTGGAAATGCCGACCTCTTCGAGGTTACGCCATCGCTGGAACGTCCCAGCCGCAAAATTCGCACCTCGGGCTTCTTCAGCGATTTCGCGGAGTTGAAGGCTGGCGATTTCATCGTGCACGTCGACCATGGCATCGGCCAGTTCGAGGGGCTGCGGCAGATTGAGTCTGACGGCCGGCGAGGCGAGTTCATGCTGCTGCGGTATGCAGAGGATTCGCGACTCTACGTACCGCTGGAACGCATGGACCTGGTGCAGAGCTATCGCGTGGTGGAAGGCGCTCATCCGACACTCGATAAACTGGGCGGCACCGGATGGAACACGCGCAAGACGCGCGTCCGCAAATCATTGGAAGATATGGCGGAGCAACTGCTGGAATTGTATGCGGCGAGAAAAACAGCTCCCGGCTTGGCGTTTTCGTCCGACGGTAACTTTCAACGCGAGTTTGAAGACGCCTTCGAGTTTGAAGAGACTCCCGATCAAAACTTCGCCATCGCCGATATTAAGCGCGACATGGAAAGCCCGACGCCGATGGATCGCCTGCTGTGCGGCGACGTTGGCTATGGCAAAACCGAAGTGGCCATGCGCGCTGCGTTCAAGGCCATCGCGGATTCCAAGCAAGTCGCGATTCTCGCGCCCACCACGGTTCTTGCCTTTCAGCATTTTGAGACTTTCAAACGGCGATTCGCGGCGTTTCCTGCACGGATCGAAATGTTAAGCAGGTTCCGCACGGCCTCACAGCAGAAGGAAACTCTGGCGGCGCTGGAAGCCGGAAAGGTGGACATCGTCATTGGCACGCACCGCCTGCTCTCGAAAGACGTAAGGTTTCATGACCTCGGCCTGCTCATCGTGGATGAAGAACAGCGATTCGGCGTGGCCCACAAAGAACGGCTGAAAGAGATTCGTAAGAATGTGGATGCGCTGGCGCTCTCGGCTACGCCGATTCCGCGGACGCTGCACATGTCGCTGGTCGGACTACGCGATATGTCGCTGATCGAGACGCCGCCCCGAGATCGTCTCGCAATTCAGACCGTCGTTGCGCCATTTGAAGAAGAACTGGTGAGGCGCGCGATCGAAAATGAAATGGCGCGCGACGGCCAGGTCTACTTCATACATAACCGCGTCGAGTCCATCTACTCGCTGGCAGCGTTGGTCACGAGGTTGGTTCCCAAGGCGCGCGTGGTTGTCGGCCACGGGCAAATGGGCGAGAAGGAACTCGAAAGCGTGATGCTGAAGTTCATTCGCGACGAAGCTGACGTTTTGGTCGCGACCACCATCGTGGAAAATGGCCTCGACATCCCCAGGGCCAACACCATCCTGATCAATCGCGCCGATCGCCTAGGCCTCGCCGAACTCTATCAATTGCGCGGCCGCGTTGGTCGCGCGTCACAACGTGCCTATGCGTATCTTCTGGTTCCTCCCGAAACGACGCTCTCTGACATTGCGCGCAGACGCCTCTCTGCCATGAAAGAATTCAGCGAACTCGGCGCCGGATTCCGCATCGCCGCTCTTGACCTTGAACTCCGCGGCGCCGGTAACATGCTCGGCCGCCAGCAGCACGGCCACATTGAATCCATTGGTTTCGACCTCTACTGCCAGATGCTGGAGCGCGCCGTCTCGAAGTTGAAGGGCGAAGAGGCCGCGCCGGAGTTACGCACCACGCTCAGTTTGGGCTTCGACGTCCGCATCCCGGAGAACTACATCCCCAGCGAAAATCTGCGCTTGCGCACCTACAAGCGCATTTCCTCCATCGCCTCGGATGAAGAAAAACAGGACGTCCGGAAGGAGCTGGAAGACCGCTTTGGTACGCCACCAAGTTCCGTGGATAACCTTTTGGAGTATGCCATCCTCAAATCCATGTGCGAGCGGCTGCGCATTTCCGCGGTGGAGCGGCAAGGCAGCCGCATCGCGATCCGCTTTCATCCGGAAACGACCATCGACCCAGCGGCGCTGGTGAGCGTGGTACGGTCTCGAAAGGGCATTAAGCTCGATCCCAGCGGCGTTCTGTGGATGGAAGTGACCCGCGGGGAATCGGTACCTGCGGCGGTGAGAAACGTATTGCTCAGCCTTCGCGGGCAGGACTAAACTCTTTAGATATGAGGTCAGTAATGCGAAACCTGTTTATTCTCGCGGCCATGTGTACCACATTGTGTGTCGCGATGCCCGTGTCGGCCCAGGACCAACCGGCCCCGCCGCCGCCCCAGGATCAGGACAAGAAGCCGTCCGCGCCCCCGCCGGCGCAATCTCAAACGCCGACGTTGGAAAAGCCCGGTACCGCTCCGGACACGCCGGCGCAGCCCACGGTCAAAGCCCCGGCGAAGACTCCCCCGAAAACAGCGGCAAAGAAGCCAGCGGACAAAACTCCCGAAAACATCCCCGAGGGTCCGAACTCCAAGGTGGTCGAAGAGATCGTAGCTCGCGTAAACAACGAAATCATCACGCGTTCCGAGTTGGACAAAGCGCGCGGTTCGGCCCAAGAGGATGCCGAGCAGGAATGCAAAGGGAAGTGCACGCCCGAGGAACTGAAGATTCAAATTGAGGATCGCCAGAAGAATGCGCTACGGGATCTGATCGACCAATCCCTGTTGGTGCAGCGTGGAAAAGACATGGGCATCAGCGTTGAGACCGAGGTCATCAAGCGACTCGACCAGATTCGCATTCAGAACAATCTCAGCAGCATGGAAGATCTGGAGAAAGCGGTCTCCAGCCAGGGCATCAACTGGGAAGACTTTAAAGACAATATCCGTAAAGGTTTGCTGACCCAGCGAGTCATCAGCCAAGAAGTGGGCTCGCACATCACCGTCTCAAAAGAAGACGTCGCCAAATATTACGAAGAACATAAGGCGGAATTTGTTCGGCCCGAACAAGTGGCCTTGCGCGAAATCGTGGTCAGCACCGAAGGGAAAAAGGACAGCGAACTGCCTGACCTAAAGAAGAAGGCGGAAACCGCATTGAAGCGCGTCAAAGACGGCGAAGAATTCACTGAAATAGCCAAGCGCTTTTCGGACGGCAGTACCGCCAAGCAAGGGGGCTTCCTGGGTGTCTATAAGCGCGGCGAGCTATCCAAGGAACTCGAAGACACTGTCTTCAAGATGAAAAAGAACGACCTGACAGAAGTGCTGGACACGAAACAAGGCTATCTGGTGTTGCAGGTTCTTGAACATTACGACGAAGGCGAGCAGTCGCTAGCCAAGGTCGAAGGGGAGATCACCGACAAGCTCTATTCCGAACGCATGGAGCCGAAGCTTCGCGACTATCTGAAAACGCTTCGCGAACAAAGCTACGTCGTAATCAAGCCCGGCTATCAGGATATGGCCGGTGGCGGCAACTCCGAAATCCAGGAAGTGAGCGCGACGCCGGAAGCCAGCAAGGGGCCCAAGAAGGGGCGTAAGAAGTTCCTGCTGTTTGGTAAGCGGTCCGGGACGGCTTCGGGCGCATGAAGACGGGCTTCGTGACCGACCTGCTGTCCGAGCAATCCATCACCACATTTTTCCTCGTTCACGAGAAAGAAGTGCGCAACACGCGGGAAGGCCGCGCATATCTCCGCCTGGAGCTTGGCGACCGCAGCGGCACCATCGAAGCGCGCATGTGGGAACAGTTCGAAATCATCGCCAAGGACATCAACCGCGACGATTTCGTAAAGGTTCAGGCCCGCGTCGAGGTTTACCGTAACAAGCCGCAGCTGGCTCTGGTCCAGGTTCGCCTCGCTAAACCGGAAGAGATCGATCTCGCCGATTATCTTCCTCACACTGCCGCGGACGTCGAGAAAATGTGGGTTGAGTTGCTGGCCCATGCCGACTCGATTCGCAATCCGTGGCTGAAAAAGGTGGTGCTGGAAATCGTTACCGACCCCGGCACTGCCCAGTGTTATAAGCGCGCGCCGGCCGCCAAAGTAATGCACCACGCATATCTCGGCGGCCTGCTGGAGCACGTAATCGGTCTCTGCGGCATGGCCAAGGTTGTGGCCGGGCATTATCCCGAGCTGGATGTCGATCTGCTTCTGACCGCGGCCCTTTTGCACGACGTGGGCAAGCTGGAAGAGTTGTGCTACGAGCGCGCCATCGGCTACACCACGCCGGGCCAGCTGTTAGGCCACATCGTCATGGAGCTGGAAACCGTAACTCGCGCGATGGACAAAATTGAAGGTTTTCCCGCGCCCCTGAAGACCGTTGTACAGCATTTGCTGATCAGCCATCACGGCCAGTATGAGTTCGGCTCGCCAAAGCTTCCGATGATTCGCGAAGCGATGGTGTTCCACTACCTTGACGATCTGGATTCGAAGCTCGCCGCGGTCCGCGTCGCGCTGGCCAGCGGCGCCGGCGATGAAGAATGGTCGGCGTACAGCGGAGCGCTTGGCCGGAAATTTTTGAAACTGGACGCTTTTCTGAAAACGGCGGAAGCAGTGCCCAGGCGACCCGCGCAAGCCCAGCCCGAGCAGCTACCCTGGCAACCCGTCACCGAGCAAAAATGATTCCGGCGTCGTACAAAATTCGCGACCTGACGATCCGGCCGGCCACCATCCTCGCGCCTATGGCCGGGGTCACAGACACGTTATTCCGTCGGGTCATCCGCGGCCTGGGCGGCTGTGGCCTACTGATGACGGAATTCACCAGCTCCGAAGGCATCACCCGCAGCGCGAAAAAAACTCTGCGCTATCTCTACTTTCAGGAAGACGAACATCCCATCACCGCGCAACTCTTCGGTGCCAATCCGCAAGTGATGGCCGACGCCGCAAGAATGGTCGAAGATCTCGGATACGACGCGGTGGACATCAATCTCGGCTGCCCGGCCAAAAAAGTAGTGAAGTGCGGCGGCTCGGGTCTCTTGCGTGACTTGCCGTTGCTTAACGAGATCTTCGCTTCCGTGCGCACCGCAGTAAAAATTCCGCTTACCATCAAACTGCGCGCTGGCTGGGACGAGAATTCCGTAGTGGCCGTCGACGTTGCAAGAATGGCCGAAGATGCGGGAGTCGAAGGCGTCGCGGTCCATCCCCGCACCAGAACCCAGGGCTACAGCGGCAGCGCCGATTGGACCCTGATTGCGGCGGTCAAGCAGGCCGTCCGCATTCCAGTAATCGGCAACGGCGACGTGAATTCGCCCGAAGATGCCGAGCGTATCGTACAAGTGACTGGTTGCGACGCCGTGATGATCGGCCGTGCCGCGGCGACCAACCCCTGGATATTCAGCCAGATGGCGCAATACGCGAGCACCGGTCGCTACGACATCCCCACGGACGCCGACCGCCACCATTTACTTTCTGGCTATTTCCAGGAAATTACCGCTGCGAACTTGCCGGATGGTGTTGGCAAAATGAAACAGTTCGCTTGCTGGTTCACGCATGGCGTGGGGAACGGCGGCGAACTTCGTCGTACCGTGCACGCGGCTAAGACGCAACAAGAGGTGCTGGACAGTGTGGAACGATTCTTCGAGCACCGAGTCGCCGCAACCGAAAGCGAGGCCCCAAAGCATGCTTCAACAAGTGAGCAGCCTCTCCACTGCGAAACCGCGCGCGGAGCGTAGGATCGCGGTCCGCCTGCCGCTTAAAGTCCGTGGACGCGACACCAGTGGGGCCAATTTCGAAGAAGAAACCTCTAGCGAAAATCTCTGCCGCGGCGGCGCCGCCTTTATCACCCAGTTTGACGTGGCTATCGGCTCGGACTTGGAAATTTGGATCCCGCAATCACATTTCGGAGCCCGCCGCAAAGAAAAGGAAGCCGACTTTGCCACCCAAGGCCGCGTAGTGCATGTACGCGACGCGGATAGGGGGCAACGCTTGGTCGGCGTACAGTTCACAGGCCCACGCTTCCGTCGTCTCTTCCAGCCAGAATCGACCGTTTAGTCTTGGACCTTAGTCGCAGAGCCATTTCTGGCTGTGAGAAACTAACATGCAGCCGTACACTTCGACAGACCGGCGCAGGCTATATGCGACCTCATGGAGGTCCAGCGATTCGCAGCAAAGCTCCACTGCCGCTACGAATCTTCACGGGGCCCCGCTTCGATTCTAGAACGATCTCGCCCACAGGTTCGGTGCGCCCGGCGTGGAGAATCGTGAGATCGGGGAAACCATAGAGGCCGCAAGCGTCGGCCGAGAAGACCCATACAGCCTGCGGCCGATCATTTCCACCCACGGCGCCTCGACAACCGCCCTCTGTGCTGGCGAGGACTCGAACGAATACTCCCCGATACGTACTTTCACCTACGGTCCCGGACCTTCCTACCACCGGACCCTGCTTACCATATACGGAGTCGCCGCCAACTTGCTGCGTGGTAAGCCAATCGTAGACATCACTTTCGCCGGGGCCGGAGGCAGGGATCTGCGCTTGTTCCACTTCCAGCGTTGAGGCCAGCGCCCTAAGATTCGTTCGGATGGACGTAGACCTTCCGCGCCGAACAAGCTTTCCAAACTTTAACGTTAGGGTTGCACCGTGGCCGCCGTTCGCGCCCGTGACGCTCACCACTTCGCCGAGCACCGGGGTCCCCGGCCGAATTGTCGTGCCGTCTGACAAGCGAACTTCTTGCGCGATTTCGCCCTTGATTTGGTCACCCCCTTTGACGTGCTTTGATGAGATCGACGGCAGGCGAACGGGGAGGATCGTGCCGGCCGGAATGCCGTCATCCGTCCGCGCTTTGGAGGGGTCTTCCAGGCTCGTCCTGTCCGGCTCATCGGATGCGGGACGCTCGATCCGAACCGATGCTCTGACCGGTGGCGATAACAAAAAAAGCGATAGAATCGCGCAAAATGCGAAGAAGTGACCGTGCAGTCGAACTTTGCGACTTTTGAGGATGGAATTCATAGGGCCCTTTGCGCAACGCGCGCCTTCCCTTGGGCCGGGAGGTCGGTTCATTTGTAGTATGCATCCGGAAATGTTCCACCGTCAAAATGCAATCACTCGACTCAATTGCGCTCTTCCAGGATTCGGTCGTAAGCCGCTCGCCGGGTCAAGCCTCGTTCCTTTGCCGCCAGCTTTAATGCATCTCTTCGGTCCACCTTCGCTTGACGCATCAACTCCTCCACTCGATCCGACAAACTTTGCGCCGAATCAGCGTGCGTGCCTGCTTCGTCCGGATCCGGAGGGCCGATCAGCAGAGTCATTTCTCCGCGAGCCGGCCGCTCCTCGAGTGAATGGGCGATCACCGCTAGTCTCCCGCGCCGAAATTCCTCGTGCAGTTTGGTTACTTCGCGCGCCAAACACGCTGGCCGGTCGCCCAGAATCTCCAACGCGTCCGCAACGCAGGCCGCAATCCGGTGCGGCGCTTCGTAGAAAATAATGGTGCGATCCTCGATCCGCAGCCGCTCCAGCGCCCGCCGTCGCTCGCCGCTGCGCTGCGGAAGAAAACCCACAAAGAGAAATTCCTCGTTCGGCAATCCGGAAGCCGAAAGCGCGGCAAGCAGAGCCGAGGGCCCCGGCACAGGCACCACCGGTATTTGGTGTCGCAAGCAAAGCGCGACCAGCCGATGCCCCGGATCGGACACCAGCGGCATCCCAGCGTCGCTGATCAGGGCGATCTTGGCTCCCTGTTCCAAGGCGATCAATAACTCCGGCGCCCGAGTCATCTCGTTATGTTCGTGATAACTCACCAGCGGCCGCGCAATTTCATAGTGTTGCAGGAGTTTTTGCGAGTGTCGGGTATCTTCAGCAGCGATCTGGTCGGCCTCCCGCAAAATGCGCAGCGCCCGTAGCGTGATGTCTTCCAGGTTGCCGATCGGCGTGCCAACCAAGTACAAGCAGCCGGTCGCCTCGGTCCCCGACGCCACCCTTTCTGGTAACGCCACCTCCGAGTCATTTAGGGAATGCTTGCCATTGATCCGATTTTCCCGGGCCATGCGCTAGAGTTTAACACGCGCGTCGAAGGCCGAAACCCGCGCATGATATACTGACCCGTTCGCACCTTCCCAAGGAGAGGTCTGTGCCCCTGTACGAGTACAAATGCCTGAAATGCCATCGCCTCACCGAGAAAATCGAGCCTGTCAACGGGCCGCATCTCAAGAAGTGCCCGTACTGCGGCGGCAAAGTGGAACCTCAGATTTCCGCCTCTGCCATCCAGTTTAAAGGCTCCGGCTGGTACGTAACCGATTACGCCGGCAAGAAATCCGTCGGTAGCAGCAGCGATGCGGGCAAAGAGGAAAAGTCCACCTCTGAGAAAAAGGATTCGGACTCTAAGGATTCGGCGAAAGATTCAAAGGACGCAGGAACAAAGGAAACTTCAGCGAAGGACGCCAAGGAAACCAAAGACACCAAAGAAAAGAAGTCCGAAAAACCCGCCAAGAAGTAATCACAAACAGAGAACCAGAAGCATTTGTAGGGGCGCAGGGCTCCTGCGCCCGACCCTACAACTTCAAAGTCTTCAAATAACTCCGAAAATCCCCCCCAAGCTCCGCATTCTGCAAAGCCAACTCCACAGTGGCCTTCAAGAATCCCAATTTATCCCCGGCATCATACGAAACGCCCTCATAGATGTAAGCCCAAAGCCCCTGCTCCTGCGCCAGCAGCCGCATCCCATCGGTCAACTGAATCTCGCCGCCGGCCCCAGGTTTGGTTCGCGCCAAACAATCGAAAATCGCAGGCGGCAAAACATACCGCCCAGTTATGGCTAGATTCGAAGGCGCATCCGCGGGCTTGGGCTTCTCCACCAAATCCCGAACGCGCAGCATCCGCGCTCCAAACGGCGGCAGCGGCGCGGGCTCGCCCGCCACGATCCCATACAAATACGTCCGCTCCTTGGGCACTTCCTCAACCGCAATTGCCCCAATCCCGGTAGCTTCGTAAACGTCGATCAACTGCTTGGTAGCCGGATTCTCCCCCGGAATCAAAACATCGCCTAGCAAAACCGCGAACGGCTCATCTCCCACTAAATCGCGCGCCACCAGCACCGCATGTCCCAAGCCCAGTGGCTCCTTCTGCCGCGTGTAACTCACCTGCACCATGTTGCTAATGTCCCGGATCAGATCCGCCTGATCCTTCTTCCCCTTAGACTCCAGAAAACTCTCCAGCATCGGCGAAGAATCAAAGTGATCCTCGATCGAATTCTTCCCCTTACCGGTCACGATAATAATGTGCTCGATGCCTGACGCGACGCACTCCTCCACCACATACTGAATCTGCGGCTTGTCCACCACGGTCAGCATTTCCTTCGGCTGAGCCTTGGTAGCCGGCAGAAAGCGCGTCCCCAATCCGGCCGCAGGCAGCACCGCCTTGCGGACTCTCCGTGTTCGAACGCGATCCTGCGAAGACGCCATATCGTGAGAAGTCATAATCTAAGTGTGATCTCGATCCAAAAAAGATTCCGCTACACTGCCTCCGCACAGTAGCGGTGCCGCCCTGCCTTTGTCAATCAAGCCCACACCTCACTGCATCTGACATTCCGTTACGCATAGTTTCCCCTTAAGAACGCATACAATCCTTATCGTGGCGAGTCTTAGACCCGTCTTTCGCCGAGGCGCCTCCGTGGGGGCGGGTTTGCTCCGCCCGGTGTCAAACCCTGCACAATTTCGTGGCGACTCGCCAGTTCTTCTACCCGCAACTTCTTGTGCTAGCATAAATTGCGGTGATCCTAAGTTAACGTCGAAAAATCAATGCCCACCCGCATCCTAGCCATCGAATCCTCTTGCGACGAAACCGCCGCCGCCGTAGTGGCCGACGGCCGCGAAATCCTCTCCAGCGTGGTAGCCTCGCAAATCAACATCCACCGCCAATACGGTGGCGTGGTCCCGGAACTGGCCTCCCGCGAACATCTCCGCCAGATCGTCCCGGTAGTTCGCGAAGCGCTGTCGCACGCCAGCCTGACGTTCACCGATCTCGACGCCATAGGCGTAACGCAAGGCCCGGGCCTGGTAGGCGCCCTACTTGTCGGAATTACCTACGCCAAAACCCTAGCCCAAGTTCTGGGGAAGCCGCTAATCCCGGTCAATCATCTCGAAGGCCACGTCCAGGCAGTTTTCCTGGAAGCCCACAAAGCTAAAAAAGTCCCGAAGCTCCCAGCCGTTTGCCTAATTGTCTCCGGTGGCCACACCGTCCTTTACGAAGTAATGCAGGACCCCGCCAGCCCCATCTTCCGCTACAAAAAAATCAGCCAAACCCGCGACGACGCCGCGGGCGAAGCCTACGACAAAGTAGCCAAGCTGCTAGCCCTGGGCTACCCCGGTGGCCCTATCCTCGATCGGCTGACGGCAGCCGCAAACGGGGCTTCCGCCCCGGTAAAATTTGGTCCGACCAAAACCCGCAGCAACCCGCTCGATTTCAGCTTCAGCGGCCTGAAAACCGCCGTTCTCTACCATGTTCGCGAACACTGCGAATACGGCGCCGAAATCCTGACAAGGGAAGCAGCCCTGGCCCGCGGCGAACGCAAATTTGAACAACTCCTCCCGCTCTGCAGCCCGCAAACGCTGGCTCTGGTCCGCGAGTTCCAGAACGCGGTAGTCCGCGACCTGGTCGATCGCACCATGGCCGCGGCCGAACAACTCTCCGCCGAAAGCATCCTGGTCTCCGGCGGTGTAGCCGCCAACTCCCAACTCCGTTCCACGTTTGAACAACGCGGCAAATCCGCAGGCATCGAAGTTTTCTTCCCCAGCCGGGCCCTATCGACCGACAACGCCGCGATGATCGCCGCCGCGGCCTACTACCAACTCCGTGCGAATCACCTCGCCGACAGCACTCTAAACGCTGACCCCAACCTCAATCTAGCCTAGCGTTTGCGCGATTTTCCAAGTGTTCGCACCGACGCCTGTTTATTTCGGCGATTTTCGGCGGGGCTTCTGTTTCGCAGAAATTGACCGGATGATAAGTTTCCCTTTTCCCGTCGCCGGAAAGGGGGTACGAGCTTGAGCGATGGCGGCATCGATGAGTGCTTTGACCTCGGGAAGGTCTAATTTCTTTGCCGACTCAAAACGCAGGAAGCGATTTTGCACGCCCGAACCGAGCAATATCTTTCGGGGGTCGGGAAGAGTTGCTCCGCGATAAAAGGACAGGCCCACGCCATTTGCGGCTGCAGCGATGGAGACGACCGAATCGGAGGGACGCTCCGTCGCACTGTACGCCAGAACGAAAAAATTGTAGTTGTCCCAGACCAGTTCATTGGCACTGGGCATTCGCTTCTGTAACGCTTTGCGCATCGCACCAATCAGGGCCCGATGTTCTGGCTCGAATTTGTCGATGAAGGTCTGAAGTTGTTCTTCAGCATTCGGTGATGCTGCCGGTACGAATTTTGCGGCGGCCTTCATGGATTGGTAACCCTTTACTTTCGCGGTTTGATTTATATCGCAGGGCTATGCTAAAGGCAGCCTCAGCCCTCCAAAACGGCAGAGAGGTAGGCCGGATGCCACAAGTAGACGGCCGGATGACGAGGTCCACAACAACGGTGGGTCGCACAACCTCGGCTACCTATTGGGGCCGACCTGCTGCTTCTTGCCCGGCAACCACGAGGCGCGGTGGCGGCGAAGTGACAAGGACACTCCGCCGACTACGCATCCGGGAATTTCCGACGCAATGGTCTGCAGTCCGGATTACCAAGCCGAATCTCTGGAGTTCGCCCCCGCCGGTTTCAAGCGGCTGTCTGAGCTACCCGACTCCCGTATTTCCTCACGGCTTGTTCTATAGCTGGGGTGGCTCGAGCCAAATCTTCCGCGGTCATGACCGGTTGAATTTCCACTCGCGCGTTGAAGGCCAGAAACCACGGTTCGGCGAATGCCGGTATTTCCGAAGTGTCCTTCATGTTGACGACGAGGAATCCGCCTCGCTGGCCGTCGTTTGAAAAAAAGTATGCAGCCTCGGGCTTCTGCTCGGTCAGGATAGTTTCCATGGTCTTTGGAAAAGCGCCAGACCTGAACACCTCATTGCCTTTTTCAACGGGCAACGAAACTTTCATTAGCATACGCATGTTACTTGCCTCCATGGCTTGGATTGAACGGCGGTTTCGATTTTCTATGACAGTTCGCGGTGGCCAGTGAGTGTCAGTGCCAGGAACCGCCGGGCCGAGCACCGCGTTCTGTAATTGTGCGCGACGGTACTCCTGGCTGTGACCGGCTGTCAAGTTTCTATTCGGCGTTCAGAAAGCCCGATGGCTGGAAAGCTAGCGGCAGACCGAGGACGACGCCGGCACCGCGCCTATCGTGATGATCGCCGACAGATAACTGCTTTAACTTAGTGACTCGTTCCACTCGAGCACCTTCCAACTGCGGACCACACCATTGACCACGAACGGATCGCCTTTGGCGAACTCCTCGGCGGCTTCGCGCGTGCTGAAAATCGACATGGCACCGTCCTCCTGCGGGTTGGCAAACGCGCCGACCATCAGCAACGTACCCCGGCCGTGAAACTCCTTTACGCGCTGGGTGTGGGCAGGGAAGTGAGCCGGCGCTTTGGATCTGAGATCATCCGCGGATTGATAGAACAGCGCATATTTCTTGCTCATCAGCAGTCTCACCTGGTTTCAAAATCCATGGCGCACCCACCGGCATCATTCTTGTCGATGGTGATGCTTCCACTCGCTTTGCAACTTCGGCGGGTGCAGCAAAGTCTGCATCACCACGCAGTACTGTTCTGTTTTCTCCCGCAACCCGCGGAGTTGTTCCGCCGTTGCCATAGCCGCTGCGACATCGAAATGCAGGCGAATACCTTCAAATCCGACGGGCACGTCTTTGGCTATACCCAATGTGCCGCGAAGATCCAAGTCTCCCTCTACTGTGACCTCAATGCGCTGGGTGGTTATGCCCATCGCTGCCGCTACCATCTGACAGGTGATTTGTGCGCAGGCCGCCAGCGCGCCCAGCAGCAGGTCTCCCGAACATGCTCCGGTACCCGCGCCGCCCACTCCCGTGTGCGCCTCGGCATTATAAATCGCGCGTCCTAGATCGACTGAACAGGACACCGGAACATCCGTTTGCCCGCCCTTGGCGCGCAAGGTGATTCGCGAGGCATTCGGGTCGTTGCGATATTGTTCTTTGAGCGGCTTCTGGAGCGATCGAAGATCCATAGCGACCTCGTTGGTATGTTTCTTGAACTCAGAGCGCGACTTCGGCCGGGCCTTGTTGAAGCCGTCCCGACTGGCATGCTAGCATCGCTCCCCTCAGGTGCAGACTATGCCCAAATTTGTGATTGAGCGCGAAGTTCCCGGGGCCGGGGATTTAACCGAAGCCCAATTGCGCGAAATGTCCCAGAAATCGGTCAGCGTTTTACGAGTCATGGGTCCCGAAATCCAGTGGCTCCACAGCTACGTAACCGGTGACAAAGTCTATTGTGTGTACCTCGCTCCCGACGAGGCTACCATCCAGGAACACGCCAGGCGCGTGGGAATCCCTTGTAATCGCGTCTCCGCCGTTCGCCAACTCATCGGGGTTGACACCGCAGAGTAACTAACCACGCTCGCAAATAACTCAAACCCGCTTGGGGTACTTCTAAACCCGGCCGGGGCCGCAAGATCCTCTTTTCAATCGACAGGGGCTCCGCCCCGCCAAATTTGGGTTAGACTCCGGGAAAGGATCGATCATCAACGCGATCCGGAATTTCCCTCAGGTAGCGACACCTCCTCGATGGCTTTTTCCATCGGTAAAGCCCATCCTTGCAACCACACGGTAGCGCCTGCATTATTCGACATGGTCTGCCGTGACGTCTCCAAATAGCCTTCCAGTTTGACGTGTTCGGTAGGTATCAGCGGGACACCGATTTGCTGTCGCAACGCCGCCACCGCTCCAGCCAGTCTCAGGGCACGCTCCGCATCTCCCTGCGCAGCAGCCGAGCAGGCGAAACACTCCAGCAACCGCGCAATTCCCCGTTTGTGTCCCAACTCCTGAAATATTTTTATACTTTCCCGGTACAACGAATGCGCCGTGGGATAATCCTTCAGCTCTCGCGCCAGATTTCCCAGATCGGCCAACGTGCCGGCGATGCCCCAGCGATCCCCGAGCTCCCAAAAAATCGCCAGCGCCCGTTCGTAGAGCGATCGCGCCGAAACGAAGTCACCAAGATCGCGCGCAGCGTCCCCCTGGTAATTCAAAGACCAGCCCACGCCAGTGCGATCTCCCAGTCCTCGAAAGATAGAGAGACACTCGGCATAAAGTGCACGCGCCCGGTCGTAGTCTCCCTGCAATTTGCAGGTATTCGCGAGGTTACTCAAGGCTCGGGCGACGGCCTTCAAGTCGCCCAACTCTCTCCACAGCAGAAGGCTTTCTTCAAGCAAGGCCTGAGCGGTTGGCACGTCGCCGCGATCGCGAATAAGTAGGCCTAGAGCATTCAGCGAGACAGCAACGCCCGTTTTGTCGCCCAATTGACGCGCGGTCTGTTGACTTTCGCGCATCAGCGCAACCGCCGAGGCGTAGTCTCCTTGCTCGCCGGCGAGCACGCCGGCTGCGAAGAGCGCGCGCGTGCGCGTGTTGGTGGCGGGGGCGGCTCCCGCCAGTTTCAGCAACCTGCCTAGCCAATCCCGGCCTTCGGCCAGATACTCGCGAGCCTCCCAAAACCGAAACAGAGCAGTGCCCAGACGCAACCCCCAATCGGCGTTACCATTTTCCGTCAGCCACTCAAGGCTAGCGCGCAAGTTGTCATGTTCCAAGGCGCAGCGTTCTAACCAGGCAGCGCTCTCCGCTCCTCCATGCTCGGTAGCTTCTTCTTCCGCCAGCACCAGGCAGTACGCCGCCTGTGCCTGCCTGCTCAATTTCTCCTCGCCGCTCGCTGTCAATTTTTCCAACGCATATTCTCGGATGGTTTCCAACATTACGAACCGCGATTCTCCTCCGGAGCGTTCCACCTGCTGCACCAGGCTCTTGTCCACCATCGATGCCATGCCGTCGAGCAAATCCAAATCGAGATCGCCCTTGGTGTCGCAGACTGCTTCCACGCCTTCCAGATCGCATCCGCCTACGAACACCGATAATCTTCTGAACAGCTTTTGCTCCGCGGCGTTCAATAGGTCGTAGCTCCAATCCATAGCCGCGCGAAGCGTCTGTTGCCTCTCGGGCAGGTCCCGCGCCCCGCCAGTTAATAACTGCAGCCGGCTGGCGAGGCGTGTCAGCAGGGAAGAAGGCGAAAGAACTTTCACCCGCGCCGCTGCAAGTTCGATGGCCAAGGGCAGCCCGTCCAGCCGCGCGCAAATTTCGCCGACCGGCGCTGCATTTTCGTGGTTAAGTTCAAAACCTGGCTTGGCGGCGGCTGCGCGTTGTACGAACAGCGCGACCGCCGGCGACTGGGACAGCACCTCCGGAGATCGCGTGGAGCGCGAATCCGGTAATGCCAGCGGGGGCACCGGGAATTCATGTTCGCCGTAAACGTGCAGCGCCGCGCGGCTGGTAACCAGAATCTTTAAGTTGGGACCCGCGGCCAAGAGCTCCGCCACTGTCGGCGCCGCTGCGATCAAATGTTCAAAATTGTCCAGCAGGAACAGCATCGGCGCACGCAAGGACTCCTGTAAATTCTTTTTCAGGATCTGCAAGGCCGGTTGCCCACCAACTTCCCGCAACCCCAAAGTCTGAACGATCACCGCGGCGACCAGCACCGGATCGCTTACCGGAGAGAGCGCAACAAAATGGATTCCACCCGGAAACCGATCGATGAGGCCGTTGGCCACCTCGATCGCAAAACGTGTCTTGCCAATACCGCCCGGGCCCGTCACGGTCACCAGCCGCACATCCTTGCGCATCATCCGTTCTTTGGCCGCAGCCACTTCCTTCTCACGACCTACAAACCCGGTCCGCGACACCGGAAGATTACTGGCGCGCGTCTCGGCTCGTTTGGTGGGCTCCTCGGAGAAGCAATCGCGTATGGCCGCAAGTTCCCGGGCCAATTCCCGGGTCGAGGCATAACGCTTTTCGCGCTCTTTTGCCAGACATCTCTCGATGGCCCAGCACAGCGGCGCAGGAGCATTCCGGTTTTGCGCCGCGACCGGTTCGGCCTGTTCGCGAAGAATGGCAACCAGTGTGTCCGCCAAGCTGCTTTTATGAAATGGGCGTTTGCCGGCCAACATCTCATATAGCACCAGGCCGAAAGAGAACTGGTCGGACCGAAAATCCAAAGGCTGTCCGTTCACTTGCTCCGGTGACATGTATCCCACCGTTCCGACAAGGTGGCCCGATGCCGTCAGCGAGGTGGACGTCGTGGTTGTATCGGTGGCTTCTTGACTGGACGATGCTTGCTGGGCCAAGCCAAAATCCAGGATTTTGACGAAGCTGTCGTGGGAAATCATGATGTTCTCTGGTTTTAGGTCTCGGTGCGTGATGCCAGCCTCATGCGCTTTGGTGAGGCCTTCTGCAATCTGCACCGCGATCTCGATCGCTTTTCGCGTGGGCAGCAACCCAGCCTCCAGCAACTGCCTCAAGGTCTGGCCTTCGACCAGCTCCATCGCGATGTAATGGGCGGACCCGTCTTTGCCCAGCTCATAAATTGTGACGATGTTGGGGTGATTGAGTGCAGACGCAGACCGCGCTTCCTGTTCAAAGCGTCGCAATCTGTCGCTGTTGGCCGAGACGTCTGCAGGTAAGAGCTTGATCGCTACGGTTCGTTCGAGCCGCAGGTCCCGAGCCCGATACACCTCACCCATACCGCCAGCACCCAGCGGCGCAACAATTTCAAACCGGCCAAGTCTAAAACCTGGATCGAGAGGCATAGTTGTTCGGGATTATACCTGCGGATGTCCCCGTAACGTAGACACCGCTCTTGATTAAGGGCCACGGATCCCGCAGAGCGCGATTCCGCGCTTCAATCGGCCGCTACGGCCCGAGTGGAGGCCCACTCGCGAATTGCCTGCACGTCCTCTGCGCGGGTTACGCTTAGTGGCTGGGTTCCGCGAATTTCTCCCAGCAAAATCTCGGTCGTTAATTGCTGCTTTTGCCCAAAGGCGGTATACAGGGCCGAAGCGATGGACTGCTCGATTTCCGCCCCGCTGAATCCTTCGCTGGCTTGTGCCAATTTCGCCAGATTGAACGTTGTCGCGTCCCGCCCACGTTTCTTCAGGTGCAATGCATACATGGCTTCGCGCACTTCTTCGGTTGGCAAATCCACAAAGAAAATCTCGTCGAATCGACCTTTTCGCAGCATTTCCGGGGGTAGTTTGCTGATGTTGTTCGACGTCGCCGCAAGGAATACACCGCCTTTGCGGTCCTGCATCCAGGTCAGCAAGGTCGCCAGCAGCCGCTGCGATAAGCCTGCATCGGCGTCGCCGCTCGACCCGGCGGAAGCGAAGGCTTTCTCGATTTCGTCAATCCACAACACCATCGGTGCCAACTTTTCTGCCAGCTCCAGAGCGCGGTGCAGCTTTTTCTCGCTTTCGCCTATGTATTTGTCGTATAGAGCTCCGGCATCCAGCCGCGCCAGTTCGTAGTCTAATTCGCCCGCTAGCGACCGCACCGCCAGGCTTTTTCCGCATCCTTGCACGCCAGTAATCAACACGCCCTTAGGCGGTTCCAGACCAAAACTTTGACCCTCTGGCGTTAGCGCGCTCTTGCGCTTCACAATCCACTCGCGCAATCTCCGCAATCCTGCGACGTCCGCAAACGAGGTGTCCCGTGGAACTGTTTCCAGCACACCGTCTGTACGCAAGGTCTGGCGCTTGGCGTCGCGTACCGTCTCCAACAAGCCGCCATCTATGCGTCGCCGCTCCAGGATGCATTTGCGCAGCAGCCGCATAGCCTCTTCTTGAGGTAAACCTACCAGGCTTTGAGCTAGTTGGCGTACTCCCGCGCCGTCCAGTGCGACTGGGATTCGATCTTCCGCGTTGGCCTGTCCTATAACCTGGCATACGCTTCCAAAGAGTTCTTCCGCGCCCGCCAGTCCCAATTCAAATGGCACGGCATCGCTCTGCAGATCGATCGGCAGTTGCAACGCCGTCGCGGTGATCACGATGGACCGCCGCTCGGCGCGGCATTTCTCCGCCAGTTCGCGGAGCCTGCGGCAAACTCGATCGTTATCGCAATATCTCGCAAAATCCTTCAGCACGAAAATTCCATTGCCGCGAATCAATTCGATGTTGGTCAGCGCCTGTTCCGGGTTTTGCGTGTTGTATAGCGGCGCCCCTTTCATCCGCGCCAGGCCGGTGGTGACGCTCCATGTAAACAGCGGCACATCGAGTTCGGTTGCCACGTCCAGAAGCAATTGCTCGAGGCGGCCCTCTTCGGTGGTTTCGACGGTGATGATAGGGTGGCGCGAATTGATCAGCAGGCTTAACTCGTCCTGCTTATCCTGCGTTGGCGCCCCTGGCTTCGGCGCTCCGCTGAGCGTTCTCGCAATTTGGGAAAGTATCTTTCTCATGTTTCCCTATCACACCAGTACCGGCTAAGCCGCGTTTGACAAAGCTCCTCGCCTCGTTTAACGTTATTAGTTTGAGCGATACATAGAAGGAGCAATAGATGGCGCAGGGACAGGCTACCAAAATTAAGAAGCGGAAGAAGTCGGTTTTAAAGCGGGCGGAGCAATCTCGTCAACGTGCCGGCGTGAACCGCGCGAACCGCACCCGGGTCCGCACCCTGATGCGCCGCCTGCGCACCGCCATTACCGCCGGGGACGCCACCGCTGCCGGTAACCTGCTGCAACCTACGATGTCCGCCATTGACCGGGCTATCACCAAGGGAGTGCTTCACGAAAATACTGGGAACCGCTATAAATCCCGCTTGACCCTGGCTTTCCATGGGGTAAAGGTTGCCAAGGCCTGAGCTTACGCTGTTTGCCCCGAGTCTAGTCCTTAGCCACACAGACAGCGGTGTTCGTGCTGCCTACACTAATTTCAAGAAATAGTAAGAACCGGAATGACCTGTCATTCCGTTCTTGGATTGGGCCCTTATTTTGCTCGCTGCTTGTAAACGCCTTAAAGAACACAGGTTATTCGCGGGGAGGTGATACGTGGTTGAAGACCCCTTGGTGGTTACCACGCTGCTGCCAACCTACAATCGCTTGCTGGCTCTTCAGAGCGTCACAGGGCTGCTGCTGGCAAACTTGAGGTCTCCTTGGTTAAAGGCGTTGCCTAATTAGGATCAGCGGCTTGGAGTTGCGGACCTCACCCGCGGGCTGTCGCGGTTCCAGCTCCAGCTAATTCGACGAGCAGAAACTCCATTGCGGCTCGAATGTCGTCGACCCCGCCCTTGAGGCGGCTATCGGCCACTTTTAGGGCGGCCAATCCGTTCAGCAATCTGGGCTTGCCGATCCTTCGGGCGCTTTGCAGAGCTAGTTCCGCCTGCTCCGGCCTCATTCCCAGCGCTCTCGCCGCTTGATAGCCATTCGAAACGCCGCGCACCTCAGTGGCCTCGATCAGCTTACGGTACATCCAGGTTAGGGCGCCCAGCATCTGTAGGGGCTCTTCGCCATCGCGTAGCAACCGCTCGAGAAACTCCAGCGCCTTCTTGGGTTGCCGCGAAGCAAGCATGTCCGCCAATTCCCAAACGGTTGTGGTTTTTTCCGAAATCACGAGAGCGGTCACGTCTTGACGCCGAATCAATTTTCGCTGGCCGACGTAGGTCGCAAGCTTGACGATTTCGGTCTTGAGGCGCATCAGGTCGGCGGCCACAAATTCTGCCAGATCCTCGGCGGCGCCCGGTTCGAAGGCCACCTTTTCTTCGGCGGCCAAGGCTTTCGCCAAGGTTGTCGCGGTGTTTAGCCGTTGTTCGGGATTTTCGCCGAGGCTGACGTGTACGACTACTGTCTTATCCGCCAGAAGCCTCGCTAGCTTCATGCGTTGATCGAGTGCGGTGGCCTCGAGCACCAACACGGTGAACGGCGCGGGATCCTTGAGATAGGTTTCCAACTGCTCTACCGCCGCATCGCGATTTTTCTCGCCCAGTTTCTCGATCTTCTCGACATCTTCCAGAAAGACCAGTTGCTGGCGGGAAAGCATGGGCAAAGTTTGGGCTTGCTCCAGGGCATTCTGGGTTTCGCCGCGGTCGGCGGAATAACGGGAGACGCCCCAGGTTCGCGCTGATTCCACGATGAACGTCTCGACTAAGACCTTGCGACAAGCGTCGCGGAGGTAGGGCTCGTCGCCGAGAAGCAGCAACGCTGGAATGAGCTTTCCATTTTTGAGCCGCTCCGAAAGTTCTTGTGAAGAAATCCGCGCCATCCGAATACTCCGTCAGTGTCCATTTCAGTAGTTCGCGTCAGCGCCGGCGCCATGCCGAACGATTACTGGGGATTAATAGTTTTCCGTTACCGCGGCCACCAAGCGCTGCGCAAAATCCTTGGCTAGGCGGTCCAGCGCCGGGTCTTGCTCGCCGAAAAAACTGGTCACGTCCGTGGAAATTTCGTATTCGTTGCGAAATACGAAGCCGTCGGTATGATAGAGCACTTTTTCGGTCGACTTCTGCGTCAAGGTAACTTCACATTTTACTGTGACCAGCATGGTTGTTGCACGCCCGCTGACGGTGTCGAAGAGCAGCGGGAGGGCTTCCAAGCTCACCACTTTGCCGCGCAGCACGGCGTCGCCGTCAGCCGGATTGGAGACGACTTTGTACGGAGTTCTGGCCAGGAATTCGTGCACGGTGGCGGACGTCAGTTTTTGTTCGATGCGATAACTGGTGGTGGTATTTTCCAATGCAGGCACCGCGATTACGTGAATTCCCGAGGGCAGGGCATCGGAGCGACCTGCGACATGATATCCGCATCCGCCGAGGCCGAGCGTGATCATGGAAAAGCCGAGGGCAATGGCGAAGCGGATTTGTTTCATTCGGCGAGCGTCTCCGCGAACTTCACGGCGTTCCAGGCCGGCAACCGAATGTTATCCGCGGCGCCCCAGAACCACCAAGTTCCTGGTCTGGCGGGATCGGGTTCTGGTTCCGCCAACTGAATCGAGGTTTCCTCGGCGACGCTTATATTATTTGGACTGTCTGGAGTCCGCGTCATCGAAAATCCGGCATCTTTACAAGCACTTTGGATGCGAGCCGCATCGGCGGAAGATGCTAACTCGGCGCAGGCTGAAAATGTTACGCCGTAAAAGACGGGAACATGAATGAGTTGAATTGCAGGGAAGACCACCTCTCCGCGCCAGCAGGAATGTACTTCGGCGCGGATGGTGGTCAGCGAACGACGCAAATCAAATCGGCTGGAGGCCCCAAAACGATCGAGCGTGTTGAACGCCACTTGAGCATCGAAAAGCTGCTTTCCTGGGGTCTGGATGGCCAGTAACTGACTGGTCTGCGTCTCCAGTTCTTCAATGCCGGGTCTTCCCCAAGCGGAAACCGGCTGAAGCACGATGGCACACATGCTTTGCAGTTCGAGGTCTTGTAGGGCGAGGGTAAGACGAATTAGCGCTTCGGCGGATGCGGAAGGAATTGTTACCAGGCGGAATTTCTCGGGAAGGGGCTGACGGCGAAGGCTTTCGAGTTTCTGAAGCCATGGGTTAGTCTCGGACAAAGATGCCGAATAACCGGAAAGGTCCACCATCACCGCGCCGCTGCGCTGCGCCAATGCCAGGTTCGCGCGGGTGAATTCCGGGGAGGCGGTGAAGAATACCAAGCGCGCGCGGTCGAAGCTGTCTTCTTCCACCGGTCGAATTACCGCCGGCTCTCCGACGGCTTCGGTGAGCGTGCCGGCGGCTAACTCTTCGTCGAGCAGGCTAAATTCCGACGCTGCGAAGCGGCTCTGTTCGAGCAGCGATTTGAGTTCCGCGCCTAATAGCGAGGAAGCGCCTGCGATTACAATTCGGTGGGATTCCCGTTCAAAGGGCATGGATCACGCGGATCGCGAAGTTCGTTGGCGCAACATCCGGATCAGGTGCAAAGTTACGCCCGCGGCGGTGTAGGTGGCGGCAATGAGCAGCAGTACTTCCTCGGACCAGCGCCAGATGGCGGCGCCGAGCAGGGCGATAAAGACGATCCCGAGCGAAGGTTGCTTGCGACTCCACGGTAGATCCTTGAAGCTGTAGAAACGAATGGTGCTGGTCATCAGCGCTGCGAGCCCTAGCGTCAAGAAAATCCAACCAATGGACCAGCGCCAATCCTGAATTGGGGACTTGAACGCATGGACGGTTGCGGCGATCATTCCGGCCGCCGCTGGCGTCGGCATGCCCACGAAGTATTTCGATCCGCCTGGGGCCATGCCCTGCACGTTGAATCGCGCCAGGCGCCACGCGCAGCACACCACGAAGGCCAGACAGAACCACCAACCGAAATGTCCAATCTGCTGGATGCCTTGGGAGAATTCCAGACCCGGGATATGCTGGACGCCCCAGGAGTAGGCCAGCAAGCCGGGAGCGATGCCAAAACTCACCACGTCCGCCAGAGAATCGAATTGGACGCCGAATTCCGTGTTGGTACCGGTTAAGCGGGCTACTCGGCCGTCCAAGGAATCGAACAGGATGGCCAGACCGATAGCCTTGGCGGCATGGTCAAACGGATCGGACTGCAAGACGGTGCCGGTCAGAGTGGACACGCTGGCGTAGTAGCCGCAGACCAGGTTGCCTACGGTGAAGAGGCTGGGCAGGAGAAAAATGCCACGACGGAGTTTTGGATTGCGAATGCGGCGTCCGCGGATAGAGGGTTCCGGGGGTTGCGGCTTCGATTCGAGCAGCTGTTGTTCGGAGTCGGACATCCTTATGTACGCTTCCCAGCCGTAGTCAGATTCTCGAGCGCAGCCCTCGCGTCGGTTTCGTGTGGTCGATTCGAGACTGCAGGAACTGGCCAGCGAGCCAGAACGCTCGATCCACCTTTCACGTGGTCGCCGAGGGCCACCAGAATCTGGGCATCGCGCGGCACCCACAGATCGACGCGTGAGCCGAATCGCACCAAGCCGATTCGCTCGCCGCGCTGCACCATGTCGCCAGCTTTCTTCCAACAGACTACCCGGCGGGCGATGAGGCCGGCAATCTGTTTGAAGACCATTTCGCCGGATGCGGTGGAAAGGGAAATAACGTTTTGCTCATTTTCTGCGGAGGCGCGGGCTACCATGGCGGCGAGAAATTTGCCGGGGCGGTACTCCATTTTGCGGATGGTTCCCGCCGCTGGGGAGCGGTTCACATGGACGTTCCAGATCGCCAGAAAGATGCTGATGCGCTGGCCTGGAACGCCTGCCTGCTCTTCGTCGGTTACGACCACGACGCGACCGTCCGCGGGAGACACCACCGCGTCAGGGTCGCCGGGAATGACACGTTCCGGATCGCGAAAGAAATAGAAGACCAAGGCGGCCAAGCACAAGAGCACGATTGCGGCTACGATCCAATGCGCTAGGAAAGCTACGCCGCTCAGGACAAGCGGGGGAAGTCCAAAGTAGTAGCCCTCTTTGACCATGCAGGTTAGACGATACCACAGGCGGTTCAATCGCGGCTGCGGCGCGGTAAGGTACGCAACGATGGCAGCCTGGCCTCAGCCGGGCACGGCGATGCCCTGCCCCTACGGCCGAGATTGCATCGACATTTAAAGACAGAGTCGGTCGGCGGACACTTTTATCGCTACGTAGCTTGAGCGCGGGCCCGCCGGACGGTCGCGGCAATCCGCTCCATCTCATCTTTGCAGTGCAACTTCATTTTCTTTAGCTTGATTTCTTCCTGGAGGTGTTCTGAATTCAGGTAGGGGTCTGAGGTGAGTTTTTGGAGTTCGGCCTCGTACTTAGCATGCTGCTCGGCCAGACGGTGATACTCGGCGTCTGTATCGAGAAGTATGTCCCGAGGGTTCCGCGCCAACGTGGCCATGCGTTCCTCCTCACAACTTCATTAATTTTGGATGACTACTCCATGAGCGCACGGTAAACCTGTGGGATGTTGGCGTCAAGAGGGAAGCTTGGCAAAATTGCCGTAGGAAGTCCTAGGCTGTGAGTTCTCTCATCATTAGTACTGCCTCTTCTGTTGGGTTTTGATAATAGGCCGGGCGGCGGCCATTGGCGACGAAGCCTAGCTTTTCGTAGAAGGAAATCGCGGAGGAGTTGGATTGGCGAACTTCGAGAAATATGGCTTTCACGAGCATGCGGCGCAATTCCATGACTGCCGTTCGCACCAACTCGGTCGCGTTCCCGGCGCGCCGTTTTGCGGGGTCAACGCACAGGTTCAGGATTTCGGCTTCGTCTCCGACGGCACGAGCTACCAGGAAGCCCTCGATGCGGCCAGCGTTCTCGACCACCCACGCAATTTCGCCGCGCTGGACTAACTGTTCGATCGACTTGAGCGACCATGCAGCGGCCTGTGGCGATTGCCGCAGGAGCGTGTCCACCTCTTGCGCGTCGGACGGTTGGAACGTTCGGACCGCGCGGTTTGCGCCAGGATCTTGTGGATTCATTTGCAGTGAGTGTCGCTTTTTCCCCTTGAGTACCAAGTGCCGTCGGGCGAATTGGGAGGCTGGGCTGACCTGCTTCAGTGTCGGTGCTACGAAGCCTTGATTATTGGTGCGCGACGATTCGCACTGCGGGAATGAAGTCTTCCATTACCGCCTTGCGCATCAGATCGGGCGGCAACAGTCCTTGGGCGAGAATGAAATCGTGGAAGTTTTTCGCATCGAACTTCGGGCCTAACGCGGCTTCGGTGTCTTTTCGAAGCTGTAGGAGCTTGGTGTATCCGTAGAAGTAGGAGTTGGCTTGCCCGGGCGAGCGAAATGTGTACCGTTCTACCTCCTGGTTTGCGAACGGGACGGAGAACACGCCGTCTTGCGTTAGGGCTTTCATGGCGTCCGCGGGTTGAATTTTTCCGGCTTGCAGTTCTGGGTCGAGAAAGGCGCGCTCGGCTCTTAACAGTCGAAATTGCAGCGAGATGAGCTGGCCTTCCATGGGCATGTAGGGCTTGGTGATGTATTCGGCGTAGAGCCCCCAGCCTTCGACGTTGGTGCTGTTGAAGGCGTAGCGTGAGCGGGCAATCGATACACCGTGTTCGATCATGGAGTCGAATTGCAGTTCGTGGCCGGGCCGGGCTTCGTGGGCGATCAGGGTCCAGGCGGCGGCGTCGAAGGTGTAGTCGTCTACCTTTTCGGCTTTGGCGCTGCCTGCTGCAGCGGGCATGTTCAACGGCAACACAAATTCGCCTTGCTGGCCGGTGTTGTTGAGCAGCGGCGGGGGAACCATGTGGGGGGCGGGTTGCTGGGCGCTTTCTGCCGGCGTGCCGATGCGGATGCGGGCGGGTCGGTCGGGTAGACTGACCAGCTTTTGTTTCACGATAATGCCTTCGATTTCTTTCAGGCGATCTTTGTAGAAAGACAGGATCGATTCGCCGACCAGTTGATTTTCTTTCAGCTTTTTGATTACGTCGCGGTAGTCGCTGTTCGGCCAGCCATGCTGGCTGGCGATTTGCGCCGCGATGGTTTGCATCTCGGCTTGATACTCCGCGAATGCTTGGTGGGCCATTGCCGCTAGGTCGGCGGGAGGGATGTCGATGCCGTAGCCTTCCAGACCAAGAGCGTATAGCTCCGGAGGCTGGCGGAAATCGGTGCGGGCTTTGGGCAGGATGGTGGTCTTTACCCACTGGTCGTAAGCTGCCAACTGCTCCTTCAGCTTGGCGTAGGGTTCTTCCCAGCCCTGAAGTTTGTATTGCTTGAAGAGTTCGGCGATTCCGTCAACGTACAGGGCGTTGCGTGAGAGCGCAGTTTCAACCGAAGCCTTGGACGGGTAGATCATGTTCGGCTTGGCCACCTGCAATTCGGTGAGCTTACGAACTTGATCGGCGAACGGGCTGTAGCCCGGCTCAAGCCCGGTGTACTTGCGCAGCCGCACGACGGCGGCAGGACGCCGCTCGGGCGCTACCTGATCGTCCAGCAGCACACGTAGGCCCTGAAAGATGCCTGCGCTCGGATTGTGATAGATGATTTGATGGTCTTCCGCGAAGTCGTGGCGCTTGAGCTGGAGTTGCGTGCTGTGGATCAGGATTTCCAGGTCTTGGCGGACATATTTGTTCTGTTCTTTTGGTAGTTGTTCCCGGAGTTTGGCCAGAATCGCGCGGGTTTCCGAGATTTCGGCCAGGTCGTCCTCGTGGGTCGCTACCGAAATCTTTTCGTCGTATTGGCTTAGACCGTCCGCGGAAGCGGATTCCGGGGAGTGTTTTTTTTCTACCTCGATTAGCAGGCTCGCGAATTCATTGCTGCGGGCGATCCAGCTTTTTTCGGGTTGGCTAGGGGCGGAGGATGGCGTTTGCGTGGGGGAGCCGGCGTCGGCTGCCGACCTGCCCGGAACAATGGCGATGAAACCCGCCGCTGCCAAGACCGTGGTTACCCGTGCGAGGCCGAGAATCCTTCTAGTCACAATCGTCTCCTAAGATGAAGTCCTGCTGACGGTTACTTGGTTTGCGGTCGATCTTTCCAAAAGACCTCGGCGTCGGAGCGGCGAACATAGTTTGCGTCTAAGGTCAGCGGATCTGTGAACAGTTTTGCTTGCGCCATACGGTAGCCGAGCCGGCCAATCGCGGGGGCAAGAATTGGCGATGCGGCGTGCACACACTCACCCACACTCTGACGCGACTGCCACGGTTCCGTTTCAAGCAGCATCCGAGGGTCGGTCGAGATCCATTCGATGCGCTCGCCTCGTGCGGCTTCTATGGCGAAGGCCAGGAATTTTTCGGGGGCGATTACGGCTTCGTCTCCCACCCGCTTGAGCGCAGCGCTCTGGCGATGGTAGAGCGCCGCAAAGACTTGATGACGCTGGGCGTTGGTGAATGCTGCGAGCCATGGCGCGGAGCCCGTCCCTTCCCTCGCCAGGGCTTCCAACCGGGAGACGCTGACGATGGGTTTACCGGTTACTTCGGCCCACGCTTTGACGGTGGCGAGACCGACGCGGACCCCTGTGAACGAACCGGGTCCGGCGGCTGCCACGCAAGCATCCAGATTCGAAAATAAAATAGCTGAAGCCGCTAAAACGCGGGAGATGGCGGGAAGCAGCCAGACGGAGTAATCGTCGTCGGTGTCGTGCTCGACGACGTTTAAGACTTGGTTGTCGCGCAGCAGCGCTATGCTGCCGCGGGCGTCACAGGTATCGAGTGCCAACAAAACCATGACGCGATTATACCGCAACGGGCTGTTAGGCCACGTAACCGATACCAGCAATTACACTTGCGGGAATGTTCGGTGACAGATTCGGTGACGGAAAAGGTCGCGAGAGAAATTTTTTTAATTTTAGCCTCGCAAAGCCGGCGGCAGGAACGGAATGGGGGATGTAAAACGGAGAGCAATTTAGGTGCCAAATTGGCACCATTCTTACCCTAAGCCCCTGATTCCAATGGATATATCTTGACTCTTGGAACACACTTACCCTACACTACTTTCTGTATGGATGCCTAGGGGGGCACTCGAAGCTTATGGACTACAAAATTGGCGATAAGGTTGTCTATCCGAATCACGGTGTAGGCCTGGTGGAGCAGATCAGCTACGGAGTGTTGAACGGAAGGACTGAACGCTATTTTATGATTCGTATTGTTTCCAGCGGGTTGCGCGTTATGGTGCCGCAGTCGAACGCGGACATTGTTGGCTTGCGGGCGGTGATTCGTTCGAACGACGCGACCAAAGTCCTGGGCTTTTTGGAAACTGGTAAGCTGAATTCGCATCATGATTGGAAGCATCGATTTAAGGAAAACTCGGAGCGCATGCGCACCGGGTCGCTCCTGGAAGTTGCCGTGGTCCTCAAGAGCTTGGTTTCCCTCAGCCGTAGCAAGCCTCTCTCGTTCCGGGAAAAGAAAATGCTCGAACGCGCCAAGTATTTGCTGGTCAGCGAAATGGCCACCGCGCGCAATACTACCGCCGAGAGCGCCGAGGCTGTGGTGGTAAAGTCGCTGGCGAAGGCCAAGCTGACGTTCCCGATCATGACCGAAAAATTTGAATAGGCTTTAGTTATTACCCGGATTTACGGAATTGTGGGGCGGGCAACTTCAAGTTGCCCGCCATTTTCATTTTTGGGATAGGGAGCGCAAGGGCCAGCGGTTCAGCGGATATTCGTGGCGCGAGGTTTCCTTGTTAGGTGAGATTCGATGCCCCATGCGCCGCCGCCCGGGGTTTCAATCCGCAAGACGCTTCCTGAGTCTGCGATGAGGGAGCATTTGCCTGGCAGTTCGCGGGGTTTTCCTTTGCGCATGATGGAGTTTTTTCCGGGCTTGCCTGGTTGACCGCCGGAGAGGCCGTATGGACCGCGCTTGCGGCGGTCGCACAATAGGCCGACCTGCGTGTCGGTAAGGAGTTCGATTTCGCGGACGATGCCGTCGCCGCCTTGGTGGCGGCCTTGGCCTCCGGAGCCGCGGCGGACGGAGTATTCGTGGAGGCGGACCGGGTAGATTTGTTCGAAGACTTCCACCGGGGTGTTCCAGGAATTGGTCATGTGGGTGTGGATAGCGGATGCGCCGTCTTTGGTGGGGCGGGCGCCCATGCCTCCTGCGATGGTTTCGTAATAGGCGAAGGGGGCGTTGGCGTGGCGTGGGTCTTTGCCGCCGAGGGTTACGTTGTTCATGGTTCCTTGGCTTGCGGCGGGAATTCTATGTGGTGCGGCTTTCGCGAGGGCACGCAGAACGGTGTCGACCATGCGTTGTGAGGTCTCTACGTTGCCGCCGGCGACCGCGGCGGGAGGGCGCGCGTTGACGATGGTGCCTGGTGGGGCGATTACTCGAATCGGCGCCATTAGGCCCGACGTTGCAGGCACGTCCTCCGATAGCAAGCAGCGGAATACGTAGTAGACCGCCGAGATCGCGATTGCTTCCACGGCGTTGACGTTTCCTGCGCATTGCGGGGATGAGCCGGTGAAATCGACTTCGGCCTTTGCTGAGCGATCGCCTCCGACGCGAATGCGGACTCGAATCTTAAGGGGCTGGTCGGTGACGCCGTCGCTGTCGAGAAAATCTTCGGCGTTGTAGGTGCCGGGGCGGATTTCCTTCAGCGCGACACGCATGAGGGCGGCCGAATAGTCGAGCAGGTGGCGACCGTAGGTGCAGACTTCATGCTCTCCGTATTTTTGGACGATTTCGCGGAGCCTGCGCTCCCCGGTGCGGCAGGCAGCGATCTGGGCGGCTAAGTCGCCTTCGCGCTCGTTGGGGGTACGTACGTTGGCGAGCAGGAGCGCCATGACATCCTTGTTGAGTTCGCCGCGACGGAAAATCTTTACCGGCGGAATGCGCAGGCCTTCTTGAAAAATTTCTCGGGCTGGACCCATTGATCCGGCGAGGGCTCCGCCGATGTCGGCGTGGTGTGCGCGATCGGCGACATAGAAACCGGGGCGCCGCCGGTGGGGCAGAAAGATGGGCATCACCATCGTCAAGTCGGGCAAATGCGTCCCGCCTGCGAACGGGTCGTTCAATAGAACGATGTCGCCCGGTTGTAGAGGAAAGGCAGCTCGTGCCGCCGCGACCGACGCGGGCATGGAGCCTAGATGTACTGGCATGTGATCGCCCATGGCCAGGACTTGGCCGTCGGCGTCGTATACAGCGCAGGAATAGTCGCGACGCTCTTTGATATTCGGCGAAAATGCGGAGCGACGCAGCGCGGCCCCCATCTCTTCGGCGACCGAGTGAAATACGTTCTTGAAGATTTCGAGGCGCGTGGGGTCAACTTTTTCCGGGCGCGGGTGCGGTTTATGTTGGCTTGATCTAGTTATTGCGCTCATGCCGCCCCGTTTTGCCTGCCGGCGTCAGGAGAATTTGGCCATAGGCATCTACTTTGGCGCGCCAGCCGGCCGGGACCAAAGTTGTCGCGCTGTATTCCGAAATCACCGCAGGTCCCGAGAAGGAATCGCCGCCGCGTAATTCTGCGCGCGCGATCAGGGAGGCGGCTTGACGCTTTCCGTTGAGAACACAATCGAGCGACTCTGAGACGTGCATTTTCGATCCCGTAGGCGCACGCGGAATTTTGTCAGCTCGGAGTTTTTCCGTGACGCCAGTGGCGCGCACGCGCAAGTTTACAAGTTCGACCGCGCGCCTGATGTCGTGATACCCGTAACGCAGTTGGTGCGCGCGATGGAAGGCGGCTAGGAAATCTCCTGATGCCGGCACGCTCAATTCGTAAGCTTGTCCCGCGTAACGCACGTCCAGCCGTCGCTCGATTCCAATTTTCGACGATAAAAAACCTTCCTGGCGTAGCGTGCGGTTAGCGTCGATCTCCAGGGGACCGAATAGCCTGCGCAATTCGCTGGAATTCCGTTTTCGATCAGGCATTGGCAGAAGCACGGTCCGCGAAAACTCGCGCACCACATCGGCGCGCAAAATACCCAGCGCCGACAGTCCGCCGGGAAATATCGGCAGCAGCACGCCGCGCATATCCAGTGCGGACGCGAGGGCGCAAGCGTGTAATCCCCCGGCGCCGCCGAACGCCACCAGCGTGTAGTCGCGCGGATCATGGCCACGTTCGACGGAAATCACGCGAATGGCTTTTTCCATCACTGCGTCAGCCACCGCGAGGATCCCTTCCGCAAACTCCTCGACTGTTCGGAACGCGCCACGAGCTTCCTCCATGATGTGCCGAGCTCGGGCGGCATCCAGCGCGAAGCTGCCGCCCAGCAATCCGGTTACTCCAAAATGTCCGAGCACCGCGTGAGCATCGGTGACGGTTGGTTTTTCTCCGCGACCGTAACAGATGGGTCCCGGCTCCGCGCCTGCGCTCTCTGGCCCGACGCGCAAGGCGCCACCGCGATCGAATCGCGCGATCGACCCGCCTCCCGCGCCGACGGTATGGATCTCCAGCATCGGCACCGCGACCGGAATTCCTGCTGCGGTCGATTCGCTGGTGGTGCGGAGTCCGCCCGAGGATAGTGCGACGTCGGTGGAGGTGCCGCCCATGTCGAAGCTGATCACTTTGTTGAGTCTGGCGAGTTCCGCCGCGTAAGCCGCGCCGGTTACACCACCCGCTGGACCGGACAAAATTGTGGTCACCGGTTGCTGCGCGGCTTTCTCCGCAGAAATGATGCCGCCGTTGGACTGCATGACATAGACCCGCACTGGCGTGGTCGCGGTCTTCGGGCGAGGGCCGCTGTACCATGCCGCGCTCACGCGATTCTGGGTACCGCGCAAGTAGCCGCTCATGAGCGGCGTGAGGTAAGCATTGACCACCGTCGTGGAGGTTCGTTCGAATTCGCGGAATTCCGGCAGAATCTCATGCGAAACCGATGTTAGATAGCCGGCATTGCGAATGGCCTTGGCCAGTCGTTTCTCGTGCCGCGGATTTCGAAAGGAAAAAAGGAAGCAAATGGCTACGGCCTCAGGCTTCGCCTGGCCGACCATGCGCACCATGCGGCCGACTTCTTGCTGCGTTAATTTTTGGATTGTTGATCCGTCCCACGCCAACCGTTCTTTTGCGCCGATGCGATCTGGCGCAGGAACCAACGGCTCCGATTTGTCGACGAAGAAATCGTACAGTTTCGTCCGCGCTTGACGTCCAATTTCGAGCACGTCCTCGAATCCCGCCGTGGTGATAAGAACGACTCGGCCGCCTCGACGTTCGAGCAGAGCATTGGTGCCGACGGTCGTGCCGCAAACGAGATCCAGCCCGCGATCATCGCTGAAAACCTGCGTGGAACCAAATTGTTTGCGTGCTTGGCGAACGGCTGCGGCGATAGCTTCCTCGGGCGTAGTGCGCTGAGAAGGAACCTTAAGAATTTGCAGTTTGCCGTTGCGGACGAAGACGCAATCGGTGAACGTGCCCCCGGTATCGATGGCAATCCGCATCGCCGGCACCGCCCTCTAAGGCACGGCGGGAGAGGGATTCTCCGGCGGAGTCTTCGGAAAATGTTTCTCGTACCAGGCGATGGAGCGATTCAAGCTATCCACGACATGGCCAGACTCGCGAATGCCATGACCTTCGCGCGGGTAGCGCACGAAGACCGTCTCCACTCCAACATCTTTCAGCGCCACGAAGTATTGTTCGGCTTCCGCGATCGGCACATCGTTATCGTTTTCTCCGTGCATGAGCATCGTGGGCGTAGCGACGCCGGCGATGTGCTTTAGCGCCGAGCGTTCCCACATAATATTCATGAAATCGTCTTGATGGGGCAGTTGTCCGAATTCCATTTGCTCGTATTGATTGTAATAGGTCATGTAGTTGTAGCTGATTAGGTTGGCGATGCCCGCGATCGGGATGGCGGCACGAAACATGCGGGTCTGGGTGATCAACCACATGGTGAGTTGGCCGCCGTAGCTGACGCCTTCGATGCCCATGCGTTCGCGATCCAGCCACAAATAACGTCGGAGCGCCGCACTTAGGCCATACAAAACATCTTGCGCTTCGTTCCCGTCCTGGTCCCCGAACACGGCATCGGCAAACGCTTGGCCATAACCCGTCGAGCCGCGATAGTTGACGTGGAGCGTGGCCCAGCCGCGCGCCGCAAATACTTGATCCCGGAAACTAAAAGCTGGCCCATTCTGCCCGTGCGGCCCTCCGTGCATATTAACGATCAAGGGATGTTTCGAATCCGCGGTTATGCCCGCTGGCTTAACCAGAAAAGCCTCGACTTCATATTTATTGTCGTTGCTGATGAATGTGAACGGCTCGATCTCGGCGAGCTGCTTTCCAGAAAGTACCTCGGAATTTAAGTCGGTTATCTGTTTCGAGGTCGCACCATTGCGAACGTACAGCTCTGACATATCTCGAGGCGTCGCGAAGGTGTACGCAATTGCTCCCGATTTCGCTATGGAGTACGAGCCCACACTTCCTAGTCCGGCAACAACGACTTCGGCGCCGGATCCGCCGGCTGGACGCATGACGCGCCGCTCGCTGGTATCCATATCCGGGTTGCCGGCATCCACGGGCTGCCTGTACAAGTGCACGCTACCGCGTTCCTGCACTGTGAAATAAACTGACTTGCTGTCAGGGCCCCAAACCGGTGCCCCTTGCCGATTGTCGATCGCCGCGAGTTCTCGCCGGCTGGAGCCGTCTGCGTTCATCAACCAGACGTGGGTATCCTCCATCGTCGTTTCACGGTCGGTCAGCCCGCGCTTGGTGGCGCGGAAGGCGATCATCTTTCCGTCCGGGGACCATTTCGGATCGTATTCGGCATTTTCCGTGGCCGTCAACCGCCGGATCGATCCATCGCTCACCTTCAACGCAAAAATGTCGTAGTTGAAAAACTGATCCGTCTCTGGCGAGCGGTCCGAAACAAAAGCAATCTCATCGCCGCGTGGCGACCAATCGACCGAGTGCTCGTAGTTGTCGCCGCTGGTCACCTGCCGTACGGTTTTAGTCGCGACATCCACGATAAAAATATGCAGCCTAAGGTTGTCGTTGAAGTGGCTGAGCCCTTCGCCCGCGTCCGGCTTGTAAAGGTAGCGGGTGATGACCATCGGATCGCCAGTTGCGTCTGCTGTCTCGGGCCCCGGAGTCGCCGAAATGAATGCGATCTGCTTTCCATCAGGCGACCAGGTGATATCTGCGCCTTGCCCAGGCAACGCCGCGTTGGTGCCATGCGCTTCAGAAAGAAACGTGATCCGCGAGCCGTCAGGATGCACAATCGCCAATCCCTGTTTGCCCTCGGCTGTGCCGCTAAAGGCAATCCAGTGTCCATCCGGGGACCATAACGGGCTGCCGGATGGGTCATTCTCCCCGCCGATACGCGTCGATTTAGCCGACGTCACATCCATCACCCACAGCTGTGGCCAAGGGCGGCCGGGGCGGTCGTAGCGCACCACCGTGTAGGCGATAGACTTCCCGTCCGGGGAACATTCGGTCTGCGCCACCGTCTGCATCCGCTGATAATCTGCCGGCTGCAGGCCGTTCGCAGCTTGGCCCTTGCATGTGCCGGCCATTATGGTGGCCGCAAACACGCAGAATGGAACGCCTCGGCACAAGCGCATCTCGTATCACCTCGCTAAGCATGGCTTTCGCAGCCCGCATTCTACAGAAGTTTTGCCCCGCGCGTGGCGAATCTGCTTGCCCATCTCGGCGCAAGACGCACGAAATCTTTCCAACGGCTGCCGTTTTCAGGTACCCTGCCGACCCGGAGCCAAACCCATGAAAACGATCCGTCCCCTGCTTTTACTTTTCATCATTACTGCGCTATTTCGCGCACCCGTCACCAGCGCGCAAGCGCCCGCCCAGCCTGACGCCGAAAGGACGCACGCCGATTGCGAAGAACTTCCCGGCGTTGCCGCGAAACTCGCGAACGCGGAAAAGATACTTCAGGATTGGCCGAACATCGCGCGCTATCACGACGCCAACGCCACCGTTCAACCTCCGGCCAAGGATGAAAAGCGTGTGGTTTTCCTGGGTGACTCGATTACCGACCTGTGGGCGCAACCCCAGTTCGGTGGCTTTTTCCCCGGAAAGCCGTACATCGACCGCGGGATCAGCGGGCAAACCACGCCGCAAATGCTCATTCGGCTCCGACCGGATGTCATCGCGCTGCAACCTAAGGTGGTCGTTATTTTGGCGGGCACCAACGACCTCGCGGGAAATACCGGTCCGATGACGGTGACGCAGATCGAAGACAATCTCACTTCGATGTCCGAGCTTGCACACGCTAATAAAATTCGCATAGTCCTGGCGTCGGTGCTTCCGGTCAGCAACTACGGCCACGATCGCGAAGGAAAGCCCGTCGATATGCGGATTAAGCGGCAGCCAGAAAAAATCTTGGAGCTGAACACCTGGATCAAAAAATACGCCGCCGACCATGGAGACGTTTATCTGGATTATTTCTCGGCCACGGTCGACGAGCATGGTCTTCTAAAGGCCGACATCAGCGAGGATGGGCTGCATCCCAACGCCAAGGGGTACGCGGTCATGGCCCCATTAGCAGAGCAATCGATCCAAGCCGCGCTAAAAAAGCGTAAGTAACCGGGCGCAGAATGGGGTACCTTTCCGATTCTGAGCTACCAGGCGCCATCTCGGCGTTTCATCTTCCTGTAACTTGACCGCGCGACACCCGTGCGCTAGGGTGTTATGAGCCTGTTTCGAAGAGGAAACTGTCATCCGCCAGACCGCCCTTACAGCAGCATCGCTCTCCCTCTGAATGCGACGTACTGTTCACATATCCGGACAAATTGAACCCTTCTTTGGCACGTTGGACGAAAATGTGCGCCTGCTCGAAGATACCTTGCACGTCCGCACCCACTTGAACGACAACCGCTTGAGCATTGAGGGCGACCAGGACAGCGTCGATCACGCGGTGAAGATCGTCGAGGAATACAACCACGTCACGCGGCACGGGCGAAAATTGACCAGTGCGGAAGTGAAATCGCTGATTCACGTGGCTACCGACGAGCCGCACGAATCGCCTCGCGGCATGTTTGAGCACGGCCGACAGCGCTCCTTTGGGAAGAAAGTCGTCACACCCAAGAACGCGAGCCAGCGCCGCTATATGGAAGAAATTGAGAAGCACGACATGATGTTCGGTGTCGGTCCAGGCGGCACGGGAAAAACATATATTGCGGTGGCCATGGCCGTTAGCGCGTTGCTCACCAAACAGGTAAATCGCATCATTCTGGCGCGTCCCGCGGTGGAAGCTGGCGAACGGCTTGGTTTTCTTCCGGGCACGCTGCAACAAAAAATCGATCCATACATGCGGCCGCTCTACGACGCGTTGTACGACATGCTGGAGCCCGACAAACTGGATCGCTTTCTCGAGAAGGGCATAATCGAGGTTGCGCCACTGGCCTTCATGCGCGGCCGCACGCTGAATGATTCGTTCGTTATTCTGGATGAGGCGCAAAATACGACCAGCGAACAGATGAAAATGTTTCTCACCCGACTTGGCTTCAATTCGAAGGCGGTAATTACTGGCGACGTCACCCAGATCGATCTGCCGGCAGGAAAGAAGTCCGGCCTGATCGAGGCGCTGGAAGTCTGCGGTAAAATCGACGGTATTGGCATCGCGCACTTCACCGAGAGAGATGTGGTACGCCATAACCTGGTGCAGCAGATTATCCGCGCCTACGAGGAGTATGATGGTACTCAACCGCAGCGCAACGGCAAGGCCAGCAATACCGTGAATGGCAAACCCGAAGCGCGTGCGAGCGAGCCCGAAAAAGCACAGATCAAAGAAATTAACTGAGCCAAAGAAATTCATTGAACCAAGAAATTCTTTGAGAATGATCCTGAACCGCCAGCGGACTGTACGAGTCGCCAGGCTCCCACTGGAGTTATTTCTCCACCGCGTGCGCGAACAATTGGGTCTGAACGGCGCCGAATTCACCATTTGCCTGGTAAGCGATGCGGAAATCTCCCGCATGAACCAGTCGTACCGCAAAAAGAAGGGCCCCACCGATGTTCTGTCGTTTCCCGCCCGCACTCACCGTAAACCGCAAGGCGTTCCACGGCATCGTTCTAGGAACGGCAGCGGAGTTGTAGCGGCCGACGACCGTGGCGGGCGCCTTTCGAAGCCCACTGCAACAAATCGAAGATCCGATGAGTTCTCCTGCGAAATCTCTCGCGACCTCGGCGATATCGCCATCTCCCCGGCCACCGCGCTTCGCAACGCCAAAAAATATAAACGCAGCCTCCCGAGGGAACTTCAAATTCTTATTCTCCATGGGGTCCTGCACCTGCTCGGCTACGATCACGAAACCGACCGCGGCCAAATGACCCGCCTTGAAAATATACTTCGGCGCAAGCTGGATCTCCTGTGAGAGTCTATTTCTGGGCGTACGCCATCGGCACACTGCTGCTCGCGTTGGGCCTGCCAGTTTTTTCCTACCTGACCTTGATTTATCGCGAGCTTGGCCGCATGACCACCGGCCGGGTGCACGCGCACCTCGATATCTTCGAAGCCGAAATCGAGCCCAAGCTGCGAATAAATCGCCGCAGTGGTGGCCGCTCGTTCCGCATCCTAGGGCATTTCTGGCTCGCTTTTCTGGTGCTGGAAACCACGCGCGGCGTGGTCTATTTCGTTCCCGGTACTTGGGAATCGTTCCTGGAGTTCTGGGTCTTCCTTACCCTTGAAGTCGTCATTCTCATGCACTTTATTCCGGACATGCTGCTCTATCGAACCACCGGACGTTGGCTGCTCCCGCTGCTGCCACTGGTTCGCGGGGCGATTTGGTTCGCGTGGCCCGCCCGGGTTTTTCTCGAAGCCGCCGAATCCCTGGCGCGCATCTCCGAGCAGGAGTTCGAGCAGACCGAGGAGCAGCGCACGGAAGAAGGTATCGAAGCTTTGGTTGAGCAAGCCGAGGAAGAAGGCATCATCGAGCCCGAGCAGGCCGATTTGATCGAGCAAGTGGTGGAGTTCAGCGACAAGCGCGTCCGCGAGGTGATGACGCCGCGTCCCGACATCGTCGCGATGGCGGCCGACGCTACGCTCGAAGAGCTGCACTCGAAATTCATCGAGATGCGCTTCGCGCGCATGCCTGTGTATGAAAAATCGCTCGACGATATTTTTGGCGTAGTGTACGCACAGGATTTGCTGCACATCGCCGATCAGGACTTGCCCAAGCGCAAGGTCCGCGAGCTGGTTCGTCCCGCGCTGTTCATGCCGGAAACGAAGGCGGGCTCCGAACTGCTCCGCGAAATGCGGCAGAAAGATCAGCCGATGGCGATTGTCATCGACGAGCATGGCTTGGTTGCCGGGCTGGCGACCGTCGAAGATCTTGTGGAAGAAATCGTCGGCGAAAGTGGACGCGACGAGAAGAAACCCGCCCCCGACGCAATCCGCGAACCCGACGGCAGCTTGGTGCTTCGAGGCAGCATGTCCATTGACCACGTCGAGGAATTGCTAGGTGTACAATTCGGCGACAAATCCGACGAGGCGGTTACCACCATTGCAGGCCTGATGAGCCACGTGCTTGGGAAAGTTCCCGGCCCGGGCGATAACCTTGAACTAGAAGGCCACCGCTTCGAAGTGCTGGAAGCCAACCAACGAAAAGTGCTGCGACTAAGAGTTCGCAAGGGCGCGGCGACTGGGCCGCTCGAGGTTTAGGAGAACGAATGAACTTAACGGCTGTCTGGTTACGGTGGTTGGGAATCGCGTTGATCTTCCTACCGCCGGCACTTCTCGCGCAAACGCCGCCTGAAATCGACATGCAGTGGGGTGCGAAAATTGCTTTACGCGACGGCGTGCAACTGAATGCCACCGTTATTCGTCCGCACGGGCAAAAGGATCCGCTCCCCGCAATTTTCACGCTCACCCCTTACGTCGCCGACAGTTACCTTGACCGCGCGGTCTATTTCGCACAACACGGCTACGTCTACGCCTTGGTGGATGTGCGGGGCCGTGGCAATTCCGGCGGAGCCTTTGAACCGTTCGCGAATGAGCCTAAGGACGGCCACGACGTCGTCGAATGGCTCGCCAAGCAGCCGTGGTGCAACGGTAAGGTGGCCATGTGGGGCGGCTCCTATGCCGGATTCGATCAATGGGCCACGCTCAAGGAATTCCCACCGCACCTTTCCACCATCGTTCCCGCCGCAGCGGCTCATCCCGGCGTCGATTTTCCCTTCACCTTTGGCATCTTCGCCCCCTACGACATGCAATGGCTCTCCTTCACGAGCGGCGCCACCAGTAACGCCAATCTTTTTGGAAACAGTGCGTACTGGCGCGCGAAGGCCGGCGAATATTACGACCAGCATCTAGCATTCCAGGATTACGACAAACTCGTTGGGAATCCCTCGCCTGTATTTCGCAAATGGCTGCAACATCCAACGCGCGACGCTTACTACGATGCGATGGTCCCGGATGAGGCCGCATTTAAGCGCATCAACGTTCCCATTCTCACCATTACCGGCCATTATGATGGTGATCAGCCGGGTGCTTTTACGTACTACCAAGCCCACATGCGATATGGCACCGTCGAAGCAAAACAAAATCACTTCCTTATTATCGGGCCGTGGGACCACGCTGGCACGCGCACTCCTAAGAAGGAAGTTGGCGGCTTAAGCTTTGGCGACGCCAGTTTGCTGGACCTCAATAAACTACACGTCGAGTGGTACGACTGGACCATGAAGGGCGGCGCCAAGCCTGCTTTTCTGAAGAAGCGCGTCGCCTATTATGTCGTCACCGGCACCAACGCTGGCGAATGGAAGTATGCGGACACGCTGGAGGCCATCTCCAATGATTCGAAAACTCTCTACCTCACTTCGAATGGCGGGCCGAACGACGTGTTTCACTCCGGCATTCTGACCGAAGCCAAGTCCAACGCTGCGACTTCCACGGAAACGTCGGCAACTTCAAGCTCGTCTTCCAGAGCGTCTTCACCAGTGGTTGGTTCCGCGATGGATACGTGGACCTACGATCCGCTCAACACTAAGCCTGGGGACCTGGAGCCGGCAGACGACCCGAACGCGCTGGTTTCGCAAACTGCTGTGCTCAATCTCTTCGGCGAAGGGGTCGTCTATCACAGCACCGCGTTTCCCGATGCCACCGAAATCAGCGGATTCCCACGGCTGACCGTGTGGCTCACGATGAACGTGCCGGACACCGATTTATACGTCAATCTCTACGAGATTCTATCCGACGGCTCCTCGGTGCAACTTTCCGGCGCGCTGATGCGGGCTCGGTACCGCGATTCGCTGCGGGAGGCCAAGCCGGTGCCAGTAGGAAAGGCAGAGAAATATGTATTTGAGAATTTCACCTTTTTCTCCCGACGCGTAGCGAAGGGCAGCAGGTTACGGCTGGTCGTCGGTTCGAACAATTCGACCGGAACGGAAAAAAACTATAACGGCGGCGGCGACGTCGCCCTGGAAACGGCAAAAGACGCCCGCACCGCCGAAATTACGCTGCTGCACGACCAAGCGCATCCCAGCGCGCTAGAACTTCCGATCGTGAAACCATGACCGAGGCAAACCAGAAAACGGAACAGAAATCGCGCCACCGGGGATTTCGCGCCGGGTTCGTAGCGATCGTCGGTCGGCCCAACGCGGGAAAATCCACGCTGCTGAATCGTGTTGTCGGCCAGAAGGTGGCCATCGTCACCGCCAAGCCGCAGACGACCCGCAACCGCATCCAGGGCATCGTTACCACCGCGAAGGGCCAGATCGTGTTCATCGACACGCCAGGTTTGCACGACGCCGATTCCGCCCTCGGACGTCAGATGATGCACGAAGTCGCCGCAGCCCTCGAAGGCATCGACGTGCTCTTGCTGATGGTCGATGCCAGCCGCGCTTTGCCCTACGCCGATTCGCTTCTGCTCGAAAAGGCCAAGCGTTTTCGCGGCAAGACAATTCTGGCGCTCAACAAAGTCGACGGCCTGGCCAAGGCGAAGCTATTGCCGTTGATCGATACATTCCAAAAGGCGTTTGAGTTTACCGCCATTGTTCCGATCTCCGCGTTGAAGGGCACCGGCGTTGATGAATTGCAGGACGAGATCCTGAAGCATCTGCCAGAAAGTGAACCATACTTTCCCGAAGACCAGGTGACCGACCAACCGGAGCGCTTCTTAGCAGCAGAAATTATCCGCGAAAAGGCCATCCAGGTGATGTATCACGAAGTGCCCTACGCGCTCTCCGTATTCGTAGATAAGTTCGAAGAGAAACTGAAGTTGTTGCGCATCGAGGCCACGCTGAACGTGGAGCGCGGTTCGCAAAAGAAAATCCTCATCGGACACAAAGGCGAAATGCTGAAGAAGATCGGCACTGAAGCGCGCAAGGAGCTGGAAGAACTATTCGGCATGAAAGTATATTTGCAGACATTTGTAAAAGTTGTGCCAGACTGGCGCGAAAGCCCACAGAAAGTCCGCGAGCTGGATTGGCATTTTCAGCTCGAAGGTCTCAGTCATGGGCAGTGGGACGGCGCAGATCCCGCGGCCGCGACAGAATTCCCAATCGACAACGAAGCGACAGCGGATAGCGAATCTGCACCCGAAGTCGATGGCGAATTCCGGTTGCCGCCCGAAGAACCGAAGAAATAGAAGCCGCCCTTCGCGAAGAGCGTACTCCAAGTTCTCTAGCACACTTGCTAGACTCAATCTTCAAACCAGTTCAATCTGGGGCGGCAATACCCAGGCTTTTCATTTTGCGGTATAAGTGGCTGCGTTCTAACCCCAGCGCCGTAGCAGTTTGCGTCATGTTCCAGCGATTTTCCTGCAATTTGCGCAAGATAAACTCGCGTTCGTAAGCGCTGCGGGCCTCGTGCAGCGTGTTGTAAGGATGTTGCGGGCTTTCGGCCACGCCCCGAAAAAGCTCAGGCGGAAGATGATGCGGCTCGATCCGTGCCTGCGGGCAGACGATCACCAGCCGCTCCACCAGGTTGCGAAGTTCACGCACGTTGCCGGGAAACGGATAGCGGATCAATATCTCCATCGCGGTATCGCTGAGCCCCCGAGTCCGTTTTCCATACGCGGAACTGAACTCATTCAGAAAGTAACGCGTGAGAATGGGAATGTCTTCCTTACGATCACGCAGCGGCGGGACCAGGAAGGGAATCACGTTCAAGCGATAAAACAGATCCTGCCGAAACGCTCCGCGCGCAATTTCCTGCTCGAGATTCTTATTGGTCGCGGCGAGCACACGAACATCGACGGTCACGGTCTGGTTTGACCCCACCGGCTCAAAGCGCTGCTCTTCCAGAACGCGCAGAACTTTGGATTGCGTGCGCAGGCTCATGTCCCCGACTTCATCCAGAAAAAGCGTACCGCCGTCAGCCTTTTTGAATTTTCCGATCTTGTCTTCAGAAGCTCCTGCAAAACTCCCTTTGACATGGCCAAAAAGCTCAGATTCGATTAGGTCTTCGGGAATCGCCGCGCAATTCACTTCAACAAACAGTCCCTTGTTGCGAAGGCTGGCCGCGTGGAGCGCGCGAGCAACGAGTTCCTTGCCAGTGCCGCTTTCGCCGAAGATAAGCACCCGACCGTTGGTTGGAGCGGTCACCGCAATCTGCTGCCGAAGCGCCTTCATCGGCACGCTCTCACCGATGACTTGATAGCGATGACCAAGCTCGCTACGCAGCAGTTGATTTTCTTCCTGCAGGCGTCGTTGTTGGATAGCGTTGCGCACCAACACGATGATTTTGTCCAGCGAAAGCGGCTTCTCGATGAAATCGAAAGCCCCAAGCTTAGTGGCGCGCACCGCAGTTTCAATCGTTCCATGACCGGAAATCATGATGACCGCGGGCGGCCGCGCCGTGGCTTGCAGGCGGCTAAGCGCCTCCAGGCCATCGATGCCAGGCAGCCATACGTCCAGGAGAACAACTTCTATGTCCCCCGCCGCGGCCCGTTCCAGCGCCTCCTCGGCGGAGGCCACGGAATCTACGTCATATCCTTCATCGGCCAAAATGGAGGATAACGATTCGCGAATCCCGGCTTCATCATCGACGACCAGCAAGTGCGGACGAGTAGTCATTACGTCGCTTCAACTCCGTTACGTTCCGCAACGTTTGCGGCGGTTAGTTCCGCCGCCGGCAACTCCACGAGAAAGCGCGAACCAAGCGGGAAATTGTCCTCAACGTGAATCGTTCCGCCGTGTTCAGCAACAATCCGCGCGGCGATGGCCAGGCCCAAGCCGGTGCCTCGGTTCTTGGTGGAAAAGTGCGGAAGGAACAGACGGTCTTTGTCTTCGGGAGAGATTCCGTGCCCGGTATCCTGCACGCAGATTTCGACAGTCTCGGCGTCGCTGTGGGCGCAAGTAGAAACGGTAATTTCGCGGAACGCCGCGGTTTCCAGGGCTTCTGCGGCATTGTCGATCAAGTTGACGACTACGCTGCGCAGCAGCGCGCCGTCGGCACGAACCGGAGGGAGATTTTCCGCCAGCGAGGTCTTGATGGTGATGCCGTCAAGCCGGCCGGAAAAAACTTCGACGGCCTCATGTACCACAACGTTGGCGCTGGTAGGCGCCAGCTTGGCGATCGGGAAACGCACAAATTGCGAGAATTCGTTAACCAAGGCAGCGAGCGTCGACACTTCCCGTTCAATTAGGCGCGAACTTTCCTGAACCAGGCGCGTCAGTTCGGGATCACGCGGCGTGGCGATTTCCAATGGATCGCGGCGATCGAGAAAGCGCGCGAGGCGCTGCGAAGAAAGCTGGATCGGCGTCAGCGGATTCTTGATTTCGTGGGCAATGCGGCGCGCCACCTCCTGCCACGCCGCGGATTTCTGCGCACGCAGTACTTCGGTCAGATCGTCGAGAACCAGGACGAAACCCGTATTCGCACGACGTGGGCCCAGCGAGCTGACCGTCACCGCAAAGTGCAAGACCCTGCCGGCGACGACGGTTTCAATTTCTCGCGAGACCACGCCCATACGCAGGCTGCGGCGCATGAGCAGTTGTACTGTGCGGGCCGCTTCCGCCCCGATCAAGTCTTCGAGCGATTGAATGTCCCGCGCAGAACCTCCGAACATGCGCGTCACCGCGGCATTTTCCCGCAGGATAGCGCCATGGGCATCGAGAGAAATGACTCCAGTAGGAATATTCTCAAGGATGGTTTCCATTAGTTGACGCCGACGCTCGAGTTCCTGCACCGCCTGCTGGAGATTGCGGGTGAACTGATCGATTTGCGCGCGGGAGTCCCGCAACTGCGTAGTCATGGCGTTGAACGAACGAATGAGGATGCCTAGTTCGTCCTGCGATTGTTCCGGAACCTGGTAGTCGAAATTGCCGGACGACACCTCGCGAGTGCCTTCGGCCAGAGCCTGAATCGGGACGGTAACCTGCTTGGCTAGGAACATCGCAATCCACATCAGTGAGAAAAGCAGAAGCAGAGTAAAGAAAACGAGGATCAGGAGCATCTGGCGCTTCAGCGCGCGAAGATTTTGTTTCTCTTTATCGTACTCCTCGCGGCGCCCTTGGATCTCCGTAATTCTCTCGAGAAAATTCGGGCTGGTCAGATAACCGGCTGCGACGTATCCCACCGTACGCCCTTTATCAATGGTAGGAATTCGCGCCACCAAATAGTTTTTCCCCTGGGCATCCCAGATTTCAATGCCCGAGGGAAGCGTGCGCGCCAGCGTCCCGGCCACTCCGACTCGCGCACACATCTGGCCGGTACGGTCTTCGGGCTGCTCGTCGCACGCCACACCGCCGCGAATCAGTTTTCCATCCTTATCAAGAATCCACAGAGCGTCCAGGCCGGACTCAAAACCATGTTTCAGAAGCTCATCGGTGGATCGTGCGGAATTCATTTGTGCTTGCCGCGCCAGATTCCGCAGTCGTGGGACCGTGGTGCGACCGAAATCGTTCATCAGCGCCTGGGTCTGTTCGGAGGCAATCTCCAAGGGGCGGGGAAACCAACGGCCCAGGGTGCGATTGAGAAGGGAGTAACTTACAAAGAACATGAAAACGACCGGCAGAAGAGACAGCGCCATGGCGCCGACGACCATCTTGGTCTTGAATCGTGCGCCCAATTGCTCCTTGCTGCGTTCGGCCCACAAGCGAACCACCGAGCGCGTCAGGATCAAGAAAAAAACTAAAGCCGCAGCGGTAATAAAACTAGAAACCGCGAACAGGGCCATCTTGGCCCGCCAACTTCCAGGCTCGAACGGTACATCCAGCGACCCAAAGGTAAAAACAGCAGCCAGCAGCAGCGACAGCAGCACGCCGCCAATCGCAAGGCTCCAGCGATGTTTAGGTTGCAGCGAACTCATAAAGCCGCATTCCCCTCCGGCGCCCGAGCATCTCTGTAGCGCAGGACGCACTCTGCGGAGCCCCGCGGGTTCCGATCGATAAACACTAGCCCGATCCCAGAGTCCAAAGACCTTCGCAACTCCGGGCCACGCGCAGCGCTAGCGAACCCCGCCGGGCCCTTAACTGGTAAAAACTCCACAAGCGGGCATTCCCCGCAGCGCGGCTCGCGCGGTCGGCAAAAATGCTTGCCGGTGTGAACGATCAGCGCATGGAATTCATTATACAGTGCGGCGTCGGGAGCGAGGTTGCTCTGAAAGAGCTGACGCACTTGTTCGTAATCGAGCTTCGAGTGGGCTAGGCCGTGCCGCTCCAGCACCCGGCGGGTGTACGCATCCACTACAAAGACCGGATGATTCCCGGAGTAGAGAAGAATGGAGTCGGCAGTTTCCGGCCCGATGCCGTGAACGGAAAGAAGCTGCTGCCGTAGGACCTCGGTAGGTCCGCGAAACAATTTTGCCAGCGAACCTTGGTATCCGCGCCGGAGAAAGCGCACGAAGGCTTTCAATTTCTTCGCTTTTTGCCGGAAATATCCGGAAGAACGAATCAGCCGCGCGAGGCGCGGAGTGGAGACTCGCTCGATGGCGAGCGGCGTCAGCAATTTTTCGCGGCGCAGATTCTCAATGGCCGCAGCCACATTCGTCCACGATGTGTTTTGCACCAAAATCGCGCCGACGATAACTTCGAACCGCGTCCGCCCGGGCCACCAGTGTTGCGGACCGTAAGCGGCGAGCAGCGCATCGTAATAGCGTCGCAACGGAACACTCTCCGAGGTCGCCGGCGTCGAAGTCTCGCCAGTTCGGTCTTCCCGCGAGGGTTGCCTACCAGGCTCGAACTGAGGGCTTTGGAGCAGCACAGACATCTGGTTTGCACGATAGCGAGGGGCGCGGGGCAAGTCAAGAATGCCGCCGAAACCGACCGTGGTCCTGTAGCGCAGCCGTTGGACAGTCGCGCACCGTAACGCCTCACACTTTACATGGACGGTTGCAACGCACAGGGTGCAGGGGATAAATTGTGTCAACTGAGCACCGTTCTGCCGGGTATAAAATCAAGCGATCCGGTTGTGCCGGTACCAGTCAGTTTTCGGTGTCGACAGGGTCGGGCAATTCATTATCGGTTACAAATTTCAGCTCACGCCGAATCACCTCGGAAGGGAAGCCGGCCGCCAGCAAGGTGCGATAAAGAGACGCGATCTTCTTCTGATCCATTGGTCCCCGCAAGAGTCTCAGTTTGCGCTGGATCCGTTGACGCACCGCGGTCCGCTCCCCAGCTTCATCGCTGGATTCGGCGATGGCAGCTTCGATGTGACTGGCCGGGATCCCGCGCGCGCGAAGATCGCGCGCGATGCGAAACTTACCTTGACGCCGAATCTCGGTGCGCTGCCGGGCGAATTGTTTAGCGTAACGCGAGTCGTCGATGAGGCCGTTCTCCTTGAGCCGAGCCATCACGACTTGCGCCAATAGTGCGCTAGACGCCCGGCGCTGCAGTCGTTTCTCCATCTCGTGGACCGAATGCGGCCGCCGCATAAGCGCCTGCAGCGCAACATCATACAATTCAGCTTCGGTGTCGACCTGGCGCGGCTTGGAAAACATTGCATGAAGCATAGAAGCATGAAGTAATGAAGTAAAGGAGCCAGATGCCGAGACCAGCCGGTAGTCGCCCTCGGCCTGCGACATGCACTGACGTTCTGCAACTCCTGCATCCGCGTGAACGCCCGCATCGACGTGAGCGTCCCAATCACCGGTGCGAATCCGGGCTTCGGGTCGATCACCCAGGAATTGTCCTACTGCACAACAGCGGGTTCCGTCAGCCGGCGGCAATAGCTGCGCCAGCTTTAACTAAAGCTTCGCCGATTGGGCATGCATGTCATTTGCAGTATCGCGTTTTCCCGTCGTAAATCGCAGACAGAAGACGATTTGAGTGCAGGACAATATCGCCCTTGAAGCAGCAGGCCATCCAGCGGGGGCTCCTCTGGGCGGATTGGATCGCTTGCGTCCGCGACTCGATTTTGCTGGCTTCATCTACGCGGCCGAGTTGCCGCAAAGTTTGCGCTTCGGCGGTGAAATCGCGGACGAGATAAGGGCTGGTCGCGCCGAATTGTTTCTCTTCGAGCGAGACCAGACGCGCGGGGCAAAGCTGTGACTTGTCCGCTTTGCCCCACTTATCATACAAAGCGCAGAGGCTGGTTAGCGCTACCGCCATACGGTCGCCCTCAGGACCGTATGGCGTTTCGTAGATTGCCACGACGTGCAGCGAGACGTTCTTCCTGGAACAAATACACGTGCGCAATTCCTCGCAGGTTTTCGGCAACGGCCGTGCTGTTCTCACCATAGGTCTTCTGATTTGACTCCAGCGCGTTGGAAAAGAAACCTTCGGCTCCGGCGAAATCTTTCTGTGAAAGCGCCAGCCTCGCCAGATTATTCAGCGCTGGCGCGATCATAGGAGATTGCGCACCGTAAAGTTTCTGATACAAGGTAAGCTGGCGCTTATAGATAGGCGCGGCATTCTTGAAGTCCATCCGCCAGGCGAAAACGTTGCCCAGCTGACCGAGCGCTTCCGGAAACCGTCCATCCTGTGACTGAATCTTTTCAGCGATGTCCACGGCCAGTTTCGCGGAGGTTTCGTCATCGTTGAAACGCCGCTCCTGCATTGCCTGCATCGCGTCTTTCATTGCCGCATGAAATTTAGCGTCCAATCCTTCGGCTGCCCCGGCCGCGCGAAGTCTATTTTCGAGGTCCGCGGCTTCCGACGTTTTCCCAGCACTGCGTAAGTCCGCGAGGTGGTGTTGAAAGCGCTGTTGCGCGCTAGCGTGCTTGCCTGCTGCGTCGAAATAAAGCTGCGGAAATCCCCAGCTGGGGAGCAGGGTCGTCGGCAGCGGCCAGACGATAGTTCGTCAGCGCCGCGACCCAATCACCCCTGTTTTCCTAGAGCCAAGTCGAGGCGCGCCGAGGGTTCTTTAGGCGCAATCGAGACAGCCTCCGTATATTCGGTGATCGCGGCATCGCGATCGCCCGAGGCTTCCGGTGCTTGGCCCCGGATGTCGTGGTTCCCCCACGTTGTCGGATCAAGTTCCTCGGCGCGCGAGCGCTACTAAGCCTAGCGAAGAGCTTTTCTTGAACATGAGCGTCCCGAAGCTTATCCAGGCAAGTTCGTTCGGCAACGAATGATTATTTACGAGCGAAGCGCTCGAAATCGGCCATCTGTTTTTCCATTTCCTCGCGAGCGCTGTCGGAGGCCGAGCGGACGCCTTGGATGCGCAGGCGGAATTCGTCTGGGTTGGAGGAGCGCGAGAGCGCTTCCTCCAGCGTGATGAGCTGCTTCGTATAAAGGTCGAAGAGCGATTGATCGAAGGTCTGCATTCCGTATTGGCTGCCGCCGGCGGCGATGGCGTCGCGGATCAGGCGGGTCTTGTCGGGGTTGATGATGCAATCGCGGATGTAGCCGGTGGCGATCATGATTTCTACGGCGGGGACGCGGCCTTGGTCGTCCGCTCGGCGGACCAGGCGCTGGGAGATTACCGCTTTCAGGGTGGCCGCCATTTGCAGGCGGATTTGTTTTTGCTCGGGCGGTGGAAAGACCGCGATGATGCGCTGGATAGTTTCCGTGGCGTCCAGCGTGTGCAAAGTCGAGAAAACCAGGTGTCCCGTTTCGGCGGCTAGCAGGGCTGTGGAAATGGTTTCGAGGTCGCGCATTTCGCCGACCAGAATCACATCCGGATCTTGACGTAAGGCAGCACGCAGCGCGGTCGAAAAGTTCGCGGTATCTACCTCGACTTCGCGCTGATTGATGAAACTCTTTTTGTCGCGGTGCAGGAACTCAATAGGGTCTTCGATGGTGATTAAATGATCGGAGCGGCTGGCGTTGACGCGGTCGATCATCGCCGCCAACGTCGTCGATTTACCCGAACCGGTCGTTCCTGTAACCAGAACGAGTCCGCGCTGCTCTTCGCAAATTCGATTGATGACCGCGGGTAGATTTAGCTCTTCCGTAGTGCGAATTTTCGTCGGAATTACGCGCAAAACCATGCCGACGTTGCCGCGCTGCTGGAAGACGTTGACGCGGAAGCGCCCCAGTCCAGCTACCCCGTAAGCCATGTCCAACTCGGCGGTTTCCTTGAACTTTTGTTTCTGCCGGTTGGTCATCATGCTGAACGCCATGGACAGCATTTCTTCCGGCGTAATCCGCGGGACATCGGTGAGTGGGGTCAGCAGACCGTCGATGCGGAGATAGGGGTGGTTGCCGACTTTCAAGTGCAAGTCGGACGCCTTGTTTTCGACCGCGCGGCGCAAGAGATCGTCAATATTGAGTGCCATGAACTGTAAGCTCCGCGAAGACGGCGCAATACAGCGAAGTTAGCATTGGCGCGGTGGACCGGCAACAAATGCAGCGCGACACGTTGCGCGGTAGTTACCTGCGCGACAGTGCAGTAAGGTCGGTGGCGGGCTAAGATTTGTTTAGGTAGAGCGAGTCGTAGAGCAGACCGGCCAGAAAGCCGCCGGCCAGAGGGCCTACCCAGTAGACGCCCCAGTTGGCCCAGTGGGTGGAGGCTAGGGCCGGGCCCAGGGCCCGGGCCGGGTTCAGGGCACCGCCGGTGAACGGGCCAGCCACCATAATACCTAGTGCGAACGTCAAACCAATGGCAAAGCCCGCGAGGCACCGCGCGGTGGACTGCTTGTCGTCTACCACGGTGGCGAAGATCACCAGCACCAGGAAGAACGTGGCCAGGGCTTCCAAGACCATGGCGGACAGGCGAGGGAGGTCGCGGATCATCTCCGGTGTACCGAGAGCGACGGCGCGCCAAGTGTCTTCGGGAATGAGCGCCTTGAGCAGGAACGCGGCGGCGATGGCCCCAATGAGTTGGGCGATCCAATAGAGGGCCACATCTACGGTGCTGATGCGCTTAGTGACCCAGAATCCGATGGTTACAGCAGGATTGAAGTGGCCCCCGGAAACCTGGCTGAATGCCACGAACATGACGGCGATTGCTAAGCCATGGGCGGCGGCGATACCTAGCAGACCTAGGCCGCCGGCTCCGTGGAGGAATTGGTCGGCGCAGATGGCGCCCTCGCCAAAGAAGACCAGCGCGAAAGTGCCCAGGAATTCTGCAATTAGCTTCTGCGGGATGCTGTACATCCAGAGTCCTCCCAGCCGGGAAGGGGATGATGTACCCGGGGACGAGAGAATTCTAGCGGCGCTCGAGCGAATGGGGAAGGAGAATTGAGGCATCGCTTTCTATGGTCTCGGCCGGTCGGCCCCGAAGGGTCGAGCTAGCGAAACGGCCCGGCGTTCACACCACCGAATCGGTGGGTCTGGAGACTAGCGTGATGTGGATGCAACTGGGACATTTACCGGAGTTAGCCAGTTGTGGTGGTCGGGTTTATTGCCGCTGGTTATGGCGAAGAATTCTTCCTGGAGGTGGCGGGTGATTGGGCCCGCTACGCCTTTGCCTACCTGGATGTGATCGACCGAGCGGATCGGCGTGATTTCCACGGCCGTGCCTACGAAGAAGACTTCGTCGACGATGTACAGCATTTCGCGAGGGATTACGGATTCCTTGACCGGGATCTTGAGGTCCTCGGCGATTTTCACGACCGTGTCGCGGGTGATGCCGGGGAGGATGCTGGTGGCTAGCGGCGGGGTGTAGAGGACGCCCTCGTGGACCAGGAAAATGTTCATGCCCGAGCCTTCGCTGACGTGGCCGTCGGTGTCCAAGGCGACGCCTTCGGCGTAGCCGTTGAACGAGGCTTCCATGCGAATGAGCTGCGAGTTCATGTAGTTTGCCGCTGCCTTGGACATCGCGGGTAGCGTGTTGGGCGCAATACGGGTCCAGGAGCTGACGCCGATGTCGACTCCCTTCGTGAGTGCTTCGGGGCCGAGATAGGCGCCCCAGGTCCAGCAGGCCATGTAGCAATCGATTGGTGAGCTGAGCGGGTTGACGCCGACTTCCCCGTAGCCGCGGAGGACGATGGGTTTGACGTAACAGGAATTGAGCTTGTTTTGGCGGACCAGTTCGGTAGCGGTGTTGCTAAATTGATCGACCGAGAACGGCAGCTCCATGCGATAGATTTTCGCGGAGTTGATCAGGCGCTGCATATGTTCGCGAAGGCGAAAAATGGCGGGGCCTTGTTTGGTGTCGTAGCAGCGAATGCCTTCGAAGACCGCGGAGCCGTAGCTGACCACGTGAGAAAGGACGTGCAGGGTGGCATCGTCCCAGTTGATCCAGTTTCCGTTGTACCAGATTTTTTCGGTCTTGGTGATTGGCATGGTTGCTGCTCCCTTAGTCGTTAATCGTGGTCGCCACTGTGATTTGCAGAATACGGTAGCGGTTGGCGAGCGTCAATGTGTTGTCCGGCGGGTGGTCATCGGGAAGAAAACCAATTTGGCGGGTGTTTGCAGCGCCGGAACGCGAACCGAGATATCGGCGATGAAATGATCTGAAGCGTGCCCCCGCATTATTTCGTGCTGCGTTTTTTTGATGCTATTTGTCGTCCGAGGTTCGCCGAGCGTCCGGTTGCTGGTTTGTCTTGGCAGGGTTGTTGATGGAGTGCAGGGCCGCCTTTGATTGCAGAAGAATGGTTCCGGAGTGATTCTCCCAAATACCTAAGAGCAGGAAGGGTAGGGCGGTGGCGGCGGCCCAGAATTTTGCTTTCCGTGGAATCTTGGATTCTGGTTCCCAGCGAAAAAGCTGCGCGGCGACAAAGAAGGTGAGAACGGCCCAGCCGAAGAGCGACAAACTCTCTTTCCAGAGATCCCAGATAGGCGCGGACAGGTAGATGGCGTCCTGAAGACCCCAGACCAGGTAGGTTGCGGGAAGAAAAACGCCCACGGCCTGCGCCGATTTAGGGAGTTCCGACAGGGGAACGGTGGCCCCAGAAAGAAAAATCAGAGCGAACCAGAAAAGTTGATTAAGAACTTGGGTCTCTTGCATGGTGTTTGTGACGCTGGCGATCACCAGGCCCATGGACCCGAAGGAAATCACGCCGACAGTGACCATGATGAATAAAGAAAACAGGTTGCCGAAGCCGGAGACGTGGAAGACGAATTTGGAAAACAGGAGTTCAATGGCGATGGTGGGAAGAATCAGCAGGTAGTTGGCGACGATGCTGGAGGCCAGCATGTCGGCGGAGGTGACTGGGGTAACGTGAAAACGGCGCAAGATTCCTTGTTCACGGAAGGTCACGAGAGCGACGCTTAGACCCCAAAAGGCGCCCATTACGGCCAGGGATATGACCGGGCCGAGGAAAAAGCGCACCGCGGACGGGTCGCCCTTTGCGAATACGAACGCGAAGAGGAAGAAGAAGCCGAAAGGCATGATCAAGCCGAAAAACAAGAATAATTTATTGCGCAGGGTGAGACGGATGCGCATGGCCGTCAATGCGAGGAAGTGCTTCAATCGCGAAGTCTCCTTCCGGTGAGTTCGATGAAGACATCCTCGAGAGAGGGTGTGGCGATTTCCAGGCTGACGAGTTCATTGCCCTGAGATTCGAGGTATTTAACCAGCGACACGATCGCTTGTGGAGGTCGCTGGCAATGGAGGGCGTAGCCGCCGTTGAGGCTGCGGCAATCGGAAACGCCATCGAGCTTGGTCAGGACGATTTCGGGTTCAGGGCGAGCCAGGCGGACTTCGATGCGCGTCTTATCGGCGGAGCTGGCTTTGAGTTCCCTCGGCGTGCCCAGGGCGATGACTTTGCCGTGGTCCACGATGGCCACACGATCGCAGAGGTGCTCGGCTTCTTCGATGTAGTGGGTGGTCATGACGATGGTTTTTTTCTCGCGACGCAGTTCGTCGATGATGTCATAGATTTCACGCCGAACTTGTGGATCGAGGCCGGCGGTGGGCTCGTCAAAAAAAAGAACGCGAGGATTGTTAACAAGCGCCATGGCCAGCGCGAGTCGCTGTTTTTGCCCGCCAGAGAGCTTGCTATAAAACGTGTCGCGCTTTTCGGTGAGGCCGAAACGCTTGAGGAGTTCTTCAGGGTCGCGGCGGCGGGAGTAAAAGCCGGCGAATAGTTTCAAAGCCTCGAAAACTTTTAGCTTGTCGGGCAGGGATGTGGATTGCAGTGCGGCGCCGATTTCATTTCTGAGCTGTGCGGATTCCCGCTGGGGGTCTAGGCCGCAGACCGAGACTCGGCCGCCATCCAGGGCGCGCAGGCCTTCGAGAATTTCTATGGTGGTGGTTTTGCCGGCGCCGTTGGGGCCTAGCAGACCGAAGACTTCGCCTTCTTCGACCGTGAAACTTACACCGCGGACAGCTTCGACGTCGGCGTAACGTTTGACTAGATTTTCTACTTGGATTACGGGTTGAGCCATTAGTTTGCGTCGTGGTTGAGTATGCGGCTGTTCGATCCAATGTTAAGAGAACGTATAGCATACCGCAGATGAAGACGCTTACCTTAGTGAACGGCGGGAGTTCCCGATTGTCTAAGATTGGGCCTTTGGGGCAGGAGCGGTGCTGTGCCCTACCAAGTAGTCGCTACCGGGTGGCACCGGTCACTTAAGAGTACGTTTGCGAGTTGGTTTCTCTTTCAAGACCTGTTTCGCGTTGCCGGGAAGCGTCCAGAGGTGGCGCTTCAGATTGACGCGCGATTCGATTACTTCGACGCCTTCGCTTTCCAGGAGCTTTTTCTGGAGGGAGGCGTACGGTTCGCGGATTAGGAGCTTGCCGCCTTCGCCGAGCACGCGATGCCAGGGGATGCCTTTGCCGGAAGGGGTGGCGGCCATGGCCCTGCCCGCGCTGCGAGCGCCGCCTGGTAGACGCAAAATCTTAGCGAGCGCCCCATAGGATAGAACCCGCCCGCGCGGAATTTGTTTCACGACACGATAAACCGGATCCCACGACGACATTTTAGTGTTCCTCGGTGCGACAAGTTGATTGGACGCGTGCGCCATAGTAATGGCACCGGGCACTGCCAACAAGACAAAACAGCCGCACGCGGGTTCCCATGCAATGGAGGCTGGGAGCCGATGAAAGAATTGAGGCAAGGCGAAGAAATTACAACGCCGGGACGCGGCGCAAATGAAAACGCAGGGTTTCAGAAGAAGCAGCAAAGGGCTCAGCAGCATCTAAATAAACTGCAGCCAGACGCAGGAAAGAAGTGATGATGTGCAACGCAAATGAAACGGAGCGAAAAAAGTAATGAAGCGGTCGAACCAGCTGGATGTATTTTGTTGCTATAACGCATTCGAAACATTTGTTGCTGGTTCGTTAATTTAGTGTTGCAGTATGTAGTGGAAGGATGGTACACTACATCTACGGGTCGGAAAAACGAGGCGAAAGTCATGGCGTTTGTACGGCGCAAAGGGAAGAAGTTCTACCTAGTGCACAACGTGCGCCGGGGCGAAAAGGTGAAACAAATTCACCTGGCCCGCCTTGGGGAACGCGCGCAGATCACCGACCGAGTGGTGCGCGAAGTTTCCAAGAAGCATCCTTTCGTGGAACTCAACTGGCGAGCTTTGCGAGAACAACTCAAAGACCAGCAAGTGGATCTCGCCGATGCGAATTGCCCCGTAGTACAGAAACTGGTTGGCGATCTGCGGGATTTGAATTTAGAGCTAGCGGATTTGTTTCCGCCCGTTCTCCGACTTTCTGAATCGTCCGGCGTGGCCGGAGAGTTGCTCTTACAGTTGCGGCTCTTACAGTCCACGCTTCAGGTCAAACTGTCCCAGTTTGACCAGCGACGAGGACGATTTGGTACTGCGTCTCCGCTCACGCGGAGCGCTAGGAGGCGGCCATGAAAGACATCATCCTTCCACTAGATCCCAATCAACGCAGCACGAATACGCTGGAGTTTCAAACGGCGCTGCGATCGAAGATCGTGGGACAGGAAGAGGGCGTGCAGGCGCTGGTGGAGTTGTATCAGGTATTTTGCGCCGGCCTGAACTCGCCTGGACGGCCGGTCGGGAATTTGCTGTTTCTCGGGCCGACTGGGTCTGGCAAAACGCGCATTGTGGAAGCGGCCGCGGAGATTTTGTTTGGGGACGCGCGGGCGCTGATCAAGGTGGATTGCGCGGAGTTTCAGCATTCGCACGAAATTGCGAAGTTGATTGGCTCGCCCCCGGGATATTTGGGGCACCGCGAGACTCATCCGTTGATCACGCAGGAAGAATTGGCAAAGAGCCATACGGAAAAGCTGAAGCTCTCCTTTTTGCTGTTCGACGAAATCGAGAAAGCGTCGGACGCATTGTGGCAGTTGCTGCTGGGCATGTTGGACAAGGCCACGCTGACGTTGGGCGATAACCGCCGCGTCGACTTGTCGCAGACGGTGATTTTTCTGACTTCCAACCTCGGTAGCGGCGAAATCACCGAATTGATGAACGGTGGCATGGGATTCGTACAGCCCAAAGACAAATCCGCGGTTGGGCTCGACCAAAAGGTTGAGCGGACTGCCGTGGAAGCGGCGCGCCGGAAGTTCTCCCCGGAATTCATGAACCGGTTGGACAAGCTGGTGGTGTTCCATTCGCTGAAGCGGGAGCAATTAGAAGAAGTTCTGGACATCGAACTGAGTCAAGTGCAGCGACGCGTTCTGGAGACCGCCAAGGGCCAGTTTCTTTTTCGCGTGACGGCACCTGGGCGGGATTTCTTGCTGCAGGAAGGCACCGACCAGCGGTACGGGGCTCGGCACCTGAAGCGTGCGATCGAGCGCCATGTCGTCTATCCACTGGCGAACTTGCTGGCCACCGAACAATTGCACCTGGGCGATCTGGTGCGTATCGATTGGGACGGCGAACACAAGCAACTTACCTTTGTGCGCGAGGGCGAAGGCGCCCTGGTTCAGACCCAGCCGGAGCTAACTGAAGCGAAGGCTGCGGCTGCAGAAGTGAAGGATGGCCGGGGCGCGGATGCGCCGGCTGAGGCTATCGCGGAGACCAAGAAGTCGCGGGCTGCGTTGCCGGCGGCGGCCCCAGCGGCGGCACCTCAAGCCCGCAAGAAACCCGAGCGATCAAGCTCGTAAATCGTTCCAAAGAACAGCTGCTAACGACTGCTTAACTGCTTGGTGCAGGGCCGGCTAGGCCTGGCTCTCGCTTGGCTTTGGAAGCTTGCCGCCACCGGTGCGTCAAAGCAGAAGTTTTTCAAAACGCTTATAATTCCTATAATTAAAATTGGTCCATGCGCAACGAGCCTCAACTCGCGTTGTCCGGCCTTGAGTGGGCGCACCCGCTGATTCGGGATTGGTTTGTCGCGCGCTTTGGGACGCCTACCGAGCCGCAGGTGCAGGGATGGCCGGCGATTTTGGAAGGTAAGGCGACACTGATCTCGGCGCCAACCGGTTCGGGAAAAACGTTGGCGGCTTTCTTGGTTTGTATTGATGCTCTCGTGCGGAAGGCGCTTTGTGGAGATTTGCAGGACCGCACAGAAGTTTTGTACGTCTCGCCGTTGAAGGCTCTGGGTAACGACATTCAGAAAAATTTGGAAGTGCCGCTGGGCGAAATCCTGCAGCTTGCGGGCGAGCGCGGCCTGTTGATGCCCGAGATCCGCACGGCGGTGCGGACTGGGGACACCCTAGCGCACGAGCGGCGGGCGATGTTGGTGCGACCGCCGCATATTCTGGTGACTACCCCAGAGTCGCTTTACATTTTGCTGACTGCCGGGAAGAGCCGCGAGGTGTTGAAGACGGTTGAGACCGTGATCGTGGATGAAATTCATGCGATCGCGGATGACAAACGCGGGGCGCATTTGGCGCTGTCGCTCGAGCGGCTGGAGCATTTGACCGGGAAGCCTTTGGCGCGCATTGGATTGTCGGCGACCCTGAAACCGATTGAATTGGTCGCGGAGTTTTTGACCGGGGGAAGCCGGCCAGGGCCGATAGTGGTGAATGTGGGGCATCGGCGGCAGATGGATTTGGCGGTGGAGGTGCCGGGCAGCGAGCTTGGACCGGTGGCGTCGAATGAGATGTGGGGCGAGATTTATGACCGCATCTCAGTGCTGGCGCGGGAGCATCGGTCGACATTAATTTTCGTGAACACGCGGCGGTTGGCTGAGCGCGTGGCGCATCACCTGGGCGAGCGGTTGGGGATGGATGCAGTGGCGGCGCACCATGGAAGTTTGTCGCGCAAATTGCGGCTCGCGGCGGAAAACAAACTCAAAGAGGGAAAGATACAGGCGCTCGTGGCGACGGCGTCGCTGGAATTGGGGATTGATATCGGCAGCGTGGATCTGGTCTGTCAGATTGGGTCGACGCGGTCGATTTCGGTGGGCTTGCAGCGGGTCGGGCGCGCGGGCCACTGGCGCGGCGCGATTCCCAAGGGGCGAATTTTCGCGACTACCCGGGACGAATTGGTGGAATGCGCGGCACTGGTGCGGGCGATTCGCAACGGTGAGCTGGATCGATTGGCGATTCCTGATTCGCCGATGGACATTTTGGCTCAGCAGATTGTGGCGATGTGTGCGGCGGAGGATTGGAACGAACCGGAATTGTTCGATGCGGTTCGCAAGGCGTATCCGTATCGGGAGCTTACGCGCGCGAATTTCGACAATATCGTGGAAATGCTGTCCGAGGGAATCGCTGCGCGGCGCGGACGTTACGGAGCTTATTTACATCGGGACCGCGTGAACGGGATTTTGCGGCCGCGTCGAGGCGCGCGGCTTGCGGCGATTACCAGCGGGGGTGCGATCCCGGAGAATGCGTTGTACACGGTGATTGCCCAGCCGGAAGGAACCGTGGTCGGCACGATCCACGAGGATTTTGCGGTGGAAAGCCTGGCCGGCGATGTTTTTCTGCTGGGAAATACTTCGTGGCGGGTGCGGCGCGTGCAGAATTCCGGCAGCGTGCTGGTCGAAGACGCGCACGGGGCTGCGCCGAGTGTGCCGTTCTGGCTGGGCGAGGCGCCGGCGCGCACGGCCGAACTCTCCGAGCAAGTCGCCAATTTGCGTCAAGCCGTCAACCTGCTTGTCGCGGGCGTGGCAGTGGGGGCGACGCGGGAGAGTTCGCCGGAGATTGCCGCCGCGGTGGAATGGTTGAAGGCGGAGTGCGGGGTGGACCATCCGGGTGCGGAACAGATTGTCGAATATATCGTGGCCGGACGCGCTGTGCTGCGGGCGGTGCCTACGCAGCAGACGATCGTCGCCGAGCGTTTTTTCGATGAGGGCGGCGGGATGCAGTTGGTGATTCATGCGCCGTTCGGGGGGCGGATCAACAAGGCTTGGGGTTTGGCGCTGCGGAAGCGGTTTTGCCGGTCGTTTAATTTTGAGTTGCAGGCGGCGGCTACCGACAATGGATTGAACATTTCGCTGGCCGAGCAGCACAGCTTTCCGCTGGGCGATGTTTTTCACTTTTTGCACCCGAACTCGGTGCGGGAGGTCTTGGAGCAGGCGGTGCTGGATTCGCCGCTGTTTACGGCGCGATGGCGATGGGACGCGGGGCGGGCGCTAGCGTTGCTGCGCTTTCAGGGCGGGAAGAAGGTGGCGCCGCCGATCCAGCGCATGCGCGCGGACGATTTGCTGGCGGCGGTGTTCCCGGAAGCGTCGGCGTGCCCGGAGAATATTGTTGGGGAGATCAAAATTCCGAAGCATCCTTTGGTCGATGAGGTGATGAAAGATGTTCTCACCGAGGCCATGGATATGGAGGGCTTGCAGAAGGTGCTGTTAGGCATTCGCGAGGGACGAATTGAATGTCTCGCGGTGGACACGCCGGTGCCTTCGCAGTTTTCGCACGAAATCCTCAACGCGAATCCGTATGCGTATCTGGACGATGCACCGCTCGAAGAGCGGCGTGCGCGTGCGGTGGAGATGCGGCGGGTGCTGCCCGAGGCAGTCCTGTCGGAAGTGGGGCGACTGGACCCCGCTGCCATCGCGGAGGTTTGCGCAGACGCGTGGCCCGACGTTCGCGATGCAGAGGAGTTGCACGATGCCTTGCTGAGTCTCGTTGCGTTCCCAACCGGAACAACTGCCGGAATCTGGTCTGGCGGAAAGTTATCGGCGCGGCTACAGGAGTCCATCTCGCAGTGGAGCGGTTATTTCGAGCAACTCGTCGCGGAGCGACGCGCGGGCCGTGTCCGAGCAGGCGAAGCCATCTATTGGGTAGCGGCCGAGCGGGCGGCGGCGTTCCAGCAGATATTTCCGGGAGCCGAATTTCCGTCAAAATTGCCGAAGATCGAATCGGCGGTGAAGTCGCGGGAAGAGGTTGTGCTGGATTTGGCGACCGGCTGGACGCTCCATTCGGGACCGGTGACGGTGGGTGAGTTAGGAGCCATGCTGGGGCTCGGGGCCGCGGACGGTGAGAAGGCGATGCTGCGCTTGGAGGCGAGCGGAGCTGTGCTGCGTGGGCAGTTTACGGATACCCGAGCGGGCGAAACGGAATGGTGCGATCGGAGGTTGTTAGCGAGAATTCATCGGCTGACGCTGGGGACGCTGAGGAAACAGGTCGAGTCGGTCACTGCGGCGCAGTTCATGCGCTGGCTATTGCGCTGGCAGCATATTGCGCCGAACAGCCAGGTTTCGGGCGAGCGGGGCACGCTCGAGATTTTGCAGCGGATGCAGGGTTTCGAGGCGCCGGCGAACTCCTGGGAGCGACAAATTCTAGCCCGGCGCATAGCGGATTACGACCCGAAGGTGCTGGATCAACTGTGCCTGACCGGGGCGGTGGGTTGGGGCCGGGTATCGCCACATCCGGCGACGCTCGAAACGATCTCGACCGAGCGCCGGAGAGTGGTGCCAACCAGCGTTGCGCCGATCACTTTTTTCATACGGGAAGACGCCGATTGGATGATTCCTCACCGCGAAGCGGGCGACCAGGAGATGCGCGGACTCAGCCCGGATGCCCAGGCGGTGTTCCAGTTTTTGCGTCAGCGTGGGGCCTCGTTTTTCGCGGACATTGTGCGTGGTACCGGAAGACTGAAGGCCGAGGTCGAGACGGCATTATGGGAATTGGTAGCCGGCGGGCTGCTGACGGCGGATGGCTTTGACAACCTCCGCGCGCTGATTGACCCGAAACGGCGCTCCGGACAGGGCCATGGCCGAGGCATTCGCCCGCGGCACAGTGCCGGCAGATGGTCGCTGCTCTATTCTGGAGAGCCCGTGGAACGCGCTCGGGCCCTGGAGGCCACCTGCTGGATGCTACTAAAGCGCTATGGGATCGTGTTTCGCGAGATCTTGAGCCGCGAGACCATCCTGCCGAAATGGCGCGAGGTGCTCATGACTTTAAGGCGCTTGGAAGACAAAGGCGACGTGCGGGGCGGAAGGTTCGTGAGCGGATTGCTAGGTGAACAATTCGCCCTTCCGACAGCCGTGGAATCGCTGCGAGCGCAGCGGAATGTCCCGGCGAAGGGAGAAGTGGTCACCCTTTCGGCGGCCGACCCGCTGAACCTGGTCGGAATTGTAGTGCCGGGCGAGCGAGTTGCGGCGAATTCTGGCCGAATGGTGGCGTTTCGGGACGGCGTTGCGGTGCCGCCTGGCGAGCAGCCCGGGGTAGTGATGCTGGCGGCGGGATGAGAACGGTGGTGCCGCCGGGATTCGGGTTATCTAAAGTAGAACTTTAGAGCTGAGCGTGTCGATGTGGCGCGGGGCCGCCGCTTTTTGTCGTTTGCGAACTGACACAAACTGTAGCGTTGCTCTCACTTTGCTCCGGGATGGAACATCGTCTCACGGAATGAGACAGTTTCCACAAGTGCAACTCCCGCATGTTATTGACTTTATTCCGTTTCCGGAAACTTCCATAGAAGGAACGGGAATGGCATCCGCCATGCACTACCCTAGCCACGCGGGTTCCTGAGACACGCGGGTTCGGGGAGAGCAAACCATGAGGGCCGCTGTTCGACAACAGTTAGATCCAACCATTCGAAGCACCGAAACGCGAGATTTCCACGGCTCGCTGCGCGCCAAGATCGTAGGGCAAGAAGAGGGTGTGCAGGCGCTGGTGGATATGTACCAGGTGTTCTGCGCTGGATTGAATTCGCCGGGCCGTCCGGTCGGGAACCTGCTGTTCCTGGGGCCGACGGGTTCGGGCAAGACGCGTATCGTGGAAGCTGCGGCAGAGATTTTGTTTGGCGACGCTCGCTCGATCATCAAGGTAGATTGCGCGGAATTCCAGCACTCCCATGAAATCGCGAAATTGATCGGTTCCCCTCCGGGATACCTTGGACATCGCGAGACCCATCCGTTGATCACCCAGGAAGAGCTTTCGAAGAGCCACACGGATAAGTTGAAGCTCTCGTTCCTGCTGTTTGACGAAATTGAGAAGGCGTCGGACGCCTTATGGCAATTGCTGTTGGGGATGTTGGACAAGGCCACCTTGACGCTGGGCGACAACCGCCGCGTGGACCTGTCGCAGACCGTCATATTCCTGACCTCGAACTTGGGAAGCGGAGAGATCAGCGAATTGATGAACGGTGGGATGGGATTCATACAGCCATCGGATAAGTCGTCCGAGGGACTGAACGAGAAGGTCCAACGGACTGCCGTGGAAGCGGCGCGCAGAAAATTTTCTCCCGAGTTCATGAACCGGCTCGACAAAGTCGTGGTGTTCCACCCGTTGAAACGGGAGCAACTGGAAGAGGTTCTGGAAATCGAATTGGGCCAGGTGCAGCAGCGCGTGCTGGAAACAGCCAAGGGACAGTTCCTGTTCCGCGTAACCACCCCGGGCAAAGAGTTCCTCTTGCAGGAGGGCACCGACCAGCGCTACGGCGCCCGGCATCTGAAGCGTTCGATCGAGCGGCACGTGGTTTATCCGCTGGCGAACCTGCTGGCAACTGAGCAAGTTCACCTTGGCGACCTGGTCTGCATCGATTGGGACAAGAGCCAGGACCGTTTGACCTTCATCCGTGAAGGCGAGAACCTGGCGATGCCAGTGCGTCGCCTGGAACCTGCGATAGCGCCGCCGCGACCCGCATTGGCACGTAGCGGCAAGACCGTTGAAACGCCAACGGCTACGCCCGCGCCAGAAGCTACGCCAAGATTGGCTCGATGAGTCTGGCTCGGTAACTCTGGCTCACTAAGTTTCACTTACTTCTCTCTCTGGTTCCGCCCGGGTGGATCTCAACCCCCGGGCTTTTTTCTTTTCCAATGACGCGGTGTAAAGTGAGTCTGAGGATGGAAAATGTTTGGCCGGCCGGGACACTACCTATTGCTCTGCACACTTTTGACGAGCCTTGGTGCGAATTCGGTCTGGGCCCAACGCACCCAATTGAAGGCGCCGTGGAATATGTATTCGCCCCAGACCGACGTCAATTTAGGGAAGCAGAACGCCGCCTTGATGGAAAAGCGTCTCCCTTCCTGCAATGATCCTAAAGTGGACGCGTACCTGACGAAACTTGGTCAGCGACTCGTGGCCAAGCTGCCTACCCGTGGCGTGCAATATCCGTGGGAATTTCACTGCGTGAACGACAAGTCGATCAATGCCTTTGCTTTGCCCGGCGGCTATGTTTTCGTGAACCGCGGCGCCATCGAAGTATCTGACAACGAAGCGCAGCTAGCCGCGGTGATGGCGCATGAGCTTTCCCACGTGGCCTTGCGGCATGGCACAGCTCAAGCATCAAAGGCGCAACTCGCGCAAGGTGCTGCCGGGATCTTTGGCGGATTGTTTGGTGGGAGCACGGCCGGCGATTTGCTGACAGAAGGCGTGGCTTTGGGCGCGGGCGGCCTGTTGTTGCGATACTCGCGCGGGGACGAGACGCAGGCGGATGTGATGGGCACGCAGGTTCTCTATGACAGCGGCTATGACCCGCGGGCCATGGCGCAATTTTTCGAGAAATTGCAAGCGGAAACGAAAGGGAAGAATCCGCCGCAGTTTTTGTCCGACCATCCCAACCCGGATCATCGCGTCGAGCGGGTGGCCGAGGAAATCGACAAGCTTGGCGGACCGCCGGCGAACGGAAAGAGAGATTCTACCGAGTTCGAAGCGATCAAGCGGGAAGTATTAGCGTTGCCGGTGGTCAAGAAAATCGTGCCGATTACGGCGTCAGCCGATCCGGCTTCGCCGCCACCTGCAGCTTCGGGCGTTTTTTCGGAATACCGAGGGAGTTCGTTCGCACTGAAATATCCCGACAATTGGGGAGAAGCTGAGACCCAGGGCGGGGCGTCGTTCGCGCCCATGGGTGGCGTGGTTCAAGAGGGCGATGGGCCGGGCGGGTTCGCCTACGGGATGATCGTCAGCAGGACGCCGGCGCAGCTGGATTCGAATGATCCGGAGGCGCTGGCGAAGGCGACGCAGCGGCTGATTCAGAGTTTGCAAAAATCAAATCCAAACTTGCAGGTGACCCAACAGTCGGCGCTGGTCCGGCTGAACGGGCGGCCGGGGCTGTCAACCTATTTGAGCAACGATTCGCCGGTAGGCGGGCAGGAAACCGACTGGTTGATCACGGTGATGCAGTCGAAGGGTCTGCTGTCCTTTTTGTGTGTGGCACCGCAAGGGGCATACAGCGAATACGACAAGACGTTCAGCGCGATTCTCGACACAGTGCGGCTCGGCAAGTGAAAGCTTGCGGCGATCGGCGTCGTGGGGCACGGGAGCGAAGGAAGAAAGCTTTCTTCAGGGGCTAACGCCTTGCCCTTTCCATGAAGTACGCCGAGACGGAAGCCCCGGCCTCCTAAAAGAAAAGGGCGCTCCGCGTTCGGCGGAACGCCCTTTTCATGTGCGTTAGCGGCTTACCGTTTAGGGTTACTTGTCGTCAGCGTCGCCATCGCTGAATAAGAATGGCAGCACATTGATTTGTTCCTTCTGGACGGCTTGCAGTTCACTTGGGTTGATGCCCAGGGCTTTTACGATAGAGGGGGCGACCTGCTGGTTGGAGACGGCAGTCTTAATGGTTTTCGCGTCCAGGCCTGGGAACGAGACCAGCAGCGCGATGTGAGTGTCGTCTTCGTTGAAGCCACCGTGCTCGGCGATCTTCGAACCGCCGGTGAAGATCACGCCGGTGTTGACCTTGAGGACGATGTCGGGCGTGCGAGGATCATTACCAGGATCATCGAACTTATCGCGGAGCGATTGAAGCGCGAAAATTTCCTGGATGCCGAGTGCTTGCTGGTTGGTAGGCGTACTGAGTTGGGCTACGACGCCGGGTGTGAGCTGCGGGTCGGTGAGCCAGATGAGCGAGCCGTCATCGGAAATGTCGAAGGCGTCCGCGGAACCGATCGTGGCTGCGGGCTGACCGCCGCCGATACCTACGCGCTTGGTGATGTCGATGGGCGACTGTCCGTGCTTGGCACCGATGATGATCAAGGTGGATTCATAGATCCCTTGTTTCTTGAGTTCGGCAACGAACAGGCCGAGCGATTGATCGACGAAATCAAATTCACTGGCCAGTCCCTGCGACGGCGTGCCCGAGACGTCGGTGTAACCGGCGCCCTTGAGTTTTTCACCTACGCTTACGGCCTGGAAGTTGGTGCCGAACACCGCCGGTACGCCAACTTTGCTGGAACGATCGTGGGTGTAGCCGTCGATCTGGTTTAGCACGGCTTGCACGTGGAGCATGTCGTAGCACTGGATGTTTTTGAGGTCCGTGGTCCAGCCGTCATCGGGTGTTGGATCGGCGAAATTGACCGGGTTGCAACCTTGAAATTGGGGCAGCGCCACGGGAATCGAATTGATTTCGGGGCCGTAGAAATCATCGACACCCTTGCCGCTAGGACCATTGGTCCATTCATAGGAGGGGTGCTTGTCGATCCAAGCAGTGCGCCCGCCGTGGGACTTCACGACTTCGAAGATGGTGTTCACGCGCAAATATTGGTGAGGCATGATGGTCGCGCAGTTGTTGTTCGGATCGCGCACCAGGAAATTCGGATTGATGCCGCCGCCGCCGTTGACCTTGGTCAGATCGAAATCGATGGCTTCGTCCCACGCGACATTGGTGCCAATGGTCCCAGGGCAGTTGCCCCCGGGGTTGCCGAGCCCGTCGGTTTGTTTCGGTGGTGAGAGTTTTCGGTTGTAGGTGTCGTCGTACCAGAAACCCGCGGTCACCGGGCCGCCACCGGTGACGAGCGAAGTCAATCCTGGGAACGAATCGGAAGGAGTGGTGGTGGCAGCGTTGGTGTACGTAAAGCCGTGGCTACTAAGGGCAGCCAGTGTTGAGTCTGCGTGCGTTCGAACATAGTTTGCGAGATCGAGAGCGTGGAACCCGTCAACGCTGATCAGCAGAACGTGCTTGACGTTGCTGGTGTTCAGCTCATCATCGGCGCGAACGGGCGTGGTGCCGCCGAGCAGGGCAAAGCTCAGGGCAAGAGCCGAAATGCGTTTGATCACAGGCATCTCCTTGGAGTCAAAGAATTAAAGAAATGGTGACAACCGAGTCAGCGTGAGACTAGGCGGGACCTGTTACAGGGCGAAGAATGGAGAGTAGTGTTCTTGTTAAGGAATGGAGCAGGCCCGAAAGGGCCTCGAGAGGACTGGTTGAGATTTAGCCAGCGGATTCCCAAAGGTGTCGGGTCCTCAGGAGGGTGCGGTTTAGCTTTTTTCGATGAGGACTTTTTTCAATTGGTCCTCTGGGTTTGCGATCGCGCCCCGGTGCAGGTGTGCGGCTCGCTCCAAGGCGTGTTTGATGCTAGAACAAATATTTTCCGCGCCGACGTGACGCTCGAACAAGGCCTGCTTCATGAGCTGCGCAGGTTGTTCTCTGGCACCGCACAGCAGCAGCGATCTGCCGGAGGTATGGACGCGGTCGGCGAGATCGCGTATGGCGCCGAGTCCGGTGGCGTCAATGGCGGTCATGTTTCTCAGACGCAGGATGATGATGGGAGGCAGGCATTGCAGGTCGTCTAGGATTTCTGAGAATTTGTCGGTGGCGCCGAACAGAAAGGGTCCGTGAACGCGGAAGACGGTTACGTGTTCGGGGATGTCTTTGCCTTGCAGGATGTGGACGCGGCTGTCTTCGACGTAATCGCGGGTGACGCGGGTGACGGTCGTCGTTCGGGAGACTTTGCGAATGAAGGTGAGCGCCGCCAGGAGCATGCCTATCTCCACCGCAAAGGTCAGGTCGGCTACCACAGTGAGCGTCAGCGTCAGAATCCACACGGCAATATCGGCGGCGGTGAGCTTTAAGATTTCGGGGATTTCGTGCCATTCGCCCATGTTGTAGGCGACCATGATCAGGATAGCGGCCAGCGCGGCTAGCGGGACATTTTTCACCAGCGGCGCCGCGAACAGGACGATGGCCAGCAGCGTCAGTGCGTGGATCATTCCTGCGACGGGAGTCTTCGCGCCCGATCGCACATTCGCGGCGGTGCGCGCGATTGCGCCCGTTGCGGGCAGCCCGCCGAACAGGGGTGAGACGATATTGGCGACTCCTTGCGCCATTAGCTCGACATTGGGATTGTGCTTGTCATTGCTCATACGGTCCGACACTACGGCGGACATTAACGATTCGATGGCGCCCAGCATCGCTACCGTGAAGGCGGGAGACAGCAACTGGCGAAAGACGTTGTAGTGCAAGCGCGGGATGGCGAACGCCGGCAGGCCGCTGGGGATTCCGCCGAACCGGGTTCCAATTGTTTCGACGGACAGGTGCAGCAAGGTGACCACGATGGTGGCACCGAAGGTGACCACGATCGCTCCGGGGATTCGCTTGGCATACTTCAGGCAGAGAATCATGATCGCCAGCGAGGCAAGCGACAGGATCGTGGCCGTCGGAGAAATCGTGTACCACGACTGTCCGTAGGCGCGCATGCGGTGAAAGAAGTCGCCCGGCACGGTAGCCATGCGCAACCCCAAGAGATCTCGGATTTGCGTGCTGGCAATAAGGATGGCGATACCGTTGGTGAAGCCGATAATCACTGGCCGCGGAAAATATTTGACCGCAGAGCCCATCCCGGTTGCGCCGAGGATCAAGAGCAGGACTCCAGCCATCATCGTGCAGGTGAACAAGCCCTCGATTCCGTATTTGGCGATGATGCCGGAGATGACTACGACGAACGCGCCGGTCGGGCCCCCGATCTGAGTTTTCGAGCCCCCTAGGGCGGAGATCAAGAAGCCGGTGACGATGGCGCAGTAAATTCCAGCTTGGGGCGCAACTCCAGAGGCGATGGCAAAGGCCATGGCGAGAGGCAGGGCGACCAGGCCTACGGTGACGCCGGCGATCAAATCGCTCAGGAATTTGCGGCGATCGTAATCGCGCAGTAACAGAATGGATTTAGGTAGCCAGGCAGCTAGGGCGGGAGTCATGCCAGCAAAACGAGAGGTCGCTCCAAGCCGAGTGTAACAGAGGCGAGCGGACGACCTGCCAGTTACGTCGAACACTGTGCCGTGAGATGAATCGCGAAGCGTTCAGGCGGTCGGCGTGACCGCGGCCGGTTCGCGATGCTTTGCATCTGCAACGTCATGTTTGATTTGCGCGGGTGTTTTCTCGGGCCGCGAAGGATCCCAGCGGAGGATGGGATTTCGCGCCGCGCCGACCTCGTCGAGACGGCGAACGCGGGTGGTATGTGGAGCGGTCTTGACGATGTCTGGGGTTGCTGCGGCCTCTTCGGCTATGGAGCGCATGGCGTCGATGAACAGGTCGCATTCTTCTTTCGATTCGGACTCGGTCGGCTCGATCATTAGGGCGCCGGGGACGATTAGCGGGAATGCCGTCGTATAGGGATGAAAGCCGTAGTCGATCAGGCGCTTAGCGATGTCCATGGTGTTTACGCCGTTCTTTTTTTGGATGGCATCGCTGAAAACGACTTCGTGCATGGATGGCAGAGAATAAGGCAGATCGTAAGCGCCTTCCAAGTGTTTGCGGATGTAATTTGCGTTGAGGACGGCGTCTTCGGTCGCCTGGCGGATGCCAGGGCCGTAAGCGAGGATGTAGGCAAGGGCGCGGACGAGCACGCCGAAATTTCCGGAGAATGCTTTTACTTTTCCGATGGAGTGCGGCCTAACTGGTTCGAGCACTAGCTGCCCGCCCTCTTTTTCGACCAGGATCGGCACGGGCCGGAAGGGCTCGAGAATTTTCTTCATGGCAACGGGGCCGGCGCCTGGACCGCCGCCGCCATGCGGTGTGGAAAAAGTTTTATGCAGGTTCAGGTGCATCACGTCGACGCCGAGATCGCCCGGGCGGGCGACGCCTGCCAGCGCGTTCATGTTGGCGCCATCCATGTAGAGCAGCGCGCCCTTGGCATGGAGGATTTCGGCGATTTCCGGGATGCGCTCTTCGAAGATGCCGAGTGTGGATGGGTTGGTGATCATCAACGCCGCGACATCGTCGCTGACGAGTTCGCGAAGTTTTTCGACGTCGATCTGACCATGCGATTCGGACTTGATGTTTTCGACTGCGTACCCGGCGATTACCGCGGTTGCTGGATTTGTCCCGTGAGCTGAATCGGGAATTAACACTTTCTTGCGCGCGTTGCCTTGCTTTTCAAGGTACGCGCGAATCAGAAGCAGGCCGGTCAGTTCGCCTTGGGCACCTGCGGCGGGTTGCAGGGTAATTGCGTCCATGCCGGTAATTTCCAGCAGGCATTGTTCGAGAAGGCGGAGAATTTTCAGGCAGCCCTGCGAGAGCGCTTGCGGCTGCAGGGGGTGTTCGGTGGCGAGGCCATCGAGGCGAGCCACAAATTCGTTCACGCGCGGGTTGTATTTCATGGTGCAAGAACCCAGGGGATACATACCGAGGTCGATCGCGTAGTTCCAAGTGGAAAGGCGCGTGAAGTGGCGGAGCACTTCGATCTCGCTGACCTCGGGAAAGCCTTCGACACCTTCTGCGCGATGGCTTGCTCCTAGCGCCTTTGCGGGATCGGACGAGGGAACATCCAGCGGGGGCAGCTCAAAGGCGCGCTTGCCGGGAGAGGATTTCTCGAAGATCAAGCCCTCGTTCTGGTTGGTGTGGCGGGATGCTTTTTTGATTTTATTATTCACTGGACCCTGTCATTGCGTTCGGGGATTGCTATCTCCGTTGGACTTGAGAACTTCCGATCAAGTTGCGGTGTTACGCCAGTGGGCACAGGCAAGAGTACCGGTGCTACTTACGGCAATGGCTGATCCAAGGCGTGTCGAACAGCCTGCGAAAGTCTCTCGATATCCCCTCGTGTGGTGGTCTCGGTGACGCAGACCAGAGCGTGCTTGGTAAGCTCCGGGTACGATGGGCCGAGCGGCAGTGGTCCGACGATTTTATGCTTTAAGAGTTCGTGATTCACGATGCGCGCCGAACGCGGCAGTTCGATCGTGAACTCGTTGAAGAAGGACGCGGCAAAGGTTCGCTTCACGCCGGGAATCTTTGTCAACTCCTCCAGCGCGAACTGCGCCTTCGAGAGATTCTGGTGCGCCATCTCGCGCAGTCCTTCCTTTCCGAGCAGAGTCAAATGCACCGTCGCCGCCAACGCACAGAGCGCTTGATTCGTGCAGATGTTCGAGGTGGCTTTCTCGCGCCGGATGTGCTGCTCGCGCGTAGCCAAGGTCAGCACGAAACCTCGGCGCCCTTCGGTGTCGATGGTCTGCCCCGCCAATCGCCCTGGCATTTGCCTCACAAACTTGTCGCGCGACGCGAGAACACCGACAAACGGTCCGCCATAGCTGGGAGCCAGCCCGAAACTCTGCCCCTCCATGGCAACGATGTCAGCTTCGGCCGGCGGCTTCACCAATCCGAGCGATACGCCTTCGGTTATGGAAACGGCGAGCAACGCGCCGGAAGCGTGGGCAACATCCGCCAATGCCGTTATCGGCTCAATGACGCCAAAAAAGTTTGGCGATTGTACGACTACTGCCGCCACGTCGTCTTTGATTGCCGATTGGAGTGCCTTGTGGTCGAGCGTTCCATCTGCGGCGTATGGGATTTCTTCCACTCGCAATCCGGAATTTTTCGCATAAGTCCGTAGCACGTCACGATATTCCGGATGCAGGGAGCGGGACACTAGAACCCGCGTCCGCCCAGTAACGCGCTCCGCCATCAGCACCGCTTCGGTGGTAGCCGTCGAGCCGTCCCACATGGAAGCGTTGGCAACCTGTTGGCCGGTGAGCTGGCACATTAGCGTCTGAAACTCAAAAATTGCCTGCAACGTGCCCTGGGATATCTCGGCTTGGTAGGGCGTGTACGACGTCAGAAACTCGCCACGCTGGATAATGGCGTCGGTCACGACCGATCGCAGGTGACTGTAAACTCCCGCACCGAGAAAGCTCGTGTAACCGACGGAATTCTCCGCCGCGCGCTCTTTGAAATATTGAATCACTTCCGTTTCGGAAAGGGGGCCTGGCAACTTCAATGCTTCGCGGAGGCGATATCGCTCCGGAATGCTGGAGAAAAGATCGTCGATGGATTGGCCGCCGATCGCCGCGAGCATCTCCTGGCGTTCCGTGGGACTCTTGGGGAGATAACGCATCAGGCCGAAACTTCCTTGCCCTTGTCGGCTTCCGCGATGAACTTTTCGTACGCCGCGGCGTCCATCAAGGCCTTAACTTCATCGGGATTGGCCAGCCGCACTTTGATCAGCCAAGCCGAACCGTGCGGGTCGGAATTGATCTTCTCCGGCGTATTCTGCAGGTCGGTGTTGACTTCCGTGACGTCTCCGGATACCGGCGAGTAAATCTCGCTAACAGCCTTGACCGATTCGACGGTTCCGAATGACTTCCCAGACTCAACCTTGGACCCAACCTTCGGCAATTCGGCAAACACTACATCGCCCAGTTCATGTTGCGCGTAATCGGTAATGCCAATCGTAGCTACATCGCCGCTGACATCGGCCCATTCGTGCTGCTTGGTGTAACGGTATTTCGCCGGGTACGCCATGCGCTGACTCCTTCATTTACCCGGACTCGGCCGGGAATCCAACTTATCGTGTTTTACGCGGTTCTTACAACTTGCGGTGCGGCGTTCTTAGGTCGTTTGTAAAATGGGGTCGGAACTACCTGAGCCCGGTATTTGTTGCTGCGGATTTCGACGTAAATCGGCGTCCCTACTGCCGCCATCGAGGGCCGAACATAAGCAAGTGCGATATTCTTTCCCAGCGTCGGCGAAGGTGACCCGCTGGTGACCACCCCGATCGCCTCACCGGCCTCGTCACAGCAACAGTATTCGTCACGTGCAATTCCACGGTCGATCATTTCCAGCCCTACCAGTGTGCGTTTCAATCCCGCCGCTTTGGCGCGTTCCAACGCGGCGCGGCCGATGAAGTCACCTTTGTCCATCTTGCAATAGCGATCGAGTCCGGCTTCCCACACATTGATGGTATCGCTGATCTCGTGCCCGTACAGCGCCATCTTGGCTTCCAACCGCAGCGTATTTCTCGCCCCGAGCCCGCACGGAACAATTCCGAATTCGCGCCCGGCCTCCAGCACTCGCCTCCAAACCTCTTCGCTGGCAACTCTCTCGGACGACACATAGATCTCAAAACCATCTTCACCCGTGTAGCCGGTTCGTGCGATTAGGATGTTCTTTAGTCCGCAAACGGCGCCGTACGCGAACCAGTAATTCTTGATATCGTCGAGATTCGCGTCGGTCAGTTTGCGCATCACGTCGATCGCGCGAGGCCCTTGAATCGCCAGTTGCGTGAAACTGTCACTCAAGTCTTGGACGACGCAATCGAAGCCTTTGGCATTCTCGCGAACCCAGCTGATATCTTTCTCGCGCGTTCCGGCATTAATTACCAGCAGGAAATCGTCCTCGCCAAGCCGATGGATAATCACATCGTCCACGAACGTTCCTTTCGGATACAGCAGCGCCGAATAGTGCGCTTGTCCGAGCGCAAGTTTGGACGCGTCGTTCATGCTGAGATGCTGCACGGCAGCGAGAGCGCCACCTGCGGCGCGTCCTGTACGAATCCGAATGTCACCCATGTGACTGACGTCGAAAACGCCTACGGATCCACGCACGGCCTTGTGCTCGGCGACCAACCCGCCGCTCGAAGGATATTCGACCGGCATATCCCAGCCTCCGAAATTGACCATTTTCGCACCCAAGCGCCGGTGTAGGGCGTTGAGCGACGTCTTCCGAAGTTCTCTGGCGGTAGGCGTGTTGACGGATTCCATTCCGGATGCTCAAGCAGAAAGTCATACTAACACGCACTCAAACGAGCGTCAAAGAAGCCAGTTCCGCCGCGTATTTTCGAGTGTGAGGACCTGTAGCGCAGGGCGCAGTCCGCGGAGCCCTGCGCCGTTCGCCAACACCATGAGAATTTTGAAAATCTCAAATGAATTTAAGTAAATACTTGGCACCCCGCGACAGGCGTACGCCTTGCCGCCCTAGCCTTCGGTCAGGTACAGTTTTCAAGGAGGCGCTATGCCTGGTCCCACGGTCTGCTCCATGTGCGACAAGCCAGAAGAGCAGTGTACTTGCGAGAAGTACTGCACGATCTGTAAGGGACAGGATAAAGTTCGGCTGTGCACAGACGGCCTCTACTATTGTCCGGATTGCCGGGAAGCATGTGACGTAGCGCTTGCGAATGAACGTGGAAACTGAATCCAAGAGCATTCGTCTTCAAGTCGACGCCGATCCTAGATTGGCCGCCGCGGTCGGTGGCGCGGTCCGCTATTTGGCCGACGCCGCGGGCATGGAGAACGACGCCACCACCCAATTGCAGGCCGCAGTGATCGCCGCCTGCCGCGCGGCGTTCGAATATTTAACCGAGAGTCATCCACACTTGGACGTGACCCTCACGCGCCTCGCAGATCGGATCGAAGTCGCGTTATCTCACGAAGGAGAAGCGGCCCCGGCAGGCGGCCTGCACACCATCGCCAAGTCTGTCTCGGAAAGCGGCGATCCTGGCGGCGGAGTCTGGAGCGGAGTCGATCGCATTCAGTACGAAACTCAGGGAGACGTCGCGGTCACGCGCCTAACCAAATACATCAGCCAAGGCGCCCCCAGCAGATAGCAACAAGGAAGCGAGACATTAAGCATGAGCCGCCCGAAACCACCCGGTCTGATCCGCCCAGAGCAGTTTGTCACGGGTAGGGGCGCAGCATTGCTGCGCCTCGCAGCCCAAACTCCAAAATAACCCTACATTTTGAACGCGAATGTATTGCGGCGAATCAATGACGCCATCTGATCGTCCGTCAAGGTCATGTGTACCACGATGCGATCGCCGGAAGGCGCAACGCTAGCCTGCGTCAACAATTGGGCCATGTCGGGATTCTCCGTCTTCGACTGATATTGCTTATACATCAGCCCCATCTGCAGTAATTGTCCGAGTGCATTAGCATCGTCCGTCGAACTGCAGATACCCTGGAATTTCCCATCAATCCCGCTGCTCGCGTCTATGTTGATGATCATATTCTTCATGCGCGTCACCAGTTTCGCGGCGTCTGGAAACTGCTGAATCTCTGGTGCCAGCTGCTGCATGGCCAGCCGAGTGTATGCAGGATTCAACACCGACCAAAACACGCCGCTGCCATTCGCTTCGTTCACGAGCGGAAAAAACTGGTCGTTGCGCATCAGACCCTCATCTCCGCCAAACCGCACCTCGATCATTTTTTCCAGCAGCGCGCGATGACCAAACGCCGCAGTGCTTGAATCGATGAAGAAGAAGAAAAGATCGTTGGCGCCGGAACCGGTCCCGAACGCATACAACGTGTAGTTCCGCGACTTGAAAGTCGGTAGTTTCTGTTGCTTGAAGTAGGCCTCGGTGGAGTCCGGATTATAGCTGCCGAGCGCCACGCCGACAATCTGCTCCCCAGTCGGAACCGCGGACGACCCCACCCCTGCAGTCTTGCTGGTCACACCTTCAGCCACAAGTCCCCATGCCAGTTCCTCGACCTGGGTGTTGGGGTCTACGCCCGCAGATGCCAGGAACTTCTCGAATTGGCGAAAACGCTCGGGCAGCATTTGCTGCTCTAGTTGCGGATACCAGGGCAAAGTCCGCGCTTTCTTTAAGTCCGCGTAAGCGAATTCCCCCACTTCTTTCGGGAACAAGGCAATGACATCCGCGCCCAGTCGGCCAGCCTTCGCGGGTTTCGGGGTGAGGAGCGCCAATACCGCAAGAGCGCAAACCGTGACCATCCGTCCCATGGTCGAGACCGCCCCTACTCTCTCGATTCGTATCATGTGATTCTCCTTTCGCCTTCGGAGAGGGCCGCTGGCGATTTACGCGTTGATTGTGCGGGTTTCGCCCAAGCGCTCGCGCAGCGCTGAAACCGTCTCCCGAGTCGCCGCGACGTACGCGGCATCCTTGATCCCGTCGAGGTTGATCTCCACATTGGCCAAAGCGCCTTTTGCGCCGGCCGCCGCCATCAATCGTGCTACACCTAAGTCTGACTTCATGGATGCGGCCGCGATAGCTGCAAGTTGTCCCAGCCGTTCGAAAAGGACAACGGTACGGTCTGCCACTTCGAGAGGTACTTCGGCAGCCGCTCGGGTGGCAATCTGAATCGCCTCTTCGCGCCATTTTATTTCCGCCGGGTCACCCTGGGGCAGCTTGAATGCCAGCATCACGTCGTCATAGGCATTCGCGTCGCGATCGATCGCCGCAGTCAATTCTTCGGCCGCGTGGCGCATCATATCCAGCGCTTCAGACAACTTATCGACCACCGATAGCTGCGCTTTTTTCTTGCGAGATAGACCCGCAACCATCTGCCCCAATGATGCCGCCATCGCCCCCGCAAACGCCGCCACGCTACCCCCACCCGGTGTTGGAGTAGGAGCGGCAACCGCATCGAGAAATGGCCGTGCCAGCGCCGCCAACTTGCCGTCGGGAGCGGTTGAGTTTGCGGGCGTTGCTGTCAAAGCCGAGTCCAGCTTGTTCTCGAATATCTGCTCCGGCGAGAAATTCTCGAGCTGGAGAAAATAATCCGCCGCCATCTCAATTGCCTTTTTTGGGATCAACCCGACGATTTCACTTCCCACCGGAATAGCCCCATAGCGCGCTGCCTCGCGTTTCACCATTTCATACACGCGATGCATTGGCGTTTGCTCAAAATCAGTGAGATTGATCGACACCTGCGCCAGATTCCGGGCCTTCAACTCCACACCCATGGACTTCACATAGCGGAGCCCGCCGGAAGAATACCGAATCGCCTTCGCAATCTTATTGGCGATACCGACGTCCGGCGTATTCAGGTTCACGTTATAGGCGATCAGGAATTTACGCGCCCCCACAACGGTGATGCCTGCGGTAGGATGCAGCTTCGGCTCGCCAATATCCGGCTGCCGCTCGTGATTGCGCTTCAATTCGTCGCGCAATCCTTCAAATTGCCCACGCCGCACATTTTCAAGGTTGGTCCGATCCGGCCGGGTAGCCGCCGCCTCGTAAAAAAACACCGGAATGCGGTAGCGCGCCCAGATTTCCTTGCCCACCCGCCGGGCCAGCGCCACGCAATCCTCTATGGTGACCCCATGTATGGGGATAAACGGAATCACGTCCGCCGCTCCCACCCGTGGGTGCGCCCCGGTGTGGTCGTTGAGGTCAATCAACTCCATCGCCTTCCCCACACCCCGCAGCGCCGCTTCGGCAACCGCATCCGGCTCCCCTGCCAGCGTCACCACGCACCGGTGATGATCCGGGTCCATCTCGCGATCCAGCACCAAAACGCCCGCCACTGCGCTCATGGACGCCACGATAGCCTCCACCTTCGCGGGATCCCGCCCCTCAGAAAAATTGGGCACACACTCAATCAATCGCTTCATCACCATGGATTCCTCAACTCGCTCGGCTCGTCACCTGGTCAATCATAGGAGATTTTTGTCCGGCCAGCTACCCCACAGCAATATCGGACGTCGCAGGCGCGGCTCCAGCCGTGGCGAAAAGTGCCTACTGTCGGTCCGGCTTCAGCCACTGAGGCGCCGTCTACAAACTCGCCCTGGTGTGCACACGCTACGGGAGTTAAAAGCGTTAGGCGATAGCGCCAACATCCGACGCGCGAAAGACAACTTCGCCCTGCTTAACCGTCATCCAGCATTTGTTCACGCCGAAGTAGTAGGGAATCTCGCGATAGTCCTCCACTTCAAACACGCCGATATCCGCCAATTTTCCCACTTCCAGCGAACCAATCTCCTTCTCGCGTCGCAAAGCGTAAGCCGCATTGATCGTCGCCGCCGCTATCCCCTCAGCAGGCGTCATGCGCAACTGCGTGCAAGCCAAAGACAAAATCATGGCCATACTCAAAGTTGGACTGGTGCCAGGATTGTAATCCGTAGCCAGCGCCACGATCGCCCCGCCCTTAATCAAACCCCGCGCCGGCGCATAGTGTTTGAAACCAAGGTGAAAGTCACAGCCAGGCAGCAACGTGGCCACGGTTTTCGACTTCGCCAAAGCTCGAATATCCGCCTGGTTCACTTGCTCCAAATGATCGCAACTAGCCGCCCCCAGCTCCACGGCGAGTTGTGTCGCACCGGTCCGCGTCAATTGTTCGGCATGCAGCCGCGGAATCAAGCCGTGGCGCTTGCCAGCTTCCAGAATTTGCTCCGACTGTGCCCGCGAGAACGCTCCGCGGTCGCAAAACACATCGCAAAATTCAGCCAGCCTTCGTTCCGCCACCTCCGGTATCAACCGGTTAATCAGCAGCGCAACATATCGCTGCGGACCATCAGGCGTACCCCGGTATTCGGCCGGCACCACGTGTGCACCCAGGAACGTGGAAACAATCTCCACCGGCTGCGCCCGATTCAATTCCTGATGCAAGCCGAGAATCCTCAGTTCACTGGAGACGTCCAGTCCATAACCACTTTTTGCTTCGATGGTAGTCGTGCCATGCGCCGCAAACTCACGAAGCGTGGTTAACGCTCTATGCTTTAACGCCTCGGAAGTCGCTGCGCGCAACTTCTTCACAGAATTCAGGATGCCGCCACCCTTGCGCGCGATCTCCTCATAACTCGCGCCGGCAATTTTCAACTCATATTCCTCTGCCCGGCTACCCGCATGGATCAAATGAGTATGGGAGTCAACGAAACCAGGCAGAATCACGCGTCCGCCGACGTCCAGCTTCTCCGCCAAACGCGCCTCGGCGAATTTCTCTATTTTCGCCCGCGGGCCGACGCCAACAAGCCGCCCGTCTTGAATCAACAGCGCGCCGTCTTTAACTATCCCCAAATTGGATAGCGCTTCCCCACGCCGCGGACCACGCCCCCGCAGCGTGAGCATTTGAGAAGCTCCAGAAATAAGAAGGGAATTCGACAAGGCTTCCGTATTATGCCCAAAAACCCAGCACCCTGGCACGAGGGTTTCCGAGTTTGTGGAGCGATGCTATGGCCGGGCTGAGCAACGCTTCTAGGCGTTCGCAGCCTTGCCGCGAAACGCCGGCACGAACACGTCCTGCACAAATGACTCGAACGAGGTCGGCGTGGTCTTCGCAGCAGACCTCGGCTCCAGCGCACGCATGTGCCCAGCATTCAACGCATTGGTCATTTCAACCATCAGCTCAGCGAAAGCTCTGGACATGCCCATGTGTGTCAGTGCTTCGACGAATTGTTCATTAGGAAGCTGCCGATAGCTCAGGGAGGGTTTGCCGATTGCGCTGCCAATAATCCGGGCGGCTTCGGCATAGCTGAGGTCACGCTGACCCTGCAATTCCCGCGTCCGATGCCCGGAAAAGTCCAGTTTGAGCAGGCGTTCGGCGGCGGCGACCGCGATATCTTTCGTGGCAATCATCGGCAGCAACAGGTCGCTGCGCAGCGGCGTCGCAATTACGCCAAAGTCTTGAATCACACCGATCTGAGGAAGCACGTTTTCCATGAAGTAGCCCGCTCGCAGGTACAGCGCGTTCAGTCCGGTAAGTCGCCCAAGTTTGGCCTCCATCTCGTGCAGACCGGCAACCGGCCCGGTGCCCGATTCCTTGTCCGCGCCAAAACTGCTCAGCGCCACCACGTAGCGCACGCGGGTCGCTTCCAAGGCCGTCGCTCCTGCCTCTATCATCTGGCGCTGATGGCCGCGATAGTCGGCGCTGGTGGGATCAGGTGGCACCATAAAGTACACCGCCCGCGCGCCATCAAACGCCCTCGTCAAAAACTCGGCGTCCCGGGTGTTGCCTACGAAAGGTTCCGCGCCCAGCCCGATCAGTCTCACCAAGCGATCCTTGCTACGTCCAATCGCGCGTACTTTCTCGCCCTTTGCTAAAAGCGTGTCCGCGATGACCGAGCCGGTATGCCCAGTCGCTCCCAAAATGACGTACATGCCTGCCTCCTTGCCTTGCTTCCTTCAGTCATTCGATGCTGGTCAAGTCTTGGCGGGGACAAATATTCGAGAAAATCGCGGACCGCGGGCTACGGCCCCAAAGGCGTTACATCATCGGGATCTTGACGCCAGATTTTTGAGCGAATTCGCTGGCCTCAGTGTACCCCGCATCCACATGCCGCGCCACGCCGATTCCAGGGTCGTTAGTCAGCACGCGCTCGATTCGCGCCGCCATCTCCTTCGTTCCATCTGCAACCGTCACCTGCCCGGCATGCTGAGAGTAGCCAATCCCAACACCGCCACCGTTGTGGATCGACACCCACGAAGCCCCACTCGCGGTATTCACCAGTGCATTCAGCAGCGGCCAGTCGGCAACCGCGTCGGACCCATCGAGCATCGATTCCGTCTCTCGGTAAGGCGAAGCCACCGACCCGCAATCCAGATGATCGCGCCCGATCACCATCGGCGCCCTCAATTCTCCGCGCCCTACCAGGTCGTTCAACGCCAACCCGAATTTGTCCCGCTCGCCATACCCGAGCCAGCAAATCCGCGCCGGCAATCCCTGAAACTTAACGCGCTTCTGAGCCAGTTTAATCCAGCGCGCCAGGTGCTGGTTCTGCGGAAACATCTCCAGCACCAACTGATCCGCGCGCGCAATGTCGGAAGCCTCTCCCGAGAGCGCCGCCCAACGAAACGGCCCTTTACCCTCGCAAAACAGCGGCCGAATGTACGCAGGCACGAAGCCCGGGAAGTCGTAAGCATTCCTTACGCCCTGCTCAAACGCGAACGTGCGAATATTGTTCCCGTAGTCGAAGGTAACCGCCCCAAGCTTCTGCAAATCCAGCATGCCTTGAACGTGCGCCGCCATCGACGCCATTGACTGCTTCTTATATTCTTCAGTATTGCTTTTGCGCAGCTCCAGCGCCGCTTCCAGCGTCATGCCGTTCGGCACATATCCGCCGATAGGATCGTGCGCGCTGGTTTGGTCGGTCAGCAAGTCCGGTACGACACCGCGCCGCGCCATCTCCGGAATCAAATCCGCGCAATTCCCAACCAAACCAACCGAAGTGGCCTCACCCTTGCGCACGGCATTCTTCAAGATGCGCAAGGCCTCGTCCAGGTTCATCACCATCACGTCGCAATAGCCAGTCTTCACCCGCCGCTTGATGCGTTCCGGATCGACATCGATCCCCAAAAATGCCGCTCCATTCATAGTCGCAGCCAACGGCTGCGCCCCACCCATGCCGCCCATCCCGCCGGTCACCACCAATTTTCCAGCCAGGCTGCCGCCAAAATGCTTTACCGCCGCAGCCGCAAACGTCTCGTACGTACCCTGCAAAATCCCCTGTGTCCCAATATAAATCCAGCTACCGGCAGTCATCTGGCCGTACATCATCAGGCCAGCACGATCAAGCTCATGAAAGCGATCCCAGTTATTCCAATGCCCCACCAGATTCGAATTGCAAATCAAAACGCGCGGCGCATATTCATGCGTCCGAAAAACCGCCACGGGTTTGCCCGACTGGACCAGCAAAGTCTCGTCGTTCGCCAACTCTCGCAACGACCGCACAATCGCGTGAAAGCATTCCCAATTCCGAGCCGCCCGCCCGGTCCCGCCGTACACCACCAGATCCTGCGGCCTCTCGGCCACGTCCGGGTCCAGATTGTTCATTAACATGCGCAACGCTGCTTCCTGCGGCCATCCCTGGCAGGAAATCTGCGTACCCCGCGCTGCCCGAAACGGCCCCCTCGACAACGACGAGTCGTTCGCCACGCCGGTTGTCCCTGGAATTGATACGCTCATGAATTGGCTCCGTCGCTCATCTTAGCGCACGCTCCCGAGCTTTTGCACAAACATCCCTCACTATGCGGCAGCCGATTGCAAAACAACATCCAACTGTCATCCTGAGCCCATCCCACCAGGATGGGCGAGGGACCTCATCGGCAGCCCGCATCTGTCACCTCAGACTGTCGTCGTATGTTGATTGACTGAAGGAGGGTGGCGTCGGTAAAATGGCGCGCGGGCGGTGCTCCACGCACCGCATGCAGCTTGCTGGAGGCGCCTGTGACTACCTTGATCGAAGTCCAACGGGGCGGGTGTGCCTGCAGCGGTTACGCTTGCTCCAGGTAACGCCACTCTTTCTCCCCCACGTGTTTTCGCAAGTCAAACTGTGCCTGATTTTTTCGCGGGCTTGTGCTAGGGCGCATTACCGCGTTCGTTGGATTTTGATGATCGCGCATATCGCTGCCTCGGGCAGCCGGAAGGGCCGGGATGTCGCTTAAAGAATTAGGTTGGGATTCGCACTTCGACGGGTTGTGGCGGCAACATCCGATGGCGGGATGGGTACCTGGCCGGGTGGTGTCGCAACACCGCGGTTTGTGGCGTGTTGCGGGGGATTTTGAAGAGCGGTGGGCTGCGCCTTCGGGAAAGATGCGGGCAGTTGCGGTGGGCAGCAGTGATTGGCCGGCGGTGGGGGACTGGGTTGCTGCGGAAATTCCAGAGGGTGGGAAACAGGCTACGATTCATGGTGTTTTGGCACGGCGGAGTCAGTTTGTTCGAAAGACGGCGGGGAAGCGGGTGGCGCAGCAGGTGATTGTTGCGAATGTGGATACTGCGTTTATCGTGGTGGCGTTGGATGGGGATTTCAATTTGCGGCGATTGGAGCGGTATTTGGCGCAGGGGAAAGAGTCGGGGGCGCGGGTGGTGGTTTTATTGAATAAGACGGATGAGTGCGGGGAGTTAGCCGAGCGTGTGGCGGAAGTTGAGCGTGTGGCTATGGGGGTGCCGGTGTTTGCGTTGAGTGCGCGGCACGGGCACGCGGTTGCGGCGCTGGACGCTTTTCTTGCGGCCGGTCAGACGGTGGTTTTGCTCGGTTCGTCGGGGGCGGGGAAGTCTACCTTGGTGAATCGGTTGTTGGGGCAGGATTTACAAGAGGTCGGGGCGATTCGGGAGAGTGACAGTCGCGGGCGGCACACGACAACTGCGCGGGAGTTGTTGGTGCTGCCGGGTGGAGCGATGGTGATTGATACGCCTGGGTTGCGGGAGTTGCAGTTGTGGGACGCGGCGGAGGGAGTGGCCGAGACGTTTGCAGATGTGGATGAGATTGCGGCGGGGTGCCGGTTTGGAAATTGCCGGCATGAGGATGAGCCTGGTTGCGCGGTGCGGGCGGCTTTGGCTGCGGGGACTTTGGATCCGGCGCGGTTGGAGAATCGACGGAAGCTTGAGCGGGAGCAGCAATTCTTGCAGCGAAAAATGGACCCTGAGGCGAAGAAGGAAGAGAAGCACAAAGTCAAATTGCAGATGCGGGAAGTGCGCCAGAAATATAAGCAGAGGGACAAGGAGAAAGGATGACGACGCTGCTTTTGGATTTGGCGCTGGCACGACGGATTGAATTGGCGGAGGCGCATGCGGCCGTAGATTGCGCGAAGGCTTTGGTGCGTTTGCAGCCGGCGGCTGGTGCGGAGGTGCAGGCTGTGGCTGGCGGATTCGCTATGTACTGTGGGGCGAACTCGCCGGTTACGCAGGCTGTCGGCTTGGGGCTGGCCGGGCCGGTTAGCGAGGAGGAATTCGATCGGCTGGAGGAGTTTTATCGTAGCCGTGAGGAAGGTGTGCGGGTGGAGACTTGTCCGCTGGCGGACGCTTCGCTCATCAAACATTTCGAGGAGCGTGGGTATCGGGTTACGGAGTTCAGCAATGTCATGGCGTTGCTTTTGCAGGGTTTGGGTTTTCAGGATGGCCCCGCGGCTGGCGTCGCGATCGAATTGGTCGGTGACGGGCAAATGGATTTGTGGACGCTGACGGTGTCGCAGGGTTTCTCTGAGAATTTTCCGGTGACGCAGGGAATTCTGGAAGTTATGAAAATGTTTGCTGCTGGGTTCGGTGTGGAGTGTTACTTGGCGCGATTGGATGGGGCGGTGGCGGGGGGAGGGACTTTGGCCTTGCGTGGGGGTGTGGCCGGACTGTTTGGGGCTAGCACTTTGCCTGCTTTTCGGGGACGAGGCGTGCAGACGGCGCTCTTGCGGTGGCGGTTGAAGCGGGCTGTGGAGCGGGGATGTAACTTGGCGGTCTGTTTGGCTGCGCCGGGCAGCGTGTCGGAGCGGAATGCTGTGCGGCAGGGTTTTTCGGCACTGTATACGCGGGTGAAATTTGAGCGGGGTTGGGATTACGAGGCTTGGGCCACTCGCTTGTGGATGAAGTCTACGATGTCTTGTGTAGAGGTGCCCGGTAGGAAGATTTCGGCTATGCCGGATTTCTTTAGCTCAGCGGCGTCGGCCTCGGGAATGATCCCGCCCAGTAGGACGGTGACTTCGGTCATGCCTTTTTCGTTGAGGAGCTTCATGAGTTGCGGGCAGATGGTGTTGTGAGCACCGGACAGGATGGAGAGGCCGATTACGTCCACGTCTTCCTGGACGGCGGCGGTGGCGATCATCTCGGGGGTTTGGCGGAGGCCGGTGTAGATGACTTCCATGCCGGCATCGCGCAGGGCGCGGGCGATTACCTTCGCGCCGCGGTCGTGGCCGTCCAGGCCGGGCTTGGCAATCAACACTCTGATTTTCTTCTCAGGCATTACTCGCGCTTTTTCCGTGCGGCTGGATATCAGGGAGCACTGAGGGTGCAGCGATCACCGGTCCGTATTCTCGGCGAACTCTGCCGTGCTCAGCGTCTCTGCGTCATCTTCTTCTTGATAATGCCATACAAAGCGCCGAATGCCGTCCTTGAGAACGGGGACGTTGAAGTGGATCAGTAATCCTAGCCGGCTGGTAGATAGGCGAAGGTAGGTAAGCATTACCGAATCATGAATCTTCGCAATGGCTTCGATGGACTTGATGTCAAAAACGATTTTGCCGCCCACTAAATCCAGGCGATATCCGCATTCGAGTTTCCGCTGTTTGTAGACCAACGGGAGTGGTTTCTGTCGTTCAAAGGGGGAAAGGTTTGCAGAGAACTGACAGCGTTACAGACGAGGACGGGCGGAGTTACGTGATAGCTACCTCTTCGTAAGTGCCGAAGGTTTCGCGCATGGCATCGCAGATTTCGCCTAGGGTGGCGTAGGATTTTACGGCTTCGAAGATGTAGGGCATTAGGTTGTCGTTCGTTTTTGTGGCTTTACGTAAGGCGGTTAGGCGGCGAGTTACTTCGTCGGTGGAACGGTCTTTGCGGAGTTTGCCTAGGCGTTCGGCCTGGCGGTGGGCTACGGTTTCGTCGATCTGCAGGGTGTCTAGCGGCTTTTCTTTGGAGACGAAATCGTTTACGCCTACCATGATTTTTTCTTTCTTATCCAGGGCTACCTGGTAGCGGTACGAGGCTTCGGCTATTTCGCGTTGCGGGTAGCCTCGTTCGATGGCGGCTACCATGCCGCCTAGGGCATCGATTTTTTCGATGTAGTCCCAGGCGCCCCGTTCGACTTCGTTGGTTAGTGTTTCTACGAAGTAGGAGCCGCCTAGCGGGTCGACGGTGTTGGTTACGCCGGTTTCGTGGGCGATGATTTGTTGGGTGCGCAAGGCTATGGTGGCGGCGAATTCGGTGGGCAGCGCCCAAGCTTCGTCGAGTGAGTTGGTATGGAGGGATTGCGTGCCGCCCAAGACCGCGGCTAGGGCTTGGATCGCGGTGCGCACAACGTTGTTATAGGGTTGCTGGGCGGTGAGCGAGCAGCCCGCGGTTTGAGTGTGGAAGCGTAGCGCCCAGGTGCGGGGATTTTTCGCTTGGTAGCGCTCCACCATGGCTTTGTGCCAGATGCGGCGGGCGGCGCGGTATTTGGCAATCTCTTCGAAGAAATCGCTGTGTGCGTTGAAAAAAAACGAAAGCTGCGGCACGAACTCATCGACATTCAAGCCGCGCCGCATGCCCCATTCGACGTATTCGAGGCCATCGCGCAAGGTAAACGCCAGTTCCTGGATCGCGGTCGATCCGGCTTCTCGAATGTGGTAGCCGCTGATCGAAATGGTGTTGAACTTGGGCGTATTTTTAACGCCGAATTCGAAGGTATCAATCACCAGGCGCATCGACGGCTCGGGCGGGTAGATGTATTCCTTCTGCGCGATGTATTCCTTAAGGATGTCGTTCTGCAGGGTGCCGGAGATTTTCTTCCAGTCAGCACCTTGCTTTTCCGCTACCGCCAGGTACATGGCCCAAATTATTGCAGCGGGCGAATTGATGGTCATCGACGTGGTTACGTCGCCCAGCGGAATTTGATCGAAGAGAACTTCCATGTCGGCCAGGGAACTGATCGCTACGCCGCACTTTCCTACTTCGCCTTCGGAGAGGGGGTGATCGGAGTCATAGCCCATCAGCGTGGGCAGATCGAACGCGGTGGAGAGGCCGGTCTGGCCCTGAGCCAGCAGATAGCGGAAACGCTTATTGGTGTCTTCGGCGGTGCCGTAGCCGGCGAATTGGCGCATGGTCCAGAGCCGGCCGCGGTGCATGGTGGAGTGAATGCCGCGAGTGTAGGGTGGCTCGCCGGGGTAGCCTAGCTCGCGCTCGGGGCTCCACTTCGCGAGATCGGCTGGGGTGTACAGGCGGCGGATCGGATAGTTGGAAATCGTGGTGAATTCGGCCTGGCGTTCCGGGCTTTTCTGAAGCGTGGGAGCGAGGGTTTTTTCCTCCCACTCTCTTTCTTGCGCTGAGGGCTTGCGTTGAGAGGAACGGGGTTCGGCGGAAACGATCGTTGGACTTGTGGTCTTGGCTGGATCGCTCATCGATGTCCGATCTCGCTTGGGTTCCCGCGGTGACCCAAACACGCTAAAGGAAATGCTATGCGAATCACCCGTTCCGGGCAATAGGGTCAAGTCCTAAAAGGCGCGCGCTGCAAACTACTCCGCGCCTGCGAACACCGAGGTCAGGTGGGTGATCGAGGAGCAGTCGATGACGGCGAAAGGTTGTGAACCGGGCGAGTTAGCGCTGACCTTCGTTGGCGAAGATTTTATCGGTGCCGACGACTTGGCCGTTGACGGTGCCGGGGATCAGAGTGTCGCGTTCGATCTGGCCGTGCTTGGCGTCGGCGATGGTGACGCGGTTGACCTCTAATGTGCGACCTACGGCGCGTTCATAGTTTGCTTTGGCTTCGACCAGATTTGCCAAGGCGCGAAGTTCCGTGCCTTGCGCGGTGATCAGGTCGCGCTGCGTCAAGATGACGTTGTAAACCGTGGATGCACCGAGCTGATACTTTTTCTGCTCGGCGTCAAAGGTTTGCTGTTGCAATTCGCGAGCCTTGCTGGCGGCCTGAACTTGGGCGCGGTCTTGCGTGAGGGTGATGTAGGCGTTGCGAACGTCCAGAACCGCGGCGTTCTTCATTTGCTGCATTTGCGTTTCGAGTTGGCGCTGAAGCAGCAGCGCGCGTTGGTTGGTCGCTTGCGCCGCACGATTTCTGATCGGAAGCTGCAGGTTCACTCCCACCAGATAGTTAGGAAACTGATTGTGAAAAACCTGGCTTTGCGTGTTTCCGAAACCCTGGTGCGAGATTCCACCGGTCGTCGCGGCCGTGCTCGGCTCGAAGATTTCGACTGGAGTTCCAGTCATATCCAGTACCGTAATCGGCAGCCCATTGGCGCCAACCACCGGGGCGCCAGCTGAGGTGGTCGAACCCGTCACCATCGGCGAATTTCCGGCGAGTCCCTGACTCTGGTATTCCGCGGTCAAGGTGGCCACTGGCAGAAGGGCCTGGTGGGTTGCTTCCGTGTTGATCACGGAATTCTTCACGTTCATATCCTGCTGGAGGAGATCGGGTCGCTTGGTGAAGGCTTCCTTTACGGCATCCTCGAAGGTAGCGGCCTCGACGGCTTCGGGAGGATTCGGATGGTCGGTGGGAATAATTTCGACATTGATCAGCAACGGCGATAGCGGGTCTTTGGAGATGGCATTCTTCAAGACTTGCTCGTCTTGAAGTTTCACTGTCTGGGACACGATCAAGTTCTGGCGGTCGGTAGCCAACTCGGATTCCGCGCGAGTGACGTCCAGCGGAGCCATGGTGCCGATTTCCAGTTGCTTCTTGTTGTCGCCATAGAGCTTGTTCGAAACGGTTACGGCCTGCTCTTCTACCTTCACGTTTTCGCGCGCGTAGACCAGTTCCCAGTATGCATTGATGGTGTTGGTGACCGTGGTGATGGCCTGTTGCTCGAATACAAAGTCGGAAAGTTTACGGTTGTTTTTGGCGATGCGAATGTTGCGGCGATTCTGAGAAAACCCGAACCCGTTCAACAGTTGTTGCTGGAAAGCGACTGTCAACGTCGAAGAAACCGAAGGGTTGAAAAAATTCGCGGCAGAAGTCGACGACGATCGGGTATTGTCCCAAGATGTGGTGACCGTTGTGCCCGACGAAAAAGCTTGCGTGTACTGCGTATTGTACTGCGCAGTATGGGAAATCAAGCCGGTAATCCCGGTGGACCCAGTGCCGGCAATGAACGGGTTATTGATCGGCGTCGACAGATCGTCGAAAAAGGCCGAAGTGGTGAGCAGCGGATCAAAGATTAGTTGTGGGACGTTGGCCGTAGAATACGGAAGATCCGCGCCAGCGACGCCAAACGGCAGCGAGCCCGCTTCGGCGGCCATGATGTCGGTGTCTGCAAACCAAGGGTTATAGCGCGAAACGGCGATGTCCAAGCTGTTTTCTAGTGCCAGCTCCACCGCGTCTTGCAACGTAATTTCCAGTTTGCCGTCGTGAATCAGTTGGTCGAGGCGGGGGGAGTTCGACAAGCCGAAGGCCGGAATGGGAACTTGTCTGTAGGGATTGAGCAGATTCGGAAAGGGTCGCGGTGCGTGCCGGTAGCTGTATTTCGAAACCCCGAGGGATACGGGAATCGGCGGGTTGACTGGCCCTGGGCCGTACGCCGGTGCGGGCTGCTGGGTGGCCGCATTCGGATCCTGACCCGGACGGTTTTGTTCGGGAGACTGGGGCGTGGGCAATGGCGGATGTTCCTGCTGCGAGCCGGAGCTTGGGCCCGGATCCTGCGCCAGAGCGGGTGAGGGAGACCCAGCGGTGAGCAAGGCGGCAAGCAGGACAGCGGCCAGCGAGCGAGCGGAATGACTAAATCGCTCGGCATCCTCTCGGTGCGGTGCCCGCGCGGCGGACAGACGCGAAGTTGACGGCTTGGCGGTCAACCGTAACAATTTCATGGTTTCGTGTACCCCTTGAGTTTTGTCTGCAGCGGATGCGGTCATCGTGTTCTAACTCTTTACAACGTTCACCCGAGGCACTTTGTTTCATCAAATCGTCGAAATTGGGCACTGCGGACAAGACGCCGACCGGAAACACGGATTTGGCAGTCTAGCAGGGGCCCGTTTCCTTGACAACGCAACACGCGGCGGCTAGGCTGCTGACGATTCGACGTTTACGGGCCATTGAGGTTAGCCAAGCTCTCCAAGGCTTTGGACCTGGCAGCCGCCGGCGCGAAGCACTGGAAGCAGGCAACCGGCGCACGAAAGCTCGACCCGGAGAAACATGCTGAAGCGCGAAGAACTCCTGCGAATGTTCGAAAGCGCCGGCGCGGTTCGCCATGGACATTTTGAATTGTCCAGCGGGCTTCACAGCGGCACCTACGTCCAGTGTGCGCAGGTTTTGCAGTATCCGCGCTTTGCCGAAAAATTAGGTCACGCGCTGGCCGCGCTTTTTTCGGACGCGACGATCGAAGTGGTGGTCTCTCCGGCGATGGGCGGCGTCATCGTTGGACAGGAGGTTGCACGGGCGCTGCCGGAACCGAAGTCGGGCCTGTCCGGAGGCGGCGTTCCCGCGATGTTTGTGGAGCGCGATGGCAGCGGAACCATGACGTTGCGGCGGGGGTTCAGTTTGCGGGCCGACCAGCACGTGCTGGTGATCGAAGACGTGTGGACCACGGGCGGCTCGACGCTGGAAGCCATCCAAGTGATCGAAGAAGCGGGAGGTCGCGTCGTAGCAGCGGGCGCGTTGATCGATCGCAGCGGCGGAAAGATCGAGTTCCCCGTCGAAGCGCAAGCGCTGTTGGAGATGACGATCGCCAGCTACGCTCCCGAGGATTGCCCGCAATGTCGCGAAGGCAGCGCGGCCGTCAAGCCTGGCAGCCGCTTTGTTCGCTCCGCGATGTAATGATCTGACCTCCGATACAATTTCCCCTCATGCGTTATTTCAAGCTCACCATCGCCTACGACGGCACGGATTTTCACGGCTGGCAGATCCAATCGCCAAGCAAGCCGACCATCCAAGGCGAAATTGTCGGCGTGCTGCGGCAATTAACGCAGGAAAACATCGTGTTGCTCGGAACCGGACGAACCGACGCTGGAGTCCACGCGCTGGGACAAGTGGGCAGCTTTCGAACCCACTCGCATCTGTCCGCGGGCGACTTTCATCGTGCGCTGAACGCTCTGCTGCCGCCTTCGATCCGCATCGTCAACGCGGAAGAAGTAGGTCCTAATTTCAGCGCGCGATTTTCAGCGCGGGGCAAGGTTTATCGCTACCGTTTGTATCGAGGCAGGGTGGTGCCGCCGATGATCTGGCGATATGTGCTGCACTATCCATATCCGCTGGACGAGGATGCCATGCGCGATGCTGCTGCGCGGTTCGTAGGCGTGCACGACTTTACGTCGTTCGCCGCATCTACGGGCTCCGAGGAAGACGACAAGGAACGCGTGATGGACCGGGAAATCTTTTCTGCGGAACTGGTGCGCTCACCGGACGACGCCGAACTTGTGTTCACCGTGCACGGCCGTTCCTTCTTGCGTTACATGGTGCGAAAAATGGTTGGTACGCTACTCGATGTGGGCCGCGGCAAACTACAGCCCGAAGACATCGACCGCCTCTACGAATTACGCGACCGCTCCAAGTCCGGCCCCACCGTGCCATCGCAAGGCCTGTGCATGGTCAGCGCCGAGCACCAAGAATCTTACCGCATAGCGTGACTTCAATTTCCAATCGTGACGGCATTCAGGCAGAATACCGACGCAAAAGCGGAGACCACATGATTCGCAGCACGGTTGGTGCGTTCTCGTTCCTGATGGTTCTTTCGCTCACTCCTCTCGGAAGCCATCTAGCTGCGGACGAGCCGCCTCTCGCGGGTTACTCCGCCGATTCCTCCCGCATCGAGCGCCAGTGGGAAGAGAAGTTTCGTGCAGTGCCAAGCCCTGCAAACCTTCGATCGTACATGCAGCGGTTGACAGCCCACCCACATCATGTCGGCTCTCCGTACGATAAAGACAACGCCGAATGGATTCTCGCCAAGTACAAAGAATTTGGATTCGACGCCCACATCGAATCCTTCGACGTGTTGTTTCCCACTCCGAAAGAGCGCCTGGTGGAACTTATCGATGGCGGACCCCGGTTCGTTGCCAAACTCCAGGAACCGGTCGTGCCGCAAGACCCAACCTCGACGCAGCAATCCGAACAACTCCCGACCTACAACGCATATTCCGCGGACGGCGATGTAACCGGCCCGCTCGTCTACGTCAACTATGGCATCCCCGAAGACTACGAAACGCTTGATCGCCACGGGATCTCTGTAAAGGGGGCCATTGTCATCGCGCGATACGGACACGCCTGGCGAGGGATCAAGCCTAAGGTTGCCGCCGAACACGGGGCCATTGGCTGCATCATTTACTCCGACCCACGTGACGATGGGTACTCCGCGGGCCTGACGTTCCCGGCTGGCGGATTGCGTCCGCGCGAAGGCGTGCAGCGCGGCAGCGTGCAAGACAGCACCGAGTTTATGGGCGATCCGCTCACACCCAATGTCGGAGCGACACCGGACGCGAAGAGGCTGGCGATCAAGGATGCGCCGACGCTAACAAAAATTCCGGTGCTGCCGATTTCTTACGGCGACGCGGCACCACTTTTGGCAGCTATCGCCGGACCGGTGGTGCCGGACGCCTGGCGCGGCGGTCTGCCCATCACCTATCGCATCGGCCCCGGCCCAGCGAAAGTTCACCTGAAAGTTCTCTCCAATTGGCAACTCCAACCGCTCTACGACGTAATCGCCAAGATTCCCGGCTGGCAATTTCCCGACGAGTGGGTGCTCCGCGGCAACCATCACGACGCCTGGGTGAATGGCGCAGAAGATCCCATCTCCGGCCAGGTGGCGGTTCTAGAAGAAGCCCGAGGGTTAGGCGAACTCGTTAAAGCCGGATGGAAACCTAAACGCACCATTATTTATTGCTCGTGGGATGGCGAGGAACCCGGTCTGTTGGGCTCTGTAGAGTGGGTAGAGACCCACGCCGCGGAACTTCGGCACAATGCTGCGGCTTATATCAATTCTGACACCAACGGCCGCGGATTCTTCGGCGCGGAAGGCGCGCACTCCCTGGAAAAATTAATCAACGACGTGGCCCGCGATGTTCAGGACCCCGAAACCAAACTATCGGTATGGAAGCGCTGGCAGCTGCACAACCTCACCGAAGCAAGCTCCGACGAAGTTCGCCAGGAAGCGCGCCAACGCCCAGACTTACGTATCGAGATTTCCGGCGGCGGCTCCGACCATGCCGGCTTTCAGAATTTTCTAGGCATCGCCGTCCTGGATCTCGGATTTTACGGAGAAGACCGCGGCGGCATCTATCATTCCATTTACGACGACTTTTACTGGTACACCCATTTCAGCGACACCGAGTTCGTCTACGGCCGCGCGCTCTCGCAAGTCGCCGGCTCCGCCATCATGCGTCTCGCGGACGCCGACCTGCTTCCTTTCGATTTCACCGATCTCGCGGACACGGTGCAAACTTACGTCCATGGCCTACAGCAATTTTCGACCAAACAGCAAGACGAAATCCGCGAGCTCGATCTGGAAATCGAAGAAGGCGCCTTCACTGCCAGCGCGGACCCCAAAGAAACCTACGTTCCGCCGGTCAAACAGGAAATCCCGCCACATCTAAATTTCGCTCCGCTGCAAAATGGCGCGGACGCTTTAACGCGGAGCGCCGAGCAATATCGTAAAGCCCTCGCCCGCGCAACCGAAAATGGCGGCGCAGCTTTCTGTTCCGCGTCAATCGCGGAAATCAATCGCATGCTCATCGACAGCGAACGCAAACTCACCGCGCCCGAAGGGCTTCCCGGCCGCGCCTGGTACAAACACCAGATCTACGCCCCCGGCGTCTACACCGGCTACGAAGCCAAAGCCATTCCCGCAGTTCGCGAAGCCATGGAGCAAAAACAGTGGAAGCAAGCCGAGCAAGCCATCGAAAGCGCCGCCGCTGCCCTGCAACGAGAAGCCGATCTAGTATCAGCAGCCGCAGCCAAACTAGCCGCGATGTAGCGGCCGGTCTGTAGATCGACCCACCCGCCGCCCAGCTGGTAGGGTGCAGGACTCCTGGGCCCCAACTCGGCAACGTCGACACCGTGTGCCTGCGGTCGATCCGGTATAACGCCCCCGCGCACAAATCGATTCGCTGCCGAACAGTTGCTCTCAAAGGCCGCTGTTGCACTTTAAGAAAAAACTCACAGAACTGTTGCCGTCAACCCATGGACGACCTATCATTAGCTTTCCGATGCGCGGCCGCAATTTCGTTCCAGCCTCACGAAACGGCCCGCAAACAAACGCTAAGCCGCTGGCGGCACGCCAACGGCACACCGCATCAAAGAAGCAACGCAGGCGGGCGTCTCAAAGTTGAGACGCATTCGTTTTTCTGGCGAAAAAACTTACCGACTCGAGGGGCGGTAGAAACAATGTTTTCTGGAAACACCGGTAGTTCCCGCAAAAACAAAATCACCCGCGAGCTAGCAGTCTTGATCGCACTGCTAGCGGCGCCAATTTTCGCCCGCGCGGACAACAATTCCTTCGATCTACTGGGCCCACGCGTCGAAATGAAGGTCACCCGCAACGGCAAACCGTTGCCCATCTCCGAGGTCGCCAACCTGCAGCCTGGAGATCGCCTATGGCTGCATCCGGATTTTCCCGACGATCAAGCAGCCCGCTATCTGCTGATCGTAACCTTCCTTCGCGGCGCCACCAATCCGCCGCCAGAAAATTGGTTCACCAGAGCGGAAACCTGGACCAAACAAGTACGCGAAGAGGGAATCGTCGTTACCGTTCCGGCGGACGCCCAGCAAGCTCTCTTATTCCTAGCTCCCGAAACCGGCGGCGATTTCAGCAGCCTGCGCAACGCCGTTCGCGGACGCCCCGGCGTCTTCGTACGCGCCTCGCAAGATTTGAACCAAGCCAGCCTCGATCGCTCGCGCCTGGAAAAATATCTCGCCGACGTCAAAGCCATCTCCGACGCTGACCCCAAAGCGTTGCACGAACATTCTCTCTTGATGGCCCGCACTCTAGGCATCCGCATCGATGAACAGTGCTTCAACAAGCCCATCGAAGAACAAAGCTCCTGCCTGACTAAAAATACCGAAACTCTGGTTCTTGACGACGGCCACAGCCAGTCCATGGTGACCGCGCTCACCTCCGGCCCCAACTCCGACCTGGTCGGCGCAGTCAGCGCCACCTCCCTTGCCGGCGGCGGATTTTACAGCGCCTACGTCGGCGCGGTAGTCGATCTAGCCCGGGTACTCGGCAATCTTCATACCGCTTCCTATGTGTACATTCCTGCTCTAGCCTTGCCCAAGGGCGAGCAGATGAATCTCAAACTCAACAACCCGCCATCGTTTCGCAAGCCCATGTCGGTAATCGTCGTCGGCCTGCCGGCTATTGAATCGGCTCAACTTCCACCGTTGCGCACCATCAACGCCGATCAAGTTTTCTGCCTGCAAAAATCCTCGCTGGTTCTGCCAGTGGAAGGCGCCCCGCTGGTCTTCTCCTCGGACATCGGCCACGACTTCTTCCTCTATGTTCCAGGAGAAGACGGCAAAGAAATGAAGCTTCCCGCCAAGGCCGATGCCACCAGCGGCGGATTTCTAATCGACACCCACACCGTTGAAGGCGCCAAACTCGACCCCCAGATGACTGGCACCCTCCGCGGCCACTGGGGCTTCGAATTCTACGAAGGCCCGAACTTCCATCTCCGCACGTCGCGTCCAGCCCAGTGGACAGTTCCGGCGTCGGAACAAAGCGCGCTAATCGTGGGCCGCGAAGACGCCTTCCACCTGCAATCCGATTCCGCCGCCTGCGTCGACAACGTGAAGATTCAGGATGCCCACGGCAAAGAGGTCAAAACCGCGTGGAAGCCAACCAAACCCGACGAAATCGAGCTGAAAGTCGCGCTAAAGGATCAACCCGCCGGGCCCATGCAAGTGAAGCTGCAGCAATTCGGCCAGTCGAAGCCCGACGAACTCGCTTTGCAAGCCTATTCCGAGGCCGCTAACCTCGAAGGTTTCACGATTAACGCTGGAGACCAGCAAGGCGTCCTGAAGGGAACACGTCTAGACGAAGTAGATCACTTTGATCTGAACGGAGTTCACTTCGTCCCCGCGAAGCTAACTCGCGAAAACGAAAAAGACGAACTGCATCTGGCCGCCACGCTGCCCGATTCTGCCGCGCTTCACCCAGACCAATCGCTCGTGGCGAAGGTAGCTCTCAAAGATGGACGCGTGCTGGACCTCCCCACCAAAGTGGAAGCGCCCAGGCCCAAGGTCATCCTGGTCAGCAAAAGCATTCAACTGGGCAACACGCCCTCAAACATCAACTTGGGCAGCCAAGACGAGCTGCCCTTGGACGGCCAGATTTCGTTCCTGCTAAAAACGCAAACCCCCGACAAGTTCCCGCGCTCCGAGCGTATCGAAGTTGCCACTGTGGACGAATCTTTCAACGTCCTCCTCAATCTGACTGACGGAAGCTTGTTCCTGCGTGATTCCGAAAGCGTGCTGGCAGTCCTCGACCCCCGCAAAGCTTTCGGTCCGTCCGCCTTCGGCCCACTCCATTTCCGTCCGGTACAAGCCGACGGCACGAAAGGGGACTGGCAACCATTGGCAACGCTGGTGCGCATCCCCACGCTGAGGGAAATTCGCTGCCCGGACACCGCCGACAAACCCTGCCAACTAACCGGCACCAATCTCTTCCTAATCGACTCGGTAGCCTCCGACCAACAATTCGCCCACACCACTCCAGTGCCAACCGACTTCATCGACGCCACCCTAAACGTCCCGCACCCCAGCGAAACCGGCCTGTACATCAAACTCCGCGATGACCCCGCCGCCATAAACACGGTGGTGTTACCGGTGACCTCCGAACAGCCTCCGTCGACTCAATAAATTATCGTTCCAAATAAGGTACTATAGTGCTAAAGTAATCATCGTGCAAATCGCGCAGACGTTCCTATCGGTGCGCTCTGACGCGTTAAGCACCCTGCCGCAAGCCCCCTTTTACGTTGAAGGTACACCCACACAATCAATACTTGCGAGAGTCTGTCAAAAACTTCTTTGAGAATCCACAGATACGAAAATCAGAGGTCGGTGCATAACAAAACAGTAACGGCCCAACCCAGCTCCGAATGCGTTCCCACCCACACGGTCGCCCAGCTGACCACACTTTCAGATAGAATCCAGCTATGGCCGCCACTGCCATCTCGGTCGGCAGCATTCCCTCGATCAATCCCGCCACCGGCGAGACGCTTGGCTGTTTTGAAAAAACGCTGCCGTCACTTCTCCCCGAAATCGTCACCCGCGCTCGCGCCGCGCAGGCGAACTGGTTTAAAATTCCGATCGCAGTTCGCGCGGCCCGCCTGAAATCCCTCCGCGCCGCGATCCTCTCAACTCGCGGCGCGCTCGCCGACGCCATCGTCCAGGAATCCGGCAAGCCGCGCGCCGAAGCGCTGTTCGCCGACATCTTCGTGGCACTGGACACCGCCGCGTACTTCGCCGCGAACGCCGAGCGCATGCTGCATCCAGAGCAAGTCCCGCATCACAATCTCGCCGCCAAAGCGAAAAGCGGTACCCTTACCTACCCACCGCTGGGCGTGATTGGGATCATCAGCTCCTGGAATTACCCGCTGGCCATTCCGCTCGGTCAGATCATTCCAGCGATCGTCGCGGGCAACGCGGTCGTCTGCAAAATCAGTGACTTCACCCCCCACTGTGGTGCGTTAATCGAAAGGCTATTCGCAAGCGCAGGCTTTCCGGACGGCTTGGTAACGGTCATTCAGGGTGGCGGGGAAGTAGGCCAAGCCCTGATCGATGCCGTCCCCGACAAAATCTTGTTCACCGGCAGCGTGGAAACCGGACGCCGGGTTGCCGAAGCTTGTGGGAAACGTCTAATCCCGACGGTCCTCGAGCTGGGTGGCAAAGACGCCATGATCGTGCTATCCGACGCGGACTTGGATATTTCCGCCAGCGGCGCAGTCTGGGGCAGCTATACCAATTGCGGCCAAGTTTGTCTTTCCGTCGAAAGAATCTTCGTCGAACAAACGGTCAGCGAGTCGTTCGCCAACCGCTGCGTGGAAAAAACCAAAAAATTGCGTCTCGGTCCAGGCAGCGACCTTGCTACCGACATCGGTCCCCTGATTCGGCCCCATCACGTCCAGCGCATGATCGCTCTGATCGAAGATGCCGTCGCTCGCGGAGCAAAGGTACTGTGCGGCGGCCGCCCCCGGCCTGATTTAGGCGCAAACTTTTTTGAGCCTACGGTAATCGTCGATGTCGATTCCGCCGCCCGCCTCTTTCAGGAAGAAACCTTCGGCCCCATCCTAGCCATCCAAACCGTCTCCAATTCCGAAGAAGCCATCCAACGCGCCAACGATTCGCCCTTCGCCCTCTCGGCCAGTGTCTGGACCGGCGACGCCGCCCGCGGCAAAGCCATCTCCGGAAGACTTCGCGCCGGCGCCGTAATGATAAACGATGCCATCAGCTACTTCGCGATAGCCGAAGCCCCCCATGGCGGCTGCGGGCTGAGCGGTTGGGGCCGCACCCACGGTAGACCGGGCCTCCTCGAAATGGTGCAAACGAAATACATCGACGTCGATACCTTCCCGCGTCGCGAAAAACCGTGGTGGTTCCGCTACGGTGCAGATCTCGAGCGCGCCGCCGACGCCTTCCTGCAATTCCACTACAGCGGCAAACTAGCCACGCGTCTAAGCAACGCCAAGTCCGCTCTAAGAACCATGTTCCGCGACCACGACTTATAATGTTTCCGATACGCTCGTCCTCAAGGAACGCGAATGATTCCACGCCCCTGCAAGCCAAACTCTTCACCCTGAGCTTTCGAGAGTCTCGAGGGCTGGGCTTAGACGCAGACACTACCGAGCTCGACGGAAACCGGGCCTGGTTGCGGGCAGTGATATACTCTCGCGTCAACCATGAGTTGTCCTGCCTGCGGTGTGGAAGTACCAGGCGCAGCGCGCTTTTGTCCTTCCTGTGGCAGCGCGGTCGACAGTGGCTCTGGTCCAACGCTGGGGCCTGAACACGCGGTGCCTGGTTCGCCGCGTGTTGTACCGTCCAAGCGGCGTTCGCCTCAAGTAGATAAGATTTCCTCTTCCTCGGACTCGTTCGACGGCGCGCGATTTATCCCTGGGACGCTCCTCGCGGAACGCTACCGTATCGTGGCCATGGCCGGCCGCGGCGGTATGGGTGAAGTCTATCGCGCGGAAGACCTTAAACTCAGCCAAACGGTGGCGCTGAAATTCCTGCCCGAATCGATCCACCAGGACGGCGCTGCGTTGGCGCGCTTTCACCGTGAAGTCCGCATCGCGCGACAGGTCTCGCACCGCAACGTGTGCCGGGTCTTCGATATCGGCGAAGCGGATGGCCTCACGTTTCTCACCATGGAATATGTGGACGGCGAAGATCTGGCCACCTTGCTCCGTCGCATCGGACGGCTGCCTTCCGATAAGGCCGCTGAGGTTGCGCGGCAGATTTGCGCCGGCCTCGCGGCGGCGCATGAACACGATGTGATCCACCGCGACCTAAAACCCGGTAACGTGATGATCGACGGCCGCGGCCACGTGCGCATCACCGATTTCGGCCTGGCTGGCGTGGCCGGTACGTTCAAGCCAGAGGAAGCACGCGCGGGCACGCTGGCCTACATGGCGCCCGAGCAACTGGCAGGCCAAGACGCCTCGGTTCAGAGCGATATCTACGCGCTGGGCCTGGTCCTGTACGAAGTCTTTACTGGAAAGCGCGCCTTCGAGGCCACCACCCTCGCCGATCTGCGCCGCGCGCAAGAGTACGCGTCGCCGACAAATCCCTCGCTGCTGGTGAAGGACATCGATCCTATCGCCGAGCGCGTGATCCTGCGCTGCCTGGACAAAGACCCCGCAAAGCGCCCCGCTTCGGCGTTACAAGTCGCAGCGGCACTGCCGGGCGGCGACCCGCTCGCCGCTGCCCTTGCGGCAGGCGAAACGCCCTCCCCCGAGATGGTCGCCGCTTCTGGAGAATCGGAAGGATTGCGGCCGGTGGTCGCATGGATCGTGCTGGCAGGATTTATTGTGTTATTGACCGCCGCGATTTTGATGAGTGCACAAACTAAGCTCTATCGGCGCGTCCCGCTCGAGAAACCGCCGGACGCGCTAGCCGACCGCGCACGGGATATCTTACGGAGTGCCGGCTATTCCGAGCTGCCAGTAGACACGGCCATGGGTTTCTATGAGGGCAGCGAGTTCCTGCGGTATATCGCGCAGCATGACACGTCGAAAACGCGCTGGGACAACCTCGAAACTGGCGCATTCGTGTTTTGGCATCGTGGCAGTCCCCGACCGCTCGATTCTCGCGGTTCTTCTCAGGACGAGCCGATATTCGCATCGGTATGGACCGACGACCCGCCATTGGATGTCTCCGGTATGACGCTGGTAAGGCTCAATCCGCTGGGTCGGCTTACGCAGCTAGTCGTAGTTCCTCCGCAGGTTGAGGCTTCGGTGCTTGCCGCCTCGTCAACGGACTGGGCGCCTCTATTCTCAGCCGCGGGGCTCGATATGTCCAAGTGGCCGCCGGCGCAGGCGACCTGGACCCCACCCGTATATAGCGACGCGCGCTCTGCGTGGACCGGGACGCTCACGGAGCGTCCCGATATCCCGATGCGAATCGAGGCTGCGGCGTACCGGGGCAAGCCCGTCTACTTCGAGTTGATTGGTCCGTGGACCCGCCCCGAACGCATGCAGCCGTACCAGGCGACCCCCGGCGAACGCGCAGGCCTGGCGACGGTTGTCGTTTTATTGCTTTTGGTATTGGTGGTTGGCGCCATGCTTGCCCGGCGGAACCTTCGACTCGGCAGGAGCGATCGGCGTGGAGCTGCACGTCTGGCAATTTTTGTTTTTGCAGCCTGGGCCGTGGCGTGGCTGAGTGGCGCGCATCACATTCCGAATTTTATCGAAATCTACCACTTCTTCGTATTTTTGAGCTTCGGGACCGCTTTCTCCTGTTTCTTCTGGGGTCTCTACATTGCCATGGAACCATATGTGCGCCGCCGCTGGCCGGCCACGCTCGTTTCCTGGAGCCGCTTGTTGACGGGACGCTTTCAGGATCCTTTGGTCGGCCGCGACATGCTTGTCGGCTGTCTGTTAGGGGCGTTTTCCATCGCATTCGTGAGATTCGGATGGTATGTTCCCTCGTGGCTCGGATATCCTCCGACCCAGCCGTTTACCGGTCCACAGTGGCAGTTTCTTGGCGCGCGTACGACCATCGCTGATATATCGAATCACTTGATCGCCTCCCTTTTCGCCTCGTTTGTATCTCTGTTTGTCCTGTTCCTTCTCAGAGCCTTTCTGCGCAACCAGTGGGCGGCCGCGATTGCGGGTGTTCTGTTGCTCACGTTGTTCCGCCCGCCGGGGAGCGATTCGCTTTCTGCCGTGGTCCTGGTGACTGGGGTGATTACGACTGGCTTGGAAGTGTTTCTATTGATCCGCTTCGGCTTGCTGGCATTGGTGGCAGCGAATGTATTCAACGATTTTCTGGGAAGTTTTCCTCTGACGACCCAAGGTTCGTCGTGGTACGCGGGCCTCAGCCTGGCCGGGATTCTGTTGATGGTCGCAATCGCCTGGTACAGCTTCTATACCTCCCTGGGCGGCCGGCCCGTTTTCGGTCGTGCCGTGCTTGAGGAGTGAGCTAGTTCGTTCGCCGCTCTCCTGATGCGCTTTGAAACGGACGCGCTCCAAAAAACCACGATTGTGACCCTGTCTCGCAGCCGATATAGAATATCGAAATGACCGCGCCGCTAAATTCCGAATACATTTATGACTGGAACCAGGCCTCTGCTCCAGCCATCCCTGCCGGCACCCGCGTCCTTCTCAACGACGAAACTCTCCGCGACGGGCTGCAAAATCCTTCGGTCTACGATCCCAACATCGAAGAGAAAATCGAAATCCTTCATTTAATGGAGTTGCTGCGTATCGATTCCGTGAACATCGGCCTACCCGGCGCGGGCCCGCGCGCCGCCGCACACACCGAAGCTCTGGCGCGAGAAATCGCCAGCGGCCGCATGAAGATCCGCCCCAATTGCGCTGCCCGCACGGTAGAAGCCGACATCCGCCCGATCGTGGAAATTTCGCAGCGAGTCGGCATGGCCCTCGAAGCTGCCACTTTTCTCGGCTCCAGTCCGATTCGCCGTCTGGTCGAAGACTGGACCGTCGAACACCTCGAACGCACCACGGAAAAAGCGGTGAAGTTCGCCGTCGACCACGGTCTTCCCTCTATGTACGTGACCGAAGACACCATTCGCACGGATCGCGACACCGTCAAGCGCCTTTATTCCACCGCCATCCGCAACGGCGCTCGGGCCATCGTCCTTTGCGACACGGTCGGCCATGCGACGCCGCAAGGCGCCTACAACTTAATAAAATTTGCGGTGGACGAAATCGTCAAACCCAGTGGCGAAAAAATCCGTGTCGACTGGCACGGCCACAACGACCGCGGCCTGGCCATCGCCAACTCCCTAGCCGCCGTTGCTGCCGGCGCAACGCAAGTGCATGCCGCTGCGAACTCTCTAGGCGAACGAGTCGGCAACACGCCGATGGAACTGATGCTGGTCAATCTACGCCTGATGGGCTTAATCGATCACGATCTCTCTCATCTCAAAGAATATTGCGAGAAAGTTGCGACCGCGACGCACACCACCATCCCGCCCAACTATCCGGTCATCGGTCACGACGCTTTCCGCACCGCCACCGGCGTTCATGCTGCCGCCATCGTCAAAGCCTTCCACAGCAAAGATCCCGGCTTGGCCGACGTCGTCTACAGCGGCGTTCCTTCTCACCTTTTTGGTCTGGAACAAATCATTGAAATTGGCCCCATGAGTGGCAAATCCAATGTTTTGTTCTGGCTCGAGCGCCACAAAATTCCCGCGAACGATACTGTCGTGACCCGCATCCTCGACGCCGCCAAACAATCTGCCCGCGTCCTCTCGGACCACGAAATCGACGCGCTCGCAAAGGAGCCCGCAACCAATTGATCGTGCGCGATATTCCGCGATTTCCTCGGAACTCCGTCGTGAAACATCTCGTCCTTTGGGTTATCCTTTCGATCATGCCCGTTCGATCCCCCGGCGCCCCCAACCGTTCCGTTCCCGCTGTACAATTTGCCGAAACCGCAGAACTCCGCTCCGCCTTGTCCTGGTTCTCGCAAAATCTCGCTTGGATTAACGACCAACAGGTACGCATCACCGAAATCCCTGCCCCGCCATTTCAAGAAGCCGCCCGCGCCTCCGCGGTCAGAACACTCCTAGCCGAATCCGGACTGAACGTGCAAATCGACAAGACTGGCAACGTGATTGGCGCGCTACCCGGCGCAAACGAAAAAGAAATCGTGATGCTCACCGCGCATCTCGACACCGTCTTCCCGCCCGGCACCAACGTGCAAGTCCGCCGCGAAGGCGCGCGCCTGAGCGCCCCAGGCATCTCCGACAATGGCACCGGCCTGGCCGCACTCATCTCTATCGCTCGCGCCATCCACGAATCGCAAATCAAGCCGCGCCGCACCATCCTCTTCGTGGCCGATGTTGGCGAAGAAGGCGAGGGCAATCTGCGCGGCATGCGCGCGCTCGTCGACGCCTACCGCTCGGAACTCAAAGCCGCGGTAGTCATGGACGGCTCCGGCACCGACCACGTAACCACCAAGGCTCTAGCTTCCCGCCGCCTGGAAGTCCTAATCACCGGTCCGGGCGGACACAGTTGGTCGGACTTCGGCATGCCCAATCCGATCAACGCGCTGGTGCGCGGCTCGATCCGTTTCATCAACACGAAAGTCCCCGCCAGCCCGCGCACCACTTTTAATCTCGGCCAAATCGAAGGCGGCACTTCCGTCAATTCGATCCCCTACGAAGCTAAACTGAAGGTAGATGTCCGTTCCGAGAGCGAAGACGAACTCGGCAGGCTGGAGTCCGCGTTGCGCGAAGCCGTCACTGCCGGTGTTCGCGACGAAATGGAATCGGCCCGCGATCGTTCGAAAGGGAAACTAGACTGGAAGATCGACGTCCTCGGCACGCGCCCGGGCGGAGAACTTCCCGCCAACTCGCCGCTGTTAGCCGCTTTGCGCGCCGCCGACGACTACGTTGGCAACCAATCCCGCATCGAGCGCTCCTCGACCGACGCCAACATTCCGCTCTCTAGCGGTATCGACGCCATCTCCATCGGCGCAGGGGGGACCGGGGGAGGCGCTCACTCCTTGCAAGAGTGGTACGAGCCCTCCGGGCGTGAAATGGGCCTAAAGCGCGCCCTGCTAACATTGTTAGGCATTTCCGGAATCGCCGAGGGAACACCGAAATGAATCACACGACGCGTCCCGCCCGCGCCTCGATCCCAAAAATCGTTGTCAACACTCACCCGCCCTGTAGCGGCGGGAATTGCCCGGTCCAGGTTATCAAGTCAACTTCCATCACTGACCCGTTTTTTCTTTTTCTTTGTTTTGCGCTCTTGGCTTCTCTAATCCCGCCAATTACCGCCGCTCAAGCTCTCCCGCCGCCCCCTCGCACCGCTTACTATCTCCACGGCCGCATTTACACCAACGACCCGCAACACCCGTGGGCCACTGCCATGGCGGTCCGCGAAGGCAAAATCGTGTGCATCGGCGGAATTGAACAAATCATGCTCGAGTGCGGCGGCGGCAACGAAGACGCCGAAACCATTCAGCTGGGCGGCAAATTCGTAATGCCAGGTTTTAATGACGCCCACGTTCACCTGGGCAGCGCCGCCACAGACATGCTAGCGGTCCGCCTCAACGGTGTAGCCTCCATCGAAGAACTCCAGAAGCGCGTAGCCGATGCCGTCGCCGCCCATAAAGAAGGTGACTGGATCACCGGCAGCGGCTGGGACCACACCCTCTGGACCGACAAAAAATTCCCCACCCGACAGCAACTAGACTCGGTCTCCTCAAAAAATCCCGTGCTCCTGAGCCACATCTCCGGTCACGTGGCCGTCGCAAATTCTCTGGCCCTCCAACTCGCTAAGGTCACCAAAGACACCCCCAATCCTAAAGGCGGCGAATTCGAACGCGACACCACCGGCGATCTAACCGGAATGCTCGAAGAAGGTTCCGCCATCAACCTGGTCCAGCAGTACATCCCCGATCCGTCGCCTGCAGAGCGCCGACACGGCATCGAGTTGGTCTTAGCGGAGGTCGCCAAGAACGGCGTCACCTCCGTCCAGGATAATTCCGACTGGGATGATTTTCTCGTCTACCGCGACCTCAAAGACGAAAACAAACTCACCGTCCGTATCACCGAGTGGCTCCATTTCACCACCAGCCTGGAAGAACTCCAAAACGAACGCAGCGAAGGCGGCACCAGCGACCCTTGGCTGAAAACCGGCATGCTTAAAATGGTCACTGATGGCGCACTAGGCTCTCGCACCGCCGCCATGCTGGCTCCCTATTCCGACGATCCCAGCACCAGCGGCATATTGGCCATGGATCCGGACAAGCTCCGTCAAATGGCCATCGAACGCGACCGAGCCGGCTTCCAACTCGGCTTCCACGCTATCGGCGACCGCGCTAACCGCATCGCCCTCGACGTCTTCGAAGTCGTAGCCAAAGCCAATCCGCCCCGCGACCGCCGCGACCGCATCGAGCACGCCCAAGTCGTAGCCCCAGACGATCTCCCCCGCTTTGCCAAATTAAATGTAATCGCTTCCATGCAACCGTCGCACGAAACCACTGATATGCGCTGGGCCGAGCAACGCGTCGGCCCCGATCGTGCCAAAGGCGCCTACGCCTGGGCCACCCTGCAAAAAAGCGGCGCCCGCTTGGCGTTCGGCACCGACTACGACGTAGAACCAATAAACCCCATGCGCGGCCTGTACGCCTGCGTGACCCGCGAACTCCCCGACGGCGGTCCGGCTGGAGGCTGGCAGCCCCAGGAAAAAATCTCGCTGGACGACTGCATCCGTGCCTACACCGTGGGCTCCGCGTATGCCCAATTCGAAGAAGGGAAGAAGGGCACTCTGAAAGTAGGCCAGTTCGCCGACTTCGTGATGCTGTCCAACGATCTAACCAAAGTCCCGCCATCTGAATACGTCAAATCCCGCGTCCTTCGCACCGTAGTCGGCGGCCGGACCGTCTACGAAAGCCGATAACCACGGTCGCGCAATCGCTTTGACCGGGCCTGCACATCTTGCAATCCCCAGTCCCGGTTCCTGTTAAACGTGGTATGCGACTATTTCGCGAACCGTCGAACGCTAAACGAAATCGGCAGCCCGACCACCAACATGTGCACGACCAGCCCCAGGATCAGGTCATGGAGTTCATAAGGTCCCTTGGAGTGAAGCGCGGAAAGTGGCAAAACGACAAAACTCATTATGTCTTCAACCGCCGCACCAAAAAACAAGCCACACACCAGTGGGTGCTCGGTCAAGAAACGTAGCCTCCGGCTTGCCCGGTAGTAAACCGCCGCCGCCGAACAAGCGATAAAGAAGTGTAGTAGGACGCCCAAAATATAGGTCCCCGGCCCTCCATGCAGAGCTTCCCGCCCCAGCAGGCCGCCGGCAATCACAAACGGAATCTTCCATCCAAACAGGATGCACGCCTGCATAAGATCCAAAGTCCCTGCGATCCCGCCGCCCGCGGCGATTGCTAGTAGAGCGCTCCCTTTTCCTGTTGGCCCCGGTGTAGAATCTCCAGTCATCCGATTACCTCTCTTTCAGCGAGGATCGGTCCCGATCGACGCCGCACTCCAGTAGCGAGTGACGGCTGACGATAGGGGCTGAGAGCAGAAAAGTCCTGATCTAGGCCTGAAACACCCTGAATAGTTCTGAAAAGGGCGGGGAGGCGGCTGCGCCGGCTAGCGGCCCCCGGCGCATGCGATCAGCGTTTCTCCCCGGCGTGGTATGCTCGGCGAGCACCAGCGGACGAGTAGAATCAACCGGCATGGAACGCCCAAAGACGACAACGCTCCGTATCGGCGAATGGTGCGTCAATCCGAGCACCGGCCAGATTTCGCGAGAAGGGCAGGCCGCTCGGGTAGAAGTACGCACGATGCGCCTGCTGGTTTGTCTGGCCGAGCATGCCGGCGAAGTCGTCAGCATGGATGACTTGCTCGACCTGGTCTGGCCGGACGTCACGGTCGCCCCCGATTCGGTGTATCAGGCGGTGGCATCGCTGCGCAGGCTGCTAGGCGACGACCCCAAGCAGCCTGCTTACATCGAAACAATCCCCCGATTGGGGTACCGGATGGTGGCCCTGGTAGGTCCTTGGCCGGATCAATCCATCGAACAGGTGGGCTGGCGGGCTTCGAGCGGCGAACCTCAAGTCCAGCCGAGCGACGTACCAACGACCGGCGTGCGACTCGTCGCCATCATCGCGTTCGCCGCCGTCGCGATGATTTGCATCGCCCTCGTCTCTGCTTTGGTGTTCCGCGGCAAGCTGGCGAAATCCAAAAGCGGGGGCTCAGTCGCCATCGCTTCGCAGGCTCCGAAGTCTATCGCGGTGCTGCCCTTCCTCGACCTGACCGAAGGGATGACTCACGAGGAATTCGCCGACGGCATGACCGAAGAACTGATCGACAAACTCAGCAAGGTTCCGGGCCTTCGCGTACCGCCTCCCACGTCCTCTTTCTATTTCAAGGGTCAACTATGGCCGCGTTCGCAGGGGACTCCCCATACGACCATCGCCGACATCGCCAAGGCACTCGGTGTCGCATATGTACTGGATGGGAGTGTACGCAAGTCAGGCTCCAGGCTGCGGGTCGACGCGCGTTTGATACGTGCCGACAACGGCTACATTGTCTGGTCGGAAAGCTACGACCGCCCCTTCGACGACATCTTGATGGTCCAGGACGATATCGCCGGCGAAGTAACCAAAGCGCTGAGAGCATCGATCGAGGCTACGCCAGACCAAGAGCCCATCTCGGCATCGACCTGCCTAGACCAGGAGCCTGATTGGCCAGTTCCTGCTGCCAAAGACTGCAGCCTTGCGGACTTGTCCGGTTTTGCGCTGCATTCATCAGAGGGCACAAGGCGCTGTGCGCGTCGCAGGTTCCCCACCCTGTGCGGATGTTCCTGGGGCTACTCGAAGATGATGGTTTTTTTATCGTAGAGGAGGATTCTGTTTTCAATGTGCCAACGGACGGCGCGGGACAGGACCATTTTTTCAAGGTCGCGTCCTTTTTCCACCAGGTCTTCGAGGGAATCGCGATGAGAGATGCGCGCGATGCTCTGTTCGATGATGGGGCCCTCGTCGAGGATTTCGGTGACATAGTGCGCGGTGGCGCCAATGAGTTTTACGCCGCGCTCATAGGCCTGGTGATGGGGTTTCGCGCCGATAAAAGCGGGTAAGAACGAGTGATGGATATTGATGATGGGCATCGGATATTGGTTGATGAAGTCCGTCGAAAGCACCTGCATGTAGCGGGCGAGCACGACCACATCGATGTTGTGGGCGGCCAGCAGTTCGAGTTGCTGCGCCTCAGCCCGCGTCTTGTTGTCCTTTGTCACGGGAATAAGGTGGAAAGGCACTCCATAAAAATCAGCATGCACCCTGGTGTCGGGATGATTGCTGATCATCAGCGGGAGATCGCACGCGAGTTCTCCGTTTCGCTGCCGATAGAGAAGATCGACGAGGCAGTGATCGTATTTTGAGACGAAGATGGCCACGCGCGGACGGTGACTACCCAGTGCGATGCACCAATTCATGCCGAACTTGTGGGCCACCGGACCAAACGCGCCGTCGAAGTCTTTCATGTCCAGGCGGAAACCGGCCAGTTCCCATTCGACGCGGGCTAGGAAGTAGCGTTCTTCTCCGGCTTGGTGCTGTTCGAAGTGTAGAATGTTGCCGTCGTAGCGATAGATGAATTCGGCGATCGTGGCATCCAGGCCCTTGCGGTCGGGACACTGCACCAGAAGTACGGCGGTGTTTTTCATCGGAAACCCCTCTTTTTTCCGGCTCAATTGTACGCGAGGATGTGGGAAAAAGGCGCTGGGATTGCGCGAGAGGGGTGGAACTTTACAGGGGTGCTGTGGAGGTTTGAACGGTTCTCGGAGCGAGTGCTCCCGTGGATCGGACCCCGGCGAGGAGCTCATCGAAGCGACGTTCGGTCCGCAGTGATTTCAAGTCGTTCTCGGGCCTTCAACTTTGCTGTCCCGCTGACCGGAGTTACCGGATTCAGTTGCGCACGCGCGGAAATTTGATGCCGCCTTCTTACTTTTCGATTCGGGCAGCGCTGCGTGCGGCGATCTGCATTTCGTGACGTATCCCTGTTTCGTTGACCGTGCCGCCCGGGGGCTACTTCAGCGAAGCCGCAACCTTCTTCCCGTACTCGCGCGCTTTTGCGATCGCCCGGGGCTCGTCCACGGTCAGCACTTTGCCGTCCCTCAGCAACGTCTTGCCGCCGGCCACTACTGTTTCGATATCACTCCCTTTAAGCGCATATACAATCTGCGAATACACGTCGTACATCGGCACGGCATTCGGAGCGTTAAGACTCAGGAGTACGAAGTCTGCTTTTTTGCCCGCTTCGAGCGAGCCGATTTCGTTCTCCATGTGCAACGCCCGTGCGCCTTCAATGGTCGCCATTTCCAGCGCGCCCTTCGCCCCCAACGCCCGGGGATCGACGCGATAGGTTTTTTGCAGTTTTGCCGCTAGGTCCATCTCTTCCATCATATTCAAATCATTGTTGCTTCCCGCCGGGCCGTCTGTGCCGAGGCCAACGCGCATGCCAGCGGTCCGTTGATCCACCACCGGCGCGACACCGCTGGCCAGCATCATGTTGCTCGACGGATTGTGCACGCAACCCACCTGACGCTCGGCAAGGATTTTCATGTCCGTGTTGTCGGTCCAGATGCAGTGCGCGGCGAGCACGTCCGGGCCCAAAACCTCAATTCGTTCCAGGTATTGCACCGGCGTGGTGCCATTTTTTTCCAGGCTGTCTACGAATTCTTTGCGCATCTCCGCCAAGTGAATCAAAATCGGCGCGTGGTATCGGCGAGCCAGTGCCGAGGCATCCCGCAATGTTTTTTCCGAGCAGGTGTAGATGGAATGAGGAGCGACCGCAGCGCGGATCAGCGGGTCGCCTTGCCACTTCTTGATAAAGCTTTCCGTATAGGCGGCCATCTCCGCCTCGTTCTTGTTATCGGGTGCCGGAAAGTCGATCCATGTTTCTCCCAGCACGCCGCGAAGCCCCGCCGCTTTAGTTTCCTCGGCGACCGCATCCTCGAAGTAATACATATCCGCAAATGTAGTAGTCCCGCTGCGGATCATTTCCGCAAGGCCCAGGCGCGATCCCCAGCGCACGTAATCTTCCGTGACGTTGCGGGCTTCGGCGGGAAAGATAAATTTGTGCAGCCAGTCATCGAGGACCACGTCGTCCTTCAACCCGCGCATAAGCGTCATCGGTACATGCGTGTGGCCGTTGATTAGACCGGGGATGATCAGCTTTCCAGTAGCGTCAATACGAGTCTTAACCACGATTCCTTTTGGGTAGTGCAGGGCAAAATCCTGGCCGATGTCCACGATCTGGTCCCCGCGCACCGCCAGGAACCCGTTCTCGATTACGCGGCGATCGGCGTCCATGGAGACGATCGTCGCTCCGGTCACCAGCAAATCGAAGGGCACGGCCTCTTTGGCGGGCGCTTGCGCCTTCGCGAAGGAGCAGAGCAGCAGGGAGCTGATAAGGAAAAACGGTACATTACGAAACCTTCGCCAGAATTTCACGGTTGAGTCCCTCGGAAAGATGACTACAGACTAGAGGAGTCGAGAGGTTTCGGAAAGAGCCGGAACTTGTTGGTTCGGAAGCGCCAGGGCGTTGCATTGCCGCACGCTGCCGAGGACCGATCAACTGGAGCCGGTTCCCCGCGAATGTTTTTGGAATGGTGTTTTGCCCAGACTGCAACTTGATCTGTCTGACCGCTTGTATTCGATTCATTTAATCACTATAGTTGAAGAAATGAGCGATCGGTCCCACCTCGGAGAATTGGAACTGGTGGTGATGCTGGCTTTGCTGCGATTGGGCGAGGGCGCTTACGGCGTCCCGATCTCCAGAGAGATTGAACGGCAATGCGGTCGCGAGACAGCGTTAGGCAGCGTGTATGCCACTCTCGAACGTCTGCAAAACAAAGGGCTGGTCTCATCGAGTCTGGGCGAGCCCACGGCGGAACGCGGTGGCCGAGCCAAACGATATTTTCGTGTTACGACCAAGGGACTACGGGTGGCTCGGGAAACGCGACGGGCCCTGACTAGAATGTGGAAAGGTCTTCAGGCATTGGAAGGACGGCAGGCATGAAGTCAAATCCCCCATTGCTAGCAACGTGGCTGTTGGAACACTTCATCCGCGGTGAAGACAGCGAGGCCCTGGCCGGCGACCTTCTGGAGGAATTTGGGCAGGGACGTTCCATCAGCTGGTATCGGTACCAAGTTCTCGTAGCGATCCTGCTGACTCTCTCAAAGAAACTTCGCGCGCGCTGGATCTGTTTCCTATTCGCGGTTGTGGTTAGCAGCGCCGTTTCTTTCCGGCGGCAGATCTGGCAAAGTTTTGAATTCGAAGGTCTTTTTACGTGGGGAATACAACTTCCTTGGCCTGCATCTTTGGCCTTTACCGTAGCGTTATGGTCCGCTTCGGAAGGCATGATATTTTTCGTGGCCTTCGCCGTGTACCTCATAACCATAAGGCGTTTCAACCGGCGCAATTTCTCGAAAGGCGCGTTGGTGGCCCTGGTTCCACTTAGTCTTGGGAATCTAGCTTTGCCTTGGATATGGGTATGGCACCCTCCGATGGTTATTTTCTACACGGTGATCTGGCGACTGCCTCTGTTTTCCAGCCTCATTCTGGCGACCTGGGCAGTGCCGCCTGCGACTCCACAACGCCAGTCGGCGACACGTCCTGCATAAGGCCCGGGGTGCCGGCGCCGCACGCTCGGAGCCTCAGTAAAAATAAATCCGAATGATCTCCCCCAAATACTCTTTCGCCTGCACCAGTCGAAACCACACCTTAACCCGCCGCCCGCCCCACTGTTTGCACGTCCCCAATTCCGGCACCGACTCTGCGCTAATCCCGCTCATACCAACGCGCCCAAGATCACCGGCGTGAAAATCCATCGCGCCCCTCGGCAAATTCAAAGTGAGGGTCACCTCCGGGCTATGCGCACAGTCGATCGCCCCTATCGCACCTTCCACCGCCATCCATTCCGGTGGCCCCAACTGTCGCCGCGAAATCGCTGGATGCACCACGTCCGGACTCAAATCCGGACCAGTCGTCACCTGCGGTCCATCCACTTTCAAACGACCCAGCGCCACCTCCGCGCTTTCTTTTTCCCATTCCTCTTCCTCCTCAATGGCCCTCAGGATCGACGCGGCTGCGTGCTGCTCCTCGAGAGAGCCCGCGGTCCGTTGCAAGTTTTCAGCGACAGCTCGGGCCTCCTCTGCTCGCCGATTATTTAGCAGCACATACGCCAGGTCGGTCTTGTAAGTGCGCGATTCCGGATCCAACCGCGCCGCGGTCTCGGCAGCTTCCAGGGCGCGGCCTTGGGTCTCTGCCGTTCGCGAGTACGCTTGCGTCAGCGCTTCGAACGTGGGGGCATACCTGGGGTTCAATCGCGCCGAAGTTTCTAGCGCAACCCGTGCTTTCTTGGTCGATTCCTCAGTCTCCGAAAAATCGCGCAGCAACAACACGCCATGACAGTAAAACGCCATAAAACTCCCGGAACCCAGCGAGATAGCTTTGCTCATTTCCTCATCCGCCGCCGCAAAATCACTGTTCCGAAAATCGTAAAATCCCAGCGCCTCATGGGTCGCAGCGATATCCGGCCCGGTAGCAATGGCCTGTTGCAAGACCGGTAAAGCCGTTTCCATCCGCTTCCGATGTACAAAAAAGTCTCCGCGCAACGCCAATACCTCCGCTGGCGCCAGGGTTCGAAGGGTTAAATCTCCTGGCGAACCTGCTTGGGCCGGCAACTCCACCCCCACGCGCCAATTCGCCTGTCGCACGTAGCGCTTCACGGCTTCCTCAAGCCGCGACAAATCTCCAAACGCAACTCGCCCAGCGGCTTCACGGTCTCCAGACAAATTCCAATTCGCCAAAAACTTCTTCAGTAGTTGTTGCCGTCGCGCCTCCGGATCGAGCAACAAGTAATGCACCATGGCCCACGACTCCGCGTAAAATACCGAAGCCGGGTTCTTTTCGCTGTAATACGGTGAACTCTCGTTCACATCCAACAGCGTCTCCATGGGCAGCCACTCATTTTTGCTCAATATATAGAGATGCCCCTTGTCAACTGTCCCGGTCCGCGCCACCCCCTCGCCTATCGTCGAATTGCCAAAAAATTCCGCCACTCCCTCGTTCAACCACAAAGGAATTCGGCTGAAGTTCAAGTGCAGCAGGGCGTGCGTGTACTCGTGATAGACCGTGTGGTATGCGGTAGTCGCTGCCGCGTCCAGTCGCAGCACGACGTAATCTTTGTCCCCATCGCTGTGAAAAAGTCCGGACGGGCGCACATGCCCCGCGCCACCCCATTCTTCCGGTGCCAGCATCTTCATCGTCGCTTCGTCGCGCGCCGCCAAGATCACGATCGGCTGCGCAGGGTCCACCCGCAATTCCGGAAAGGTGCTGTGAAACAACGAACGAATCTCCTCGAAGTCGACCGCCACGCCGCGCGCCTCGCTCTCGGTAGCGTTACTGGCCACCACAAAGTGAGCGCTCCGCACCTCCAGCCACCCCCCGAGCGATTCGTCCACATGGGAAGCCGCCAGCTGGGGTCCTAGAACCAGGCACACGATTCCAAGCAGCACGGCTTTACCGAACTTCCCTCTCGAGATCTCCCGGGCTCCAGAACCTATCAAGCATCCTCCACTGCCCGCCAAGCACCTTTCGGTAGTTTCGCCATTTCCACTCCGATTTCTTGACATTTAATGGTGCAACCACATCTCGCCATATATCCATCACATACTTCGATCATTTCCATCTAAACTCTGCATAACCTTTAGTCACACTTTAGTATTGACAAGCCCTCCGTCCAGTCATATAACGCGACCACTACCAACGTTTGCCCAGGGGCAGTGCAAATTACGCGTTGAAGGGGTGGTCCAAATGGTTTTGCAATTCCGAAGCCGTCGTGTTTTCACTCTTGTTCTCCTCTTGCTTCTCGCCGTCCTGAGTCTTCCAGGTACCATGATGGGTCAAGCAGTCTCGACCGGGACCGCCGCGGGACAGATCACCGACCCTTCCGGCGCCGCCGTATTGGGCGCTACCATCACGCTCACCGACAGCAACCAGGGCATCACCCGGACCGCCACCGCCAACTCCGACGGCCGCTACTTCGTCGACGTTCCCCCCGGCGTGTACACCGTTACGGTAAATAAAGCCGGTTTCCGCGCCACCAAGATCGTCGCCCAAGAGGTCAAGGTCGGCGTCTCCGTCACCGTCAACGTCGTCCTCGAAGTAGGCTCGGTGACCGAAACCGTCGAAGTCACCGCCTCCAACGTTGAGTTGCAAACCATGAACGCCACCATCGGCAACACCGTCACCGGCACCGCTCTCGACGCGCTCCCCAGCATCAGCCGTGACGCCTCCACCTTCTTCACTCTGCAGCCGGGCGTCGCCCCCGACGGCAGCGTCGCCGGTGCGGCCATGGACCAAAACTCCTTCCAGCTCGATGGTGGCCAGAACACCAACGATATGGACGGCAGCATGAACATCTACACTCCCAGTTTCGCCGGTGACGTGACCGGCGGCTTGATCTCCAGGCAGGTTACCGGCAACGCCGGCGGCGGACCCACAGGGGTGATGCCCACCCCCATTGACAGCATCGAAGAATTCAAGGTCAGCACCACCAACCAGACCGCCGACTTCAACAGCTCCGCGGGCTCCCAGGTCTCCATGGTCACCAAGCGCGGCACCAACGCCTGGCATGGCACCGTGTACGAATATTATCTGGACAACAATTGGTCCGCGAACACGTTCGACAACAACTCCGCAGGTGTCCCGGTTCCCAGTTACCACTACAGCCGTTTCGGTGCGGCCGGCGGTGGCCCACTCATCTCCAAGAAGCTGCTGGGCGGCAAGACCTACTTTTTCGCCAACTTTGAAGGCTACCGATTTCCCAATTCGGAAACCATTAGCAGAGCGGTTCCGACCGCTTCCATGCGCGATGGCCTGCTGTTCTTCGGCGGAACCTATTACAATGTTAATCCTACCGCTGTCACGTTTGGCGGTGTTACGTATCCCGGCTCGACCCTCGACCCCCGCGGTATTGGCATCAACGCTCTGGTCTCCCAGATGTGGTCCACCCTGCCCATGCCAAACACCGCTGGTTGCAACGGCCTCAGCCGCTGCGACAACTCCCCAGCTGGCGGCAACGTCGGCGTCTTCACCGGAAACATGTCCGTTCCCCAGACCAGCAACTTCGGTGTCGCTCGCATCGATCATGATTTCGGGTCCAGGTGGCACTTCTACGCCACCTACCGCTACTTCAAGCTCAATCGCACCACCGACAGCCAGTACACCATTGCAGGCGGCACGCCTACTTCTCTTTCCGCTCGCCCTCAGGTTCCCTGGTTCTTGGCGGCCGCTCTCACCACCAACATTTCCACCAACGTCACCAATGACATCCACTACAGCTTCCTGCGGAACTTCTGGCAATGGGGCTCGGCCGGCGATCCTCCCCAGGTTACAGGCTTGGGGGGCGCTCTGGAACCCTTTGGCGAAGGCGGATCCGCCACTGGATTCGCGCTTACTCCCTACAACGTCGACACCCAGGACACTCGCACCCGCTTCTGGGATGGCCATGACAACATGATTCGTGACGACGTTAGCGTTCTCCACGGCAACCATCTCTTCCAGTTTGGCGGCACCTATCAACGCAACTGGGACTGGCACGAGCGAACGGACAACGGCGGCGGTATCAACTATCAGCCCGTCTACCAGCTCGGCACTTCCAGCGGCGCGGGCATTAATTTGACTGGTATCCTTCCGGCGAGCCTTGCTACTTCCGACGCCACCAACTTTGGCCGCGATTACACCGCGATGTTGGGCATTGTCTCCATCGCGCAGACCGCTTTCACTCGCTCTGGTCCGACACTCACTCTCAATCCCCCTCTAACGCCCGCTCAGGACAAGAGCACCATTCCTTATTACAACGTTTACTTCAGCGATTCCTGGCGCATCAAGCCGACCTTCACCCTTACTTACGGCTTGGGCTGGACTTTGGAAATGCCTCCCGTCGAACAGCAAGGTCGTCAAATCGAACTCGTGGATCAGGCCGGCCAGCAGCTCGACGTCCAGTCCTATCTCAACACTCGTGAGGCCCAGGCTTTGCAAGGCAATGTCTACAACCCGGAACTCGGTTTTGCCTTGGTTGGCAACACCGGCGGCGGACAAAAATACCCTTATAACCCGTTCTATGGCTCGTTCAGTCCGCGCATCGCCGCCGCTTGGGCCCCTAGTTTCGGCGACGGACTCATGGGCCGCATGTTCGGACAAAACAAGACCGTTGTACGCGGTGGATACAGCCGCATCTTCGGGCGTCTGAACGGCGTCGACCTCGTTCTCGTCCCACTTCTCGGCACCGGTCTCATCCAACCGGTGCAGTGCGTGGGCGCGCAAAGTCCGACGGTCGGCATCCCAGGCAGTAACTGCGCCGGCTCTGGCCTTGCTACTCCCGCCAACGCTTTCCGTGTTGGCACCGACGGTTTGACCGCGCCGATTCCCACCCCCAGTGCCACGCTTCCTCAGCCTGATTTTCCGGGTTACAACGCCATTGCCGCCGCCACCGGCGAGGCTTTGGATCGTAACTTCCGGCCCGACGAGTCCGATCAGTTCGACCTCACCATTCAGCGCGCGCTCAGCACCAAGGCCATGATCGAATTTGGCTATATCGGCCGCCGCATGACCCACTTATATCAACCTCTCAACATCAACGCCGTACCTTACATGATGACCAAGGGCGGACAGACCTTCGCCAAAGCCTACGCTGGTTTGGAGCAGCAATACTGTGGCTCCGGCCTCAACGGTGGCGGTTGCAACGCCACCTTAGCGTCCGTTACTCCGCAGCCTTTCTTTGAAGCCGCGCTGGCTGGCACCGGTTATTGCGCCGGTTTCACCAGTTGCACTCAAGCCGTAGCTTCCAAGGAAGGCGCTGCCGGCACCGGTAACCTTCTCTCTCAAAGCGTCTGGAGTCTGTGGAGCGATCTCGACCAAGGGGGTGCCGCCTGCACCGCCACAACTTCTTGCGGCTTTAATTTCGCACCCACCATGCTCAACAGCCCCATTGCTGGTTCACCCTTGGGCGCCAACGGTCAATTGACCTCCGGCGTCGCCGTGAACGCCAGCCTCGGCACCGGGAACTACAACGCCGGCTTCATTACCCTCAAAATGGGCGATTGGCATGGCTTGACCCTCCAGGAAAACTTCACCTACAGCAAGGCTCTGGGCACCGTAAACGTCGTCCAGGCCAGCAGCGAGTTCACGGTCGTGGATCCCTACAATATTAATGCTGGCTACGGGCTCCAGCCGTACGACCGCAAATTCGTGGGCAACGTGTTTCTCGTTTACCAGCCGCCCTTCTTCAAATCTCAGCACGGTCTGATGGGGCGTGTGCTCGGCGGGTGGTCCTTTGCCCCGATCTTCACTGCAGGCAGCGGTTTGCCGATTGAGCTCAACACCATCAACGGTGACGGTCAATCCTTTGGAGAAGCTGATGCGCAAAACTTCTTCTCCGATGAAAACGCCGTGCTCACCTGCGCCAACAACTTCGGCAGTTCGCGTCACAATGGCGTGCTCGGTTCTGGCGGCGTGGGCACAGCTGGCAATGTCAACATGTTCGCCAACCCCCAAGCGGTATACAACTGCTTGCGCGATCCCATCCTGGGTCTGGACAACGGCAAGGGTGGAGGTGGCGTGCTTCGTGGCATGCCGTTCTGGAACGTTGACCTTCAGGTCAAGAAGAACGTTCACATCAACGAGCGCTTCAGCCTAGAAGTCCAATCCATCTTTAGCAACGTTTTTAACCACGACCAACTCCTTGACCCATTCCTCCAACTCGGGGACCCCGGCCAATTCGGCGTAGAAAGCTCGCAGGGTAATACCCCGCGGTCCATTGAGGTAGGCATCCGCATCCGCTTCTAAACTCTCAACCGACGAAAAAGGGGAAGGCCGCATCGGCCTTTCCCTTTTTTCCACGTCGCCCGCCGTTTCTCCTTTTCTAGCAAGCCATCGGAACCTGTCATCCTGAGGCTATCCGATAAGGATAGCCTCAGGATCTCAACCGCAGCTTTCACACAAAAATCCACCAGTGACCCTCTGCAGCGTCCTCCTTCTCCTCAGCGAACCTCAGTGTTCTGCGTCTCGGCGTCATCCTTTTTCTTCATTTCTTCCCCGGCTTTTTATTTTCGTGTCCATCAGGCCGTTTTGCGGCTCAACCGTCACCCACCCAGTCCGCGCCAATCAGCTTTGATTGTGTTTCCGTTGCCCTGCAGATAATCTGACGCCCCTTGCGCAACCCACCCGCAAACACCGCAGAAAGTCCCAACCGCATGAAGGCCGATTTAGCCTTGGCTTTGTGCACCCTCCTTTGGGGCGCCACTTTCGTTGTAGTAAAAAATGCCCTGGACCACGCCTCCGTCTTCGTGTTCCTAGCCGTCCGCTTTTCGCTCGCCGCCTCGCTAATGGCCGCGTTCGGTCCGAGCGCACTTCGCAACCTGAAAAGGGAAGAACTCCTGGCCGGCGCCGCCCTTGGCATCTTCATGTTCGGAGGCTACGCCTTCCAAACCGCTGGCCTGCAATACACCACGCCGGCAAAATCGGGATTCGTAACCGGCTCCAGCGTAGTCCTGGTTCCGCTACTCCTAGCCATTTTCTGGCGCAAGCGTCTAGCGAGATGGGCTTATGCCGGTGCGCTCTGCGCCGTAGTCGGTCTCTATTTTTTGACCGTCCCAGCCGAAGGCCTCTCCCATCTAAACCGCGGCGACGTGCTCACCTTCGCCGCCGCCGCCCTCTACGCCGTCCACATCATCTTAGTAGGGGATTACACCCAGCAACATTCCCACCGCGCACTGAGCATCCTGCAAGTAGCAGCCTGCGCCGCGCTAGCCTGGATCGCTGCAGGATCGCTGGCCGCAGTAGGCTGGCAAGCCCCACGCTTCGCCTTCCACTGGCAACTGTACGCAGGCACCGCCATTTGCGCTGTCTTTGCCACCGCCGCCGCCTTCTCCATCCAACTCTGGGCCCAGCAATACACTACGCCAAGCCACGCCGCGATAATCTTCACGCTCGAGCCGGTAGTAGCCGTTATCACATCCTACCGAGCGATAGGCGAACGCCTCACTCCGCGCTCAGAACTAGGTGCCGTATTTGTCTTAGTTGGAATCTTGCTGGCAGAACTACTAGGCGCCCCGGCAGCCCCAGAATCCCCAGAGCCCGTCTTTGAAGGCCGCATCTATTTCGAAATGTGGTGGCGCCTGAAGTAGCACAGACAGTCCTGTCGCGGTAGCGTGCGAAAACACCACAATGCAATCGAGCCAAACTACCCTAACGCCCCGCAAACCCGTAAATTGCACGCCACAAAGCAAAATGCCAGCCCAATGTAGGGCGCGCTTTAGCGCGGCCTCTTCCATTTGCGAACTTCACCGCCCATTCGAATAATTCTTTACGTCCACAACCTCATACATAGTTGCCGTTGCCGCATGGGTCTTCTCGTAAACGTCAATCTTCCCCGCATGCTGCAAACTACTCCCAATATCATCCAACCCCTTCAAAAGCACTTCCTTCCGCGAAGGCGCAATCTCAAACCGATAAACCAACCCGCGCGGGTCGCGAACCGTCTGCTCCGGCAAATCCACTGTCAACGAATAACCCGGTTCGTTCTCCGTCCTCTGGAAAAGCTCTTCAATCTCCGTCTCGGTCAAAGTAGCCGGCAGAATCCCATTCTTAAAACAATTGTTATAAAAAATGTCCGCATAACTAGGCGCCAAAATCACCCGAAACCCATAATCCTTAACTCCCCAAGGCGCATGCTCGCGACTCGACCCACAACCAAAATTAGCGCGAGTCAAAAGCACCGAAGCCCCGCGATAGCGCGGAAAATTCAGAACAAACTCCGGATTAGGTTTCTCCCCAGCCAAATACCGCCAGTCATAAAACAAAATCCGCCCAAACCCTTCCCGCGTAAGCGCCTTCAAAAACTGTTTCGGCACCATCTGATCGGTATCCACATTCACCCGATCCAGCGGCATCACCATCCCAGTATGCTTGGTAAACGGTTGCATCAAGCCCTCGCAGTGGTAGCGGCGAGTCTAGCTCGCCATCTTCCTTCACTCTGCCAATCCACGGTGCTAACTCAATCGGCTAACGGCGAAACGCTTCGCAGCCGTCTCGCTCCCTCACTCCACATTCGCAACGTCAAACTCCCGCACATCCACAAAATGACCAGCAATCGCCGCCGCTGCTGCCATCACCGGGCTAACCAAATGCGTACGCGAATCCCGACCTTGCCGCCCCTCAAAATTCCGATTCGAAGTGCTAGCGCTCCGCTCATGCGGAGGCAAAACATCCGCATTCATCCCGATGCACATACTGCAACCTGCATCGCGCCATTCAAATCCAGCCTCAGTAAAAATCTTATCCAACCCTTCCTTCTCCGCCTGATTCTTGATCCCTCGTGACCCCGGCACCACCAGCGCCTGCTTCACGCTCCGAGCCACATGCTTCCCCGCTACCAAATGCGCCGCGGCCCGCAAATCATCAATCCGCGAATTCGTGCACGACCCGATAAACACGCGATCTATCGCAATATCCACGATCGGCGTCCCAGCTTTCAACCCCATATAAATCAAAGCCCGCTCGGTAGCCTTCTGATCGTTCAAATCCGAAAACGATCCAGGCTCCGGCACCCGCGAAGTCACCCCGCTAACCATCCCAGGATTCGTGCCCCACGTAACCTGCGGGGCGATATCTCTGGTATGCAGCTCTACAGTCGTATCGAATTTCGCGCCCGCATCGGTAGCCAGCAATTTCCAACGTTCCACAGCTTCAGCAAAAACCTTCCCCCGAGGCACAAACGGCCGTCCCTCCAAGTACGCAAATGTCGTCTCGTCCGGCGCCACCATTCCAGCTCGCGCGCCGCCTTCAACCGTCATATTACAAACCGTCATTCGTCCGTCCATCGACAATCCACGAATCGCTTCGCCGCCATATTCCACGACATGACCATTCCCGCCGCTAATCCCAATCTTTCCGATAATCGCCAAAACAATATCTTTCGCCGTAACGCCCTTAGGCCGTTTTCCGCTCACCACAATGTGCATGGTCTTCGAACGCGATTGCACTAGACACTGCGTAGCCAATACATGCTCTACTTCACTCGTCCCAATTCCAAACGCCAACGTCCCAAACGCCCCATGCGTGGAAGTGTGACTATCCCCGCAGACAATGGTCTGCCCAGGCTGCGTAATCCCCAACTCCGGCCCAATAATGTGTACGATCCCCTGATTCGCGCTGTTCATATCGAACAAACGCACGCCACTTTCCGCGCAGTTTTTCGCCAGCGCTTCGAATTGCAGCCGCGCATCCGTATCAATAATGGGCAGCATCCGCTCGCCAGTGACGGTAGGCACCGAGTGATCCATGACCGCGAAGGTCAGATCCGGCCGCCGCACCTTCCGACCCTCCGCCTTCAGCCCGGCAAATGCCTGCGGCGAAGTACCCTCATGAATCAAATGCCGGTCAATATATATAAGCGCGGGTTTTCCGTCGTGCGACTCATGCACAACGTGGTTATCCCAGATCTTCTCGTACAAAGTTTTAGGCGACATAGCCAATCCTCGCTGGCAATTTTAACACCGCCGTAACACACCTGCCTAGCGAACACCGCCCCGCGCTCCCCGAGTTAGGGGAACAAGTTGGCCCATTGCCCAGGGCGGGGGCCCGCGGAGCTCTGCGGGTGGCGTTCGCTCGTATTTCGCCTGTCAGTGTTCCGCTTGGTTTCCCCAATGGTTTTTCGCGCATTACTTCGCCGCGGTTGCCGCAATTTCCCTGCCGGCAACTTTTCTCCGTACGCGGTGTTTAATGAAATGACGTCGAGGTGTGGGTTTCGCCGGTCGCAACAAGCCTCGTGTTATGAGGCAGATACATCCTAGCCGACCGGTCTCGCATCCAACGCAATGAAACGCCGAAGTTCAGGAGCAGGACGGCGGAGTCCGAGGAGTACAGAACATGTCAAATATCCGCATCGTGAGCCGAGTAAATTGGGCATCGCGAGCCGTATCCGCTTTCGCGCTTGGGTTGTGCCTCAGTTTCGGCGCTCAAGCCCAGCAGGACCCGCAACAACAGCAGCAACCGGATCCGTCCCAGCAGCAAACCGACCAGCAGCGTCAAGACCGGACGCAACAGCAACAAGATCAATCCCAACAGCAATCCCCGCAGAGCCAGGCACAACAGCCTCCGGCCCCGCCACCGCCGGACCAGCAGCCAGCGCCGCCGCCAGATTCGCGCCCGAAGCCCAAGTACGCCCCGCAGGATGCCGATAAGCCGCCCTACGCGAGCGACTATCCGCAACCAGGTGGTCCACGCGCGCACGCACCATCGCCGGATCAATACGACCCGGATCAGGATCAAGCCCCGCAGGACGGCGCCGCGCCAAACGATTAACGCAATGGCCAGCCGCCTTATGATCCCCGCTATGACCAGCAAAATGGTCAACAGCAAAATGCGCCGCGCCAGGACGGCGCGTATCGCAACGCGCCCCGAGCGCCTCGCGCGAATGTTCCGGTTCAGCCGCCGCCGGCTGCCTTGACGATTCCCGCCGGCACAATCATCTCTGTGCGCATCAACGAGTATCTCTCGAGCGATCGCAACCAAGTCGGTGACCGCGTGACCGCGACTTTACAGTCCCCCATCGTGGCGAGCGGTTGGGTTGTGGCGCGCCGTGGGCAGGTTCTGACGGGCCAAGTCGAAGTTGCGCAGAAAGCCGGCCGCGTGAAGGGCACCTCGCAGCTCGGTATCGAACTCACCGATCTCACATTGGTCGACGGTCAGCAGCGGCCCATCCTCACTGCATTGTGGAAGGGGTCTGCCGGCACATCGCACGGAGCGGACGCCGCCACCATCGGCGGCACGACCGCGCTCGGCGCAGCGATTGGCGCAGCAGCGGACTGGGGCCGCGGCGCGGCGATCGGTGCCGGAGCCGGCGCGGCCGCCGGCATCGGGGCGGTGCTGCTGACGCGCGGACGTCCTACCATCATCGAGCCAGAGACGCAGCTGAGCTTCCGCTTGGTCGATCCTGTAACCCTGGACACCACGCAAAGCCAGCAGGCATTTCTGCCGGTCGGGCAGCAAGACTACGACAATAGCCGCGGATATCGCGGGAACGGCCGATACGCCGGTGGATATTCTCAGCCTGGGCCTTATGCTCCGGCACCCGCTTGCGGCTACTACGATTCCTGCTACGCCTACCCGGGTTACGTTTATCCCGGTTACGCTTACTATCCGGGCTACTACTATCCCTATGTCGGATTCGCCTGGGGCGGGGGCTGGGGCGGCCGTTACTACGGCGGCTTTGGTCGCGGTTTCCGCCGCTGAGCCAGCGGTTTCCTTTCTTGTGGCGTTTGAACGCCAGCGAAAATCCACGGACGCGGAAACGGCTTTCCGTGGATTTTCGTTGATTGGCTGAATTCTCTCATCCAGAGGATCACTCCGTAGGGCTCGTGGACAGGCTGCAACCAGTCGTCCCGGGTTCTCTCGCGTCCTAACTTTCGTACTATTGGTGGGCCTGGAAAGGGAACCGGCGATTGTGTCCGCGGTCCCATTCCACGCCTGGCTTGCGCCTCGTATTCTTCGTAGTGCTTGGAGGCGGCGTGTCAAAAGCTTTCTACCAAATTCCGCTGTGCGTCTGGTTTGTGTTTCTGGTTGTACAGCTCCTTCGCGTCAGCGCGGTGAGACTGCTCGACTACCTCATTCGCCGCACCGAAGATAAGCTCGCACGCCGGTAGCCCCCGGGTTAGAATCCCCTCGTCGGAACCCTTTCTGATTCAGCGGTTGCTTTACCTCCTTACCGGGTTTTCCTCCTATTCCGCTGTTGTTTATCGGTTCTGAGATCGGGACTGGGCCACATTCGCTCGTCTTCCACCAGCTCCTTGCCGCACACTGCGTTTCGGTTTTGCGGCCGGTGGTTTGGTTTGTACGGTGGCGTACTGTATCTCCCTGATTCCCTTTAGGTCCAACATCCCATTAGGGTTGCTGGCGACCGATTACCGCTGGAACTGTGACACTTGCGAAAAGCGTTGGTGGTAAAATCGAGGGGACACGAAAGAGAGGCTCGCCGTGACGCAGAAACCCAAAGTTTTGTTCTTCTCTACCGGGGACTCTACGCGGAGCCAGATGGCAGAGGGTTTTCTTCGGGAGTTGGCTGGGGATGAGGTGGTTGCTGCCAGCACTGCGGTACAGTCGGTTGAGCCTGATCCTTTAGCGCTGGAAGTGATGAAGGAAGTTGGGGTTGATATTTCCGGTCAGCGGCCTCAGGACATTGCCCATTTTTTTAAGGAGCATTTTGCTTACGTGGTGACCCTGGGTGATGCTGCTATTGAGAAGTTTCCGGTTTGGCCATTTAGCCGGAATGTGCGGAATTGGAGCTTAGCGGATCCGGAGCGGATGGGCGGTTCGGTCGAGCAAAAGCGCGAGGCTTTTCGGGGCGTGCGCGATGAGATTCGACGTCATGTGCGGGAGTTTCTTAGTCAGAGTTTCCCTCAGTTGCATGCGCGTTAGGGCCGGTTGGCGTTTTCGCATCTTGGAGTTGAGTGTGGTGGCATTTAAAGGCCGCGCGCTTGAAGCGGGGCTACAGGAATTTCACCCTGGCTCGATTGCCGCTTGCCTTCAAGTTGCTTAGATAACTTTTCTCCTCCGAGTCGGACTCCTCTCCGGCTCGTTCTGGCCGCCGGACTTTCGGTTTGGTGGTTTGCGCTTAGTCTGTCGTGGTACCCGGCGTGTCCAGCAGCGCCTTCCACGAGCCGTCGGCTTGCTTGCCCCAGACCACCACATACATCGCTTTGGTCGTGACCGGCTTGTCCTTTTTGCCGCTGAAGGTGATCTGGTAGTCACCGATTTCGTAGGCCATGTCGCCGGCTTTCGAGACCACTATTTTGGTGGGGGAAAAGGTCAGCGCAAATTGCGGGTCGCCCATCATGCCTGCGAATTCTTTCTGGATGGCGTCCTTGCCGGTGGCCTCCGGGGCTCCGGCGGCCATCAACGTGGCGTTGTCGGCATAGAACGATGCGGCGCCGGGTGGGTCCTTGGCGGCGAAGGCTTTCACCCAATTTAGGTCGGCTGCGCGGATGGCGGCTTCGTCGGCGGCGCGGGTGTCTACTACTGCTGCCGGTTGTGACGCGGGCGGCGTGGTTTGGTTGCAGGAACTCAGAGCCAGTGTCGCGGCAAACACGCACACCCCTAAGCTCCCTATACGTAAATGATCCACGGAGGTTTCTCCTCTCAGAATGAAAATGGGGGGTTGACTGGCGTCACGATAGCGTTGGAATTACAGATTGTCAAACGCGGCCCTTTTTAGCGGTGATGATTTCGACGTCCACCAGGAAGTCAGGGCGCCCCAGCTGCCGGTAGGACCACCAGCATCGAAGCCCAGTTATTCGTCTCGCAGGGCAATGAGCGGGTCTACGCTCATAGCGCGGCGCGCGGGAATATAGGCGGCGAGGGCGACAACGGCAGCGAGAGCCATGGCTACGGACACGAGAGTGAGGGGATCGGTGGCCGAGACGCCGAAAAGCAAGTGGCTGAGCAGGCGAGAAGCGGCCAGTGCGCTGGCCGTGCCGAGAAGGAGTCCAGCGGAAATCAGGATCAGGGTCTCACGCGAGACCAGAGTGAGTATGGCGCGGCGTGAGGCGCCTAGGGCTACGCGGATACCAATCTCATGGGTGCGGCAGGCGACCGAATGGGAAATGACTCCAAAAATGCCGGTGGCCGCCAGCAGCAATGCTACGGCAGCAAATAGTGCCAACAAAAATGTACGAAATCTGGGTTGGGCTACCGAGGTGTGGAGAATGTCCGGCATCGAGGCGATGCCGCTGACCGGCAGGTCTTTGTCGATTTTTGCTACGTCCTGACGAATGGTCGCAGCGACACGGGATACATCTAGGGGACTCTTCACGACGACCACGGCGCCGGGGAAAGGCGCCTGCGCGAAAGGAACGTAAAGCATGGGCTTGGGATCATCGCCCAAGGCTACATCTCGCACATCGCCGACAATGCCTACTATTCGGCGTGGAATTCCGGGATCGGGCGGAAAGGAGAAGGAAAGCTGTTTTCCGAGGGGATTCTCGTTTGGAAAGTAGATGCGCGCTAGAGCTTTGCTGATGACCGTGACGTTGGGGGTAGACACCAGATCGCGCTGGTTTAGGAGGCGGCCGGCCAAAAGCGGAATGCCCATGGTGCGGAAATATGCGGTGCTAGCGGAGACGTAGTCCGCGGTTTTGGAAGCGCTGGCCGATTGTGGGGGCTCTCCGACTATGTCGAATGGCACCGCAACGCTTCCATTTGCGATGGGGGCAGGAAGAGTCACCGCAAAGTCTTCTAGGCCGGGCTCGGAGTGCATTTGCTGAAGCAATTGATCAGAAAAGGCAATCCACTGCTGCGGGGTCGAATATTGAGTGCGCGGGAGCGAGACCTCGGCCTTCACCAGATGCTGAACGTTGAAGCCGGGACTGACGGCGGTAAGCTTGGCGAAGCTGCGCACCAACAAACCCGCGGCTACCAGCAGTATCATCGCCAGGGCAATTTCCGCGGCGGCAAGGATGTTGCGGGCACGGCGGCCACCGCGGCTTGCGCCAGAGCGGGAGCTGCCTTCGCGGAGATTCACTTGCAAATTGGAATGCGCCACCAGAAAGGCGGGGGCCAGGCCAAAGGCGACGGTGGCGATGGCCGACAGAACCAGCGCGAAAACCAACACCAAATAGTCGACGTGAATGGCGTTTACCAAGGGGACTTCGGGAGGGAGCAGCGCGGTCAGGACTTGCACGCCCCCATAGGCCAGAGCGATTCCGAGCACAGCGCCCAGCAAACCTAGAACAGCGTTCTCGCACAATAATTGGCGAATCATGCGTGCGCGACCTGCGCCCAGCGTTGTGCGGATGGCGATCTCTCGGGCACGCGAAGTCGCGCGGGTGAGAAGTAAGTTGGCGATATTGGCGCAAGCGATCACGAATACCAGGCCGACGGCTGCCAGGAGCACAAACAGTGCGGGCTTCACATTTTCGACGATCATATCTTGCAGCGGAACGGAACGGATTAGCCAGCCCGTATTCTCGGCAGGAAACTCCTTGGCGATGTTGGCTGCGAAGGCGTCCATTTCTGCCTGAACCTGCGTCATGGAAACACCGGGCTTGACGCGGCCAGTGACTTGCAGCCAGTGGGAGCTGCGCCGCTCCATCCAGGGGCCAAAAAGAGGATCTTGCCGAACCGGGACCCAGAGTTGAGGTGCCTCGGTAACCGAAGCGAAAAGCGGAAAACGAAAGGCTGTCGGCATGATGCCAACAACGGTGAAGGAACGCTTGTCGAGGTCCATCACGCTGCCAATTATGTCGGGATCCGCTCCCAGCGACCCACGCCACAGAGTTTCACTCAGGATGACCACGGGTGGGGCGCCGGCTTTGCCGTCCTCTGAATGGAAAATGCGTCCTACGAGAGGTTGCACATCGAAGAGGGAGAAGAATTCCGCGGTTACGGCGGCAGAGTTGACGACCAAAGGCTCGCCACGACCGGTGACGGTGAGCTGGTGACGCTGGGCTCCGGCAACAGCACCGAAGACATGGTTCTGGTCGTGGAGTTCCTTAAAGTTGGGGTAGGACCACGCCGTCGGGACGTTTTCGCGTTGTTGCTGCTGGAAAACGTTGAATAACTGCGACGACGTGGCGTAAGGAAGAGGCTTCAAGAGCACGGCATAAACGACGCTAAAAATCGCGGTGTTGGCGCCGACGCCGAGGGCCAGGGTCACAACGGCTACAACGGTAAAGCCCGGATTCTTGAGGAGCATGCGGATGCCAAAGCGCAAGTCTTGCCAGCAGGCCTCGACAAAGGATTCCCAGCCCGCGGAGTGGACCGATTGCTTTGCACCCTCGAGGCTGCCTTGCTCCAATCGCACTGCTCGGGCCGCATCTTTGCGGGTCATGCCTTGCTTGATCTTTTCGTCGATGGCGGTCTCCAGGTAGGCGTGTAGCTCCTCGTGCAAGTCCCGGTCGACTTGCTCTTTCCGGAATAGCGAATGAAGGCCGCTCGCTATGTTTCGCAGGAAGTTCATGGGGAAGTTCGTGGGCCTCCAAAATCCTGGCGATCGCGGCTGTCTGCCTGCTCCATTCTCGGGTTTCGCAATCGAGCCGCTTGCGGCCCTGTTTGGTTAAAGAGTAGTACTTGGCGCGCCTGCTGTTCTCGGTGGCTTTCCATTCTCTCTTGATCAGACCAGCCCGTTGCAGCCTCTAAAATGACGACAAATAACGAACCGGCATTTACGCGAAAAACGCCTTTGCTGAGCTGTTCGATTCGGACGGCGAGGCCGTAGCCGTACATGGGTTGCAGGGCTAGGGTTTTCAGAATGAGCATGTCGAGTGTGCCTTGCACTAGATCGCTGGGCTTGTCGGGCATGAGGAGTCTTCCGTTGACAGTCAAGAGGAGGATATACTCTTTATCTTGACTGTCAAGAGGAGAAGAATTGATCCTGGCGTTTTGCTTCGATGGCGCGATCGTGCAGAGATTTCTCTCTGTGCCGACTGACCCATTCGCGGAAAGCGAATCGGGAACAAAAGAGTCGGCCTGCTCCAACCGAAATGTCGGTGTGGGGTGGGGGCGAACCGAAGGTGCAAATTCGACGCGCGCGACCACACACCTTGGTCGGAAGATTGTTACTCGAGGGCTTTTGTCACGGCGGCGAAGAAGGCGTGGTCTTCTACTGCCGTGGAGCCGGTGGGCTTGGGGCGGGCGCTTAGGACTACGACCACTAGGTTAACGCGCCGGTTGATGTACATGTGTTGGCCGAAGATGCCAATGGCTTCGAAGGCACCTTGGAGGGTTGGATCGGTTTTTGGCAGGGTCCACCAGAGGTAGCCGTAGTCGACTGTTTTGCCGCCGATGTTTTTTGGAGAGCCGGCTTCGTCGAACCAGTTGGCGGGGACGGTGCGGTGGTTGTCGATTACGCCGTCTGCCAGGACAAATAGGCCGAAGCGGGCGTAGTCGCGCAGAGTGGCGGAGATGCCGCCGCCGCCCCAGCCCATGCCGTTGGGGGACTCGAGCCACCACTTGGCGTCGTTTTCCATGCCCCAGCGCGACCAGATTTTTTGGGTCAAGTAGGTGGCTAGCGGTTGGTGCGTGGCCCCTTCTATTACGGCGCCCACTACGAAGGTTTCGCCGGTGTTGTAATTCCAAATTGTGCCGGGGGCTCCGGCTCTTGGGAGGGCGCTCATGAAGGCTAGGATTGAGCCGGGTTTTAGTTGGAGTTGTATGTCGAGGAGCTTTCTGCGGTCGGACCTGGGATCGGTATAGGTTTCGTCCCATTTTACGCCGGAGGCCATTTGGACGACGTTGCGGACGGTGACGCCGTCGTAGGCGCCGTTTTTGAGGGTGGGGACGTACTTGGTTACGGGGTCGTCGAGGCTCGTGATGGAGCCGTCGGCTAGGGCTGCGCCGACTAACGTGGAGGAGACCGATTTGCCCATCGAGAAAGAGGCCCAGTGGGTCTGGGGGCCGGTGCCGAGCTCGTAATTTTCCAGGGCGATCTCGCCGTTTTTCAGGATGAGCAGGCCGGCTACGCGATTCAGGGCCAGGTAGTCGTACAAATCGTACTGTTTGCCGTTGGCTTCGAAGTGGACGTTTTTTAATGGCGTTTTCGATATGGGCAAGACGCGGACGGCTGCGCCGCGTTTGATCTCGCGGGTGGGGAAAAGCTTGTCGCTGTTCGACATGGTGGTCACTTCTTCGTCGGGGCGCATGTTGCCGTCGAACATTTGACGGGGGCTTACAGGTTCTTGGGCTTGGGGCTGCGCGGCAGTGAGCAGGGTTGAGACCAGCGGCGCTGCCATTATCCAGAGGAAGATCGCGGACTTGGTAGGATTTGTTTTCATGTGCCCCTTGGGAGATTTGGTTCGCTTTGGTTGCACGCGGTTGCCGAAGATAGTACGACAGACGATCCGTATTACAGAACGGTAGGTCGTGCAATGAACAGAGAGGAACCGGAGGGGCGAGGATCAGAATCGCGGGGGTGACTGAGGGTGTGGTGCGCTGAGGGACATGGATTTTCGCGGGTCGCGTCGGGTTGATTGCGACCGATCTGAAGATCAGCCACTAACGCGTGATGGCAAGGTAGGCCCAGCGGAGTAGCGTGCCTGCTACCAGGGCGATAAGGGCTAGGGCTGCAGCGTCGAGGAGCCAATCGCCGACGCTGGAGTCGAAGATGGAAGGTTCTTTGGGCGGCTTTGCGCCTAGCTTGTGGGATTGGAGGAAGGACTTGGTGGCGTCGAGCATTCGCACGGGGCCTCCTTGTTCTTGAGGTTGCGATGGGTGCCGGGACATTGGCCGAAATGTACTCCTTTGGGTGGTGAGTGTCTAGAGTGGTGACCTTGGCGGCGGTCGGGCCAAGATGTCGCGGTGGGCAAGTCTGATTGCGCGATTGGAGCATCAAAACGGAGAGCTGGCGGTGGCTGCTCGTCAGCGGTGAAGGCGAAACAATGCGCGGCCCCGTGCTGGTAGCCATTGGTTTTCGGTCGTTAAAGATAGAGATGAGATTTTAGGAGATTTGCTTGGGCGCTTGGAGCACTGGGCGGTGGATCTCGATTGGTGTTGGCGTGGTGGTCGTGGTGTTGGTGGTGGCTGGAATTTTGGTGGCTACGCATTGGCCGTTCACGCGCGGGGGCGTGGTGTCGGCGGTGGAGCGGGCGTTTGCTAGCACTGTGGAAGTTCAAAATTTTCGGGTCACTTACTTCTCGCCTGGGTGCGTTATGGAGGGGATTACGTTTCGGCGGAACTCGGATGATGGGGTGCCGCCGATCGCCCGGGCCGATCGTGTGACGATTGTAGGGAGTTATGCAGGATTCTTTGTGTTTCCTAAGCGGATTTCGCGGGTAAAGGTGGAGGGGTTGCATGTGTTTGCTTCGGCAGAGAGCGAGCGGGCTCAGAAGGAGGCTTCGGCTGGCGGGGAAGCGTCGAAGAGCAATGTGGTGATTGGGGAGATTACTGCGGATGGGGCGGTGTTGGAGTTTGCGTCAGGCGAGAATGGGAGCGCGCCAACTCGATTTGAGATTGCGAAATTGGCGATTGATGGGGCTGGGGATGATCGAGCTTTGGAGTTTCATGTGGTGATGAAGAATCCTACACCGCCCGGGGAGATTCGCGGGGACGGGAGGTTTGGTCCTTTGAAGCGGGATGATGTGGGGCAGACGGCCGCTTCCGGGACTTATTCGTTTGCGCATGCGGATCTGGGCGCGTTTTCGGGGATTGGGGGGACGCTAGGGTCTACTGGGAAATTTGGCGGCGTGCTGGAAAAGTTGGATGTGACGGGGAGCACGGATGTGCCGGATTTTGAGGTGGATCGCAGCGGGAAAGCGGTGGAGTTGAAGACGCATTTTGCGGCCGTGGTGAACGGGATGAATGGGGAGGTGGTGCTGAATTCGATTCGGGCTGAGTTTGGGAAGACTTCGGTTGAGGCGCGTGGGGAGGTTGCCGGCAAGCCGAATGGGACAGGGAAGACGGTTTCGATTACGGGCACGCAGGCGCAGGGGACCATTCAGGATTGGTTGATGTTGCTGGCTAAGGCGAAAAAACCGGCGATGACTGGGGCGATGAACTTCCAGGCCGAGGTGCGGGTGCCTCCGGGGCGGCGGAGCTTTATCGAGCGCGTTGAGTTGCGCGGGGATTTCGGGATTGGGTCGGCAGATTTTACAAAGCCGGATACGCAGAAGGCAGTGGATAACTTGAGCAAGGTGGCCCTGGGCGGGAAGCAAAAGGATGATCCGCCGCCTGTGGACGAAAGCATGAAGGGGCACGTGGAGATGAAGAATGCAGTGGCTACCTTGACGGATCTTTATTTTGGGGCGCCGGGGACGGTGGCGCATATGCATGGGACTTATGGGATTTTGACGGAGAAGATCGATTTGCATGGCAATTTGCGCGTGGATAATAAATTATCGAAAGGGACTTCGGGGATGAAAGCCGCGCTGCTTAAGGTGGCGGAATCGTTTTTCAAGAAAAGGAAACAGGCGGAAATTGTGCCCATCAAAATGGGCGGGACGTTTTCGCAGCCGACATATGGGCTTGATGTTATTCCTTAGTTTGCGCAGATAGCGGTGGCGCTCGATTTTGGGGAAACTGGATCCGGCCGACGTAAGCTAAATTGAGACGCGAGGAACATGAAAACGTTTTATAACGTCACGCTGTTGTTTTTTGCTTTGGGGATGGTGATCTTGTGTTTCTATGCGCCTTGGACCCCGACTCCTGCCGGGAGTCCGTATACGCACGTGGCGTTGGGGTACGCGCCGGTGTGGTCGGGGAAGTTTGCTGGAGTGCCGGGAGCGCGAGTCGATTGGGGCGGATTTACATTAATTGCGGGGGCGCTGGGATTTTTCTCGATCGTGATTGGGGCGGCGGCCTACTTCTTTCGCGATAAGCGTGGACCAGAGAAGGACTTGGACGACTGAGAAGGGCTTTGTCTCTTTTGGCCTCGTGTGCGAAAATAGAGTTTGACGAGGCATCATGAGCACATCTCTTGGCAAGCACGTTACTCTGTCTAAGCCGGACGACTTCGGCAAGCTGCTGGAAGACGAAGGCATCATTTTCACAACCCTGGATAAGGCTGTGAATTGGGCGCGGCGCAGTTCGATCTGGCCCTTGGGATTTGGATTGGCTTGCTGCGCGATCGAGATGATGTCCATGGCGGCGGCGCGATTCGATGTGGCCCGATTCGGAGCTGAGGTTTTCCGCCCTTCGCCGCGTCAGGCTGATTTGATGATCGTGGCCGGCCGGCTTTCCCAGAAAATGGCTCCGGTCATTCGGAAGCTCTACGATCAAATGCCAGAACCGAAGTGGGTCATCTCGATGGGCGCTTGCGCTACATCTGGGGGCGTATTCAATAATTACGCTATCGTGCAGGGTTGCAATCAGGTGATTCCGGTGGATGTTTACGTTCCCGGTTGCCCGCCGCGTCCTGAAGCAGTGCTCTATGCGATCCTGCAACTACAAAAGAAAATCGATAATGAAAAAGGCTCCTTCAAACGGGCTCTAAACATTGCCTAGGTTTTTGCTTTCGTTCTTCGCTGTTCCACTGATTCTGTTCAGCGCCAACCAGCAGGCCGCCTCGCCCCAGACGTACACGCTCGTTTGGCAGGATGAGTTCAACGGTCCCAATGGCTCGCTTCCCGACCCTTCCAAGTGGACTTACGACCTGGGCGGCGGGGGGTGGGGCAATCAGGAACTCGAGTCCTATACGAATCGAGCTGAAAACGCGCATATCGAGAACGGGAACCTGGTTATCACCGCGCGCAGGGAGAGTTACGAAGGCGACGATCACATTGCGCGGGAATATACATCCGCGCGGCTCAAGACTCAGGGTCTGTTCTCGCAGGCTTACGGACGGTTCGAAGCACGCATCAAGATTCCTGCGGGGCAGGGAATGTGGCCGGCGTTTTGGATGCTGGGTAATAATATTTCCTCGGCTGGTTGGCCCAAATGCGGCGAGATCGACATCCTAGAGAACATTGGCAAAGAGCCGGGAATTGTACATGGATCTATACACGGCCCTTTGGCCACAGGGGCCGCGAGCGATCTCACCTCGGCAGTAAAATTGGTGAACGGAAAGGACTTCTCCTCTGATTTTCACGTTTACGCCGTCGAGTGGAACCCTGGCAGCATTCGGTTTTATGTGGACTCCACACGTTATGCCACCTTCACGCCGGATTCGTCTGGACTGGACAATGCGGCTAACTCTGCATCTAATTCCGGGTCATCCGATTCGCCCGCCGCACGGGCCGGCTCTTGGGTCTTCGGCCACCCGTTCTTCCTGATCCTGAACGTAGCCGTTGGGGGCAATTGGCCCGGACCTCCCGACGCTACTTCAACGTTTCCGCAAACCATGCTGGTCGATTACGTCCGCGTGTATTCCACCAAGCGCTGACCACTTTATCTGCTTCCTGTTTCAAGTGAAACAACGACTCGTCTTCGTCTCTAACCGTCTGTTGATCCGCGCGAACGGTGTGGTAAAAATCATGGACCTAAATAGAGGAGTCATACCATGAGCCAGCCGCTCGATTCCGTCCGCCAATTCCTGCGTCACACTCTAGCCGCCGTGGCGTACCGTGCGGCGAAGCCTCTTCGCGACGCCCCCGAATCGTTCGCCACATTCCAGAGTTGCGAGACCGCCCGCATTCCCGTCAAAATCCTGGCCCACATCGGTGACCTCTTCGACTGGGCGCTATCGATAGCGCAGGGTAAGCAATCCTGGCGGGACTCCGAGCCGCTCCCGTGGAGTGCAGAGGTCGAGCGCTTTTACGTCACGATAAGAAAATTCGACGACTACCTGGCATCAAACCAACCGCTGCATGGCACGCCGGAAAAACTTTTCCAAGGGCCCATCGCCGATGCCCTAAGCCACATCGGCCAACTGGCCATGCTGCGACGGCTGTCCAGTGCTCCCATCAAGGGCGAAAATTACTATCAGGCGGAAATGGTGTCAGGCCGACTGGGACCGGACCAACCAATCGCGCGGCGGGAATTCGACTAGCCATAGCTTGTCGTTGTGTCGTGGAAATGCGGAACTTGGCGAGCGCGCTCAGCCAGCGGCGAGAAAATCAGTTTGTTGTCGCTGTTTAAAGGGAGAGTTAACCAGCGCTTGCCGGGGCCTAAAGGTCGTCGGGGAAGTTTGCTACCTTGGCGGCTCCGCCAGCCCAATCGACTTGGCTTCCGGGCGCGTTATTTTCCTTGCGCAGGTAACCCATGCCGATCGCGAACGGTTTGGAGGGCAGAGCCGCGGCGCGAGTGACCAGACCAACTGCTTGGCCGTCTGCCGTTAGAATCTCTCCCGCGGACGGCACCCGTAGGCCGGTAAAAAGCAGATCGACGCGGCGGCGATTCACCTGGCCGCGGGAACGGACCCGCTCGACGATCTCCTGACCGGTGTAGCAGCCCTTGGTGTAACTGATGTGAGAGTCCTGTAGCCCCGCTTCATGGGGAATTTGTTTTTCGCCAAAGTCATAGCCGAACCAGGGAATTCCTTGCGCTAGCCGCACGGCGCTTAGGGCGGTGTAGCCAATCGCTCCGCCGCCCGCCGCTTTGGTTTTCTCGAACAGGATCTTCCAAAGCGATTCGAGATTCTCGCGAGGCGCCAGAATATCCGCAGCGAGAATTGGACCAAAGGATCGGCGAGTGATGGAGCAGGGTAGGGAATCCACGGTCGTCGGCGTGGTAGCAAAATCGGATGATTTGGCTAGATCGATCCCGGTCAGCTCCAGAACTAATTTCGCCGCACTGGGGCCTTCGATCGCGACCGTCCCGTAACCCGGTGTGTCGTCGGTAAGCGTGACATCGTCCATGATGATGAATTTTTCGAGCGTCTCGAGCCAGCGCTCGCGAATCATGGCGTAGGAAATACAAAATAACCGGTCGGGCTGGGCCTGCGTTTCAATTTCAGCCAGAATGCGACCCTGCGGGTTCAGCAGTAGCGAGAGGTTGCCCTGCGACGCTTCGAGATCTTTGATGTTATTGGTCAGGATGGCGTTCACGTACCGCACGCGATCGGGGCCCGTGAAGGAAGCGTAGGCGCGATGGTTTTTATCGATCAGCGCTACGTTTTGTGTCGCTAAAAAATATTCGTGCTGCCAGTCACCGAAATCGTCAGGCAATGTGCAGCCGAACCACACACCTAACTTAGCTCCCGCTTTGCGATGAATCTCGGCTAGCGGAGTTTCGAGCGCCGTTTCTGTTCCAGTGCCATCCATTTTCGAATAAAGCCAGGCCAGTCCCTAGTTTAACAGAGCCGCCGTCAGCCGATGCTATACTCCGGTCATGCCCGATCCCAGGCCATCGGTGGATGCGCGCAACGAGCGACTTGTGCAAATCACCATCCCAGTGGGGATGCTGCAATGCAATTGCTCGATCGTCGGCGATTTGGCCACCGGCGAAGCGCTGGTCATCGATCCCGGCGATGAAGTGGGCCGCATTCTGGAACTCCTTGGACGGCACAAGCTCACCGTGAAGGCGATCGTCAGCACGCACGCGCATATCGATCACGTCGGCGGTTTGTACAAGTTGCGGCAATATACGGGCGCGCCGGTGATGATGCATCGCGACGATGTGCCGCTGTATCAGGGTATGGAGGTACAAGCGGCGTTTCTCGGGGTGCCTACTCCCGAGACCGGTGAGATCGATCAATTGTTGACGGACGGCGATGTGTTGCAATGGGGATCGCTGGTTGCGCAGGTGATGCATACGCCCGGGCATAGCCCCGGCAGCATCTCGCTCTACCTGCCGCAGGAAGCGGAGAAACTCAAGCCTGCCGGAAAGCCGCAGCTTTTTGCCGGGGACACGCTATTTGCCGGGAGCATCGGCCGCACCGACTTGTGGGGCGGGTCGATGGAAACAATTCTCGATTCGTTGCGAAGCAAGTTGATGCAACTTCCCGACGAAACCGTGGTGCATCCGGGCCATGGCCCGCGAACGAGCATTGGCGAAGAGCGTCAATCGAATCCCTTTCTCATTCGCGTGTAGGGTCATGTGGGGCAGAGGGTAGTTACAGAGAATTATTGTTATTGGCTTTAGATGACAATGCGGCACAATTCACGTCCAACCCGACCATAACCATTCCCCGCAATCCGCTTACACCGAAGGCCGATGCCGCTGCTGCGCTAGAGGCGTAAGATCCCAACGGCGTGCAGTCTTCGGCTTGGCGGCTTGACCTCCGGTGAGTCGGCTGAGTTGGACCGCGTGCCGGACCAAGTCGGCCGCAAAGCGAAGGCTGGAGGCCTGACGCCGGAAATCAAGGACTTCTGGCACTCCTTGTTGAACGGCGCCTAGTTGCGCTGTGTCTTTGACGCCAACGTTCGGATCAGCGCGGCGCTTCTCCCGATTCGAAACCTCCGCACGTACGACTCTGATCGTCAGTTTACGCATCACGGGTCTGTACGATGTTCGTGTGCGGCATTCTATTTGTGCGGCACCATGGGAGCAAGCGCTCAAACTCGCTCCTGCCAAGGAAAGCTTGTGCTTTTCGCGGAGCTTTACGAGGTTCTTACCCCAAGGCGTTTCCGAAAATATATTAACGAGCAGGACGTCCGAGTATTCCTGGTTGCACGGGTACGCCGAGCAGAGCGGATCGATCGGGCTGTTAACATAAAGCAGTTCCGCGATCCAAAAGACCCCAAGGTTTTGCAGTGGGCTATAGGCGGCAACGCCGCGCACCTTGTTAAGGAGATTCTGGCTTTATCGCGCTTGATCCGTTTCAGGGCATGCGAATGATCACGCCGCAGTCCTGCCCGAGTTTACCGGCGCCGGCGCCTCGACCTTAGCACTGATAATAATGCAGCCGTTCACTGCCCATCTGCTTTCCTGGACTTCCTGAGTTCTTCCATAACCGATTGCGTGAGTTCTTTGGCGTGCACCAACTCTTGGACGACCATTCGCAGATCCATAGCGGGAACCATTGGGTTGCGCTGACTGGTGCAGTAAACGCCATGCTGACCCACAAGGACCAGGGCGTTGGTCAGTCGATCGAGAGAAACGGCCAGGCGGCCTCGTTCGCGGCCGAACATTTGCTCGTAGTGCTCCAGTTCGTCTTTGTGTTCGTCGAATGCCGAGTTTGGCGGAGGCATCTTTCGGTTCCTTTTCTAGGTTTTGCTGGGGAACAAAATGGTGCTCGTTACCTTTGAAATTCGGGCTAGCGGCAAGCGGCGTCTGAAGTAGCGCGCTTCTAGACAGAATTGGTCACGGTAGCTTATCGGGCACATACCTTTCGCAGGTAACTTTACCGTATGGGCCACGCATAACATAATCCGCAGTGGCCACTCAAAGTGGTCCTCTCATTCGCTTCCGCGATATTCGGGCAGCAAGAAAATAGAGGCGCGGTCCCTGGATAGCTTGGGAGGGGATTGAGCCGGAGCAACCAAAACATGCGACGTTCCGACCTGGTGCAGCACAAAGAGAAAGAAAAGGGCGCTACTACACGCACTTCACAGATTGTGTTTGGAGAGCGGCAGCACTTGCTGCGCGTGCTGGACTCGCTAGAAGGCACGGAATTGCCGATTGCGCGGATGCAGCAGGAACGGCGCGTTCTGGAGGAGTTGATTCACGCCCGGACGCGCGAGCTGAACCAGATCAATACTGCTTGGGACGAGAAGATTGGCTTGGTGCTCAGCGCGGATGCCAAGCCTGAGATGCTGGAGAAGTTGGTGAAACAAGCTCCGCAGACCGACTTCTATTTGTTGCGGCTAATCAGCGAGCATCCCAGAGCAAATCCGAAGACCTTGAGCAAGTTGGCTAAGCATCCTTATGGCGCGATTCGCGAGAATGTCGCGCGTCATCCCAATGCGGATGCTACTACATTGACCTGGCTGAGCCGGGACCGCTCGCAACCGTTGTGGTATTTGGTGGCGTTTAATCCGAATACGCCTACCGTCTTGCAGCGTAGGTTGCGGGATCGGCTGAAGAAGTTGGGCGAGAATCAGTTGTCGAAGTAACGTTGGCCCGCGGTACCACCCTTAGAATTTTGGAAAGTTGCTTGAGTGGGGCGCAGCGATACCGCGCCCCTACACGTATTGGTGCGCGACTTTGCGGCCGGTGCTAGCTTATTTAGAGCGCTTAGTGGACGGTTACAGTTACGGTTGAAGTGGTTTGGCCAAAGGCGTTGGTGGCGTAGAGGGTGTAAGTGGTGGTGGCCGTCGGCGTGAGGGATACGCTGGAGCCGCGGGTTGCGCCCACTTGGGGGGAGACGATTACGTAGGCCGCGCCCGTGGTTTGCCAGGAGAGCGTCACGCCGGTTCCTGCGGTTACCGTTGCGACGCTGCTAGTAAATGACGTGATTTGCGGCGGCGCTCCGGTGGGCACATTGGCTGGGGTGTAGACCGGGGTCATTTGCAGGACTTCGAAGTCGGAGGTTTGAACTTGGCCGAGGTTATGCAGATCGTTGTTGTCCCAGCGGTCATCCGGCGCCCCGCTGATGTACAGGGAAGATCCGTTGTCGGCCATGATGATGCCATACTTCTTGAACGCGTTCAGAATGACTTGATTCGCTGCGGAATATCCGGAGACATCGAAGCTGGCTTTGAGGCGCATGCGCAGGCCCATTGGGGCGGCTAGCGCGTTGCTGGAATTAGCGGCCCAGTGCGACGCGGGCGGAATAAAGGCGGCGCGGCTGTTTTGCAATGTGAAGCGGATTGCGTGGTTGATGGCGCCCGCAGCGACTTCATCGTAACGGACCAGGCCGGGAAAGATCGGGAGGCCTGCGGCGTCGGCGGACGTCCAGGTGTACGGCCGCTGTTCGTTGCCGAGAAGGTCCCACACGGCGGCGGAATCGGCGTTCCAAGAATTTGTTTGCGGGTAGGAGCTGTCCATTTCGTACAGGAAGCAGTTGGCGTTGTCGAGGACCAGGACGTGGCGGTCACCGGTGCCTGGATTAGGATAGCCCTCGATCGGATCGGTAAGGGCGATGGGCATGGGGCCAGGGTCGCTTTCGCTCCCGTAGGCTGTGAAGTTTACCGCAATGGCGGGCTGCGGTAGGCCGGTGACGGAATACGGAATGCCGATGGTTGAGCCTTGATATTGCCCAGCGCCGAAATCAGCGTGCAGGCCGATGGTTGAGCCGATGAAATTGATGATGGCAGTCGAATTCGAATCCACCGCAGCGGACGTGATGTCCTGGTTCCAGGGGCTCGCGGAAGAAAATGGCACGAAGCGGTTGAGAGCCGCGCCTTGGCCAATCGACATTTGACTGCAGCCCGAAGCTTGCTGGGACCCGCCCACTTGCAGGTTAAGGGCATTGGAGCTGGTGGAGCCTGGATCGGGATTCACGACCGTGATGCTGAACGATCCTGCGGTGGTTTGCGAGCCCGTGGCGGTGAGCTGCGTGGTCGAGACATAGGTGGTTGTCAGCGGCGTGCCGCCGAGAAGAACTTGCGCCCCGGAAACGAAGTTGCTGCCAGTGATGGCCAGAGAGAAACTTCCGGTTCCAACGCTTGCAGGATTTGTGCCGGTCAGGGTCGGAATGGGGTTCAGCAAGGTCACGGCACTGGAAGCAGATGCCGAACTTGAGGCGGCGCTCATGGCGCTGACCGTCAGGGTATTTGGGATGGGAAGCGCCACCGGAGGGGTGTAGTTTCCGGTCGAAGATATTGTGCCGAGAGCTGCGGAGCCGCCAACCGTGCCATTCACTGCCCAGTTGACCGCCGTGTTCGCATTCCCAGTTACCGTGGCGGAGAATTGGAAGGAATCGCCGGCGCGAATATTCGCGGTCGTTGGGGTGACGGTGACGGAGGTAGAGGTCGGAGTGGAAGGTGCGGTCGGGGTCGAGGGGCTGCTCTTGGAAGTGGTTGTGCCGTTGCAACCGCAAAGCAAAAGCAGTCCGAACATGGAAAGCAAGTTTTTCGTCGAATGCATGGATTGAGGCACACCCCCGAGTTTGCTTGCTAGGTGATATTTTCGGATGGGTGGACGGTGAGGGCTACTGGCCTGAGGGCTAGAGGAAGGTCAGTGCCCTGACCACGCGCACAGCCGGATGGCAGAGCGTAAACACATGGATTGCTGCGAACGGGTAGAATGGCCTCCGGAAACGACGCCAAACGCAACCTACGGCTACATCATGAAGTGCGATCCGAAATGACCGAACAGCACAGCTCCGTCAGCGAGGGCCGGACCTTGGTGCGTCAGAAGTGGCGCCAGGTCGCAATGGTTTCGGCCCTGGTGATCCTGCCTTGTTTGTGGCACCGGCACATTGAGGCCGGCGACTTAGGTAGCCACGTTTACAACGCGTGGCTGGCACAATTAATTGCGAAGGGCCAGGCGCCGGGCCTTTATGTGACAACCCGGTGGAACAACATCCTGTTCGATCTGATGCTGCTGCACGTGGGGAATTGGGTCGGATTTGCAGCGGCTGAGAAGATCGTGGTGTCTTGCTGCGTTCTGATTTTTTTCTGGGGCGTGTTCGGGTTCATCGGCGTGGTCACCGGCCGCGCCCCGTGGCTCCTGACGCCTTGCATCGCCATGTTGGCGTGTGGCTATTCCTTCAATATGGGATTCATGAACTATTACTTATCCATTGGACTTGGCAGTTTCTGCCTCGCGCTGGTCTGGCGGGACGCGTCGCGAAATTGGATTCCAGCAATGGCGATTGCGGTTCTGGTAGCAGCGGCTCATCCCGTCGGCTTGGTTTGGGTCGGGGGAGTCGTTGCGTACCTGGCAATTCGCCCGCTGCTTCCAGGTCCCCTAAAACTTGTGGTGCCCCTGGCGATAGTGCTGGCTTGTCGCGCGCTGCGCTCCTACGTCAATCGCTCGAGCACCTTAGTCGCTGACTTTTATACGGTCGTGCCATTTCAAGCCAGTGGAGCCGATCAATTAGTGTTGTATGGCAGGCGCTACTATTTCCTGGCGTGGGCCGCGATTAGCTTCGGGATGGTCTGTTTTGTCTGGGATCTGCTGGCTCAACGCCAACGGCCCGAGTATTGGAAGCGTCTTGAACTTCCTCTGGAGCTCTGTTTGATTTTGTTTGTTGCGGCGGCCTTCGCGCCAGAAAATGTGCGCTTTTCGATCCACTCCGCATGGGTCGGTTTGCTGGTTTCTCGCTTAACGACGATTTCGGCCATCGTGGGTCTCTGTGTTATGGCATGCCTGCAGGCTCGCAAATGGCATTTCGTGGGATGGGCTGCGCTGGCGGTAATTTTCTTCGGCTTTCTCTTTCAGGATACCGGCAAGCTAAACAGGTTGGAGGCCAATGCGGAGGCGTTGTTGTCAGGCGTGCCGATCGGAACTCGAGTGATCCCGACGATCTTCGCGCCACCCGACTCGCGAATCCAGTTCATCGTGCACATCGCGGATCGAGCCTGTGTGCACCGATGCTTCATTTATTCGAATTATGAGCCATCCTCGAACCAGTTTCGCGTGCGGGTGGCGAAAGGTGGCAGCTGGATCGTCGCCGATTCGCCGGAAGACGTGAACGATATGCAGGGCGGCGGCTACGAGATTCAGAAGCAGGATCTACCGGTAAAGCAGCTATACCAGTGTGACCGAGGGGACTGGACCAAGTTGTGTTTACGTGACTTGGCAGCAGGGGAGAGCACCGGCGACTACGGCCTCCCGCCGGACGGATAGCGCAACCCGAAAAGTGGTTAACATAATGCCTGCTTTTGTTAACCAGGCTGGGTTTTTAGCCGCGGCGCCTGACAGTGCGCCGCCTTTTTTGGCCTAAAGACAAATTGGCTCTTGTATCAGTCCAATTCCGTGTAAAATTGGCTCAAGGTGAGAGACAATGCTCCCGGTACACCTCCAGCCAGAAAGTCACGTTCCCCTATACGTTCAGCTGCGCGATCAGCTGCGAGCCCTCGTCCACGCCGGCGATTTGCGTCCCGGCGACCGCATCCCAGCTAGCCGCGAATTGGCCAGCATGCTCGGCGTTCACCGCACCACGGTCGCAAACGCCTATGCCGAGCTGGAATCGGAAGGCTTGATTCAAGGGCACGTCGGAAGGGGCACGTTTATTCGCGGAAATGGCAACGGTTTAAAAATTACTCCGCCGGCGCCGCCGGTGTTGAACGGCTCGCACGGTATCCGCTGGGAACTCTTGTTTGCGGATGAGCGGGGCGACGAAGTCTTGAGTCGGCTGACAGCCAGCGCCCCGGAAGACTCGCTCTCCTTCGTGATGGCGCGACCCGCGCAAGAGTTTTTCCCAGTCGAGGAATTGCTGACCTGCGTTAGCGCCGTGCTACGGCGCGAAGCGCACGACGTCCTGAACCTGGGCCCCTCTGACGGATACCCGCCGCTGAAGGAAGCGTTGATCGAATTGCTGCGGCGCGAAGGCCTGACCGTTAAGGACGAGAACCTGCTGATCACCGACGGCTGCCAGCAGTCACTGGATTTAATCAGCAAAGCGTTTGTGCGGCCGGGAGATTCCGTGATCCTGGAGAACCCGACCTATCCCGGAGCCGTCGCCATTTTCAACGGCGCGCGAGCTCGCTGCCTGGCCGTGCCGGTGCGCACCCACCCCGAGCCCGGAACTTCGCTCGGAATCGATGTTGAGGCGCTGGAAGCGACGCTAGCCGCCAATCGCGTCAAACTCATCGTGCTCACCCCGGATTTTCAGAATCCGACGGGAACGTCTATGCCGCTGGCCGCACGACGTAAAGTGCTGGAATTGGCTGCGCGCTACCAAGTTCCGATCGTAGAAGACCATATTTACGCCCGCCTACATGCCCGTGATGAACGAGTGCCGTCCTTGAAGCAGCTGGACCGCTCGAACCTGGTCATTCACATCGACAGCTTCGCGAAGGTGGCCTTCCCAGGCTTACGTGTGGGCTGGATCGTCGCTCCCGCCGCGGCGATTGAACGACTGCGGCTCGTAAAGCAAACGACCGATTTACACACCGACCAATTGGCCCAATCGGTGCTGGCGGAGTTTTTGCGCCGGGGCTTGTTCACCAAGCACATCACAAAAATGCGCAAAGTCTATGCTTCTCGTTTAGTGGCGCTGGATGAAGCGCTGCGCAAGCACATGCCCGAGGATACCCGTTGGACACGCCCCGAAGGTGGCATGTGTTTGTGGCTGGAGCTGCCGCCGGGATTCGACGCCAGCGAGCTGCTCATTCACGTGAAAGAACGTGGCGTGTTGTTCGCTCCCGGACGTTATTTCTATGTGCAAGGGCCCTTGCCGAACACGCTACGGCTCGGCTTTGCCAGTTTGGACGAAAAGCAAATCGCGCGCGGCGTGGCGACCTTAGCGGACCTGCTCAAAGTAGAGATGCGCAAGCGGCAACGAGGCGTGCGCCGCGCCGAGCGCAGCCGCGTGGCGTTGGTTTGATGTACGCATAAGCAGGTATTGGCCAGAAGCACCGGCGCGAACAGTCTACGATGAAGACGGCGGGAGATTGAGACACCATGCGGTTGGAACCAAATCCTGGCAACAGTTGTTTCGGATGCGGCGGCGCGAATGATTCAGGCATGAAGTTGACGTTTGAGCAGGACAATGCGCAGCGAAAGATCGTAGGGCGCTTTGTTTTGGGCGCCCGATACCGGGGTGGCGGTGGAGTCGCTCACGGCGGAATCATCGCGCTACTCCTGGACGAGGCAATGGGAAAAGTTTCCAGGTTTCGCGACGTGCGCGCGGTGACCGCCGAACTTACGGTGGAATATCTGAAGCCCGTAAGCGTTGAGAACGAAATCGTGGTGGAAGCGCACGAAGAAGAACATTTGAAAAAGGGAAGAAACCTGTTTCACGTCGGCGAGATTCGCGACGCGGCGGGCACGGTTTTGGCGCGAGGGCGCGGCCGGTTCGTAGTCGTCGGGCAGCCGGAGCACAGAAGTTCGGTCGTATAGACGAGAATTTGGTGGCAGCAAGATCAGAGTTTGCAAATACAGGAGAAGCGCGATGGACCCAAAGAAAGTAAACGGAAGCGGTAACGCAAACCCCGCCAACGAGTGGCGAGTCAAAGTCGGCCTGGCGGAGATGCTCAAAGGCGGCGTCATCATGGATGTGACCAACGCCGAGCAGGCCAGAATCGCCGAAACAGCCGGCGCCTGTGCGGTAATGGCGCTGGAGCGTGTCCCTTCGGATATTCGCAAAGAGGGTGGCGTGGCCCGCATGGCCAACATCAAAATCATTCGCGAAATCATGGCCACCGTCACGATTCCGGTGATGGCCAAAGTCCGCATCGGCCACTTCTCCGAAGCCGAAGTGTTGCAGGCGCTAGAAGTCGACTTCATCGACGAGAGCGAAGTGCTAACCCCCGCGGACGAAGAAAATCACATCTGGAAGCACGATTACCGCGTCCCCTTCGTTTGCGGAGCCCGCAATCTCGGCGAGGCGCTGCGCCGCGTAGCGGAAGGCGCCGCAATGATCCGCACCAAGGGCGAAGCAGGATCCGGCAACGTAGTCGAAGCCGTCCGCCACATGCGCACCATCGTGAGCCAAATGAAGCGCCTGACCACCATGCGCGACGATGAACTGATGCGTGAAGCAAAAGAACTAGGCGCCCCGCTCGATCTGATCCGCCAAGTGGCGAAGACCGGAAAATTGCCAGTGCCAAATTTTTCAGCCGGCGGCATTGCTACGCCTGCAGATGCAGCGCTCGTTCGTAAGCTCGGAGCCGAAGCGGTGTTCGTAGGCTCAGGCATTTTCAAGTCCAGCGATCCAGAAGCCCGCGCGAAAGCGGTAGTGAAGGCGACCACGCACTTCGAAGACGCAAAAGCCGTACTCGAAGCCAGCGAAGAACTAGGCGAAGCAATGCCCGGCCTGGACGTCCGCCAAATGGATCAAAAGGACATGCTGTCAACCCGGGGCTGGTAGTGGCCGATCTTTAGATCGGTTCAGCCAGTGAGGCGTAGCAACGTTGGCCCAATTGGTTTCCTTTCTCACGGCTCGTTTAATTCTCGGGTTCACTGGTCACGCCGACGCACTCAGGAGTTGAATCTTTGAAGATTGGGATCTTGGCGGTACAAGGAGATTTTGCGGCGCACGCCGCGATGCTGGCAGGCATGGGCGTCGAAAACGTGGAAGTTCGCAGGCCCGCAGACCTCGCCGGCTGCGACGGCTTAATTTTGCCCGGAGGAGAAAGCACCACCCAGCTGCAATTTCTCCGCGAAGAGGGTTTGGACACCGCCATCTGCAAATTTGCTGCCGACGAAAAAGCCATTTTCGGAACGTGCGCAGGCGCGATTCTCTTGGCCACCGAGGTGAAAAATCCGCAACAGGATTCTTTGGCGCTCTTGGACATGACCGTCCTTCGGAATGGATACGGTCGGCAAGTCCACAGCGATGTGGTAAGCGGATCTTCGACGCTGCGCAAAGAACCGCTGGAAATGGTGTTCATTCGAGGCCCGGTAATCGAGCGGGTCGCGCCCGACGTCGAAGTCCTGGCGGAATATGCCGGTAAGCCAGCTCTGGTTCAAAAGGGCCACGTGATGGCTGCCGCGTTTCATCCGGAGTTAACCACGGACACGACCGTGCACCGCCACTTTCTAGATTTGGTCGGGCTGTCCGCTTCCAATAAACCAACGGAGGTGAGTCGCTAGTTACTCAGAACCCGGATACGCTTAACATAGAAGCTGAGACCAACCGGACCATCGGCCGCTGGTCCGGCCGACGTAATCGAACGAATCGCTCAGACAGGAGACGCATTGCGTAGGGACAAAACCAGCGTTTCGCAGGAAGACTACCTCAAAGCCATCTGGGAGATGCTCGAGGAAGACCAGACGCCGATCAGCGCGCGGCTGGCGGAAGAACTGAATGTTACGCCGCCCGCGGTGACCGCCGCCTTGAAACGCATGACGCGCGATGGGCACGTGCGCGTCGATCGCGCCGGCCGGATCGATCTCACCAAGAAGGGCAGGCAAGTGGCCGAGCGCTTGGCGCTGCGCCACCAGTTGGCCGAGATGTTGCTGACCGATGTCATCGGGCTTTCCTGGGCCAAAGCCCACGATGAAGCCGAGCGGATGGAACACGCTATTTCCCCTGAAGTCGAAAGTCTCCTGCTCAAGAGATTTGCGGACAAGAAGAGTTGTCCTCATGGCGTGCCAATGCGTGGAGGAATCGCAACATTGCGGCGTCAAGGCGCAGTCCTTTTGTCCGATCTGCGAGCCAATGAACAAGGCGAAATTCTCTGCGTGTATGAGAAGGATGCGCAGTTTCTGGAATTTCTGGAAAACCTGGAGTTGCGTCCGGAGACACGCCTTGAAGTGAAGAAGCGCGAATACGATGAGACCATGACCCTTCGGGCATCCGGGCGCACCATGCACCTCGGAAAGCCGGCGACCAGCCGGATTTGGGTGCGGCGTCTGGAAGTTTAGATATTCCCGTCATACCGATTCCCAGAAGAACCGCCAAAAGCCATTCCTGCGAGATTCAAAGTTGGCTATCAGAACTGAGTACCGCGGTTATCCCGCGGAAGTGCGGTTCGACGAACCGACACCGACTCCAAAGCGATCCGCGGTGGTTGCCGCATCTAGGCTTGGCAGCCAATCGCTACGCCAACTCGGCTAGATGCGACGACGTTCTCGATCACGCCGGACGCAAAGCGCATCGTGCTTGCATACTTTTTAACGGAGAGATGTGCCCTCGGTCGACGCTGCACGAAAATGCCGCAGCCACCGCATCGAACACTGCGTCCTGCTCGCGAGTAGCAACTGCAGGTACCGCGGCGGCAAAGACCAGCAGGGCCAGAACCATAAGCTTGTTCATCCCAAGGCGATTTTCCCTTTCATCAGAAGGGCACGCCTTTTAGTGACGAAGAATACCTGCACTAGGTGCGGTCGTCTAATAACGATTTCAGGCGGGCGTAACCGGTGCGGCTGACCGGCAGGCGGGTGCCATCGGCCAGAATGGCCAGTCGGCTGTCTTTGCCGTAGGGCTCGATGCGCACTACCCGTTCAAAATTTACGATGTAGGAGCGGTGGATGCGAACGAAGCGGGCGGGGTCGAGCCCGGCTTCGATACTGGCTATGGTCTGCTGCTTAAGGTGCTTGGCGCCGTGGGTGGCCAGTGCTACGTAATCGTCTTGCGCTTCCACGTAGTCCAACTTCGCTGTGGGGATCAGCGTTACCCGCGTGCCGTCTCGGACCACTAGCCGTTCCAGGTATTGCTGCGGCGGGCGAGACGCTGCAGCCAAATCGTGGGCCGGGGGCATTTTTTCACCGACACGTTTGGTGGCGCGTTCTAACGCCGCTTCAAATCGCTCGCGTCCGATGGGCTTCAATAAATAGTCGACGGCCTGAACCTCGAAAGCCTTCATGGCGTATTGGTCGTACGCGGTCACGAAGATCACAGCAATATCGCGCTCGATAAGTTCCAGGACATCGAAGCCGCTGAGCTTGGGCATTTGCACGTCGAGGAACAGCAGGTCAGGTTTGTGTTCGGCGACGGCTTTGACGGCTTCAAAGCCATTGGCGCATTCCGCCAAGATCTGAATCTCGGGATGGGCGTGCAGTAGCTCGCGCAGAATTTGACGTGCCAATTCTTCGTCATCGACAATCAAAGCGCCGAGTTTCTTTTCCCCAAAGTTTTTCTCTGTCACGGCGTTCAACGCTGCACCTCTTTTGGCGTCGCCGGCAGGTTCTCTTTAGGTTCCGCCCAGGGCTCCTCCTGCGGTTCCGCTGGGAGTGACAGACTCACTTGAAACCGCGCCGCGTCAGCGGTCACGCGCATGTTGGCTTGCTTCGGATAGCGAGCCTCCAGGCGCTGGCGGACATTTTGCAATCCCATTCCGTTGCGATGACTGGGAGTCGACTCGGCATCGAACGTGTTTTCCACCAGCACGGAAAGACGACCGGCCTGACAGCGGGCCGCCAATCGCACCGATCCACCGTCCGGCAGGTTCGCAATGCCGTGTGTGACCGCGTTCTCGATGAGAGGTTGCAGCAGCAGAGGGGGAACAAGTAAAATCTTGCAGTCTTCCGCAATGTCCTCGGTCATGTTCAATCGCGAACCAAAGCGTACCTTTTCAATGGCGAGAAAGCGATGCACTAGCGAGAGCTCTTCGGAGAAAGGAATGGCGGATTTTTCACCAAGCCCTAGTGTCATGCGCAGGAACTCCGCAAGCAGGATGCACATTTCCCGGGCCTTGGCCGGATCGCTGCTAGTGAGGGCGCTGATGGAATTCAGGCTATTGAACAAAAAGTGTGGATTGACCTGGGCCTTCAGAGCTTTCAGCTCGGCATCGCGGGCCAGGACGCTGGTTTCCAGGACACGGGCCTCGGCGGCCCGCGAGGCTTCCAACGCAATCAGCACATAGAAAAATCCGACGTTTACTAGATAGAGTAGGACGCCACTGACGATCAGGATTGCGGAGTGCGCTTCGTAGCGGACATCCAAACCTTGGAACGATGGAGCAGTCGAGAGCGCATGGGCGTAGACACGTCCGATCTGCGCCCAAAGAAAACTCAGAATGAACGCCGCTACCAGGTGCGTTGCGAAAACACGGGTGATTCCTGAGGAGCGCAACGGCGTGGCGCGGCAGGTGTACCAGGCCGAGAGGCAGGCGGCGGCAAACAGCACCGCCATGGGTACCACTACGACGGTGGCCTCGAGTATTCCGATGCCGCCGGAAACCTTAATTAGGAAAACTAACAGACAAGCGAGGGGCAACCACACGGCGAGGTACGCGCCCAGATACGACCGGCGAGTTAAAAGCGGGTGCATGGCTGGGCTTAGTTCTTGACCTCGATGCCGCCAAAGAGCACTTGGCCGGTGATGATCAGGGTCTTGTTGCCGGTAACAGTGCCGCCGGGAGCATTGCCGGTTCCGCGGGTCGTATCGGTGTAGCCACCAAATAGAGTCTGGTTGCGGGCTTCGACGCGCCAGTGGTCGGGGACGCGGACTTCGACGCCGCCGAAGATCACGTTGATGTCCATCACGGCTTCTTCACCTTCCATTTCGGCATCACGGAAATCCAGTTCGACGCCGCCAAAAACGGCGCTGACGCTTCCATATTTAAAGTCCTTAACGCCAACGCGACGCTCAACGCCGCCGAAAACGGAGGTCGCATTCATGGCGTTCACGCCTCCGGCAATGTTGGCCTTAAACCGTCGAGCTTTGAACGAACCCCAGATCATCATTGCGCCCGCAGCAATAATCGCTACCGGCCAAAGGTCCGCTATCCGAAAGTGAATGATGCCCAGGTTGTCGCACTGGAATAGAACCCCAACGGTGATCAGTAAGGCTCCCCAAACCTGCTTGCCAGATTCCGTCAGATTGACAACTCCGGCGACGACCAGGAGCAAGGGCCAGAAACGCCACAAATTGCCCGCCTGGATGAAACCCATATGATCAAGCAGCAGGATTAAACCGACGACACAGATCGCGGCGCCCAGGACCATTCCTTGCGCCGGGTGGTGACCGTGCGCTTTGTTGCGAATGCGATCGGCGATGCGGTCGCGGATGTCGCGGTGGATCGAATCGGTCATCTGGTCCTTATAGTCTTTGTGATCTTTTTGGTCTTTGCCGGAGTCCATCATCACGCGTTCTCCACGGAGCGATTGCGAAGCCGCAATATAAGGCCGGATAGTATCCCTGCGAGCGCGACGAATAATACCAATATCCCATAGACGAAGGGCAGTAGCGCAGTCGGGTGAAACGCCAAGGCGCGAAAGAACTTGAGGGCAGCCAGCGCTGCGGCCGCCGGTGCTCCGAGCGCCTCGACTCCGAGGCTGGCCAAGAAATGGGGCAAGTGAGCGGCCGCCAAACTCAGGTTGGTCAACAGCACAAGGATGCCTACGGTTAGGATCGCAGTTCCGATCTGTGCCCTCCGACTGCGGCTTGAATCGTTGCCTTGCGCCATGTTGCCCCCTCAGCTTGCGGTGTTGCCTGACGGGGCTAGATTGGCAGAGGGGGAAAACCCACGCACCGACAATTCGGGGAAGACCCAATGGGTACCGGCGAATGGCGGGTCTGGGACGGCGAACGCCGCTACTGAAGCCCAGTGGCCTGGTGATATCGCGGTGTGGTGCAGATTTTGCTAAAGGCTAGGACCTGCTGAAGAGTCTGGGGTGTTGGTCGGCACTGCTGAGTTAAGATGAATCATCACTTGAGAGAGCGGTTCCCCTCACGCACATGCTGAAGATGTTGCGATACTACTGGATTGCTGCCCAGGGCTATCGGCTGGATCCTTGGAATAGCCCGTATTTACGATGGCGATTCGACACTTTCCTGGGGTCCGAAGCTGCCGGTATGACCGCCGGTAAATTCTTCCGGTTGTGCTGGAAGTATCGGTTGCAGATGGAGCGGTTCCTGGAATGGGCGGATGAGCGCCGAAAGATCCAGCGCCGGAAACCGTAAATCGGCAGTCATGGTTCTGAGATTCTGACTCACCACCAAACTACCCGACCCCTGGTGTTTTTTCAGCTTCATTTCGTCGTGCGTGAGACTACCTCGGGTTGCTGCGGGCTTATACTGGCCTGGGAGGAGGGTCGATGAAGGACCTGAAGATCTTTCAGAAGACGGAAACTTTGTATGAGGGCCGCTGGTGGGAGGCTGAGGCTGGCGGGCGGGTGCATTGTTACCTTTGTCCGCGGCATTGTCATATTAATCCGGGACAAGCTGGGTTTTGCTTCATACGGGTGAATCAGGGTGGGCGGCTTTATAGCTTGGGGTATGGGGCGCCCGCGGCGCTGCAGATCGATCCCATCGAGAAGAAGCCCTTGAGTCATTTTTTACCGGGGACTCGGGTGTTCAGCATGGGTACTGCGGGTTGCAACATGGGCTGTTTCTTTTGTCAGAACTGGGATATTTCGAAATCGCGGCACGATCAGGTGCGTTCGCAAGCTATGCCTGCCGAGGATGTGCCGTTGCTGGCGCTGCAATACGGGTGTGATTCGATTGCATTTACCTATAACGAACCGACGATCTGGGGAGAGTACGTCATCGATATTTGCCGGGCGGCGAAAACGCACGGGTTGAAGACGGTGATGGTTTCGAATGGATATATTACGCGCGAGGCGTTTCACGATATTTACGAGCACATCGATGCGGCGAACATTGATTTGAAGGCCTTTACCGAGAATTTCTACGGGAAGATTACTTTGACGCATTTGGCGCCGGTGCTGGACACCTTGCAGTGGTTGAAGAACGAGACTGGCGTGTGGTTCGAGATTACCAATCTGATGATTCCGGGTTTGAATGATGATCCGGAGGAGACTCGGAAGCTGGCGCAGTGGATTTTGGAGAAGCTTGGACCGGATGTGCCTTTGCACTTTACGGCGTTTCATCCGGATTTTAAATTGCGGGATAAGCCGCGGACGCCCGCTGAGACGCTGCACACTGCGCGGCGGATTGCGCGGGAGGTGGGGCTGCATTACGTGTACGAGGGGAACATTTATAGTGACGGAGCCCATACGTTTTGCCCCAAGTGTGGGGAGTGGTTGGTCCGGCGGTCTTGGCACGAGGTTTTGGAGAATCGGATGAAGGATGGGGCTTGTGGACGGTGCGGGTTCGTTATTGCGGGGGTGTGGGCGGATGCTAGGGAACGGGGCCGAGGTTCTCGTGGGCAGGAAGGGGATCGGGCTGCCGCGAGATATGTCCATATTAATTTGTGAGTGAATAGGGGTTTAGAAGAAAAAAATTTAACGCCGAGGGCGGAGAGGCCGGATCGCAGGCTTTCGGAAGAGTTAACCGATTCCGGGGTCGTGGCTCGGAGATTTTGGAATAGGAAGAGCGGTTCGGGTCTAGCGGGCTTGAATTTGTGCCGAGCGGCACCGCCGTGCTGTATCCTTACCGGGACGAGCTCGCTGTTACCAGGTCACAAGTCTGTGGGCGAAGGAATAGTAGCCAGGGCCTACGCGCATGGAGTGGTGCCAGGCCATTGGGAAGGCCCACCAGACTAGGCCTCCTAGGATTGCTTGCCCTAACGTTAGCGGGAGGATGTTGCGTTGGCGGGCGAATAGCAGGCACATGCCGAAGCCTCCGATGAGAGTTACCGGGATTAATACGGGGTTGGGCCAGTGGAGTGCGGCGAAAATCAGGCTTGAAAATTCGGCGGCAACTAAGGGGCGTTCGGACGCGAAGAGAAGGCGATTCATCAGGTACGAATTGACAGCTACCTGCTGCAGCAGGCAGAAGGAAAAGTAGCCGATGAAACGGCGAGAGTCGATCAAATGCTCCGGGAGATGATGATGGGCGCCCAGGGCGAACCCTATGGCACAGACAGCCGCGATGAACAAGCCGAATAACACCAGGCCTTGACGTGTTGCGGGCCAGAGATTGTCGGCGCGCCAGCCCAAGGTCTTTGGTGTGTCGCGGTGCACTACGAAGCTGGCCGCCAGCCACGCGGGAAAAATGATCCAGGAGTGGGGCTGAGCCGCTTGCCAGCGCCAAATAAATAGAGCTACGAGAGCGGAAAAGACCAGCGCTTCGAGGAAGGTCAGAACTCGAGCGGGGGACGCCATTTAATGAATGGTTTCAATGGATCCCTCGGCGGAATCGGTAAGGTCATCGTCTACGTCGATCAAACGCAACGCGCTCTGAAACAGTCGCTCGATGTCTGGTTCGCTGACCAGCTTCGGCGTCAGTAGGTCGTTGATATCGAAATCCGGGAAGCCGCGATTGGTTACGCGAGCAGGAAGCGCTTCCAATAAGCGCTTGGAATCGATCGTGCCCATCGCGCGGATCTCTTCGAACAGGACGCGTTGCAGCGGCTCGACGAATTTGGCGGGATCAACCAGGCGGCACAATTCCACGCGAGTGATCGGCTTAACCAGCACCGAACAGAGCAGGCGTAGAAGGTCGCGTTCGGCGGCGATGTGTTCGTTGAGACCGGAAACGGTCATGGGGTGCCCGTCCTAGCGGAGGCGGCTGTGGAAGTTGGCAATTGCTCGCGGATAAGTTCTTCCACGCGCTGCCAGACGTGTTGATCGCATTCGATTTCGATGTGACTGCGCATAAAGACGCGGGTGTACCAGGGATACTTGGGGCAGGAGACCGGGTTGTCGGTGTAGTCCATGCGGAAGTTGCCGAGTATCTGGGTGCGCGAGGCATCGGCGGCTTGTATTTTTTGTTGGCCGTGGACAAAGCCTTGGTCCTGGTAGAAATTCGCTGCCAGGCGAACGTTGTCGGGGATGACCGCGTCATTCTGACCTGACCTCGAGACGCTATCGACCTGGATGGTAAGCAGTACGGGGATGCCATCCTTCTGCAGTGTTCGGGCGAGAGCGACGGCGGCGCTGGCTCCCCAGCTGTGGCCGTACAGGATGATACGTGCGGAGCGCTTTTGCTCGTCGGTAATTCCGCCGGTACGAGCCGCACCAAGGAGAAGCATAATCAGGCCGTGCGCGTCGGTGACTCGGTGGTTCTCGAAAGTTTCGATGTGAACGTTGGAGGGGTAGTCTTTTCGCAAATCGCGTGCGACCTGCACGGTGCTGTGGACGGAGTCGTCGTGGTGCACGTACCCGCCGAGGAATCCGAAAACGATTACGGGAGCGGCAGAGCCATGCACGGGCGCGGAGTCTGCCGCGAGGGAGGCTGGCGGGGGATCGGGCGGTTTCGAGGCTGGGCCGTCGGCGCAAGCGCACAGAGGAGAAATCAACGATAGCACCAAGAGGGCTGCTCCATGAAAACGCAGCACCGGTTTGGGTTCGCGGCGAATCCAATTCGAGAACGTCACGATAGATGAGATGATACGTTTCCGCGCAAGGTTACTTGGAAAGGGGATCTCCGGATGGTACCGCGGCACCGCGTTTTGATCCTGGGTGGTGGATTTGCCGGGTTGAACGCCGCCCAGAAGCTGAAGCGTGCTCCGGTGAACGTGTCGCTGGTGGATCGACGTAACTTTCATTTGTTTCAGCCGCTCCTCTATCAAGTGGCGACCGGTTCACTGTCGCCCGGAGAAATCGCGGCCCCGTTGCGCGGGGTACTGAGCCGGCAAAAGAACACGGAAGTGCTGCTGGGCGAAGCTGTAGACATTGATCCGGACGCAAAACGCGTCATTCTGCGGGATGGCGCGGCTTTGGAATACGATTCGCTGATTGTAGCAACAGGATCAAAAACTTCCTACTACGGAAATGACGGGTTGCGGGAGTGGGCGCCGAGCTTGAAGACGGTGGAAGAAGCTACTGCGATCCGGCACAAAATTTTGTATGCGTTTGAATGGGCGGAGCGATCGACGACAGAGGCCGAGGCGCGGGCTTGGCTTACCTTCGTGATTGTGGGGGCGGGAGCGACTGGATTGGAGCTTGCAGGGGCCTTGGCGGAGATCGCCAACGAAACTTTGCGGCATGATTTCCGGCGGATTAATCCTACCGAAGCGCGGATCATCATTGTGGAGGGTGGGAACCGGGTACTGACGGCGTATCCCCCTGATCTTTCGGCTAAGGCTGAAAAGCTGGTGGAGAAACTTGGCGTGGAGATTCGCAAAGGGGTGATGGTCACGGCGGTCGATGAAAGTGGCGTGACCTACCAGCAGGGTGATCAGGTCGGCAAGATCGCTGCAAAAACGGTGTTGTGGGCGGGCGGCGTGGTCATCACTGCGTTTGGGAAGAAGCTTGCGGAGCGCACCCATGCGGAGACTGATAGGAGTGGCCGCATTAAGGCCAAGCCGGACCTCACGGTGCCGAATTATCCCAATATTTTTGTGACCGGGGACCTCGCTTATGTGGAAGGGAAGAACGGCAAACCGCTGCCGGGAGTGGCGCAGGTTGCAATTCAGGGTGGGACGTATGCGGCGAAGGTGATCCAGCAGCGATTAGAGGGAGCCCCGGAGGTCAAGCCGTTTCATTATTTCGACAAAGGCGACATGGCGGTGATCGGCCGAGCATCGGCGGTTGCGAATATTTTCGGTTTCCACGTTTCTGGACTGCCAGCTTGGCTGATCTGGTTGTTTATTCACTTGATGTACATCGTAGAATTTCAAAATCGCGTGCTGGTCTTCGTGCAATGGGGATTTCAATACATTACGTTCAGTCGCGGGGCGCGCTTGATTACCGGCGCGACGGCGACGGACGTTGATAAAACGGCTAAGGCGGCCGGCGGGGCGTCAGGCTGCCCTTAGTACCTCTGGTTAGCGGTCAAGTGTTTCCTGTATTGTCCCGTACCCACTGAAATCCGATCATATGTTCAGTTTCGGATCGTGACGCATTACGAAGCCTTGGCAGTGAGATGTTGCGGAGTGTTCATTGCATCTGCCCGCCTCAGAAACGCCCCCAGGTTTTTGGTTTTCTATCAAGGTCGCAGGTTCTTGTTTGTTGGGCATGTTAGCGGCCGCCGTGCTGCCATACGGCGGCCTGGTGCGGGCGGACGGACGGCCATCGAGCGCTGATCAGTCTGCGCGAGAGATACTGCGGCACGAAGTTGAACTACAAACGCAGGACAATACGCTATGGAGTTATCGCGAAGAAAAGCAGGACGATGGCAAGCGCAAACGACTGTACGTCTATCAAACCAGGCAGGGTGAGATCGATCGTCTAGTGTCCGTCAATGACGAGCCGCTATCGGCCGCGCAGATTCGAGCGGAAGATCGCCGGATCGAGAAGTTGAGTTCTCATCCGGGAGAAATCCGGCAGCACCAGAAAAAGCAGCACGAGGACGGGGAGCAGGCGCGGAACTTGCTGCGCATGTTTCCAGACGCGTTTCGGTTTCAATATGATGGCACGCAAGGATCGCTAGTGCGCTTAAAATTTGCTCCAAATCCGACATTTCGTCCAACGGACCACGCCGCCCAGGTCTTTCATCACATGACGGGAACAATGTTGGTCGATCCCCAGCAGAAACGGCTGGCGGCGATTAACGGAGCGTTGAACAGTGAAGTTAAATTTTTTGGCGGCGTTTTTGGTCACCTGGATAAAGGCGGAACTTTCGCAGTGCAACAGCAGGAGGTTAGCCCGAGGGTATGGGAAGTGACTGCGATGCATGTGCACATGAATGGGAAAGCACTGCTTTTTAAAACCATTGCCGTACAGGAAGACGAAACCTATTCCGATTTTCATGTCGTGCCCGTTAGTACCACCTTGCCGCAAGCTGCGGAGCTGCTGAAACAAGACGGCCGTGACCTCCCTCAGACACAAGCCAAAAAGTAAAATCCAGCTGCAGTGGATGAATCCTGCAGCTGCGTGCTGCGCCACTCGTTGTAGCCGCTCGCCGGGTACCCGACTGGAAGGATGTCGGAGCGGTCTTTCGCTCGTCTTCCAGTGGAGTAATACCGGTCGCGGCGGGAGGTCAAATAGTGGCATCGTAGAAGTGGTCAAGGTACGGTATCGGACGAAGCCGAGCCTTAGTTCTCCGAGCGGGTCTGCTCGGCGAAGAACTTTGCGACGCAAGACATCTCGGCGGACAGGGCGCGCATCCATTCCACTCATATGGCAACTAGGTCAGAAACCGCCGTTTCAGCCCCTCCCCCGTCAATCACTTCCAACTACAAAGAACACGTAAACCCTCAATGGGTCGCTTTGTTGAACCTGCTCGGAATGAACGTCGAGTACGAGCGCTGCTTGGGCACCGAGCTCTTTACGAAAGATGGGCGTCGCATTTTGGATTTTCTGTCGGGGTACTGCGTTCATAACGCGGGCCACAATCACCCTTATATCGTTCAGGCGTTGAAAGACGAACTCGAGAAGAATGGTCCCGCGATGCTGCAAAGCCACGTTCCAGAGATTGCCGGTGAACTGGCGCGCCGTTTGTGTGAACTGGCGGGCGGCAAATTAGAGAAAGTCTATTTTGGCAGCAGCGGAAGCGAGGGAGTGGAAGCGGCGATCAAGTTTGCACGAGCGGCGACGGTCCGCGACGGTATTGTATATGCCGAGAGCAGCTTTCATGGATTGACGGCCGGAGCTCTGTCGCTCATGAACGATAGGTTTTGGCGCGATGGGTTCGGTCCTCTGTTATCCGACACGCAGGGAGTGCCTTACGGTGATCTGGCCGCCCTGGAGCGCGCTCTTGCCAGCAAACGTTACGCTGCTTTTATTGTCGAGCCATTGCAGGCGGAAGGTGGAATTCGTGTGCCTGCGCGGGATTACTTGCAGAAAGCACAGCAGCTTTGCCGCCGGACGGGCACGCTATTTGTTTTGGATGAAGTGCAGACCGGAATGTATCGTACCGGGACATTTCTCGCGGCGCACCAATTTGATGTGCGGCCGGATATGGTGGTGCTGGCCAAGGCGCTTAGCGGAGGATTGATCCCGGTCAGCGCGGTGCTGGTGACCGACAAGATTTATCACGCGGTTTATTCGTCGCTGAAACGCGCGATCGTTCATACCTCTACGTTTAGTGAGAATAGCCTGTCCATGCGAGCGGGGCTGGCCACGCTGGACGTCTTGGAAGGCGAGGATCTGGGGCCCCGGGCACTGCGGCTTGGCGATATTTTTCGCGCGAAATTGCGACAGGAGTTGGCGGGCTTCGATATGGTCAGGGAAGTCCGCGGCATGGGATTGCTGAATGGAATCGAGTTCGTTCCACCGAAGAAATTGGCGTTCCGCGCCATGTATGAGGCCTTTCATCAAATCCATCCGGCGATGTTCGGGCAGATTGTGGTTATGCGAATGTTTCGTGAGAAAAGGATCCTGACACAGATTTGCGGCAACAACTTCATGGTCTTGAAAGCTGCTCCGCCGCTGACGGTCACTACCGAGCAATTGGATGAATTTGTGCGCGCGATTCGTGAGGTGGTGGAACTCGCGCAGACGTCGCCGGCGTTTTGGACCGAGGCGCTGGGAATGGCGCGCCGAGCGGTCAACATTTAAGCGGCAGCCCGCCCTTAACGTGGTGCGCTTGGTATCGACGCAGGAACGAATTCGTTAGGAAGGGTTTCACTGTGACCGGCGAGCGCCGGACACTCCTATTGGGGGCAGAAGAGTGGTCGACTCAGTGCAGTGTACCGACGTGTTTATCGTCGGCGGAGGGCCAGCAGGGCTGGCAACCGCCATCGCTGCGCGCCAAAAAGGCCTGCAGGTGATCGTCGCGGACGGTTCGGCGCCTCCTATTGAGAAGGCTTGCGGCGAAGGGATGATGCCGGAAACTTTGACGGCGCTGCGAGCCATGGGCATCGAGTTTAGCCCCACCGAGGGCCAGAGGTTTTCCGGAATATCGTTCGTGCAAGAAGGCGCAATGGTTTCTGCGGATTTTGGGCAGGGAGTTGGCCTCGGTCTGCGCCGTCCCTTGCTGCATCAGCGGATGGTTACCAGGGCGGAACAGTGTGGGGTGCGACTGCTGTGGAAGACGGCGGTCGTGGGCATTGATGCAGACGGCGTGCAACTGTGCCGCGGTAAAATTCATGCACGTTGGATTGTGGGGGCGGATGGCTTGGGTTCGCGGGTAAGACGCTGGAGCGGATTGGATGCTACCCAGCGCAGAGGCCAGCGATTTGCCAGCCGTCGACACTACCGGATGCGGCCGTGGTCAAAGTACATGGAAGTCTATTGGGGGCGGCATGCACAGGGGTACGTCACGCCTATAGCAAAAGAAGAGGTCTGCATCGTGATGATGGCAGACCGCGTTGAGGAAACTTCGTTTGCTACGGCGCTTGAGGAATTTCCGGAACTTCGGGAGCGTCTGGCGAGCGGGGAGCTTAGCAGCCGTGAACGCGGCGCGGTTACGTCGAGTCGTTCGCTTTACCACGTTCAACGAGGGAACGTTGCTTTGGTGGGAGACGCCTCCGGCAGCGTCGACGCGATTACCGGCGAGGGTCTTCGGCTGGGGTTTCAACAGGCGTCTGCGCTCGCCGATGCCATGCTGACGGGGGATTTAACCCCTTATGAGCACGCCCATCGAGCACTCGCGCGACGGCCCATGATTGTGGGTGATTTGATGGTATGGCTTGGGCGCAACCCCCGCATTCGAAGTCGCGTCATGCAGGTGCTGCAGAGCAGACCCGCGGTGTTTGCGCGTTTGTTGGCGGGTCATGTTGGGGCGGGGGATTTTTGGGGCAACTTGTCGGCTGAGGTGCCCCTGGGTTGGCGACTGCGGGATATCTAATGGTAAAAGATCACATTAGATCTTCGGGATTGACAACTGCGACGGCTGGATTGCTGGCGTTGTTCGGGGTGGCGCTGCTGCTATCCGCGACGGTAACTTCGGCTGGGCTGCAGTCGAGTGAAGTTTCCAGCTCGGAAGTTCTTCTGGCCGTCAATCCCGCTCAATCCACCGTGCACTGGAGCGTCGACAGCAGCTTGCATTTGGTACACGGCACCTTCGCCCTGAAGAGCGGAGACTTCTATTTCGATCCTGAGACTGGGCGCGCCGGTGGCCAAATCGTGGTCTCCGCGGCTAGCGGGGAAAGCGGCAATGGTTCCCGCGATGCGCGCATGCACAAAGAGATCCTGGAGACTCCCAAATACCCTGATGTGGTGTTCCGGCCAATGCAAATCGACGGTCACATAGCGCCTGCCGGCGCATCGGATGCCAAGCTGCACGGCGTACTTTCCATTCATGGCGCCCAGCATGATCTGGTGGCGCCGGTTCATGCCGAGTTGAACGGGGATCACTGGAAGGGAACCGCCCAATTCGAAGTGCCCTACGTAACGTGGGGCATTAAAGACCCCAGCAATTTCCTGCTGAAAGTAAAACGCGTTGTCAACGTGGAATTGGAATTGTCTGGTGAAATCAAGACGCCGAAATAGTCCCAGGACCCGGACGGCATTTGACACCGCCAGCTTCGCGCTCTGTTTTCGACTAACCTCCCCTGCTGCGCAATCCTGTTAAATATTATTGTTTCCACCAGCTTCCATCGCCGCCGCAAGCGACTGGCTTGACAGCCAGGGCTGTTGAGAAGTAAGTTGCCTGATCAACGTTCCTCGGCATTTCCTCGAAGAGTGCTGAGCTTAGACGAGACTGAGGGGCCGCAGCTCTTGAGTTGCGGCGGGGGGAGTGTTCGCGGTGAGCAAGACATTCGTGTTTCTGGTAGTCCTGTGTTTGGTCGGACTTTCCTTCGCACCTAGAACGTATGGCCAAGCCGCGGGGAGTTTTTCGGGCACGGTCACCGACAAGTCGGGGAGTTCTATCGCCGGGGCGTCGGTCAAGGCCGTCTCCGAGGCCACCGGGCAATCCCGCGAGGCCAAGACCGATGATGCCGGGCACTACCTGATCCCTTTGCTTCCGGTAGCAAATTATACGCTGCACGTCGAATTTCCCGGCTTTCAAACCACCGAGGAACGCGGTGTGCGCTTGCAGGTAGATGAGGCGCGGGTACTGGACTTTTCGCTCTCGCCTGCGGCGGTCTCCTCGTCGGTGGAAGTATTGGCAACCGCGGTTGCGGTGGAGACCACGAATCCATCTCTCGGTCAAGTCATCACTTCCCAACAAGTCGCGCAACTTCCCTTGAACGGGCGCGATTTCGTACAACTCGCTAGCTTGACGCCCGGCACTACGCAAGAGACGAATCCAGGTAGTTTTTTCACCAGCGGAGCTGATAGCGAGGTGGCCGCACGCGGGTCCTTTTCTCTGTCGGTCGGGGGATCCCGTCCAAACAGCACGGACTGGCTTCTGGATGGAGTAGACAACAACGAATTGACGGCCGGAGGTATCGGGATTTTTTCGTCGATTGATGACATACAAGAATTCAAAGTTTTGACTTACAACTACTCCGCGGAATACGGGACGCGCGCGGGACCTACGGTTCTGGTTACCACGAAATCCGGCTCCAACGGTTTTCACGGATCGCTGTTCGAATTTTTGCGGAATACTTCCCTGGACGCCAAGAGCTTCTTTGCGACCTCGCCGGAAAAATTCAATCTGAACCAGTTTGGCGGTTCGTTCGGCGGACCGATTCGTAAGAACAAAACTTTCTTTTTCATCGATGGCGAACAAAAGTATCAGCGCCACGGGATTACCTTCACGGGGCTAGTTCCCTCGGAGGCCATGCGCACTGGCGATTTCAGCAGCGATCCCTTCGGCAATCCCGTTTCCGGGCTGGTCATCGTCAATCCCAATATGATTGGGGCCTCGACGAATCCGGCCGTCTCTCCGAATATTTATTTCCAGTGCGATGGAGCAGGCAACCCTTTGCCCGCGGCCGCCAACGGAAGCCAGGCTGCCGGAGTTCCCTGTAATAAAATCCCAACCGGCTTGATCAATAACGTCGGGCAGGCCTTGATTAACCTATACCCCGCACCAAATGCCAGCAATGCGGCGGCTGGATTCAACTTCGTCAATGAACCGGTGCGCAGCCTCGACGAGACCAAGTTTGACATTCGCTTGGACCACAACTTCTCCAGCGCCGATACCGTGTTCACGCGTTTCAGCTACGATCAAGCGACTTCCTATGTGCCTGGCGGTGGCGGGCCCGGATCGTTTGCGGAAGCTAGCGCCTTCGGCAGCAATCAAGGGATCATCAACCACGCGCGCCAAGTGGCCATTGGCGAGACCCACGTGTTTTCCCCAACGACCGTGAACCAGGCTACGTTTGGTTACAATCGGATTTTCGACTACATCACTTCGCAAGGCACCGGGACTTGCGCCTCCTCAACGATCGTGCCAGGGGGCATTCCTGGAGCGAATCTGGGTTGCGCGCCCGGCGGCTCCACTTGCACCGCAGGGGCCTACAGCTGCGGGTTGGTTTCCGTGCTAATGGTCGGCGGATACTGGTCCCTCGGCGATCGCGGCTATACGCCGTTCCAGGGCGGAACAAATATCTTCTCGTTCAGCGATTCCGTCGATTTGATTCGCGGAAAGCATGACCTCAAGGTAGGAGGTGATATCCGCGCGAATCAGATGAACGTTGGAGCCGAGGCCTTCCAAGATGGATTTTGGATCCCTGGAGTGGCCGGCAATTTCAGCGGCTTTACAAACGCGACGGTCAGCGTTCCGGGCAGCCCTGAGGCGGATGTTCTGATGGGCCTATTGGGCTTGGCCGAGCACGATCAGACCTTCAACGGACCGGTCACCGGCCGCCGCTGGAAAATTTACCGCCCCTTCGTGCAGGACGATTGGAGAATTACCAAGGACCTGACCCTCAATCTCGGCTTGGCTTGGGATCTGACCACTCCCATCTCGGAGGTCGATGGCCGCATGGCAGACTATCTCCCCGTTACCAACCAGCTGCTCATTGCCAATCAGAATGGCGTGGGCTCATCGGCAGGAATAAAGCTGAATAAGACAGCCTTTGAGCCACGAATCGGCCTGGCCTACAAGCTGTTCGGTAGCGACAAGACCGCCATCCGCGCTGGTTACGCTGTCTATCACGATTCGGCTTGGAGTATGGGCGCCCAAGGTCTGTGGCAGAATCCGCCGTTCTTCGCCGAATCCGATGGCTTCGGCGCCGCGGGATGCGCCTTTGCGACGTCCTATTGTGCGACCGTACTTGGGAAAACTCCTTCGGCTCTCAGTATGTCGAATGGATTCCCAATTTTTAGTGCTCCGCCGACGCTGTCGACCTTTACCGGAACGCTTTTTAGCCAACCCACCGACTTTCATCTTGGCATGGTTCAGCAGTTCAACGTGAACGTGGAACACCAGCTTCCGGGGAACATTGTCCTCACCGCCGGCTATGCTGGCTCGCGCGGCCGGCACGTACTGGTATCCGGGAACGACATCAACACCGCGGGGCCGGCTGCTTGCGTTGCCGGAGGCTCCTACACCATCGGTTGCAATCCCGATGGGTCTCAATTCATCCCGCCCTACTCGGTCGGGAACGCCATTTTACTTTTCGGCGACATCGGCAGGACCAGCTACAACTCGCTGCAAATTAAGGCGGAGACCAAGACGCCCAAGTACGGCCTCTACGCTTTGTTTAGTTACACCTATTCGAAAACTTATGACAATGGTTTGACCGACGGTCTGGGTTCCTTGTTGAGTGCGCCCTATTTCCCGCTTCCCAACTGGGAAAATCTGGATTGGGGTTTGTCGCAAATCAATCTGGATAACAACTTCACCGGCAGTATCATTTACGACTTGCCGTTCGGCAAGGGCAAAAAGTTCGGCAATGATTGGAATGGTGTGACCAACACCCTATTGGGGAATTGGCAGCTGACGCTCATCGAAAAAATCACCTCGGGTTTCCCAGACCCCCTGATCGACAGCAATAACCAGTCCGGAGTGTTCTTCAACAACGGCGGCAACGGAAACAATTATAACCGCCCCAATCAGGTTTCTGGTTGCGACCCCTACGCGGCCAGCCACAGCGCGAACCAGTGGATCAACCCTTCCTGCTTCGTGGCACCGCCGGCAGGGCAACTGGGCAATGCGAATCGCGTCCCGGTTTCCGGTCCGGGATTCGTTAACAGCGACTTCTCCGTGATCAAGCAATTCGCGCTACCTCGCGAAGGCATGGGCCTGAATTTCCGAGCGGAGTTTTTCAACCTCTTCAATCACGCGCAGTTTGGTATGCCGGTGAACGATGTTAGCGCTCCGGGGTTCGGTTCGGTGAACTCGACCGTCAATAACCCGCGCGTCGTTCAATTTGGCCTTAAGCTTACTTTCTAGATCGGGCTGCGACTGCACCTATTTTTCTTGAAAAGGACCGGCTGGCCGCATTCGCGGAGGGCCGGTCTTTTCCTTTGGATTTACAGACTGCCGGCGTTCGAGAGATGGCTGTTTGGAGAGTAGGTGAGCTTCTTCGAACATCTTATCGGATACGCTCAGGTCGACAGGTTTTCCTGAGGGCTTACTTTGGCAATTCTTGCAATTCCTTTTCTGCTTGCGCGTGGCCGGGATGTTGCTTGAGCAGCTCCAGCAAGACGGTGCGTGCACCCTGCGTGTCGCCCTCGATCGCATAGAGTCGTGCGAGATTCAAATATGCCTGATCGAAAATGGGAGCCACACGAATGGATTCTGTGAAGCTGCTTTTTGCCTGGTCGGGACGCTGCGTGCGCAAGTAAAGAATTCCCAGGTTATTCAGCGCTTCCGGGTATACGGGACGTACCGCTAGCGCTTTTTTCAAATAGTCGTAGGCCCGCTCGGTGTCATTGAGCTGCGCGAAGACCATGCCTAGGCCGTAATTTACTTCGGGGTTGTCCGGGCTTATTTGGACCGCACATTGCAGGACGCTTTTGGCGTCTTCCCAACGCCCGGCCTGCCGGTAGGCGTTGCCCAGATTTTGTAACGCGATCAGGTGATCAGGATCGATTTCGAGAGCGCGCTGAAAATCGCGTATCCCTTCGTCGGAATGACCTCCTCGTGCCGCCAAGATGCCGAGGTTGTTCCAGGCATTGGGCAATGTGCCCGGATAGTGAGCCTGGAGGTGCACTGCGTGCTCGAAATTAATGTGAGCTTGTGCGGGTTTTTCTTGCTGCAAATAGACACTGCCAAGCCCATAGTGAGCCTCGGCGCTCGACGGATCATCGCGCAAAGCCAATTGGAAAAAGCCTTCGGCTTCCTGCAGGTAGCCACGGTCAAAAAACACCGAGCCGTACGAAAGATAGTTCCTGCCGAAGTCGGTCGTCTCGCTGACTCCCGGAAACGGAAGGGCCTTAGCCATACGTTCCGCAGCGGTTCGTGGAATTTGCCGGCAATCTTCTGCAATCTGAGCCGGCTGGACGGACCCTACAAAAATCCTGACGAGCGCTCCGGTTTCGTCGAGCAAAAACGAGGTCGGAAGACTCAAATCGCGATGACGGTCAAAGAGCGAGCGATAGAGAATGTTGTAAACGGCGACGATGTCCGGAACGTCAGCAAGTATTGGGAAAGAGAAGCGCCGATAAGACGTTAGAGTTGAGTTCGCGTCAGCGCTCGGGACATCATCGGTGTTCACAGCCAGCAGCTGCAGGCCTTCCTTCCTCCAGTGCGCGGAAGCTTGATCGAACTCCGCCAACTCCTGAAGGCAAGCAGGCGAAAGCGTCGACCAAAAATAGAGTAGCGTGATTTTGCCTCGCCGGGCTGACAGCGATTGAACCCCTCCGGCGAGATCGCGCGCCGAAAAATCGGGAGCTGCGACCGGAGCCAGCAACCAAGTCGCGAAAGATCCCGGGAAGACCTCGGCTTGCGGAATAACCGCTGCGGGATAGTGCCCCGCTAGGGGCGCCGTCTTAAAAAGCTCCATGCGCGAAGGTGGCGAGCCTTCGTCTACCCAGATGCGGTGATTTAGCGGCAGATCGCGAAGATTCTGCACCAATCCGCTGGGCCACTTAATCGTTACGATCACGGGCCCTTTTGCTTCTCCCAACCCAAAAAACAATTCCTTGCTATGCTGCGCCAGAAAGCCCGATCCCGCTTGCAGCCACCGAGTCTGCCGGCCGCCTTCAGCCTCGATCGTAACCGCAGCCCCGATCGCGTCACGATTGCTCTTCTTGCCGGTCAAGCGAAACGCAATCGCTGGGGATAACTCCGTCGTTGCATTTTTCAGAACGCGCAACTGCGGACTGTTGCGATTCTTCAAGATCACTTCCACTCGGCCGTCGTGATCGAAATCGGCAAGCGCGAACGATCGACTATCTTCGACGAAGTCCAACCCGACCACTCCCGAAACATCCGAGAATGTTCCGTCGCGGTTGTTTGCATAAACGACATTGCGCTCATAGCCGCTCCACGTGCCATCCGAACGAATCAGTTCGTTTATCGCGCTCCAACCCTGATCGTAGTTATAGTTAGGCCCGAGTTCCTTCGGCGAATTCGCAGCCACCTGCCGCCAAAAGAAACTATTCAGATCTTCACGCGAAGTTCCGGAAATCATCCCGTTGGCAACATAAAGATCCGGAAAACCGTCGTGATCGAAATCCCATGTGTCGCTGCACCACGCCCATCGCCCCATCGCTGAGCTCGCCCGCGAACTCGCGTCGTCAAACTGTCCACCGCCGCGATTGTGAAACATGGAGTTGCCCATGGCATGCTTTCGATACAGTGCCCGAACTTCCTCGCTCGCAGTTTTCTGGAACAAGTCTTGCTCGGATATGCGGCTACCCGCAGCCGTCCACATATCCCCGACATACAAATCCTGCTTCCCGTCGTTATCGTAGTCCAGCCAGCAAACGCTCATTCCGGCTCCAATATCCTCCACGCCGGCTTCGCCGGCGATGTCGGTAAATGTGCCATTGCCATTGTTGCGGTAGAGATTCTTACGGCCGAAATCATTGACCACGTAGAGATCCGGCCACTGATCTCCATTGTGATCCCCCCAGCCGCAACAGAAACTAAAGCGCGTATTATTGCGGTCCAGGCCCGACTGCTTGGTCACATCGCGAAATGTGCCATCACGATGGTTCCGCATCATGAAATTCGGCGGTCCATTCTCGGCATCGTAGTAAGGAGACGGGTAGCGGTATTGGTCGGTGCCCTGGTAATAGACATACAAGCAGAAATAAACGTCCAGCCAGCCATCGCGGTCGTAATCCGCGACCGCCGCTCCGGTAAAAGCGCCTTGCGGAGGACTGGCGAACTGGAAAGCATCCGGCTTCGCCCGAAATTTCCCGCCGCCTTCGTTTAGAAAAAGTAGCGGTCCGCCGGTTCGAACCACGATCACATCCTGCCGACCATCGTTGTCGAAATCAGCAAACAGCGCGCAAGCGGTATTCTCCAGGATGCCGAGTCCCGAAGCAGCAGTGATGTCCTCGAACGTTCCGTCGCCGCGGTTTCGAAACAGGCGATTTGGAAGTCCGGCCGGCTGGCAGACGTACAGATCGTCGAAGCCGTCACCGTCGATATCCGCAAACGAAACTCCGTTGTGTCCGTAAATATCAATGCCGCACGCTCCGTCGAGAACCGTTCGCCAATAATCGGTGCCGGGAATCAGCTGCGAAGCATACGAGGGATTACCGCCGAAGGTTTGCGCAGTGATATCGACAAATGCCGGTGCAAAAGAACGGCTATACGTTTCGTCGAGGGTCCGCCACTTCGTTAATTGAAGGTCTCCCGAGGGCAGCAGGTTCCAGTCCAGCTGCCAGTTGCCCACGCGTTGCTCGCGGTAGAAGTCAGGTCCTGTGCCCACCAACTCGAAACGTACGCGGGTCACCAACAAAATGGGAGCTGCGCTTGCGAGTCGGGGTAAAGATTCGACGGAAATATGAGTGACCTGAAATTCCGCGGTGATCATCTTGGAAAACGCGTTCACAATGGAACGCCATTCCCTGATAAACGCTTCGCGACCGAGCAGCGCTTGTTCCGAGAATTTCATGCGGAAGACTTGCAAGGTGGATCCAGAGCGGACCGGCTGCGTCGCACTCGGTTTGAGAGAAGAACTCGAAAAAGTCGGGGCCATCACCTTTTCAAGAGCGCCGGTTTCTTGTGGCGACTCTAGAAGTTCGAGGCTCCACTCTTTCAATACGGCTGCGATCTGATCGTGGTGTTTTTCAGTGACGAAATCGTCGAACCCCGTCGGGACTTTGCGCAGCACAGCATCAAGCGGTCTCGGCGTTCGATAGTGAGGGTGCACATGAAATTCGCCCGCTGGAGCATGGGATTCCCGCGAGAAGAGTGGATCGAAGGAGGGCAGGCTTAGGCCCGCAGGAAGAAACGCCAGGGAAGCGCCTTGGCAGGACCGAAGTAGGAACTCGCGTCGGCCAAGATCGACATGCCGGCGCTTCTTCCTCGGAATCCTCAGGCGACGCCCCTGTATTTCCTCGCGCAGAAACGAAAATCTACCATCCACGCTAATGGGCCGTCAAGAATGACCGGCCATGCCACTATGGATTCAGCCCTTCCAAATCGGGTCCCGATCTTGCTCGCTGCGCTTCGCTAAAAACAACGGCTCAGCGTAAAATGAAAGCGATATGAAAATCGGCATCGATTTTGGCACCACTCGCATTGTTGTCGCCGCAGCGGATCGCGGCAACTATCCACTTGTAAACTTCGACGTGCCCGATGGACGTGCCAGGGACTGGTTTCCCTCGCTGCTGGCCGTCTCAGCAGACCAACGCGTTTACGGATGGGAAGCTCTGGAGCAGCACGGCAAACCAGGTTGGACCCTCGTACGCTCTCTCAAACGCTGGCTAAAGAACGCCGGCCCCTCCAGCGCACTCGATATCGCAGGCCAACACATCGACCTCTTTCTCCTGATGACCGAGATGATGATGGCCCTGCGCCGCGAGCTTTTGGAAAAGTCCACCCTCGGCGCCAACAAATACGACAAGCTCCAGGTCATGCTCGGCGTCCCGGCAAACGCCAACAGCAACCAGCGCTTCCTGACCCAAGAGGCTGCCCGAGCCGCGGGTTTCGAAGTGCTCGGATTGTTGAACGAACCGTCGGCCGCTGCCGTTGAGTTCGCCTACCGTAATAGCAGCGACCGCAACAATCGCGTGAAAGGCGGACTGCTGGTCTACGATTTGGGCGGCGGCACCTTCGACGTCTCCCTGGTAGCTTTGGGCGAAGCAGAGCGCTCCGTAATCGCATCCGACGGCATTCCCGATTTGGGCGGCGACAATTTCGACGAGATTCTAGCCCTGTTGGCCTTGGCGGTGGCCGGAAAACCCGACGCCAACGAGGAGTCGCTAACCGGCGCAGAATGGTATCTCCTGTTCGACGAATGCCGCGAAAAAAAGGAATCCCTCAACCCCAACAGCCGCAAGATCACCGTCGACCTGGAGCGCGTTCGAAAACATTGGAAAGAAGTTTCCATCGGCGTGGACGCATTCTACGAAAAGTGCCGCCCCTTGGTCGAATCCTCCCGCACCGTAGCAGAGGCCCTGCTCGCGGCCCATCCCGACCATGCCATCGATACCCTGTACTTAACCGGAGGCGGCTCGGAGCTACCACCGGTCGCGCGCGTCCTCCGCGAGACGTTCGGACGCAGAGTGCGCCGCTCCGCCTACATGCGTTCGGCCACCGCCATCGGCTTAGCCATTCGCGCCGGTGGCCACGATGATCGCCCGCTCCGCGATCAATTCACAAAAAACTTTGGCGTTTGGCGTGAAGCCGATGATGGCCGCAACGTAGTCTTTGACGTAATCTTCCCGCGCGGCGTGAAACTTCCCCCGCGCGGCGAGCAGCCTCTGCGCATCGTTCGCTCCTACCGCCCAGTCCACAATATCGGCTACTTCCGTTACCTGGAATGCGCCGAACTCGGCGCCAACAATCAGCCCGAAGGTGAGATCAGCAATTGGGACGAGATTCTGGTAGCCTTCGATCCGAGGTTGCACGGTTCTACCAATCTCACCGATCAACCAGTTCGCCGCTACACGCCCCCACATGAACTATTGATCGAAGAAGAGTACAGTTGTGACGCCAATGGCGATGTGGGAGTCAAAATCCGCGACAAGCTAACCCAGCAGACCAACGAGTACCGCCTGGGCCGCTGGTCAAAACAACTCAAAGCCAAAAGAATGAAACAAAGATAGAGTCCGCAGATAGCCGCGGCTGGGTTTCGTAAGATGTTCAAGGGCGTCAACCATGCCTAACCTGGAACTTTTCGGTACCTCGACTTGCCCCTACACCAGCGAGATGCGCGAATGGCTTGAATGGAAAGGGCGCGAATTCAAAGAGTACGACATCGAAGCGGATAGCGAAGCCCGACAGCGGCTGCACGGCCTGGCGCAACCTCCCTTCACCGTGCCAGTACTGGTCGAAGACGGCAAAGTCATTCAAGTAGGATGGCAGGGTCGCGGCTGCATCATTGGAAAGTGACCCATGACCGGCGCCTACTCCATCAAGATCGGCGGCGTAGTTCAGGGCGTTGGATTTCGTCCCTACGTTTACCGATTGGCGCGCGCGAACGGATTGAAAGGTTGGGTAGTGAACGCTGAAGCGGGAGTCGAGATTCACCTCGAGGGCGACGCCGAGCAACTCCAATCCTTCCTGCGGGAAATGAAAGCGAAAACACCGCAAGCGGCGGCGATTGCCGAAGTAAGCGTTCACTCCGCGCGGCCCTCGGGCTTTTCCGATTTCACCATTCGCGAAAGCGTCGGTGAATATCAACCCACCGTTCGAATTTCCCCAGATTTAGTGGTCTGTGAAAATTGCCTGCAGGAGCTTTTCGATCCGCACGATACCCGCTATCGCTATCCGTACATCAATTGCACCAACTGCGGCCCGCGTTACACCGTCATTCGTAGTCTGCCTTACGATCGTGGCAATACCACCATGGCCGGCTGGCAATTGGACGATCACTGCGCTGCCGAATACGCCGACCCCGCAAACCGCCGGTTTCACGCGCAACCCGTAGCCTGTGCGCTCTGCGGGCCACACCATTATTTCCAAGCCGGCGCCGAAGTTACCCACGGCGACGACCAAGCGATTCGAAAAGCCGTTACTTACCTGCAAGCCGGCAAAATCGTGGCCGTGAAGGGACTTGGCGGCTACCACCTCGCCTGCGATGCCACCAACGCGCCAGCCGTCCTCGCCATGCGGTCCAGAAAATATCGCAAGGAAAAGCCGTTCGCCCTGATGGTCAAAAATATGGATATTGCGCGAACCCTGGTCGACTTGCACCCGGACGCAGAAGCGTTACTAACATCGCCTGCCCGTCCCATCGTTCTGGTCCCGTCCAAGAGGGAACTGCACGCAGTAGCCCCGGATAATGATGACCTCGCCGTGATGTTGCCCTACACCCCGCTGCATTCGCTGCTGTTCGCAGCAGGCGCACCCGAAATTCTAGTGATGACGAGCGCCAATCGCTCCAGCGAACCAATCGCCTACCAAGACCAGGACGCACTGCAACAACTCTCCGGCATCGCCGACGGTTTCCTGATCGGTGAACGCCCGATTGCTCGCCGCGTGGACGACTCAGTGGCCCGTGTGGGCGCCTTCGGTCCGACCATTCTCCGCCGTTCCCGCGGATACGCCCCCGGCGCTGTCGCCGCCCTGCCGACCCAACGACCCATCCTCGCCCTGGGTGCAGACCTTAAAAACACGATCACCTTGGTCGTGGATGGCCAGGCGTTTGTCAGCCAGCACATTGGTGATCTCGATCACTACGCGTCGCTGTGCGCTTTTCGCGAAGCAATTTGCGATCTTCTTGCGATGTATAAAATCGATTCCGCCGACCTGCTAGTCGCACATGACGCTCACCCTCAATATGTCTCCACGCTCCACGCCGCAGAGCTTGTCGTCGGCGCGACCTGCGCTCTGCAACATCACCGCGCTCACATCGCCTCGGTCTTGGCGGAACGTGGCACTAGCGACCAGCGAGTCATCGGCGTGAGCTTCGACGGCACCGGGTATGGAGACGGTGGCGCCATCTGGGGCGGCGAGTTCTTCGCCGGCAGTGTGCGCGAAGGCTTCCAGCGCGTGTCCCATCTACGCACCGCCGCGTTGCCAGGAGGTGACGCCGCCGCTTGGCATCCCGTCCAGTCAGCCGCCGGCTTTCTTGCCCAGCTTTCGAATCTACCAGATCTGACTGCCCCTCCGTTCTCATTTCCCGTCCGCTACCGGAATGCCTCCCAACTCCTCGCTGCAAACGTTCGCTGCTTCAACACAACTTCGATCGGACGCCTCTTCGACGCCGGCGCAGCACTTCTCGGCTTCACCCGCGAAGTGACATTCGAAGGCCAAGCCGCGATGTGGCTGGAGCGTCTCGCCAGGCAATCCTCTTCGACGCACGCGTATCCTTTCCCGTATGCCAACGAAGAATTGGATTTCCGACCTCTCCTGGACGCTCTCATTCGCGATCGAGTCCGCGGGCTCAACGAAAGCGAAATCGCCCGTGCGTTCCAAAAAGCCATTGCAAATGGCGTTCGCGCAGCGGTCACTGCGTTAAGCGCCACCCACGGAACGGATACGGTAGTCCTTTCGGGCGGCGTCTTTCAGAATGATTTACTGTTGAGCGACCTCAAACTTATTTTGGAATCGGCAGGCCTGCAAATCTGGACCAATCACATCGTTCCTTCGAATGACGGTGGGATTAGCCTCGGCCAAGCCGCCTTAGCCGCGTTCTCCATCTGCGGAACCAACTCGGCTTCCACAGGATCAGATGTGGCGTCAATCGTCGAGGCGAAGTCGTCGGTGCGTATGGCAAATGCGTCGATGCCAACCGTCCCGATGGGAAAGCCCAGGTGATCATCACAAATGCATGAGCTTTCCATTGCCGTCAGCATCGTGGAAATGGCCGAGGAACAAGCGGCGCGCCACGGAGCGGTGAAAATTCAAGCCGTACACCTGCGGCTGGGGCACCTTTCCGGAGTTGTAAAAGAGGCCCTGCTCTCGTCCTACGAGATGGCCTGCGAGTCCACCCCGCTGGAAGGTTCTCAACTCCTGATCGAGGAAGTTCCTGTCGAAGTATTTTGTCCCAAGTGCGACCAGCCCCGTCTCGTCGATTCCATTCAGTGGTTCTGCTGCCCAGTCTGTGGAACGCCGACGCCGACGGTGCTGCACGGGAAAGAATTGGAAGTTGTGGCCCTGGAGATGACTGAATGATCCCTGATACCCGCGTTGTGCCTCGCCTGGTAGAAGTACGACAAAACGTATTGAGGCAAAACGACGTCATCGCCCGCGCTCTCCGCGAACGTTTTCGACAAGCAGGAGTGCTCGCCGTGAGTCTCGTCTCCAGCCCCGGCTCCGGCAAGACTGCATTCCTTGAGAACGTTCTCACCCTTCTTCGCCCACGCTACCAAGTCGCCGCTCTGGTAGGAGATTTGGCAACCGAAAACGATGCCACCCGCCTGGCCCGCAGCCAAGTGCCGGTAAAGCAGATTATCACCGGCACCGTCTGTCACCTCGAAGCCGCCATGGTCCAAAGCGCGCTCGATGGCTGGGACCTGAACCAACTGGACTTTTTGTTCGTCGAAAACGTAGGAAATTTAGTGTGCCCCTCGTCCTACGATCTGGGCGAAGACCTGCGTTTCGTGCTGCTTTCGGTAACCGAAGGCGAAGACAAACCACTGAAGTACCCGACCATCTTTAACAGCGCCGATGTCGCCGTAATCACAAAGTCGGACCTAGCCGCTGCCGTCGAATTCGACGAATCAGCCGCCCGGCGCAACATCCAGGCCGTGCGCCCCGGCATGAATGTCTTCAAGCTATCGTCGAAGACCGGAGAAGGAATGTCCGAGTTTCTCTATTTCCTCGAACGCCGACGCACACATTCAGCCACAATTGTCGCCACCTGAATCGTCTCTTTTCTTGGTTCCTTTGCGCGAGTTTCCAGCGATGGGGCGGGGCGACGATGGTGCCGGGGGCGTGGCTCGTATGGCGGCTCCATCGCAACGATTCCGATTCAATTTGAAGCGTAGAGGACCTTTTTGCAGGAGTCATCAAGCACTTCGGATGGGCCGATCTGGAACCTACCTACTCCACCTGCGATAGCCGATCCAGCACACGCGGCAACGCCTCGCTTAGGACTGGTTCCAGCCGGTTTCTATCGTGCCGCATGGGTGAGTTCCTTTCGGGCGACGGCCAGCGTGTATTTGTCCGCTGCCAGCAGCCTGAGTTTCGGTGGAGTGGGTTTCTGAGATAGCAATCGCCGCAGTAGGTTTAGCAATGGTCGGGCCATCTGTTCTAGTGCGATGATCCGAGACTTCGCGGGGAGGCGGGTATCCATCACGATCAGTCGCCAGGTGCTGTCGGGCAATAAGCGGGACATAGGTGCTCCGTATCAGATTCAACGAGGGGACTTTAGCTTGCAGGTATTCGGGACGAAGGTTAAGCTCCGGTGAGGAGTTCGATCCATGCTTCTATGCAGACTAGTCGTGGCATCGGGGCTCGCGTGCGGGTTGCTTCTCGGCCCTGTATATGTTGATGCCCAGGAATCCAAACTCCCATCGAATACGATCATCGCCGCCCCTCGCCTGCGAAGGATTGTCGTCAACCAACATGCCCTCTGCGATACCGGAAACGCGGTGGGACTTGATGACTATCTTGACAAACATCTCCCGACCGTCCTACGGTTGAGACCGGCTACGACCAGAGGAAGGTGGACGAGATGAGTAAGGCTATCGAAGACTACTGGAAAGAGCAGGGAGTCAGCGTTGGAGTACGGACTTCGCTAACGTCAACTCCGAAAGCACCTCGATATGCGGTCCTTAAGTTTGAAGTGTACAAACTGTAGCAGAGCCGTTCACCCTCAACAGCCTTGACCCTCGATTTGCGCCGCCAATCCCACCTTCAAGCTATGGTGGTAGCAAAAGCTCGAACTGGCGCCTTCAACCCCATTGGAATGAATGTCCCCACGACAGGTTTCGTAACGCTTTGGGCGACACGGACACCGTTCCGATAGGCCACGCCGCCATGTCCTTGTACTTTTTGAGTCTGCCGCCACGGTGGGCGGCCTTACGTTCCGCCAGTGACCTTGCCCCGGCGGCGTCCGCTTGCTTACTAACGTTCATGCTTCCTCCTGTGTCAGGACATGGCGTTGACTGAGCTTCTTCTGGACATCCATACCTATCCGGATGTAGATAGTTGATGCGCGCTTCCGGATGAGGCTATGAAGCATTTCGTGGGTGCAGGAGTGCTAGTCGCACTCGCTCTGATCGTGAGGCTCTGGGCGTTCCAACGCGTCGGGCTAGACATCTACGAACACGATACGTTTCGGGTCATTCCGGTTCGAGTGGTGGGCTTCTGGCTCCTAATGGGAATAGCGGTGGCGTGGCTCTCAGTTGCCGCGTACAAGTTTCGTCGCCACGGGTTTTAACCCTGGGCGAGAACGGGGCCATCGGCTACCGTTGGTAGGACCCATCACGGGGCCAGCCTCCCAGGACGCGGCCAGAATGTAACTTGGACCGAAGACGTCCAATTTGTTTGAGCCCCGCGCGCAAGGATCGGAGCCAGCCACTTTTCGTACTGTACGAAACCGGATACGCTGACGTCCTCGCGGATCCACCATTCTAGTTTTGCGGAGCCATCGTTTATGGTTTCACCCCCAGGAATGAAGTCGCTTGCGACCTTCGCATGTCGATATCCCAACTGGAGGGAATTCCGAGGACTAAACCAATACGTGCTCTGTGCCTGTAGCGCCTGACCTTGTCTGCCGATCCAGCTTCCTATCAGGTTGCCGTTGTTGGTGTAGAGGTCGTGGTAGAACTGCTCCCAGTACACATATTCGCCGCCAACGGGTCTGGGATCCGCCGCAGGTGTGTTGGTATAAACAGCCTCGACTCGGAGATCGAGTTTTGGCAGACTCGGCAGTCGCGGCATATAGATACCCGTGTCAACAGCTGCGCGCCGCGGCGCATCCAGCGGCGATGGGAGAGATTTTGTGCCTGACTCCTGTGGCGTATTTGCGTTCGTAACCCGCCCGTGACCCCGGCCAAATTCCAGCAGTCCGGTCGCCACAACAATCGCGGCGGCGGTCACGAAGATCACGACAACTCTTTTCTTGATGCGACCCGGATAGTTCATCGCTTTCATTCGACCGTCATCCTTGCAACACTCGCCTGGGAGAGTCGCCACGACTGCTTCCTCACGTCACACTCATACTTAGTAGTTGCGGCATTGGCTATTCTTGGAGCTACGAGTGGGAAAGAGAACTCTATCTTTTAGTTTCTGAGGGCTATCGTTTGGTCGCCCATGGCTATCTTTCGGTCAGGCATTGCTTATCTTTTGACCTTTTCTTCTACACTGGGGACGTTAAACCCAAGGTATTTCGGCCAGTGTCGCGGAGTACTTCGATGGAATTCTCATCAATCTATTCGGAAGCCAATCGCAAGCGGTTCCTGGTTACTGCTGGGATTCTGACCATTGTCATAGCGTTCGTCGACTGGCAGACAAAGCCCTTCATTTCCATCGGGTTTCTTTATTTGTTTCCGATCTTGCTCGTGGCCGGTTTTCTTCGACGTTGGCAGACCATAGCCGTTGCTCTCATCTGCGCCGTTCTCCAGGAACTTTTCAGCGAACTACCATCCAATGAAGCCATCACTCGCCTCTTGATGGCTTCCGCCGGATTTGTCGGAACGGGCCTTTTCGTCTCGGAAATCATTAAGAACCGCGAGGTGACACTGAACCACCTGAAGGAAGTCGAAACACAAATCAGCCTCCGCAAGGAAATTGAAGAGCAATTGCAGGTCTTGGTGGAGAGCAGCCCCGTCGCTATTGTGACGATTGATTCCACAGGCATAATTCTCCTCGCTAATGAAGCCAGCCAGAGTCTGTTGGCGCCCGGCGACGTCCCAATCGTTGGTCAGGTCATCGCAGATTTTTTGCCGGCATTACAAGCTGCTCTACAGACGCGACGAACTCGGCAATTCCGCACAGAACTTCGATGCCGCGGCAAACGAAGGAATGGAGAGGTGTTTCTCGCTGCGGTGTGGTTCTCTACCTACACGACGGTGCGAGGACCGCGATTGGCGGCAATTATCGTTGATCTTTCAGAAGATCTGCGGGACCGTGAAGACCTGAGCCTCGATCATCTTTTGAAAAATACAGCGATTCTGATGAGCGCGATCACTCACGAAATTCGAAATTTATCCGGCGCTGTCCTCGTCGTCCACAAAAATCTATCGCGTCTGCCAGGGTTGCAAAGCAACGAAGATTTTCGCGCACTTGGAACGTTGATCGAAGGCCTTGGAAAGCTCTCGACCATGGAATTGAGGCCGGCCTCGGATCAACATCTGGCTGCCATCGAACTGTCTAGCGTCTTGGATGAATTGCGTGTACTGCTAGAACCCTCTTACCGCGAGGCCGGAATCGAGGTCCTGTGGCGCTTGCATGACGACCTGCCATTGGTCACCGGTGACCGGTACGGATTAGCTCAGGTGTTTCTCAATTTATCGCTCAATAGTCACCGGGCGATGGAAACGACGGGAAGGAAGCAACTGACGATCAGCACAAACGTGGAACCTGAATCTGTGGTGATACGTTTCGAGGACACCGGGATAGGAATCTCAGCGCCGGACGGTCTCTTCAGGCCATTTCAACAAGGCGCCGATGCTACAGGACTAGGTCTGTACGTTTCTCGCGCCATTCTACGGAGCTTTGGCGGTGATCTCCTATTCGAGCCGCGGGCTGAAGGTTGTTGCTTCGCGGTCAGCTTGACTAGAATGAACCAAAGACGGGAAGCACCCGATGAGTAAGGCCGACCAAAGGAACATCCGTTTGCTGCTGGTTGATGACCACACACTATTTCGTGAGAGCGTCGCGCGCCTCCTGCAATCGGAACCAGACTTCGAAGTGGTTGCTCATTGTGGCTCCGGCACAGAAGCGATCCAGATCGTGGCGTCATCCAAGGAAATCGACGTAGTATTGCTGGATCTGGATCTGGGAAAAGAGAGGGGAGCAGATTTTCTCGATCACCTTCGAAATGCGCATTTCGCCGGCAAAGTGCTGCTCGTCACCGCGGACATCAATGAGACTGAGATTCCCAGCTTGATCCGCAAAGGGATCTCGGGAGTCTTCATGAAGCACGGATCTCCCGCTCTATTGGTTCGCGGAATTCGCGAAACTATGGAGGGAAAGGCACTGTTTGACCAGGATTTGTTACGCAGAGCCTTGGAACGGGCGGAGGCGCCTGATGTAATCCAGCGCCGACCGAAACTCACGGAGCGAGAGAGACAGGTACTTTCTTTAGTCTTTGAGGGATTTCCGAACAAACAGATCGCGGACCGTCTGCAGGTATCGGAGACCGCAGTCAAAGCTTCTCTACAGCAACTGTTCGCCAAGAGCGGAGTTAGAACACGAAGCCAATTGGTCCGCGCGGCTTTGGAACGCTACCGAGATCAACTTTAGATCGAGGCCCAGGTTCCCCACCGTGGCGCGGGGCTAGGGCGTCCCTGCCTGCACGATCGGGGAAACACGTAGGTTCATCCCAATCGCAGAAACCATTCGGCTGAGTCGTCATTTCGGTGTGTGGGCTTCGCCCATTTGAGGGGGCCCAGGTTGCCCAACGCAAGGCGACGTCAATTTTGTTGTGAAAATGCCGATCGAGATCGCCGGCCATTTCGATCGCTCTTGCCAAGACCCAGGGCAAACGTGGGAAGTTTCGCGAGTTTTTGAAGAGCGAAGTCCGTGAAATTCCCGAGAAACGCTTAGCTCTTAGACTCGCGTTTACTTCACTCGGCGAAGCGCCCAAAGCGACGCTCTTGAAGTGTTCTCTTTGTGGCGCGAGTATCACGATCGTTTCCGGCTGCTCTCGGAAGCGAACCGATGTGCGCTATGGCTGCTCGCTTCACTACAACCGCGATCGCGGCGCTTGCGAAAACAATGTTCTGATTGGCCGGCGCGTTCTCGAAGCGCAGTTCCTGGCCAGCGTGCAGGCGAAAGTTTTACATCTCGACATAGTTGAATACAAGCTACAGTGCTTCGCGGCTGCAGGCGAGTACGCTAACGCCATAAGGCTGATCCTACGTCGCTTCTGGAACGCGGAATTTGCGGGCTTGGACGTGCGGCAGCATGGATGGTGCCGGGGGCCTGGCATGGACCGAACGTCTGCCCGTTCATTTCGGTTGGTTGGCCGCGGCCGCCTGATGCCTGAAGGACCAAATAGGTGCTCACGGTCCACGAAGCCAGATAGCCGTATTAGGGCGGGGTGTTCAAGACTGCACAAAGTGTAGACGGCACCCAGGGCCGTACTGACTGACGAAGAGTCGTGAGATTATTTGGGGGGCGTGCGAGGGGCACGCCAGCGGCGCGCGAGCGCGGGAATGATGGCGCCGCCGAGATTGGCGAGATTAGCGTCGGGAAACGGGGCGCGATCGGCTTGGGGATTCAGAGAGCGGAAGAAAGCTTTTAGGAAGCGCCCGAATGCATCAAGTTTCTCGCGGAAGCTGAACTGGAGGGAGCGGCCATTGGCGCGAACCACCATTAGGGTGACATCGTCGGCAGAAAGATTTTCGGGGAAACGCTCGGCGATTTCCTGGAGAAGCGAGGCGATGAGTTTTTCCGCTGGGATGTCGCCAAGCAGATTGACGATACGTAACAGGCCTTCTTCGCCGAGCATTTCGCCATCGGCATCGCAGGATTCAATGAACGCGTCAGTGTAGCTGACCAGGCAATCGCCGGGATTGAGTTCAATGTCGATGTGTTCGTAGTCGGCGAGCTGAAAAATGCCGAGAGGAATGTTCCGCGGCCCCTTCTTTTCGGGATTGTCCTCGTGTCCGAGGAAAGACCAACGGCCATCGAGAGCGCGAAAAAGGAGTGGGCGGGGATGGCCGGCGTTACAAAGAGAGAGCCGGCGGCTGGGTGCGAAAAAGGTGGTGACCACCGCCGTGGAGAAGGTGTCTTGGCGGGAGAGCGCGGTAAACTGCTCGTTGAGCAGGCGGACGAACTCTTTCTGGTCGAGCCGATTGACAAAGCGGCGCATCAAAGTACGCAGGTCGGCTGCCGTAGAGGCGACGGATTTGCCATGGCCGGAAACATCGGCAAGGAGCAGGCGGCTGATGCGGCCGGAAGCGCAGCTAGAGACGTAGTAGACATCGCCGCCGCGCTGGGCTTGGCCGAACGGCCTGCTATAAATCCAGACATCGAGACCGGCCAGTTCGACTCCACTCGACGCAATCTGGCTACCGCCCCAGACCTCCATACACTGCATGTGCTGCGTGGGAGAGTCCGTCATGCAAGCATTATAACGGTTGAACGCCTAATGTTCGTGTTGCGCTTTGTGCGTCGGCCTGTCCGCAATTGCGGGCACCTTTAGCAATTCCACACAACAGATAAACGCAGCAGGACTTTAAGTTTTGCGGCGAACAATGGCTCGTGCCTTTACCAATCGAATCCTGTCAACTTTCACCTTGCTCCGAGGTCTGAAATCCAAGTTAAGGAAACGTACGAGGGTGTTCTTCTTGAGGAGCTTCTCCACAGAGACGGGGTTCCGCAAGACGAACTGCTTCGGGGTTCCTCGATGGCGACATACGTTATCGCCGAAGCGGAGGGCGGTTATCGCGTGGTTTTCTCCTTAGCGGAACTTGATTCGCGAATTCTCGAATCCGATGTGATCGTGGCAGATACTATGGAAAGCGCACCCCTTGCGGCGAAAGAGGGCCCATTCCGGCTTGTTGCGCCACATGAGAAGCGTCCCGCACGTTGGGTAAGAATGCTCCAGTCAATCACTGTGGTTCGCGCTACGAGCAATAACTGACGGTCATTTCATCAGGCGCGCACGGAGTATTAGCTTCCCGCCTCATTAGATCTTTCAGTTCGTTGTGTTGGACTTCTCCGAGGGGAACGAGAACCCGTATTTGGCCAGGGTTGCGCGAGCAGCCTCCGTCTTTACGAAATCTAGAAACGACCGAGCTGCGTCCTTATTTCTAGCGGTCTTTAGCACAATTGCGGCCTGCTCGATCGGCGGATGCATGTCTGCCGGAATGTCCCAGCGTCTGCCATCCTGCATCGCTGATGATACCGCCAAGGAAAGGGCCACGATTCCCACCTGCGCGTTGCCGGACTGCACGAACTGCGCTGCCTGGGAAATATTATCGCCGTAGACCAGTTTGGCTTTCACCTGATCGTAGATTCCCGCTTTCTGCATCGCGGCGACAGCCGCTCGCCCGTATGGCGCGTGTTCTGGATTTGCGATCGAAATTTTCTGCACGCTCCCACTGAGTAATGCCTTCCAGCCCAGTGTGGTCACATCTACCTTCGAATCCGCGGGAGCCCAGATGACGATTCGACCGATTGCATACCGATAGAGAGTTCCCGGTTCAGCGAGGCCCGCCGTTTCCAGCTTCCGCGCATAGTCGATGTCCGCCGAGAAAAACAGATCAAACGGCGCCCCATTCTGTAGCTGGGAAAAGAAATTCCCGCTCGATCCGTATGTAACGTTCACCTTGTTTCCCGTTTTTTTTTCATATTGGCCCGCGACCTCGCTCATCGCAAACTTCAAATCGGCCGCCGCCGCGACCGCGATCTCTTGGGCGCGAGTGGGAATAGCCCCAAAACAGAGCGCGAGGACAAGACTAAGTATACTGTTATGGGCTTTCATTGCTTTCTCCTAGAACTAGTATGTGACGTCATGCCGCAGGATGCCTCGATAAAATCACATAAAAACGTATTGCTTTAATGTATCAATATGAGCTAAAGTGCCGCCCGACGTTAGCTTCCATTTCTAATTGATCCGGGCGTGACTACTTTGCGATTTTCTCGTTCGCTTTTTAAGAAAGATGATCCATCGTGAAACGCTCTGCCCCCTCGCAGATCCTCTTCCGGTACGGGAGGCGATGGAAAACTTTGACGCGCGCCGGCTACGTTCCAACGGCTGCCGCACTGCCGCTGGCCCAACCCTTCCTGCTGCTTTTGTGGCTTGTGATGGGCGTGTTCCCGGCGTGGGCCCAAACGGGAGCGAGCCTTTCCGGCGTGGTGACGGACCAAACCGGCGCAGCCCTTCCTGATGTCGCGGTGACAATCAAGAACGTCGACACAGGTGCAACGCGCACGATCGCAACCGACGGCGGGGGGCACTTTCAGGCGTCCGGCCTGCCTCCGGGGCGCTTCGAGATTCGAGCGGCAAAACAAGGGTTCGCCGATGAAACGCGCACGGGAATCACCTTGGCGGCTGGCCAGGACGCTAGGGTCGACATTAAGATGCAGCCGAGCACCCCAGACGTCTGCGCGAGCGGCCACGAGTTCGCCACCACCGATTGCTCGCTGACCTGGCACGGCATCACGCTGTACGGTGCGTATGACGTCGGCGTCGGCTGGGTCAGCCACGGCTTACCGGAAAACGGCTATAACTATGAAGGCGAGTCTCTGGTGAACCGAAACGGCCATAACTCTCGATTCATCATCGCACCGAACAACCTGCAGCAGACGGGTCTGGGCGTCAGGGGCAAGGAAGAGTTTCTGCCTGGCTGGTCCGTTGTGTTCAACGCTTCCACTGGCATCAATCCGCAGTCCGGCCTGCTCGCCAACGCGTCAGCCACCCAGACCGCCAACAACGGCCTTCCCAGGAGCAGCTATTCGGAAGCCATCGACGGCGCGCGCGCGGGCCAACCCTTCAATGACGAATACTATGGCGGTATATCGTCCGCGCATTTCGGCACGCTGACCTTCGGTCGTCAGCGCGCTCTCGGCACCGATGCGATGCTTCTTTACGATCCGGCCGGCGGCAGCTATGCCTTTTCGTACATCGGGTATAACGGCACGATGGCCGGCGGCGGCGACACCGAGGACAGCCGTTGGGACGACGCCCTGAAGTATCGCCTCACCTATGGCCCGGTCCATTTCGGCGCGATGTATAAATTCGCCAATGGTTCTGGCGGCTGCTACTCGGC